>LAHS01000342.1_pt1 | contig 414342 bp, 381 predicted proteins | sample 329651 | NCBI WGS metagenome assembly LAHS01 (sample SAMN03275699, study PRJNA271635) | activated sludge metagenome | isolation source: sample C-1 Sludge from hydrolytic chamber (first chamber) of Anaerobic...
CGCTACGGCCATGCCCAGACCGGCCGAAATGGAGGTGGAGGAATGCGCCGCGCCAAACGGGTCGTATTCACTCTCGGAACGGCGGGTAAAGCCCGACAGGCCGCCGGGCTGGCGCAGGGTGCGGATGCGCTCGCGCCGGCCGGTCAGGATCTTGTGCGGGTAGGCCTGGTGGCCCACATCCCAGATCACCCGGTCATCGGGCGTATCAAACACCGCGTGCAGCGCCACCGTCAGTTCGACAACACCCAGCGACGCACCAAGATGCCCCCCCGTGGTCGATACCGCGTCAATCGTCTCAGCACGAAGCTCGTCCGCTACCTGCACAAGCTGCTCAACCGACAGGTTCCTCAGGTCAGACGGATACCGAACACGATCCAGACCAGAAAAACGGCCATACGTCGGAATCCGCTCAAACGCGTCCTTATCCTGCGCACTGTCCATGTGATCGTTTCCATCTTCTTGTTGTTGGCAGGGACGGGCCTGCGTCGTGTTCTGGGTTGTGGCCACCCGTCAGCCTGTATCTGTTGATGCGGGATTTATGGTTCTGGTTTAGCGTTTCCGCCAGAAAGGCAAGCATAGAAGTAAATCTGGCCCCTGAATGTGTCTTTTTTGCAACGCTTTGTGGAAAACACTTGAGCTTGACAAAACACCCCACCTATATGCAGGCGAGTATCTTCAATGCAGGCGGTTGTCGCGTCCCGTTGCTGTTTCCATCAGATGGCATGGAGCGGCGGGCCGCGTTACTTTGTCACACTGAACGAGTTTTCCATAGTTACGATAAGGGTGTCCGGTTAAGGCGCCGAAGCGGGGGTTTATGGCTGTACCGATAATGCAGGCCGTCAGGGTCGGCAGCTACGTTGTCAAACAGCATATTACAGGGCGCAAGCGTTACCCGCTTGTACTCATGCTTGAGCCGCTTTTCCGTTGTAATCTGGCCTGTGCCGGTTGCGGTAAGATCGACTATCCGGCCGCCATCCTTAACCAGCGCATGACGGTGCAGGAATGTCTGGACGCTGATGCCGAGGCCGGCGCACCCGTGGTGGCCGTGGCCGGCGGCGAGCCGCTGCTGCACAAGGAAATGCCGGAAATCATCCGTGGCCTGATTGCCCGGAAAAAGTATGTGTATCTGTGCACCAACGCACTTCTGCTTGAGAAGAAGATGGACGAATACGAGCCGTCGCCTTTCTTCTCGTGGGATGTGCATCTGGATGGCGACAAGACCATGCACGACGCCTCCGTCTGTCAGGACGGTGTGTACGAGCGTGCCGTGGCTGCCATCAAGAAGGCGAAGGCGCGCGGTTTCCGTATCTCCATCAACTGCACCCTGTTTGACGGGGCCGATCCCAAGCGCGTGGCCGCCTTCTTTGATGAAGTGATGGCCATGGGCGTGGATGGCATCATGACGGCCCCGGGCTATGCTTATGAACGCGCGCCCGATCAGGAGCACTTCCTGAACCGGCAGAAAACGAAGCAGCTCTTCCGCGATGTGTTCCGTCTGGGCAAGGGCAAAAAGTGGCGCTTCACGCAGTCTCCGCTGTTCCTGAACTTCCTGGCGGGCAACGAGCAGTATCACTGCACGCCGTGGGGCAAACCGCTGCGTAATGTGTTTGGCTGGCAGCGTCCTTGCTACCTGCTGGGTGAAGGTTATGCCAAAACCTTCCAGGAGCTGATGGACGACACCAAGTGGGACGACTACGGCACCGGTAACTATGAAAAATGCGCCGACTGCATGGTGCATTCCGGTTATGAGTCCACCGCCGTCATGGATGCGGTGCGCAGGCCTTGGCACATTGCCAAGGTGGCGCTGTTCGGGCCTGAAACCGAAAAGCCGATGGCGCCGGAAATCTCGCTGGCTAACCAGCGTCCGGCCCAGTACGTCTTTTCCAAGCAGGTGGAAGAGCAGATGGAGGCTATTGCCGCGCGTAAGCCCGCCAAGGCGCCGCGCGTGAAGGTCATCCGCACCGAAGGCACCAATGATGCCGAAGTGAAAGCCGAGACCTCGGCGGAATCCACTGCGGCTGATTGATCATGCAGGCCTTGGTGCCTGCGAATCGCTTGGACTGAATGGGGCGGCTCCGGTTGGAGCCGCCTTTTTCATGTCGGGCTGATAAAAGAATACCATTTTTGTCCGCTTTTTGTGCGAAGCAGGCATACGGCTTCCGCATGGGTTTTTGTCCCCATCATGCTGGCCTGTCGCGCGCTTTGGGCTTCGCGGCTGGTATCCTGTTGGATCATCTCCTATCGTGGCGCGGTTCCGCGTGATCGCGTGGGGTGGTTCTGTACCGGGGTATGGTTGTCGTTCATGCTTGTTTCTCTTCTTGTCATTCTGTTTCTGGTTGTGCTGAACGCCATTTTTGCCATGGGCGAACTCGCGCTTATTTCCGTGCGGAAACCACGTCTGGCCAAGCTGTACGAAAACGGGGTGTATGGCGCGGACCGGGCGCTGCGGCTGGCAGAAGACCCGCAGATATTCCTGCCTACCGTCCAGGTTGGCATGACGCTGGTCTCGATCCTGGAAGGAACCTTCGGCGGCATCAAGATCGAGGCCCGGCTGACACCTGTTCTGGAACAGATTCCGGCCCTGCGTTCGGTAGCCCCCCAGCTTTCCATGGTGCTGGTGGTTATGGTCATTACCGCGCTTATGCTGGTGCTCGGGGAACTGGTGCCAAAGCAGCTTGCCCTGCGTGAACCCGAGATTGTGGCGGCGCGTCTGGCGCTGCCGTTGGAAATTCTGGCGACGGTCACACGTCCGGTCGTGTGGCTGCTGCGTCAGTCATCCAATCTCGTTCTGCGTCTGGTGGGGGCGGCGGATGCCGTTAACCGGACGCTGACGGAAGATGAACTGAGGGCCTATATCGCCGAGGGTGCGCGTCTGGGCGTTCTGGAGCATGAAGAGCGCACGATGATTGAGCGTATGCTTCGTCTGGCGGACAGACCTGTGCGTGCGATTATGACCCCGCGCACGGAGCTTTACTGGATAGACCGCCATGCCGGGCGCGAAGCGCTTGTGCGCGCACTTAAGCAGACAACCTATGCCCGTATTGTCGTGTGTGAGGGCGGGATGGACAATCCCGTCGGGGTGGTGCTGGCCAAAGACATGCTCGATCGTATGCTTGATGGGATGCCCGCCTCCATTGAAGCGGGGCTGCGGCCCATGGTGGTGGTGCCGGACAGCATCTCCGCGCTGGATATGCTCGCGCGGATGCGGGGTATTCCGTTGGGTATGGCCTTTGTGTTCGATGAATACGGCTCGTTTGAAGGGATTGTGACGGCGTCAGACCTGTTCGATGCCATCGTGGGGGAAACAGGGCATGAACCCCAGCAGATGGCGCATGTCACAACTCTGCCCGCACAGGATGCCGTGCTGACGTTTGACGGTACGGAATCAGCGGATGAGGTGAAAGATCGGCTGGGCCTGCGTGTTCTGCCAGAGGAGGGGAACTACCATACCCTTGGCGGTCTCATTCTTGCCCTGCTGCGGCGTGTGCCTGCGGCTGGTGACAAGGTGGCCTATGAAGGCTGGCTGTTCGAGGTACTGGAAGTGGAAGGCCGTCGCGTATCGCGGGTGCGGGCCAGCCGACAGGCGCTGGCGGAGAACTGAAAAAAGTCTGAAAACGCAGAAGGCGGGCGGGCTGTAAGTGGGAGCTTGTCCCCGTTACAGCCCGCCCGCCTTTCAGGTGTCGTCTATGCGATCAATGCACCGTGTGGGCTAGCGCCTGTTCTTGTGCAAAGCTCGGCCAGTCGCCCTTGGCCAGCGCTATCAGCGACGGAGCGGGCAGTTTCATCTTACCCGCGTAGCGCCACAGATAGGTCAGCGTGCGGTGTACGTAGTCGCGTGTTTCCGTGTTGGGAAGCAGCTCGATATACAGCAGAGGATCAGCCGGCGCTGCCCCTGTGTTTTCCCAGTGGGCGAGTGCTGCCGGGCCGACATTGTAGCTGGCCAGAAGGCGGATCATGTCGCCACCTTCCGCGTCCGTATGGCTGGTCTGGTGCGTAAGCTGCGCCAGATAATGCACATAGCGCTGCCCGATTTCCAGATTGATGGCCGGGTCGTGCAGTGCGGAGGACGTGCGCTCGTAATAATGGGTGTTGCTTGAGGGAGAGCTGCTGGTCACGAAATCCGCCGTAGTCGGGCGGATCTGCATCAGCCCCTGCGCGCCTGCGCCGGAGACAGCCCGTGGGTCGAAATTGGATTCAACACGGGCCAGCGCGTAAACCAGAGCCGGGTCCATGGTAAAGCCATGGCGCGGGTGGAACTGTGGCAGGGGGGCATCATCCGCGGTGCGGGTGTTCCCTGCGCGCAGCGCCTCCGCCATTTCGGCCGAGAGGTCGTGCAGACCGGCGCTGTTGGCTACAAGCTGGAAAGCCCGAGCCAGCGTGACATCATGCAGGTCCGGCCAGACACGGCGTATCACGTTTTCAGCCTGAGCGTTTTCACCGACCTGCAGCAGGGCGAAAACACGTCGCCCGGCATCTGTGGCGCCCACGGCTTCGATGTCGATTTCGGTCAGAACCGGGTTGGACACAGCGCCGGTATTGGCGGCTTCCATGGGAGCAAACCCGGCAATATGTCCGCTTTCCGCCGGGTGGGCCGCACTGTCATGATCGTCGGTCATGCTGGTGTGCTGGAGTATGCCAGTTCCCAGAAGGCCATAGAAAGTGTGGGGGAAGGCGGCGGCCCGTTGTAGCCACAGATGGCGACTGTGGGCGTTGCCAAGCTTTCTGTAGGCACGTGCAGCCCAGAAGGCACCGGCCGCTTTCATGTCTGGCTCGGCATGGGAAGCGCGTGAGGCGTCTTTGAAGAACTGGGCAGCTTCTGCCCATTCGCCTTTCTGCCAAAGGGCAAGCCCCGCCATGAAGGCGGCCAAGGCGTTATGCTCATGCGCTTCTTCAAACGCATTACGGCTGATGTCCAGCGCAATATCAGTCTGGCCTTCGGTCAGCAGGGCTTGTGCGGTTTCCGCCTCAAGCTGCGAAGCATAGGCCGGGGTTATACCGGGTGTGATGCTGATAAGGCGCAGGGCACTTCTTGCCCCTTTGAGACCCGCATTGGTGCGTTCGTGCACTGTGCGGTCCAGCAGGGGATTACGGGAGAATTCCTGCGTTCTGGGGGCAGAGGCCAGCGCCAGATGCTGGGGAGCCAGCCTTTCATTGGCTGGCGCGGGGGGCAGAGGCCCGCCACGGTCAGGCAGGGCGGCCAGCCTGGCCCAGACGGCGGGCGCATCCGCGTAGCCGGTGTACTGCTTGAGCCAGTTGCGCAGTTCGGTCGCGTTGGGGTGGTAAGCCGGGTTGAGGTAACGGTCAGCTTCCAACTCACCCAGCAGGGTGGAATCCGTCAGATGGGTTGTGGCGTTGATCGCCTCGGCAAAGGAACCCTGATGTTGCAGGCGAAAAATAGCGCGGACTTCCGCCGCTACTTCGGGGGGGAGAGGTTTGGGTAGGGCAAGATCATCTCCTTCTGGAAAGGCCGGACGTGGCACGACCATAGCCAGCTGCTCATCGCTGTATGGCTCGTGCCCGTTTTCCGGGGGCTTGGCATGGGCTCTCGTCATGCTGACGGTAGCGCTGGCCAACAGGGCGGCGCCAGCCATAATGGCTCTGGCCGCGATCTGATGGGGGATATGACCTATCGCTCGCATAGCAGGCGCGGTCTAGTCGCTTCGCGTTCAAAAAGCAAGTTTCATGTTTGTAAGCATCGGAGCAGGGGGGAATAAAACTCATTTCATGGCTGGTTGGAACAGTCATGAAGGCATTATGGGAGTTCTTTAGTTTACTCAGGTATTCTGGGAAAATGAATGTGGCAATTCTTTGTGGAAGTGGTGGCGTTATTGCACGGCAAAGAATGGCTGTTTTCAGCTCTCGGTGCGGAGGCTCTGCATCACCATCATCAGCGCGTGCCATATTTCACGCCGGGCTGTGGCACTCGCCTGCAACTGGAGCGGGTGGCGCATGGCCAGTACTGGCCGGGCTGGCTGGCCGGGCTGTTCAAAGGATAGCCACTGGCGGCGTGGGGGTGCGGTTTCAGGGCCCAGGAGCATGTGCGCGGCCAGCCGTCCGCACAGCACGATCCGGCGGGGCGCGAGCAGCGTTACGGCGCGTTCCAGAAAGGGACGGCACAGGCGTTGTTCCAGATCGGACGGCGGGCGGCCACCGGGGGGCCTCCACGGTAGGGCTGGGGCCAGTGCCAGTATGTCGCGTGCGAGCGGCAGGGGGGCGAGCATTTCGTCCAGTGCGGCGCCGCAGCGGCCTGAGAAAACCTGGCCGCTCCGGTCTTCGTCGGCATCCGGCGCGTCACCTATAAAGAGCACCGGCGCCCGTAGCGGGCCGCGCGGGGGCACCGTATGGGTGGCGGTGGTGCGCAGGGGACAGCCGTCAAAGCTGTTCATGGAACTCAGGAGAGCCTCGATCGTGTCAGCTTTTTCTGCGGCTAGTCTGGCCTGTTCGATGGAATCGCCAATGGGGACGGGAGCGCCGACTGGTGCGCGGGCGCTGGCGTGCGGGCGTGCGGTGCTCCCGCTTGCCTGTGCCGGGCGTCGGGCAGGCGCAGGTTGGTGCGGCATCGGAGGCGGAGAGGCCCCGTCCGGGTGGTGCGTGCGGGGGAGTCGCAGGCCCGTTTCCTGCATGGCGCGGGCGGCGCGCGGCAGGTCGGCCATGGCGAAATCCACGCCCCATTCGGTATAGAGACGTAGCAGGGACAGATGGGCTTCCATCCTCACTGCTTTATCATAACCTGTTCAGGCGGCCACACGGTTTGGCGGTTTGGCCGGGCCGAGGTAGAGAATAAAGCAGCCATTCGCGTTGTTCCCCCCATTGGGGTGGGGCGGTTGCAGAGGCCAGCCCGGTATCACCGATCCAGCCTGTTAAGGGGTCTTATGCTGCTCTGTCGTATTCTGCCTGCGGTTTTTCTGCTGTCTGCCTCTTTATCCTGTGCGTCGGCGCTGAGTACGCCAGTATTGGCCGCCGGAGCGGCGCACGATGGGGGAAAAGCCCGGAAGGAAACAGGGCGTATCGATTCGGGGGCATTCCTGCGCGCTATTGTGGCCGTGCGATTTGAAGACGACGCCGAAGCCGCACAGGCTTTCCGTCAGGCGCTGGCGGCGGACCCGGGCAATGCCGAACTGCTGCGTCAGGCGCTGGTGCGCGGTATCATGTCTGGCGCGCCCGATGTAGGGGCGCTTGCGCGGCGCGTGAACGCTCAGTCTGCCAGTCGTAATCAGGTTTCAGTGCTGGCGCTGGGTAATGAAGCAGCCCGGCAGGGGCGGTGGGCCGAGGCGCTCGGATATTACCATCAGGCTGAATCCGATCTGCTGACCCATCTGATCATGCCGCTGCTGATGGCGTGGGGAGAACAGGCTCAGGGCCATGCGGGGATGGCGGTCAAGTCTCTGCTGGCGCAGGATGCTCCGGGGCTGACACCTTTTTATACCCTGCACGCTGCGCTGATTGCCCGTGCGGGGGGGATGGAAAGCCGGGCGCAGGAACTGCTCTTTCGGGCGCAGAAGCTCATGTCCGGCTCCGATGTGCTGACAGCCCGCTCCTGCGCAGCATGGTTGTGGCAGCATGGCCAGCGCGAGAAAGCGCGCGAACTGCTGCGCTCGCTGGAGGGAACAGACCCCCTGCTGAGTCTGGCGGGGCCGGGTCTGCAGGAAAATATCGGCGTTTTCCCGGTGACTTCGGCGCGTGAGGGGATTGCGCGCGCCTACCTTCTGGCCGCCTTTATCCTTAACCAGCAGGGGCGTGAGCAAATGCACGCGGACCCGGCCGGGCAGGGACGGCTGGCGGCCGCGCAGCGCAATGCCAGCGCCTTTCAGTTCAATGAAGCCAGCCGTCTGATGCTTGGCTTCGCGCTGGAAATGGACCCGACTCTGGTGGAAGCCCGTCTGATGCTGGCGGAAATCCAGAACGAGGAAGACCATCCGGAAGCCGCGCGGGAAACCCTGCTGCATGTGCCCCCTAATGATCCGCTGGCGCCGGTGGCCATGTTCCGTCTGAGCATGTTCGATATTGCTGCGGGGCGGCTGGACGACGGGATTGCCCTGTTGCACAGGCTGTCGAGCGAAGCGCCGGAGCAGGCAGCGGGGCAGGCGCAGGTGGAGCGGGTTCTTGGCGCCGCGTTGCTGGAAAAGAAAGACTGGCAGGGCGCCATAGCGGCGTATACGCGGGCCATGGAGCTTGACCGTAAGCATGGCTCGGTGGACTGGGCTCTGCTGTCCATGCGGGCCACAACTTATTATGAAGCCGGAGACTGGCCTCATGCTCGGGCGGATGCGCGTGCGGCACTGGCCTATGCGCCGGACGAGCCGTCCTTGCTGAACTTTCTTGGGTATTCCATGACCGAACGGCATGAAAACCTCCCTGAGGCAGAAGAGCTTTTGCGCAAGGCGCATCGTCTCGCCCCGGACGAGGCTGCCATTACGGACAGTCTAGGCTGGGTGCGGGTCGAGCAGGGCGATGTGGATGGCGGTCTGGTGCTGCTTGAAAAAGCGGCTGAGCAGATCCCGGAAGATCCTGAAGTGAATTATCATCTGGGTGAGGCTTACTGGCGTCTTGGCCGCAGGACGGAAGCGGTGGATCAGTGGAATATGGCGCTGGGCCTGCATCCAACGCCGTCGGATGAAGGGTTGATCCGGGCGGCGCTGGCGCGTGCCGATATGGCACCGCCGGTCAAACCCGATGAGAAAATGAGTGACCAGAGCACTCAACAAGGAGAAAAAACACCGTGACAACCGTCGCTTCATCCGGCGGTGTGGCTTTTGCGGAAGCCGCTCCCGCCAAGATCAATCTGTATCTGCATGTGACGGGTCGCCGGGCGGATGGCTATCACTGCCTGGACAGTCTGGTGGTGTTCGCGGGGGCGGGCGATGTACTGCATTACGAACCCGGTGATGCGCCGCTCACGTTAAAGCTGGCGGGCCGTTTCGGCGCCGTGCTGGATGAGGCCGCGGCAGGCCCTGATAATCTGGTGATGAAAGCCGCCAACGCGCTGCGCACGCTCGCCGGGCCGCAGGCCACGGTGCGTGGCGGCACATTGGTGCTGGAGAAAAACCTGCCGGTTGCGTCGGGTATTGGTGGGGGATCGGCAGATGCGGCGGCTGCACTCCGCCTGCTGGATCGCGTCTGGAACATACAGGCCGGGCAGGCAAACCTGCTGCGTCTGGCGGAAGGGCTGGGGGCGGATGTACCTGTCTGCCTGCTGAGTCACAGCGCGCGGATGGAAGGTATTGGCGAGGTGCTGGGGGCCGCACCGACCCTGCCGGAATGTGGTCTTGTTCTGGTTAATTGCGGACAGGCCGTGTCCACGCCTGCGGTTTTCCGTGCACGTGAAGGCGGGTTTGTGCCCAGAGCGGAACTGCCCACGCATTGGGATAGCGCGCGGGAACTAGTCAGCACGCTGGAAACCCTTGAAAACAGCCTTGAAGCACCAGCCTGCGTCCTGTGCCCGACGGTGGAGAAGGTTCTGAGCGATCTTGCCACACAGCCGGAATGTCTGATGGCCCGTATGAGCGGCTCGGGCGCGACATGCTTTGGCCTGTTCCCGAGTGCGCATGAGGCGGAGCAGGCGGCTGCCCGCCTGGCGGATGCCCATGAAGCCTGGTGGGTGTGGGGCGGTGCCCTGCGTGAAGGCGTGTAACGGGAAAAGCCCGCAGGCCACTTTCATGCGAATTCATGCTGGACGACAGGAGCAGGGCGGCCGAGGAGGTAGCCTTGTGCCTGTGTACAGCCCATAGCTTTTACGATCTGGAGCTGCTCGTCCGTTTCCACGCCTTCGACAATGATGATCATTGAGCGGATGGCGGCAATACTGACAATGGCCTGTATGATTTCCCGTGCTGTGGGGTCTGACAGGCCCTGCACAAAGCTGCGGTCGATCTTGATTTTGTCAAAAGGAAATTTCCACAGATAGCTCAGCGACGAATAGCCGGTTCCAAAATCGTCGATGCTGATCCTGCATCCGATATCGCGGATATCGTTCAGGATGGAGCTTTTGAATTCAACGTTATCAATCAGAACATTTTCCGTTATTTCCAGTTCCAGACGGTGCGCGGGCAGACCTGTCGCCTTTAGTGTCTGGCGGATGATCTCGGTCAGTTTGTGGTTTTTGAGCTGTGCCGGTGAGACATTGACTGAAACTGCGATTTCCTGTGGCCATTGGGCAGCCTGTTCGCATGCCATCCACAGGATGCGTTCTCCAAGTTGGTGGATCAGTCCGGTTTCTTCTGCCAGGCGGATGAAAAGACTGGGCGGAATGGCCCCGCGTTCAGGATGGTGCCAGCGGGCGAGCGCTTCATAGGAACGGATGCGGCCGCTTTTTAGGCAGCAGATCGGCTGGTAATGCAGGCTTAGCCCTTCGCCTTCAGCCAGATGGGTCAGAGCCGTGGTCAGTTCCACGCGCTCGCGTATGGCGCGGCTCAGTTCGTTGTCGAAGACTTTATACTGGCACCGGCCAAGGGCCTTGGCACGATACAGGGCCATGTCGGCATACTGGAGCAGGGTTTTGATATCGGTGGCCTGCTGGGGGAAATAGGCGGCTCCGATGCTCGCGCCGGATGCGGCTTCATTGCCCTCCACAAGGTACGGCACGCGCAGGTCATTGATCAGCCCTGTCAGGCGGTGTTCGATATCCGTGCTCATGGTGTGCAGGGGCCAGATGATGGCGAATTCGTCTCCTCCCAGCCGGGCTACGAAATCGTGGTCACGGCAGCAGGCGGTCAGGCGGCTGGCGGCTTTTACGAGCAGTTCATCTCCTGCGCCATGGCCGTAAACATCGTTTACAGACTTGAAATTATCCAGATCGATATAGAGAAGAAGAAAGGGATTTTTCAGATTCCCAGCCAGTGACTTGAGATGCGCGTGAAAGAAGTTCCGGTTTGGCAGGCCGGTCAGGTTGTCGTAATGCGCCAGCCGTTCGATGCGGTTCTGGGTTTCACGGTATTCGGTCACATCGTCGGTGGCGGTCAGTTCCCAGCGTTCATGGTCGATGTCATCGCGCAGGAGCAGGCGTCGGCTTGAAAGGATGCGCTCCCTGCCGTCATGGTCGAATAGCGTTTGCTCGGATTTGGCGCTTTCAGCCGAAGCCTGTGCGGGCTGGCATGGTGCCTGTGCCCCGTGGATATGGAGCCCCATGATTTCGGCCGCGCGATTGTGCAGGATAACCGACCCGCTTTCGAGTTCACGCACCTGGATGGCAGTGGGAATGTTTTCGATAATGCTGGAAATGAACAGCTTATCGCGCAGGGCGCTGCGGTTGGCCTGCCGGAGTTCCGTTGTGGTCTGGTTCAGTTCTGTAATGGTGTTCATGGCCTGCGTATGCAGCGCCTTGGTCAGCCCCAGTGTTGTGCCCACGCCGTGGTAGAAGCCGTGGTTCGTAATAATAAAGCCAGTTAACTGGTTCAGGGCTTGTGCCTGCAGGCTCTTGTTGACGAAATCCGCAACCGGGTGGTTCAGATCCACAAGAATGGGGTCGGTATCCATCAGCAGGGCAACGGGCCGGTTGGCGAACAGTTCGTAGCCGAAGCGGTTGCCCACCTTGAGCAGAAAGTCCCAACGACCGATAAGGCCGATTGGCCTGTTGTGCGCATCTACCACGGGAATTTGCGAAAGGGTGGGCGTGTCGTTGAACAGGGCCAGTACGCGTGCGCCGCTCTCCTCAGGTGAAATGGGGGCGGCTGGCAGGGCAATGTCTTTCATGCGGTACTGGGTGGTGCGGTCGCACATTATTACCTCAGGAGACACGGAGTGCGCGCGAGCGCGAACCGGCGACGCATGAAGACGTTCCGGTTCTGGCAAGAGTCTGGTATTCATAAAAGAAAATGATCGGCCCCGTCATCGTCTGATGGTGTGAATTTATTGTTAATAGCAGGGTCGCAACTTCCGGAACGGCCGGCGCGGAATGTTTAGTGTCTGCGGGGAATAGCCTGTAAGGGCGGCAGCAAGGAGCGGCAGTTTGGTAAAATCCTGTCAGGGTATGGTGGTGTGGCTGGCGGTCGTCGGCAGTGTTCTGCCGGTTCAGTCGGCCGTGTCGGCTCGGGCTGGTACACATTTTGTGTCGAATGCAACACCGGGGCAGTTGCCGAAGACTGTCGCCCCTCTCGCTTATACGATTGACCTGATACCTGATCTGAAAACGCTGAACCTGCGTGGGCACGAAAGCGTGCGGATCATGCTGGCCGCTCCGACGGGTACGCTTTTGCTCAATCAGGCCGGGCTGAAGCTGGCTGCCGCTACGGTCGATGGCATCGCCGCCCGCGTTACGCAGGATGAGACGAGGCAGACCGCCACATTTCAGCTCCCCCAACCACTGAAGGCAGGCGAGCATACGCTGGTCGTGGACTACACCGGCCCTATTCTTCAGACACCCAACGGGATTTATTATAACGACTACACCGACCATGCGGGTCAGCGCAGGCGTATGCTGGTGACACAGTTCGAGGTGACGGATGCCCGGCGGATGTTCCCCGGTTGGGACGAGCCCTCGTTCAAGGCTCGCTTTACGCTGAGCGTGACCCTGCCGGAGGATCTTGTGCCTCTGAGCAACATGCCGGTGGCAACAACAGTTCCCGCCGGGGAGGGCCTGCGGCGCACCACGTTCCAGACTACGCCACGCATGTCTACTTATCTGCTTGCACTGGTGGCGGGGCGTCTGGCGTCATCCGGGGGACGGGCCGACGGCACACCGGTCAGAACTTACGCTCCGGCTGGGCAGGAGGCGGACGGCACCTACGCCACGCAGTCGGCTGTCAGGATACTGCCTTATTACAACAGTTATTTTGGTGTGCGTTATCCTCTTCCCAAACTCGACATGATTGCTATCCCCGGCAATTACGAGGCGGGAGCAATGGAAAACTGGGGAGCAATCACCTTTATAGATGATGCCGTGCTTTATAACCCGCAGCACAGCGCACCAGCCACCAAGGAGAGGGTGTTTCTGGTTGTGGCGCATGAAATGGCGCATCAATGGTCGGGCGATCTGGTGACCATGGCCTGGTGGAATGACCTGTGGCTGAACGAGGGGTTCGCGACATGGATGGAAACCCATGCGCTGGACCGGTTCAACCCCACATGGGAAATCTGGCCCCGCCAACATGAAGACCGCGAACGCGCGATGGCGCAGGATGCCCTACCCACCACGCACCCTATTCAGCACCCCATTCATGATATCAGCGAGGCCAGTTCCGCCTTTGACAGCATCAGCTACCAGAAGGGATCGCAGGTGATCCGGATGCTGGAAAGCTGGCTGGGCCAGGACACATTCCGCGCGGGTATGCGGCGCTATATGAAGGCCCACGCCTATGGCAACGCCACCAGTGAGGATTTGTGGAGCGCGCTTTCCGCCGTATCGGGACGAAATGTCGGGGCTGTAGCCCGGACGTTCACCGAGCAGCCGGGTATTCCGCTTGTGCAGGTGGCGCGCCGCTGTGTGGCGGGGCACAGCGTGCTGACATTGCGGCAGGAGCGGTTCACGATTCATGATCCTTTCCCCCAGCCGCTGGTCTGGCAGGTGCCGGTGGTGGCCGGGGGGCCGGGCCTGCCTTTACGCAGGGCGGTGCTGGGCAAGGAGCCGGTTTCTCTTTCCTTTCCCGGTTGCAGGCAGGCGATTACGGTCAATGCTGGAGAAAACGGTTATTACCGTGCGCAGTATGATGCGTCAGGTCTGGCGGCCCTGCGCACCGGCTTTGCGCGGCTGGGGGCTGCTGAGCGGGCCAATGTGCTGGGCGATCAGTTTGCCCTGTTTGAGGCTGGCCGCGCGCCTTTGTCGGAGTATCTGTCTTTCCTGGCTGTTCTGCCCGTCACGGGTGAGCGCAGTACAGCCGTCTGGCAGGAGGCTTTGACCCATCTCCTGCAGATCGACCGGATGGAGCGTGACACGCCTTCGCGCGCGGCGTTTCGGGCTTTTGCGCGCAGTGTCCTGGCACCTGCCTTTGCCCGACTGGGCTGGGAGGAAAACAAGGGCGAGGCGCTGCCCGAGTCTATGCTCAGGCCACAGATCATCTCTGCGCTCGCCACCCTGAACGATCCGAATGTGATTGCTGAAGGGCTGAAGCGGTTTGATGCTTGGCAGCGGCACCCCGCCTCCCTGCCGTCCGCCCTTGTCGGGCCGGTGGCCGGTATTGCCGGGCAGTATGGTTCCAGTGCTGATTTTGACGCGCTGGTTCGTCTGGTACGTCAGGCACCGGACACGGAGGGCAGGTTGCGCCTGTTTGCAGCGCTGGCCCGCACGCATGACCCGGAGCAGGTCGTACGCGCGGCTACGCTTGCCACGGATGGCAGTATTCCCAACGGGCGGATTGTGCGGGCGTTGGCTCAACTTGCGCGGGAGAGCGAGCAGCCGGAGGCGGTGTGGCGTATCGTGCTGGCGCGACAGGCGGTCATACGTCAGCGGCTGACCCCCGGTGGTCAGGCCGTGCTGCTGCCCGCAGTAGCCGCCCAGTCAGCCGATCCGGCGATCGGGGCGGCTCTTATGGCTGATTCCGCAAGCCGGGCTTCAACGGGTGCTCGTCATGAAGCCCGTCAGGCGGAAGAGCAGATCGCGCAAACGGCCGAGCTGACCCGGCGTACGCACGTGGCCGTGGCAGACTGGCTGGCAACATTGGCTGCTTCGCCAGCTACGGCTCCCGAGGGAATGCGGGCATTTCTTGAACGGCTGCCATCTCGCGCGCCTTGAGCTGGCAAGGCGCGGGGCCAGCCGGCTCTTGCCTCACGATGGACAGGTCTGTTTGGCCGGGGTGGGAGCCGCTCAGTCTCGACGGCGATAGTGCCGCACAAGGCCGATCAGCAGCGCGCAGGCCAGTGTGCCGAGTAGCCCTGCCCGCAGGCCAGAGGGCACGAACAGGCTGAGAGGGCTGTCGAGCCTGCGTGAGCGGGTTTCAAACGGCCCGTGCGCCGCCAGAGCGCCGGGAGCCGCAGTGTAAAGGGCGTCGGGCTGGGGAGTCTCAAGCCAGTCATGGCCCATCTGGCTTTTATAGGCGTGCTTTGCCAGCCAGGATTCACGCCAAAGCGGGGTCACGTGCCGCCACAGGGCGTGCAGAGTTCCGCCCAGTCCGATCGAAATGGAACGGTGCCGACCGAACACCGCGCGGCATATGGCTTCGGCCGCGACTTCGGGCTCGTAAACAGAACCATAGGGCTTCAGCGGTTTGCCGGTCATGTTGCGGGTATGAGCGTATCGCGGTGTATTGATGGAGGGCAGATTGACCATGGCGATATGGATTGCATCCGCATCGTGCAGGAGTTCGCTGCGCAGGCTTTCACAGAAGCCACGTAAGGCCCCCCGTGCACCGCTTTCCGCTGCCTGAAGAGGCAGGCCGCGCAGGGCTTCGGCCAGGTCCAGATTGACAATGGTGCCTTCACCCCGGCGGCGCATGACATCCAGCGCCGTCAGAGTGGCGTTAACGCTGCCCAGATAGGTGACTTCGGTAGCGCGGCGGATATCCTGCGCGTTGAGTGAAGCGGCCTGCCCGACAACGGTGGCACCCGCGCAGTTGACCCACACGGAAATCGGCCCGAGTTCTGCCTCGATTTGTTCCGCCACAGTGTTAAGGGCTGTGGCATTCGTTACGTCCGCTTCCACAATCAGGGTGCGAACCGAATGGCGCGCCAGTTCCTGCGCCGCATCAGCCAGACGTTCTGGGTTGCGGCCAAGCAGGGCGATGTCAAAGCCCGCGCGGCCCAGAGCCAGTGCGGTGGCGCGGCCAATGCCCGAACCCGCGCCTGTTACAACAGCGATTTGCGATGGCATGGCGGCAGTTCCTTCCCTCTGTCGTATGTCTGTATCCTGCCTACGCTGACAACGGACAGGGCGAAACATTTTTTGGCCCAACGCCGCGGTGGGTGCAAGGGATAGGCAGGAGGTTACAGGTAGCGCAGGGCCACCACACCGCCGATCAGCAGCAGGGCGAACGCGCTGGTGACCAGAGGCAGGCGCTGCTCCAGAAATCGCTCGATCGGTGCGCCAAATCGCTGGAGAAGACCCGCGACCAAAAAGAACCGCAGGCCGCGTGTGACCAGACTGGCCAGCATGAAAGGCACAAGGGCGAAATGCGCCATGCCGCTGGCAATGGTCACAAACTTATAGGGTATGGGGGTCAGCCCCTTGAGCAGAACAATCCATACCCCCCATTCCCTGAACCGTATCTGAAGCGTCTCGAGCGTGTGATCCGCATGGTAGAAATGCGCGATCGGGCGCGCCACGCTGTCCAGCAGAGCCGCGCCGATCAGCCATCCCAGCAGCCCCCCGGCCACACTGGCCAGCGTGCAGAGCGTGGCATAGAACCACGCGCGCTCACGGCAGGCCAGAACCATGGGCACCAGCAGCGTTTCCGGCGGCAAAGGAAAGAAGCTGGCCTCTGAAAACGCGAGAGCCGCCAGCCACCAAGGCGCGTTGGGACTGGCGGCGTGAGCGATCACGCGCGCATAAAGTCTGGATAGCATGGAGAGAAGTTACGGTCCTTCGTGGTGGAGCACGGCTTCCGCCTTGCGGTGTACGGTATCGTATTCGTCCTGAGTAAGCTCGCCACGATGCAGCATTTCGCTGGCACGCGCCAAGGCATCGCGGGCATGGGCGGCGTCGTGGATCGGATAGCGGCGGCCCGGCAGGGCAAAGGCGCTATCGGGGAGGGCGTTGCGCTCTTCGGTTGTCAGTCTCGACATCTCTGCTCATCCTGTCCTGTGTATATACAATCCCGACATATTCCACATCATCCAGCTCGGCCATGGCGGCCTCGGCACTGGTGGTGGGAATATCTGACACTGGCACGCTTTCTGGTGTTCGCGCCATGACGTTTGTGCAGGTCGCGGACGCCTTGAGGTTGTGTGTAACACGAAACGCCGTAAGGATGGCCAGTGTGCCGAACAGTACGGCACCCAGAGCCTGCCCTGCCTGCACGCCCAGAGGCCCGAACCGCGCTCCGACAACCACAAAAGGCACCGTCCCCAGCGTGGCCCGTCCCCAGTTGAAGGCCGTCGAATAGAGCGGAAAACCGAGATTGTTGAAGGCGGAGTTGGCGACAAACAACATGCCTACAAACAGGTAGCTGCCGATCGTCCATGTGCAGAATAGGTGGATAAGAGCGGCGGCCTCGCCCCGCGCGTTGTAAACATCTATGATCAACCCCTGCGCGCAGGCGAGGAACAGCCATGTCAGGCTGACGCTTATGACCACGATTTTGAGGGCGGCCTTCAGGGTCTGGGTAACGCGGTCATAGCGCTTGGCTCCCAGATTTTGTCCCATTATGGGGCCGACAGAGCCGGTGAGCGCGAACACCAGCGCAAACAGCACCGGCACCATGCGTTCTATGGAAGCCTGCCCGGTCACGGCTTCAAGGCCGAATCCGGCCATGGCGCTGGTGACATAAACACCGCCAGCCGGCGTGGCCAGATTGGTCAGGATGGCGGGCAGGGCCACGTTGGCGACACGGCGCGAATCTGGCAACAGGCGTGTCAGGCGGGGGAGGGTCAGCATATTGTTGCGCATGGCGCCACGCAGCCCGGCAAAACTGACCACAAGCCGCGACAGAAGCGTACTGATGGCGGCCCCGGTCAGCCCTTCATGAAAACCGAAGATGAACAGAGGGTCGAGCACGGCGGCCACGACAGCGCCCACCAGTGTGATGTTCATGGAGCCCTTGGCGTCTCCCACCACGCGCATCAGGGCGGAGGTGGCCATGCCCAGGCAGATCAGCGGCATGGCGGTGCTGACAGCGCGCAGGTAGGTGGTGGCGGCGTCCAGCGCCTCGCCCCGCGCACCGAACAGGGCCAGAATGGGCCTGGCCCAAAGCAGGGTGGCCACGCCCAGAAGCGCAGTGAGTATAAGGGTTACAGTCAGCGCCGAAGAGGCGATGGCCTGTGCCTCATCGTGGCGGCCCGCCCCGATTTCACGCGCGGTTACGGCACTGATGCCGATGGTCAGGCCGATGGCCACTGCGATCTGCAGGCCGATCACCGCGCTGGCAAAGCCGATGGCGGCAGTTAGCGCCGTGCTGCCCAGATGGCTGATATAGACCATGTTCAGCATATCCACCGCGAACACGGCCATAAGCCCGATAGCACCGGTGCCCGACATGACAAGAACATGCCGCATGATGCTGCCTGTTACAAAACAGGCCGTGTTGCGGCTACCGGGCGTGGGCATTGAGGCTCCGTTGGGGCGTTTGGCTTATGATGAAGTGCGGAGGCAGGGGCGATGGTGAGGAGGAGTATGTCACGCCTGCACCGTATAGCGAACCATCAGAGCAATGAACCCCGGTCATGAGAGCTGTGCCGCTCTTGCAGTTCCCGTATGGCCCGCCTGAACTTTGTGGGGCGAGCGTAGCATATGCCCCAGCCTTTGGCGTTTCTGTGACTACTGCGGAAAGATAACACTAGAGAAAACCCGACTCTGACGCAAGGTCATGCGACAGGACGCGCGGCTTTTTTGCCACGGGATGATACGCAAGGCACACAGGGGTGTCCGTCAAGGATGACAAGGCGGGCCGTGGTTGCTAAACCGCCCTCGCTTGCGGTGCCGCGTGCATGTCCTTTGATAACATCTGTAAGGCCGGGATTCTTTAACAGCCATGAAGATCGTCGCTTGTAACAGCAACCTCCCGCTGGCTGAAGCCGTTGCCGCGGAACTCAGTCTGCCTCTGTGCAATGCGACCGTGCGGCGCTTTGCGGATATGGAGGTCTTTGTCGAAATTCATGAGAATGTCCGTGGTGAGGACGTGTTTGTGGTGCAGAGCACCTGCACCCCCACCAATGACAATCTGATGGAACTGCTGATCATGCTCGACGCCCTGCGTCGCGGGTCGGCCAAGCGTATTACGGCGGTCATGCCGTATTTCGGTTACGCCCGGCAGGACCGCAAGTCCGGCCCGCGTACCCCTATCAGCGCCAAGCTGGTGGCAAATCTTCTGGTCGAAGCAGGGGCAAGCCGAGTGCTGACGCTCGACCTGCACGCCATGCAGATTCAGGGCTTCTTTGATATTCCGGTTGATAATTTGTACGCGGCTCCTCTGTTTGTGCGCGATATCCGCGCCCAGTATGGCGACCGTGATCTCATGATTGTTTCCCCCGATGTCGGGGGTGTGGTGCGCGCGCGCCAGCTTGCCCAGCGACTGAACACGGATCTGGCCATTATTGACAAGCGGCGCGAGCGTGCGGGCGTGTCCGAGGTCATGAACGTGATTGGTGATGTCAAAGGACGGCACTGCCTGCTGGTGGATGACATTGTGGATAGCGGCGGTTCTCTGTGCAACGCGGCGCAGGCCATTGCGGCACGTGGAGCGGCTTCTGTGGGGGCTTATGTGACGCATGGCGTGCTGACAGGGCAGGCCGTGGAACGCATTGGGGATTCGCCCATCGAAATGCTGACCCTGACGGACAGCATCAGGGCGACAGAGCAGGTGCAGGCTGCCCGCAATATCCGCCAGATCACCATTTCCGGTCTGCTGGCGCGCGCCATGCGGGCCGTGGCGGATGAAAGCTCCGTCTCGTCCCTGTTCGACTGAACAGTTACGGTCGGCACGCCCTTTAGCATGACAGGTTATACGTTTTCATGACCCAGCTTCTTCCTCGGCCGTACTGGTATCTGCGCCACGGACAGACTGACTGGAACCGCGCTGGCCTGTCGCAGGGGCGGACGGACGTGCCGCTGAACGAGACCGGGATAGAACAGGCGGCCGAGGCTGCGGCGCTGATCGCGCAGGCGCTTGATGCAGCGGGCGAAGAGGGCATTGTAAGAATTGTTTCTTCGCCGCTGGAACGCGCTCTGCGTACGGCCACTATCGTGCGTGATGCGCTGGTGGCGCGGGGCCTGCCTGCCCTGCCGCTGAGCATTGAGCCTGATCTGGCTGAAGTCAGTTTTGGCGAGCAGGAAGGCCAGCCGATCAGCGATTGGTACGATCACTGGATCGCGGGTGATTATACGCCTCCACAGGCAGAAAGCTTTGCCGTTTTGCGCGCACGTGCCGTGGGTGCCATCAACCGGGCGACCGCCTCTGCGGGGCGGCCTTTGGTCGTGGCCCATGGAGCGTTGTTTCGCGCCCTGCGTGCTGCTATGGACTTGCCCGCCAATGTGCGGCTGGCCAATGCCGTGCCTCTCAGTGCTGCTCCCAGGCAGACCGGCGGCTGGGCCTTGGAGGAACTATCCTAAATTGCTGGTAGAGCAGCCCTTCGGCCAGTTTTGTTGCATCACTGGCGGCCGCATCGGGGGCCTTCCGTCCGCTACATTTGGGGCGTCAAGGACGGAATTATAGAGTAAGGTCTCGAAACCAAGAAGTTCCAGAATTCTTTCCACGGTACAATAACTATACGTGCCAATAATATGGGAGGAATTTTAGGTCCTGGCGGTGCCTACTCCTTGTTCAAAAGAAAAAACGGATTGTTGTGAGCCCGAATTCTGACGCAGTGGGGGAGCAGTTCTCGTACTACTTTGAGTAAGTGCGGGCCGGAAAGCCCGGTATGTTCGGAGATTATTCTCAGTTCGGCCCGCGTGATCAGGGCGTGAACTTCCTGCTGAGTGGCCGTGGCATCCTGTTGCATTTCCTGCCAGTGGCGCACCGTGTCGAGCATACCCGTTGCGCGGGCTCGCTTGCCCAGTTTGCTCGGGTGATTGGGGCGCGGCACAGGACCGAGAACTTCGTTCAGGATGGTAAGCAGAGCAGAAGTATTCAACGGTTCACTGGGTGCAGCAATCTTCTTACGGCGGATGACGGATTTCAGAGCGTAAATAATTGTCATGGCATTTTATCCGTTCCCAAAGAAGGAATACTGAATTCAACGGGCGACAGCGCGAGGGGTTTCTTGCTTGGATGAATGAGCTGTTTATCCTGTGTTAATGAACAGTGTTTGTGCTCATTGTGTTTGAACAAGGGTATTACAGTCCGTCTTATTTGACGACCATGTTGGCAAATTTGTGATCATGGGAACCATCGCGCTTATGCTGGTGACAGGGGCATGAGTGTGCTAGCGTAACAAAGCGCTTGGTCGCGCACGTAAAACGAAGTGGCTCCCCTTTGTCGGGTGGCCTGCGAATATAACACCCGGCTTCGGCCAATTGTGGTGAACGGTGACGGCTGTTCATTATGATGGGAATAAGCAGGGCAGCGTTTACTTCGTTATCGTTGCGACCAACCACCTGACGCCAGGAGGCATCAGCGTTTTTACACGTCCTTGGTCGGACTAAAAAAACGAGGTACACAATGTTCTCATTCAAAAAAACAATGCGCTTTATAAGTAGGCTATGCGGTTCTCCACAGGTGGAGGGCAGTAATATTTTTAGTGGGTGATATGGTTCAGGTAGATACAGGCCACCCACGGAATTATGAACTGAACTTCATCGCTTTGGCATCAGGATGCCACATGGGGTCGTTTATTATTTCAGCGAGGCTGAAATATTCAGGCTGAAGAAACCACATAAAAGCTGATTTCCGGGTGATCCTGCCTGTTGCATGGATTTCATCACCGTGATGACGAGAAACGGGGTTGTTAACCTGTAACAGCCCCGTTTCATGTCGCCCGTTCAAACCGGCGGATAGTCTTTTGAGCAGGGGCTAGTTTTAGATCTGCTCAATGCTGCCGAAGTCGAAAGTTTTACCCGCCGGGTTTTCTCCCAGCCGGATAATGGATGCGCTGGGCATGACATGGGGCGGCACGGGCAGGTTGTAAGGGGCGGGAACGCCCTTGAAAACGCGTCCAGCCAGATCAAAGCGGGAGCCATGGCAGGGGCAGCCGTACAGGCCGCCCGCCGGGCCGCTGGTGCTTTCCTTTACGTAGGCGGGAACGCAACCCAGATGCGTGCAGATCCCGACATAAACGCCGTATTCAGGCACAAGGGAGCGGTGCCAGTTGCGGGTATAATCCGGCTGCTGATGGGCATCGGACTCGGGGTCACGAAGCAGGGCGATCAGGGAGGCATCCTGCAGCCTGTTCAGGTCCTCGGGCGTGCGGTGGATAATGAAAACAGGCTTGTTCTGCCATACGGCTGTCATCTGCTGGCCGGGGGCCAGATGCGAGATATCGACATCGACCGGCAGGTGGGCGGCGGCGCTGTCCTGTGGTTGCAGGCTTTGCACAAAGGGAATGGCGCAGGCAGCGGCTCCCGTGGCAACGCCCGCAGTCGTGACAAGGCCAAGAAAGCTACGCCGACCGGACGGATGAGTTTCTACGCTTTCGGTTTCTGCTGTCATTGTTCTGTTTCCGCGTTGCCCGGTTTGTCCGGCTTTTTCCAGATCCTGTGTTTCCATGCCATGGCGAGGACGAGCATAAAAGCCAAGTACAGCATACACCACAGCCCGATCCGCGTGCGTGCATTGCGGTGTGGGTCGGAAGCCCAGGCAAGGAACTCGGTTATATCGCGCGCCTGCTGGGCCAGTGTCGAGGGTGTGCCGTCGGGGTACTGGATCATGCCGTCCATCAGCGGCGGGGGCATACCGATCAGGTGCCCGTTGACTGCTGTATTGTAGAATTTTCCCGGCACAACGGGGGCGCCTGGAGGCGATGGAATCTTGTAGCCTGTCAGCACGGCATACAGCCAGTCTGGCCCGTTGGAATGTATGGCGACCATGCGCGACTGGTCAGGCGGTGCCACGCCTCCCATCATGGCGGCAGCAATCGCATCGCTTGGGAACGGGGCGCGGAAATGGTCGTCCGGTAAGGCGGGACGCTGTGTCGGCTGGCCTGTGGTGTCCGGTGGTCCGGCAAGCATTTTGGAATGTGCCAGCGCGGCAATGTCCTGACTGTTCAGGCCAATGCCTAGCAGGTCATTGTAGGTCAGGTTGCTCAGGCCGTGGCAGTTGGAGCAGATGTGATCGTAGATCAGAAAGCCCCTTTGCAGGCTTTTCTGGTTATACTGGCCGAAAGGCCCTTCGAAATCCCAGTGCTGATGCGGCAGGGCCGGCGTGGTCTCGGCCCGTGCTCTGTCGGTCTGTGGAAGGGCTAGTCCCAGCAGAACGCCCAGTCCTGCCAGAAAGCGTTTCGGGATACTCCGGGTCATGAAGGCTCTCCCTGCGCGGCAGTTATGGAGGCGGGGAGACGGCGTGTTTTTTCCCTGCGTGAGACAAGGGGCAGAAGAACAAGAAAATAGCCGAAGTAGTAAAGCGCAGCGAGGCGGCCCACCACCAGCCAGCCGCCTTCAGCATGGTGCTTGCCCGCCAGAGCGAGCGCGGTAAACGCTACGGCAACTCCCAGTACGCCTGCCCGGCACAGGGGGCGGAAGCGCATGGAACGCACAGGAGAGCGGTCCAGCCAGGGCAGGGCAAACAGCACCAGAAGCGAGGCGGCTGCCGCAAAAAGCCCTCCCGACTTGGACGGGACTGACTGCAGAAGCCCGTAAAACGGCAGGAAGTACCATTCCGGCTGGATTTCGGCCGGTGTGTGTAGCGGGTCGGCTGGAAGGTAATTGTCTGGTTCTGTCAGCAGGCCGGGCCAGAAAAACATCAGGGCGGCAAAAATCATGGCAAAAACAAGAAGGCCGACAAGGTCTTTTGTTGTGTAATAGGGATGGAAAGGCAGGGTATCCGCCCGGCTTTTGGGTTCAATGCCCAGTGGGTTGTTGGAGCCGCTTATGTGCAGCGCCAGAACATGCAGCCCCACAACTCCGACCACCAGAAACGCCATAACGAAATGCAGCACAAAGAAACGGTGCAGGAAAACATCCCCAAGATGGTCGCTGCCCGTCAGGACATGTTCCAGCGACGCGCCTAGAAATGGCACTGCCCCAACGGCGCGGGTAATCACATCCGCTCCCCAGTAGGACATCTGGCCCCACGGCAGAATATAGCCCGCGAAAGCTGTGGCCATGATCATGAGCAGAAGCAGTAGGCCGGTCAGCCACAGGATTTCTCTGGGGTTCTTGTAAGAGCCGTAATAAAGGCCGCGGAAAAGATGGATATAAAGTGCGGCCAGAAACAGGTTGGCGCCAGTCATGTGCATGGCGCGCAGCAGCCATCCACCGGCAAGCTGGCGGTCAATCGCCTCGACCGACGCAAAGGCGCCGGTGCTGGTGGGGGTGTAGTTCATGGCCAGAAAGACGCCGGTTGCCAGCATGAGCACAAGCACAACGCTCAGGATCGCGCCGAAATTCCAAAGCCAGTTGAGGTTCCTGGGGAGCCTGAAGTCAATGTACTCGGCGCGCATGAAGGAAATGAGCGGCAGACGCTGATCAAGCCAGGAGGCCAGGCCCTGACCAGTGTTCCGGTCTGTCTGTTCGGGAAGGGCGCGTTCAGGCGGTGTGGGATTTTTTGCGGTCATGGGAAGAAAAATCCGGGTTTCACGTTCATATCCGGGCACTGCTTTCATATGGTGGGCAGGCTTACCATATTATTTCATAAATGAAATGCTTTTTGGCGGAGGGGTCGCGCCCCACGAATACTGTTAGCGGCACGGTTAGTTCTGGTTTCGGAATAACAAAATTCTTGGTATCGGAAAAACCGTTGGCACAAGCCGGGCGTTTTTTCTTGTGCGGGCATTGTTTCGATAATATATCGAAACATTACGGAGACGATAGAAAAGTGAAACGCATGGTTTGCAGACATAGACGTATCGCAAGAACGTACCGCATGGAGCTTTCCACCCTGCTCGCGGGAGGTATTGCCCTGCTGGCACTTCCCGCTTTTGCCGCAGCGGCGGAGCCCATCTTTCAGACAGAGCAGAGCGATGTCGCAACGCTGCCCGCATGGGGGCCACACACCATTCTGGTGGTCGATGCGGTTTATACCCACAACAAGGACGGCCGCGCCTATGTTGTCGATGCCGACAAGGGCAAGCTGCTGGGTATGGTCCAGGCGGCCTATAACGCGAATGTTTCGCTTGCTCCTGATGCCAGCCGTTTTTTTGTGGCGGAGACCACATGGGCGCGCGGCAACCGGGGCGAGCGGAATGATTTGCTGGTTGAATACAACGCGAACACACTCGGTATAACGGCGGATGAAAAACTGCCCTCGCGCGCTCTGGTAACGCCCAAGCGCAACAATCTGGGCCTGAGTGCGGATGTATCCCGCGCTTACGTGTATCAGATGAGCCCGTCCAACGCCGTGGAAGTGGTTGACACGAAAACCCACACCGTGACGCAGACGGTTGATATCCCCGGTTGCGCGCTCGTGTATCCGTGGGGGAATGACGGTTTTTCCAGCCTGTGCGCGGATGGCACGCTGGCTAACGTCCATCTGGAGGCAGATGGCAAGCCAGCCATGACCCATTCCCCGGCTTTTTTCGAGCCGGATCATGATGGCATTTTTGAGCAGAGCCCCTCATCCAGCAAGGATGGCAAGGCCTATTTCATCAGCTACAGCGGTCTTGTTTATGAAACGCAGTTGGGCGCCCAGGCTGTTGTGAGCAAGCCGTGGTCCTTGCAGGAAGGGGCGGGCCTGAAAGCTGCTCCTGCTGCTGACAAGCCGCTCGAAGTGACCTGGCGGCCCGGCGGGTGGCAGATGTCCGCCCTGCACAAGAGCGATCACACCTTATACGTGCTGATGCACCGCGGCACGTTCTGGACGCATAAGGAGGCGGGCACGGAAGTGTGGGTTTATGACACGACGACCCATAAGCGCCTCCGTCGTATGCCGCTCACCAAAGCCAGCACCATGGTGGGCGTGACGCAGGACGCCAACCCCCTGATGTTTACCGCGGATGAAGAAACAGGGGATTTCATTATTTCCGACGCCAGAACCGGCAAGGTGCTGCGAGTCATGAAAGCGCTGGGCACATCGCTGATTTTCACTGCTGCGCCGGGTGAATGATGGTACCGCCTTCTCTGATAATGGAAGGTGGTACGGCTCTGGCGGCAGGGGCGCTCGGCGGCATGATGTTTGTCGCCGGTGTTGCCAAGCTGCGCAAGCACGATGATTTTCTGAGCGTTGTGGCTTCCTACCGTTTACTCCCCGCTTTCATGCTGGAAAGTTTCGTCTGGGGGCTAGCCCTTTGCGAGATGGTGGCAGGTATCCTGCTGCTTTCCGGTGTGGGGCGTGTTGGAGGGGGGCTGCTTTCAGCAGGATTGTTCGCCGTGTTCAGCCTTGCCATGGGTGTGAACGTGGCGCGCGGGCGTACCAGCCTGTCATGCGGGTGTATGCCGGGTCTCGCTGGTGAGGCCCTGTCATGGGGGCTGGTCGCGCGTACGGCACTCCTTATGCCGCTGGCGCTTGTGGCGGCTGGTTTGCCGGGTCTTGCACTGGGTAGTGGGCTGGAGGGGATTTCCCTTCCAGTCTGGGGCGCAGGTTGTGCGGCCGGTCTTGCCGTGTGGGTTATCTGGCTGGCGCTTGGTTCCCTGCCGCAGAACGAAGGGCTGGAAGCATGATGACCTTTCTATACATCTGGCAAGCCGTGCTCACGCTTGCTGGTTTGGGTCTCGCGGTGACGCTGCTGGCTCTTGCCCGTCAGATTGGCGTGTTGCACGAGCGCGTAGCGCCCGCAGGCGAGCAGACGGCCCGCGCCGGGTTGGAAGTAGGGCAGGGCGTGCCGCGCCTTGTCATGCACACGCTTGAAGATAAGGCGTTTGTCGTTGGTGAGCGTCTGCCTGTTGGGGCAAATCTGCTGCTGCTGTTTGTCGCGCCGGAATGTCCGGTCTGCAAACGGGTTATTCCCATTGTCAGGGCTCTGGCTGCCGAGCGTGGCTACGGGCTGGTTTTTGTAGGAGATGGCCCCGTGCCGGAACTGAAGGCCATGGTGGCTGGACGTCCGGAAATGCAGGGCGTGCCGCTGCTGACCGGTGTGGAACTGGGGCTTGTGCTTCAGATCAACCGTCTGCCCGCGCTGGTGCTGCTGGATGATCATGCGGTCATCATGGTCAAGGATATTGTCAATACACGACAGCAGATCGAAGCATTGCTGGACAGCGCGCAAGGGAGCGCTCCCGCTGGCAGTGTTACGGATCTGACTGAAAAAGGAGTTTCACTTCATGTCGCTCTCTGATTCGGGAAAAAAACAGGCCGGTCTGCTTGATCGCCTGACGGAAACCACATTGCGCCGCATTGCGGGCCGTTCTTCGCGCAGAAGCGTACTCACGCGCCTTGGCGGTGCGGTTGCGGCTGTGCCTGCTTTCATGCTGTTGCCTGTCAGCCGTGCGGGGGCAACAACAAAAGCCGCAGGGGCTGAAGCCGCCAAGCCCAAGGCCAAAACGCCTTTTGGAGCCAAGGCACAGGCCAAAAACGATCTGGCGTGTGATTACTGGCGATATTGCGCCATTGACGGCAATTTGTGCACCAGTTGCGGTGGCGGCGTGCATACCTGCCCACCGGGTACGGCACCTTCTCCCACCTCGTGGATCGGGAGCTGCTATAACCCGCAGGACGGCAATTCTTACATGATTGCCTACCGTGACTGCTGTGGTCAGGATTCCTGCAACGAAGTGACGTGCCTGAACACGGACGGCGATCAGCCTTCTTACCGCCCCATGGCGAATAACGACATCATATGGTGTTTCGGCACGGGCACATCAGAAATGTATAACTGCTCGACCGCCGCGATTGTGGGTAAGATTTCCTGAGATCGTCCCCAGAGGCGGGCGGTCTTTGGAACGGAAAAGATGAGACTTATGAAAAACGCTATTAGACAGTATGCAATGGTATCGGCGCTGGTGTGCGCGGGTGCCGTTACGGGCGGGCAGGCCATGGCCGCTGACGGGCAGCAGCTTTACAATGCTACCTGCGGTCTGTGCCATCAGGTGGGCGCGACGGGTGTGCCCGGCCAGTTCCCTCCCCTCAAGGGCCGCATTGATCAGATTGCCGCCACTCCTGAAGGCAAGACCTATTTGGCCCATGTTCTGCTGAACGGGCTTTCGGGTAGCATCAAGGCCGGCGGGCAGAGCTATATGGGCTATATGCCGGCTTTTGCCGCCCAGTCGGATGAGACCCTCGCGGCCATTCTGACCTATGTTGCCTCACTGGGAGAAACAAAGCCCGCGCCGACTTTCAGCGCCGATGATATCAAGGCGGCCCGAACGGGTGGCCCTCTGGCGCCGACCGCCATTCTGGATGAACGGAACAAGTTGAATGCCGCGCACCCCGTTCCGTAACGTGGGCAGGCTGCCGTCTTGCGTCATGCGCGCAGGACGGTGGTTGATGGCGGGGGTTGTGTCGCTCCTGCCGGGCGTTCTGGCGCTGGCCGAACCGGCACATGCCGCCCCTGACGCCGTGCCGGGCGCTACCCATCTTGATCCTGTCAGGGTGACCTATCTTTCGCATTGCGGAGGCTGTCACGGTATCGAAGGTCGGTCTGGCAATACTTTCGTGCCCATGCTGCGCGATCATGTCGGGGCCTTTGCCTGCACGCCGGAAGGACGGGAATACCTGATCCGTGTGCCCGGGGTGTCCATGTCTCTGATACGCGATGATCAGGAACTGGCGAATGTGATGAATTTTATCATGTTCGAACTGGGGGGCGAGAGCACTCCGCCCGGCTTCAAGCCTTACACGGCGGCGGAAGTACATGTGTGGCGGCAGCATCCTTTGTCGGTGCCTGATTTCATGCAGAGGCGCGCGGATATGCTCGCGCGTTCTTTGAGCGCCTGCCAGGCAAGCCGGGCGCAGGCAAAGCCCGGCGGAGCCGGATAACGGGCCACGTCATTATCTCAGATGTCTTATTATGTTTACGCAAAAGGAAAGAGAACGCTTTATGATCACTCGCTATTTTTCAATAAGCGCCTTTTGCGTAATGCAGTTTGCGGCGGTTCAGGCTCTGGCTCAGGAAAAAATTCTTTCTGAAGGGGAAGGCCGCCCGCTTGTGACGGAGGAAACAGCGGGAGAAAAGCGTGATGCCGCGCGCATTCCCGTTACCTTGGCGTCGCCGAAGAGCCATAGCTGGTTTGACGATCTGGAAGGTCATATCGTGGTGGAGGCCGGCGTTAACGGCAATCCATGGACACGAACCGGACGGAACTGGGCGCAGTATTACGTGGACCGTGCCAACACGGGCACTCTTAACCAGATTACCGGCACCCTCTCCCATCCCGTGACGGATCTCGGCGGCGGGTACGGCCTGGGGTTTCTGTTTGAAGTGATGTACGGCTCCGATGCCCGTTTTACCCCAACGATCGGTATGGGGGATGGCAATTTGACCGGGATCTACCAGTGGGCGCCGACACAGGCACATATTGATGCCCATCTGCCATGGTTTACCAAAGGCGGTGTCGACCTCAACATCGGGCAGATGTATGGCCTGTTGGGGTATGAAGGTACCGACGCGCTGGAAAGGCCGTTTTATAGCTATAATTATTCTTCAGACTATATCGTACCGTTTGAGGTCGTGGGCGTGACTGCAACGGTGCACCTGACCGATCACACAAGCTGGATCGTCGGGGTTAATGCCGGTAACTCCACAACATTTGGCAATGCGGGCAACAATAACAGGCCTAAGGGGTATTTTGGTTTCCAGTTTGAAGGGCTGGCCAACGGCAAGCTGGATATAACGGCAGTGACCTATGTCGGGCCGCAGCAGAATATGCACAACCCCGATATCGGTTCGGACGCAAATCGGGAAATGCAATATATTGGCGACGTTATCGCTACTTACAAAATCAACGACACAACCAGCGTTACCCTGAACGCCACCTATTTTCATGACGACTACCTGCGCGATGATGCCTATGGCATTACCACGTATTTTGCTCATGATTTCTATCCGTGGCTGACATTCAATGCCCGAGGCGAAATCTTTCGCGATAATAACGGCAATGTTGTTGGTATGAATACGTCCACCATGTCGTATATCGACTACCTGCGGGGAGCGGAGAGCTATCCCTACGATCAGGCTCCGGGCACGACCTATGGTGAACTGACGGTGGGGGTAACCTACCGGCCTCAGTTTCTGCATCTGCCCAAAGGCAGTCTTGCCATTCGCCCTGAAGTCAGGCTGGATAAATCCCTTAATGGCACGCGGCCTTTCAACCGTGTTTCGCCAACGGATACGCCCGGTTACAATTATGCCGATAATGGCACAAACAACATGTTCTGGTTCAGTTGCGATGCCATCTGGTCTTTCTGAACGTATTGCATCAGGTAACTGCTTTTCGTGCTGCCCGGAAATATATCGGTCATGAATACACTTGCTCTTGTCTCTGTCTTTGAGACGATCGTTATCCTGTTCGCGGGTTTCGTTACGTGGCGGCTCATACGGCATGTGCGCCGCCTGTTTCAGGAAATAGCGCCGGTAGGAGCGCTCACGGGTGAGCGCGGGCCGCAGCCGGGGGATCAGTGTCCGGTCGGCCCTTTCATGACGCTTGAGGGAAAGCCTTACAGGCTGGGGAATGAGAGCGAGAAGAGCAGCCCAACGCTGCTGTTGTTCGTTTCAGCTACATGCCCGCTGTCACGCAAGATGCTTACCATTGCGCGGGATTTCTGCCAGCGGGAACATCTGCGGCTTGTTTTCGCAGGGGATGATCGTGCGACTGTGCTGGAGACATTCGTGAAGCAGGCCGGGGTAGCGGAATATCCCTTTATCAACGATGCGACACTGGGGCGCGCGCTGGAGGTGGACAAACTGCCCATGGCTTTCCTGCTTTCGCCCGATGGCGCCATTCTGTCGCGCGGGCTGGTGAACAATCGCGAACATCTCGAAAGCCTGCTGAACGCATGGGAAAGCGGCTTCGCCACGGTGCAGAATTATATCGTGCACCGCAGGCGCAACACGCATGATATCGCGGGGGCTGCCCGGCCGTAAGTCAGCCGGACAGCAGAAAGACCGAGGGGTCAGAACCCCTGTGAAATGCCGCACAGAATGGTGCGGCGCAATCCGTACTGCGGCGCCCCGACCCCGATACCGCTGCCATCGCGTAACTGGTAGGTGTGGTCTCCCAGATTGATGACATCCAGGCGCAGTTGTGTATCGCCTTTCCAGCGGGTGCCGAACGTGTTGCGGATAGTCTCGACAGCGGAAAAATTCACTGTGGCGTAAGGCGCGATCGACAGACCATTCGGAATGGTCAGATCGGCATTGACTTCATCATCTTTTCGCAGCCCGGAGCCGTAGACCAGCGTTGTGGACAGGCGCAACGGAAAGCGCGTGGTGCGGAAAAACGCATAGGCCGCTCCGGCGGAGGCTGTCCAGCGCTGGTCGTGATCGAGATGCACCCAGTGGCTCTGGATATAGCTCAGGTCAGCCGGGGAAAAGTTGAACTGTGCGCTGGTGATGTCCTTGCCGATAGCCCGCGACCACGCGAAGTTTCCATAAAGCGAGAGCGGGCCATGGTCGTAGGAGACGGCGAATTCGTAGCCGTTTACCTGCCCGCGCCGGTAGTTGAAACCACTCAGGATGATGGGCGCGCCAAACTGGCCTTCGTCAATCAGGTTCTTGGCCAGCTTGTAATAGGCGTCGAACGAAACCCGCAGGCCGGGCAGGATGGTCTGCTCGATCCCGGCATCGAAATAATGGTCGCGTTCGGCTTTGACCGTGCTGTTGCCGGTGCTGGCCGCCGCCGCACTGGTATGGCTGAAACGGGCGATTGAGGCGCCACTGACGACCTCAAACGGCGGTGGGGTGAAATAGCGCGAGTAACCAGCGTGCAGCACGCCGCCTGTCCATGGTTTCCAGACGACGTTGATACGCGGGCTAACCTGATTTTCAGAGGTATATTCGCTCACCCCGTCAAAACGCAGGCCGTAATTGATTGTCAGGTTATGCAGCACACGCCATTCGTCCTGTGCATACAGACCGTAGATCATGCCGGTTTTGCCGCTGCCTTCCTGTATGGTGCGGGGGTTGGCCAGATCATAAACGCCCGTATCGTCCCCGATCTCGTCAAAAACGGTGGATGAGGTTTTGGAGACATTGCGCTCGACAAAAATCTGAAAACCGAACCGAACGGTGTGGTCTCGCGCGGCCCGCCAGGTGACATCATGCTGCGTGCCGGTGGAAAAAACCGAACGGGCGGCGCGCTGGGCTATGCCCAGATAGTTGAGGTCTCCCACCGGGTCGGGGGAGTAGCGCAGGCTGCTGTAGCGGGTGAATACGGAATCCTGAAGGCTGAAAGCTCCGATTTCCTTCTGTAAGGACAGAACCGCAAAATCCGTGATCTGTTTCTGATGTTCATTAAGTGTGCCGCTATCAGGCAGGTTGGCGGGCGGGGTATAGTTGCCGCTCCACTGTCCTGGGAGCTGGCCCGGATTGTTGGGGAGCTGATATTCGGCGTTGGAAATCCCGGCGATCAGGCTGATGCGGGTATCTTCATCCACGGTGTAACGGGCGTGACCCAGAAAATGATACTGATTGCTCAGGTCATGTGGGGCATTGAAGTTGGGCAGGGTGTTTTCGATCCCGACCCGGTCATGCACGAAGTCGGCCGTGGCGAAGAAATCCCATTTCCCTTCATGAAAACCGTACTGCATGGAAGGAAAGAAGTAATCCCGGGCGCCACCGTAAACCGAGACATTACCGCCCGGGTTGGTGGTGCCGTTCTTGGTGGTGATGTCCACTACGCCCGCCTGCAGAAAACCGAACTGGCTTGGCAGCGCCCCTGTCGTGAGGGACATGTGATCGGCGAAGCGGGTCATGAGCGCCTGCCCGAATACGTTCAGCCCTTCGGGCAACTGCACGCCATCAAGGCGGTACTGCACTTCATTATGGTCGCCACGGACATGGATCTGGCCATAGCTATCCTGCGCTACACCGGGAGCTTGCAAAAGCACCTGATTGAGCGGGGCATTATCCCCTCCAGGAATGGTTTCAAGCGCTTTGCGGCTGAAGGTGTGCACGGTGGCCCCGGTTGAAGGGGACAGCGCCATGCGCTGTTGGTCCAGATGCGCAGTTACGATGACCTGCTCGGCCTCATGCGGAGTGCGCCCGACAATATGGACGGTGCTCTGGCGGGCCGGGGCGTGTGCCTGCGGGACGGGTGCCGCCGGCGGGGCTTTCAGGGGCGTGGGTGTGGCCGGCGTGGTGTCGGGCGTCTGCGCATGTGTCTCAATAAGGGGCAGCCCGGCCAGAATGGAGGAACAGAGCAGAAGGCGCGGAATGCGGCGTAACATGATGAAAGGCGATCCTGGCTGGAGTGGGTTCCTGCACAGGGATAAGTGTTACAGTATAACATAACAACAGTTTTTTACGGCAAAACGCATATCAGCCGCGCGCTCCGTGCAGGAGCTACGCGCCTGTTGCAATATTGTCGCGGTCTGGCTGCACTGTGTTTTATCCTGCCATGTGCTGGACACCTGACGGCACTGCCCTGATTCGGGGTCAATCGCTCTTGCATCCATGGGCGGATACGGCCAAGCAGGCTGCTATGCTCACTGTCCAGACTATTCTTTTGTTGCTGTGGCTTGCTGCGCTCAGCAGTCTTGTTGCGACCGCGTGCCGCCAGAAAGTGCCGCAGCCTATCATTCTGATCGTGCTCGGGGTCGGGGCGGCGCTAGGCGGATTGCATATCGGCATCCGGCCAGAACTGTTCATGTTCGTGTTCCTGCCGCCGCTCCTGTTCGCGGACGCGTTTCGTATGCCCCTGCGTGAATTCAGGGAAATGCGGCGGGCTATCCTGTTTCTGGCCTTCGGGCTGGTCATCCTGAACACGATCGTATGCGGGTATATTATTCACTGGATATTGCCGGTTTTTTCTCTGCCGGTGTGCTTTACCCTTGCAGCGGCATTGTCCCCCACGGATACGGTGGCGGTGTCCAGCCTCTTGCAGGGGCGCAGGGTGCCCGGACGGCTGCTGCAACTGCTGTCGGGTGAGGCCCTGTTCAACGATGCCTCGGGGTTGGTGTGTTTCCGTTTCGCCATGGCGGACGCCATGACGGGCGAGTTTTCCTACCGGCAGGCTTTTGGCACGTTCATTCTGGTGGCGTTCGGGGGGCTGTTTATCGGTGCGTTTGTCGCGTGGGTGGCTTCGCGCATCAACCACGAACTGATCCGCCGCAGGCTGGACGAGGCCCGCTCGCAGATTGTGCTGGTGCTGCTGCTGCCATTTGCCATGTATGCGGCGGCCGAAGCTGCCGGGTGTTCGGGCATTCTGGCGGCTGTGGCCGGGTGTATGGTGCTCAAGCTGTCCGGCTCGGTAGAAGAAGCCGCGACCATGACCCGCTTACAGGCCAACACGGTATGGAACATTATCAGCTATGTTTTCAATGCGCTGATCTTCCTGTTCCTTGGCCTGCAGCTTCCCTCCCTTGTGGTCAGTGCGCGTGACCTGGCGCACGCGCATCATGCTGCATTCTGGCAGTACGGCGTGCTGGTGCTTGAAGTCTATGGCGCGATGCTGATCATGAGGCTGTTTGGTCTCCTGCTGTGCGAGGCCGGACGCTGGGCGGGGGCCAGGCTGAACCATATGCCCTACGAGCGCACGGGTTTTGCGGCCAACATGCTGCTGACACTCGCAGGCGTGCGCGGGGCGGTGACACTGGCAGCCGTGCTGTCTCTGCCCATGGGGCTGGATGGCGCAGCCGCATTTCCCGCGCGTGAAAGTGTGGTGGTGATCGCGACAGGGGTCATTATTCTCTCCCTGATCTGTGCGGGCGTGGGTATTCCCTTCTGCCTGCGGTTTATCCCGCCGGAACTGGTGGATAAGAACGCACAGGAAGAAAATCTCGCCCGGCAGAAACTCATTCGTGCCGCGCTGGGTGTGCTGCGCAAGGTGCATGACGCGGCTGTGCTGGAGGCGCCCTCTGCGGGGTTGGTGGCTCCTGCAATTCCGGCGGCCTCGGCAACGTCGGCAGCGACGCAGGGGGCTTCTGCCCAGCTCGCGGCACCGCAGGCCGAGGGAGCGTCTGTCACGCCCGCAGCGGCCCCGGCAGGCCACGCCACCTCGGATACGGCAGGCGCGCCGTGTCCGCCCGGCCCGTCGGAGGCAGACTGCCTGCTCCGGCGCGAGGTGTCTGACAGGCTGATCCAGCTTTACGAATCCCGCCTGGATGAGGAAGACGCCACGCCGCGTATCGGTTTGGAAGACCGGCGGAGTGCCGTGCGCCATGCCCGGCTCGAACTGGCTTTGCGTCTTCAGGTGCTGCGTATGGAGCGACAGGTCATGCACCAGATGGTGACCCGGCGCGAGATCAACGACCAGACGGAATGGAAGCTCCAGCAGGAGCTGGATTATGAGGAACAGGTCATCCGCTACCAGTCCCTACGCCTGCCACGGGAAGAATAGACGGCGCTGCGGTTTCGGGCTTCTGGCTGCTGTGCGGTTGCGCCGTGTTGATATGTGCGGGTGCCACCTGTAGAACCCTGAGCGTGATGGTTCCTCCTCGTGAGGATTAAAAGGGAACCAGGTGCGGACAGCGCAGGCTGTCTCATGCCTGGGCTGTCCCCGCAACTGTAAGTGGTATGTCCTGCCTCGTTACGGCGTTGAGAGCGCCGGCCCACTGGAGCGGTTTTTTCCGGGAAGGGAGAGCGGGACGCGCACCACAAGCCAGGAGACCTGCCATGACACGGAAGTCGCAGATGGAACAGGTCGGTCGGGGTGTGCTGACAGGGCAGGCAGGAAAAGGCGTGCGTGAAAAACCGCTCCACGTGCGCGCATGTCTGGTCATGTTTCATGGCGACGCCTGTAACCATGATGACCAGACCTATGACCTTACGTTCCCTGCTTTTTTCCGGCTCTGTCCTTCTTGTTGGCACGGGAGAGGCCGCGGCCGCCACACGCTCCAATACGCATCGGGCGCACGAGGTCCAGCCTGTGGCCCAGCCGGTCGTTTTGTCGCGTAATGCAGAAACTGAGCCCGTGGGGGTTACAGTCAGCGCCGCCCGCAGGCCCATCCGCGCGGATGAAATCGGCACCGCCCTGACCGTGGTGACAGAGCAGCAAATCAAGCTTCAGCAACGGCGCACCCTTGCGGATATCCTGATCCGTCAGCCGGGCCTGAATCTCGTGCAGACTGGAGGTATGGGCGGCACGTCCTTCATTTACATGCGCGGGAATGACAGCAACGAGGTCAAGGTCAGGCTTGACGGCATGGACATCAATGATGGTAGCGGAGCCAGTGGCGCTTTTGACGCCGGGCAGTTCATGACGGACGGCATGGGCCGGATCGAAATCCTGCGTGGCCCGCAAAGCGGTCTTTACGGAGCCGACGCCATGGCGGGGGTGATCGACATCACCACGGCGCAGGGGCAGGGGCGCTTTACGCCTTTTGTCCGGGTGGAGGGCGGCTCAATCGGGACATTCAACCAGGCGTTCGGGGCGCGGGGTTCAGCGGGACGTTTTCATTACAACGTGGTGCTGGATCATTACCGGCAGGTGGGCTTCCACAGCGTTCCTGTCTATCTGGAAAACTATTACCACGCCAATGCCGAGCAACGGAACCGCGGCAACATGAATGATAATCGAGGGGCCAATATCCGGCTGGGCTACGATATAACCGATACGCTGGACGCCGCTCTGACAGCCCGGCTCATTCAGGACAATTATCATAATTACGGCGTGTACGACATGATGCAGGAAGCCTGCGGTACGGATGGTGCATCCTGCGGGGGATACGCCACCGGCATAGGCCGTCAGGTCGAACGCAGCACCCAGAACGAGGCGGTCGTGCGTGGCACGGTGCACCACGCGGCTTTTGGGGGGCGGTTCGATCATATGCTGGGGCTGGGCTACATGGCCGTTCGGCGCACTTACAGCACCTTGCAGAGCGATACAGCCGGTCAGGCCCTGCCGCAGTACGACCCAACCTATTACAATGCCAGCCGTATCAAGCTGGACTGGCACGGCACCGCCGATTTCAGGCGCTATGGCTCCCTGCTGGTTGGGGCGGAGCATTTCTATGACTGGTTCAGGGAGGCGGATAACGTCAGCGGTTATCCTCTTGCCGTGACCAGTAAGGGCATGAGTACGACGGCAGGATACGGGCAGTATCAGGGAAACCTGATGCACATTCTGTATGGCGCGGCCAATATCCGTTACGACAGCAACTCGCTTTACGGTAATCACGTGACGTGGCGGGTCGCCCCGGCCATTCATGTGCCGGGCACTGGCACGGTCATCAAGGCCAGCGTGGGCACCGGCTTTCATGGGCCGTCCTTTTATCAGCTTTACATCAACAACGCCTACACACAGGGCAACCCGAACCTGAAGGCCGAACGCCTGCTGGGCTATGATGTGGGGGTTGAGCAGACCCTGCTGCACAAGGCGCTGCGTTTTGGGGCCACGTGGTATGAATCCCACGCGCGCAATCTGATTCAGGGCCAGTACAACGCCAGCTACGTTTACACGTACTATAATGTGGATCGGGCGCGCATGTACGGGGTGGAAGCCTTTGTGGACTGGAAGGCGCTGGATAACCTGACATTCAATCTGAACTACACATGGACCCACGCGCGCGACGTCACCACAGGGCAGGCCCTGCCAAGACGGCCAGCGCACAAGTTTGACTTCAACGTCACATGGTTGCCCGTGAAAGACCTGAGCCTGTCAGGCAATCTCCTGTATGTCAGCGGCTGGTGGGATACCGCCGCTGTCTCCCCTTATGGCACGACCAGAGCACAGGACTACGTGACCATTGATCTGGCGGCCACTTACAGGATCAACCGTTATGTCAGCGTGTTTGCCCGCGCGGACAATCTGCTGAACCGGCAGTACGAAAACCCCGTGGGCTACCTGCAACCGGGCCGCGCCGGCTACGGCGGCTTTACGTTGAGCTACTGAGGCATGGAGGGGGCAGGGTGATCGTGCGGTTGCGTCTGTTGCGGAGCTTCTCGCATGGCTCGCCGCGCAGGTCTGCCGTGCGGTCTTTCCGGGCGCGTGGCAGGCATGGCCTGTCCGTCCTGCGGGGGCTGGTTGGGGCGGGGCTGCTTGTCTGCCCGGCATGGGCTGGGGGGCTGCGGGTGGCGTCTCTTAACCTCTGCACGGATCAGCTTGCGCTGATGCTGGTCAACCCGGCTGATATTGTCGGGCTGAGCCCCCTTGCGCGTGACTGCACGGAATCCGTCCTGTGTGTTCAGGCGCGGTCTGTGCCGGTGTTGCGTCCCACGGCTGAAGCCGTGCTGACCGCCAGGCCGGATGTGGTGCTGGCGGGAGACTATACGGCTCGTCTGGCTGTCATGGCGGCCAGACAGACGGGCGCGGTTGTTGTTACGACAGCACCAGCGAGATCGCTGGAGGATGTGGTGGAACAGATCAGGCGCGTGGGGCGGGCGGTCGGCCAGCCCGAACGGGCGGAAAATCTTGCCCATGCGCTGGAAATGCGTCTGGCCGCTCTGCCGCGCACGCGCAAGACTTCCAGCCCCGTGGCGGCAGTTTACGAAGCGAATGGTTTTGTCGTGGGTGAGGACAGTCTGGCGGATGATGTACTTGCACGCGCGGGACTGCGGAATTTTTCTGCCACGGCGGAGGCGGGCTGCTGTCATGCGCGCCTGCCGCTTGAACGGTTGCTGCTGGCGCATCCCGACCTGCTGGTGCGCGACGTTTCCGGGCCGGGCTATTCGCTGGCACAGGCCATGCTGGACAGCCCGGTTCTGGCGCGGGCCTTTCCGCCCCCTCATGTCGTGGCCTTGCCTGCCCGGTTATGGCTGTGTGGGCTTCCGCAAACGCTTGATGCTGTCACCATTTTGCAGAACGCACGGGAGCAGTTGGCCAAGGCAGGGGAACCTCAGCCCTCGGATGCGCAAGGCCCAATGTCCCCTCGACAGGAGCATACCACGATGGAGAAAACGCCATGACAGGCGAATGCGGCCCTGATTTGCGGCGGGTTTTCTCGCCCGTGGTGCTGAATGGCGGTCTGGCGCTGCTGCTTGTGGCACTGGTAGCAATTTCGGTGTTGTGGGGGGAAAAGGCGCTGGATCTGCACGCCGCCGTGGGGGACTGGCTGGCGGGGCGGCCCAGCGTGGGGGCTATCATTCTGGGGCAGCTCCGTCTGCCCCGTACGGCGCTGGCGGTTATGGTGGGGGGTACACTCGGTCTCTGTGGCGCGGTGCTCCAAGGGTATCTGCGGAACCCGCTGGCTGATCCGGGACTGCTGGGGGTATCGGGCGGGGCGGCGCTGGGGGCGGTCTGTGTGTTCTACACGGCGCTGTTCCAGTTTTCCGCTCTGTTGTTGCCGCTGGGGGGGCTGCTGGGGGCGGTTGTTTCCGCGCTGGTGCTGATGGTGCTGGTCGGTGGAGGGGGGCCATTGGTTCTGCTGCTGGCAGGGGCTGCACTGAGCAGTTTCATGGCGGCGCTGACGGCTCTGGTGCTTGATCTTGTTCCAAGTCCTTACGCCATGTTTGAAATCGCGCACTGGCTTATGGGGTCTCTGACCGACCGCACTCCGGCCGATGTTCTGCTGGCCCTGCCCGGCGTGGTGGCAGGGTGTGCGCTGCTTGTTGGCTGCGGCCCCGCGCTCGATGGTCTGAGCATGGGGGAGGACGTGGCGGCCAGCCTCGGTTTCAGGCTGGGTGGGTTGGGCGGCGTGCAGATGCGCGTTGTGCTGGGCGTCGCCATTTCCGTCGGGTCATGCGTTGCAGTGGCCGGAGCTATTGGTTTTGTGGGGCTGGTGGTGCCGCACCTGCTGCGCCCGCTGGCGGGGCATCGGCCTTCCCGCCTGCTCTGGCCGTCATTTCTGGGGGGAGCGGTGCTCCTTCTGCTGGCGGATCTGGTGGTGCGTCTGCTTTCCGGCCACGCGGAGCTTAATCTTGGCGTGGTGACGGCCCTCATTGGGGCTCCTGTTTTTTTCCATAGGGTGATGCTGTTCAGAAAACGGAACATGATCTGATGCTTGAAGCGCGGGGTCTTGGTTATGTGGCTGGTCAGGCCCGTTTGCTCAGTGGTGTGACAGCCCGTTTTGCCGCCGGAGCTGTTACAGGGCTGATCGGGCCGAACGGCGCAGGCAAAAGCACACTGCTTCGTTTGCTGGCGGGGCTTGAGGCGCCAACAGAAGGGCAGGTACTCTGTCAGGGGGTACCTCTGTCACGCCTGCCGATAGGCGAGAGAGCCCGCGTCATGGCCTATCTACCGCAGGATGTGCCGCCGTTTCCGCCCATGCCGGTGCGTGAGGTGGCGTCGCTCGGTCGCCTTGCCCATGGAGAAAATGCGGCCTGCGCCCTGCATCATCCGGCCGTGCAGCAGGCGCTGGACATGACGGGGCTGACGCAGTTTGGCACGCGGGAGGCCAGCCGCCTGTCTGGCGGGGAACGCGCCCGCCTGACACTGGCCCGGGCCCTTGCGGTGGATGCACCCATCCTGTTGGCGGATGAGCCTGTGGCCGCCCTCGATCCCGCGCAGGCGCTCATGGTTATGCAGGTTTTGCGGGGGCTCGCGGCACAGGGGCGTTGCGTCGTGGTGGTCATCCACGATCTGCTGTTGGCCACTCGTTTTTGCGATACGCTCGTGCTGCTGCGTGAGGGCGAATTACAGGACGTTCTGTCGCCTGCGGACCTGACGGATGCGCGGGTACGTTCAATTTATTGTGTCACGACCCGCCGGGTCGAAAATGGCCTTGTTCCTTGGGGGCTGTCGTCGCCGGGGGAGGTAGCGGACTAATTATTCCGCTTTCGTTTCAAAATAAGACGCGATAGCCTGCACGAAGGCCGGTTCGCCATGCGGGCAGGCAGCAGGCCCGTACGGGGTGGCTGTCGCGGATTAAGGAGAAACTGTTTTGGGCGAAACCATGATACGGAGCAGTGTTCCCAGTGCGTCGTCCGGCAATACGGAGCGGGGTGCTAGCACCATACAGCGCGTAAAATCCATGGTGACAGGGCTGGAGCGGCGGTTTGAGGAAATCGCTTCCATGGCGGATGTGATCAATCAGGTGGCCAAGCATACGAAACTACTGTCGTTCAATGCGACCATAGAGGCTACCCGGGCGGGAGAAAGTGGGCGGGGTTTTTCCGTCGTAGCCACCGAAGTTCGCACACTGGCCGAGCGCACGGCCAATGCCACGGCGGATATCAACCGCATACTGCCCAGTGTCAAACGTGAAATTACCGAAGCCGTGCATGATGTGGAGCGCGAGGAGGCCGGTACGCTTATGCAGGCAGCGGTCAGTCTGGCCGGGCTTGAGGCGGCGCGGATCGAGGCGTGGTTCCAGCGTATTGCCACCCTGCTGGACGCGCTGCGCCATACGCTTGGCGGACTACGCCGGGCGAGCAAGCCGCTTTCAAGGTCGGTGTTCGATGCGGTTATGACGGAGTTTCTGGAAAACAACCCGAGCTTATTGGGTATTTTCTGTGGCATGGAGCCGGATGCCTTCGACGGGCGCGATGCCGAATACGTCAATACCCCCGGTACAGATGCGACGGGGCGTTACATCTCCTACTGGCACCGCGAGGGAGGGCGGGTCATTCTGGAGGCGCTGTTAGGCTACGATATTCCCGGTCAGAACGCCTATTATGACCTGCCGCGTCGGGCGGGTACAGCCGTCATGCTTGAACCCTATGATTACCCCATAGGTGGACGGGTTTTAAAAATGACCTCGCTGGTTTTCCCCCTTGTATGGGACGGGCGTTTTGTCGGGGTGGTGGGGGCGGATTTTCTGCTTGATGAGCTACAGGCCGGACTGGCCGACCGCAAGCCGTTCGGCACAGGCAGTCTGATGCTCCTGTCTCATGCCGGAGTGTATGCGACCCACCCTGATTCCGCACGGATCGGGCATGAGGCGACTGACCTGCCGCTGAATGCGCGGCAGGCTGTCACGCAGGGGCAGTCCTACCGTTTCACGGATGCGGCGGGCATTGTCCGTATTCTGCATCCGCTCAGGCTGGGGGCGGCGGATCAGCCGTGGTCGCTTATGCTGGAGTTTGACATGCACAGGGCCCTGAACGGCATGGGGGTGCAGGCCTAGCCTCGTCGCGCGCCTACGGCCTGTCCTGCCCGGCAAGGAGGAGAGCGATACCCGGCGCAATGCGCTGGATCAGGTCGCCCGCAGGCTGACGCGCGTGGGTGACGACATGAATGCTGGCCGAGGCGGCAATATCGGCCTGCGCCGTATCCAGTGCCGCGCGCGCCTGTTCCCGCCAGCCGGGCGCGCGTCCTTGCCCGAGAGCCGCCAGCCCCGCTCGCGCCAGAGCCGCCAGTTCGGCGGAAGCCCCAAGCCCTGTGGCCAGAGCCGGGTGATGTGCCGCCGCCCGCTGAAAGGCTTCGTCATTCTGCGCCCACAGGGTGAGCATACGGATCAGGTCGGGTTTGAGGGCTATTTCCCCTCCGACAAAGGCAGCCGCTTCATCATTGAACAGATCAGCCAGCGGCGTGTCGGGCGTGGCGCTATCCGCCAGTGTGCCGAGCGGCTGTTCGGTTGCGGTTTCCTTGTGCCGTATCTGGAGAAACTCATGGTTGTGCGCGTAGTTGCGCACGGGAGAGACTGCGGAAAGCAGCACCTGCGCGGCTCCGGTTTCGCCGGGGGCCATGCGTTGCAGCCCTTCGAGGGTTTGCTGTGTGGCGCGCAGGCCCAGCAGATCCAGCCTGTCACGCATGACGGCAAGGCGCGGGGAGAGGGTGTCGCCTTTACACAGAGCGGCAGGGGACCAGAAGCGTTCCGCCAGTGCTGCTGTCCGGGGCCACAGCCGGGCGTCGAGCATGGTTTCGTCGATCACCTCCGTCCATAGCGCTGTCTCCGCTCCCAACACATGAGCGGCCTGTTCGGCAGACAGAGGCGGCAGGGGAGGACCGTCCGCCTGTGCGGCATCGGGGGGCGTTGCGGAGGGCTCAAGGGAAGCCGGGGCCGTGCCGCCCGGCCCGGTTGTCTGGGCGGCAGCGGCAGCTTCGGCGGCGTCTTTTCTGGTATCGACCGGGTCGGTTTCGTAATAGGCGCGCGCGGGCAGCAGGCGGTCGAGATAGTATGGCCCGGAGATGATGGTGTCGTAACCCGCGCGGGTGGCATCAAGTGTATGCGCAGGGCCGCGCCAGCTCTCGATCAATGTGCCGGGTGGAAGATCGGCGGCCAGAATTTCATCCCACCCCATCACGGTTTTGCCATGCGCATGTAGCGCCTGAGCCACCTGTTTTGAAAAACCGGCCTGTAGAGCAGCCGTATCTGCCAGCCTGTGCCGTTTCATGTAGGCGGTAATATGGGGGTTTTGCAGCCATTGCTTCGCCACAACCTCATCCCCTCCGATATGGAAGACGGGATCGGGGAAGAGGTGGGCCATTTCCGCGTAGAGAGTGTTAACAAAAAAGAGGGCGGCGGGGTTTGTCGGGTCCATCGCCGCGCGGTTGATTTCCGCGCGGTCGGTCGTGTTCAGCGGGTGCTGGGCGGCCAGAGCAGGGTAGGCGCGCAGGATGGCGAAGGTGTGGCCGGGCGTGTCGAATTCCGGCACCACGCGAATACCGCGCTCGGCTGCCGCGCGCACAAGCTGGCCGATTTCCGCCTGCGTATAGAAGTCCCGCGTGCCGTTGGCATTTCCGGAGCGGGTCAGGCGCGGGTAGAGCCGGCTTTCCACCCGGAATGCCGTGCCGTCGGACAGATGCAGGTGCAGGACATTGAGCTTGACCATTTCCATACCATCAAGCTGGCGCAGCAGGGCGGGCAACGGCATGAAATGGCGGCTGGTGTCGATCATCAGCCCACGCCAGACAAAACGCGGGCTATCCGTAATGGTCGCCTGCGCAATAACGGGGCCTGAGGCTTCAATCCGGACAAGCTGGAGCAGGGTTGCCAGTGCGCGCAGGATGCCGACCGGCTCCTGTGCGTCCAGACGGGCCTCCGTGGCGGTTGTGCGCAGGCTGTACTCTTCGCGCATGGCGGGGCGGGGAAAAGGCGCATCCTGCCGGTAATGGATATGCACGACGTAGGGCGCTGACACTGTGTCACGTGGGTTTGCGGTGCTGTTTGGGGCAGTCAGAATGGCAAGTCGTTGTTCGAAACGCCGCACGGCCTGGCGCAAAGCTGGTGTGGCCGGGCTGTCCCAGTGGATGTCCAGCCGGGAAGGAAGGGGAAAAGCCGCGCCGTCGCTCTGCATGGAACTGGGCAGGGGCATCAGCACGGGGGGCGCCGCCGCATTCAAGGGAGCGGCAGGCGCGGTGTCCGCTTGCGTAATGAGCGTTGCAGCTTGCGCCTGAGCGCATGAAAGGAACGGCAGGCACAGCAGGGTCAGGCAGGCCACGCCCGGCATAAAAAAGCGGATCATGGCGTTGGTTCCGTCTGAGCGTTGGAGGACGTGCGCAGGCTGTGCGCCAATGTGTCGATCCATTCCGGTTCGCAGGGCCAGCCTGCCAGTTGTGCCGCGCGCAGGCCGGCTCCGCCCAGTGGCGGCAGACGGGGGGGCTGGGCAGGGCGGCCAAGCAGCGAGGCAAGCTCCGCTTGGAGGATGGCGCTGTGCATGACGCTGCCGCCGTGGCTCCAGAGCAGGGGAGTTGCCCCGTCAAGCTGGTCGGTGGCGGCTTGGGCCTGCTCCGCCAGATGATGGGCGGCCTGATGTAGCAGGGCCGTGGCCGTGGGGCTGCCCGCCTCGGCCTGCTCCGCCACGAATAGGGCTAGCTCTGCGATGGCGGAGCGTGGATGCGCGCGCGTGCGCTGCCACTCGCGTAGGGCGTTGGCGGCAGCCGATCGTGTAGCGGTGGTGCTCGCAGGGCAGGCGGCTTTGGCCTCTGGCGAGGGCAGGCCAAGCCAACCCAGAAGTGCCTGGGCAAACGCGGGTTCTGATACGTTGGGCGTATCGAGATAACGGGCGGCGTGGCGCAGGGCCTTGCGGCCAAGCCAGTAGCCGCCGCCTTCATCGCCCAGCAGCCAGCCCCATCCACCCGCACGGGCGGGCCGACCGTCGGCCGCGCGGGCCATGACCACAGAGCCCGTGCCTGCCAGAATGAAAATACCCGGCCCGCCCGCGAAGGCACCGCGATGCGCGGTTTCCACGTCGTTTTCCAGACACAGGGCAACGTCCGGCCCCAGAACAGCGCGCACGAGGTTATCCTGTGCCGTGCAGGACGGCCGTTCAGCATCATAGCCCGCCATGCCAAGGCCCGCAGCCCGCAGACTATCTTTGGGGAGGCGCTCAAGCAGCGTGCGCAGGCAGTCCGCCCAATCGGGACGGTCGAACGGATTGCAGCCGGGGCCTTCCGCGCGGGCGGTGACATGTCCTTCGCGGGTTATGATGACCGCGCGTGTGGAGGTGCCGCCGCCATCCAGCGCCAGAATGGTGGGGGGCATTGTTCTGTCGGTACGCATTATCCGTTGCATGTCTGTGTCGGCGCGGGCTGGCCCAGCCGCTCGAGAGCCTGCCCCAGACGCCCGTTGCATAAGGCCAGCAGGGAGCGCGCCTGAGCCGGTTGCAGGCCCACGCTCCGCCCCCGGAGCAGGAGAGTTGCCAGCTTGATACTGCCATCGGCCTGCTTGAGCGCAGCTTCAGCCTGAGGCTGTGTGCAGTCGGTCAGATGCCGGAGCATACGGTGGGCGCGGTGCACCAACTTGGCGTTGGACAGGCGCATATCCACCATCTGGCCCCGCCATGTATGGCCCAGCCGGACCATCAGGCCGGTGGAAAATAGATTGAGCGTTATTTTCTGGGCAGTGCCCGCTTTCATGCGGGTGGAACCGGCAATCACTTCCGCGCCGGTCCAGGTCAGCACCGGACAGTGCGCTTCGGCCAGCAGGCGGCTGTCCGGGCTGCAGGCCATGCCTATGGTCAGGCTGCCAGCCTCGCGGGCGTGGGCAATGGCGGCGCAGGTATAGGGAGTGCCACCGCTGGCGGCGATGCCGATCACGACATCATCCGGGGTGGGGGCGTGCACCTGTACGGCGCGTACGGCCTCGGCTTGGTCATCCTCGGCCCCTTCCACGGGGCTGAAAAGGGCGGCATCTCCTCCGGCCAGCAGCAGAACCAGTCGGGCTCGCGGCCAACCATAGGTCGGAATCAGTTCCACGCCATCCTGCAGGCCCAGTCGGCCGGATGTGCCTGCCCCGATGTAGAAAAGACGCCCCCCGCGTTCCAGCCGGGGCAGGGCTTCGGCCATGGCGGTTTCAAGGGCGGGCAGGGCGGCGCGCACGCTGGCGGCGGCGTCAAGCTGGCTGTCCAGCAGGGCGGAGAGCAGGGTGGCCGTGGGCCACTGCTCCAGCCTGTCGTAACGGGGGTCCAGCATTTCCGTGCGGGCCGGGGCGGGAGGAGGGGCGTGCTCGGTCATGAAAGGCTCCTGTTCCGGCGGACAGTGTGACGCAGGCGGCCTATAGCATGGCAGGCCAGTGCCGACACGCACAGCACGGCCATTCCCGGCGCGATCAGCCATGCAAAAGCCAGTGGCTGCCCATGCGGGCGTATGAACAGCATACCCAGTACGGCGGCGGGCAGGCTCAGCCAGAAGGCGGGCACCAGATCTTGCGCGCGCAGCCTGGGCAGCAGCATTCCCGCCAGATAGCTGCCCAGCATGGGGCCGTAACCGCAGGCGGCAATGGACAGCCCGACAAGAACCGCCGCCTGCCCGGCATGGGCAAACAGGCTGGCACAGAGCACAAGGGCCGCCGCCCAGAATATTGTAATGCCACGTGCGAGGCGCAGCCGTGCCCGCTCCGGCTGGTGTGTGCCAGTCAGGCGTAGCAACGGGCGGCAGAGAGCAGAAAAATCCCCCATGACCGCTCCCGTCATGGCCGACAGGGTGGAGGAAAGCGAGCCCATGGTGGCGGCAAGAATAGCCGCAAGCATCAGCCCCCGCAGGCCCGAGGGCAGGTCATGGGCGATATAGGCAGGGAAAATGGCATCGGTTCGGGTAAATCCGGCCTGCGCTGCCGGTACGCCGCCGTGATGCACCCAGAGCAGAACCCCCACGAACGAGAGCAGGCCGAACAGTACGCCGGCTCCCACCGCGCTGCCCATGAGCGCCAGCCGGGCATCACGCAGGCTGCGGGCGGCCAGAACACGCTGTACCATAAGCTGGTCAGTGCCGTGCGAGGCGAGCGAGAGCACCGCTCCGCCGCCAATGGCGGCCAGGGGGGTGAAGGGGCTGGTAAAAGGTGGTGCGTGGGTGGTGAACAGGTTGAAGCGCCCGGCGGTCTGTAACACGCCCAGCGTGCCGGGTGGAGCTGCGCGCCACAGTAGGGCCGCGCAGGCGAGAGAACCTCCAAAGTAGACCGCGAACTGGATACTGTCAGACCAGACCACCGCACGCAGTCCGCCCTGAAGGGTATAAGCGAGCGTGAGGATCATGATGGCGGCAAGGAGCACGGGGGCGGGAACCGAAAGATGCAGTGCGACCAGTATGCTTGCCAGCGGCAACATGCCCGCGAACAGGCGCACGGCTTCCGCCAGCAGGCGTGTGACCAGAAACGTGCCCGAAGCCAGTTGCTGTAGCGTCGGGCCGAAACGCTGGCCAAGCCAGTCGTAAGCACTGAGCATCCGGCCCTGCTGGTAGAGCGGCAGAAACGCCCATGCCACAACCCCGCGCCCCAGCAGGTAGCCCAGTGTCAGCCCAACAAACACCATACCGCTTCCATAGGCGATGCCTGGTACGCTGATGAGCGTGAGGGTCGAGGTTTCCGTTGCGACGAGAGAAAGGCACAATGCCCACCATGGCAGGTCACCATGGCCTTCCAGATAGGCGTGAGCCGAGGTCTGTGTCCCGGCCAGCACCAACGCAAGGGCAGGTATGCCCGCCAGATAGGCAAGCAGGGTCAGCCAGTCCAGCGTGGTCATGGTGGTGGAAAAAGCGCGCGTGACACCATATCGTGCATGATAGGCGTATTTGTCCGGGATCGGAACGGCCTTTATGCGTAATCTGGCGGCGGACCAGCACGGGAAAAGGAACAGGCGGATGCAAACGCACAAAGGATGTGGGCCTGCGGCCTGTGGAGCACTCAGCCCGGAGCAGGAACATATCCTGCGCGGCCGTGGCACCGAGTATCCGGGTTCCAGCCCGCTCAATCATGAAAAGCGCGAAGGCGTGTACTGCTGTGCAGGGTGTGGCGCGCTGCTGTTCAGTTCTGCTGCCAAATATGACAGCGGGAGCGGCTGGCCCTCATTCTGGCAAGCCGAGCCGGAAGGTGTAGCGACACGGCGCGATACCAGCCACGGCATGGTGCGGACCGAGGTGCACTGCGCGCGGTGCGAAGGCCATCTGGGGCATGTGTTTCCCGATGGCCCGCCCCCCACGGGTGAGCGCTACTGCATCAACGGTCTGGCGCTGGTCTTTAAGCCAGCGGAGAAGGCAAACGATTGAAGGGAACGGGGCTGGCGCTTGCCGCCGTCTCAGGGGGCGGGCAGGCTGCGGCGGCCGCCGACAGCGCGTAGAAAGAATGTCCAGGCGCGGTTGAAATACGCCTCGCGCTCTGCCGTGCTTTTGAGTGGATCAAGCCCGAGCAGGCTATCCTCAAGCGGCCAGCCGGTAATCAGCCCTGTTAGCAGGCGGGCGGCGGTATCGTCGGCATTGCCGGGTTCGATCTGCCCCTTGCTTTCTGCCGCCTTGAGCAGCCGCACGATAGACTCGTGGAAAGGCTGGCCGATTGCTTCCACGGCCTGCCGCAGCAGCGAGGGGTGACGGTGCCCGTCGGCGATGAGAATACGATAGGTGCCCAGTGAATCCGGGCGCAGGGTCAGGTCCAGCAGCAGGGTGCTGATGTGGCGTAGCTCCTCAAGCGGGTCTTTCAGCGGGGTGGCCGCCATGGCCTGAAGCACGGTGCCTGTCAGGTCTGAAATGACGGCAATGAACAGTGCTTCCTTGGAAGGATAGCGGCGATAGATCGTCTGCTTGCTGGCAGAAGCCTTGCGCGCGATCTGGTCTATGGAGGTGCCCGCATACCCATGCTGCACAAACAGGCCAGCAGCGATTTCCAGCAGATACTGATCGAGCTCTTCCGTGTCATGCGCGGTGGGGCGACCGCACCGGCGTTTGCGTCCCTTCAGGCAAGGGTTGAGCATATCCAGCAGACGCGTTGGGCGCCGGGTGACATCCGTATCGCAGGTGGAAGAAGGCGGGCGGGTCTCGGACACTGATCTGTTCGTTCTGTTCTTGCCTGCACGCGCAGGTGTGCGGTGCTTTCTTGCTTGTTCCGGGGCTGGCATACGCCATTCTCGGATGTTTGTAATCTGCGCGCCTAACAGGTTGCAAGCAAAGGATCGCCCGCCATACAGGGGCAACTGAACGGGTAGCTTTGTTCTGATGGCGCTGGAGTTATGCGCCAGCCATAAGTGAGGCCTGTAGTGGCTGCTTATGGGGCTGGCGCTGCATAGGGTTCAGTCGTTTTTGCCAAAGACCGGACGGGTGCTTTCAAACAGGAACCATGTCCTGCGCTCACCTTGGTCAATCCAGTTTTCGATCAGGCTGGCGGTAGCGACATCACGCGCTTCGTCACACAGGTCATGCACGGCGCGCAGGCGGCGGACAAGGGTCTGGTTGTCTTCGCGCAGTTCGGCCAGCATATCTTCAGGGGTGACGTACTCGGCATCGTTGTCGGAAATGACGGTTTTGCGGCTGATTTCCCCTGCGGAATGTAGTGTCAGACCGCCAATTTTTCTGGCACGTTCGGCCAGCGGGTCGGTCATGGCGAACAATTCCTGACTTTGTTCGTCCAGCAGTAGGTGGAAGTCGCGGAAATGGCGACCGCTCATGTGCCAATGGAAATTCTTGGTCTTGATATACAAGGCAAAGACATCGGCCAGCACGTCCGCCAGCCCAGCCGTTACGGCATGGAGTTTTTTTGCATCGAGATCACTGGGGGTGCCCAGATATTCCCGGATATGGGCTTGTGCGGCTGTCGTCTTGGTCATGGTTGCGGCCTTTTTTCCGTTAATAACCATACGCACAGTCATGGCGATCCTGCGCCTGACTGCCTGAGGCTTACGTGGCGGCTGTGGGCAGCCATGCAAGGGATGCCCCCGGTTACAAAGGAAAAAAATGCCGCACCGCACGGGAACGTGAAAATGATGACAGTCTTGTGAGGCCGCGTGCCTGTCGCTTGGTGCGCGGCGGGCTAGGTGGGGCTTTCGTATTCTTCTTTCAGCGGACGGCTGAGCAGCATGGCCTGTGCGTGCGACAATGTGAGCTTTCCGGCCAGAAACGCCGCAATGCACTGGGTAATGGGCGCGTCCACGCCCGTCTGTGCGGCCAGTGCTACAAGGGCTTCGGCGGTGCTCACACCTTCCGCAACACCGTGCAGGCTGGCGAGCGCATCCGTGGTGGAGGCGCCTTTGCCGAGAGCCAGCCCCATGCGGTAATTACGCGACTGCTCGCCCGTGCAGGTTAGGAGCAGGTCGCCCAGCCCTGCCAGTCCGGCCAATGTCGAGGCCTGTCCGCCCAGCGCGCAGGCCAGCCGCGTGATTTCAGCCAGACCGCGCGTGATCAGGGCGGCACGGGCGTTTTCGCCCAGCCCAGCGCCGATGCAGATCCCCGCTGCGACGGCAATGACATTCTTGGCGGCTCCGCCGAGTTGCACGCCAGTGTAGTCCTGACTGGCATAGAGGCGGAAAAGCGGGGTGGCCAGCCTGTCGCTCAGGGCGCGGGCCTGGGCGAGATCCGGGGCGGCAATAACGGCGGCAGCGGGGAGTCCTGCTGCGATTTCACGTGCAAAATTGGGGCCGGACAGCACCGCGCCGGGCACATCGGGGCGTTCACGCGCGAGAATATCCAGCGGAAAGGCCAGCGTCCGCCGCTCTATGCCCTTGCAGCACAGAATGGCCGGTGTGCCGGAGGGAAGCAGCGACATGATACCGGAAAGAGACTGGGTCGGTATGGCCACCAGCACGGCTTGAAACGTCGTATCGGGCAGGGTGGAGGATACATGCACGGAGCCGGGCAGCGGGAAATCCGGCAGGCGGGGCATGGCGCCTGACGGGAGGGTACAGTCAGAACGCGCCCACAGATGAACCTGTGCGCCAGTGCGGGCTACGTGCAGGGCCAGCGCGGTGCCCCACGCGCCAGCACCCATGACAAGAAACGGTTTGTTCATCCTGCGAGCCGTGCCAGAAGCCCCGCCGTTGTGCAAGGCCACCTGCCCGGCCGGGCAGTCTGTCTGGCTCAGGCGGACAGGGCGATGTCCGATTTCACCGGCATGGCCTGCCGGGCAGCGGCTTCATGGGCGAGCTGGTGTTTCTTGCGGGCTTCGCGCAGCAGGCACACGACCCCCTGCACGCAGTTGCCACACTGCGCCCGGCACCCACGGGCGGCATAAACCTCGCGCGGGTGGGTGGCACCCCCGGCCACTGCCGTTTCCACATCAACATGAGTAAGCCGGTTACACGAACAGACAACCATAAGATCACAGTCCTGAGTCGTTGCGTCCTTTTCTGACCATAATCACAAATGATAATCAGTCGCAATACTTTTGTGTGAGGCTCCCGAACCCGGCGGAGAAGCCTGTCAGCAGGGATCAGGGGATCAGGATTGTGCTGCCCGTCTTGACCCTGTCCAGTGCGATCAGGGAGCGATAGCTGGCGACCGAGTCATTCTGTGCGAACAGGCGGCGGGTGATCTCTTCATAGGCGGTCATGTCAGGGACGACGACAATCAGCATGAAGCTGACGCCACCTGCCACATAGTAACATTGCTGAACTTCCGGTGCGCTGCGGAAGAGGTTCTTCGCGTTATCGACCGTTTCAATCCGTTCGTCCTTGAGGCGTATTTCAACGACGGCAGTAATGCTCATCTGCACGGCGTGTACGTTCACAACCGCGGTATTGCTGCTAATGACCCCGGCATTTTCCATGGCGGCAATCCGCCTCTGTACGGCCGCGGCGGACAGATTAACCCGCTCGGCAATCTGCCGCTGCGGCGTTTTGTTGTCCTGCTGGATAATACGCAGAATGGCCCTGTCGAACTCGTCCAGCGGCCGCGGGGTGGGTTTTTTTCTCATATGCGAGTTTTTGTTTCATTAAGGCGACCAATCAAGAGCACAAAAATCACTTTCTCAATGATATGTCTGCTGCCGCAGGGAGACATTCATTAGTGACCATCATGGAAAATAACAAACGGGTCGATACAGCCCACACTATTCCTCTGGGCGTGCTGTATGGCGCCGGGGCAGGAGCTTTGTGGGGTCTGGTCTTTCTGGCGCCGGAACTGGCGCGGCCGTTCACGCCGTTGCAGGTGGCGGTAGGGCGCTATCTGGCCTACGGCGTTCTGTCCGCTCTCATGATTGCGCCACGATGGAAGTCCCTGATGCACAGTCTCAGGAAAAAGGACTGGGAGGCGCTCTTCTGGCTCTCTCTTTGTGGCAATGTTTTTTACTATGTCATGCTGTCGATGGCCGTGCAGAAAGGTGGCATTGCGCTTGCTTCTCTGGTTGTCGGGTTTCTGCCCATTACGGTCACGATTATCGGGAGCCGGGATAAGGGGGCTGTATCCTTTGGCGCGCTGTTGCCGTCGCTTTTGTTCTGCGCGGCTGGCGCGTTGTGCGTTGCCTGGCAGGCCCTTGCAGCGCCCCCAGCAGGCGGACACGCGGTGAGTGGCTTTTTCTGCGCGGTTGTCGCCCTTGTTTTATGGACGGCCTATGCCGTGGGGAACAGCCGTTGTCTGGTACGGCTTCATGCTTTGTCCGTTCATGACTGGAACCTGTTGATAGGCATTGTCACGGGGGCGCAGGTGCTCCTGCTCAGTCCTGTCGCCATTTTAAGCAGCCCTTGCACTTATAGCACAGGGCAGCTTGGGCGGTTTGCGGCTGTTTCATGCGCGGTGGCGGTTATTGCCTCTATTTTCGGCAATGCCCTGTGGAACCGGATGAGCCGTCTGGTGCCCTTGACCATGACGGGGCAGATGATCCTGTTCGAGACCTTCTTTGCCCTGATTTATGGTTTTCTATGGGAGCACCGCTGGCCTCGGTTGCTGGAGGGGGCGGCATTTGTCTGCATTACCCTGAGTGTGCTGACATGTGTTTCAGTACACCAGAAACATGCAGCCAGACGGCGTGGGGCCATAAGCGGCCTGATGGAAAATGGAGTGTAATGTCATGTCCGTCATTTCTTTCGATGATTTCACGAAAGTGGATATCCGCATTGGCACGATTGTCGGGGTGCAGCCCTTTCCGGAAGCCCGGAAACCAGCCTGGAAACTCACGATTGATCTGGGGGCGGAAATCGGCACAAAACGATCAAGCGCCCAGATTACGGATCTGTATGGTATTGACGACCTGATGGGGCGGCAGGTTGCCTGCGTGGTCAATCTCGGGCCACGCCAGATCGGCCCGTTTATCTCGGAAGTGCTGACACTGGGTTTTCCGGACAAGGATGGAAATGTTGTTCTGGTTGCGCCGGAACGGGCAGTGCCCAGCGGTAGCCGCCTGTTTTGACACAAGAGTGGGGCGGATGGTGCCAGATACCCTGAAGCCAAATGGGCGCCACACGGATGAAGCTGGATGGCAAATACAGCTACTGCCTGACGAGGCTGACAGTGTTAACAGATTGTCTGGTAAAAATCGGATCAGGCGGATGGTGGAGCTGAGGGGAATCGAACCCCTGACCTCCTCATTGCGAACGAGGCGCTCTCCCAACTGAGCTACAGCCCCGCCTGTCTTTTCGGTGAGGTTGTGTATAGGGCTTACCAATTTTCTGTCAAGCTGTATTATGAGGCATCGTGCCTGAAAAATGGCATGTCCTGCCATGACGGAAGGATCAGGTTCTATCGTGTTTGTATTGTTTGTCATTTTAACGCGCGTGCTGGAAATTTATTGCTGGATTCTGCTCATATCCTGCATCTTCGTGAACCTGTACGCTTTTGGTATTCTGGACAGCCGCAATCAGATTGTCTGGAAAATCGGCGTTTTCCTTGAACGTCTGACCGAGCCGGTTCTGGCCCCGGTGCGCCGTGTTCTGCCGACACCAGGCGGGATAGATTTCAGCCCGATGGTAGTGCTGCTGCTGATCCAGTACGTGTTGCAGCCGGCTCTGGTCAAACTGCTTTATCTGTCGATGGAGAATGGCGGCTAAGCAGAGGCTGGATATGCCTGCTGCGCTGAATTTTCATGGCAGGCTGCCGTGTTGGGAATAAAAAACGCCGGACTCTCCATATGGAAAGTCCGGCGTTGCTCTCTCCGAGCCGCAGGAGCCACCTGATAGGTACAGGCGTTATTTTATAACAACATGCCTGTACCGTTTTATTCAGTGATGGGCCGGGGCCGGGCTGTTGTCTTTTTCAATGTGCATGAGGGTATAGCCGCTCATGATGAAAACCGGCACCAGGAAGGTGACGACCGTCGCACCCAGCGACGCGGTGTTCATGCCCAGGAAAAAAGCGATCAGGTCAAGGCCCAGCAGCGCCACGCATACAAACATGCCCATCTTTTGAAAAACCTCTTGTTGGGGTGAGATGTCCTGCATCATTTTCTCGCTCATCCCCTTTTACGCCAAAAGGGCTGCGAGATCAGGCCTCACCGCAGTCGTTCATAAACCATACGGTAGTTACACTACTCCTTTAACTTTTGTGGTCAAGCAGCGCACCGCATGGCACGTCGGCTTTTTCGGATGGTTTGGCTGGGGACGGAGTGTTGCCGTTTGCCGGGTTGGTGGCAGCGGAGGAAGTGAGGCAGGTGCTTTCCGGCGTTACGACAGGGTTGGTCGGGTCTACTGCAGCCGCCTGATTACTGTTTTCCGGATTGCCTGCGGAAGGGGCTACGGTGCTGGCCGCGCTGACAGGTTCTGGGGATGCCGCCGGGCGAGCGGGGGGCGTGTCGGGGGCGGCCTTGGCTATAGTATCGGGCAACTCCGGATCGCTGCTGCTTTTCACGTCGGGACTCGCGGCGGCGGAGGGCTGTGCTGTCTGTGTCAGGCTCGCGGAAGCGCCCTGTGTGGCGGATATGTCAGGCGTTATGCCGGACGCTGTGGTGGCGGATGTATCCGGCAGTTCCGACACGGGGGCAGGAAGAGGGGCGAGCGTGTCCTGTGGTGCCGTGGCGTTGGAATAATGGACGGCCGGTTCGCGGGGTTTGGCTCCGGGTGTGGGGAGGCTCGGGGCATGGAAAGCGGAAACCGGACCAAAAAGCGGGTTGCTGCTGACAGAACGGGCTGACGCGGGGGGCGTGGTCAGGCAGCCTTTGACCAGAGTTGCACAAACGCCATCCGAACCGATCATACGGTCATTGTCGCCGCTGTAGTGCATGTCGGTGACACGCCCATCAACCAGACGGATTGAAGCAATGCACGTCTTGCCTGCGCCACCCATGGAGGTCTGGGTCAGGTTGACCACCGTTTGCAGCGGAAAGAGGGTTGAATCGTTGGTGGACGGTACATTGATGGTGCGTGTGTACTGGAAAATCTGCACATGATCGTCGAGCTGGGCTGTTTTGTCCGGGATGCCCGCGCAGGCCTGAAGGTCTTCGCTGGTCATGCCGATAACCGCCAACTGTCCTTTATGGGCGCGTCGTGAGTCGTTGTAGCCGCACGCGGTCACACCCAGCAGCGTCAGCAGGAGAGCGTAATGCCGGTGGCGGCTCCGAGTGTAACGTTGCGCTGGCGTACGGAACGGGCTACAGCCGATTCTGGAAGCGTTTTCCTTCATACATCCTCGACAGGGCAGGGGACGGTGGGCGGAGAGGAGGCGACAGTTCGTCGTAACCGGGCGTGAGCCGGGTCGCTGTGCATACCGTTGTTTGGACGAGTTGTCATGAGCAGGTTTTTGTGTCCAGCTTGTATGAGAAAGCACTCTGCCGTGTCGGTGTGGCTTTCTTATGAAACCCTACAGGAATGAAAATATGATCTATCGTAAGGTGGCTGTGGTGGCCGCCGTTATGCTGTCTTCGGCTCTTGCCGTGGGGGCTCATGCCGAACCTGGAGGGTGCCTCAAATACGGGGCTATCGGGGCTGTCGGGGGGCATCTGGCGGATCACCATGGCGTGCTGGGGGCGACGGCTGGCTGCGTGACAGGCATGTATAAGCGGCATGAATATCGCAAGGAAGCGCGCATGAAAGCGCATCTGTACGATCAGGAGCATCCGGGCGCCAAAGGAACCTACGAGCAGAAAGCTACGGCCTATGATGTGGAGCATTCCACTGCACCGGGTGCCATGACGCCATCCGCCACACCTAAACCAGCTCAGCCGCCTGCTGCCGCCCCGGCCCCGGCAGAACATCTTTAAAGGCGTGTTCGGCCCGCGTAGGGTTGGAGCGGCGCGTCAGTTGCTGTGACTTGCCACGGTGGCCTGCATACTCTGCAGGGCATAGCCTGTGACAACTTCCAGAACATGGCGGAACTCGTTGTTGAGTTCGGTCATATCCAGCAGGTCATACCGGTATAAGGTATGAATAATAAAAGCCAGACCCTTCAGGTCTGGCTTTTTGCGTAGCCAGTCGGTTTGTTTCAGCCGCCGCGCATTGAGCCTACATACAGTCAGGATAACGACATCAAGCGCCATGTGTCCGCCCAGCACGCGCCCTAGTGGGGTATGGTCTGCGTAGAGGGAGGGAATGATGGAGTGAATCTGCCAGCTGTGGATGTGGGGTGCGTAATGCACTGAGTAATAGAGATATTCTGAAAAGCTGATGCGGTCTGGTGCGCCCAGATCATGGGCCGAGGCATCCAGCAATGTTTTGCATAGGCGCGATGCCATTTCGAATGACATGGCCTGTTCATGGAGCCGGAACAGGCGGCTGGAAAACTGTAAAAGTGCTGGAACGCGGAGTTGGGCTGATGTCAGGCAGAGTGAGGTGATAGCCAGCAGTTCGTGTTCCTGCATGTTGGTCAGCAGGAGATAGAGGTCATTCCTGCCGCCTTCCATCAGTGTGGAAAGTTCCTGACGGAAGGCCGCCGCCTGTTGCAGGCATAAACTGGTGGGGTGCGAATGAGTCATGGAATGTGAATGGCTTGAACAAAAGAAGGTTTTTCCTGAAATCTGGCTGATTTTTCAGGCGGGTCGATCTGAATGACGAATAATCTGGCGGCGATGATCGTATGCCCGCATAACCACAGTATAAAAACTTAATGCCCAGAATTATATGAACAAAGTGTTGAGATTTATATTTTTTTCACCCTGACGTCGTGCTCCGCCCGCAGGGGCGGCCTGCTTAGGGCGTTTCAGGCGTGACGGGTGGCACCGGCGTCTCACGGGTGGCGTTCTGGCGGCGAATGATTTCTTCCTGCTTCTGACGCTTGCGGGCACGTTCCTCAGCCATGTTGGCACCCAGATGGGTATCCCCGCGGGCGGAGGCCAGGCGCGCCTGATGTTCCCGTTCGGCGTGGCGGGCGCGGCGTTTTGCATCCCACTGGCCATGGCAGGCCGGGCAGCTTACGCCCGCTTCATACAGGGCAGAGGTCTTGTCTTGTGGTGAGAGCGGGGCGCGGCAGGCGTGGCACAGCTCCATCTCGCCCGGTTTCAGGCCATGGCCTACGGTTACACGCTGGTCGAACACAAAACATTCGCCTTCCCACAGGCTCTCCTGTTCGGGAATTGTCTCCAGATATTTCAGAATACCGCCCTGTAGATGATACACTTCCTCAAAGCCTTCGGTCTTGACGAAAGCGGTGGCCTTTTCGCAGCGGATACCGCCAGTGCAGAACATGGCCAAACGGGGTTTGCGGCCGTTTTGCGTGAAACCGTCGCGGTTCTTGCGGAACCAGTCCGGGAACTCGCGGAAAGTTTTGGTGCGCGGGTCGGTTGCGCCCCGGAATGTGCCTACAGCAACTTCATAGTCATTGCGTGTATCAATCAGGATGGTATCGGGGTCTTCCAGCAGGGCATTCCATTCCGCCGGAGCGACATAAGTGCCGACTGTCCGGTTGGGGTCCATGTCTGCCACCCCCATGGTGACGATTTCCTTTTTCAGCCGGACTTTCATGCGCAGGAACGGCATGGAAGGCGCGCGGGAAAACTTGACTTCAATCGCGGCGCAGCCGGGCAGGGTGCGGATATAGGCGACAACGGCCTCAATACCGGCATCAGTTCCGGCGATGGTGCCGTTTATGCCTTCCTTCGCCAGGAGCAGAATCCCTTTCACGCCCTGTTCGGTGCAGGTCTGGAGCAGGGATTTGCGGATGTCCGCCGGGTTTTCGAAAGGAGTAAACCGATACAGCGCCGCCACGCGGTAGGGCAGGGTGCTTGCGTCCTGTGCCGTAGAAAGAGCGGGGCTGGTGCTGGCGGTCGTCATGGCGGTGTCCTTGCGGTTGAGCGGCTTCGTGCCGGATAGACCGGCAAGGGGGCGAAATACGGGGCTGGCCCCACCCCCATTGGCGCCGGTTTAGCGGGGCTGGACGGTAGGCGGCAAGTGCTTTCCCATGTCGGGCATGGGGGCGTGGCATCCGGCTGCGGACACGGACAGAAAGGCCTGTCTATGTTAGACCCTTCTAGGTCTTGTTCAGGGCCATTCAGCCAAGCAGGGAAGGAAAACCGGTCTATGAAGCCTCTCCAGAAAGCCGGTATTCTTGCCGCCATCAACAGGCTCAATGACTCCGTGGCCGTGCGGATGACCTGGATGTTCGGCAGCATCTGGTGCGTTTACGCTTTCCTGATCTTCTCGCTTGTGCCCGCCCTTGTGCCGCAGTGGCAGAATACGCTGCTCTATATCAGCAACTGTATCCAGCTTGTGGCCCTGCCCGCGCTGATGGTGGGTAGTGCCTTGCTGAACAAGGCACAGGACGATCGTGCGTTGGAGGATCATCGTGCGCTGGTTGAAATCCTGAGCGACGTGCGCGAGGAGCTGGCGGATATCAAACTCCGTACGGCGGGCATTGCGCGCGATACATCCGAAGCCTTGCAGCGTCCGACGCTAACGGATGTCTCCATTTCGGATCAGACATTCGTCAATCTAAGTGACAAGCCGGCGTCCGACACGCCCTGAAATCTCAGCCCGACTAACGTGTCGGGGTGGTTGTGGATGAGTTGCCTCACGCCCGAATCGTAGCTTCCCTGCGGGGTCAAGAAGATTCTGAGGGATGGAAGAAAAAAACGGCAGAAACCTTGGAAAACGGCGATTTTTCCAATCGGCCCTGCGGAAGGATATCCACAGATTCTCGGGGCGGATTGCGGGAAAACCCTGTGGATAGTTTTGTGGAAGGGACAGGAAGCCAGCCTTTTTTCCGGCTTTCTGCATTTGTTCCTGTTACGGTTTTGTGTCGGGCAGACTCTCTTGTAGCGCGGGCGATGTCGGGTCGCCGCGCGCCGGATGTGTCATCCCGTCGGGGATGTCAGATGTTTTCGGGCATCTTGCAGGCAACGCACAGTTTGTTGCCATCGGGGTCGCGCAGGTAGGCGAGATAGAGCGGGCCTATGGGCGTCTGGCGGATGCCGGGCGGGTTTTCAATGGCGGTGCCGCCATTTTCCACGCCCGCTTTATACCAGGCTGCGGCATGGGCGGGGGAAGGAGCCGCAAAGCTGATGGTGCCACCATTGGCATGGGTGGCGGGCTGGCCATCCAGCGGCTTGGTGACCATAAAGCGGACACCATGATGGGCATAGCTGAGGCGCCCGTTCTCATGGATTTCAGAGGGCGGAATGTCCAGCGCCTGAAACGTGGCGTTGTAGAACTTCTGTGAGCGCGCAATGTCGTTGCTGCCCACCATGATATGCGTGAACATGGTCTGTCCTTTTGTCGTGGTCTGACAGGTATCAAACTAGAACTCCACGCAGCTATGGCCAAGCCCCGTGCCAAGCTCCGTATCAGTTCCGCGAATAAAAGATAGGGTCAGCTCAGTCCTGCTTGCCGGGCAAAGCGGCGCTGTCGACTGAAGAACAGTTTTTCCGATACGCTGAACAGGCAGCGTTCGATCAGGCCATGAGGTTTGAGGCCAATAGTCTTGCAGATCATGCTGGTAACGCGCCGCAGGTGGTGGGGCTGATAGTTTTTCATAGCCCGGCCCATATAGGCGGCAATGCAGCGTTTGTGGTCATAAGGCAGAGAAGAGGGCTCGTTGGTGGTGTAATAGGCGGAGGCTAGTTCATCATCCTCGCTTTCCGTTACCCGGCCCAACGCAATGCGGGTACGCTGGATTACGCCTATGTTTTCGCGTTGCAGATAGCGGTGCATATGGTCGTAAAACAGCTTGAAATGCCGGAACTCATCCGCCGCGATCTGCTTGCACAGTGCCTTGAGTACGGGCTCCTGCGCTGAATCGGCCAGCGCGGAATAAAAGGACGACGTGCCGGTTTCCACCATGCAGCGCGCGATCAGTTCTCCGGTGCGTGAACCACGCACGGATTCACGCACATCGAGCGGAATCTGGTAGAAATCACGATAGCGACGGAAGGCAGCCTGATAGTCCCAGGACGGATCGGCCAGCATGGCCCAGCGTCCAAGAGCATCGCCATGCTGGATTTCCTCCAGCGCCCACAGATCGGCCGCCATGCGGAAGTCCGGGTCATCATGGAAGACGTTGTTCAGGTAGTGGGCGTAATCCACACTGTTGCGTTCAACAACCGAGGCTGCCTTGATGGCGGGCACGAGTTGTGGGTCCACTTTCGAAAGGTCGAACTCATCCCACGGGAGCTGGTCGATCTGCCAGTGTTTCATGTATCGAACCTCCTCCTGCCCCGTGGCAGTGTCTGCATGTCAGCCCAAGCCCCCTGTGGTTTCTTGCAGGGGCGGGGCGGTTTGTCGGCTTGCACCGCATTGCCCGTAGGGGCTGGCTGGGGTTTAGACCATCCATCCCATGGGCGGAATCATGGGAAACAAAAAAATGGCCGCCCGCCTTCTGTCAATACTCATCATAGCGTGACTGCCGCGATACTAATGCACATCATGCGTTTGTCCCGCCAAAACTCTGTCTGGCGGGCTGTGGCGGGCAGGTTCTGAAGAGGGAAAGGCAATCAGGCGCTGGTGCGGCGCTTTTTGTTTTGCTGTTAGGCGTCCTGCTGACAGGGAGGAGCGGGAAGTTCGTCACCCGGCTGGGCGGGAGGCAGCGGGCGGGGTTTACGCTTTTCATCCAGAGCGACGAAAATAAATTCGCCTTCCGTCACCTTGGAGGTGATGTGCGTATGACGCGCCCTGCGCCATGTCTGGACATGGATATGCAGCGATGTGCGGCCCGTGCGCGTGATGTTGGTGTAGATGCTGACTTCATCTCCCACCACAACCGGTTCAAGAAACACAAGACTGTTAATCGCCACAGTGGCGCACCGCCCGTTGGCCCTGAATGCCGCCGTAGTGCCGGCGGCAAGATCCATCTGTGACATGATCCAGCCGCCGAACACATCTCCCGCCGGGTTGGTATCCGTGGGCATGGCCACGACCCGGATTGTGGGGATGCCTTGCGGCAGAACGGATTCAGAAGACGGACACATACACGAAACTCCTTGTAATGGCCCCTGAAACCACACGGGTTCAGGAGCAGTGGTGCCCCTAACGTATCAGCACCATTCAGTTCCGGATAAGGATATAGTTTATCGTTACGTCAAAGTTGATGTAGTTGTCCTTCATGTCCGGCGGCACGGGGGGCAGTTGCGCCCCGTGGAACATGCCCACGGTTGCCGCATCCAGCTCGGTCACGCCGGATGAGCTGGTTTCGAACACCTTGAAGACATTCCCCTGCCTATCAAGCACCACATGCACGGAGGTCGTGCCGGAATCGCCTCTTTCAGCGGCTTCGGGGGGGTAATACAGGTGACGCTGAATCCATGCGTCGATTTCCGCCGCGTAGTCGCTGCTGACGCCATGCACCGCCGTGCGTGAGGAGTAATGGGCGGTCAGCGCGCCGTTTTCCACCATCGGGCCGATCGACAGGTCAAGCGGCGCGTTGCTGCCGCCGCTGCGTCCACGCCGGGGCCTGCGGGGGGCCGGCGCCTGATCGAAGGATGTGTCCATCGGGTAGTCGAGTGGCGAGGGCGTGTGGTGGCTGGGGCTGGGCGTGGGGCGCGGGTGTGGTGCCGGGTGCGTGGGGCGGCGCGGCTGGTGGCTGTGGCCGGTTACGGGCTTGGCTGGGGCGGTGTGCTGGGTTTTTTCTTCTGTGCGGAGCAGTCCGTCATTGGACTGCGGCAGCGGGGGCGAGGAGGGTTGCTCGGTATTGCTGTGCTGGGGGCCTTCCTGTGCTTCGGCAGGGGGAGCGGGGGCGTTGCTGCTCTGCGCGGGTGTGCGGGCTGCGTTGCCGCCTGCGGCCTCGGGCGAGGTAGGGCCTGTCATGCCGGTAGAGGCCGGAGCCTGATCGAACAGCATTTCCACCGGCTGCGCGGGAGGCGAGGCCGGCGAGCCCGTCATGCTGGAGGCGGCCTTGTAGCAGATGGCCAGCAGCAGCAGCGTATGCGCTCCCAGCGAGGCCGCAAGCACTGGCCCCAGCGTGGGCTCTGCGTAGCGCTCCTTGCGGATGAGCGGTGTGGAAGTGCCCCGTACCACCCGGCCCGGTACGCGGAGAACCGGTAGCAGCGGAAGCAGCCGTGCCCGCCTGTCGTGCGGCGGGTCATGATCGAGGGCCGATGCGCCATGAGAGGGCTGGCTGGAATGGATGGGAGCGGCGTCAGCCTGTGCGGATGGCGGCACGAGACGGGGCTCCTTCCGCACGGATGCGGAAGCGGGGCGATGCGTATCAGAAACCATGAACCGCCGGTTTTCTCCCGTTATTCCGCAGGGACTGCCTGCGCGGCGCACCTGCCCGCGTCCGGTATTGTGCCACCGCTGGCAGCCCTGTGCCACAGGGAAGTTGCGTGGGGCAAGGGGCACAGGCCCCATGCGTAAGCGTTACCAGATCTTGACGCGCTGATCAGGCGGCAGGTAGAGCGCCGCCCCCGGCTGCACCTTCCAGGCCTCGTACCAGAAGTCGATGTTGTGCATGGGGATATTAACGCGCGCCTGCGGAGGAGAGTGCGGATCGGTCACGACCAAACGGCGCACGGTATCGTCGCGCAGTTTTTCACGCCAGACCTGTGCCCAGCCGAGGAACACCCGCTGGTCGCCGCTCAATCCGTCGATAACCGGGGCCTCTTTCCCGCCGAGCGAGGCATGATAGGCGTCCAGAGCGAGGGTCAGACCGCCCAGATCGGCAATGTTCTCGCCCATGGTCAGCTTGCCGTTAACATGCAGGCCCGGAAGTACCTCAAAGGCATCGTACTGCGCGCCCAGACGGCTGGCCAGTTTCTGGAAGCGTTCGGCGTCTTCCTTTGTCCACCAGTCCTTCAGGCGGCCATGCTCGTCAAACTGGCGGCCCTCATCGTCGAAGGAGTGGGTCATTTCGTGGCCGATTACCCCGCCAATGGCTCCGTAATTGACCGCCGGATCAGCCTTGGGGTTGAAAAAGGGCGGCTGGAGAATGGCCGCAGGGAACACGACCTCGACGAACAGCGGGTTGTTGTAGGCGTTCACAGTCTGGGGCGTCATGTCCCATTCGTTGCGGTCCACCGGACGGTCGAGCCGTTCCAGCCAGTAGCGCCACTCATAGGCGACGGCGTTGCGGGCGTTGCCGTAGACATCGCCCTTGCGCACCACCAGACTGCGATAGTCGCGCCACGTATTGGGGTAGCCGACCTGAATTTCAAAGTTTTCCAGCTTGCGCAAGGCGGCCTCGCGCGTGGGGCCGCTCATCCACGTATTGTTGCGCAGGCGGGTGCGGAAGGCGTCCTTGAGGTCGGCTGTCAGCTTCTGCATGGCGGCGCGGCTTTCGGGCGGGAAGTAGCGCTGCACGTAGACCTTGCCCAGTGCCATGCCCATGGCCGAGCTGGTGGCGGTCACGCCCCGCTTCCAGCGTGGGGGTAGCTCGGGCTGTCCTGTCAAAGAGCGGGTAAAGGCGAAGCGTGCCTGTTCGAAGGCTTCGGGCAGGGAGGCCGTGGCGGATTCCACAAGATGGAAGGCCATCCAGGCTTGTAGTGTTTCAAGGCTGGTCGCGGCCAGTACTCGGGCCTCGCCGGTAATGGCGGAGGGCTCGCCCACGATAAGGGCGCGGCTGGCGATGTTCTGCTGCGGAATATCCGTACTCTGGAGCCACAGCGCCCATTCAAAACCGGGGGCGTGGCTTTCCAGTTCGGCCAGTGTCATCGGGTTGTAGGTTTTTTGCGGATCACGCAGGTCGGCCCGGGCCCAGTGCGTTTCGGCCAGCCGGGTTTCCAGCGTGATGATGGCGGCCGCAGAACTGGCGGGGTTGGGCCAGCCCACCAGAGTCAGCGCCTTTTCGATGTAGGTCTGATAGTCTTTCTTCTTTGCCGCGAATTCGGGCTTCAGGTAGTAGTCGCGGTCGGGCAGGCCCAGTCCGTCCTGATCCAGATTGAGGGCGTAACGCGTGGGGTCTTTCGCATCCGGGTTGATCCCTAGCGAGAAGGGCGAGAACTGGAATCCTTTGGATGATGTGCCGGCAAGGCGGGCGAAGTCCTTCATGTCGTGGATGGCGCGTATGGCGTCCAGATCTGCCTGCAACGGGTGCGTGCCCTGCGCTTCAATGGCAGCGGTATCCATGAAGGAAGCGTAGAAGGTGCCCAGTTTTTCTTCCGTGGTGCGGGGCGTCTGCATCGGGTGGGCAGACAGGTCATCAAGAATACTGCGAACGCGCGCGCGTGAGAGTTCGGCCAGTGCGTTGAACGGCCCGTAGCTCGTCATATCCGCCGGGATGTGCAGGTGATCGAGATACGTGCCGTTGGCGTAGCGAAAAAAATTGTTGCCCGGCTGTACGGCCAGATCGCGGCCGGCAAGGTCAACTCCCCAAGGGCCGAACGGGCTTTCTGTCGCTGCCACAGAGGGGGCGGAAACCGGGGCCTTGGTAGTCGGAGCCGGTGCGGGGCTTACGCTGGACTGGCTGGCGGGCTGGGCCTGCGCGGGCAGGCAGGCGGCGCTCGCAAGAAGGGAGACAAGCAGCGCATGGCGGAGGCAGGAACGAACTGGACGGATAGGCACTGATTATCTCCAGAAAGATGGAAGGCCGCGCGATCACATTAGTGAGCTTGTCAGTGCCTGCCTACCCTGTGGGGTGCAGACTGGCGTTTAAAAGAAACGTTATTCATGCTGTCCTGATCCTGTCAGGGGGCCGGAGCCGGATTGTGCGGCCCGGCGTTGGAAAGACGGAGCAGGGTCATGACATGTCTGGTGGTGAGGGCGGGCGGCAGCCGGGTTTTTCCGCACTGGAAAGCGCTTTTTGCCGAACTTATGCCGGAACTGGAAGTGAGGGAGTGGGATGACCCCACGCTGGACCCCGCCCGGATAGATTACGCGCTGGTCTGGCAGCCCGAGCCGGGTCGGCTGGCCGCCATGCCTAACCTGCGCGCCATTCTCAGCGTTGCCGCCGGGGTAGAGCATGTCGTGTGCGACCCCTCATGGTCCCGCGCTATTCCGCTCATCCGCATGGGGGAAGAGGAAACCCGCGGGCAGATGGCCGACTACGTGCTGTGGGCGGTGCTGTCGCTCCTGCGTGACGCGCCGCGCTGGCAGGCGGCGCAGGCGGCTGGGCAGTGGGTGCGCCGTGAGCGTCCGCCGCTGCTTTCGTCCGAGATGCGGGTCGGGATTATGGGGCTGGGTAGTCTGGGCGGGGCGGTTGCCCGCAGGTTGGCGGCGGCGGGGTTTGACGTACTGGGCTGGAGCCGCACCGAGCATACGATAGAAGGGGTCTCCTGTTTTTGGGGAGAAAGCCAGCGCGCGGCTTTTGTGGCCGAATGCCATGTGCTTGTCTGCCTGCTGCCCGAAACGGAGCAGACGCGTGGGCTGATTACGTACGAGTTGCTGGAACAACTGCGCCAGCCCTCGGGGCTGGTCAATGTGGCGCGTGGCCCGATTGTGGTGGAGGCCGACCTGCTTCGCGCCTTGGAAGAGGGCATTCTGCACGGGGCGGTGCTGGATGTGTTCGACCATGAACCACTTTCCTCCGACTCTCCGTTGTGGCACGCGCCACGGGTCATGGTTACGCCCCATGTGGCCTCGGAAGCCTCACGTCCCGCGCGGGCCAGACAGGTGGTGCAGACCATCCGTGCGCTTGAACGCGGCGAGGCGGTGCCCCTGCGCTATGACCCCGCGCTGGGGTACTGAGCATGAGAGCGTGCAGCGGATGGTGAATATGCGTGATGGTGTAAGCCATGTTCAGGTCGGGGCGCATTCCCTGTGTGTCAGGATATCTGGCATGGAACAGCAGAGAGCGGAGCATGGGGGTGCAGGCGCGCCGCTGCTGCTGGTGCATGGTTTTGGCGGCAGTCTTGCCAGTTGGCAGCTCGTTACGCCCACACTGGTGCGCACACGGCCCGTCATTGCGTTTGATCTGCCGGGCCATGGCGAGTCCTCGCAGGCGGTGGGAGAAGGTTCGGTGGCGTTCTTTGCCGGGGTGACAGCCGGTCTTCTGGACGCGCTGGACGTGCCATGCGCGCATGTGGTGGGACATTCGCTGGGTGGGGCTGTTGCCTTGAGCCTTTTGGCCCACAAGCCTGAAAAAGTAAGGGCTCTTTCGCTGCTGGCGCCTGCCGGGCTAAGCCGCTGCGTCAATATGGCGTTTATCGAGGGCTTTGTGCAGGCCACCACGCCGGAGGCGCTGCTGGAGGCCATGACGATGGCGGTTTATGCCAAAGGGCTGGTTGGCCGTAAGGCGGCGCTGGTGCAACTGGCCCAGCTCAACCGTCCCGGTGCGCGCGCGGCGTTGCAGCAGGTGGTAGAAGCCTGTTTTCGCGGTGGTGAACAGGCGGTGGATTTGCGCGCGGTGCTGCGCGCCAGTCCGGTTGCCTGTCAGATAATCTGGGGGCGGGAGGACGCGGTGCTGCCGCTCCCTCCCACGGAAGGGCTGGTGCAGCCCCCGCACGGCCTTCTGCTGGAGCAGACGGGACATCTACCCCAGCTTGAGCGCCCGACGGTCGTGGCGCAGGCTCTGGCGGCATTCGCCGCGCAGGAGGCTCAGGCCCCGTAAGCGCGACGGACCGCCACCCCCGACGTTATTCCGAGGCCAGCGTGACAGCCCCGATCAGGCCTTCCTCGGTGCCGAAGCCCAGCGTGCAGCCATCCGGGCTGTAGGCGAGCGCCGTAATGCTGCCACCCTGTCCGAGCGAGACCGGCAGCACTCTTCGGGTCTCGATGTCGATCATCAGCACGGACCCATCGGCAAAGCCTGCTGCAACCACGTCCTGCGTGGGGTGGCAGGCAACGCGGGTGCAGAGCGCTCCGCCTGAGCCGGGTAGTTCTACGGGGGGCTTGCCCATGGGGCCGGTGCCGGTGAACGACCACATGACCACCACATCGGCTCCGCCTGTCACCAGCCACTTGCCATCGCGCGTGAAGGCCATGGAGCGTACCTTGGTCGGGTAGCCGCTCATGCGCATGTTGTGCCCGTCGGACAGTCGCCAGCCATGCAGGTCGTTGTCCTGCATGGCCGTTACCACGGCCTCGCCCTGTGGGTGCATGGCAATCCCCAGGTGGCTGCCTTTCCATTCAAGCTGGCGGGGGCTGCCATCCTTGGACTGGGTGAACCACAGCGATACGCCATTGTAGTGCGAGACCGCGATCCGTTTGCCCCGTGGGTCGAACACCATGCCACCCACTGTGGATGGGTGTTCGAGCGTGCGGGTGACAGTGCGGCCCGTGGCATCCCGCAGTTCCACCGCCCGCCCGGCTGCGGAAGCGACGAGCGCTACCTTGGGATCGACATAGGTGGCCACATGCTCGACCCAGCGCCGCCCCTTGCCCAGTTCCTCGATCTCGCCCGTGGGGTCGAGGCGGCAGAGCCGTCCGTCATCGCCACCGCTGAGGAAGCAGTCGGGCAGCGTATCGGCGCACAGGCTCAGGGCCGGGCCATCATGGACGGCGTAGGAAGTCCAGCTTGCGGGGTTCCGTATGTCTTCACGGTGCAGCACGATGATATCGCCCTCCGCCGTGGAAAAGCCCAGACGGCTGGAATCGCGCGTGGCCACGCAGGCCGTTATTTCCCCTTCGACCACCCGCACGCCGCCGCGGCTGTCGATCAGCCCGTGGGGGGCTGTGGTGTTTTCACGCAGCGTGCTCATGCGGCAATGCAGCTTTCAAGCCCGCGGCGGAGCTGGGGGCGGTTGAGATTGCGGCCAATGAAAACGAGGCGGCTTTCACGCGGTTCATCGGCTTTCCATGGGCCGATCGCATCGCCGTCGGCCATCATGTGCACGGCCTGAAACGCAAAGCGGTCGGGCTGGCCTGCGAAGTTCAGAATGCCCTTGGTACGCAGGATGTCCGCTCCCTTTTCCTGCAGCAGCGCGCTGATCCACATCTGGAAACGCCCGGCATCCAGTGGCTCTTTCACGACGAGGGAGACGCTGGAGATGTCTTCTTCATGCTCGTGCGAGGGGTTTTCCAGAAAATCGGGGCTGGCTTCCAGCACGCGGGCGAGGTCAAAGCCGCCGCGGTCGAGCACGTCGGTCAGTTTGACGTTGCCCTTTTGTGCGCGGTGAATGGGGGCGGCGCTGTTCAGGCGGCGGATGGCGTCTTCCACGCGGGCCAGTCCGGCTTCGTCCATCAGGTCGGTCTTGTTGAGGATAATGACATCCGCAAAAGCAAGCTGGTCGCGTGCTTCGGGGCTTTCCTCCAGCGTGGTCAGGACGTTGTAGGCGTCAACAACCGTCACCACCGCATCCAGCCGGGCCTTTTCGCGTACGTCTTCATCCGCGAAGAAGGTCTGCGCCACGGGGGCGGGGTCGGCCAGGCCCGTGGTCTCGACAATGACGCCATCGAACTTGCCGCGCCGTTTCATCAGCCCGTTCAGGATGCGGATCAGATCGCCGCGCACGGTGCAGCAGATGCAGCCGTTGTTCATTTCAAACACTTCCTCGTCGGCATCCACCACGAGGTCGTTATCCACGCCCAGTTCCCCGAACTCGTTGATGACAACCGCATATTTGCGGCCGTGCTCGGCGGTCAGGATATGGTTCAGCAGCGTGGTCTTGCCCGCTCCCAGAAAGCCGGTCAGGACCGTGACCGGCACGCGGTTGTCTGGCGCGGCGGCCTGTGTGATGTCGGCGGAAATACCCGATACATCGGACATGGGGAGAACCCTCCGTTCTGGCTGCGTTATGGGTGTCATATAGGACAGCGGGCAGGCGGAAACCAGGGACCCCGCCTGCCGGGCCTGTCTGTCCGGTTGGCCCGCTGTTGCGTTAGCGGTTCGTGTGGGAGGCGGAATCGGGCCTTGGGGCAGCGGGCGCGTTTTTCTGTCCCGAGCCCGTGGTGCGCAGGAATCGTACGGCCAGCGCGCCGTACAGGGCGTGGCTGCACAGAGCACGTGAAACACCGAAGGCCAGAAAGGCGCTGGCCATCAGGGCCAGCGTAATCTGCTGGTTGTCACACATTTCCATGACAATGACAGTGGCTGTCAGGGGGGACTGGGTTACGGCGGAAAAATAGGCCACCGTCCCCAGCAGCACCACAGCGCCGGATGTTGTGTGGGGCAGAAACTGCGCAACCCAGCCGCCCATCCCCGCCCCGATGGACAGCGAGGGCGCGAACAGGCCCCCCGGAATGCCTGAACAGTAGGAGATAAAGGTGGCCAGCAGCTTGAGCACGAAATAGTAGGCCGGATACTGGCTTGACCCCATGATGATGTCGCGCGCCTGCGTATAGCCGGTGCCGTAGGTTATGCCGTCTGAAACAACGCCGATAATGGCCAGCACAAGGCCGCACAGGGCGGCAAACAGCACGGGGCGACGGCTGATGAACGCCCCCATCCGGCCCGGCACCCCGCGTGAGACGCGCACCAGAAGGGCGGAGAACATGCCGCCGCTCAGCCCGCCCAGCACGCCGCAGATCAGCACGGCCAGCCAGCTCGCGCCCACCGGCACGGCGGAATAGGTGTGGCCGAAATAGGTGTAGTTGCCCATCAGAGCGATGGCCGTCACACCGGAAATGACCACGCATGTCAGCATGGTGCCGCTGGTGCGCTGCTCGAACGAACGGGCCAGCTCTTCTATTCCGAACACGATGCCCGCCAGCGGGGTGTTGAAGGCGGCGGCAACACCGGCGGCCCCTCCCGCCTTGATCAGCGCGTGGATGCCCGTCACGTTGGTCATGCCGGCCTGCCGCCCGACCGTGTGCATGATGGATGCGCCAACCTGCACGGTCGGGCCTTCACGCCCGATGGACGCGCCAGCCAGCAGCCCCAGACAGGTCAGGAAAATCTTGGCCAGCGCAATCCGCACGGCCAGAATCCGGTCAACCAGCACCATGTCATGCAAGTGCAGGCACGCAATGGCCTGAGGAATGCCACTGCCCTGCGCGCCACGGAACCAGCGGCGCGTCAGCCATGTGGAAAGTGCGAGCCCGACCGGCGCAACCACCAGCATAAGAAGCGGGCTGATATGCGTGATGCGCGAGCGGATATGGCTTGCGGCATCGGCAAGTTCCGCAAAGCCCACGGCTACAAGGCCGACCAGTACCGCGCCCGACCAGTAGATGAGCTTGCGTCGCCAGTTCAGCGTGCCGTTTCTGGCCAGATCACGGAACTGGTGAAGGGATTCGAGCGTGGTGTTCACGCTGGGGTGCATGGGTCTGGTCCGCCTGATGGAAACTGGGCCGGAAACGGGGCTGGGTTTGTCCGGTTTTCCCCCATAGCCGTATCTGTCCCGGCATGGCAAAGGTTTCATGCGCGGGTTGCGCCTGTCACGCCCTGTCCTGTCCGTTCCTTTGCGGGTTACTTGACCGGAGGGGTGTCGGGCCGAGGCCAGAAGACAATGCCCTCGTGCTTGGCCAGACGGTCGGGCTCGACATGGATATGCACCAGCGTACTGCCCATCTGGGCGCGCAGACCGGCCTCGATGCGGTCGCATATGTCATGCGCTTTTTCCACGCTCATGCTGCCCGGCACCACCAGATGGAAATCCAGAAACGTCATGGCCCCTACGATCCGGGTGCGGATATCATGCGCTTCAATGGCACCCTGTCCGTTGGCCGCGATAATATCGCGGATCTGGTCAAGGGTTGCGCCGTCGGGGGCCTGATCCATCAGCCCGGCAATGGATTCGCGCATGACCTCCCAGCCCACGCGCAGCACGTTGAGCGCGACAAACCCCGCCAGTAGCGCATCAAGCCGCGCCCAGCCGGTGAGCGGAATGAGCGCCACGCCCACGACCAGCGCAACGCCTGTCCAGACATCGGAAAGCACATGGTGCCCGCCGGCCACCAGCGCGGGCGAACGACGCGCCCGGCCCGCCTGCAACATGGTCAGCCCCCAGCCCAGATTGACCAGGGTGGCGGCGGCGTTCAGCGACAGCCCGGCCCAGGGGGCGAGGGTTCGGTGTGGCGACAGCCAGCCCTCGATGGCTTCGCGCCCGATCAGGAAGGCGGTCAGCACCACCAGCGTGCCTTCGGCCACGGCGGACAGGTATTCGGCCTTGTAATGGCCGTAAGTGTGATTGTGATCCGCCGGGCGTTCGGCAATGCCCAGCGCCCACAGCCCCCCTATTGCGGATACGACGTTGATGATGGTTTCCATCGCATCGGCGCCAAGGGCCACGCTGCCCGATACCGTATAGGCGGCGTATTTCAGGGTCAGCACCAGTACGCTGACCAGCAGGCTGAGCAGCGCAATGCTTTTATTGCTGTCGGGAAGAGCGGACAGGGGCATGAAGGGGCAGGCTCCGGCGGCGGGTGTCAGATCGTGTTCGGGTCTGTCAGGTGGCAGGAAGGGGCATAGGCGGCGCTTTCGATCTGCACGGTAGGGTGCGCGATGGCAAAGCGGGTGCGCAGGATTTCTATCACCTGCGCGAGTAGGGTGGCGTTCTGTTCGCCCGCAGGGTCGGCCGTGCTGACCAGATGAACCGTCAGCGCGGTTTCCGTGGTGCTCAGGGGCCAGACGTGCAGGTCATGCAGGTCGGCCACGCCGGGCAGGGCGCGCAGAGTGGCTTCAAGCGCGCCAGTATCCACCGAGCGGGGCACGGCGTCCAGCGCCATGTCCAGCGAGTCCCGCAACAGCGACCACGTGCTTAGAACCACCACCACCGAAATGCCAAGGCTTATGGCCGGGTCGATCCAGCTTAGTCCGGTCAGCACCACCAGCCCGCCCGCAATGACCACGGCAAGCGATGTCAGGGCATCGGCCATCAGATGAGCAAACGCGCCGCGTACGTTCAGGTCTTCCTTCTGTCCCGAGGCGAATAGCAGGGCCGTGGCGCCGTTGACGACAATGCCGCAGGCGGCCACCACCATCATGGTGCCGCCCATCGGTTCAGCCCCATGCGGGTGAACAAGCCGCAGGATAGCCTCCCACGCGACACCGCCTGTAACCAGCATCAGCACAAGGGCATTGGCCAGCGCCGTCAGGATGGATGACCGGCGCAGCCCGTAGGTAAAGCGCGGTGAAGGCCCCCGCCGCGACAGCACGTTCGCCAGCCATGCGGCGGCCAGCGCCATGACATCGGACAGGTTGTGTCCGGCATCGGCCAGCAGCGACAGCGAGTGTGACAGCGTGCCCCAGATGGCTTCCAGCATCAGATAAAGAATATTGGCCGCCATGCCGATGGCGAAGGCCCGGCCGAATGAGGCAGGCACATGTGTGTGTCCATGGCCATGATCGTGGTGATCATGCCCGTGGTGATCGTGGCCAGATTCGTGGTCATGGGTCGCGTGATCATGATCTGCCGCCTTATGGTCGTGCCCATCTGATTCCGTATCACGATCATGCGCCCCTTCAGCGGGTGCTGCGTGGTCATGCGGGTGTCTGTCAGAAAGGCCGGTCTGTCCAGAGACAGGCGACACGGGGGGCTGTGACATGAGTATGCCTCGGGCTGGTCAACAGATTAAGGGGCGGTGTGGGGTGCGTTGACCTGTATCCCGCCCTTTGGGGGCGGCCACAAGGGGGGCTGCCGGGCATAAGGGCGTTCATTGTCCGCCCTGCGCGGGGACTGGGCCTGTCTAGCGTTGCACCGGAAGGGTTTTTGCGACTAGGACTGGCGCAGTTTCAACCCTGCCAGTTTTTATGGATGATAGAACCGTCCCATGCTGCGATTGACCGAACTGCGCCTGCCGCTCGACCATCCGCCCGAGGCCCTTGAGCACGCCATCTGCGCGCGGCTGGCCATAGCCCGTGATGCTCTTGAGCATTTCAGTGTCTACAAGCGCGGGCACGATGCCCGCCGCCGCAGTGCCATTGTGCTGGTTTACACGGTGGACTGTGCCGTGCGTGACGAGGCCGCCGTGCTGGCACGCTACCGGCAGGCCCACCCGCGTGACACCCATGTGCAGATTGCGCCAGACATGAGCTGGACAGCGCCGCTGGCGCACGGGGCCGAACTGGCGGCGCGGCCGGGCTACCGCAGGCCGATCGTGGTGGGGGCCGGGCCGTGCGGCTTCATGGCCGCACTCATGCTCGCGCGCATGGGGCTGCGCCCGCTGCTGCTTGAACGCGGCAAGGCTGTGCGGGAGCGGACGGTGGATACCTTTGCCCTGTGGCGGCGCTCGGTGCTGACGCCCGAAAGCAACGTGCAGTTTGGCGAAGGCGGGGCCGGAACCTTTTCTGACGGCAAGCTGTACAGTCAGGTGCGCGACCCACGCTTTCTGGGCCGCAAGGTGCTGGAGGAGTTTGTCAAAGCCGGTGCGCCCGAAGACATCCTGACTCTCGCGCACCCGCATATCGGCACGTTCCGCCTTGTTTCCATGGTGGAGCATATCCGCAGCGAGATTGAGGCGGCGGGTGGAGAATACCGTTTTCAGTCGCGGGTGGAGGGGCTGTTACTGGAGCCCGGCACCCGCCGCGTGCAGGGTGTGCGTCTGGCTGATGGCGAGGTGCTGGAAAGCGGGCATGTCATTCTGGCCGTAGGCCACAGCGCGCGTGACACCTTTGCCATGCTGAACGAAGAGGGTGTGACCATGCAGGCCAAGCCCTTTTCCATGGGGGTGCGGATCGAACATCCCCAATCAGTGATTGATACGGCCCAGTTCGGCAGTGCGGCGGGCAACAGCCTGCTGGGGGCGGCGGAATACCGGCTGGTGCATCATGCCGCCAATGGGCGCGGGGTCTACTCGTTCTGCATGTGTCCGGGCGGAACGGTGGTGGCCGCCACTTCGGAAGAAGGGCAGGTGGTGACCAACGGCATGAGCCAGTATTCCCGCGCGGAACGCAACGCCAATTCCGGTATTGTGGTGGAACTCCGCCCCGGAGAGGACTACCCGGATGATCCGCTGGCGGGGGTAGCCTTCCAGCGCCATTGGGAAAAGCAGGCCTTTGTCGCGGGCGGGGGCGACTACCGCGCACCAGCCCAGCGTGTGGGCGACTTTCTGGCCGGGCGGCCATCGGTCTCACTAGGCGATGTCGTGCCGTCCTATCGGCCGGGCGTCACGCCTACAGATCTCTCCACCTGCCTGCCGGATTTTGTGGTGGAAGCCCTACGCGAGGCTCTGCCGCATTTCGACCGCAAGCTCAAAGGCTACGCGATGGAAGATGCCGTCATGACCGGGGTGGAAACACGCACGTCTTCTCCTCTGCGGATTCCGCGCGGGGATACGGGGCAGTCGGTCAACACGCCGGGGCTGTACCCGGCCGGTGAAGGCGCGGGCTACGCGGGCGGTATTCTCTCGGCGGGGATGGACGGTATCCGCATGGCAGAAGCTGTTGCCCGTGACATTGCAGGCCTGCCACCAGCTCCGCTGTAAATCCGCTCCGGGGCGTTCGGCCTTATGCAGCCCCGGCGTGCGAGGGGCTGCATGAGTGGTCTGCTCAGTGTTCCGCCAGAAAGGCTTCCACAAGCTGGCAGAAGCGTTGTGGCGCATCCGCATGAACCCAGTGGCCTGCCCCGGCAATGCTTTCAAGCTGGTGATTGGGGAATAGGCGGCGCATGGCGGGCTCGTTTTCGGGCTGGATATAGCGTGACTGCTCGCCGCGTATGAACAGCGTGGGGCCGGTATAGCAGGCATCCGGCGGCAGGGCGGGCCATCCCATCAGGGCGGGGAGTGCCGCCTGTATGTCCGCAAGACCGACGGCCCAGCCCGGATTATCGCCCAGACGCATATTCTGCACCATGAGCTGGCGCACCGTATCCTTGTCGATCAGCGGGCGAAGCAGGTCATTGGCCGTGTGCAGGTCGAGATGGGCCGGAAAGTGCAGGGCTTCCAGCCCCTGCGGCAGATCAAGACTGTCAAAGCCGCCCTGACCCGGCGCGATGTCGACCACAATCAGGCAGCGTACGGCTTCAGGCTGTGTCAGCGCCAGCATCATGGCGGTTTTGCCGCCCATGGAGTGGCCTAGCAGGGCGGCGGGCAGCGCGTGGTGGGCGCGCATGGTTTCCGCTACGTCTTCGGCCATAATCGGGTAGCTCATGGGGCCGTGCGGGCTGGCGCCATGGTTGCGCAGGTCCATCGCCAGTGTGCGACGGGTGGCGGACAGGCGGCGCTGCACAAAACCGAGGTTGCGGGCGCGACCAAACAGGCCATGAAGCAGCACCACGGGCGCCAGCGCGGGCGCTGCCGGGGGTTCTGGGCCGCGTTCAATCACGTTCAGCAGCATGGCGGGATCTTTCTCCTGTGTGGCACTGGGCGCGTTTTTGCCTCGCTTTGCCTCCAAAGGCGAGGGGATAAGGTATCCCCCGCCTTCACCTTAAGGCGAGAGCGCCTGATCGCGTTGGCCGACAAGCCCGCGTGCGAACCACGCACAGGCTGCGCAGAACGCCAGTCCGCCCAGTAGCTCTGGCAGGGCAACGGGCAGGGCCGACGCCATGGACAGCCCATCGTCCCGCCCCAGCGCGCCTGAAAGCCCGGCAATGGCGACCCCCGTCAGGCTTTCTCCCACGATAAAGCCGGAGGCCAGCATGGTGCCGTATGTCTGCCGAGCCTGTGTTTCGGTGTCCTTGTGCGTGGTGCGGTTGGCCCATGCGCGCAGGGCCCAGCCCAGAACCGCCCCTCCCGCCAGCGTTATGCTGGTGGAGGCAGGCAGGTACAGCCCGACCGCGACGCCGAGCGGAGGCAGGGACAGGCCATGGCGGCGCAGAAGCCGGTCCGTCGCAATCAGCACACAGCCTAGCGCAAGGCCAGCGTCCAGCATGGTCCAGTCCAGCGTGCCGGAAAAAATGCCCTGTGTAATCAGCGTGATCAGCGCGGGTTGCGGGGCGGAGAGCGCACGGGCCGCGTCCATGCCGGGGCGGGGCATGGCGCCTGCAAACCCGTAGGCCTGATAAAGCAGGTTCAGCACTGGAGGGATGACCAGCGAGCCGACCACGCAGCCCACAATCAGCACGGCCTCCTGCTTCCATGGCGATGCCCCGACAAGCTGGCCGGTCTTGAGATCCTGCAGGTTGTCATTGGAAATGGCGATGGTGGCGGTAATGGCCGAAAGCAGCAGAATGGTGAAGGCCGTGGCCAGTTTCTGCCCGTTGGCCATCAGGGCAGGGGGAACCAGCCCCAGCGTTTCAAGGGCCAGAATCATCAGTGCGCTCAGCACCGCTCCCACAATGATAATGCCGGATATGGGGGAGGAGGATGAGCCGACAATTCCCGCCATGTAGCCGCAGGCTGCTGCCATGAGAAAACCGAACACAATGCAGAACAGCACCGCCGCCAGCACCAGCGTAGTCGCCCCGGCTGTAACGTGGTTCAGAAAATCCCTGAAAAACCACCACAGTCCCAAGGCGGACAGAACCAGAAGTGCCGCCATGGCCCGAGGCGACAGGTCACGCTCATGCGTGGTGGTATCGCTATCGGTAGGGCGGAGGCTCTGTCTTATTCCGCTCAGAACGGGGGGGAGCAGTTCCACCAGTGTCCACAGCGACGCTACGGCAATGCTGCCTGCGCCGATAAAGCGGATTTTGTGCAGCCAGAGATCGTGCGCGAAAACCGTGGCGGGCAGGTTGGCAGGGTTGGATGTATGGCTGCTCAGCCACGGCACCCCTATGCCCCATGCCAGCACGCAGCCTGTCAGCATGGCCAGTCCGCCCGCCAGCCCCACAAGATAGCCCGCGCCCACGAGTGCCAGCGAAAAACTGGCCGAAAACTGGAAAATGGCAGTTCCGGCGCTGGCTGTCAGCGTGATGCCATCGGCCAGCAGACGAAGCGCACCCGAGGCAAAAGACAGCACAGCAGAGACAAGCCCGCCCGCCAGAAGTGCGCGCAGGCCCTGCCCGGATTGGGCTTCGGCCCCGGCGCGCAGGATTTCGGCGGCCGCCACGCCTTCGGGGTAGGGCAGGGCACTGCGTGTGACCAGTGCGTGTCGGAGCGGAATGGTGAAGAGCACGCCCAATATCCCGCCCGCTAGCGAGAGCCCCGCCGTTTGCCAGAACGGAAAGCTGTGCCAGTAGCCCGCCATGATAAGACCCGGAAACGTGGCGAACACGCAGGAAAGCGTGCCCGCTGCCGAGGCCTGACTCTGCACCATATTGTTTTCCAGTATGGTGCCGCGTCCCAGCAGGCGCAGCACCGCCATGGAAATGACAGCAGCGGGAATGGAGGAAGCAAAGGTCAGCCCGATCCGCAGACCCAGATAGACATTGGATGCGGTGAAAACGACCGTGATCAGCGCCCCCAGGATCAGGCCGCGCAGGGTGATTTCCCGGCGGGAGGGAGAGACGGTCATGCAGTTTGCCCCCGTTTGGCCTGCCAAAAACACGTGTGAGAACACGGGCCGGGGCGTTGTATCTGGCGCCCGCTCCGTTCGCGTCAAATACGACGGATCGGGCGCCTTGTCTGTACCGCGCGGCTGGCGCGGGGTCAGAAGGTCAGTTCAAGGTTACTCTGTACGAACGCCCCGGAAGAGGCTCCCGCCTTGATCATGCTGCGTGAGGCAAAGATGTATTCTCCATCAAGGCTCAGGGTCACGTGGCGGGTCGCGCGCCAGGTAAAGCTGGCCTGTGGCAGGGTGGCCGTGTAGCCCCCATGCGGGCGGAAGTTGTAGAATGAGAGCCCGTTGGGATACACGACGTCGTTTGTGCTGTTACGCCACACGGCTGGCACTTTCAGCAGCAGGGTTGTGTTGGGCGTGGGCGTTATGGTGGCGATAGGGCCGACCGTGATGATGTTCGACTGGCCGATATAGGTGCTCATGTCCAGATAGTAGGCGCTGGGCACGAAGGGCGACATGAAGCCCCCCCAGGTGGAGGTGGCGCTATTTTTGAGGTTGCCGCCCGAAACATCGTCCGCCTGGATACCGATAGCCGGATGGCCGGGCCAGTGGGCAAAGCGCCACGAAACAGTTGCGTCCAGCGCGTAGGCGGACACGCCACGGCTCTCTCCGTTGTTGGCGGGACGGAATTCACCCCCCTGCCACATGGCACCAACAGAGAATTCGATCGGCCCGGCATTGCCCCAGATTCGCACGCCGGGCGTGTCGCGGTGGGTCGAGCCAGCAATGGACGTGCCCGGAACCGCCGTAGGCATGGCATTGTTGGCCAGAATGAAGCCAAGATAAAACGTGTCCACAAAAATCTGGCTGCTGCGTTCGAGGAACGTGAACTTGGGCAGCGCGTAGGACGTGTACACCCCGAACAGGCGGGTTTTCCAGCCAACCTTGTCATGGAACATGGCCGAGGGCGATGTATCGGTCAGTGTCAGGTAGAACCCGTCCACGCGGAAGTTTTTCCAGAAGGCGTAGCCCCGCAGGCCGTTCCATGAATAGGGCAGCGATGGATAAACGCTGCCCGCGGTGAAGTACGGCGGTGCGTCCAGAAAGGTCATACGCCCGGCCATGCCGCCTACGGTGGCGTTCAGCACGTGGCCGCGCACTTCCACAAATGCCTGCTGGGCATCCAGCCTGCTGCGCCAGCGGCCGCCCGCATAGCCGTAGTAGTTGATACCGGCCGCCTGACCGCTCATCAGTTCGCCGTATAGGCGCACATGCTCGCCCAGATGCAGGTCCGCACCGACGTTCCAGCGGTAGTTGTTGCGATAGGCCGGATCTTTCTTGGTCGCACCGAACCCTGCACGCTGGTCATAGAAGTTGTGCTGGCGGAAGTTGCCGCTGAGCGAGAGATAGATATCCCCCTTGTTGTTGAGGGGGATGTATTTCAGCACATCCATGGCGTCGATGCGGTTGCGTTTGTCACGCAGATTGGACCAGTCTTCCGCCCAGCGGGAAACGGCATAGTAACCCACGGTGCCAAAACCAGCCGCAGCCCCTGTATTGGAGTTGAACACCCCCCACGGTCCCTGATGCAGCAGTGCGGAGGGCAGGGGCTTCAGTTCCAGCGTCTGAGGCTGACCGTACGCTTCCGGGCGGCTGCTCAGGGGCGGCAGCAGGCTGGGACTGTTCCAGTTCAGGGGAGGAGCCTTCACCACCACGTCACTGGACTGACTGGCGGTTTTGGACGTTACGGTCGCGCCCTGTGCTGTGGGTGTTGCTTTGGCGGACAGTTGCGTCGCCTTCTGTGCGTTGGCGTGCGGGTAGGTCAGGTGGGCGGCGTGCGGCGCGGTTTCCGCCCGGCCCTGCTCAGGGCTGAGCAGGGTAAAGGTGGATGTGCTCGCGAGCAGAATCCACGCGACCGTCTGACGTGACATGATGGAACCCGAAAAACTGCGGGGTCCGTAAGGGGAACCACAGGGGATGCCGCATGGAATGAACATAGGCCGTAGTCTCTTCGTTTATTTTTATCTTTGAGGCACGAGTATCATTCAGAATATGAATGACTTATATCCGCATTATTTCATGCAATGCCAATATGTCATATCGCATTTGCGTGTTGTGCATCACTAAGCGTTTATCTGAAATTTTCGCCGTCCCTGTGACAAATACAGCAACAAAATTTAAAAATAGCGAAAGTCAGCTATCGTGCAGTAGCCTCAGGCACTGTCTGGCCCGGTTGCTCAGGCGGATGTCATGCACGGTCGCCACGGCCTGCGTAGCGGTTTTGCGCCAGTGGCGATTCATGCCCTTGGCGGAGCAGACATCGCGCGGGCTAACGGGGCTGTCGGTCTGTTCTCGCAGCGCGCTTAGCACCACGGCCGGGTGGCGGGGCAGGGCGCTTTTCATGCTGCGGCGCAGGAGAGTCGTCGTATGACCGCTGCTTTCGGGAATCAGGCTGGAGAGTAATGGCGCGACTTCCGGCTGTCCCTGTGCCAGTGCGCTGGTTACATTCCCCCAGCCGTTCTGCTGTGAAAGAGCGCGTGCCGTAACGGCCGCGCCGTCGCTGGCAATATCCAGCGAGAGAGTGTGCAGGGCCTGTCCGGCGCGATCCTGAGCGCGTGTTGTCAATGACGATGGCGTCATGACTGGCTGCGGGGGGGCGGTGTGAGCATCCAGCAGGCACAGACCCATGGTCAGGCTGATAAGAGCCACGGTGGACAGACGTCGGATGAACGACAAGCAGGGGTTCCTCTCCAGAGCGGTTTACGGCCGCGCCAGTTGGGCGGCAGAAAATGGCCACGGAAAGGCGGGGCTGCGGAAAGGTTGCGGCAGCGGCGTGAGCAGATTATAGCGAGCCGGAACAGGCCGAGGGGTGCGCGCACGGGGCTGGGTGTCGGTTTTTTCAGGAATACTGTCGCTGTTGGCTCGCGTTCCCTGCCCGGCTCATGCTTATGCAATACAGGTGGCGCGGCAGCGGCGGTTTGCGCCGGACGCAATGCCTGCAAGGAACGAATAACGATGAACGCCTCTCTTTCCGCCTCTGAAATCGCTCGCCTCCAGACGGCCCTGCGTCGGCTGCTGGGCTCCAAGGAACTAACCGTCAATCCCGCGCCGCGTGCTGGCATGTCGGTTGAACTGGCCGTCAACGGTGAAGTGATCGGCACCGTGCATCGTGATGACGAAGATGGCGACGTCAGCTACGCCATCAATATGGTGGTGCTTGAAGAAGACCTGCCCCCAGCCAAATAAGAACAGTTCTACCGGTGTGCCTGGCACCGCGCCTGATTGCACGCAGCCAGAGCACCGTTGTCAGGCAGCGTGGGCCGGCGCAGGGGCTTCCACGTGCAGCGTGCGCGTCCGCGCGACAGGGAAGGTCACGTTGGTGATTTTCCAGTGCCAGCCTTGAATACGTAATTCAACATGCAGGGGTGTTTCACCCGTGTGGCCGGGCACGGGTATTTCCGCCACGAAACAGTCCAGCCGCGCGAAACGTAGCGATGTCTGGCGCAGCAGCGTTGTCATGCCACGCAGGTTCAGCGTGGGGTAAGCTCCAGGCGGGATGGCGGGCATCGCCTGATCCACCAGCGTGCCGAGATTGGCCGAGGTTACGGTATGATCGACCGCGTTGGACACCGCGCTGCTGGCAAAGGAGGAACCGAATTCGGGCAGTTCGTCCGCAGGGGGCTGCGTATCGAGATGCAGTCCGGCCAGCACCTGCTGTTTGATCGAGGTATCAAGCGAACGCCAGTTGATGAGCCGCCCAAGGGCCGCCATGTCATGGGTATGCAGATCCGCCGCTACGTTAAAGAGCGTGATGAGCGGCGACGATACGTAAAGTCCCAGCGCGAGGAGAGCGGACCAGACACAGACCCGGCGTGCAGCCTGGTGCCGGAGCATAGGTGCTTTCCGGGGACATGACCCCGACGAGGCAGGGAGTGCCATGTGTGCATTCCTTCCATGCGTGGTGGACAAGACTTATAACCCAGATGCCCACTCGGATGCGAGGGTAACATGATGGTTCAGGACTTGTTATTACAGAAATATGATGTCACGCCCGGTAATCTGGCAGCAGGGAGGCAGCGCCGATGAGCATTGATCTTTCCGAGGACGAGATCCAGCGCTACTCGCGCCATATCCTGCTGGCCGAACTGGGCGGCACGGGGCAGATGGCCATCAAGAACGCCTCGGTGCTGGTGGTCGGGGCCGGGGGGCTTGGCTCGCCTGTCGCGCTGTATCTGGCGGCGGCGGGCGTGGGGCGGCTGGGGCTGGTGGATGACGATGTCGTGGAGCTTTCCAATCTCCAGCGTCAGGTTCTGCACGCGACCGGCGCCGTGGGGCACAAAAAGGTGGCCTCCGCACGGGAGCGGCTGAATGCGCTCAATCCTGAAATCGTGGTGGAGGCGTGGGATATGCGTCTGGATACCGCGAGTGTGGAAGAGCTGGTCTCACGGTATGATCTGGTTTGCGATGGTTGCGACAATTTCGAAACGCGCTATCTGGTCAATGCCGCTTGCGTGCGGCAGGGCAAGACGCTCGTTTCCGCGGCGGTGCAGCGTTTCGGCGGCCAGCTTTCCACGTTCCGGCCCCAGCTTGGCGGCCCGTGCTACGCCTGTCTGTACCCTCCGCATGATGGCGAGGACACCGGCAGCCCTACCTGTGGTGATGCTGGTGTATTAGGGGCGGTAACGGGCGTTGTTGGCACATTGCAGGCAACGGAAGCCCTTAAGGAAATAACTGGCATCGGCACCTCCATGGCCGGACGACTGCTGATGTGGGATGCCCTGTCCATGCGTTTTTCCGAACTGACACTGGCGGCTGACCCGGCCTGTCCGGTCTGTGGGGCGGCGGGAGTGCGTTTATGACCGGCTTGACTGCTGAAACACAGGCAGCCTCTTCCGAGGCATTGGCCCTGCTGCTTGTAGAAGCCCGGTATGAACGCCTGCACGCGGCTTTTATGGTGGCGGCAACGGCTCTGGCGCTAGGGCGGCCGGTTATCCTGTTTGGCATGGGCAGCGGCGTTGTCGCATTCTGCCGGTCGTGGGAGGCGCTGCCGGATCATGCACAGGGAGAGGCGGGGCGGCTGAATGCTGGTGTGGCTGGCGTCGAAGTGCTGCGCGACGCCATACAGGAAATGGGCGCTGAGATGATGGTGTGCGACTCCGGCCTGAAAGCAATGAACCTTGGTGCGGAGGATCTGGTCGATGGGGTGCGGGTTGTTGGCCTGCCCACATTTCTGGACCGTGCTGGCGCCGCGCGGCAGCTTGTGTTCTAGATCGTGCGTTTCAGTCTGTGGCGCATTTTGCAGGTTTTTGATCGTGAGCGGGGGAAGCCCCCTTGCTCCAGCGCGGCTCTGTTGGCAGGGATGCAGGCATGACAGTTATCCGTTCCTTTCCGTTTTCTGCTGGGCTGCCCCGTGGTGGGTGGCTGCGTAATACTTTGCTGGCCTGTGTGACGGGTCTTGCCGTTCTGCCCGGTGGGGCGCTGGCGGCTACGGCGTCCACAGACACGGGCAAGACAGCAAAGCACCATCACCACCACCATCATGCCGATGCCACTCACGTCGAGGCCGCGAAAACAGCTCGGCATGGCAGCGTGAAAAAGACTGCTCACAAAGCTGGTGCGACCACAAAGGCGGATAAGAAACACCACACCAAAGCCGGTGTGAAAGAGGCTGCCCATGTCCATCATCGTCATGCTGCGGCAGTAGCCTCCCATGCTGAAAAACCGCATCATCACGCTGCCGTGGCTGCAGCCGCCGGAGCGGTTGGGGCAGCGGGCGCGCTGGCCGCGACAGGGGCCGCCGCGCCCCCCACGCCAGACCCGGCGGCTGCAGCCGCGCAGGCCCCGGCAGGACCTGACCTGAGCAAAGGCACGGTCACGGGCCTGCCGCTGCCGCGCTACGCCTCGCTACGGGCCGATGAGGTCAATATGCGGGCCGGGCCGGGTCGTCGTTTCCCCATCTTATGGGTCTATCATCGGCGGGGGATGCCCATAAAAGTCGAACGGGAGTTCGATGTCTGGCGTCTGGTGGAAGACCAGACCGGGCAGAAAGGCTGGATGCAGCAGGCCACCCTGTCTGGCGGGCGGGACTTCCTGATACCGGGCGAACCGCCGGGGGATCAGGCTCCTATCCCCGTCAAGGGCGATCAGAATGGCGACAACCCTTCCTCGGCGGGCCATATGGACAGCCGGGAGGTCGCGCTTGCAGCGACGCCTGAAGAAGCGGCCCATGTTTCTGGCGGGGTCATGCTGCGCGCCACGGCAGATCAGGCCGGGGCAATCGTGGCGGTGCTCCAGCCCGGCACCGTTGGCTCCATCAAGGAATGTCCGCAGGGTTCGGGCTGGTGCCGTGTTGCCGTGCACCAGTATAGTGGCTGGCTCCCCCGGCAGGCGATCTGGGGTGTGGAGCCGGATGAGGTTCTGGCTCCTTCCTGAATGGGTTTTAGCCGCAGATCACCCTTTGTGGCGTGTATCGTGCTTGGCACAGGATAACGGGAATGGCTGCATTGTTTGACACGGGCCTTGGTCGGCGCGCCATGCTTGCGGGGGTGGCCGGTCTGTCCTGCGCTGGGGCGCGGTTGCCCGGCGCATGGGCTGCTACAGCCGATGCACCGGAAACCCGGCAGCCAGACCCGGCTCCTCATGCCCGTGTCTGGGGCGCCACCCACAGCCCCGCCCCTGATGCGGAAGTGATCGTGCTTGATCACGCTTTCCGGGGGTTGCTGGCGGGTAATGCGGTGGTGGAGCGGGTGTGGGGCCACGGGCAGTGGCTCGAAGGCCCCGCCTGGTCGGCGCAGGGGCGTTACCTGCTGTTCAGCGATACAGCGACCAGCCATCAATATCGCTATGTGTGGGAAACCGGAGAGGTCACGCTCTTCCGGCCCGAATCCTACCATGCCAGCGGCAGCGCGTTTGACTATCAGGGACGGCAGATCACCTGCGAGCATGTTCTGCGCCGGGTGATCCGCTGGGAGCATGATGGTTCAGTGCATGTGGTGGCAGATCGTTTCGAGGGGCAGCGGCTGAACGCCCCCAATGACGTGATCGCGCATCCCGACGGCAGCATCTGGTTTACAGACCCGGCGGCCGGGCCGCGCATGGCCGGTCAGCATGTCATGGAAGCCAGGCGGGCGGAGCCTGCTGGGTCAGGCCTGCCCGCGCAGGCGGCGGGCGATGCGGAGGCGCAGGGGGCTGCCCCGCAGGATCACACGTTTCGGGTTGATGCTTCTGGCCGGATTGATGTGGTGCTGAACCAGCAGCAGCTTGTTGATCCGAACGGTTTATGTTTCTCGCCTGATTTTTCCCGTTTGTATGTGGCGTCTGCTGCCCGGCAGGCACGTCATGCTACAGCACGCGGCAAAGGGAGCTCCAAGGAGCATGTCTGGCAGGATGGAGACCTGTCGGTTCACGTGTTCGATCTCCATGCGCAAGAACTGCCCCTGTCCAATCCTCGTCTGTTCACCAACATGCGCTTTGAAGGTGAGCAGATGAGTCCGGACGGCATGAGGGCTGATCTTTACGGCAATATCTGGTGTGGGGTTAGCGGCTCCGCCGGAAAGGCCGGGGTGTTTGTATTTAACCCCGAAGGGCAGCTTATCGGGCGGATTCGTCTGCCACAGGGCGTCTCCAACCTGACATTTGCGGGGCCGGAGCGGGACTGGCTGTTCATGTGCGCGGGCTCTACGCTCTACAGGCTGCGGGTTAGTGCCCAAGGGTGTGCCCCTAGCTGACAGGCAGAACTCTGGTCTGTATCGTTGGCGAGGCTGGTTAGTGGCAGCCGCCGTTTTTATCGCAGCCAGAGCAGCCGCCGCAGCCGGTTGGTTTCTGTCGGGCGGCCAGTTTTTCAGCACGTCTCTGGAGTGTGCCTGCGGGCAGGGTGCGTGCAAGGCCCTGCCATAGCGGCATGACAGTTGCCGGGGCCAGTCGCTGCAGCCAGTAAACAATGCAGACGACAACAACAAGACTGACAACAAAGATCTGAATCATGGTGTCATGCCTCCTTGAGAGGGGGCTGGCTTGGTTTCAGCCAGTTACGAACCGGGTGATATGATAGGTCAGCCATGCGGCGGCGTAAGCCAGACCGAAAAGATAGGCTGCTGTTATTAATACCACCCGCCATGTTCCGGTTTCACGGCGAATAACAGCCAGTGTCGAAAAACACTGCGGCGCATAAACATACCACGCCAGCAGGGAGAGTGCGGTAGCCAGACTCCATTGTGAAGACAGGAGTGGCACAAGACTTTGCGCCGTATCGGTTTCGGCCCCCGTTATGGAATAGACCGTGCCCAGTGCACTGACTGCTACCTCACGCGCGGCAAGCCCCGGGATCAGCGCTACGCAGATTTGCCAGTTGAAGCCGATGGGCTGGAAGATAGGGAGCATCAGGTGGCCAATGCGACCGGCCAGACTCCAGTCGATGGCGGGGCCGGTGGCACCCGGCGGCGGAGCCGGAAAGCTCGACAGGGCCCACAGGATGATGCTGAGCGAGACAATAATCGTGCCGACGCGCGACAGGAAAATGCGCGCACGCTGCCACAGTTCAAGCCCGAGGCTGCGCAGGCTGGGTACGCGGTAGTCCGGCAGTTCCAGCAGCAGGGGGTGTTCCTCGCTGTCGCCACGCTTGAGCACGCGCGCGACAATCAGGGCGCTTACGATGGCCAGTGCGTAAAGTCCGAACAGCACCAGTCCCTGAAGGTTGAACACACCCATAAGTCGGCGTGCGGGCACGAAGGCCCCAATCAGCAGGGCATAGACCGGCAGCCGGGCCGAACAGGTCATGAGCGGCGCGATGAGGATTGTTACCAGCCGGTCGCGCGGGTTCTGGATGGTGCGGGTGGACATGATACCCGGCACGGCACAGGCAAAGCTGGACAGCAGCGGAATAAAGGAGCGCCCGCTCAGCCCGGCGACGGCCATCAGCCTGTCCAGCATGAAGGCGGCACGCGGCAGGTAGCCGGATTCTTCCAGCGCCAGTATCCACAGGAACAGGATCAGGATCTGCGGCAGAAACACGATAACCGTACCGGCCCCGGCTATCACACCATCGACCACCAGCCCCCGCAGCAGGCCTTCGGGCAGGGCGGCTCCCACAAGTTCACCCAGTTGGGTCATCCCTGCTTCCAGCATGTCCATGAAAGGCTGCGCCCATGAGAAGACAGCCTGAAACATGACAAAAAGCAGCACGAACAGGATGATCATCCCCCAGACAGGGTGCAGTACCCAGTGGTCGATGATGGATTCGAGTTTTTTCGCGCCCGGTCGTTCACGGGTGACACATAATGCCAGCAGGTGGCGTACCTGTGCGTGCAGGTCTTCCTGTGCGTCAGGTGCGGGGGCGGTCTGTATTGCCGGGGCGGGCAGGGGCCTGTCCAGCGCGGCCAGCAGGTCTGCCGCGCCGCCGCGTCTGGTGCCGATGGTCGTAACAACAGGCATCCCCAGTTCTGCCTGAAGGCGGGGCACATCGACACGCAGGCCTTGCTGGTGCAGGGCGTCCATCATGTTCAGCACCACCAGCATCGGCCGCCCGAGCTGGCGGAGTTCAAGCAGAAAGCGCAGGTGAAGCCTGAGGTTGGTGGCTGCAACCACGCAGACCAGCAGGTCCGGTGCGGGTTCGCCCTTGTAGCCGCCCCGGCAGACATCGCGTGTGACGGCCTCATCCGGGCTGGTGGCGGTCAGGCTGTAGGCGCCGGGCAGATCCACCACCACCACCTGACGTCCCGCCGGGGTAACGAGCTGGCCCGTTTTGCGCTCCACGGTGACGCCCGCGTAGTTGGCGACTTTCTGGCGGCTGCCGGTAAGCTGGTTAAAAAGAGTCGTTTTGCCGCAGTTGGGGTTGCCAACCAGTGCTACACGCAACGGAGCCGCGTCTGTCATTCCTGTCCTGCAACTTCGTATGAAAGGCCCTCGCCGGATGCCTGCGGGTTTTCCTTGCTGCCGCGCAGCACAATGCGTTCGGCCTCGGAACGGCGTAGGGCAAAGCGGGTAAACCCGATCTCAACCGCCATGGGGTCGTGCCCGAGCGGGCCGAAGGCCACCACACGCACGGCCTCGCCCGGCACGAAGCCAAGCTCGCCCAGCCTGCGCGCTACAGGGTCGTGGGGGGTGCGTTCGTTCACATGGTCAATCACGCCGCACCCAGAGAGCGGGAGGGAGTTGAGAAGCATGGTCCTGTCGTCCTGCCTGAGCGCGCGCCCAGCGACCGGGGGCGTGGCGTGTCTGCGACGGGTCAACATACGTTGTTCCAGCGCATTTTGAGAATGATCCTTAGTTCCAATTTTCGCCCTTGTCCAATGCGCGGCTTCGGGAGCGGTTGTGCGTGTGACGCTGGGGCCTGGCGTGCGTGCGGCGTGGGACGCATGGCGGCGCAGAAGGGGCGATGCGAGAATTTTACGTGCATTCTGGCGCCGGGGCGGCTATCTGTGCCCCACGCAAAATATCGCAGCATGTTCTTGCCGCCCCTTCCCGGCTGAAGGCGGTGGCGTGGGGCGCAGGAAAAATCAGGCAATTCATGGATATCCGCAATATCGCCATCATCGCTCACGTTGACCACGGCAAAACGACCCTGGTTGATGAGCTGCTCAAGCAGTCGGGCTCCTTCCGCGAAAATCAGGCCGTTGCTGAGCGCGCTATGGATAGCAACGACCTTGAGCGTGAACGTGGCATTACTATTCTCGCCAAGTGTACGTCTGTTGTATGGAATGGCACGCGCATCAACATCATCGACACGCCGGGACACGCCGACTTCGGTGGTGAGGTCGAGCGTATTCTGAGCATGGTGGATGGCGCGATCGTTCTGGTGGACTCGGCTGAAGGCGCTCTGCCGCAGACCAAGTTCGTGGTTGGCAAGGCACTGGCCCGTGGCCTCAAGCCGATCGTGGTGGTGAACAAGATCGACCGTGGCGACGCCCGCCCCGACGAAGTGCATAACGAAATCTTTGATCTGTTCGCAGCCCTTGGCGCCAATGACGAGCAGCTTGATTTCCCCATGCTGTACGCCTCTGGCCGTCAGGGCTGGGCGGATGAGTCGCTCAATGGGCCTCGTAAAGACCTTAGCCCCATGTTCGAGCTGATCCTGCGCCATGTGCCGGCTCCGGCGCTGGACAAGGATAAGCCCTTCGCCATGACGGCCACCATTCTGGAAAGCGACAACTTTCTGGGCCGTGTGCTGACCGGGCGTGTGGAGCAGGGCCGTGCGCGCGTGAACATGCCCGTGAAGGTGCTGCGCGCCGATGGCTCCGTGGTGGAAACCGGCCGTCTGACCAAGCTGCTCTCTTTCCGTGGTCTTGAGCGCGTGGCGGTTGATGAGGTCGAAGCGGGTGATATCGTGGCCGTGGCAGGTCTGTCGCAGGCAACAATTCCCGACACCATTGCCGCTCCCGAGCAGGATGCGCCGCTGGTTGCCATTCCGGTTGATCCGCCGACCCTGTCCATGACCTTCCGCCTCAACGATGGCCCGCTGGGCGGCCGTGAAGGCAAGAAGGTGACATCGCGCCAGATCCGTGACCGTCTGTTCAAGGAAACGGAAAGCAACATCGCCATCCGCGTGACCGACAGCCCCGAAAGCGAAGCGTTTGAAGTCGCGGGCCGTGGCGAACTGCAGCTCGGCGTGCTGATCGAAACCATGCGTCGCGAAGGGTTCGAACTCACGATCGGTCGTCCGCGCGTGCTGTTCCGCACCAATGAGGAAACCGGCGAGCGCGAAGAGCCCTACGAAGAAGTCACGATCGACGTTGACGAACCGTATTCCGGCGTCGTGGTGGAAAAGATGTCCATGCGCAAGGGGCAGATGCAGGACATGCGTCCGTCCGGTGGCGACAAGGTGCGTCTGCTGTTCACCATCCCGTCACGCGGGCTGATCGGTTACCATGGTGAATTCCTGACCGACACGCGCGGCACAGGCATCATGAACCGGCTGTTCTCTCATTATGGACCGTATGCCGGTTCCATCGAAGGCCGCCGCAATGGTTCGCTCATCTCGGCGGAAGATGGCACCACCACGCAGTATTCGCTGTTCTCCCTGCAGGATCGCGGCACCCTGTTCGTGGACGCGGGCGAAACCGTTTATCAGGGCATGATCATCGGTGAGCATTCGCGCGAAAACGATCTGGAAGTGAACCCGATTCGCGAAAAGAAGCTGACCAACATGCGTGCCGCGGGCAAGGACGAAGCGCTGCTGCTGGTGCCGCCGCGTCGTATGTCGCTCGAACAGGCGATTGCCTATATCGAGGATGACGAACTGGTTGAGGTCACTCCCTCCGCCGTGCGTCTGCGCAAGCGTTATCTCGACCCGCATGAGCGCAAGAAGCGCTCCAAAAACGAAGGCTGACCTTCAGTTCCGGCTCTACCTCAGGTAGAGCCGGTTTTGTTTTCAGGCTGTCGTCGCGCGATTTGCGGCAAAAATAAGGCGCAGATAAGTCACTTCAGGGATGTGTACCTGAATTGCGAAAATTTTAGATCAAGACGGCTCATAAATGTCGTGCTACCGATAAGGGCGTGACCAGCGATTGTCCTTGCGGATGGTATGGAACTGTCTGAGCAGGGTTAGCAGGCCGTTTTTAGTCTGGAGATATTAGATATGATTTCTCGTCATCTTTTTGCTGCCCTGTCCACCGTTGCCCTGCTCGGTGCTGCTGCTCCGTCCTTCGCTCAGGAAGCGGCCGCTCCGGCTGCTGCCCCCGCTGCTGCTGCGCCCGCGGCTGAAGCGCCTGCTGCCGCCGCTCCGGCTGCTGCCCCTGCTGCTGAAGCGACTGAAGCCAAGAAGGCCGAAGCCAAGCACCAGAAGAGCCACAAGAAGCACGCCAAGAAGCACGCCAAGAAGGGCGCTGAAGGCGAAGCCGCAGCACCTGCCGCTGAAGGCGCTGCTCAGTAAGCAGCCCGATAGGGTGCCGTTCGCCCGGCAGGGCGGGCGGCTGAAAGAGCCGGGGTCTCAGGGCCCCGGTTTTTTTATGTCTGCTTGTTGGAAAAGGTCTGTCTCAGGAAGATAAATAACGGCGCAGAGACAGGTCGAGTACGGGAATGTCGGGTTGTAGGCCGGACATCTGGTCAGCAGCAATGCGGGCGGCGCCACAGGCCATTGTCCAGCCCAACATGCCGTGGCCGGTGTTCAGCCATAGATTGCTGAACGGGTCTGCCGGGCCGATAATGGGCGTACTGTCCGGTGTGCAGGGGCTCAGCCCTGTCCAGCTTGTTGCCTCAGCCAGATCGCCCCCGCCAAAGAGCTCCGAAAAGGAAAGCTCCATGGTCGTGCGGTGCCGTGAGCTGCTTTTGAGCGTGTAGCCGCCCAGATCGGCTGAGCCGCTCAGGCGGATCTGTCTGCCCAGCCGGGTTATGGTGACGTGGCGGGTGACATCTTCCACCATTGAAGTCGGGGCGTGGCTTTCATCCGTTAGTGGTACGGACAGGGAATAGGCCTTGATGGGGTAAACTGGCAGACGGATATTCAGCCCCCGTAGCAGGCGCGGGCTGTAGCTGCCCATGGCGAGCAGGTAGCTGTCAGCCGTCATGCGACCGGCGCTGGTGCGTACGCAGAGAATGCGCTCGGCCGCCGCGTCCAGCCCCTGTATGGTGGTATCGTAAAGAAAACGTACGCCAGCCGCCTGCGCCATGCGGGCAAGGCGGCGGGTGAACAGGCCGGCGTCGCCGGACTGCTCGTGGGGAAGACGCATCCCCCCGACCAGCAGGGGCGCTGCATGAGCAAGCCCCGGTTCATGATCGAGAATGCCCTCAACGGTCATGAATGTGTGGTCGATTCCAGCGTCCGACAGGAAAGCGGCTGTGCGGCGCGCCTGTTCCATCTGCTTGTGTGTGCGGAAGAGGCGGATCAGCCCTTCCTGCCTGTCGTCAAAAGTAATGCCGGTCTCATGTCTCAGGGTATCAAGGCAGTGGAGACTGTATTCCGCCACACGGAGCATACGGGCCGCGTTGAGCGCATAGGCGCGTGAGGTACAGTTGCTCATGAACAGGCCCAGCCAGCGCAGCATGGCAGGGTCTGGCCATTTGCGCAGCCGTAAGGGGCTGTTGTGAGGGTTCAGCAGCCAGCGTATGGCCTGTAGTGGCAGGCCGGGCCGGGCCCAGGGAAACGCGCAGCCCGGTGTGATCTGTCCCGTACCCGCACTGGATGTTTCAGAGGCGGCTTCGGGTTGACGGTCGATGACGGTAACATCGTGGCCCAGCCGGGTCAGATACCAGGCCGAGGTCACTCCGATGACCCCCGCGCCCAGAATGATCACTCTCACGGCAGCTTCCTCGCGGGCTGATGAAAAGGCAGGTGTTCGGGGCTTTCAGCCGGCGGGAACACCCTTGGTGGTGGAATACTCGAAATGCAGCGCCTGATCGGGGTTGATGATGGGGTAAAGCGCATGGGCGGCCATGGCGGCTTCACTGAACCCCTGCAGGATCAGCTTGAGCTTGCCGGGATAGGTCGCCACATCGCCAATGGCGAACACGCCGGGCAGGCTGGTTTCGCAGGTGGAGGGGGTTACAGGGATAGTGGCGCGCGTCGTATCCATGCCCCATCGCGCGACAGGCCCCAGATCCGTCGCCAGACCAAAGAAGGGCAGCAGCACGTCGGCTTCAAGGGTACGAACGCCACCATTGAGGTCGCTTACCTCCACGCCTTCCAGCCGTCCGTCCTGACCGCGCAGGCCATGGAGCTGGTATGGCACCACTTTTTCGATCAGCCCGGCCGCCACGGCCTCATCAAGCTGGCGCAGGCTTTCCGGCGCACCCCGGAAGCGGTCGCGCCTGTGTACTAAATAGACGTGTTCTGCCTTGTCCTTGAGGGCAAGAGCCCAGTCCAAGGCGGAATCGCCGCCCCCGGCGATGACGATGCGCCGGTTCTCGAACTCGGCTTTGCGGCGGACATAATACTGCACCGCGCCGCTGGCCTCGAAGGCTTCAAGTCCGTCCAGCGGGGGGCGGTTGGGGCCAAAGGCCCCGGCTCCGGCCGCGATGATAACCGCCTTGGCCTTGAGGCTCGCAGCTTTGTCCGTTCCCAGAACGAACTGCCCACGCTGGCCGCTCAGGCTTTCCACCTTGTGGCCCAGCAGGCGCGGTACGGCGAAGGGGGCGATCTGCTCTTCCAGCCGGGCGATCAACTGTGCGCCTTCCACGGCCGGGCAGGCAGGAATGTCGTAAATCGGCTTTTCAGGATATAGCGCCGCACACTGGCCGCCGGTTTCCGGCAGAACATCGAGCAGCACACAACGCAGGCGCAGCATGGCGCACTGAAAGGCCGCGAACAGGCCTGCCGGGCCTGCACCGATAATGGCTACGTCTGTTTCGGCCGGCGTGTCGGTCATTAAGTATCCATCCTGCTTGTCTGGTCCTGCCTGCGGGCATAGGGCCAAGAGCGGCCCGGACGCAAGAGCGTGGGCAGTCAGAGCCGAAAGGCTGCCGTGGCATTGAGGCAGGGATATGGCTGTGCAGGCTGTGGAGCCGGGTATGGAAGCGGGTACAAAAACGCGCGACCCGGACTGAGAGCCGCGCGTGAAGCACCGGGGCGGGTGTGCGCCGCCCCGGTTCAGTCAGGCCCGCTGTGGTGAGCGGGGCCGGTGCTCTCAGGCCTTGGGCAGGGCCTTCTTCAGCGCCTCATCCAGCACATTCAGGAAGGGCTGGGTGTCGAGCCATTTCGCACCATTGCCAACCAGCAGGGCGAGATCTTTGGTCATCTGGCCGCCTTCGACGGTTTCGATGCAGACGCGCTCAAGCGTGTTGGCGAAGTTGACAACGTCCGGCGTGTCGTCAAAGCGCCCGCGATAGGCCAGCCCGCGCGTCCAAGCAAAGATGGAGGCAATCGGGTTGGTGCTGGTGGGCTTGCCCTTCTGGTGTTCGCGGTAGTGACGTGTCACCGTGCCGTGCGCGGCTTCGGCTTCCACCACATCGCCCGTGGGGTTGAGCAGCACGGAAGTCATGAGCCCGAGGCTGCCGAAGCCCTGCGCCACAATGTCGCTTTCCACGTCGCCATCGTAGTTTTTGCAGGCCCATACATAGCCGCCCGGCCATTTGAGGGCGCAGGCCACCATGTCGTCAATCAGACGGTGCTCGTAGGTCAGCCCCAGTTTTTCAAACTCGGACTTGAATTCACGCTCGTACACTTCCTGGAACACATCCTTGAACATGCCATCATAGGCTTTGAGGATGGTGTTCTTGGTGGACAGGTAAACCGGCAGCTTGCGGTCACGCCCGTAGGAGAGCGAAGCGCGGGCGAATCCTTCGATGGAGGCGCGGGTGTTGTGCATACCCAGAGCCACGCCCGGCCCCTTGAAGTCATGCACGTCCAGCACAATCGGCTCGCCGCCATCTTCAGGTACGAAGTTAAGCGTGACACGGCCTGCACCGGGAATACGCGTTTCAGCCGCGCGGTAGATATCGCCATACGCATGGCGACCAATGACGATGGGCTGGGTCCAGTGCGGAACAAGGCGCGGCACATTGGAGCAGATGATGGGCTCGCGGAAAATGGTGCCGTCAAGAATGTTGCGGATGGTGCCGTTAGGCGAGCGCCACATTTTCTTGAGCCCGAATTCCTTCACGCGCGCTTCATCCGGGGTGATGGTGGCGCACTTGACCGCGACACCATAGCGTTTAGTGGCCTCGGCGGCGTCGATGGTGACCTGATCATCGGTTGCATCACGGTGTTCGATGCCGAGGTCGTAGTATTTCAGGTCAATGTCCAGATAGGGCAGGATCAGGCGTTCACGGATGAAGTGCCAGATGATGCGGGTCATTTCATCCCCGTCCATTTCCACAACCGGGTTTTTGACCTTTATTTTCGCCATTGTGAGGTATCCGTCTCCGAAGTTTTTTATTGCGCCAGGCGTATGGAAATTCATCAACGTATACGCCGGGCGGATTAAAAGACCTTATGGCGGAACGGGAGCGTGCACTCTTCACAATCAGGACAGAGAACAGCCCACAGTCAGAGCGATGGCGGTTTTCCGCCATGGAGGAGAGTGTTACTAGCGTTGTTGTGACAATGCGAGGCGCTTGCGGCCTTATCGCGCTGCTGTCAGATGCAGGGATTCAGGCGGAGCGTCGGAACAGCATCGAATGGGCCGGGGTTTTGCTGCCAAACTTCCGGTAAAGGGTAAAGCCGTGATCGGTAAACAGCCGGATAAGGGTATCCGAGCTGAAAAACAGCAGGTGCTCGGGCGGGCACATGGCGTCCCAGAGGATGAGATCCGAAGGGGCGCGTGGGTGGCTGTAATCCGGGGCGGAGGCATACACAAACCCGCCGGGGCGCACGACGGCCTCCAGAGTCTGCATGAAGTCCGTCGGGCCGGGCAGGTGTTCCATGACCTCGGACGTGAAAACGAAATCAAACTGCAGACCGCGCTGTCTGAATTCCTGCATGGTTTCGCAATAAAAGGTGCAGTGTCCGAAATGCGCTCTGGCGTAATCAATACTGTTCTGGCTGATGTCCAGCCCGATAACGCGTGCGCCCAGACGTTTGAAAGCTTCGACCATGAAGCCCCCGCCACATCCGATTTCCAGTACGTCCTTGCCGACGACCTGCGGCAGAAAGGCGAGGCTGCGCCATACGGCACGTCGGCGGCGGCTTGATGCCTTGGGATAGAAGGTGGCCGAGGCCTGTCGGTAGTTGGTGCGATAGAACGCCCTCAGCGTTTCCGCCGACGGAAAGGGGAAAACAAACACCAGCGCACACGTGGAGCAGCGGAACAGGTCATATCTGTTGAGATCGTACCCGTATGCAGGAAAAGCAAAAGCGGCATGTGCATTTCCGCAGACAGGGCAGGGCGCTTCCTGTGGGGTAACGGGCGGGCAAGAGGTATCGTTCATTGCGCCGGTATCGCACGAGGATGTGGGAAAAAACAGTGCCCGAAGCAGGCTGCGCGCTTGCGGCGCATCAATGCGGCTCCTGAAGAGCGACAGCAAAGCCAGATAGCGATTTCCGAAGGAAAAATATGCTGGGGCGAACGACGGGGCTCGAACCCGCGACCACCGGTACCACAAACCGGCGCTCTACCAGCTGAGCTACGTCCGCCACACAGCAAGCGGACGTTTAGAGAAAACTCATTCACCCGTCAACCGCAAAGAACACGGTTTGGCATGGAAAAAATCACGACTGACTGTTTTTCCAGATCTCAATCCGGGCCACGGCCTCCAGCAGTACTTCTTCACGTTTGCAGAATGCAAAGCGGATCAGGTTGCGTGGCGGCGGGGTCTGTCCGTTCGGGTCGTAGAAGGCGGAGGCCGGAATGGTGGTGACACGTGCCTGCTGTGTCAGCAGGCGGGAGAAGGCCACGTCGTCCATCCCGTTTTGCGGGCCGCCCTGTGTAAAGGGTGTAATATCAGCCATGATAAAATAGCTGCCCTGACAGGGCAGTACCCGGAATCCAGCGCGCTCCAGTCCCGTTGAAAGAATCAGGCGCTTCTTGTCCATGTCGCGGGCGAGGTCGGTAAAATAGGCGCTGTCCTTGTTCAGACCGAACGCTACAGCGCGCTGCAGGTTGGGAGCCGTAGAAAAAACCAGATTCTGGTGCGCCTTGGAGACAACCGAAGCCAACTCAGGGGCTGCGGTTACGTAGCCGACTTTCCAGCCAGTGAGGGAAAAGCTCTTGCCCGCGCTGCCAATGCGCAGGCAGCGCCCGCGCATGTCAGCCCGGCTCATGAGCGAGATATGCGGAGCGCCGAAGGCGAGATGTTCATAGACCTCATCGCAGATGGCATAGGTATCGTAGCGACGTACGAGGTCCGCGATGAAATCCAGTTCCTCGGCATTGAAAACCTTGCCGGTGGGGTTCATCGGGCTGTTCAGCACAATGGCTTTTGTTCGGGCTGAAAACGCTTCCTCCAGCGCCTTGCGGGGTAGCGCCCAGTCCGGTGCTTCAAGCCGGACGAGGCGGGGGATGCCCCCAAGCTGGCGGATGACCGGCAGATAGGTATCGTACAGCGGCTCCATCAGTACGATTTCATCACCCGGTTCGATCAGGGCGAGAAAGGCGGCAGCGAGCGCTTCCGTGGCCCCGGAGGTGATCACGACCTCCGAATCGGGACTGACTTCAATACCCTGAAAGCGCAGGCTGGCATCGGCTACGGCCTGACGCAGTTCCGGCAGGCCTGTCAGCGGCGCATACTGGTTACGGTTGTCCAGCAGGGCGTCAGCCGCCACGCGCACCATATCCTGCGGGCCTTCCGTATCGGGAAAGCCCTGCCCGAGATTGATGGCGTCGTGCTGGCGGGCCAGCTCGGACATGAGCGTGAAGATGGTTGTCGGCAGGGCGACGAGGTTCTGGTTGAGCGTTCTGGTCATGGGCCGGTTTTCTTGCCCGTTTGTCGGGGCTGCGTAAAATGAAAAACACTCATGTCAAGATCAGGCTGGAAGAGGCCCCCGTGTTTTAATGCCGGATCGATACAAATTCACATCTACCGATTGCCCGGCGGAGCAAGGCGTGCAAGTGTGAAACACACACGCCGCCGTACGCCGTAACGGGGGACGGTACGGCTGTGGATTACAGGTTACGGACAGCCCGCAAGAGCGGGCTCATGACATGGTGTGCTGACGACGCGATATGAAAAAGATCGAAGCCATTATAAAGCCCTTCAAACTGGACGAAGTGAAGGAAGCCCTTCACGAACTCGGGCTGCAAGGTATTACCGTAATTGAGGCCAAAGGCTTCGGACGGCAGAAAGGGCATACCGAGCTTTATCGCGGCGCGGAATATATCGTCGATTTTCTGCCCAAGATGAAAATCGAGGTCGTCTGTCCTGCATCCATGGTCGAACGGGCGGTTGAGGCAATCTCGGCCGCAGCCCGGACGGGGCGTATTGGTGATGGCAAGATTTTCGTGATTCCGGTGGAAGACGTTGTGCGAATCCGCACGGGGGAACGAGGGGGCGACGCAATCTGATTTTTTGTACCGGCGTGCCGGCATAAAAAATGGGGGCTGGCCCCTTTGGTTATATAGCGCGTGTCGCGGGGTGCGGCACGTATCTCAGGCTTTTTAGGTGAGAAGAGCATGGTAAAGAAAACAGCTTCGGCGGGCGACAGCAAGGCCGCTGCAATTGCCAAAGTTTTTGATCTGATCCAGGAACACGCGATCGAACTGGTGGATCTGCGCTTTACGGATACGCATGGCAAGTGGCAGCACACGTGCCAGCATGTCAGCACCATCGAAGAAGACAGTTTTACCGATGGTTTCATGTTCGATGGCTCTTCCATCGCCGGATGGAAAGCCATCAATGAAAGCGACATGGTGCTGCTGCCGGATGCGACCTCCGCCGTGGTGGACCCGTTCTCCGCACGCCCGCAGCTGATCCTGTTCTGCGACATCATCGAGCCCTCCACCGGGCAGCCTTACAACCGCGACCCGCGCTCCACCGCCAAGCTGGCCGAGCAGTATCTGAAGTCCTCCGGGCTGGGTGATACGGCTTTCTTCGGCCCGGAAGCCGAGTTCTTCGTGTTCGACAACGTGCAGTTCGGCACGGGCCCGAACTACGGCAAGTACCAGCTCGACAGCATTGAAGGGCCTGGCGCTTCCCTGAAGGATTTCCCGGAAGGCAACATGGGCCATCGTCCGGGCGTGAAGGGTGGTTACTTCCCCGTTGCTCCGGTTGACAGCGAAAGCGACCTGCGCGCCGAAATGCTGGCCACCATGGGCGAAATGGGTCTGGCGATCGAAAAGCACCACCACGAAGTGGCGCAATCCCAGCACGAACTGGGCACCAAGTTCGAAACGCTGGTGCGCGCTGCCGACTTCATGCAGATCTATAAGTACTGCGTGCACAACGTCGCGCATTCCTATGGCAAGACGGCCACGTTCATGCCCAAGCCGATTTTCGGTGACAACGGGTCCGGTATGCACGTCCATCAGTCGATCTGGAAAGACGGCAAGCCGACCTTCGCTGGTAATGGCTATGCTGACCTGTCCGACACGGCGCTGTACTACATCGGTGGCATCATCAAGCACGCGAAGGCGCTGAACGCTTTCACGAACCCCTCCACCAACTCCTACAAGCGTCTGATCCCCGGCTTTGAAGCGCCGGTGCTGCTGGCTTACTCCGCCCGCAACCGTTCCGCTTCCTGCCGTATCCCCTACGCGACCAGCCCCAAGGCCAAGCGCGTCGAGGTTCGCTTCCCCGACCCGACCGCCAATCCCTACCTGGCGTTCTCCGCCATGCTGATGGCTGGTCTGGACGGCATCAAGAACAAGATCCACCCTGGCGATGCCATGGACAAGGATCTGTATGACCTGCCGCCCGAAGAACTGAAGCAGATCCCGACCGTGTGCGGTTCGCTGCGTGAAGCTCTGGAAGCTCTGGCCGCTGACCATGACTTCCTGCTGGCTGGTGGCGTGTTCACCAAAGACCAGATCGAAAGCTACATCGGCCTCAAGTGGCAGGATGTGTATCGCTTCGAACACACGCCGCACCCGGTTGAGTTCGAAATGTATTACTCTGTCTGAGCCTGTCGGGGGCTGAGCGTTTTCAGCCCCCGGTGCTGACAGATTGTTACATTATGAAGGCGCGGTCCCTTTTGGGGCCGCGTTTTTTTATGGGCTGTGGTCTGATGCTTGCGGGCGTGTGGCGAATGGGTAATCCTGTGGCGATGTGGAAAGAACCCTATCTTGAGCCCTGTTGCCGTTCGGCTCTGCACAGGGTGGCGCTGGCTGGGTTGGCGGGGCGGCCGAAAGGGCTGAAAGATGATCCCTGTCTTGAGCGTATGCAGCGCATGGGCTTTGTCGTCTGCTCCGAGGAGGGGCGCTTTTTTATGACGCCCGCAGGGCGGCAGCGTCATGCACAGGAAATTCTCAAACACGGGCATCAGGTCGCTTTAAAGACATGATTGCCGCACACGATGTCTGGATGGCACTTGATACGCTCGCGCGGGAACGGGGGCTGACGCCTTCGGGTCTCGCGCGAGCGGCTGGACTCGACGCCACGGCGTTCAACCCTTCCCGCAGGGGGGATGGAGATGGCCGGGTGCGTTGGCTTTCCCTCGGGAGTCTGCTGCGTGCGCTGGATGTGCTGGATATGCCGTTGAGCGTGTTTGCGGCGGGCCTGGAAAAAAGGCCTCTGCCTCATCAGGGGCTGGAGCGCGCTCTGGAACCGGAAACGGCTGAGGGCGGTATGTGGGGTCTGCCCCTTTCGCACCTGGGGCAGGAGGGATTGTTTGACCGGCATGGTCTGCCCATCGGATCTGCGTGGGAGGAGATGGATTGTCCCTTCAGCCTGCCGCCCCCAGCTTATGTCGTGCGGATTGATACAGACCTGTGCGAACCGGTGCTGCGCGAGGGCGCGTCCGTTGTTCTGCTGCCGGGGGTGCCGGTGCGGGCTCAGGACCGGGTTCTGCTGGTGGTGCCGGGTGAGGCCCCCTGGGTCGGGATCATGAGTGACCACCCGCCCGGTATGATTCGCCCGTTCGACGCGCCTGAAGGGGCGGGGCGGCCCGTTCCCGAGGGCGAGGGCTATTATCTGCACAGGATTGTCATGACCACGGCCTAGAACCGTGTGGACAGTCTTGGGTGGTGGTGCGAAAAAAATGCGCCAAGTTGGGTCGGGCGTGCAGGAACCGGCTGACTTTTTCCTTTATTTCCCTTAAAGGGAGCAGGATGACCGACACACCCCTTTCGCTCATCCGCAACTTTTCCATCATCGCACATATCGATCATGGGAAATCCACTCTGGCGGATCGACTCATTCAGGCCTGTGGCGCCCTGACCGCGCGTGAAATGACCAATCAGGTTCTGGATAACATGGACCTGGAGCGTGAGCGCGGCATCACCATCAAGGCGCAGACGGTGCGCCTGTCCTACCCGGCGAAGGATGGCAAAACGTACGTCCTGAACCTGATGGACACGCCCGGACATGTTGACTTCGCCTACGAGGTCAGTCGTTCGCTGGCCGCGTGCGAGGGCTCGCTGCTGGTGGTTGACGCCTCGCAGGGGGTCGAAGCCCAGACTCTGGCGAATGTGTATCAGGCGATAGACGCCAATCATGAGATCGTGCCGGTTCTCAACAAGGTTGACCTGCCCGCCGCCGAACCCGAACGCGTGAAGGCGCAGATCGAGGAAGTGATTGGCATTCCGGCGGACGATGCCGTGGAAATTTCCGCCAAGACCGGGCTGAACATCGAAGGCGTGCTTGAGGCCATTGTAACCCGCCTGCCGCCGCCGCAGGGCGATGCGGAAAAGCCCTTGCAGGCCATGCTGGTCGATAGCTGGTACGATCCCTATCTGGGTGTGATCGTGCTGGTGCGGATCAAGGAAGGCCGCCTGAAAAAGGGCATGAAAATCCGCATGATGTCCAGCGGAGCCGTACATCAGGTGGATCAGGTCGGGGTGTTTGCCCCGCGGATGACGGCCGTTGACAGCCTCGGGCCGGGCGAGATGGGCTATATCAACGCCGCCATCAAGACCGTGGCTGACTGCAACGTGGGTGACACCATTACGGATGATCGCCGCCCGGCGGCAACGGCGCTGGAAGGGTTCAAGCCTTCCATTCCCGTCGTGTGGTGCGGCCTTTACCCGATTGTTGCGGATGATTTCGAAAAGCTGCGTGACAGCCTTGCCAAGCTGCGCCTGAACGATGCCTCCTTCCACTATGAAGCGGAAACATCGGCAGCACTTGGTTTCGGGTTCCGCTGCGGGTTTCTGGGGCTGCTGCACCTTGAAATCATTCAGGAACGTCTGTCGCGCGAGTTCGACCTCGACCTGATCGCCACAGCGCCTTCGGTCGTTTACAAGATCGAGCGCACCAACGGCGAGCGTGAAGAACTGCATAACCCGGCGGATATGCCCGACCCCTCCCTGATTGCCCGGATCGAGGAGCCCTGGATCAAGGCCACCATCATGGTGCCGGATGAATATCTGGGGGCCGTGCTCACTCTGTGTACGGAACGTCGTGGCACACAGATTGACCTGACCTATGTGGGCAACCGGGCTATGGCGGTCTATCGCCTGCCGCTGAACGAGGTCGTGTTTGATTTCTACGACCGCCTGAAGTCCCTCACACGCGGTTACGCGAGCTTCGATTATCAGATGGACGGGTACGAGGAAAGCGACCTCGTGCGGATTTCCATTCTGGTCAATCAGGAGCCGGTGGATGCGCTCTCCTTCATTGCGCATCGTTCGGCGGCGGAAACGCGCGGGCGTTCCATCTGCGCGCGCCTGAAGGATCTGATTCCGCGCCAGTTGTTCAAGATCGCCATTCAGGCGGCCATTGGCAGCCGTGTCATTGCCCGCGAAACCATTGGCGCGCTGTCAAAAGACGTGACCGCCAAATGTTATGGCGGTGATATTTCCCGCAAACGCAAACTTCTGGAAAAGCAGAAGGAAGGCAAAAAGCGAATGCGCCAGTTCGGCAAGGTTGAAATTCCGCAGAGCGCTTTTCTTGCTGCGCTCAAAATGGAACACTGAACCTGCCCTGCCTGTCGGGAGTTTATGCCAGAGGGAAGAACGGTGTTCTTCCCCACAGGCCCGACACTCAGGCTGGAGAACGAGCATTCCCTGATGAGCAGTACAACACCCCTTGAAATTGGTAGCCACCAGCATATTCGCTTCGATGAAGGGCTGGAACTCGATTGTGGTGTGTCCCTTGCGCCGATTGACGTCGCCTATTGTACGTACGGAACACTTTCCGAGCGTGGGGACAATGCCATCCTGATCTGCCATGCTTTTACTGGTGACCAGTACGTGGCGGAAACCCACCCGCTGACGGGCAAATCCGGCTGGTGGGAGCGCATGGTAGGCCCGGGCAAGCCGATTGATACCAACCGTTTTTTTGTGATCTGCTCCAATGTGCTTGGGGGCTGCATGGGCAGCACCGGGCCGCGTTCGCTACGGCGGAACGACGAAGGCGCTGAGGCGCCATGGGGCACGGATTTTCCGCCTATTACCATCCGCGATATGGTGCGTGCTCAATACAAGCTGGTGAGCGCTCTGGGTATCGAGCGTCTGTTTGCTGTTGTTGGCGGCTCCATGGGCGGTATGCAGGTGCTGGAATGGACCGTAACCTATCCGCACATGATGCTGGCGGCCATGCCCATTGCCACCGCTCCCTATCATTCCGCGCAGAATATCGCGTTCAATGAGGTGGGTCGTCAGGCGATCATTGCTGACCCTGATTGGCGCGGCGGGCGGTACTGGCAGGCCGACGTGGTGCCTGCGCGCGGGCTGGCTGTCGCGCGCATGATGGCGCATATTACCTATCTTTCGGAAGAAGCGCTTACACGCAAATTCGGGCGCAGAACCCGGCGCGGTCCTGCCAGCGGCCCTGGGCCGGAAGGGCCGGTTTCGCTGTTCAGCGATATTTTCGAGGTGGAATCCTATCTGCGCTATCAAGGGTCGAGCTTTGTGCGTCGTTTCGATGCCAACTCCTACCTGTCGATCACCCGTGCGATGGACTGGTTTGATATCGCTGCTGATCACGATGGCGAACTGACCGCGGCTTTTGCCCGTACGCCAGTCAGGTTCTGCGTCGTTTCATTTTCGTCGGACTGGCTGTTCCCGACATCGGCCGCGCGCGCATTGGTGCGTGCTCTCAATCAGGCAGCGGCCAATGTCTCTTTTGTCGAGATTGAAACCGACAAGGGGCATGATGCTTTCTTGCTGGATGAGCCCGATTTTGACCGGACGGTACGGGGGTTTCTCTGTGGTGTGGCTGAACATGCGGGGCTGGTCTGATGCGGCTTGATCAACGCCTGATAGCCGACATGATCGAGCCCGGAACACGGGTGCTGGACATCGGCAGTGGAGATGGCCTGCTGATTGACCATCTGTTCCGTCATCGTGGATGCGATGCGCGCGGAATCGAGCTGAACATGAAACTGGTTACGCGCTCGGTGGCGCATGGCCTACCGGTTGTTCATGGCGATGCGGATCATGATCTGGCCCATTACCCCGATCACGCTTTTGATTACGTGGTGCTGCAACGGACATTGCAGGCCGTTGCCCGCCCGCGTGAGGTGCTGCGGCAGATGCTGCGTATTGGGCGCCATGCCATCGTGTCCTTTCCCAATTTCGGGCACTGGCAGTTACGGCTCAAGCTGCTGTTGAACGGGCGGATGCCTATGACAGCCGTCTGGCATACGGCGTGGTACGACACACCGAACATCCATCCGTGCACCATCCGTGACTTTCTGGCCCTGTGCGCGGAGGAAGGTTACACCGTGGAACAGTGGATGGCGGTGGATGAGGAGGGGGAGCGTGCGCCGTGGCGGCGTTCCATCCGTCTGGCCAACCTGTTTGGCGAGCAGGCCCTGTTTTTGCTCAGGCGACAGGGCGGCTGACGGACGCGTCATATCTAAATTCTTTGTTAGTTTTCTATGGTCGCGCGTGGGCGGAGCTTTCGTTCCGAGCATCGGGGCAATACTGAAAGATTGTTCCAGAATAATGAGAAATATCAATTTTTCCTTTCGTTAAAGTCGTTCCCTTTCCGGAATAAAAAGGCTGGTGCGGGAGATCACTAAAAAAGTTTAAGGACCATTATGGTCCTGTAGGCTTGTCCTGAATGGGTGCCTGACCCTATATACAAGCGGCGGAGGAAAGACACAGTTCCGTAAAACGCCGTCCTTGCCCTGTTTGCTCATGTGGGCGGGATCAATGGCTCGTCCCTTTCGGGGCTGCCGGCGTCACAATGTTATGACTATCCATAGGTGCTTATCTGAAAAAGGTGGCTGTGTCTCGTTTTCAGGCTGCACGAAGAGGTTCGTCCTGATGACTAGTTTTTCTGATCTGAAACTTGCTGCGCCTTTGCTGCGTGCTCTTGCGGATCAAGGTTACGATACACCCACCCCCATTCAGGCAGGTTCTATCCCGCACCTGCTGGAAGGGCGCGATCTGCTTGGCCTGGCGCAGACAGGCACAGGCAAGACGGCGTCTTTCGCTCTGCCTATTCTGGAGCATCTGGCTAAAACTCCGCGTCCGGCAGGGCCTCGTCAGGCCCGTGTGCTGGTGCTGGCTCCTACGCGTGAGCTGGTGGCCCAGATCAGCGACAGCTTCAAAGCCTATGCAAAATACATGCGTTTTACGCAGGCCGTAGTGTTCGGCGGCGTGGGGCAGGGGCGTCAGGTTGAAGCCATGCGCCGCGGGGTGGATGTGCTGGTGGCGGCACCCGGCCGCCTGCTCGACCTGATCGGGCAGGGGTATATCGACCTGTCTGCTCTCGAAATTCTGGTGCTGGACGAAGCCGACCGCATGTTGGACATGGGTTTTGTGCGCGATATCCGCCGCATCATGACCTTTGTGCCTGAAAAGCGTCAGACCTTGCTGTTCTCGGCCACCATGCCGCGCAGCATTGAGGACCTTGCGGCATCGCTTCTGAACAACCCCGCGCGTGTTGAAGTCGCTCCCCCGTCCAGCACGGTGGATCGTATTCAGCAGGCCGTGATGTTCGTTAATGGCGCCTCTGACAAGCGCGATGCGCTCCTCACCATGGTGGAGTCCCCCAAGGTGGCGCGGGCTGTGGTGTTTACGCTGATGAAGCACGAGGCCAACAAGGTCGCGGAGTTTCTGAACAAAAACAGCATAGTCGCAGAGGCTATTCACGGCAACAAATCGCAGGGCGCGCGTGAGCGTGCCATGAAGGGTTTCCGTTCCGGTGCGGTCAAGGTGCTGGTGGCGACGGACATCGCCGCACGCGGGATCGACGTGGATGAAGTCAGCCACGTTTTCAATTATGACCTGCCGAACGTTCCTGAAAGCTATGTGCATCGCATTGGCCGTACGGCGCGTGCGGGGCGTGATGGCTGGGCGGTTTCCCTGTGCGATGCCGAGCAGCGGGCATGGTTGCGTGATATCGAACGGACGATTGGCAAGGCTATTCCTATCGTGCGTGATCATCCGTGGCACTCTGAGGAAGCTGAATTTTCCAACCAGCGTCCGCCGGTTCTCGGTGGCGGTGGCGGCCGTGGCCGTGGTGGCCAGCGTCCGGGTGGTGGTGCAGGCGGCCGTGGTGGCCCGCGCCGCGCTGGGGGACATTCCGCTCGCGTTTGAGCGTGCGCTTTTTGTCTGAGGGTATCTGGGGCGGCCTGCTTGTTCTGAAAAGAGCTGAGCAGGCCGCTCTTTTTTTTGTGCTGGCGTATCAGGCGGGTATGTGCAGGGTGATGGAAACGGGGCAGTGGTCGCTAAGCTGGTGGCCATCCGCCTGCGGGATGGGCATGACGCTCAGGGAATTGGGGTCTTTCCAGTCTATGGCGGGGCCACCGAGAATAATGTGATCTATGAAATAGCTGCCGCCCAGGCAGGGGCTGGCATATCCTGATGTTGTCAGATCCAGCTTGGCTTTTTTCTGTAGGATCAGGAAAAGGGGATCATGCGCGTTCAGCCTGCGGTTGAAATCTCCCATAATGGCAAAAGCTTCGCCTGACTGCGTTCGCTCGCTGATCCAGTCGGACAGTATCTTGAACTGGCGGATAAGCAGGGGGCAGGCATGGCGGGTCTGCTCGGGTGGGTCGTCCCAGCAGCCGGTCTTGAGATGTATGACCAGCACGCGCAGGTTCGCATGGCCAAAATGCACAGTCATATCCAATCCGCTGCGCAAGTGGTGCGGTGCTGTGGGTGCTGTGATGTCGAGCGCCTGCACATCAGGGTGGCGTGTCACGTCCAGTCCTGCGCGTACGGCTAGCCCCACGTGTTGAAGAACTGCGTCATCGGTTGTGAAAGCTGTATAAGTCTTCGCAGGAAAAATAAATGCGATACTGCGTGTACTGTCCACTTCCTGCACGGCGGCAAGGTCCGGGTTCAGGTGTACGGCAAAGGTGGCCAGAAGAGCGTAATCAGCCGGGGCGCGGGTCGGGCTGTCGAGGGGCGCTGTGCGGCTTTCGGGCGAGGTCTCATCTACCAGCCATTCAAGGTTCCATGTGCTGAGCTTGATGGAACGGCCGGGAGGCACGGTAGCGCCAGCCGGTTGGCAGAGAAGCAGCAGGACTAGGCTTATGCTCCTGCAGCGGCGCAGGGCGTAGAAAAAACGTGGGGCTGATCGCCCCACGCCCGAACCTCGGTTAGGCAGGCTCGGTCTCGAGGCGCTTGATGACCGTGTCAATCGGAACGCTTGTACGAGTCTGCTCGTCCAGAATCGTGATTTCACCGCTGCCGATGTCATAAAACCAGCCTTGCAGGAACAGTGTACGCCCCGCAAGCCCCGCCACAACGGCCGGATGGGTGCGTAAATGTGCAAGTTGCAGCAACACGTTCTGCTCGGCAATGCAGCGCACTGTCGCTGGCCCCACATCATCGGCGCGGAAGGCGGTCAGGGTTGCTGCTCGTGCTGCTTCTGCGTTGCGGAGCCAGCTTTTTACGGTGGGCATGGTATCAAGGCCGCTCTTTTCCGGGTCGAGCAGGGCTTTCATGGCGCCGCAGTCAGAGTGGCCGCAGACGATGATTGTGGACACTTCAAGCGCCATGACAGCATATTCGACGGCGGCGGACACGCCTCCCAGCATTTCGCCATAAGCGGGCACGAGATTGCCGATGTTACGCAGAATGAACAGGTTACCAGGGTCAGTCTGTGTAATCAGGCTTGGGTCGATCCGGCTGTCAGCGCAGGCAATGAACAGGGCACTTGGCGATTGTCCGGTAGCCAGGCCAGCAAACAGCGCTTCCTTTGCGGGAAAGACCTCTGTGTTGAAATGTTCTGCGCCGCGCAGCAGGGCAAGCAGGCTGCTTCTGGCCTCGGAACATGTTGGCATATATCGTACTCCGAAAAACGTCTGGTTATGACTGAAGGATACAAAACTCCCTCAGTCAGCTTGAGCGACGGACACGCTCCGTGCGGGAACGCCCAAGATCACGGAAAAGTTCCCGCGTGTCAGTCGTGTGTGAGCCGTATGGCCCGTCATGTCCATGCCGCGGTGTGGTCGAGGGCAGTGCAAAAGCTGTTCATGGTCAGCTTAGCGGATCGTCTTCGGGTTCGCTCATCTGATCTGCCGGATGCCGCACGGGAGCCTGATTTTGCCGTAGCCGGGCGGGTTCCATCTGCCTGCGGGTGAAATGTGCCCCCAGCGTCGCCAGATCGAGAAACTGGTCGGCCTGACGGCGCAGGTCGTCCCCGATCAGCGGGGGGGAAGATTTCATGGAGGATACGACGGACACGCGCGTGCCCTGTCGCTGCACAGCTTCCACCAGCCGACGGAAATCGGAATCTCCGCTGAACAGGATGGCGTGGTCGATATGAGGCGCCATTTCGAGCATATCCACCGCAATTTCGATGTCCATGTTGCCTTTGACGCGCCGTTTACCGGTGGAGTCCGTGAACTCGCGCGCGGGCTTGGTCACCAGAAAATAGCCATTATAGGACAGCCAGTCAGTCAGCGGCTTGAGGGGGGAGTAGTCTTCCGTATCCAGTATGGCTGCATAGTAATAGGCGCGGATCACATGGGATTTTGAAGTGAAAAAATCGAGCAGTTTCTTATAATCCACATCAAAGCCAAGACCACGGGAGGTGGAGTATAAACTGGAGCCGTCTATGAAAAGACAGGTTTTTTCATCTTTTTTGAGGTTCATGTGTCATTCCCTTCCAAATTTTTGTTCTGATGTTCTGTAGTCGGTCTGTCTTGAAATTTTCCGCATAGAGTTAAGACTGTCCTTAATGTGGGCTCTTTATATTTCTGGATTCTGTGGCAGGAATATGCCTGCCAAGCATTTTGGAACGGTGATCTGACAGATAGTGTAATAATATTGCATTTGCGTCATAGCGCCAACATAAAGTTACCAATTTCTTAACGTTTCCATCTTGGGCTGGGGGTTATGTTAGTTCGTTCAAATGAGGCCGGGCGTGCCACCGCCCTTATTGCTATTGGCGCCAACCTGCCCCACGCGGAGCAGGATGCGCGCGTTACCTGCCTCGAAGCCGTGCAGGCTTTGCGCGACACGCCCGGCGTGTGGGTCGAGGTCGTCTCGCACTGGTACGAAAGCGCGCCTGTCCCTCCTTCTGGACAGCCGCCCTATGTCAACGGCGTGGTGCGCTGTGTGACGGAACTGAGCCCGGACGCGTTGCTGGATAGTCTTCATACCATAGAAACGCGCAACGGACGCGAGCGTTCCGTGCCCAATGCGGCCCGCACGCTCGATCTGGATCTTATCGCGTTTGACAATCTCTGCCAGCAGAGCGAACGCTTGGTGCTGCCGCATCCTCGTGCGCATGAGCGGGCCTTTGTGCTGTTGCCGCTTAACGATGTCATGCCGGACTGGTTGCATCCGCGCTCGGGGGAAAATATGCAGGCCTTGTTGAAAGCCGTGCAGGGGCAGGAAATCCACCGGATACGGGAATAGGTCTTCCCTGCGGCGGGCGGATGCAGTATTATCAATGTTTATATCTCTTTGCTGAATCCGTAAGCTGAATTGTCTGGAGGCTCTTCGTAATGGCCCGCGTCACCGTCGAAGACTGCGTAGAAAAGGTTCCCAACCGCTTTGAACTTGTTGTGTACGCGGCTCAGCGCGCGCGCAACATTTCTCGGGGGGAAGAACTGACTGTCGATCGCGATAACGACAAAAACCCCGTTGTCGCCCTGCGCGAGATCGCGGTGGAAACCGTCTCGCTGACCGGACTGCGCAGCGATCTGATCCGCTCTCAGGCGCGTGAACCTGAGCCCGAACCCGTGGAAGAAGAAGTGCAGGATCTCGTGCCGACCGAGCAGAACATCTTTGGTCTGCAGGAAGTCTCGGTGGAAGAGGAAACCGCTGACGATGCACGCGCCATCGAGGCAGCCCTGACGGGCCGTGCCCGTCGGTAAGTGCTTTGGTGACCCGCGCGGGAGCTGAGGTTCCGGGCACAACAGGCCCGTTGATGGGAGAAAGCGGCGGTGTGCAGGTGTCCGCCGTGCCTTCCATGGGGGAAGGCGAGGGTGCGCGCGGCGGCCTGAACTGCGAAAGACTGGTCAGTCGTGTCCTGAATTACGCGCCGCAGGCGGATGTGGCGATGATCCGTCGCGCGTTTGATGTCGCCTGCGCTGCGCATGAGGGGCAGAAGCGCGATAATGGCGACCCCTACATAACCCATCCCTTTGCGGTGGCCATGATCATGGCCCGCTTCGGACTGGACGTTCAGTCCGTCTGCACCGCGCTCCTGCACGATACCATAGAAGATACAAGCGTCAGCCACGAGACGCTCAAGCTCGAATTCGGGCAGACGGTGGCTGATCTGGTCGACGGCGTAACCAAGCTGACCCGGCTTGAGTTGCAGTCCGACCGTACCAAGCAGGCGGAAAATTTCCGCAAGCTCGTGCTGGCCATGTCCAAGGACATCCGCGTGCTGCTGGTCAAGCTCGCGGACAGGTTGCACAACATGCGCACGCTGCACTTTGTGGAGCGTCAGGATCGCCGTCAGCGCATCGCGCGTGAAACGCTGGATATTTATGCCCCTCTGGCTGAGCGCATCGGTATGGACCGGCTCAAGACGGAGTTGCAGAACCTCTCCTTCGCCCAGCTTGAGCCGGAAGCGGATGATACGATTCGCACCCGCCTGAACTATCTGCGTGGCCAAGGCGCGGATGTGATCGAGGATGTCAGGCGCGAGCTGTTGCGCCTGTGCCACGAGGCCGGGCTGAAGGACGTGCAGGTCTCGGGACGAGAAAAGTCTCCCTACTCGATCTGGGAGAAAATGCAGCGCCGAAACGTGGCCTTCGAGCAGCTTTCGGACATCATGGCCTTTCGTGTGATCGTCGGCACGCGTGAGGACTGCTACGTGGCGCTGGGCGCGGTACATGCCGCGTATCCGATGATCGTGGGGCGGTTCAAGGATTACATCTCCACCCCCAAGGCCAACGGCTACCAGAGCCTCCATACAGGGGTGACGCTCCGCTCGCCACGCAACCAGAAGATTGAAGTGCAGATCCGCACGCAGGCCATGCACGATGTGGCTGAAAACGGCGTGGCGGCGCACTGGGCCTATAAGGAAGGCGCCGGTGTGCAGGAGGGCGGCTACGGCGGGCTGCGGCGGCCGCGCTGGGTGCAGGATCTGCTAGAAATTCTCGAGGCATCTTCCGCCCCGGACGAGTTTCTTGAGAACACCAAGCTCGAACTCTATCAGGATCAGGTTTTCTGCTTCACCCCAAAGGGGCAGCTGATCTCCCTGCCGCGCGGCGCCACGCCGGTTGATTTTGCCTATGCCGTGCATAGCCAGATTGGCGATACCTGCGTGGGCGCCCGTATTAACGGGCGGCTGATGCCGCTGCGGCATGAGCTGGAAAATGGCGATCAGGTAGAAATCATGACCGCCCGCGGCGGCGCGCCGTCTCCCTCGTGGGAGCGGTTTGTCGTAACGGGCAAGGCGCGTGCGCGTATCCGCCGCTACGTTACCCAGCAGCAGCGTCAGGTATCGCTGGATGGCGGGCGGGCCGCGCTGGCCAAGGCCTTCCGTCAGGAAGGGGTGGACGGCTCCGAAAAGGTTATCGAAACCACACTCAAGGCGCTCAAGCAGGCCTCCCTGCCGGATCTGTATGTGGCAGTGGGCACGGGTGTGCTGGGGGCGCGCGATGTGGTGCACGCTGCTTATCCTGAATTGCGGCGTGTCCAGCGTGTTCCGCGTATGCTTGCGGGGCTGCCTGGGGTTCTGGGTACGGCTGGACCGCGTTCCGGGCTGGCAGGCGCATTCGGGCGCAAGCCGGCGGGCGGGGCTATCCCGCTCGTGGGGCTGGGGGCGGGCGTTGCGGTGCATTATGCCGCCTGCTGCCACCCGCTGCCGGGTGACAGGATCGTGGGTGTTGTGGCCACGGGCAAGGGAGTGACCGTTCACACCCGCTCCTGCCAGACGCTGGAAAACTTTGCCGCGACCCCCGAGCGCTTTCTCGATGTGGATTGGGACTACGATGCTATGGCCCGTATCGGTAACACCGGGCCGATGCGTGTCGGGCGTGTCAGTATCGTAGCTGAAAACGAGCCTTCGGTGCTGGCGGCCATCACCAACGCTGTTTCCCGTGGGGACGCCGCGACGGTCAACCTCAAGATTGTCAACCGGCAACTGGATTTCATGGAAATTCTGGTGGACGTGGAAGTCAGGGATTTGCGGCACCTCTCCTCCGTTATTGCCGGGCTGCGTGCGGTTTCCGGTATTACGCAGGTGGATAGGGCGCGTTCATGAGCCTGATTGGCGTGGGGATCGATCTGTGCGACATGCGGCGGATTGAGCGGATGCTCACGCGTTTCGGCGCGCGCTTTGCGGATCGGGTTTTCACGCCGCAGGAACGCGCATGGGCCGAAAAGCGTTGCGGGCAGGCGAGGATAGGCACCTATGCCAAGCGTTGGGCCGCCAAGGAGGCCTGCGCCAAGGCGCTGGGTACAGGATTTGCGCACGGTGTGACCCATGCGCAGATCGGGGTGGAAAACCTGCCGGGAGGGCAGCCGGTGCTCTGTCTGACTGGCGATGCAGCCCGGAAACTGGCGGAGATGACACCGCCTGGCAGCACGGCGCGTCTGGTGCTTAGCCTTACGGATGAGGCCCCTTATGCGTTCGCGCAGGTTTTTATCTCGGCCGTGCCGGGTTGACACAACCGGGCGTGCGCGGCTTGATCCGCCAGAATTTCTTTTTACGGCAACAGAGACGAAAAGCGGGCAGGGCGGAAGCAGGATGAATACACAGGATCACTCTTCAGCTCGCTCTCAGCAGCCGGCCAGTATGCGGCAGGGCCTGCTTGAATACGTGCGCACGTTCTTTTCGGTTGTTGTGGTTGTGCTGGTTGTCCGGACTTTTCTGTTTGAATCCTTCGTGATTCCATCAGGTTCCATGATCCCGACCCTACAGGTGGGGGATTATATCTGGGTATCCAAATACACCTATGGCTACTCCCGTTTTTCTCTGCCGTTCTCGCCTGATCTGTTCAGCGGGCGTATCTGGGCAGGGGAGCCGCACCGTGGCGATGTGGTGGTGTTCCGTTTTACCAAGGATACCTCGATTGATTACGTCAAACGGGTGATCGGTCTGCCAGGCGACCATATCCGCGTGACCGAGGGGCAACTGTACCTGAACGATATGCCGGTGCCGTGTGACAACCCGCACCCCTATATCGCGCATGATGAAACCGATACGAGCATGGCGGGCGATGCCTGCACCGAAAAGCTGCCATCGAGCATCCCGGGGGCTGGGCCTGTCAGTCATGATATTCTGAAGCTGACCAATGAAGGGCCGCAGAACAACACGCCCGATTATGTCGTGCCGCCGGGGTATTTCTTCGCCATGGGGGATAACCGCGACGACAGCGCGGACAGCCGCTTCATGGGGGACGGGCCGAAGGATCTCGGGTTTGTGCCAATGGAAAATCTTGTGGGTCGGGCGCGCCGGGTTTTCTTCTCTGTTTCGGCGGATTACCCGCTGTGGCAGGTCTGGCACTGGCCGCAGGAAATCCGCTGGGGACGGCTGATGCAGGGTATCCAGTGAGCATGGCGGAGCCACAGGATGGCGCGCACGCCTTACAGGTGCGGCTGGGTTACGCCTTTGTCAATCAGGCCCTGCTGAATGAGGCGCTGACGCATCGCTCGGCGGTTAACCAGAAAACGAATGGCCGTAGGCGCGCGCAGGCCAAGGGAGCCGGGTCTAACGAACGGCTTGAGTTCATCGGCGATCGTGTTCTGGGGCTGCTGATGGCGGAATGGCTGCTGGAGCGCTATCCGGGTGAGCAGGAAGGCGCGCTGGGCTCCCGGCTGGCACATCTTGTCTCGCGGGCGACGTTGGCCGGGATTGCCGAACGGATTGATATGCCTGCCGCCCTGACTGTGGCGGCGCACGAGGCCAGGGCCGGCGTATGCACCGCTGCCAACGTGCTGGCCGATGCGCTGGAGGCGGTGCTTGGGGCCGTGTTTCTTGATGGTGGGCTGGATCCTGCGCGCAAGATTGTGCGCCAGTGCTGGAAGCCCGAGCTTGATGCGCAGGCCCGCCCGCCTAAAGACCCCAAGACCGCATTGCAGGAATGGGTTCTGGGGCGCGCGCAGGCGTTGCCTGTTTATGAAACGATCGGGGCGGAAGGACCGTCCCATGCGCCGCTGTTTGTCGTCAGGGTGACGGCGGGCGGTCTGGCGGGAGAAGGGCGGGCGGGGAACAAGCGCGCGGCGGAAAGCGCCGCGGCCGCCGCCCTGCTGGCAAAACTGGAAGGCAAGCCCAATGGCTGAGGCTCAGAATATGGCGGATACGACACGCTGCGGCTTTGCGGCACTGGTGGGGGCGCCCAATGCGGGCAAGTCCACCCTGCTTAACCGCATGGCGGGTGCCAAGCTGTCCATTGTTTCTCCCAAGGCGCAGACAACGCGCTTTCGGGTGCTGGGCATTCTCATGCGTGGCGCAACGCAGATCCTGCTGGTGGACACGCCCGGTATTTTCCGCCCGCGCCGCAAGCTCGACCGGGCGATGGTGGCTGCCGCATGGACTGGCGCTGAAGATGCCGATATCACGCTGCTGCTGGTGGATGCCCGCTCGGGTCTGAACGAGGCGGTGAGCGAGATCGTGGACCGGCTGGCCACGACCAAGCGCCGCGTGTGGCTGGTTCTGAACAAGACCGACCTTGTTTCTCCCGGTGCGCTGCTGCCGCTCACGGCGGCCATTACGGAGCGGCTTCCGGTAGAGCATGTCTTCATGGTCAGTGCCCGTACGGGTAACGGAGTGGACGACCTGCTGGACCAGTTGGCGGCCGCCCTGCCGCCGGGCCCGTATCTCTATCCCGAGGATGATCTGACAGACCTGCCGGACCGTCTGCTGGCGGCCGAACTGGTGCGGGAACAGATTTTCATGCAGACGCATGAGGAAGTGCCCTATGGCGCCACGGCGGAAACCGAAAGCTATACGGAACGTCCTGACGGGTCGGTGCGGATTGATGTCACGATTTACGTGGCGCGCGCAGGCCACAAGGCGATCCTGATTGGGGATGGTGGGCAGAGAATCCGCCAGATTGGCGAGCGGGCGCGCAAGCAGCTTGGCTCTTTGCTGGAGCGCCCCTGCCACCTGTTCCTGAACGTCAAGGAACGTTCGGGTTGGGACGAGGAGCGTGCGCGCCTGCGGGCGATCGGGCTGGATGATGTGCCATGAAGGCCGCCAGTTTGGCCTGAACGCTTGTGGCCGTGCGCCATGAGGGATAAGAGAGGGCGACCCTGACACGTGGCTCGCACGGGCGCATGTGAGGGGTCTTTTGCGGACTGCTTGCTTGTTGAGGGCCAATGACTGCTTGTGCTGGCGAAACGCCGAACCGCAAACGCGTACTGCTCAAGGTTTCGGGGGAAGCGCTGATGGGCGGCGGCGCCTTCGGCGTGGATCAGAAAACCGTCGAGCGTATTGCCCAGGATGTCGCGCAGGTTGTGCGCGATGGAATCGAAGTCTGTCTTGTGGTGGGCGGCGGTAATATTTTCCGGGGTGTCGCGGCCGCGGCCAAGGGGATGGACCGTGCGCAGGGTGACTACGCCGGGATGCTGGCTACGGTCATTAACGCCTTGCTGCTCCAGAATGCGCTGGAACGTGAGCAGATTACGACCAGGGTGATGTCGGCCATCCATATGTCATCCGTGGCTGAGCCTTACATCCGCCGCCGTGCGGTGCGGCATATGGAAAAGGGGCGTGTGGTCATTTTTGCCGCAGGCACGGGCAACCCCTTCTTTACCACGGATACGGCCGCGGCCCTGCGCGCGGCGGAAATGGAATGTAATATCCTGCTCAAGGGTACGCAGGTTGATGGCGTTTATTCCGCCGACCCCAAGCGTGACCCGTCCGCTGTCCGCTATGATGAGTTGACCTATCTGAACGTGCTGGCCAACCAGCTTAACGTCATGGACGCGGCCGCCATCAGCCTCGCGCGTGAAAACAACCTGCCGATCATTGTCTTCAATATCGGAGAGGAAGGTTCCTTTGGTCGCGTCATGCGCGGGGAAGGGCCGTTTACCCGGATTGTCGAGACAGCCGAATGATCGCCGCCTGATGCGGTGTGATGAACAGGATATGACTGCGGCGCGGGCAGCGCCGCATTGTGTAAGGTAACGGGAGAAACCGCCGTGTCTGACTTGAATGCCCTGATGGATGATCTGAAGCGCCGTATGGACGGTGCGCTTGAAAGCCTGCGGCGTGATTTTTCCGGCTTGCGTTCGGGGCGCGCAAGCCCTGCCCTTCTGGAGCCCGTAAGGGTCGAGGCCTATGGTGGTGAAGTGCCGCTGACACAGGTGGGCTCGATTGCGGTGCCTGAAGCGCGCATGATTACCGTGCAGGTGTGGGACAGGGCGCTGGCTGGTGCGGTTGAGCGCGCCATTCGCGATGCGGGGCTGGGGCTGAACCCGGCAGGCGAAGGGCAGACCATCCGCGTGCCTATTCCGCAGTTGACCGAAGAGCGCCGTAACGAACTGGCCAAGGCCGCCGCCCGCTATGCGGAAGGGGCCAAGGTGGCGGTGCGCGGTGTGCGGCGCGATGGCATGGACAAGGCCAAGGGCTTCGAAAAAAAGGGCGAAATCAGTCAGGATGATATCAAAACCTGGTCTGATGCCATCCAGAAACTCACGGATCAGTATGTGAAAAAAATTGATGACATGCTGGGTGAAAAAGACAAGGAAATCAAACAGGTCTGATCTGGCGGGCTGTTCCGTCGATAAAACCGGTTTTTGGGGCCTTTCTTGCAATGTCGTCTGGCGTGGCCGAAAAAAACATGTCTGTTCCAACGCATGTCGCCATCATCATGGATGGAAACGGGCGCTGGGCGCGCGAGCGTGGGTTGCCACATCTTGCGGGGCACAAGGCCGGGGCGGAGGCCGTGGCGCGCTGTGTGCGCGCGGCTATGCAGCGTGGGGTGCCCTATCTCACGCTCTACGCTTTTTCGTCCGAAAACTGGTCGCGCGGTCCGCAGGAAGTCTCCGATCTGACCAGCCTGCTGCGCTATTATCTGCGGCACAAGGTGCGCGAACTGCATGTAAAAGGCGTGCGGTTACGTTTTATCGGTGAACTCGACCGGTTTGATGCCAGCCTGCGGGAAGAACTGGAGCGTGCGGAGGACATGACCCGTGACAATACGGGCATGGTGCTCTTGCTGGCGCTCTCTTACGGTGGGCGGTGCGATATCGTGCAGTCGGCCCGCACGTTGGCGCGGGCCGTGAAAGCCGGTACGCTGGAGCCTGATGATATTACCGAGGCCATGCTGGCCAATCATTTGTGGACACACGGCGTGCCCGACCCGGATGTGGTCGTGCGCACCAGCGGCGAATACAGACTGTCCAATTTCCTGCTGTGGCAGAGTGCCTATGCCGAACTGGTGTTTCTGGACGTGTACTGGCCTGACTTTACCGAGGGGCATTTCGCGACGGTGCTAGATGTTTATGCGCGGCGTGAACGCCGCTTTGGCAGCCGCCCGGTGGCCTCCGCATGACGGGGGGTAATAATGGGGCGCAGGCCGGACAGTCCGCATGGCGTGATCTGCGCCCGCGTCTGATTTCCGGCGCGGTGCTGGTTGCGGTGGCGGGCTTGTGCATCAGCGTGGGCGGGTGGCTTTATGCCCTGCTTATTCTGGCGGGTATGGCAGGCATGGCGGTTGAAGCCGCGCGGCTGTTCGGCCTGTCCGTACGGGACTGGCGTGGGGGGCTGTATGTAGCCTGGGCCTTGTGCGCGGGGTTTTCCGCAGCGAGCGGGCATTGGGCGTCGTTTGTGCTGTTCTGCCTGCTGTCGTTTGTTTTTGGCGGTGCTCTCTGGGCGCTCATGTGCGTGATCGTGCTGCTGGGCACGGCTCTGCTGTGGCTACGGCAGGACGGTGTGTGGCCTGTATTGTTTGTGGTCGGGGTTGTGGTGGCCAGCGACAGCACGGCTTATGTCGTGGGGCGTATTTTTGGCGGTCCCAAGCTTGCGCCCCGCATTTCGCCCGGTAAAACCCGCTCCGGCGCGGTCGGCGGATTGCTGGGGGCCATGGGGGTTGGTGCTTTGGTTGCAGCCTGTTCGGGCGCGGGCGGGGTTGCCGGTGGGCTGGTCTGGGGCGGCTTGCTGGGTGTAGCTGCCCAGATGGGCGATCTGGCCGAAAGCGCCATGAAGCGGGCCTTGAACGTTAAGGATTCCGGCACGTTGCTGCCGGGCCATGGGGGCCTGTTGGATCGGTTTGACGGTCTGGCGGCGGCAGCCCCTCTGGCAGCGGGGCTTGCGGCCTGCGCCGGTGGGGCTGGAGCCTTTTGGCTGGCTGGTTTGCACGATATTCTGGGCGGCGTATTTCGTTTCCTGCCCGGCTAGGCATGAACGCGGTCTGCCCTGTGCGGCCGCGTCGAGGTTTGTTCTGTGCGGTGCATCCTGTCCACCGTTGCAGGGTTTGGGTGTTTGCAGGATGGAAGACAAAGCATGAAAACCGTAACCGTTCTGGGAAGTACCGGTAGCATCGGCTGTTCCACGGTCGATCTTCTTGAGCAGGCGCGCGACCAGTACAGGGTGCGGGCGCTGGTAGGCGGGAAAAACGCCGCGAAACTGGCCGAACAGGCGCTGAGCCTGCGTGCGGAACTGGCGGTTCTGACTGACGAGGCTGCGGCGGAAGAACTGCGTGGCCTGCTCGCAGGGAGCGGTATCCGCGTTGCTGGTGGGCGCCAGGCCGTTATCGAAGCGGCGGCGGAGCCGGTGGACTGGACCATGGCGGCCATTACCGGGGCAGCCGGGCTGGAGCCGACGCTGGCGGCCGTGCGCAATGGTGGCAGCATTGCGCTGGCCAATAAGGAAGCGCTGGTCTCCGCAGGCGATGTCATGCTCCGGGCCGTGCGGGAAGCCGGAGCGACGCTGCTGCCGGTCGATTCCGAACATAACGCGGTTTTTCAGGCCATGGCCGACCGGCAGGCCGATCAGGTTGCCAAGATCGTGCTGACGGCATCCGGCGGGCCGTTCCGCAATGCGACGCTGGAAGAAATGCGCGGCGCGACCCGGGCGCAGGCCCTCAAGCACCCGACCTGGAGCATGGGCGCCAAAATCAGCATTGATTCGGCCACCATGTTCAACAAGGGGCTGGAAGTCATTGAGGCCGCGCGGATATTCAACCTGCCTGAAGACCGGATCGATGTGCTGGTGCACCCGCAATCCGTCGTGCATGGCATGGTGCAGTATACGGATGGCAGCCTCATTGCCCAGATGGGCTCGGCAGACATGCGGATTCCCATTGCTCATGCTCTGGCATGGCCGCAGCGTATGGCTACGACGTCCTCATGGCTTGATCTCGCGGCGTTTGGAACGCTGGACTTCTTCACGCCGGATGAGGTGCGGTTCCCGGCCCTGCGTCTTGCGCGTCAGGCCCTGCGGCAGGGGGGCGCGGCTCCGGCTATCCTGTCCGCCGCCAATGAAGTGGCGGTCGATGCCTTCCTGTCCGAGCGGGTCGGTTTTCTCGACATCGCCCGCATGGTAGAAGAGGTCATGGACACGCTGGGCGCGCCGCCTGCGGATACGCTCGAGGCCGTTCTTCACTGGGACATGCAGGCTCGTAAGGCGGCGGAGCGGCTGGTTCTGACCTGCGCCGCTTGAGAAAAATCCTTCCAGGCCCGATAACGGAGGTATGATGATACACGACTATCTGCGTACATTGGTTTCCTTCGTTTTCGTCCTGGGCGTGCTGGTTACCATTCATGAACTGGGGCATTACCTCGCGGCCCGCTGGCGCGGGGTGCATGTCGAGGTTTTTTCGTTGGGTTTCGGCCCCGCCCTTTTCAAATGGCGCGATCGTACGGGCACGGAATGGCGTGTCTGTCCGGTGCCGCTGGGGGGCTATGTGCGTCCCCATGGTTTTGAAGACCCTGCAGACGCTACCGAGGAGCAGAAAGCCGCGTGGATTCCCGGGCGCACCTTTCATGACAAGCCGGTAGGTTCGCGGGCCATTGTGATTCTGGCGGGGCCTGTCTTCAATTTTCTGCTGGCTTTTGTGTTGTTTACGCTGCTGTTTGCCACGGCGGGTGAGCCGCATGTGCGCGACGAGGTGGCTTCTGTCCAGTCAGGCAGTGCGGCGGCGGCGGCTGGTGTACGGCAGGGGGATGTCATTGCCCGTGTCGGGACGCAGACGGTGCATGGCGTGGAAGATATTCTGGGCGAAGTGACAGGGCACGCCGGTGTCCAGACAACCCTTACCGTGCGGCGCGATGGGCAGGAACTGGTTCTGCCGGTGACGATCGGCTCGGTTTCGGATTCTGCCGGAGCGCCTGCGCATGGCCAGCTTGGCGTGACATTCGCGGTAGATGGCGGCAAGCCGCAGCCCCTGCCTCAGGCGGTGGTGTCGGGTGCGAAAGCGACGTGGAATACGACGGTACGAACCCTCGCGGGCGTGTGGCAGATTCTCAGCGGGCAACATTCCGCGAAGGAAATGGGCGGTCCGCTCAAGATCGCGCAACTGTCCGGGCAGGTGGCGCAGTATGGCTTTGCCAGCCTGCTTTCATTCATGGCGCTGCTGTCCATCAACCTCGGGTTGATCAATCTCTTTCCCGTACCGCTTCTTGATGGTGGACGTCTGGTTTTTTATGCCATAGAGGCAGTAAGGGGGCGCCCTGTTTCCAAGCGGGTGCAGGAGATCAGTTTTCAGGCTGGTTTTGCGGTGCTGGCTGGATTGTTTCTGTTCTCGACATTTAATGACCTGTCGGGTTTTGGCCTGTTCAGGTGGATTGCATCGCTCGCGGGCTGAAGTGCAGCCGGGGCGGAAAGAGAAAGTCTTGCGTGACAAGGGTAATTTCGGATACGTCCCTTGCGGGCGGGAAAATGCAGGAGAGTGGGCTTCGTGCTGAGAACGATCTGGATGGCGGGAGGCAGATCTTGAAAGGTAAACGGTCTGCCCTGTTCCTTTCTGTCTGTATGCTGCCACTTGTCATGGTCGCAACACGTCAGGCCGATGCGGCTTCGCATCGCTCCATGGCAACGCAGGGCGCTGGATCGCGCCATGCGGCCCAGGGGAACTCCTCCGCCCGTGCTGCTGACGGCATCATTGAGGACATTCGCGTGTCCGGTAACACGCGCATCGAAACCAGCACGATCCTGTCCTACATGGTGGTTAGGCCGGGTGATCCGTTCTCGCAGGACGATCTCGATCGCTCCCTCAAGACGTTGTACGCCACGGGTTTGTTCAGCGATGTGACGCTGCGCCGCGAAGGTAACGACCTGCTGGTGCGGGTGAAGGAAAACCCGGTCGTCAACCGCATCGTGTTTGAGGGTAATCACGCCGCTAAGGATGAAGACCTCAACAAGGTTCTTACCCTCAAGCCGCGCGCGGTATTCTCGGCTGAAACCACGGCGGATGACCGGCAGCGCATTCTGCAGGTCTATGCCCAGAAAGCGCGTTTTTCGGCGGTGGTGACACCGCAGATCGTCCGTCTTGCCCATAACCGGGTGGATGTGGTCTTCAAGATCAATGAAGGCCCGCAGACCATGATCCGCAAGGTCGCGTTCGTGGGGAACAGGGCGTTCAGCGAATCGCAGTTGGCCGGAGTGGTGTCCTCCAAGGAAACCGCTTGGTATCACTTTCTTGGCTCGTCGGACGAATATAACCCTGACCGCGTGAAATACGATGCGGAACTGCTGCGCCGTTTCTACCTGCGCAACGGGTATGTGGACTTTCAGGTGAAGGATATAAAAGGCGAACTGTCGTCCGATCGCAAGTCCTTCTATGTCACCTTTACGATTGATGAAGGTGTTCGTTATCGTCTGGGTCGGGTGGATATCCGCTCCAGTCTGCGGCATGTGCCTGCTGAATCCATGCGTAAGCATGTCGAGTTGTTCGCCCATCAGTGGTACGACGGTAAGGCGGTGCAGGATAATGCCACCGACATGGAGGAACTGCTCCAGTCTGAAGGGCACCCATTCGCGCAGGTGCACCCTGAGATTGCTCGCAATCCTGAAAAGCGGATCATCAACCTCCTGTTCGATATCAGCGAAGGGCCGCGCCGTTATATCGAACGTATCGATATCAACGGGAACACCATCACGCAGGATCATGTGGTGCGTGCCCAGCTTCCCTTTGCGGAAGGTGATCCCTACAGCGCCAGCTATAAGAAATACGCCAAGCAAAGCGTGCAGAATCTTGGCTTCTTCAAAAGCTCGGATATTAAGGATACGCCCGGCAGCGCGCCTGATCGCGTCAATGTCGCTGTGGATGTGGTCGAAAAGCCAACGGGTGAGTTCTCGCTCGGCGGCGGTTACTCCACCGACGTGGGCGTGATCGGTAACGTGGGTCTCAAGCAGCACAACCTGTTGGGTAGCGGGGTGGATGCCGGTATTTCCGGTACGGTCTCGATGTGGCAGAAGCAGGCGGATATTTCGATTACCGATCCGGCCTTCATGGGCCGCAATCTTGTTGCCGGCGCAGATATCTTTTTTATCGAGAATAATTACCAGACCTATCAGAACTATTCTGAAGGACGCTACGGTATTACCCTACGCATGGGTTATTCCTATAACCGCTACCTCTCGCAGTCCTGGAATTACAGCCTCATCCGTCGCTGGGTAAATGATGCCTGGAGTGAGGCATCTTGGTATATTCTTGATCAGCAGAGTCCCTCTTTGCTTTCGCAGCTCAGCACCACGGTCATGTATGACCGTCGAGACAACCGCATGATGCCGCACCGCGGCTACTTTGTGTCTGTCGGGGGTGACTTCGCGGGGATCGGCGGTGATGAAGACTATGTGCGTGGCAAGGTGAATGGCGCGTATTACATACCGCTGGATGATCTGACCAACAGCCATGACTGGACGTTCTCTTTACGTGGAGGCGCGGGTTGGATGGCGGACTGGGGCAATGGCCGCCACGACGTGATCGATAACTTCTACCTGGGCGGTAACAATCTTCGCGGCTTCCTGGATGGCGGTGCAGGGCCTCGAAGCGTTGGGAGTCGAACCGGGCACTCTTCCGAAGATTTGCTGGGCGGGCGGTTCATGTACAACGCTTCTGCCCAGCTTAACTTCCCTCTGCCGTACGTTTCCAGCATGGGTCTGGGAGGACGTGTTTTTGCGGATATGGGCTCTGTTGCGGGCGTGCGTGTTAAAACATTGTATACCGACCCGGCCACGGCAGGCTCGCGCTATACGGCTATTAGCGGTGATACGGTTATGCCCCGCGTGAGCGCCGGTGCGGGCGTGTCATGGAAAAGCCCATTTGGTCTTTTGAATATCGATCTGGGTGTGCCGATTATGCGTAGCCACAATGACCGTACGCAGCTTCTGCGTTTCGGGTTCGGCCAGCAATTCTGAGGTAATGATGCACGTGCGAAATAAAGCGGCCCTGTTCGGGGCGGTTTGTCTGTCTGTTTTGGCCTTGGTTACCCCTGCTGCTCATGCAGAAGGCGGGGAAGGCTGGTTTGTGCCCAAGGCCAGCCAGCCGGCAGCGCCGCCTCAGCGTGCTGCCTCGCGTCGTGCCGTCCCTCAGCCGGTGGCCCTGCCTGCGCCTCCGTCTGACAGTCAGGAAGCCGATCAGGCGCCGCCGGTTCTGCCGCAGCCTAATATTCCCGACGCACCTGAAGTCGCCAAGGAAGCGCCCCCGCCGACAACCGTTATCGGCGTGATCAGCGTGGGGGGCGTCATGCGCCAGTCCACAGCGGCCATGCAGGTCGAGCGTATTCTGGGTGGGCGTCGTGATGCGCTGGCGCAGGATTTGCAGAAAGAGCAGGCGGCCTGGCGTGATGAGCAGCAGAGCCTTCAGGCGCAGGCAAAGTCGCTTTCTTCCGACCAGATCCAGAGTCGTGAGCGTGCCTTGCAGGCACGGGTCATGAAAGCGCAGCGTGACTTCCGTAACCGCAATCGCATCATTCAGGAAGCTGCTCAGGTTTCTCTGGGGCAGATCGAGCGTGAACTGGTGCAGGTCATTCAGAAAGTGGCCTCAGCCCACGGCATGAATCTCGTGCTGCACAGCGAGCAGGTGGCCCTGCATGTGGACGGGCAGGATATTACCAACGAAGTGGCGGTCAATCTTAACAAGATTCTGCCGTCGGTATTTATCCCCGCTGCCAATGAAGACCCCGAGCAACTGGCCAAGTCCGGCAAGATGCCGACCACCGCCGACGCCACGCAGTCCGTTGTGCGTGCGGGCCCAGCACCTGTTGTGCAGCCGACTGCGGGAACGCCGTAAGCATGACGGCCGGAAAGGGGATTTCCGGCCCGGCGGACCCCCGCTTTTTTACGCGCGCGGGTCCTTTCGGGGCGGAGCAACTGGCAGAGGCCGCCGGTGCGGAACTGGTTCCGGCCAAACAGGGTGGTGCGACTGCCGGCCAGTACGCCGGTATCGCACCGTTGCAGGTTGCTGGCCCCACGGATGTCAGTTTTCTGGACAACCGACGTTACGCTCCGCTGCTTGAGCAGACGCGGGCAGGCCTCGTAATCGTAGCACCTGCTTTTGTGGACAAGGTTCCCGCAGGGTGCGCGGCGCTGGTGACGGCCTCGCCTTATCTGGCCTGGTCGCGTGTGGCCCGTTTGTTTCATCCGCAGGCTCCCGCGCAGCCGGGTATTCATGCGCTGGCCTGTGTCGATCCTTCCGCCAGCATTGCACCTGAGGCCGAAATCGGGCCTTTCGCGGTTGTGGGCGCACGGGCCGAGATCGGCCCCGGCTGTATTGTGGGCGCACACGCCGTGATCGGCCAGGGAGTGCAGCTGGGGCGTGACTGTCGGATTGGCAATCATGTCAGCATATCCCACGCCTTGGTGGGTGAACGGGTGATTATTCTACCCGGCGCGCGCATAGGTCAGGATGGTTTTGGTTTCGCGGTTGGCCCTGCTGGGTTCGAAACAATTCCGCAGTTGGGCAAGGTTATCCTTGAAAACGATGTGGAAATCGGGGCCAACAGCACCATTGACCGGGGTTCGGTCAGCGATACGGTGATCGGGGCGGGTTCGCGTCTCGATAATCTGGTACAGATCGGGCATAATGTTCAGATGGGGCGCTGCTGTATAGTGGTGTCGCAGGCTGGCATTTCCGGCTCTACCGTGTTGGAGGACTTTGTAACGGTTGCTGCCCAGGCCGGTCTTATCGGTCATATCCGTATTGGTGCGAAGGCGCGTATTGGCGCGCAGTGCGGTGTCATGTCGGATATTGAAGGTGGTGCAGATGTCATCGGCAGTCCTGCCATGCCGTTCCGGGAGTTTTTCCGAAACGTGGCCGTTCTGCGGAAGCTGGCAAAAAAAGCGTCTGGAACCGCTCAGGGCGAGACAGGCAAGGTATGAACAGAGGCCGGACATTATCTGGCGCAAAGGGTGGTCTAGGGGACGTGGAGACGAAACAAGAATCGCAGTGCGACGTTCAGACGATTGATCGGATTGACGTAAACCGCATCATGCAAGCGATTCCACACAGATATCCTTTCCTTCTTATCGACCGGATGGAAGATATCGTTCTGGGTGTGAAAGCAACCGGGATCAAGAACGTCTCGGTTAACGAGCCGTTTTTCCCCGGACACTTTCCGGGGCGGCCGGTCATGCCGGGTGTGCTCATCGTGGAGGCCATGGCTCAGACGGCGGCAACACTTGTCGTGCTGACACTGGGTGAGGCGTTCGAAGGCAAGCTGGTCTATTTCATGACCATTGAAGGTGCCAAGTTCCGCCGTCCGGTTGAGCCGGGCGACCAACTGCGTATCCATGTCATCAAAGAACGGCATCGTTCCAATGTCTGGAAGTTCAAGGGCGAAGCTCATGTGGATGGCGTTGTGGTGGCCGAGGCCTCCTTTAGCGCCATGATTATGGGCTGATTGCCGTCTTTCGGACATAGGGCTGTGGTTTGGGTGTACGGTAACCGTGCAAACTGCGGGTATTGTATGCGCCTTGCGTAAAGGTAAGCGGGTAGGAAATTAACGTGGTACACGTTGTACAGGAAGCTGGGGCGACCGTTATCCACCCAACCGCACTTGTCGCATCCGGCGCACAGGTGGGCGCTGGTGTGACTATTGGGCCGTGGTGCTCGGTCGGTCCAGATGTCGTGATCGAAGACGGCGTGCAACTCATCTCCCACGTGGTGGTGGACGGCCATACCCGTCTGGGCGCTGGCTCGCGGTATTTTCCTTTCTCCACTGTGGGCATGGCGCCGCAGGATCTCAAATATAAGGGCGAGCCAACACGGTGCGAAGTCGGCGCGCGCACGGTTGTGCGTGAGCATGTCACCATCCACCGCGGCACGGCGACGGGAACCGGCATCACTCGTGTAGGTAGCGATGTCCTGATCATGGCCAATGCCCATGTTGCGCATGACTGTGTGGTGGGTAACCGCGCCATTATCGTCAACAACGTGGTCATGGGCGGGCATGTCTGTATTGGGGATGATGCCCGGATCATGGGTTCCGCGGCCATTCACCAGTTTGTCCGCATTGGTCATGCCGCGCTTGTGGGCGGGGTAACCGGTGTAGAGGCGGACATTATCCCGTATGGCAGCGTACTTGGTAACCGTGCGCGTCTGGTCGGGCTGCACTGGATATGGCTGCGCCGTAATGGCGTGAAGTCTGATGAAATTCATCGGATGAGAAAGGCTTTTCTGTCCCTGTATCCGAAAAATGGTGGAGACCAGCCCTTCGCCGCCCGTCTTGAAGCCGTGCGGCAGGAGTTTGGACAGGACAGGCGCGTACAGGAAATCCTGGCTTTTATTGATGCCCCAAGCTGCCGTGGTCTGGTGCGTTCTGCCCGTGAGCAGGGGCGCAGTCAGGATATGGAAACCGCGTGATCACGCCCATGGGCGGCGTGGGTATTCTTGCTGGTGGCGGGCCATTGCCTGGCACGGTAGCGCAGGCCGCGGCAGCAGCCGGACGGCCTGTTTATATTCTCGGATTTGAGGGTTTTGCAGAACCCGCGGTTATTGAATCCTGGCCGCATGACTATGTCAGGCTAGGGGCCGCCGGGCAGATTCTGGTCCTGCTGCGCCAGCATGGTTGTACGGATCTGGTGCTGATAGGCCCCGTCAGGCGGCCTTCCCTGCGTAGTCTCTGCCCGGATGCGGAAGGCGCCCGGATACTGGCGCGGCTGGGCCGGGCGCTGTTCGCTGGCGATGATGGCCTGCTGGCCGCTCTCGTTCGTATTCTGGGTGAAGAAGGCTTTCATGTGCGGGGTGCGCATGAGTTTCTGACACAAGCCATTGTGGAACAGCCCGGTGTGCTGGGTACGATGGTACCTGATGATCAGGCTTTGCGTGATATCCAGCAAGGTGTGCGGGTGGTTCAGGCTCTGGGGGCCCTGGATATCGGTCAGGGGTGTGTCGTGCAGAACGGCGTCGTGCTGGCCGTGGAAGCCATGGAAGGCACAGACCGCATGTTAGTGCGTGCGGGGGAGTGTCGTCAGCCGGGCGAGGGCGGGGTGCTGGTCAAGCTGCTCAAGCCCGGGCAGGAAAAACGGGCCGATATGCCCGCGATTGGCCCGGTTACGGTTCGCAACGCACACGCGGCGGGATTGCGCGGGATTGCGTTCGAGGCGGGACATACCCTGTTGATGGACCGTGATGCCTGCGTGGAAACGGCGGATCGGCTGGGGATTTTTCTGATGGCCATTGCCTCGGAAACAGATACGGCTCCGTTGACGCCGTAAAAGACTGAAAAAAGGGAGAAAGCCGCCATGTCCAGCTATCTGCATACCATGGTGCGGGTCCGCAATCTGGAGGCAAGTCTGGCGTTCTACCGCTTGCTGGGTCTGCACGAACTGCGCCGCCGGGAAGTGCCGGAAGGCCGCTACACGCTGGTTTTTATCGGTTTTGCTGATAATGCGGGCGGGCAGGCGGAAATTGAACTGACCTATAACTGGGGGCAGGACGATGGCTATGCTCTGGGCACCGGATTCGGACATTTCGCTTTTGGTGTGCCCAATGTCGCTGCCGCAGTAGAGGCCGTGCGGGCTGGAGGCGGCAAGGTTACACGTGAGGCGGGGCCGGTTCAGTTTGGGACGACCGTTATCGCCTTTGTGGAAGACCCTGATGGGTACAAGGTGGAATTGATCGAACGGCCAGACTGAGCCGTTTGGCGAAGACTATTTCCTATCCCCACAGGGTTTTCTGCGTTCAGGCTGTGATTTTAATCCACGCCAGGCTGCTGTTTCAGGCGGACGATCAGGCGATCAAGGCAGTCGTTGATCGTATTGCCGGCCTTGCTGATCTGCGGGTCTGAGCTGAGTGAGAGTGCCTCTGCTGCCAGCATAGCGGGACTGACAATGCCCCGGATATCGTGCCTCAGCTTCGGGTCCGGGTCGGTGAAAGGTGTCGGCACGGGAGCCGGAACGCTGCGTGCGGCTGCGGCCTGTGCACGCAGGGATAGCCATAGTCCCAACAGCGCGCCACCAATTAAGGGCAGCAGGGCGGCCGGGAAGGAAAGACCCAGCAAGGCGCCGAGCAGCCCACCCATGACAGGAAGGCAAAAAGCCAGCACGATGGCCCGTGCTGCAGAAGAGAAAAAGGTCATGCGAGTCCAGCTCTGACGGAAGAGGGAGAGGAACGCAGGGCGACTCTGCGCCCTCCATTGACGTTCTCTTATCTGAACTCTATAAGCCGCCTCTTCAAGAGGGTGGTGCTCCGGCGGCCACTGGCAAAGCATATCTGATTCTTAGAACGAAGGGAGCGCCACCATGAAGCGCACTTATCAACCGTCCCGGCTGGTCCGCAAGCGTCGTCACGGCTTTCGTAGCCGTATGGCTACCGTAGGCGGCCGCAAGGTCATTGCCAATCGTCGCAGCAAGGGCCGCAAGCGTCTTTCCGCTTAAGTTCCGGTCTTGATCGACGGTTCCTGCGGAGCGGAACAGGCCCAGCCTGTTCCCGAACGTTCCGGCAGGCTTAAAAAAAGGAAGGAATTCCTTTTTCTGGCGGCACGTGGACGCAAGGCCCCGGTAACGGGGCTGGTGCTCCAGCTTGTCCGCAGGGCCGATACCGGGGCCGCCCGGATAGGGTTTACAGTAACCAAAAAGGTCGGCAACGCGGTGGTGCGTAACCGGGTGCGGCGCAGGCTGCGCGAGGTTGTGCGGAATGTCGAGCGTGATACTCTGCTCAATGGCCTTGATCTGGTTCTGATAGGCCGCGCGGCCACCCAGACCCGCCCGTTTGACGCCCTTGTGTCTGACTTCCGCAAGGCGCTAAGGCTCTGCCAGAAAGATGGCTAGACCCCCGATAGTTGCGGCGGGGCGCTTGAGCATGATGGATAGGGTCTTATGGATACAAGACGTCTGATACTGGCAACGGTGCTTTCGGCTCTGGTGCTCTTCGGGTTTGAATACTTTTTTCCGCAGACGCAGCCAGCCAGCGTAACGCCTCCCGCTGTCACGCAGTCGGTCGATAAGCCGGTTGCCGCGACGCAGGTGGCGGACGCGACCCATTCCGATACACAGGACAGCTCGGCCAGTGATGCGCCAGCCCGTGTCACCATTGATGCCCCGGCCGTTATGGGCAGCATCAACCTGCGTGGCGCGCGCCTTGATGACCTGCTGCTCAAGCAGTACCGTGAAACTGTCCAGCCCGACAGCCCGGATGTGCGCGTGCTCAGCCCCGCGGCCTCCAAGCGTGCGGATTTTGTGGATTTTGGCTGGCGCGCGGCACCAGATACGCAGGTGCGCCTGCCGGACAGCCAGAGCCTTTGGCGCGCGTCGGGCACCACGCTGGATGACAAACACCCGCTGACCCTGAGTTGGGACAATGGTCAAGGCCTGACTTTTGAAGTGCAGCTTGCGGTCGATCAGGACTACATGTTCAGCCTGACCCAGCGTGTGCATAACGCCACGACCCAGGCTGTGACACTATACCCGTTCTATCGTGTCAACCGTGGGTACACGCCAGAAGAAACCGGGGGCATGCTGGTGCATGAAGGCCCGATTTCCGTGGTGGATGGGCGCCTGAACGAAGGCTCCTACAAATCCGTGCGCACGGGTGGCACGCCGCCCGACGGTATTTCCTGGAGCCATCAGGGTACGGGCGGCTGGGCCGGTATTACCGACAAATACTGGCTGATGGCGGTTCTGCCTGACCAGACGGCGCCTGTTGTGGGCAGTTATGGCTGGCAGGCAGCAAACGGCCAGTACCAGGTAGGCTTTACGGGTGCCGCCCCTGTTGTGGTGGCGCCGGGGGCTACGGCCTCTTCGCTGGCGCATGTGTTCGCCGGTGCCAAGGAAGTACGTCTGCTTGACCGTTATGAAACCCAGCTCCATGTGCCCATGTTCTGGAAAGCGGTGGACTTCGGCTGGCTGTCCTTCCTTACGCGTCCGGTCTTTTTCCTGCTCGACCTGCTGTATCAGCAGTGCGGCAGCTTTGGCTGGGCTCTGCTGATCTTTACCGTGATCGTCAAGGTCGTGTTCCTGCCGCTGACCGTCAAGCAGATGCGCATGACCTGGAAGATGGCGCGCCTGAAGCCGCAGGTGGATGTCCTCCGTGCGCGGCACAAGGATGACCCGATGGCGCTGCAGCAGAATATCATGATGCTGTATCGCAAGGAAAACGTGAGCATGTTTGGCGGCTTCCTGCCGCTGTTCATTCAGGCTCCGGTGTTCTGGTGTCTTTATAAAGACCTGTATGTGACCATTGAAATGCGTCAGGCAGGCTTTGTAGGCTGGGTGAAGGATCTTTCAGCCCCTGATCCGACCAACGTGTTCAACCTGTTCGGTCTGGTGCCGTTCGATCCCACGCAGATCATGCCGTTCCTTGTGCTGGGGGCCTGGCCGATCATGTATGGCGCGACCCTGTTCCTGATGCAGAAGGTCAGCTCCAGCGCCAGCAACATGGACCCTGCGCAGCAGAAGGTCATGATGTTCATCCCGCTGCTGTTCACCTTCTTCATGGCGCGGCAGCCGGTGGGTCTGGTTATCTATTACTGCTGGAGCAACATTCTGACGGCCCTGCAGCAGGTCATCATCATGGCCCGCCTGCGTGCGGCGGATGCCAAGCCGCAACTGGTGCAGAAGAAATGAACACCGGCCCTACCACCTTCAGGGAACTGAAGGATGATCTCGACATTGCCGCCGCCCTGGAAAACGGGCGGCGGCTTTTTGCCGGTTCGTGCGACTTTGTGTTCGGTGCGCAGAAGCTGGGGCAGCTTCCACCGCTGACGCTGCCTGAAATCGCATTTGCCGGGCGCTCCAATGTGGGTAAGTCCAGTCTGGTCAATGCCCTGACGGGGCGTAAGACTCTGGCGCGCGCCTCTTCCGAGCCGGGCCGTACCAAGCAGCTCAATTTCTTTGATCTGGCTGGGCGGCTGATGCTGGTGGACATGCCGGGCTACGGCTATGCGCGGGCCGCGAAGTCAGTCAAGGAAGACTGGCAGGACATGATGTTCGACTACCTGCGCGGCCGCCCGGTGCTGCGCCGCGTGGTGCTTCTGCTTGATGCGCGGGTGGAGCTTAAAACCCATGATCGTGAGGTCATGGACCTGCTTGATCGTGCGGCAGTCAGTTTTCAGGTCGTGCTGACCAAATGTGACGATGTCAAACCCGGCCCGCTCGCCCGCAAGCAGGCCGAGGTGGAGGCAGTCATTGCCAAACACCCGGCAGCTTTCCCATATCTGACGCTGACAAGCAGCCAGACCGGGCTGGGTATGGAAGCGCTCCGGGCCGAACTTGCGGAATTTGCTCTGCCGTGAGCAGAGTGGCGGACAGACGACAAACAGGACTGCAGAACATGACCGAACCTCAGGTTCCTTCTCCCGGTCTTCAGCTTGATGCGGCACAGGAGGCCGCCGTTCTGGCAGGTGCTCTGCCGTATCTGCGTCGCTATGCGGGTGATACCATCGTGGTCAAATACGGTGGCCATGCCATGGGTAACAGCGATCTGGCCCGAACATTCGGGCGGGATATCGCACTGCTCAAGCTGATTGGCATCAACCCGGTGGTGGTGCACGGCGGCGGGCCGCAGATCAACCAGATGCTCAAGCGGCTCGATATTCCTTCCTCCTTTGTCGATGGCCTGCGCGTGACCGACGCCAATATGGTGGACGTGATCGAGATGGTTCTGGCCGGGTCCGTCAACAAGGAAGTGGCGGAACTGATCTGCGCGGCCGGCGCGCTGGCGGTCGGCATTTCGGGCAAGGATGGCAAGATGATTACCGCCCGCAAGCTCAAGCGGACGGTGCGTGATACCGACAGCGAGATCGAGCGCGTGCTGGACTTGGGCTTTGTGGGAGAACCGGTCAAGGTGGACCCGCGCGTGATCTACGCGCTGTCGGGGTCTGGCCTTATTCCGGTGATCGCCCCTGTGGGGCTGGGTGAAGATGGCGCGACCTATAACATCAACGCCGATACCGCAGCCGGAGCGGTCGCAGGAGCGGTGCACGCTACCCGTCTGCTGATGCTGACGGACGTGGCCGGGGTGTTGGATGCGCAGGGCAAGCTCATTCCCGAGCTGACCGCGACCGAGGCCCGCAAGGCTATTCAGGACGGCGTGATTACCGGCGGGATGATCCCCAAGGTGGAAACCTGTATCGAAGCGGTTCAGGCGGGAGCGAGGGCGGCCGTCATTATTGACGGGCGTATTCCTCATGCCTGCCTGTTGGAGCTGTTTACGGCATCGGGTTCCGGTACCCTGATCCGCGCTGACTAAAAAGGGGGCGGCTTAGCTGCCCTTCGTTTCTGGCGATCTGTTTTTTTCTGGCCCATTTTTCATCAAACGGTGTGTTATGACTCACGAAACTCTCCGCGCGCATATTGAAACCCTTTGGGAAAACCGTGAGGCTATTTCCTCGGCCACGCAGGGGGCTGATCGTGCGGCCATTGAAAGCGCGCTGGATGCGCTGGATTCCGGCAAGCTGCGCGTCGCGGCCCCGCATGACGGTGGCTGGGTGGTGCATGAATGGCTGAAAAAGGCGGTTCTGCTTTCTTTCCGCCTGAATGATAGCGTGGTCATGCCCGCTGGGGCCGCCGGTGCGCCGGCCTATGACAAGGTGCCGCTGAAATTCGCGGGCTGGGATCAGGCGCGCTTTGATGCCGCAGGTTTCCGCGTGGTGCCGGGTGCTGTTGTCCGTCGTTCGGCCTATATCGCGCCGGGCGCTGTGCTGATGCCGAGCTTTGTCAATGTTGGCGCGCATGTGGGTAGCGGCACCATGGTGGATACCTGGGCGACTGTCGGGAGCTGCGCGCAGATCGGCCGTAACTGCCATATCAGTGGCGGCGCGGGCATTGGCGGCGTGCTGGAACCCCTGCAGGCGGCCCCCGTCATCATCGAGGACGACTGCTTTATCGGTGCGCGCTCGGAAGTGGCGGAAGGCGTGATTGTGGAGCGTGGCTCCGTGCTGTCCATGGGTGTTTTCCTCGGGGCGTCGACCAAGATTGTTGATCGCGCGACGGGCGAAATCTACATGGGTCGGGTGCCGGCCTATTCGGTGGTGGTGCCGGGCACCATGCCGTCTTCCAACCCGGTTGGTGCGGATGGCCGCCCCAGTCCGGCGCTGGCCTGCGCGGTTATCGTCAAGCGCGTTGACGAGCGCACCCGCTCCAAGACGTCGATCAACGAACTGCTGCGCGACTAAGCGCGCGGAGGAGATTCCGGCATGACGGAAATGACCACAGATGGCGCAGCCTGCGCGGCCGGAACTTGGCGGCCGGATGATCTGTCCAACCCTGTGGCCGTGGCGCAGGCGCTGATTCGCCTGCCTTCCGTTTCCCCCGATCCGGGGGAAAGCCAGCGGCTTCTCGCCGCCATGCTGGAAACTCTGGGTTTTTCCGTTACCCATCTGCCCTATGGCGAGGGTGCGGAACGTACCCCCAATTTCTTTGCCCGTCTGGGCACGGGCGGGCCGCATATCTGCTACGCCGGCCATACCGATGTGGTGCCTCCCGGCCGTGCGGAAGACTGGCGTTACCCGCCTTATGAGGCCCGGATTGCCGATGGCCTGCTGTACGGGCGCGGTGCGTGCGACATGAAAGGCGGCATTGCGGCTTTTGTGGCTGCGGTGACGCGGCAGGTGGTTGCTGGTGGCGTGCCGGGTTCGATAAGCCTGCTGATTACAGGCGACGAGGAAGGCCCGGCGACCTACGGCACCTGTAAGGTGCTGGAATGGATGCAGGCCCACAGTCAGATCCCCGATTACTGTCTGGTGGGTGAGCCGACCAACCCACGGGTGCTGGGCGAGATGGTCAAGGTCGGACGGCGCGGCAGTCTGAACGCGCAGATCGTGGTCGAGGGCACGCAGGGGCACGTCGCCTATCCACACCGGGCGGATAATCCTGTGCATCGGCTGCTGGCGGTGCTGGAGGCCCTGCGCGCCACGCCGCTGGATCACGGCACCCAGTATTTCGAGCCCTCGTCCCTGCAGGTGACCAGTATCGACATCGGTAACGATGCGACCAATGTCATTCCCGCGCGCGCGCAGGCGCGGTTGAACATCCGCTTTAACGACCTGCATACAGGGGCGTCGCTAATCGGATGGATTGAAACCCTGTGTCGTCAACATGCGCCGCGTTCGACCGTTACGGCCACAATCAGTGGCGAGTCCTTCCTGACCCAGCCGGGGCGTGAAACCCGTGCGCTGGTATCTGCCATCCAGCAGGTGACAGGCCTGGAGCCCGCCCTGGATACCGGGGGCGGCACGTCAGACGCGCGCTTTATTGCGCAGTACTGTCCGGTCTCCGAGTTCGGGCTGGTTGGGGCCAGCATCCACAAGGTGGATGAACACGCCTCGGTGGATGATCTTGAGAAACTGACCAGTATTTACGAGACTTTTCTGCGAGAGGTGTGCGCGTGATTCCAGACGGTAAACCGATGAGCACAGTCAAGCGCATCATACAGGGTATGCTGCTGCTGTCCTCTGGTCGTAGGGAAGGGCTCGCGTTTTTCGAAGGCACAACCAATGCTCTTGGCGCGGCCATGGCGCCCCAGCTTGCTTTTGTGTTGGTGGGTGGCCTGCAGGTTTTCCTCCAGCCCGACAAGGTTATGGAACTGGTCAAGCTGCTGCTGTCATTTTGCGTTCTGCTGGTGCCGCTGGTCGTTACCCACGCCTACGCCCGGCGCTGGGGGCGCGAGGGGCTGTGGCTGCGCTACATGACAGCCGCGACCTGGTGCAACTGGATGATCGTGCTGGTTTCACTGACCTGCACCATTCTGGCCGTGTTGCTGTTCCCGGCGCTGGTCAAAGAACCGGCCTTTATGGTGGCTCTGGTTTTTGTGGCGACAGCGTATGAAATGTGGCTGCAGTGGTTTGTGGCGCGGGTTGGGCTGGAACTGGGCGCGGGTCGCGCTATTGTGCTGTACCTGTCCGTGTTGTTGGCGTGTTTCGCGCTGTATGCGATCGCTGCTTTGTTCCCGCCTCACTACCTGTTCATGCACGACATCTTGCAGCCCATGGTGAGCAGCACGCAGCACTGAGCAAAGGCTGCTGCCGGGCTGCGCGGAGCGGGTCGGTTCAGTTTTTATAGCGGGTGGACTGGCGGGTCTTCGGCTACAGTTTTATTGCCGGGAAAACGGGTCGGGGTCGTAGCCGACGCCGCTCAAGTAAAGTCCTTCCGCTGGGGCGGTTGGCCCGGCGGCTGAGCGGTCGCGGGCTTCCAGAGCCTGCGCGACCCGTTCGGGCGTCCATTGCCCGCTGCCGACCAGCTTGAGCGTGCCCACCATATTGCGAACCTGATGGTGCAGGAAAGAACGGGCCTGCGCCGTAATCACGATTTCATCGCCTTCGCGCCGCACGGCCAGATGATCAAGCGTGCGCAGGGGGCTTTTGGCCTGACAGGCGGCGGCACGGAACGAGGTGAAATCGTGCCTGCCCAGAAGTAGGCTGGCTGCCTCGTGCATCCGTTCGGCATCCAGCGGAGATTTGACGTGCCAGACATGGCCTGCCGCCAGAGCCGGGCGGGCACGGCGGTTGAGAATACGGTACCGATAAGCCCGCCATGTGGCGGAAAACCGGGCGTTCCACTCAAGTGAGACGGGAGCCGCCTCTGTCACGACAACCGCATGGGGCTTGAGGTGAAAGCTGAGCCCTTCTCGCACGGCATGGGGTGTCAGCTTCAGCCCGGCGGGAAAGTCCAGATGCGCGACCTGTGCCAACGCGTGCACGCCCGCATCTGTCCGTCCGGCGGTAATGCTGCCGACAGGCGCACCGCCAGCCAGTCGGCTTGCGGCATCTTCCAGCAGGGCCTGGACGGACAGCCCGGAAGACTGACGCTGCCAGCCGACAAGCCCTGCACCGTCATATTCAATCCTGACAGCCCAGCGCTGGATGGCGGCCTCGTCAGTCATGGGGGGCGGTGGCCTCTCCCAGACGCAGTCCGACGGGCAGGCTCTGGCCGCGCTGGAAGGCATCGGCCTGCATCATGCCGCGCCCGGGGCGTTGCAGCGTCAGCAGGCGGATGGACCCTTCGCCGCAGGCGATGGTCAGGTGCTCGTCCAGAATGGTGCCGGGTGGCGCGTTAGAGGCCGAGGCCCTGTTGTCAGGAATGGCCGCGCCGATCTTGATGACCGTGCCATCGGGCAGGGTGGTGAACGTGCCGGGCCAGGGCGTGAGCGCGCGGATACGGCGGTCGATGGCCGCAGCACTCTCCCGCCAGTTGATGCGACCGTCCTCACGCGTCAGGCGGGGGGCATAGGTTACGCCATCTTCTGGCTGTGGCTGGGGGGCTACCCCTTCGGCCAGCACATGCAGCACCAGCTCCGCCCCCATGAGGGCAAGCTGGTCATGCAGGGTTGTGGCGGTTGTGGCGGCGGTAATGGGCACGTTGTCGGCCCGCAGCATGGGGCCTGTATCCAGCCCGGCTTCCATCTGCATGATGGTCACGCCGCTTTCTGTATCCCCTGCCAGAATGGCGCTCTGGATGGGGGATGCTCCACGCCAGCGCGGCAGCAGGCTGGCGTGGATGTTCAGGCAGCCAAGCCGTGGGGCTGCCAGCATCGCGGGCGGGAGGATCAGCCCATAGGCCGCGACAATGGCGGCGTCGGCCTTCAGTGCGGCAAAGGCTTCCCACTCCGCCGGGCTGGCGCGCAGGGAAACGGGGTGACGTACTGTCAGCCCCAGTTGTTCGGCGGCGCATTGCACGGGGGAGGGACGCATGGCCTTGCCCCGGCCTGCCGGGCGGGGCGGCTGGGAATAGACGGCGGCGATATCATGCCCGCGTGCGTGCAGCGCGCGCAGGGCGGGGACAGCGAAATCGGGCGTGCCCATGAAGACAAGACGCATGAACCGGGGCTTTCTGCTAACGGGCGTGCGGGACTAGGTGCGTTTCAGTTCCTTGGCCAGCCGACGCAGGATCATGTTGCGGCGCAGGTTGGACAGATGATCCACAAACAGCACGCCTTCGAGATGGTCTATTTCATGCTGGATGCAGGTGGCCAGCAGGCCGCTCGCGTCACGCTCGATGGTTGCGCCATCAACGCCGATCCAGCGCACACGCACACTTTCGGGGCGGGCGACTTCGGCATACTGGTTGGGCAGTGACAGACAGCCTTCCTCGTGTACATTCATGGCGTCGCTTTCACGGATGATCTCGGGGTTGATCATGATCAGCGGATCGCGCGCGTCTTTTTCGCCCAGATCAACCAGCAGGAAACGCTGGCTGATACCCACCTGCGGAGCGGCCAGACCGATACCGGGGGCCGCGTACATGGCGGCGAACATGCCCGGCAGCGCAGCGCGGATGTCCTGCATGTCCTCAGGGCGCACGAGGCGGGCCTTCTGGCGGAGCGTCGGGTGCGGCGGCGTCAGGATTTCAAGCGGAGCCGCCTGGGCTGCTGCTGCGGCAAAGGCGGCATTGGTAAGAGTTGCGTCTGTCATAAGGCCGGATTTAGCCTTCTGTCCGGGCAGATGCCAGAGGAAAAGCGGCCTGAGCGCGACAAAGTCGTCGCCTTGCGACAGCGTGCAAGGCTCTGGATGTTTCCTGCGTGTGTCTGCCGTTCGGCATCTTGTCTCGGCACGGGGCGTACGGGCTTCTGTCACTCCGTGGCCACAGAGTGTAGGCCAAAAAGCGGGCAATCCTACCATATATAGCGAGGCGGGGTTGCGTACGGGGCGGAACGTCCCATATCGTTAACAAAGCCGCGATGCCGTTACGGGTCTGGCTTTTTGTCTCGCTCAGGAAGGAGGAGGCTTCTATACCATGTCAGGCAGGCTTTTCGGGTCGCCCATGTTTTTGGGGTTCGACCATCTTGAACAGATGCTCGAACGGGCGGGAAAAGGGGCGGGAGATGGCTATCCGCCCTACAATATCGAACAGATCGCCCAGAATGGACTGCGGATCACGCTTGCTGTCGCCGGTTTTCGTATGGAGGATCTGCAGATCACTCAGGAAGACAACCAGCTTGTAATCCGTGGTCGCCAGACCGATGACGGCGAAGAAAAGGTCTTTCTGCATCGCGGCATTGCTTCACGCCAGTTTCAGAAGGCGTTCGTTCTGGCAGAAGGCATAGAAACAGGCGGCGCGTGGCTCGATAACGGCCTGCTGCACATTGATCTGTTCCGTCCTCAGCCTGAGGTGCGGGTCAGACAGATCGAAATTATCCAGGGTGGACAGAAGCGGGCGGGCGCAACACTCAAGCCCCGTTCTACCGCCCGGGTGCTTCGTCCGGTTACGGATGTGAGCGATAGCTGAGCACGCAAGAAGGAGGACGCCATGAAAAGTGCAAGTGAAAACAGCCGTGCCACGGCGTTGCTGAAGGCCGAACCGCTGCTTGATGTGCGCCAGCTTTCGGATGTCCAGTTCCGTTCTCTGGGCTTGCGGCAGGTTGCTTACATGCGGCCCGCGACGATGGATGACGGAGAGGAAGGCTGCGCTATTTACGCTGCCGATGGCTCCCTTCTGGCCGTGGTGGAAGATATGGAAACCGCGTGGGGGGCCATTATGCAGAACGATATGGTGCCCGCTTCCCTTCAGTAAGGGGTGGCCGGACGAAAAAAGGAAAGGGGTCGTTAGCAGCGGCCCCTTTTTTCATGTTGCGCGGCTTTAGACAGGCGCAGTGTCCACCCAGCCGATATTGCCGTCGTCCCGTCGGTATATGAGGCTGATCTGCTGGTTTCCGGCATTGCGGAACAGCATGAAATCGCTACCCGAAAGATCAAGCCGCATCACGGCCTCGCCGACCGCGAGCAGGGGAATATCGGTCGGTTGTTCGGCAATGACCGTCGCATAGGTTTCATCCGGCTGGGCCTGATCTTCATTTGCCGCAGCCGCCTGCTGGCTCTCGTCCACCGGGCGCAGGATGTAAGAGCGCGCTTTCTGCGGTGCTTCCTGCCGGGCAGTGGTACGGCTGTGCGTTGTGATGCGGCGATGGTAACGACGTAGACGCTTGGCGATATGTTCTGCCGCATCGTCAAAGGCGGCGTTGGCGTCCGAGGCTTCACCCTCTCCGCGCAGAACAAGGCCGCGCCCCGCGCGGACATTGATGTCGCAGGTAAAGAACGAGCGAGCCCGGCTGAATGTCACTTGCGCTTCCAGCGCTTTATCGAAATAGCGTTCAGCCAACGTGCCGAGATGGGTGTTGACCCGATGTTTCAGGGCACTGGAAAGGTCAACCTGTTTACCGGAAACCTGTATGTGCATAGGATAACGCTCCTTGCTGCTGACAGGCAGAGCCGAGCGGGTCTGAGAACGCGGCGTCAATCCGCACGCGGATTCAGGCCCAGGCGGTTTGCCCTCCTGCGTGCGGCTAGACACCGCAACGCTTCGTTTGTTATTTGGGCACGCCTTCCAGAGCGTGTCCATGCCTTTGTTAAGGTTTTAATGCAGCAGCGTAGAGCAGGGTTGCATCACGCGCGCGTAGATGTGTTCCACAAAAAAGACCGCGCCTGTCCAGCGGGCCGGATTCTGAAGGAGAGCCCTCATGCTCCTGCGTTCTTCTCTGGCGGAGTCCGTGCCCTCCATGCCGCGCAGCCGCTGGCAATGGCGTATCCGGGTAGGGTGTCTGGTCTGTCTTATGCTGGTTTATGGTCTGCTGATGTGGCGAATGACACACACCCCGCGCTCGCATAACGAGCGGGCGGCCGCTTCCGCCGCCATGCTGCGTATTCCCGTAAAGCTGCTTGCGCCGGAGCGCATCGTCCCTGCGCCGGTCGCGCCTCCGATCGTTCTGGAAGCTCCGCCGCCTGCGGTGTTTGCGCCGCCGGTTCTGAACCGGGGCCACCATGACTGATCTGTCTCTGGCCAGCGTGCATCTTTATCCGGTCAAAGGGTTGCATGGGCTTACCCCGCCTGCCGCGCTGGTCCGGCCCTGGGGGCTGGAAGGTGACAGACGCTGGGTGGTTGTGGACCCGGAGGGCCGGTTTCTGACGCAGCGAGCCTGCCGCGGCATGGCGCTGATTACGCCCATTCCCACCTCGGAAGGGCTGACCCTCACGCGCGCGGGCAGCAGGCCCTGTCCTGTCCGCTTCCCCGATGCGGATGCGCCGCCACGTGTTGTTACCGTGTGGAGCGACACGGTGCATGGGCGCGATGCGGGGGATGCCGTCGCGCACTGGCTGTCCGATGCGCTGGCCCGGCCGTGCCGTCTGGTGTGGATGCATGTGCCTGAGCTTGCGCGGATTCGTTCGCTGTCAGGCGAGGATGTTCCGGTTTCCTTCGCGGATGGCTATCCGCTGCTGGTCGCCAGCGCCACGTCCCTGGCAGATCTGAACGCGCGGCTTGGCCCGGAACGGGCCATTCCCATGAACCGCTTCCGCGCGAATATCGTGGTTGATGGGGCCTTACCGTGGGAAGAAGATGGATGGCGTCTTCTGTCCATCGGTACGGCGTTGATCCGCATCGTGGCATCCTGCGCGCGTTGTGTGGTGACGACCGTGGACCAGCATACCGGGCAGATTCCGACACCGGGCGAGCCGTTGGCTACACTGGCCACATTTCGCCGGGCTCAGGACGGCATCATGTTCGCGCAGAATGCCATTGTGGAAAGAGCAGGCATGATTACCGCAGGAGACAGGGTGGAGGTGCTCGAACGCGGCCCTTCCAACCTGGTTCTGGCAGGCTAGAGCGAGAAGCTTTCGCCCAGATAGACGCGGCGCACGTCCTCGTTTGCCACAATCTCTTCCGGTACCCCCTGCATCAGCACCTGCCCACTGTGCATGATATACGCGCGGTCAATGACTTCGAGCGTTTCGCGCACATTGTGGTCGGTAATCAGCACGCCGATACCGCGGTCCTTGAGATGCGAGACCAGATCGCGGATTTCACCCACCGCAATGGGGTCGATGCCGGCCAGTGGTTCGTCGAGCAGGATATAGTGGGGCTGGCTGGCCAGTGCGCGGGCGATTTCAAGACGGCGACGTTCTCCCCCAGACAGGGCCAGTGAGGGCGAACGCCGCAGATGAGAAATGCCGAACTCGCCCAGCAGACTGTCGAGCATCATCTGGCGCTGGTCAGGGTCGGACTCCACGACTTCCAGTGCCGCCATGATGTTCTGTTCAACATTCAGACCACGGAAGATACTGGCTTCCTGCGGGAGGTAGCCAATGCCCAACCGGGCGCGACGGTACATGGGCAGGTGAGTTATGTCGGTGCCATCAAGGGTGATGGAACCAGTATCGGGCTGGATCAGCCCTACAATCATGTAAAAACTGGTGGTTTTACCCGCGCCGTTGGGGCCAAGCAGGCCCACGGCCTCGCCACGATGCACCTCGATCGAGACGTTTTTGACTACTTCACGCTTTTTGTAGCTTTTGCCGATCCCGTGCGCGAACAGGCCGTTACCCGGAGAGCTTTCGCCCAGTATGCCGGTGGCGGCCATATCGGCGCCGTCAGAAGGGGGCAGCATCTGCTCTGTTTCCGGGATCATGCCTATTTCCTGTCCGATGTATCGGCGTTGGCGGGAACAACCACACCGCTCACCCGCCCGCCTGGCTGTTCCGACATGGTCGCCAGACCTGTGTGCATGTTGATGATGGCGGCCGCACCCTGAATCTGGTTTGGCCCGCGTGTGATATGCACATTGCCGACAATGCGGGCAATGCCGGTATCGGGCACGTAAACGCCGCGATCCCCCGTGACGGTTTCTGTCTGGGTTCGCACCCATACATGCCCGAACGCATTCACTTTTTCCAGCTTACCCGAACCATTCTCCAGGGGGGAGGAGGCATCTGTTGCGGTCTTGTCCGTCTTGTCGTCCGCAGGAGCGGCAGGCGCGCTGTAGCCGACCAGCACGTCGGCGCGAATCTGGCGTTGGTCGTTGGTGGTAACGGTCGCGTTGCCGCGCCCGATGGAAATATGCTGCTGAGCATAATACTCCATCGAATCCCGCGCGGTCATGACATCCTGCGGGGTTGTCAGCTTCATGTTCTTGCCGGTCATGACCATAGTGGCCTGATCAATGTCATAGACCGCGTGATCGCCCCAGGCCTGATCGGTGTTGGTGTAGATATGCACATGACCGATGGCTTCAAGCCGGTAGATTTCGTTGGCGCCTGAATCCTGTTCGCTATCGGGCTGGGGGGCAGTTTTCTTGTCCGCGCCCGCCGGGGCGGGGGCTTTCTTGCGGTAGAAAGCAATCAGCTTGTCCGCCGTGACAGTGACATCACCCCGAACAGCCTTGGCCTGATCATAAGCCGTGACCTTTTTCTGGTTCTGGTCCCAGTCAAATCCCCCGGCGGCCGTAACGGTAATCTGCCCGCCATGGGACATGTCGATGGCCTGCGCATGGGCCGGGCGGTGGAGTGCCAGCGCGGCCAGTGCAAGGCTGGACAGCAGGGCGTAGGTGCGTGCGGGCCGCAGGCGGAAAGACCCGGACAGGAAAAGGGGGGCGGTACGCATGTCAGGACGCCTTCTTGCTCTGGTCCGGGGTGCTGTGGCGGTCATCGTTGAGGATAAGCCGGCCGGGGCCGCGAAACTGTGCGATGCCATCATGTTGGGACAGCAGGAAGCCTTGCGCGTCAAGCTGGCCGAATGGGCCTTCGATATGGACCCACGCGTCGGAAGCGGCAATCCCACGTCTGACGTCAATATCGACCATGGGGGTGTGCATCATCAGTCCGTCGCTGCGGTAGAGCGTGACATTGCCTGTCAGGTCCAGCAGGTGCGCATGTTGCATGTAAACGCCCTTGGCGGAGCGCGCCAGCATCCATCCCCCCGACTGGGGCAGGATATCGGCCACGGGGTTGGTCAGATCCATACGGTTATCGTTGATCTGGTGCGCGCTGTCCGCCGTGATCATGAAGGGGCGCTGCTGTTCGTCCACCCCGCGATAGGTGGCGCCGACAAGGTTGCCGCTTTCGATGCGGATATTGGCCAGTTCACGCAGCACGGTCTTGTTGGCGCTCAGCAGGTGCTCCACTTCCGGCCACGCGATAATGCTGCCTAGCAGCAGTATCGCTGCCGCGGGCAGCGCCCATTTGGCGCGGCGCAGCAGGGTGCGGCGTCGGGCCAGATGGGCGCTGTCGGGCGCGGCACGGCGCAGGTTGCCGGCTGAAAGCTGCTCGCGCTGCCGCGTCATGAGCGAGCGCGGACGTGCGAAGTCGGCGCGTTCGGCGCGCGGGCTTGCGGCCGCGCTCTCTGCCGGTTCGGGCTTGGGGAGCACGGGGGTGTCTGTCGTTTCGGGAGGGAGGTCGCTCATTCAATCCCGGCTTTGATCAGGTCATGCACATGGATCACACCCAGTGGATGACGGTCAGGCCCCAGAACGAACAGGGAGGTAATGGGCCTCGTGCGTGCATTCATGACCCGCAACGCTTCCGATGCGAGGATATCGGGCTCTATCGTCAGCGGCATGGCGTTCATGACATCCTTGGCTAGGGTGGCGGTCAGATCATGATCCAGAGCGCGACGTAGATCTCCATCCGTTATCAGCCCCGCCAGAGTGCCATTCTGCCCCACAATGCCGACACAGCCTAGCGCCTTGTGTGTCATTTCCATGATCACGTCGCGCATGTGGGTCTGCGGTGTAGCCAGCGGCATGGCTGGCCCCGTACGCATGAGTTCACGCACGGTGCGCAGCCGTGCGCCCAGCCGCCCGCCGGGGTGGAAGGTGCTGAAATCCGCCGCCGTAAAGCCGCGCTGGCGCAGTAGGGCCACGGCCAGCGCATCCCCGAAGGCGAGCTGGCACAGCGTGCTGGTGGTCGGAGCCAGCCCCATGGGGCAGGCCTCGGGCATGGCAGGCAGGATCATTGCCACCGTGGCTGCCGCCGCCAGTGTGGAGCCCGCGCGGCTGGTGACGGCGAGCAGAGGCAGGCCGCTGGCGCGGGCATGGGCCGCGATATCGGCCAGTTCCGTTGTTTCACCGGAATTGGAAAAAGCCAGTATGGCATCGCCCGGCTGGATCATCCCCAGATCGCCATGAGAGGCCTCGGCAGGGTGCACGAACAGCGAGGGTGTGCCGGTGGAGGCTAGCGTCGCCTGTATCTTGCGCGCGATATGGCCCGATTTGCCAATGCCCGTCACCACCACGCGGCCTGGCAGGGCCAGCAGGATGGCCATTGCCTGCGCAAAGGCGCCGCCCAGCCCGGTATGGTCTTCCAGAGCGTGCGCCAGTGCGGCAAGCCCGGCGGCTTCCATCCGCACTGTCGTGGCGGCATCAGCCCCGGAGGGGGGCAGTATGGGTGAGAGGGTGGGCTGCTGGGTCATGGGTTATGCAGTTCGCTTACACGCAAAAGGCGGGGGGCGTGAAGGTTTTCATGCCCGATGCGCGAAAATATCCGGCTCATCATAGCCCAGAATATCCAGTCTGGCCCGGCTGGGCAGGAAGTCGAAGCAGGCCTGCGCAAGCTTCCGCCGCTCTTCACGTTCCAGCAGGGCTTCCAGCCGTGCCCACAGCGCGTGCAGGTGCAGCACGTCTGAGGCAGCGTAGGCGCATTGCTCGGGGGTGAGGGTCGGAGCGCCCCAGTCGGAAGTCTGCTGGTGCTTGCTAAGTTCCACCCCCAGGATTTCACGGCACAGGGCCGCAAGGCCATGGCGCTCGGTAAAGGTGCGGACCAGCTTGGCGGCGATTTTGGTGCAGATCACCGGGGCGACGGTAATTCCCAGAGCCTGTTGCAGGATGCCGACATCGAACCGGGCAAAGTGCATGATCTTGGTCAGACTGGAGTCTGCCAGAACCCGCTTGAGGTTGGGGCAGGCGTACCCGGTGCCGCCGAGGCGGGTGGGGATGAGCTGAACCAGATGTGCCGTGCCGTCTCCGGCGGACAACTGGACAAGACACAGCCGGTCACGATGGGGGTTGAGCCCCATGGTTTCGGTATCCACGGCAACCGAGCCGGTAAAAGTCAGGCCGTCCGGCAGGTCGTTCTGGTGGAGCGTGACGGCATTGTCCGAATAAGCTGAGGTCATGGCCCGCTCCCCGGTTGCATGGTGTCCGGCCTGTGCCGCCTTCGGCTGGGGCCTTTAGTTATTCTAAAGATGAACGCGCACCGATACCGCTCGCGGCGTGGCTTGTCCATTCCTGCCGCTGGTTCAGCCCTGTCTGCCGTTCGTTCCCGGTTCGCTGAAGAGCAGGCAACCTGGGGCGGGGGGATAGGCGAAAGCCCCGCAGATGCGCTAGGGGAGGGAGCAGAATGACCAGAAAACCGGACACCCCGCCCATGCGCTCCTCCCGCCCGTCCCGGCCCGCGCGCCGCTCCCGCTCTTCAGGCCCGGCCGGTGGTGGCCGCGCTGCCGCGTCGGGCGGTGGGCTGTGGCTGTTCGGCACGCACGCCGTCGGGGCGGCGCTGGCCAACCCGCAGCGTGTCTGTGAACGCCTGCTGGTGACAGAGGCCGAACATCCCGCCGTGCAGGAAGCCATGCAGGCCGGTGGTCTGCGTGTCACGCCTGAGCTTGTGCAGCGCGTTCGGCTGGATGACATGCTTGGCCCGGATGCGGTGCATCAGGGTGTGGCGCTGCTCGTGCGCCCACTGCCTTCACTGGCGCTGGATGAGGCGCTGGAGCGACCCGGCCCGGTGCTGGTGCTCGATCAGGTGACGGACCCGCGCAATGTGGGGGCTATCCTGCGCTCTGCGGCAGCGTTCGGGGCGGCCTGTCTGGTGGTGCAGGACCGCAACGCCCCGGAGGAAACCGCCGTGCTGGCCAAGGCGGCTTCTGGCGCGCTGGAGACGGTGCCGATCGTGCGTGAGGTCAATCTTTCACGCGCCATAGAGCAGTTGCAGAAGGCGGGCTGCTGGACAGTCGGGCTGGATGCCGGCGGTGGCCTGCTGGATGGCGCGGCGTTTGAAAACCGGCGTGTGGCCCTTGTACTGGGTGCGGAAGGGCGCGGTCTGCGCCGTCTGACGCGTGAAAGCTGCGATGAAATCGCCGGGTTGTATATGCCCGGCGAGATGGAAAGCCTGAATGTGTCCGTTGCGGCGGCGGTCGGGCTTTATGAACTGGCCCGCCGGGGACGGCTGAGCGCATAACCGGCGAAAGCCGTGAAAAATCCGACATAATAGCCAATATCGGCCCCGCCCAGCCACGCGGCCACGGGGCCGGTATACAGGCTGCTGGTGGAAAACAGGCCAATGGTCAGCACGGTGATGACCACGAACAGCGTGGCGCCTCGGGTCCAGCCGGGCGGCACGGGATGCACCGTGCGGTCGCCCAGATACCAGTCCGCCAGCACGATCCCGATCCACGGCGCGATCCAGTAGAGCGTCACCAGCAGATAGTCGGTATAGAGCGTCGCGTAGCGCCCGGCTCCGGCTACAGCCAGGCCGTAGCCCAGGAGCGCGGTCAGCACGGCGGCGGCCACGCGCGGGATGTGCAGCCCGGCGGAAATCAGGCTGTAGCTCGCGGTGTTGTCGTTAAAGGAATTGCCGGTGATGGAGGAGAGCGCAATGGCGGCCAGAGCTACGCCGCCCAGCGGCCCCATGGCCTGTTGCAGCGAGGCAATGACCGCTGTGGGGGATGGATCGGCAACGCTGCCCGCGCAGATCAGCCCTAAAATCTGGAAGGGAATGGCCGAACAGAGCAGCCCCGCCAGCGCCAGCAACACGACTTTGACAGGGTTGGAAGTGGCAGGCAGATAGCGCGTGTAGTCTGATGAGTAGGACGCCCACGACAGGTTGAAGCTGACGAGAATCCCGACCGCCAGCAGGAATGTACCGGGGCTGACGGCATGGTGCGTGACCAGTGGCGCCTGCCCGCGCAGGGCGAACACAACCCCCATCAAGCTGAACACGACCAGCAGCAGCCCGCCCAGATATTTCTGCAACGCCTGCACCATGTGATGGCCGTAGATGGAGGCCACCATCTGCACCCCAGCCAGCGCTGCCAGCGCCAGCCAGAACGGCGTATGCAGGCCCATGGCCAGCAGCAGGGTCAGCAGCGCGGTGGCGGCGGGCACGTTGTTCACCGCGTCCCACCCCACGCAGTAAATCCAGTTGAGCAGGGCGGGAGGGCGCACGCCCAGTTGTCCCAACGCGCGGCGCGAGGCCTCCATCTGAGTCAGGCCGGTGGGCGGGCCGATGGCTGCCGCCAGCGCGACAGGCAGCGCCCCGATCAGGTTGCCCAGCAGCACGGCCGCCACGCCCGCGCGGAAGTCCAGCCCCATGCTGACGAGCAGCGCCCCCGTTACCCAGCCACCGGGGCCAAGGTTGGGAGAAAAATGGCTCCAGAAGACCCGATCCATTTTCATGGTCTTGAGCGCATCTGGCACGGGCTGACTGACGGAGGCGGCTGAAAGATCTTCCATCCAGCCGTTACGGGGAGCGGCCTGGGGCGTGTCCTGTGTCATGACGGTTCCATAAAGGCGCGAGAATAAAGGCCCGGCAGGGCTGGCACCGGATCAGGAAAGGTCGGGCTCGGGCATACTGCCCGGTGCGCCTGCGGACTGGCGTGTGTAGCACGCCTCGGCCACGCGGGGCGGCAGAAGGTCCATCAGCCGTGATCCAGCCACCAGCCAGCGCGGGAAGATGATGCGCCGCTCATTACGGCCCAGCCCCCGCAAAATCCGGTGGCACGCCGTATTCACGTCTGTCAGCCCCGGCATGGCGAAGCGGTTGCCGACGACCATGGGGGTATCCAGAAAACCGCAAACGACGGAACTGAGTAGAATACCTTCGCGCCGGGCGTTGGCGCCACTGGCGATCATAAAGCGGTCTACCGCTGCTTTGGCCGCGCAATAAGCGGGTGTGCCGGGAAAAGACACCAGCCCCGCGACCGAGGCAATGGCGCAGATACGGCCACGCAGACCATCAGGGCGGCGCGGTTGATTGCGCATGACCTCCATGGCGGGCAGCACGGTATTGAGCACGCCCATCAGGTCGGTTTCAAAAATCCGGCGGACCTGTTCAGGCGGCTCGTGCGGGGCTGTTATGGTGGCGGTGGGCTTGCGGGTGCCGCCGGTAATACCCGCGCAGGCCAGAACCAGATCAAGCGGAGCAGCGCCGCGCACCCAGTCTTCCATGGCGGCGCGGTCGTTCACATCCGCCAGCAGGGTGGAGACCTCGGCCCCTTTTTCGGCGCAGCGCGCGGCGGTGTCGTTCAGGCGTTCGGCGCAGCGGTCGCCCAGCCAGAGCCTGCGGCCGGGGCGCGCCAGAGTCAGCGCAAGGGTCTGGCCCAGTCCAGAGGAAGCGCCGGTAATAAGGACAGAAGAATGGAGCATTGAGAAAACAGTCTTAAGCATCGTGTTGCGGGCTGTGGCGCACCATGGCGGCTTCTGGCATGAAGGGGCAATACCGGAAGCGTGATATGGTGCGATACCGAAGGAGCATTGAGGGGAGCATGGAAGGCGGCATGACGGAGAATGGAGCGGATTGCCCGACAAAAACAAACCGCAGGGGGGTGTGTTTTGTCATTTCCGCTCCTTCAGGAGCGGGAAAATCGACCATTGCCAACGCCCTGCGGGCTTCGGATACGCGACTGCGACATTCCGTTTCCGTGACCACGCGCCAGCCTCGGCCCGGAGAGAGAGAAGGCGTGCACTACTATTTCCGCAGCATGGAACAGTTTGAGGCCATGGCGGAAGCGGGCGAAATGCTGGAGTGGGCCACCGTTTTCGGCCGTGGTTATGGCACTCCCCGCGGCCCGGTGGAAGCAACTCTCGCCGCAGGGCACGACATGGTGTTCGATATCGACTGGCAGGGGCACCAGCAGATCAGGAAGGCCCTGCCGGCGGATGTAGTCAGCCTGTTCGTGCTGCCGCCCTCAATGACCGAGCTTGAACGTCGGCTACATGGTCGTGCCTCTGATCACCCTGAAGAAATCGCGCGGCGCATGGCCGCCGCCCGGGACGAAATTTCGCACTGGCGTGAATTCGATTACGTGATCGTCAACACCGAACTCGACCGCGCCATAGCCGAAGCCCGCGCGGTGCTGATGGCCGCGCGGCAGGCCGTTTCGCGGCAGGCCGGGCTTGCGGATTTTGTCCACACGTTCGGGGTCTGAAGGCTGATGGATTTTTCCGCCATTACCGTCCTGTGCGTGGGCGATGTCATGCTCGACCGTTTTCTGTACGGGCGTATGGAGCGTATCTCGCCTGAAGCGCCGGTGCCCGTGCTCCTGCTTGATGCCCGCCGGGAGATGCCGGGCGGGGCTGGTAACGTCGCCAGCAATATTCTCTCGCTCGGCGGGCGGGCGGTTCTGGTTGGGCTGACCGGGCAGGACGAGGCCGGGGCCACATTGAGGGGGGCGCTGGCCGACAGGGCCGGGTTGCAGGATGCAACCTGTATCAGCGCGGTTCGTCCCACGATCTGCAAGACGCGCTTTATCGCTGCCCACCAGCAGGTGGTGCGGGTGGATGAGGAAAGCCGCTCCGGGCTTGAGGCACAGGAGGCCGAAAGCCTGTGCGCGGCCATTACAGCCCATATGGGGCAGGTTCAGGCCGTTGTTGTGTCGGATTATGGCAAGGGCGTTTGCGCGCCTGCGGTGCTGGAGCATCTGTTCGCGCAGGCGGGGCATTTGGGGGTGCCGGTTTTTGTGGACCCCAAAAGCACCGATTACAGCCTGTACCGGGGGGCTGCATGTATTACCCCCAACGCGCGTGAACTGGCGGCCGCCTCGGCCATGCCGGTGGAGAGCGAAGTCCAGGTGGAAGCGGCGGCCCGCACGGTTATGGAACGGGCCGAGGCGCAGGCCATTCTGGCCACCCGTTCCGAAAAAGGCATGATGCTGGTGCGCCGTAATGGCCCGGCTTTGTCCGTGCCCGCCCGCGCGCGTGAGGTGTTCGATGTGTCCGGCGCGGGGGACACCGTGATCGCTACCATGGCGCTGGCCGTGGGGGCTGGCATGAGTTTCGAGCAGGCCATGCGTGTTGCCAATGCGGCGGCGGGCGTAGTGGTAGGTAAGCTCGGCACGGCCACGGCGGATATTGGTGAAGTCCTGCGCGAACTGGATGATCAGGATGCGCAGGGCGATGGCGACGGGAGCACCGCGCCGCTGCTGCCGCTGGAAGCCATGCGCGCGCAGGTGGACCGCTGGCGCGCGCGCGGGCTCAAGGTCGGTTTTACCAATGGCTGTTTCGATATTCTCCACCCAGGGCATGTAAGCCTGCTGGCGCAGGCCCGTGCTGCCTGTGACAGGCTGGTGGTGGCGCTGAACACCGATGCGAGCGTGCGCCGCCTCAAAGGCGAAACCCGGCCCGTTAATACGCTGGAGGCGCGTGCGACCGTCATGGGCGCGCTGCGTATGGTGGATGCCGTCGTTGCCTTTGATGACGATACGCCTCTGGAGACGATCCGCGTCCTGATGCCTGATGTGCTGGTCAAAGGCGCGGATTACACGGCTGAAACCGTTGTCGGGGCTGATCTTGTGCTGGGAGCCGGAGGGCGGCTGGTGCTGGCGGATCTGCGTCAGGGTCATTCCACCACGGCCATTATCGGGCGGGCGCGGAGCTAGTGAGCAGTTGCACTACGCAGGAGGCTGCTCAGGCGCTCAGGGCCGTGCACGGGCGGTTTACGGACTGGCTGTTCGGGCAGGCTCTGCCATTCTGGGCTGATACGGGGTGCGACGGCGCGGCGGGAGAGCCTGCGGCCTTTGGCGCGCAGGAGCACCTGACATGCGAAGGCGTGCCTGCGCGCCCGCCTTTCAAGCGGGTGCGGGTGCAGGCCCGGCAGCTTTTCGTGTTTTCATGGGCGGCGTTGCGGGGCTGGCCAGAGGCGCGCGCACGGGCGGACGGCATTTTCCGGTTTCTGCTCGGGGCGCATCGGGCCGATGGGGGCTGGGCCAGCCGGCTGACGCCTACGGGCGAGGTGCTGGATAACACGGCTGATCTGTATGATCTGGCGTTCGTGGTGTTCGCGCTGGCTTGGTACGCTCGGCTGGTGGGCGCGGACGGGCAGGCCGTTACGCTCGCGCGCGAAACCCTGCGCTGGATTGAAACGGCGATGTCGCGGCCTGAAGGCGGCTTTCTGAACTGCCTGCCCGATGATGGCGCGGCCTGGCAGCAGAACCCGCATATGCACCTGTTTGAAGCCGTGCTGGCGCTGTACGACACGACCGGGCAGACCGAGGACCTAGCGCTGGCGCATGGGCTGTACGGGTTGTTCAAAACGCGTTTTCTCGATTCCGAAGCCGGGTGTCTGGGCGAGTATTTTCAGGCGGGTTGGGCTCCGGCCGCGGGTGAGGCCGGACAGTGGACGGAACCGGGGCATCATTTCGAGTGGGTGTGGCTGCTCCATGCCTATACCGCCCGGAGCGGTGTTGAAACATGGGCCGAGGCCGACAGGCTCTGTCGTTTCGCGCTCGCGCATGGCGTGATGGACGATACGGCTCTGGTGCGCGATGCCGTCAGCCGGGACGGGCAGGTGCTGAGCAATGCCGCGCGGCTATGGGTACAGGGGGAAGCCCTGCGTGGGCTCCTGAGCCATGATGCGCGCGCCCATGGTGCGCTTGCGGCCCGTGTGGGGGACAACCTGCTGAGGTACTATCTACGCGGCCCCGTAGCTTGCGCCAGCGCGCAGGCAACATGGACAGACCAGCTTGACGCGCAGGGCCTGCCAGCGGTGGAGCGTATCCCCACCAGCTCTTTCTATCATATCGTGACCGCGTATGATGAGCTCGACCGCGCCGTGCGGGAAGGATGGGTGGAAAAGAACCCCGCGTAATCGCGGTGGACTCTTACGGGAGCGGCCGGAAATCTGCTACAGGCACAGGCATGAACATGACCGAAAACGACCAGCAGAAGGAAGAAGGGCCTCTGGCCCTTGGCCTGCGTCAGCCCCCCGCCAACATAGAGGCCGAGCAGGCACTGCTTGGCGCGTTGCTGACGAACAACCGCGCCTATGACCGGGTTTCGGACTTTCTGGCCGCTGAGCATTTTGCCAATAGGGTCAATGGCCGGATTTTCGAGGCCATTGCCCGGCGGATCGAGGCCGGGCAACTGGCCGACCCGGTGACCATGCGCGCCGAGCTTGAACATTCCGGCGTGCTGGAAAGCGTGGGCGGCATGGGCTACATGGCCAAGCTTCTGGGCTCGATGGTGGGCATCATCAATGCCGGCGATTACGGGCGCGCCATTCATGATGCCTGGATACGCCGCCAGTTGATTGATATTGGCGAGACCGTCGTCAACAACGCGTTTGGTATATCGGGCGGGCTGTCCGGGCCGGATCAGATCGAGGCCGGGGAAGAAGCCCTGTTCAAGCTGGCTACCGAAAAAGGCAAGGAAGGGGATTTCGTCTCCTTCAACCGCGCGTTGGCAGGCGCTATCGAGGTGGCGGCGCAGGCGTTCGAGAACGATGGCCATGTAACCGGCCTGACCTCCGGCCTGCGGGATCTGGACAAGAAAACCGGCGGGCTGCACCCGTCCGATCTGCTGATTCTGGCCGGGCGGCCTGCTATGGGCAAAACCGCGCTGGCCACGAAAATGGCCTTTTCCGCCGCCCGCGCCATCATGGAAGACACCTCGGATAAAGGCGGCAAACCCAAGGGAAGCGTCGCCATTTTCTCGCTCGAAATGTCGGCCGAACAGCTTGCAACCCGTATCCTGTCCGAACAGGCCGAGGTTTCGGGCGAGCGGATTCGGCGTGGCGATATCGGGCAGAAGGAATTTGACCGCTTCGTGCGCGTCAGCCACGAACTGTCGTCCCTGCCGCTGGTGATTGACGATACCCCTGCCATCAGCCTTTCGGCCATGCGCACGCGGTGCCGCAGGCTCAAGCGCACGCAGGGGCTCAGTCTGGTAGTGGTGGACTATCTCCAGCTCATGCGCCCCTCGGTCGGTACCCGCCCGGAAAGCCGCGTGCTGGAAATTTCCATGATCACGCAGGGCCTCAAGGCGATTGCCAAGGAACTGGAGGTGCCGGTGCTCGCGCTCTCCCAGCTCTCGCGTCAGGTTGAAAGCCGCGAGGACAAGCGGCCCATGCTGTCGGACCTGCGTGAATCAGGCTCGATCGAGCAGGACGCTGATGCGGTGATGTTCGTCTATCGTGATGAGTATTATCTCCAGCAGCGCCAGCCCAAGGAAACGGCTTTTGATTCCATGGACAAATACCAGACCGCCATGGAGGACTGGCAGCGCCGCATGGGGCTTGTGCATAACAAGGCCGAACTGATCCTTGAAAAACAGCGCCATGGACCGACAGGCACCATCAATCTGTTCTTCGAAGGCGAATACACACGCTTTGCCGATCTGGACACCATGCACGACCACTAGGCCATGACCTGTGGTCTCTTCTGCCTGTGGTCATGCGCTAGGCATACTCACAGGCAGTGTCAGTCTTTTTCAGTTCGCCTGCGTTTCGGCGTCGCGTACCAGCAACACCTGCCGGGATGCGACGGCAATTCCCTGTTCATGAAAAGCCTGCCAGAGCGCGCGTAGCGCGACGGGTTTGGCGAGCTTGACTGTCAGGTCGGCGCGGGCGGTCGCTGTGCCGGTCAACAGCACCGTACCATCTTCTACCGAGGTCATGTCCACTGTCACGGCTGCCATGCTGTCCACGGCGTCGCACGCGCTCAGCGTATCGGCCATGACCTGCATTGCGCGGTCGAGATTGGACGAGAACGGCACATCCAGCGTGACGGTGAAGACGCCGGGTTTCTGTGCAGCGGTGGCGTTCTTGACCGCCGAGGTAATGAACTGCGAGTTCGGTACGATCATGGTGGATTTATCATCCAGCAGGATATCAGTTGAACGCACGCTGATGCGCCCGACCTTGCCTGTTACCCCGGCGATTGTCACCGTATCGCCAACCGAGACGGGGCGCTCAGCCATCAGGATAATGCCGGATACGAAGTTCTGCACGATGGATTGCAGGCCAAACCCGATCCCCACCGATAGAGCGCTGACAACCCATGTCAGGCTTTTGACCGTGACCCCCAGCACCGACAGCATGGCCAGTCCGATGAGAATCCACGCCGAATAGCCCAGAATGCCGAGAATGGAGGCCTGAGCCCCCGTATCCAGCCGGGTGGTAGGAAAGAATTTCTGGCTGAGCCAGCCCTTGACCAGATTGATGACGTAATGCCCCGCAATCAGCAGCCCGACGCATAGCAGCACGGCATTGAGCGAGACAAAATGCGTTTCAGTATTGGTCTGGCCATTGAATAGGAGGCCAAGTTGCGTCCAGACCTGTGAAGGGTCGAACCCGCCGCCCGAACTGGCGACAGCGAAGGCCATGACCAGCAGGAGCAGGTTAACAGCCCCCGGAATGAGCACGCTGATCTGGTTGACAAGCCGGGCGGGGATGCCAAGGGCTGTCAGCCGCTGGCCCAGACTGCCATGGGCAGACAGGGTTGTGGCGCACAGCGCGCTGGACAGGAGCGAGACGAGCAGCAGCCCGGCCAGCGTGATGCTCATCATGCTCAGCCATGAGATGATCGTATAAGCCAGCGGAATATAGCCCGAAAACACCGCCAGCCAGCAAATGATCGCCACTGTCATGGCCAGACTGCGCAGAAACTGCGCAAGCGGAGGATTGTCTTCGTCTTCCGTGGTGGCGGCTAAGCGCAGCTCACGCGGGATGGCGAACAGCAGCGGGCTGACGGCCAGCGTGTAGGCTCCGTCCATCAGCTGCACGGACAGCAGGGAAAGACCGCTATGCGTGTCCATATAGCGCAGTGCGCCGCGCACCAGCATGGCGACCGCCAGCCAGGCGGGGAACAGGCGCAGGTTTCTGGCCAGTTCATCGGGCATGGTGAAAACCCGCCATTCCTTGGCGGGTGAAAACAGGCACCAGCCCAGTTCCAGCACAAACCCGCACAGGGGTGCCTGGGTCGCCACCATATCAGCCAGAACAGACAGATCTCCCTGCGCAGCCGGGTTATCGAAGGACAGGAGGTTCCACAGGATCTGGAAAGAAAACCCCCATGCCGCCGTGGCTATCGTGGCGCAGGCCAGGGTGGCGGTAATTGGGCGCAGGCGGCCGAAGGGCACAAAGCGGGAGACCAGCCTGCGCACGGGGCCGTGGCACCCCAGCCAGATCGCCATGAGCAGGAGCGTGCCCGCAATCCCTCCGAGCGTGATGAAGACGCGCGAGCCGCTAAACGCCACATCTGTCAGGGCTACCGTCTGCTGGCTCAGTTCCCGCAGGTGATTGCTGTCCTGCCGGAAGGCGCTGGCCAGACCCGACCAGAAGTTGATGCCCAGAGGAGAAGGAAAACGCTGCCAGAGCGTGGCCTGCTGGATGGCATCGCCATGCTGACGCAGGGCGCTGATGAGCTGCTGGGCTTCGGCCTGATACAGCCTGAGCCGCACCATACGCGTATCCACCTCTTTCTGGCGGCGTGTCAGCGTATTGCGTTGCTCGGTAATGGAGGCGGCTTCGGCCGGGTCGCCAGAGGCGGGGGGCTTGCCCAGAATGTCCAGAAAGTTCTGGTACATTGCATGGTAGGGCTTCAGCCGTGTCATCAGCGTATCCGCCTGCGTGGCCACAGTTGTTGCGCGTTGCAGCAACGAGGCCAGATCGGCGGAGGTATGGCCCGTATCGTGATCCTGCAGGCCGGTTGCGTAAATGGCGCGGATTTCCGCTTCCATGGCATCCAGCGTCTGGTCAGGCGCGCTGTTTTCCGCCTTGGCGATAAAGGCGCCCGTTATGCCGCCGGGTGCATTGCTGCCGGGTGCAGGCTGGGTCGGGTCGGCCGGCGCGGCTGGGGAGGCAGTATCAACCCGCGTTGTGGCAGCGGTGGCCGCCGGGGTCTGCATGTGGCCCGCGAGCAGGGCAAGAACCAGCCCCGCAGGCCGGAGCAGATGCCGCAGGGGGGAGAAAAAAGACTGAGGGTGCATAAGGTTGTCGTGTCTCCGCTTGACCGTATGCCGTGTATCACTGACCCCGAGGCCTAACCTCCTGAAAAAAGGATAAAAGATTTCAGGTGCGTGTTCGGGCCGGGAGACGGGTCAGGAGCCGCTGCTCTGGATATGGTCGTGGAATCCCAGCTTTTGCCACTGGGCGGGGGAGGTAATATGGCGCGGGGTTGACCCGCACGCGGAAAGGCCCAGTGCACAAGCCAGCAGCAGGACTGCACGTTTCATGATGTTGTCTCTCTCCACGGTTGAATGGGCCGTTTCTCTTTCTTGTTTCTATCTCACCGGCAGGCAGCACGGGCAAGCGAAGAAGTGCGGGTATTCGCGCGCTAGCGGCGCAGTTCCATGGTGATAGGCCCTTCACGGCGACCGTGGGTGAACTGATCCACATACGGGTTGCCGCTGTCCATCAGAGTGTTGGCAGAGCCCTGCCAGACCAGACGCCCCTGATAGAGCATGGCTGCCTGATCGCCTATGCGCTGGGCGGAGGCCATGTCATGGGTGATGGCGATGGCGGTGGAGCCGAGCGTTTTGACGCAGTTCACGATCAGCCCGTCGATAACTGCGCCCATAATGGGGTCCAGCCCGGTTGTGGGCTCGTCAAAAAACAGCATGTCGGGGCGGGCGGCGATAGCGCGCGCCAGTCCTACGCGTTTCTGCATCCCGCCGGAGAGTTCCGCCGGGTAGAGATCCCCGACGGAAGGATCAAGCCCGACCTGTGCCAGAATTTCGCCTGCCTGTGTCCGGGCGTCGCGACGCGACAGGCGCTTGCGCGCCAGCAGACCGAAAGTGACATTTTCCCATACGGGCAGGCTGTCAAACAGGGCGGCGTTCTGGAACAGCATCCCGATTTCGCCCCGCAGGCGGTCACGGCGGCTGGCCGGGGCTGTCAGGATGTTTTCACCGTCGATTTCAATGCTGCCGGAATCGGGTGTCATCAGCCCCAGAATACAGCGCAGCAGAACCGATTTGCCGGAACCTGACCCGCCGATAATCACGCATGACGTGCCTTGCGCGACATCGAATGTCACGCCATCAAGCACCTGTTTGCTACCAAAAGACTTGCGCAGGTCGCGGATACGGATTTTCGGGGGCGCATCTGTCATGCGGGATGGCGGTCCTTATGGTGTTCAGTGCGAGAAAAACAGGTCCGTTATCAGGTAATCAAAGGCCAGCAGCAGAATTGAGGCGGCCACCACAGCGGCTGTGGTGGCAGACCCCACACCTTCGGCCCCACCCTTGCTGTTATAGCCCTGGTAGCAGCCCATGAGGGTGATCAGGAACCCGAAGAGCGCCGCCTTGACCAGCCCGACCGTGACATCCTCGGTCTTGAGGGCGTTGAGGGTGGCGGTGATATAAGCGGTGGCGGAAAAGTCGAGCTTGACCACAGCGACCAGAAAGCCCCCCGCAACGCCCAGCACATCCGCAATGAGCACCAGCAGGGGCAGGGCGACCAGCCCGGCCAGCAGCCGGGGAGCCACCAGATATTTCATGGGATTGGTGGACAGGGTATCCAGCGCGTCGATCTGGTCGGTCACGCGCATGGTGCCGATCTGGGCCGCCATGGCGGCTCCCACGCGCCCTGCTACCATCAGCCCCGCCAGCACCGGCCCGAGTTCACGCGTTACGGCCAGCACCACAATGCCGGCAATGGCGCTCTGGGCATGATACTGGGCAAAGCCTGTGTAGGATTGCAGGGCGATAACTCCGCCCGAGAATAGCGCCGTCAGGGCCACGACAGGCAGTGAGAAAAATCCCGTTTCCAGAAAACTGCCCCAGAACACCCGCCCATAAAAAGGTGGACGGACGATATGCGACAGGCCGGAGAGAGCGAACAGAGCGATCGCTCCTGTCACGCGGAAGAGGGAAAGAGTGGCGCGGCCGACACCGGCCACGAGATCAAGCGCCATGTCCATGGATCGGGGCTGTCCGCTCCTGCGTGGGGGTGGGTGCTGTATCGCTCTGCTGGCCTAGCGTGGAAGGAGGGGGTTCGTCAAAGCGCCCATGCGGGCCATACGGTCGGACTGGCGTGCACCGGGCTTGAGTTTGTTCTTGTTTTATTCCATTTTGTACGCAGGCCGGTAGATGCTCGGCACGTGTCGTGCGGGGCTGTCCCGCGCGGAATTTCAAGGAGCGGTCGTGGCGAGAAAACCAGCCCGTCAGTACGGATGCACGGCTTGCGGGGCCGTCCACGTCAAGTGGGCCGGGCAGTGCGATGCCTGTCAGGAATGGAACACGCTGGAGGAACTGGCGATAGAGCCGCTGGCGGCGTCTTCCGCCGCGCGGGCCGTGCCGGGGCGGCGTGTCCGGCTTGAGGCATTGCAGGGCGTTGTGCAGCCGCCGCCGCGCGTGCGGTCGGGTATTGCCGAGCTTGACCGCGCACTGGGGGGCGGGCTTGTGCCGGCCTCCGTTGTGCTGGTGGGGGGAGACCCCGGTATCGGAAAGTCCACACTACTGTTGCAGGCGGCCAGCAGGCTGGCGGAACAGGGCGAACGGGTGCTGTATATTTCGGGCGAAGAAGCGGTGGATCAGATCCGCCTGCGTGCCCGGCGGCTGGGGGTAGAGGGCGCAAAGCTGGAGCTGGCCGCCTCCATCAACGTGGCCGATATTATCGCCACCGCCGAGGCCGAGGCCGACGTGCGGGTGGTGGTGATCGATTCCATCCAGACCATGTGGCTTGAAACCGTGGAAAGCGCGCCGGGAACGGTTTCGCAGGTGCGGGCCTGCGCGTTTGAGCTGATCCGCGCGGCCAAGCGCCGGGGGTTCTGTCTTATTCTGGTCGGGCATGTCACTAAGGAAGGGGCGCTGGCTGGCCCACGCGTGCTGGAGCATATGGTGGACGCCGTCATGTATTTTGAAGGAGATCGCGGCCACCAGTTCCGTATCCTGCGTGCGGCTAAAAACCGATACGGCGCGACAGACGAAATTGGCGTGTTTGCCATGACCGATCGCGGGCTGGAGGAGGTCAGCAACCCTTCTGCGCTGTTTCTGGCGGAGCGGCGCGGCAATATTGCCGGCTCTGCCGTCTTTGCCGGGCTTGAAGGCTCCCGCCCTGTCCTGCTGGAGGTGCAGGCCCTGCTGTCTCCCAAGGGCGGGGACGGCGCGCCCCGTCGGGCCGTGGTGGGATGGGATAGCGGGCGGCTCGCCATGTTGCTGGCCGTTCTGGAAACCCGCTGCGGGCTGAAGCTTTCGGGCATGGATGTGTATCTGAATGTGGCCGGAGGGCTGAAAGTGGCGGAGCCGGCGGCTGATCTGGCAGTGGCCGCAGCATTGGTTTCCGCCGCGACCGGTGTGCCGACCAGTCCTGGCGCGGTCTATTTTGGCGAGGTCGGGCTGTCAGGCGAGATTCGTCAGGTCGCGCAGGCGGATTCCCGCCTCAAGGAAGCTGCCAAGCTGGGCTTTACGCAGGCTGTTCTGCCGCGCCGGGTAGCGCGCGGCAGCGCGCCCACCCGGCCGCCGGAAGGGCTGAGCCTGCGTGAAAGCGGGCATGTTTCCGACTTGGTCAGCCCGGATGCGGCGGGCGAATGAGCTAAAATACCCCCTTCGGATTGCCAGCCAGCCGATCTGCGGTTATAAGGCGGCCACTGGTTAGCCACGCGGATGTAGTTCAATGGTAGAACGGCAGCTTCCCAAGCTGCATACGGGGGTTCGATTCCCCTCATCCGCTCCAGTTTCCCCACGATTCTGATGACGTGCCGGACAAGGCCATGCAGTGGGCATGGCTCTGCTTCCCTGGCTCTGTCTGTCCGCTTTGCAGCGGCGGGGTCGGCGTGCTTTGGGCAGCGTTCCGTAGCAAGTATGATCGATTTTTTTGATCACGCAGGGGCAGTCTAGAGATCTGGCTACAGCAAAGGATTTTCTGCATGGCACAGGCAAAGACCACACGGTCCGTACAATCGGGCGCGGGTCTTCGGAATCGGCATATCGCCATGATTGCCCTTGGCGGCACGATCGGGGCGGGCCTGTTTGTTGGCAGCAGTGCGGCCATTGTCGCCACGGGGCCTGCGGTTTTGCTGGCCTACCTGGGTGTTGGCGCGCTGGTTATGCTGGTCATGCGGATGCTGGGTGAAATGGTGGTGAACAACCCGCATCAGGGGTCGTTCGTCGCGTATATCCGTATTGCTCATGGAGACAGGGTCGGCTTTACCGCAGGCTGGCTCTACTGGTTTTTCTGGGTGGTGGTGCTGGGGAGCGAGGCCATAGCCGGGGCCATCCTGCTTCAGGACTGGATAAATCTGCCGGTCTGGTTTCTGGCCCTCATGCTTCTGGCCGTGCTCAAGGCGGTCAATTTCGCAGCGCCGCGCGTTTTTGGCGAATGCGAGTTCTGGCTTTCTGGCGTCAAGGTTTTCAGCATTCTGGCTTTCGTGGGCCTCAGTCTGCTCTATGTGCTGCATGTTTTCGGGCCGGGCGTGCCAGTGCGCGAGAATCTCGTTGGGCATGGCGGTCTCGTCCCGCATGGCTTTCTGGCGGTGCTGTCTATCGTGCCGACCATTCTGTTCAGCATGATGGGGGCGGAAATCGCCACTGTCGCTGCGGGCGAATCCAGCGAATCGGAAAAGAGCATAGACCGGGTTACGCGTAGCCTGGGGCTACGTGTCACGCTGTTTTATGTTCTGGCCGTGGGTATGATCCTGCTTGTGGTGCCGTGGGACACGATTATTTCGGGCCGCTCTCCCTTTGTCGCGGCGATGGATCGTATGGGCGTGCCCGGCGCTGGGCTGATGATGCGCATTGTGGTGTTGAGCGCCATTCTGTCCTGCCTCAATTCCAGCCTGTACATTACGTCCCGCGTGCTGCGTGAACTGGCCGAACAGGGCGATGCGCCCGTGGCGCTGGGGCGGTGTGCAGGGTCTGGTGCGCCGCGTCTGGCTATTACGGTCAGTGGTCTGGCCGGCGCGTTGGTGGCGTTTTCCTCTATTCTTGCGCCGGATACGATCTTTGCCTTTTTGTTGAGCTGTAGTGGCGGCGTGATCCTGCTGATCTACAGCCTGATTGTAACGGCGCATATCGTGACCCGCAAAGCCGCCGAACGCGCGGGGCGAGGGCGGTTCGTGCTGCCGCTTTTTCCGCTGACCAATTATGCCACTGTTGCCGGGGTGGCGGTCGTATTCGGAGCCATGCTGTGCAACCCGGCCGAGCGTATGACGGCAGTGGCCTCGCTGGGTACATCTGTTGTCTGCTTCGGGTTGGCGTCGTTTTTCATGATCCGCCGCGCGGCCTGAACCGTGCCGTTAGGTAGGCCTGCTTTCAAGCGCACGCCTACCTAATCGGGCCAGCGCAGGGGCAGGCCCGTTCCAAAAACCGGGTCAGGGAATGCTGATCCGGTCCAGCCGCACAACAAGCGGCAACTGCCCCACCAGCAGCACCGCGCCTGCCATCATGATAATGAAAGCTGTCAGGGCAATGCCCTGTGCAACACTGTGGGCTGAAATCAGCGTGCCCATGACGGCGCCGGAAAAAAGCGCGCCAATGGCCGCAGCCCTGCGCCAGCTCCCCCTGTTGTCTCCCCCCGCCACACTGCTGTTATGGGCAATGCCATGCAGGACAATGGTGGCGGCCGGCAGGGTCATGTCCGGCAGGCTGGCATGGCGCGTGGCCGAGGTCTGTACACCCATGGCGAAGGCCAGCAGCCCCAGCGTTATGTAGGATGCGCCTGGTGGCGAAGCGGACCATATCCAGGCCGCCAGGGCAATCAGGGAGGCTACACCCAGCAGCATATCGCCGATAATCAGGCGCTTGTGCCGCCTGCGCCGGACAAGGCGTCCCCCCAGTACGGCGCCAATATAGAAGCAGCCGATGGCTTCCAGCCCGGACAGGACAATAGCCTGTGAGGTGGCGATGTTGACGGCGATCAGAATGACACTGGCCGTCATGTACCCCGCGAACATTTGCAGGTGCAGCAGAGAGATAGCGTCCAGCATACCCATTGCCATTGTGACAAGGATGATGGCGACAACCAGACGGGCGTCATGCCCTTGGGGGATGGGGGGAGTATGTTCCATTGATACAGAAATAGGGTGAGTGGAAGCGGTGAATGGAAGAGTTAGCATTAATTGTTATAACGCTGAACATGCCTTCCGGTTGGGGCAGCCATGACCTTCCACCCTGAAAAAGGAGGGGAAAAGAGGCGTATCGGCCATCAATCACCAGATCGTGATACGGTCTGAAGGCTCTGTGGAATGATGCCCGAGAAGGGCTTTTGCCCCTTGGACAAAGCGATGCGGACGGGGGCGGACATGCTGTTTTATCAGGTGGATAGAGCATTTTGTCCGCATGGGCCTGTTATCCCGGAATTCAGAAAAAACAGACAGATTAACGAGCTTTTGCGTTTTTTCGTTCGGGCGTCTGCATGGCGCCTGCGCGCAGGCGTGCCAGCGGCACACAGCCTGTACGTTTTTGCGCGCGGTCGCGCCGGGTGGCGGTGAAAGGCGCGTGTGGGCTGCCATGTTTTTTGTGCGCCCGGCGGCTGCTTGATCTTTGGGCGGATTACGGGGCAGTTTGGCGCATATTCCGCTAGGGAGATTCTTTATGAAACTGACAGCCGTACGTGCCCTGTCGGCGCTTGCCTTTACCACCTCTCTCCTGGCTGGCGCTCCGGTGCTGGCTCATGCGCAGGAGTTGAACATTCCGGTCGTGCGTGGGGGCGATACGTCCTCTCTGACCACTATTGACCCGTCCGATCAGGTCGCGGCCATCAACCCTGCTGAAAACGCCGGGCTGCTGAACTACTGCGTGCAGAACGAATACGTTGATTACGACGACGGTTTCCGCGTCCTGCAGGAATACGTCAAGAAGACCAATGCCGTGCCTGAAGGGGCTGATGGCAACATGTTCTACGCCATTGGCACTGCGGGCCAGCTGCGCGTGAACAACAAGACCTATTCCATCGCTACGGCAACGCTGCCTATCCGCAAGTCAACCTGCAAAGTTGTTCTCGAGCGGGCCAAGGCGTCCCTGTAACGGTATTTTTTTCGGTCAGCTACACTCCGGTATTCAGGGTCCCTGTCGGGATTATAAAACCGGATGTAGCGCCGGAATATCGGGTAGAATCTGCAAAGGCCAGCCGCATAGCGCGGCTGGCCTTTGTTGCATTACCGAAGTTTTAGGTACCGTTATGCGGGGAGGTACCTTTACCAGCCGTGCCCCAATGTGATCAAAACGCCATACCTGAACGTGTGAAACAAAAACAAGAAGGACTAGGCGCGATGGACAAGGCTGCAAATCCGGTTTTAGGGTCTGTTTCCGATCAGTATCTGCTGAATGTTCTGGAAGCGCAGCGCGACCCGGAAGCGTTCTGGCTGGCGCAGGCGCGTCGCCTTGTCTGGCATAGCGAGCCCAGCCATGCCTCCCGGTCCGACTTTACGGGCGATGTCCGGATTTCCTGGTACGAGGATGGCCGCCTGAACGTGGCCGAAAACTGCCTGGACCGTTATCTGCTGACCCAGCCCGACAAAGCCGCCGTTATCTGGGAAGGGCAGGAGGACGGGCACCGCACTGTTCTGACCTATCGCGAACTGCACGCCCGGGTGTGTCGTCTGGCCAATACGCTGCGTCGTCTGGGCGTGAGCAAGGGAGACCGCGTTGCCATCCATCTGCCCATGGTGGTGGAAGGGGTCGTGGCTATGCTGGCCTGCGCGCGGATTGGCGCGATCCATGTGGTGCTGTTTGGCGGCTTTTCGGCCGAAGGGCTGGCCGAGCGCCTGCGTGACAGTCAGGCCGTGGTGGTGATTACGGCGGATGTTGCGCGCCGGGGGGCGAAACTGATCCCGAGCAAAACCACCATGGACGAGGCACTGGCCGCCTGCGGAGCGGAAAGTGCGGTTCGCAACGTACTGGTGGTGGCCGTAACTGGTGCCACGGTGCCCATGCAGGCCGGTCGTGACCTGTCTTACGAGGCGGAAGTCGCGCTGGAAATGCCGGACAGCCCGGTGGAGGTCATGGCGGCGTGCGACCCCCTGTTCCTGCTTTACACTTCGGGCAGTACGGGCCGGCCCAAGGGCGTGGTGCACAGCACCGGCGGTTATCTGGTCTGGGCCAGCTTTACGCATGAGACCGTGTTTAACAGCCAGCCTGATGATATTTTCTGGTGCACGGCCGATACGAGCTGGATCACCGGCCACACCTACGTGGTGTACGGCCCGCTGGTGAACGGCGGCACCATCATGATTTACGAGGGCCTGCCCTCATGGCCCGCACCCGGCCGCTGGTGGGATGTGATCGACCGTAACGGCGTGACGGTTTTCTATACGTCTCCCACCGTTATCCGCGCCGCCATGCGTGAGGATGACAGCGTGGTGGAGAGCCGCTCGCTGGCCAGCCTGCGGGTGCTGGGCACGGTGGGCGAGCCCATCAGCCCCGAGGCGTGGCAGTGGTTCCACGACAAGGTGGGGCGTAACTGCTGCCCGGTTGCCGATACATGGTGGCAGACCGAAACCGGCGGCGTCATGATCACGGCCAGTGCGGGCAAGGTGCCCGGCAGGCCGGGTGCCGCGGGCCTGCCCCTGCCGGGCGTGCAGGTAGAACTGCTGACCCCCGCCGGGGCCGGTCAGGAGCAGCCGGTGGTGGAAGGCGCGGGCGAAGGGCTTTTGTGCCTGTCAGCCTCCTGGCCCGGTCAGGCCATGACACTGTGGCAGGATCACGAGCGCTTTCGTCAGACGTATTTCACGACCTGTCCGGGGCGGTATTTCTCGGGTGACGGCGCCCGCCGAGAGGCGGATGGCTATATCTGGATTACCGGCCGGGTGGATGACGTGGTGAACGTTTCGGGCCACCGGATCGGCACGGCGGAAATCGAAGATGCCATCGCCACCGACCACGAAGTTGTGGAAAGTGCCGCGGTTGGCATCCCGCATGACCTCAAGGGGCAGGGGCTGGTGGTTTATGTCGTCCCGCGTGAAGAGGGCGTGCTGGATACGGCGCGTGTCCGCAAGGTCGTAGCGGATAGTGTTGGCCGTTATGCAGCTCCTGAGAAGGTCTATGTCGTGCGGGATCTGCCCAAGACCCGCTCCGGCAAGATCGTGCGGCGGCTTCTGCGCAAGATCGCCGCGGGTGAGCTGGAAAATCTGGGTGATCTTTCCACCCTGTCCGACCCTGAGTGCGTGCAGGCGCTTATCAGCCAGGTCGCGGAACAGCAGGGCTAGGCCCTGCCTGCCCCGGCTCCCTGTTCAGGCGGGCCGGGGTATCATGCTGTCAGATTATTTCCAGTAAGGCAAAACGGGGCTGGCCATTGACGGTCTGCATCCACATGGCCAGCGGGCGTACCCAGTAGTCGCCACGCGCTTCGCTTCTGTACGTTACAAGCCATTCCTCGGTCTCGCTGTGCCGGCCTGTGCACAGCACCGTGTACAAACCTCCTTTGTAGTGCCGGTACAGGCCGGGCTGCGGGTGTGGGGGCATGGTGTCGTCCACCGGAGGGGAGGGCGGCGCTGATGGCATGGCCGGGGTGTGATCGGGGCTGGTCATGGCGGCTTCTTCCGTGTTCTGTATGTGTATGACTGGAATGAAAGGGAGAGGGGGCGCGCGTGATGATGGGGCATCTGGGCGGTTTCATGCGTGACAGGAACCGGGCTGCCGGGGTGGGCAGGATAGGCGGGCTTCTGCTGGCTGTCATGGGGCTTTTCCATGAGAGCGCCGGAGCGGCCACTGTCGCGCGGAGCGGCGTGGAGGTAACGCTGAGCGCCCAGCCTGGCACGCCGCTGGATGCGCAGGCCAGAGTGCTGGCGGCCGAGGACATGGCCGCCGCCGCCCGGCATGGCGAGGTACCGCTTGTGCTGGTGGGTAAGGCCTCGCTCGCGCTCAAGGGTAATGGCGCCGATGCCCTGTTTGTGCAGGTGCAGTCCGCAAGCCTGTGCGGATCGGCCGGGTGTTCCACCGACATTTACCTGCAAAGGCAGGGCCAGTGGGTAAAGGTGCTGGATTCCGTCAGCGGGCCGGTTGAAGTTCTGCCCACTGGCCATGGCGGCATGAAGGATATTCTGGTGGATGGCTCGGATCGCTGGGTCTGGAAAAACAATGCCTATGTGGACACACTGGCCCTGCAGGAGTGATGCGGGGCCTTGCTGTGCGCCGTCCGTCAGTCTGATCCGGGCTGATCTCGCCCATTCCAGCCCGGAAGAGGGCTGACGCCTTCTTTTGCCGCCGTGTCTGACCAGAAGAATGTCAGTTCATGCTTGTTGTGGGCCAGATGCGCCAGCGCCCCTCCGGGAATGGCCTCAAAGGCGCTGACGGTTTCGTGGTCTGTCTCGCCCTGGAATTTGACGGTCAGCACCATGTTGCGGGTCTGCCCCGTTTCAATCCAACGCTGGGCCAGCCGCAACAGGCGCTGCGGATAGGCGATAATGTCCGAAAACACCCAGTCGGCTTTTTCAAGGGTGGCAGGTTCAAGACCAAAGGCGCTGGCCTGATGAAAGTGCACGGTTTTCATGGCGGCCACGGCGGGGGCCAGTGGCGCGCGGTCAAACGCATCTACCCGCGCCCCCAGACTGGCCAATGCCCATGTCCAGCCGCCGGGGGTTGCTCCCAGATCGTAGCAGAGTGCGCCCGCCTCCGGCCAGCGGCCCAGACGGGTGCAGGCTTCCCATAATTTCAGATAGGCGCGCGAAGGCGGGCCGGTGCGGTTTTCCACAAAGCGTGGCGCGCCATTGGGGAAAGGGCTGCTTTTGCGCGCCGAAAACAGCAGGGTTTCGGGCTCAAGCAGCGTCCAGGCACCCAGTGGGCTGGAAGGGGGCATGGTGGGAAAGACCAGAGGGGCCGCCTTGACTGGGGGCAGGCGTTCTTCCACCAGCCGGGCGCGGCCAAAGCAGGAGGCCGCATACAGGCTCCAGTTACGCTGGCGCGCGCGTAGCGTGTCCGCAGCCTCGCGGATGGAGGCGATGGAAACACATTCAGGCTCCAGCCAGATATCCAGCGCCCAGGGTGAATACACCGCCGGATGGCTGGAAAGTGCGAGTTGGCCATGCCAGCGTTCGATCGTCACGCCCCGGCGGCGCAAGTCTTCGGTCAGTGTGTCTTCCAGACCTTCCGCGGCCAGCCAGGCACCGCCTATTGTCCCGCTCATGCGCCGCGTGCCCAGGCCAGTGCCAGACACAGCCATGACACGATCAGCAGGCTGCCGCCCGTGGGGGCGACGTGCCCGGCGTGGTGGCCGGTAAGGGCTGTGTAGTAAACCGCGCCGCAGAATAGCAGTGTGCCCAGCAGGATGCCCGCCGTCCCGATACGGAGCAGGCGTGAAGACAGGCGTTCCGCGCCAAGCCCGAGGGCGACAAGGGCAAGGCCCTGCCACATCTGCATTTCCATCGCACCATGAGCCATGGTGCGGCCTCCGGTCGCAAAGGCGGTATCAGGCAGATGCGCTGTAAGCGCGCCCATGATCACGCCACAGGCGACGACCAGCGCGCCGCATGTGCGGTACAGGCGGGGAGGGAAAGCGGAGTGTGTCATGCGGGCCATTCTATAGTCGTGTAAAGGGCGGACGGCAAAGGGGCGCCGTGCCCGCGCGTGCCGTATGCAGGCAGGCGTATTGTTTTCTGTCATGGCTCGGGGAATGTTGGCGGGACCATAGGGAAAGCCAGAAGTGGAGCAAAGTCGCATGAGTATTCGCATAGATAGGGTCGTGACGCGTGGCGGCGATGGCGGGCAGACGTCTCTGGGGGATGGCTCCCGCGTGGGGAAGGACAGCCTGCGCATAGAGGTGCTGGGCGCTTTGGATGAACTCAACGCGGTGCTGGGGCTGGTGCGTGCCCATGCCATCGGGGCCGGTGGCGTATCGACGGAGCCGTCCGATGCACGGGTTGAGCGAGAACTCGCGGCCTTGCAGAATCTCCTTTTTGACATGGGGGCCGAGCTTTGCGTGCCCGAGGGGCCGAAAGTCGGCCGGGTGAAGCCGGTTGAAGACGCTGCCGTGGATGAGTTGGAGGGCTGGATTGAACGTATGCGCGCTGATCAGCAGCCCCTGAGCGGGTTCGTGTTGCCGGGTGGCGCGCTTGCCGCCTGCTGGGCACACATGGCTCGCACCCAGACCCGCCGGGCCGAGCGGCAGCTTGTGGCGCTGGCGCGTGTCGAGACGCTTAACCCCGTATTACTAAAAATACTGAATAGACTGTCTGATTACTTTTTCGTTCTTGCTCGTTATTTCAATCAGAACGGGCAGGCGGACCTGCTATGGCAACCGAGAGTATCGTCCTCCCCGGAGTAAATGTGTTATTTTGCTACGAAAACCAGCATATTACGCTTGGATAACACATCCGGGCGTGGTATCAGGTCTGCACCAACAGGTTAAAGATGTCTATTTGGCGCTGATCTCTCTGTTGACCATTTCTTTATACAGATCGTTCGCTGGCCCTGCTTTCAGGGTAAAATGGTTTTTCAGAAAACCTCTGAGCGCGGTCTGATGTATTGCTTGTTCAAATTGATACGGGAAATGGCAACGGGCTGCACGTTGGACATTTCTGTTTCATGTAACGTGATAAAATAAGAACGTGACATTCGGATTGATGAATACTTCTCCTTTTCTTTCTTCTTCTACATCGGATCAGCAGCATGAGGACGGGCTGGAAGAAGCCAGTATGCTCAATGCGCTCGAACGGCTAGGCCAGTCCGCGCGCAGTCGTTCTTCTCCCCGCCAGTCTGTGGAGCCCACAGGCAAGCGGCGACGTTTCGTGCGCGATGGCGAGGTGCAGGTCGAAAAACATACACTTGGCCGTGCTGCTGCCCCCCGTACGCTGGCGGACCCCCGCCCAGGCGGCGGCAATGCCCGTGCGGTACATTTTTCCGATGAGGATAACGGTGAACTGACCCGCCTACGCCGCCATCTGGCGGAGGAAAAGCTGCGCGCGGAAGAGGCCGAGCGTCAGTTGGCCGAAACGCAGGCCAGCCAGCGTGGGTTGATGACCCGTGCCGGACATGCGGATGTTCTGGTGCGTGAACTCAAAGAAAAACTGACCGAACGCGAAACGCATCTGAGCCGCGCCATGAGGGAAATAAAAGCCCTGCGCGAAAGGCTGGACGTGGCGGAGGCTGAAGTCGATCTGCTGCGTGAGCGGGTTGAAAGCCAGCCTGCGGCAATCCCGGCGGCGCGGCGTTATGAACTTGCGGTCGAGGAATCGGAAAATGGCGGCCCCCAGCCCGTCAAATGGTGGAAGGACTGAGCGCGCTTGCGCGCACGTGTGTCCTCATGCCCGTATCTGAATCCAGAACAGCTCCAGAAAGGCGCTGCCGCAGAGGGCTGACATGAGCGGAAAGCCTCAGCTTTCTGCAAGGCTGGCCACGGTCGGCTTTGTTGTGCTGGTGCTTGATCTAGCAGTGGGGATCGGCTTCGTGCTGGTGCCGCTGCTTATCGCTGGCTTTCTGTCCCTGCTGCGTGATGTGTTCGGCGTGCTGCTGCTGCCATTCAGCTTTCTGCTGGGGCTGGCGGGTTGGTCGGCGGATCAGAAAACGCTGCACGCCATGCAGGTGGGTTTTCTGCCGGACGGGAGCACACATGTCCTGCGCGCTGGCTGTGTCGTGCTGCTGCTGGTCGTATCGGGTGTGTGTTCGGTGCTGGCCAGCCGCCGTGTGGCGCAGCCTCTCAGCCTCGAGCGATGGCTGGCACCCTGCCTGACCGCGCTGGCCGCATGGCTGGGGAGCGGCAGTCTGGTGCCTGTTCTCCTGCCAGCCTTTCTTTTGCAGTGCGCCGCCCTGCGTTACCCCGCCCTGCAGCGTGCAGGTGCGCGGTAAGCCAGTGCGGGCTGCCCTCAGGCGGCGGGAAAGATCTTGCCGGGGTTCATGAGTCCCTGGGGGTCCAGCGCGTTCTTGATCCGGCGCATACTCTCCAGTTCGGCACCACCCCGCCATGACGGCATCATATAGGTCTTAAGCTGGCCTACGCCGTGTTCAGCCGAAAAAGACCCGCCAAGGCGGCGTACGATTTCCGCCACCGTATCCATGATATCATGATCGCGTGCGCTGAAAGCCGCGGCATCCATCTGCTCGGGCTGCACCAGATTGAAATGGATGTTGCCATCCCCGATATGCCCGAAGGGCGCGACCCGAATCCCCGGAATGAGCGCCTCGCACGCAGCCGTGGCTTCTGTAATCAGGGCGGGAATGGCCGCCAGCGGCACGGAAACGTCGTTCTTCACGGAAGCGCCAGCCCGTTTCTGGGCTTCGGCATGTTCCTCGCGCAGCATCCATAGCGCGTTACGCTGGGTTTCGCTTTCCGCCAGGACGGCATCGCTCACCAGACCGCTTTCCAGCGCCTCCCCCAGCACATCTTCCATCAGGCTGCGCAGGCCATCGCCCGCGCGGGGGCTGGAAAGTTCAACCAGTGCATAGGCCGGTGCCGGTTCAGACAGCGGCAGGCCTGCTCCTTCGATAAACCGGTTGACCAGCGCCATGCTGGTGCCGGACATGAACTCGAACGCCACCACGGCTGCCGGGTCCTGCTTGCGGAATGCGGAGAACAGTTCCAGCGCCCCGGCTGCACTGTCTACGGCGCATAGTGCCGTCTCACGCGCACGGGGGGCAGGCTGGAGCTGGATAACCGCGCGGGTGATGATGCCCAGCGTACCTTCCGCCCCGATCAGCAGTTGACGCAGTGCGTAGCCGGTGTTGTCCTTGCGGAGCCTGCGCATGAGGTTCAGCACATTGCCATCGGGCAGGACGGCTTCGAGCCCCAGAGCCAGTTCACGGGCATTGCCGTAGCGTACCGTGTTGTTGCCTCCCGCATTGGTGGCGAGAACACCCCCGATATCGGCAGAACCTTCCGAGGAAATCGACAGGGGCAGGAAAAGCCCTTCCGCGGCGGCGGCGTCCTGCGCGGCCTTGAGGGTTACGCCAGCATCGACCGTCATGGTCAGGTCGGCGTGGTCGATGCTGTGCACACGGTTCATCCGTGTGGTCGAAATAACCACCGCCCGGCCGCTGTCATCCGGAGTGGCGCCGCCCACCATGCTGGTGTTGCCGCCCTGTGGTACCATGGGCACGCCGTGAGTATGGCACAGGGCTACCGCTTTGGCACATTCCTCCGTGCTGGCGGGGCGCAGTACGGCGGCACAGCGGCCATGGTAGAGCGCGCGCCAGTCGGTGCAGAAAGCGGCGGTGTCCGTTGTGTCTGTCAGCAGGCCGGAAGGGCCGAGCAGGGCAGCAAGCGCCTGATGGAGCGTGGAGGGAAGAGAGGTTTCAGGCGTGCCGGACATGGCGTGGCGCTTCCTTTGCAGGGCCGCAAAAATGGCGGGGTGGACGGAGTGTAGGGCCGGAGGTTCGGGCTGAAGGCGGAGGGTATCCGCTCAGCCGAACGTGTGCGGCGCGTTATGGACAAATGGCAAGGGCGTGGGGCTGAGCGCATGGACAACTTCCGTCCCCGCAATGCCCGCCAGCAGCCCGGCCAGCACGGCAGCCACAATCATCAGTGGTTTGGGGTTGCGGGGGGAAGAAAGCTGCATGGCGGCCAGATGGGTCTGGAGTTCCGCGCGGGACTGCTGGGTCAGGTAAAGCTGCGCTTTGAGGGATTCGTTCTGCGCGGTGATGGAGCGCAGGTCACGATCCAGCCGGTTGATACTGTCCGCCATTTCCCGCAACTGGGTGCGGTAGGTATCCGGCATATCCTGCTTGTCCGTGCGCGGACGGGCGGTTGAAGTTCTGCGCCTGTCCGTTGTCTGCGCCCGGGCCGGGTCGGCCGAGATAATCTGAAACAGATTTTTGAGCGCGCCGCCCGTGGTGCTGTTTCGCTGCGCGCGGCGGCGCAGAGTTTCCAGCGCGGCGACAGCCTGTCCCTGCTGCTCTTCCAGAACAAGTGCCAGAATGTCTGAAAGGAGTTTGACCTCCTTGGGGTCCAGCTCGCTCATGGCAGGGTGTTTTCTTTCGGGTTGACGGAAGTGGGGCGGGGGGCAGCGGCACGGGTCAGCCGGTCATGAATGGCCAGTCCCAGCCCGTGAGTGGGGATCGGCTGCACCGCGATGCCGCGCAGGTGGCGGGCTGTGCCCGCGTGGTCGAGCACGCGCAGGCCGGAGAACAGGCGGGAGGCGGCTTCCTCAAGATTGCCGCTTTCGCTCAGGTTCCAGGTCATGGCGGCGGTGGAGGGGCCGTTCTGCGGGCCAAACGCCAGCAGGGCCTCATCCGGGCGGGGGGTGTTTACATCCAGCCGCACCGGCAGGCCGGGGGCGTAGTGCGAGAGCATACGCCCTGGCGAGACCGGGGCCGCGTCGCTCTGTGTTGCGGGGCGGTGCAGGGTGCCACACAGAACCTCTAGTTCTTCTGCTGTTATGCCGCCGGGTCTGAGCAGGCAGGGCCGGTCAGGATCAGTCAGATCAAGCACCGTGCTTTCCAGCCCGATGGCGCAGGGGCCGCTGTCCAGCACTGCGTCTATCCGCCCTTCGAGTTCTTCGAGCACATGGGCAGCGCTGGAAGGGCTGATTCGCCCGGACCGGTTGGCCGAGGGCGCGGCCACAGGGCGGCCTGTCTGGCGTAACAGGGCGGCCGTAATATCTCCACGCGGGACACGTACCGCCAGGGTGGACAGGCCATCGGCCGCCAGGTCGCTGACCGTGCTGCCCGCCGCGCGGGGCAGAACCAGCGTGAGCGGGCCGGGCCAGAATGCGGCGGCCAGCCTGCGTGCCAGCGGGCTGGCCTCAACCTGTTCAAACGCTGCCTCGGCATCGGGGAAATGGCTGATCAGCGGGTTGAAACGGGGACGGTTCTTGGCTTCGAAAATGCGCGCCACGGCTTTGGGCTGGGTTGCATCCGCGCCCAGCCCGTAAACTGTTTCGGTACCAAAAGCCACAAGCCCGCCTTCACGGAGAAGGCGGGCAGCCGTGGCAATACCAGCTTCGGTGCTGTCGAGACGCAGGGTCATGAGTCTTTCATGCTCTTACGCTCAGCCGAACCTTCTGGCCCGCCCTAGGGAGAGGGGCGGCGGGCCATACGGCAGCAGCGTGGGTCATAGCGATCCGGTACAGACAAACGGCGGATTTTTCCAGCCTGATTTACCATAAACGAGGGGTGTACCGTCGAGTTGCGTGACCTGACCGCCAGCGGCTTCCACAATGGCCTGCGGGGCGGCGGTGTCCCACTCCATGGTGGGGCCGAGACGGGGATAAAGATCGACCAGCCCTTCGGCAACGCGGACAAACTTCACCGCCGAACCGATATTGCCCAAAGAGGCGATCTGGCGGCCATTAAGGTATTCAGCCAGCCGTGCGTCATCGGCATGGTGGCGGGATGCCAGAACGCTCAGCCCGTCGGCCGGTGCCTTGCGGACATGAATGGCCTGCTCGCCCTGGCTGTCACGGCGGAACGCGCCCAGACCTACACCACCCCAGTAAATCTGATGGTAGGCAGGCAGCGCCATCGCGCCCAGAAAAGCCCGTCCATCCCGTACAAGGCCGATATTGACGGTAAAGTCGTCGCGCCCGGCAGCAAATTCACGCGTGCCGTCCAGCGGGTCCACCAACCAGTAGGTGGGGGCCACGGCTGTTTGCAGTCCGGCGGCTACTTCTTCTTCCGCAACGACAGGAATGTCCGGTGTAGCGGCGCGTAGGCCACGCAGGATATGCGCCTCGGCCGCTGTGTCCGCTTCTGTCACGGGGGAGGAATCGGTCTTGGTCTGGGTTTCAAATCCCTTGGCGCGAATGGCGCGAATGAGATCTGCGGCTTCTTCCACCAGTCTGGTGGCCAGTGCCAGAAGCTCGGACTCTGTATGGGCGTTCATGCGGGCACCATACGCCAGCTTGAGCGTGGCGTCATGTCCCGCAGCGCTATTGCCAAGCCCGCAGCGGGGACTTACCCAGAAGGGAACCCGTTTTTCAGGAATGATCGGTAGAATTCATGCTTCAGATTTCGTTCTCCTCCGAAACACGGCCCGTGGGCGGCAGTCTCGCCGTTCTGGTGCCGCAGGGTGAAAACCGCCCGGCGGTTTTCACGGAACTGGATACAGCCCTGTCCGGCGCGCTGTCCCGTGCGGCCAAGGCTGAGGACTTTACCGGCAAGGACGGTACGAGCTGTGTCGTGCTTGCGCCTTCGGCAGCGTTTGAGCGTATCGTGCTGGTAGGGCTGGGCAAGGCGGAAGAGCTGGATGCTTTCGCTGCCGAAAAGGCCGGCGGGCTTGCGGCTTCGCTTCTGGGCCGGGCAGAAAAGGCGGCGTTGGCTACGGGTGAGCTGTCCGGCGTTCTGGCGGCCCATGTGGCACTGGGCGCTGTGTTGGGGGCGTATCATTTCGGTCTGTACCATGGCGCCCCCGAAGTGCTGGATACCCATAAGCTGCACGCCCTGTCCGTGCTGAGCGCCCATGCCGCCGAGGCCGATGAGGCTTGGCCGTCGCTGCTGGCGGTGGCGCGTGGCGTGGTGCTGGCGCGCGACCTGGTGACGGAACCAGCCAATGTGCTGAACCCTGTCGAGTTTGCCGAACGCGCCCAGACTCTGCGTGCCCACGGGCTGGAAGTGGAGGTGCTGGACCGTCCCGCCATGGAAAAGCTCGGCTTCGGCGCGCTGCTGGGTGTGGCGCAGGGCAGCGCCAATGAGCCGCGTATGGTCATCATGCGCTGGAACGGCGGCAAGGCCGATGCAGCGCCTCTGGCCTTCGTGGGCAAGGGTGTGACGTTTGACTCGGGCGGGATTTCCATCAAGCCCGCCGCTGGCATGGAAGACATGAAGTGGGATATGGCCGGGGCCGCCGCCGTGACCGGGCTCATGACCACCCTTGCGCTGCGTAAGGCCGAGGTCAACGCGGTGGGTCTTGTCGGGCTGGTGGAAAACATGGTGTCCGGCACGGCGCAGCGGCCGGGCGACGTGGTGCGCAGCGCCTCGGGGCAGACCATCGAGGTGCTGAACACCGATGCCGAGGGGCGGCTGGTTCTGGCGGATGTGCTGTGGTACGCGCGGGATCGCTTCGCGCCGCGTCTGATTGTTGATCTGGCAACCCTGACGGGCGCCATTATCATCAGCCTTGGGCATGAATACGCCGGGCTGTTCTCGAACAACGAGGCGCTGGCCTCGGGTCTGGCCGATGCCGGGGCTTTCACGGGCGAAAAACTGTGGCGTATGCCGCTGGGCAAGGCGTACGACAAGCTGCTGAAATCCGATATCGCGGATATGCAGAACATCAGCGGCGGGCGTGCGGGCGGCTCCATTACGGCGGCGCAGTTCCTCAAGCGCTTTGTGGGTGAAACCCCGTGGGCGCATCTGGATATCGCGGGTGTCGCATGGGACGACAAGGCCCGTAACGGCCAGCCCAAGGGAGCCAGCGGTTTTGGCGTGCGTCTGCTCGATCGTTTCGTGCGCACGGGGTTTGAACAGAACTAACGGCATGTTTCTACGTCGGGCCTGACTGTTGCACAGGCCTGACGCAAAAAACATTTACACAGGGCTGGTTATCCGGGCCCGGTGTCAGCCGCCGCGGGTCCAGCCTTGCGCTTCCTGCTTCCAGTATGTGGGGGTGTGACCCGCCGCACGGGCAGCGCTCCAGCGCTCACGCGCGGCGGCTACGGCCTGCGGGTTCTGTCCGTCAAACAGGTCGAACACGCGGCTGAATGCCGCGAAATCGGGGCAGGTACGGTCTTCCAGCAGGAACAGAAAACGTGCCTGGTTCGGGCTGTCTTCTCCCGTTGTCAGCCAGATCGGGTGCAGGTCGGGGCACAGTGCGCCTTCGCTGCCATGGGGCAGCCAGCGAGGCGCGGAAACCTGCCACAGGGCCTTGTCCAACTCCTGCAACATCGGCTTTGCCGCGCACCACACCACTGCTTTTTCGCCTGCGTCCAGAGTGCGTGTCAGCAGCGGAGGCAGGGCTTCGGTCATGCCGGTGCGTGTCAGGTGGTAAAAACCGATCTGTGTCATGCCGTCTCTATAACAGCCCGGTGCGCGGGCGGGAAAGGCAGGGTGCCCGGTGTCTGCCCAAGTGCAGCCGTGTCAGTGCGAGTCGGTGTCTTCGGTCAGGGGGCGGTGGCCGACAAGGGCCTGCAACTCAAGGGACTGACCGTGCCGCAGGACAGTCAGCGCCACGGTCTTACCCGGTGCCGCAGCCGCTACGGCGCGGATCATGAAACGGGCGGATTCCACCCGTTCGTCATTCAGGCGGGAGACGATATCCCCCCGGCGTAGCCCGGCATGAGCAGCGGGGCTGTTGCGGTCAACTTCCGTGACCTGTGCGCCCAGTGGCGTGGTGCTGTCCTTGAGGGTGGCTCCCAGCCAGCCCCGGTCCATGTGACCGGTCTTGCGCAGGGTTTCCACAATGGGGCGGACAATTTCCGAAGGGATGGAAAAGCCCAGCCCGACAGACCCGCCGGTGGGGGAAACGATAGCCGTGTTCAGCGCTACCACCTGTCCGGCCATGTTGAAGGTCGGCCCCCCTGAATTGCCGGGGTTTATAGGGGCGTCCAGCTGGAGGAAGTCATCGAACGGGCTGGCCCCGATATCCCGCCCCCGCGCCGAGACAATGCCCGCCGTAACGGATGAGCCAAGGCCGAACGGGTTGCCCGCTGCCAGAATCCAGTCGCCCACCTGCACAAGTCGGCTGTCGCCCCACTGAGCGTAAGGCATGGGCTTGGGACCATCGATTTTAATGACGGCAATATCGGTCAGCGGGTCGATGCCGACAGGCGTCGCGATAAATTCCTGCCCATCCATGAGCGAGACGGTAATGCGGTCTGCATCGGCCACCACATGGCCGTTGGTAACGATGCTGCCATCAGGGTCGATGATAAAGCCGGACCCCGCTTCCAGCAGGTCGTTCCAGTGCTGGCGCATACGTTCGCGGTAGCGATGCTCAAGCGGTGTGCCGCGTACGGAAGAAGGCAGCTTGTGTGGTTTTTCCGAATCGCGTGTGACGGCGATGTTGACCACCGTAGGAGCAATGCGGCGTACCAGCGGTGCGAAGCTGAGCGGACGGGATTCGACCAGCGGTACAGGGGCGGGCTGTGCCGGGGGCGGCTCGCCTTCCACGCCGGAGTTAGGTACTGCAGTCTGGCCGACAGCGAGGGTTTCAGCCGCGCGGGCTGCGCCACTTTGAGCCAGCAGGCCCCATGTCAGGCCGCAGGCCATACTTCGTGCCAGCCTGCGGGCCATGGCCTGTGTCACAGCGCCGCGCCGTGCCGGGCGTGTGGCCCTGCGCGCAGGAGGCAGGGGAAACAGGGCGGGCAGGCGAGGGGCCTGTGTCATGCGCGAGGCGTCATAAAGCTGGACATGGTTCTGATTTTTGAACCCGTTTGCACGGCGCTTGCAACAGGGATCGTATTTCCACCTATGTTTTCATTCTGTTGTGGCCATTGTGCCAGTGCGGATGCAGGGGCTTTTCGCGTTGTGAGGCGCTTTATGGGCGACGGGTTTTTGCGGCTGGAGCAAGGGCAGGGTTTTCAGGCCATTCGTGCCGTGGGTAGCGGCCGCGCATGTCGCGCCGCATATCGGTCCAGCCGCCCTGCCAGAACCCTGCCAGATCCGCCGTGATAGCCTGTGGCCGTCCGGCAGGGGAAAGCAGCGCCAACCGCAGGGGAATACGCCCGTTGGCCAGAAGCGGCGTTGTGCTGGTGCCAAAGAATACCTGCGCGCGCGCCGAAGCCACGGGAATGGGTTGCGTATAATCCACCTCGGCCCGGCCACCGGGGAAAGGCAGGGCGGTCGGCAACTCCCTGTCCAGCCACGCAGTATGGGCGTAGCCAAGCCAGTTGCGTAGCAGGGCGGCGGTATCCAGCGCTTTCAGCCCGGCCATGGTGGTGCACCCTGCCAGCGCCGGGGCCAGCCATGTTGCGGCGCTTTCAGCCAGTGCGGGAAAGGAAAAATCCGGCCAGTCCGTCATGTCTGAAGGCAGGGGGGTGGCAAGGGCGCGCGCCAGTTCAACACGCGCCTGTAATTGTCCGCCTGCTCCGGTCCAGTCCAGTGCTGTCATCAGGTTGGCGCGGGCATGTTCGAGCAGCAGGGTTGCCGCTTCTTCCGGGCGGACTTTCTCCGTGCGGTCGCGCAGCACAAGATTGCCGATGCGCATTCGCCTGCGGGCCATGATGGCGCCGCTGGCCGGGTCCAGCGCGGTTTCCACCTGCTCACGCGTGCGGGCAAGCACGGCCGGGGGCAGGGCATCGGGGTCGAGAGGGGCTGCCAGTCTGATCTCGGCCGTGGTGCGCAGATGCAGGCCTGCCACGGCCAGTAGCCGGGCGGTGGCCAGCGTATCATCGCGCCGCAGGCGCGCATTGCCGCCATTGGCCATGCGGAAACTGCCGATTTCGCCACGGCTTAGGGCAATACGGTCCACAAAACCGGCGGCCAGCAGGGCGGCGGCGTCACCGTGTGCGCGCAGGCCGTGGGGCAGGCCCAGCCGGGCGCGGAAACGCCCCGATGCCTGCCGGATGCGGGCCAGCGCCGCACGGTCGGCCTGCGGGTCATCTCCGCCGGCAATCAGGTCAAGGCGCAGGCTGATGTCAGCCGGGGGGATGGCAGGCGGGCCGCCATGGGCTGCCATGCGCGGGCGCAGTGGGTCGCGCTCTTCCAGCAGGGCGGCCAGATCGGCGGCCAGAGCGGCTTCTTCCGGGGTGGAGGCGGCCAGCAGCATGGCGGCCAGCCGGGGGTGCGTGCCAAGCCCCGCCATGGCGCGGCCCAGCGGTGTCAGGCTCTGGTTTTCATCCAGCGCGCCTAGCAGGCCCAGCAGTTCGCGCGCCGCTGCCAGCGCGGCTCCCGGCGGAGGGTCGGGCAAGGGCAGGGGGGTATCGGACTGGCCGAGCGTTTCGGCCCACAGGCTGGTGGCCAGAACGAAGTCCGACAGGTCGGCTTCAAGAATTTCCGGTCGGTCATGCTGGGGCATGGCGCGCTCGGTATGGGGCGTCCACAGGCAGTAAGCGGTGCCGGGGGCCTCTCGCCCTGCGCGCCCTGTGCGCTGGCGGGCGGCGGCTTTCGAAATCCGCAGCGTCTCCAGACGCGACAGGCCTGCCCCGGCATCAAACCGGGGGGCGCGGCGGTAGCCGCAGTCCACGACAACCCGCACGCCCGGTACAGTCAGCGAGGTTTCGGCAATCGAGGTCGCCAGAATGACCCGTCGTTCGCCCGCGTTGCCGGGCTGGAGTACGCGCGCCTGTTCGGCGGGGTGCAGTTCTCCATGCAGGGGCAGGACGGTGACCGCGCAATCGGCCAGCAGCTGCGCGGTGCGTCTGATTTCTCCCGTGCCGGGCAGAAAAACCAGAATGTCACCTTCGGTTTCGGCCAAGGCCCGGCGCACGCCAGCAGCCGTGGCGGTGGGAATATCGCGCAGGGTTGCGATATCCTTTGTGGCATGGTGCACATTCAGCGCGTGCATACGGCCCGAACTGGTGAATACGGGCGCATTCATCAGCGTGCTCAGGCGTTCGGTTTCCGCCGTGGCGGACATGGCCACCAGCCGCAGGTCAGGCCGCAGACTGCGCTGGAGGTCGAGGCAGAACGCCAGTGCCAGATCGGCATCCAGCGAGCGTTCATGGATTTCGTCCAGAATGACACAGGCCACGCCTTCAAGCATGGGGTCTGACAGCAGGCGGCGGAGGAACAGACCTTCGGTCAGCACTTCTATGCGGGTGTGTTCCGATACGGCGCTGTCCACTCGGGTGCGATAACCTGCAAACGCCCCGACCTGTTCGCCCCTGAGCGCGGCAATACGCTGGGCGGCGGCACGGGCGGCCAGCCGCCGGGGTTCAAGCATGATGATGCGTTCATTCTCCCCCCGCCAGGGGGCTGCGGCCAGAACAGGCGGGATGGAGGTTGTTTTCCCCGCGCCGGGCGGGGCCACCACCACCGCGCTGGCAAACTGCCCCTCCGCAGGCTCTGTCGCCAGATGCGCGCACAGGGCAGGCAGGATTTCGCGTACGGGTAGACCCTCCGCGATGGAAAACGGGTCAGAAGCGGGGAGAGAAGTAGGCATGACCGCTGTTATGGCGCGCAGCCTGAGCCTGCGCAATGGTGCCGCCACACCTGCCCGCTCAGGGGCGCGTGGCCTGTGGTGCTGGTTCTCTCGGCAGTAGCGTGCGCAGAGGCCCGGTCGGTCTCTGCGCGCGTTTGCCTACCAGTGTGACCAGTGCCCGGGGCGGCTGCCCGGTTGGGGTTACTGGTCGCCTGTTGCGCTTTTGCCGGGCAGTGTCAGAAAGCCCGCCTTGGGCGAGAGTGCGCGCGGTTTTTCGGTTTTGGCGGCCGGTGTGGTTTCGTCTCCGCTTGGGAAAATGGGGTTGGGCTCCGCATCCTGCGCGCTGGCTGCTGCTGAGGCAGGCTGTGCCTGCGTGTCTGCTGCCACGGCGTTGCTCGGAGCCGGAGCCGCAGGCAGGGCCTGTGCGTCGGTCTTTGGAGCGTCGGGGGCGGGCAGGGGGGCTGCGGTGCCATCCTGTGCGTTGAGCGACTGGCTCTGGATGGCGCTCCCTACGGGGGTGCCACCTGCATCGACCAGCCACTTACTGAGCGAATGGTGAACCTGATATTCGAACTCGACATTGAGTGTTTGCATCATGTCGCGGGTTACAGCGTAGAGATTGGCCGGGCTTGCCACCTCGCCTGACGGATCAGGGTGCAGCGACTGCGATGCCTGCGCCGATGCGGAGGCCACACGGCGGCCATTGGGGGCCAGAATATCGAGATGAACCCCGACATTGCCTTTCAGCGTGCCGCCGGGCAGGTGCAGGATGGAAGCGCGGTCGATCACGAAGCGGGCCGTATTGGCGGAATCAACCGTGCCGCGCGCGGCCAGCCTGTCCTGTGCCATCTGGCGGACAGCCTGGAGCGGCGGGGTGGGGGATTCAGGTCCGATATCACCGTCCACCGGGTGGGTGGCTGTCCGGTCCACAATACTGAGCGACGAAACATTGAGGTTCATCTGGCCCAGGTAGTCGTAACGCAGGGGCGCGAACTGTGTCGGCTCGCTGTGCTGGGCACAGCCAGCCAGCAGGGCGGGAAGCAGAATGGCTGTTGCCACAGATGAACGGAACAGACGGGGAAACGGCATCATGACAAACACTCTGCAACAGCCCAGATTACGGACAGATGAACCACCGACGCCAGACCCCGTCCGGCGTCGCTCTCTTGTTCAGCAGAGTGTGCGACAGGGGGAAAGCGCGGTCAACGGGGCGCGTCAGCGCCCGACCGTAATGCTCTGACGCTGGAAGTGGAAATCCTTGTTGCAGAACTCGCAGGTCATGACGATTGTGCCGTTATCCTGGCACATGTGATCGAGATCGTCCTCCGGGAAACGCTCCAGAACGTCGATCAGCCGCGCGCGTGAGCAGCGGCAGCCGAAGGCAAGTGCACGCGGCTGGCTGACATGCAGATTCTGTTCATGGAACAGGCGGTTGAGCAGGCGAGGCGAGGACAGCTCGTCGTCCAGCACTTCCTGGTCGCGCAGGGTCGCTGCCAGAATGGTTGCGGTTTCCCAGCTTGCGTCATCAGGGTTCAGCAGGGCGTTTTCGTCGGTCGCTGCGTCTGGCGTCGGGCTGTTGTCCGCCTCGGTTTCAGTGCCGCCTTCCCCCGCGATCCGCTCAAGCACCAGCCCGCCCGCGCGCCAGCCCGCATCGGTCAACGCGCAGGCCAGCATGACCTGACAGGCATGTTGTTCGCTGGTGTTGAAATAATGGGTGGCCATGGCGGCAAGGTCATCACCCGCGATGTCCACAATGCCCTGATGCCGTTCCATATCCGGCCCCTGATCGACCGTCAGAGCCAGATAGCCATCGCCCAGCAGGGCACGGTCTGTGGGGTTGGGTGTGGTGGAAAGCAGGTTTTCCAGCGCATCCTGATCGGTGCGGACATAAAACCGCAGGGCACCCGTGTTGGTACAGTCCGCCACCAGCATGGAAACCGGACCATCGCCTTTGATCTGAAGTGAAAACGAGCCCTGAAATTTCAGGGCCGATGCCAGTGCCGCCACTAGCGCCAGCGCCTTGCCCGCAAGCTGCGTGACAGGAGCCGGATTATCATGCCGGGTGAGCAGGGCATCCGCCAGCACGCCCAACCTGATCAGGCGGCCGCGTACCGGCTGCCCTGCCAGGTAAAACGGCGTTACACCGCCGGGCACCACAAGGTCAGGCACATCGGGGCGGTCGCGATCAAGAAAAGCCGGTTTTTCCATGGAGTAACGTCAGGCCCTGCATAAAAACGGAGAAAACGCGCAACGAACGGGCCACAAAGGCCCCGCCGCCGTGATCAGATGTTCGAGGAAATATCCAGTTCCAGTTTTTCGAGCTTCTGCTCCAGCGCGCGCCGGTCTGGCGTGGAAAGGTCCAGAACCGAGGCGAGTCCGCCCAGAAAGGCGCTGCGGCAGGCATCGTGCTCGGCGTCCAGGTCGCCAGCACGGCCACAGCCAGCCAGGCAGTCGAGATAGCTTGCGCGCAGGGCAGCCAGCTTGTCGGCGGCAACCGGCAGTTCAGTCAGAATGGCGTCCAGACTGCTTTCCACCCAGCCGGGCGTGCTGGGCGTGTCTTCCGTTGTCGTGGGAGAGGCCGGTCTGTCTACACTGTTCATCAGGCTTGTTCCTTGCCGAAAGAAGTCCAGTTCGGGCCACCCAGCGCCCAGGCCAGTATGCCTTTCTGGGCGTGCAGACGGTTCTCGGCTTCGTCGAACACAACGGAGTGGCGGCTTTCGAACACGTCCTGCGTGACTTCCTCCCCTATATGGGCAGGCAGGCAGTGCATGAACAGGGCCTGTGGGGCGGCAAGCGCCATCAGTTCGGTCGTGACACGATAGGGCTCAAGCCGCTCGGCGCGCGCGCTGGCCTCAGCCTCGGAGTCGGACATACTGGTCCATGTGTCTGTCACCACACAGTCGGCTCCGCTGACAGCGGCGCGCGGGTCAGCGGTCCATTCGACCTTGCCGCCTTCGCGCGCAGCCCAGTCCAGCACGTCCTGAGGCGGTTTCATGTCCGCAGGGGTTGCGGCCCGCAGCGTAAAGCCGAACCGCACGGCTCCTTCGATCAGGGATACCAGCACGTTGTTGCCATCCCCCGTCCAGGCGAAGGTGCGCCCTTTAACCGGCCCGCGATGTTCCTCGAAGGTCATGATATCGGCCATGATCTGCACCGGGTGGGAGTTGGGCGTCAGGCCATTGATAACCGGTACACCGCTCCAGCTTGCCAGATCATGCAGGCTTGACGTCTGACCGGTACGCAGCACGATGGCATCCACAAAGCGGGACAGCACGCGGGCGGTATCGGCAATGCTCTCCCCCCGCCCGATCTGCATTTCCTGCGGGGACAGCACCACAACATCCCCCCCGAGCTGGCGCATCCCAACCTCGAACGAAACCCGCGTGCGGGTCGAAGGCTTGGACATGATCAGCCCCAGTTGCCGCCCGGCCAGTGGCAGGCGCGGGTGCAGCGGAAAGCGTCGCCCCTGCTGCATGTGCTTCATGCCTGCCGCCGTGTCGATAATCTGGCGCAGGGTCGCCGTGTCCAGATCCTTCAGGTCAAGAAAATGGCGCAGCGGCGCGGAGTTGAGGGATGGCGGAACAATGGAGGCGACGGCGCTCACGGTGTAGGCTCCAGAACAGTCTTGATATTCGCCCTGTCTTTCAAGGCGGCGGTAGCGCGCGCCAGACAGGCCACGGCGTCACGGCATTCGGTTTCGGTCACGGTCAGGGGCGGGACGAGACGCAACACGTTGTCCCCCGCTGTCACGCACAGCAGGCCCGCGTCCTGCGCGGCGTCCTGCACATTGCCCACGGGCGGCACGCAGCGTAGCCCTATCAGCAGGCCCAGGCCGCGACGCTGGTCGAAAATCTCGGGTGCATCGGCCACAATCGCGTCCAGCAGTGTGTCCAGCAGGGCGGCGCGTTCACAGACCTGATCGAGAAAACCGGGGGCGAGGATAACGTCCAGCACGGCGTTTGCCGCAGCGCAGGCCAGCGGGTTGCCTCCAAATGTGGTGCCGTGCGTACCGGGCGTCATACCTATGGCCACGACCTTTGTGGCCAGAATGGCCCCGATGGGAAAACCGCCGCCCAGCCCTTTGGCCGTGCTCATGACATCAGGGGTGATGCCAGACCACTGGTGGGCGAACAGGCGGCCAGTGCGGCCTACGCCGGTCTGCACTTCATCAAGAGCCAGCAGCACGCCGGTTTCGTCGCACAGGGCGCGCAGGGCGCGCAGATAGGCCGGGTCGGCTACCTTGATCCCGCTTTCCCCCTGTATGGGTTCGAGCATGATGGCGGCGGTCTGCGGCGTTATCGCGGCGCGTACGGCTTCGATATCGTTGAACGGGACATGCTTAAACCCGGCGACAGGCGTGCCGAAGCCTTCCAGATATTTCGGGTTGCCGGTGGCGGACAGCATGGCCAGCGTGCGGCCATGGAATGCGCCATCCATGCAGATGATGTCCGTGCGTTCGGGGTGCCCGGCCAGAAACTGCGCGCGGCGCGCCATCTTGACCATGCCCTCGTTGGCTTCCGCACCAGAATTGCAGAAGAACACGCTATCCGCGAAGGTGTTGGCCACAAGCCGCTCGGCCAGTTTTTCAGCCTGCGGGATACGGAACAGGTTGGAGACATGGATAACCCGCGCCGCCTGCTCGCTGATGGCCCGTACCAGAGCCGGGTGCGCATGACCGATGGAACTGGTGGCAATACCGGCGGCAAAGTCCAGAAATCGTCGTCCGTCCGATGCGTACAGCCATGCGCCCTCTCCCCGCTCGAAGGCGAGATCGGCGCGTTTGTAGGTTGGCATGAGCGGAGAGATCATGAGACTGGTCTTTGCTTTGAGTTGAGTGTTGAACCCGGTTGGTAGCCATGAAAACGATGATGCAAAACGAAAAGCGCCCGCTGCCTGAAAATGGAGCGGGCGGTCCGTTACACTTTTGTATCATGGCGCTTTCAGCCGCGGTGAGTCAAATATCTGGCTTAAAATTCCTGTATGTGCGGCATATGTCGAAGGTGGGCAGGCATGAAAAGCAGGGCTGGATTGCGTGTGGATTCAGCGTGTTGGAATGTTTGCCGGACAGATAAGGGCGCGGTAGGGTAACTGGTATGACCCGCGCGCGCTCTTTGGGCAGACAGGCCCGCCGCAAGGCTGTTTCCGGTAGCGGTGAACCGGCTGGCCCCGCCGCCGTACCGCCCGCGCCAGACCGCGCGGCTTTGCGTGAGGCGGCGCTGGCGCATCTGGCGCGTTTCGGTACCACCCGACACGGGCTGGAGCAGGTTCTGCTGCGGCGTGTGGCACGCTGGCGTGCGCAGGCTCAGGCCGCCGGGGCAGACGGAGCCGGGGAGCAGGCTCAGGTGCTTGCGGTCGTATGCGCGGAAATTGCACAGGATATGGTGCGGCTTGGCGCGGTGGATGATGCGGCTTTTGCCCATGCCCGCGCGCGCCGGCTGGTGCGTACGGGGCGTTCCAGCCGGGCCATAGAGGCGCATCTGGCGGCCAGAGGGGTGGCGGCTCCCATCCGGGTGCAGGTCATGCTGGGTGACGAGGCCGAAAGCCCGCCGGATGAAGCGGCACGGGGGCAGGAGTACGGCGAGAGCGATTACGGTCGAGGCCTGTCCGCTGCGGAGCGTGAACTGTGCGCAGCGCTGGTGCTGGCGCGCAAAAGGCGCTTTGGGCCATTTTCCAGCCCGGTTCAGGAAGGCCCGGATACCAAAGGTGTCGTAGAGAGTGAGTCTGCCGAAGATTGGGCCGCCGGCGAGTGGGATGAGGGCGCGCCGCCCGAGGCGCCTGCGGCAGGGCGGACTATGCGGGGCGGGCGACGGGCCGATGCCGGGAGTGCTCACCGGGCGCTGGGCGTCCTGGCGCGGGCAGGGTTCGCGCGGGATACGGCGGCTCGTGCGCTGGAGATGACGCGGGAGGAGGCGGACGAATGGCTCGAACGACTGAAGGCCGAATCGTAACCGTGTCCGTGGGGTGGCGCGCGGTCATGTTCCTTTTCGGGCGGGCCTGCGTTCTGCTGCCGCTGCTGGTGCTGGCGGCCTGTGCCGGCGGGGGTTCCGGTCGTGTGAGCGGAAGCTGGAATGGGCCCGTGCAGTGCGCGCCGTATGCAAGGGAACATTCGGCTGTCAACCTGCGGGGCGATGCGGCTTTGTGGTGGAACGGATCGCGGGGGATTTACACCCGCTCTTCTGTCCCGCACGAGGGGGACGTCCTTGTGTTCCGCGCGACAAGGCGGCTGCCTTCAGGCCATGTTTCGGTTGTGCGGCAGGTCAGGAACCGGCGGCTGGTGCTGGTCGATCACGCTAACTGGGAGCCGGGGCGCGTGACGCGCGCAGCACCCGTTGTGGATGTTTCGCCGCATAATGACTGGACGCGTGTGCGCGTGTGGTGGGCACCTTCTCGAAGATTGGGTAAAACGGTCTACCCGGCGTACGGGTTTATCGAGCCGCCCTGGCAGGGCGGGAGCTGAACTCGGCCCAGTCGTGGGCAGCAAGGAAGGGCTTGCATGAACGGGCATTCGCCCTCATGTACACAGTCGAGTTTTCTGGCGTGGCTGCGCCGTGGGGTAAACGGGCGGGCTGACGGGCCAAGGGGAGCGTGAAATGGGTAGTCTGAGCATCTGGCACTGGCTGATTGTGCTTGTTGTCGTTCTGGTTGTGTTTGGCGGCGGTGGCAAGATCACGACGCTGATGGGCGATGTGGCCAAAGGCATCAAATCGTTCAAGAAACACATGGCGGATGACGAATCGCTCGAAGAGCAGGCCACCACGCGCAATGCGGGCGGGCATATTGCACCGCCCCCCGTGGCCGCCGCTTCTGAAACGCGCGCCCCCGCCGATCAGTCCACCCCGCGCTGAAACAGCGCCTTGCCACAGGCATGAGGCTGCCCTGCGTAAGGCGGCGCCATGTTGAGGTGTTTTCCCCGCGACCTGCGAATATGGAACAGAGATGACTGACAACACGCCGGATCTGACTGCGGCTGCGCAGGAGATTGTGCAGGCGGGCCAGAGGCTTGATGCCCGCGGCTGGGTGCCCGCAACAGCGGGTAATATCAGCCGCCGACTGCCGGACGGACGTATCGCCATTACCCGCTCGGGGTGCCACAAGGGCTTTCTGGACGCGCAGGACGTGATTACCGTTGATCTGGCGGGCCAGCCGCATGATGCGGGTAACCGCCCCAGCGCGGAAACTCTGCTGCATTGCCAGATTTACCGTCTGCTGCCTGATGTGGGCGCCGTGCTGCATGGCCACTCGGTGGCCTCCACGGTGCTGTCGATGCTGGAGCCGTCGCCCCGGATTCTGCTGAACGATTACGAAGTGCAGAAGGTGTTTGCCGGACAGGAGACGCATGAAGCCACGGTGCCCGTGCCGCTGTTCGCCAACGACCAGGACATTGCCCGGCTTGCACGGGAAGTAGAGCCCTATGTGGCGGACATGCCCGCAGGCTATATCATCCGAGGCCATGGTGTTTACGTGTGGGGGCGCGACATGGGCATGGCGCTGGCGCGGCTGGAAGGGCTTGAGTTCCTGCTGGCCTGCGAACTGGAAAAAAGGAAGCTGAGAGCATGAGCAGCCTGAGCGTTTATGAGGAAGGGCAGCCCGGCGCTCCTGTGCTGCAAACGTCTAATCCGCATGAAATCGCAAGCCTGCTGGCTCCCATGGGGGTTCGCTTCGAGCGATGGGAAGGCCCGGCCATTCCCCCCAAAGAGGCGGCGGAAGAGGTTATCCTTGACACCTATCGTCCCTGGCTCGACCGGCTGATGGGCGAGACAGGGGCCGGTTCGGCTGATGTGTTGCGGATGAATGTGCAGACGCCCGATCTCGCGACCCTGCGTGCGCGCTTCTTGGCCGAGCATACGCATAGCGAGGACGAAGTGCGGTTTTTCGTGCATGGGGGCGGGCATTTCGTGCTGCATGTGGGCGCGCACATTTACGATGTCGGCTGCACCCAGACAGACCTGATCTCCGTTCCCGAGGGTACGCGGCACTGGTTTGACGCCGGGCCCGAGCCTGATGTGGTGACGCTGCGCATTTTTACCCACAAGGAAGGCTGGGTGGCCCGCTACACGGGCGATGAGATTGCCCGCCGGTTTCCTTCCTACGCGAGTTGAGCGAGCACCCAGCATGACTTTGCAGGCCTCTGAGCAGACCGTTCCGCCGCGCGTGGTGCTGCTGGATATCGAAGGCACCACCCTGCCGGTTTCCTTTGTGCATAACGTTCTGTTTCCCTATGCGCGGCGGCATCTGGCCGCCCTGCTGGCGGATCGCGCGGATGATCCGACCGTGGCAGGGGCTGTGGCACAGATCAGCGAACTGGCCCCCGGTGTGCCGCCGGCCGAACAGCTTGCACGCTGGATGGATGTGGATGCCAAGGTAGAGCCGCTCAAGACCCTGCAGGGGCTGTGCTGGGACGCAGGGTACCGGCAGGGAGAGCTTGTGGCGGATTTATACCCCGATGTGGTGCCCTGCCTGCGCGCCCTGCACGCGGCGGGGGTAGTGCTGGCGGTGTATTCCTCCGGCTCCGAACCCGCACAGAGGCTGATTTACGGCTATACCGAACAGGGGGATGTCACATCCCTGTTCAGCGCTTTTTTTGACCTACGGGTGGGGGGCAAGAAAGAGGCGCAGAGCTATTGCCACATTCTGGCTGAAACAGGCTGGCAGGCGGCGGATGTGCTGTTCCTGTCCGATGTCGAAGCGGAACTGGACGCCGCCGCGGAGGCGGGCCTGCGGGTCTGCCAGATCGCCCGTGCGGAAGATGGAACCGTCGCAAGCCAGCGGCATCCTGTTGCGGCGGACCTTGTGCAGGCACTCGCTCCGTTTGGCCTGTCCGGTATCGGGCAGGACGCGGAGGAAAGGGTCGGGTCGTGCTGACAAAGGCCCGCCTGTATACCGACTGGCGCAACATTCCGCCCGAAGCGCATGGTTGTGCGGCGGCGCTGGGTAATTTCGACGGCGTGCATCTGGGTCATGCCCATCTGGTGAATGCCGTGTATGCCGCGCGTCCCGACCTGCCGCGCGCAGTGGTGACATTCGAGCCGCACCCGCGCGAGCTGTTCCGCCCGCAAGACCCGCCTTTCCGGCTGACCCTGCCGGATGAGCGTCTGGCTGCGCTGGAAGCGCTGGGCGTGCGGCATGTGTTCCAGATTCCCTTTGACCCCGCTTTTGCAGAACTGACGGCAGGCCAGTTCGTGCGCGAGGTGCTGCACGAGGCGCTGCATCTGAAGCATGTTGGCTGCGGGCCGGATTTCGCTTTTGGCCATCGGCGCGGTGGCAATGTGGCGTTTCTGTGCGAGCAGGCGCTCGCTCTGGGGATAGGCTGCACGCAGGTTCCGGCTCTGGCCGATGCAACAGGGCCGTATTCTTCCAGCCGGGTAAGGATGCTGTTGCAGGATGGCTACCCCGAGCGCGCTGCGGCGGAACTCGGCCGGGCATGGGCTATCCGTGGCGAAGTCCAGCATGGTGACAAGCGTGGACGGCTGCTCGGTTTTCCTACGGCCAATATCCCGCTGGGGCGGCATCTGGAACCCGCTCGCGGGGTTTATGCCGTAACGGTGCGCCTGCCCGGCGGGCAATCCGCCTTCGGGGTGGCCAATATCGGGCGCAGGCCGACCATTGACGATGGGCAGGAAAGCCGTCTGGAAGTGCATCTGTTCGATTTCGAGGGGGATCTGTACGGCCAGACACTGTCTGTAGCCCTGCACGCCCTTTTGCGCGGCGAGCAGCGTTTTGATGGTCTGGACGCGCTCAAGGCCCAGATCGCGCGGGATGCCGAGCAGGCGCGTCACATGCTGGCGGCCACGCTCTCCTGATTGTCGCACTTGACCCTGCGGGTTTCCTTTTTGATAAGGGAATGCGCGCGCTGGTCGGCATAGGTAATTCTGTGGCCCGCTCCCGCGCCAGGCATTTCGCCCGCGCCCTGAACCTGAACTGAAGTGACCCCTGCCGCTCATGACCCAATCCGCCAGCGACCCGGACAAGACAGACCTCGCCGAGCAGTATCGCGATACGGTGTTTCTGCCGCGTACATCCTTTCCCATGCGCGGCGGCCTGCCTACGCAGGAACCCGAGTGGCTGAAGCACTGGCAGGAAAGCGGGCTGGACGGGCGGCTGGTGGAGCAGGCGGAAGGGCGGCCGGTCTTTACGCTGCATGATGGCCCGCCTTACGCCAACGGCAACCTGCATATTGGTCATGCCCTGAACAAGATCAACAAAGACGTGATCAACCGGGCTCACCGCATGGCGGGCTACGCGGTGCGTTATGTGCCGGGCTGGGACTGCCACGGTCTGCCAATCGAATGGAAGGTGGAAGAAGGCTACCGCAAGGCCAAGCGCGACAAGGATACGGTGCCGGTGCTCGAATTCCGGGCCGAATGCCGTGCGTATGCCGCGCACTGGCTGAACGTGCAGATGCAGGAATTCCAGCGGCTGGGCGTGCAGGCGGAATGGCATAACCGCTACGCCACCATGGATTTTTCCTCCGAGGCGGCCATTGTTGAGGAAATCGGGCGGTTCCTGCTGAATGGCGGGCTGTATCGCGGCCTGCGCCCGGTCATGTGGAGCCCGGTTGAAAAGACGGCGCTGGCCGAAGCGGAAATCGAATATCACGATCACACCTCCACCACGATTCTGGTGGCGTTTCCGGTCATTCAGGACCCCACGCCGCTTCATGCGCTGGCTGATGTGTCGGTTGTGATCTGGACGACCACCCCATGGACTATTCCGGGCAACCGTGCGCTGGCCTTCGGGCCGGACATCACCTACGTGGTGCTGCGGGTGGATGAAACGGGCGAGGGCGCCATGCTTGTCCCCGGTGCCAAGGTGCTGGTGGCCGAGGCGTTGGTGGATTCCTTTTGCCGCGAGGCGAAGGTGGAAGCCCATCACATTGTTTACACCCTGCCCGGCAGCGCGCTGGAGGGCACCGTGTGCGCCCACCCGCTGCGAGGCGCGGGCTACGATTTCGACGTGCCGATGCTGCCGGGCGAATTCGTGACCACCGAGGCCGGAACAGGTCTGGTGCATCAGGCTCCCGCTCATGGTGAGGACGATTTCCAACTCTGCCGTGCCTACGGGATTGAGGTGCCGGAAGTTGTGCAGGCCGATGGTACTTACGCGCCGTGGGTGCCGATTTTCGCGGGCGTGCATGTGTTCAAAGCAGCCGATGTGGTGTGCGAGGCGCTGGCCGATGTCATGCAACGCGCGAACAGCGCGGGGGCTGTGCCTCGCGGGCTGGTAGGGCGTGGGCAGATCGTCCATTCCTATCCGCATTCATGGCGTTCGCGTGCGCCAATCATTTACCGTGCTACCCCGCAATGGTTCATCCGCATGGACGGCGAAGGTTCGCTGCGTGAAAAAGCGCTTGAGGCATTGGAGGATGTGACCTTCGTGCCCGCGCAGGCGCGCAATCGCCTGACATCCATGGTGCGCACCCGGCCGGATTGGTGCATCAGCCGCCAGCGGGCATGGGGCGTGCCCATTGCCGTGTTTGTGGAAAAGCGCACCGGCGAAGTGCTGCGTGATGCGGAGGTGATGGCCCGCGTGGTCGAGGCGTTCCGTTCCGAAGGGGCGGATGTGTGGTACAGCGCCCCGCCGGAGCGTTTTCTGGGCGAAGGGCGCAACCCCGATGAGTACGAACAGGTTTTCGATATTGTCGATGTCTGGTTCGAAAGCGGCTCCACCCATGCCTTCGTGCTGGGCCGTCCGGGCCTGAGCTTCCCGGCTGACCTGTATCTGGAAGGGTCTGACCAGCATCGCGGCTGGTTCCAGTCCTCCTTGCTGGAAAGCGTGGGCACGCGCGGTATCGCCCCCTTCCGCGCACTGGTGACAAACGGCTTCGTGCTGGACGAGCAGGGCCGCAAGATGTCCAAGTCGCTCGGCAACGTCGTGGCTCCGCAGGATGTGAATGACTCGTTGGGCGCGGACGTGCTGCGCCTGTGGGTGATGAATTCCGACACCAATGACGACCTGCGCATCGGCAAGGAAATTCTCAAGCAGCAGGGCGAACTCTATCGCCGCCTGCGCAATACGCTCCGCTGGCTTCTGGGTGGGCTGGATGGCTTTACCGACGCCGAAAGCCTGCCGTATGCGCAACTGCCTGAGCTGGAACGCTGGGTGCTGCACCGTCTGTCCGAACTGGGCGGCCTTGTGGCCCGGGCGGTGGAAACGCATGAATGGGTGGGTGTCTATCCCGCCCTGCACGGGTTCTGCACCACGGACCTTTCGGCCTTTTACTTCGATATCCGCAAGGACAGCCTGTATTGCGATGGCCCGGCCACGCCTACGCGGCGCGCGGTGCGGACGGTGCTTGATATCCTGCATCGCTGCCTGAGCACATGGCTGGCCCCGGTTCTCGTCTTTACGGCGGAAGAAGCCTGGTGCGCGCGCTTCGGGCGTGAAAGCAGCGTGCATGAACAGGCGTTCGTGGACCTGCCGGTTGAATGGAACAATCCTGTCCTTGATGAACGCTGGACGCGCGTGCGCGCGGTGCGGCGTGTCATTACCACCGAAATCGAAGGCGCACGGCGTTCCGGGCAGATCGGGTCCTCCCTGCAGGCGCAGGTGGAACTGACATTCTCGCAAGAAGAGGCCGCTCTTTTTGCCGGAATAGACTGGGCCGAACTGGCCATTGTCTCGCATGTCGATGTTGTGATCGACCCGACCAGTTCCTCCGTTTACGTGGACGCCGAGGAAGGGGGTTCACTGCATGGCGCGCCCGTCGTGCGTGTGGCGGCAGGCGAGAAATGCGTGCGGTGCTGGAAAGTCCTGCCCGAAACCGGGTCTCATCCTGCCCATCCGGGTCTGTGCCTGCGCTGCGCCTCCGTTGTGGCGGACAGCAAGGGGCTGGCGCGCGCGTGAGCGGGCGTCCTTTCATGCTCCGTCCGGCGGGGATCGGGCTGCTGATGCTGATGCTGGTGCTTTCGGCAGACCAGATCAGCAAGTTCTGGATTCTCTACGGGCTTGATCTGCCCGCGCGCGGCTCGGTGCAGGTGCTGCCGTTTCTCAACTTTACCATGGTCTGGAATCGTGCCGTAACATTTGGCATGTTTTCGGGGCTTGGCGGGGCGGGGCGTATTGTGTTCTCGGCCATTGCGCTGGCGGTGGTGGCTCTGCTGGGTGTGTGGATGTTCCGCACCCCCAGCAAGTTGACGGCAGCCTGCGTAGGGGCTGTGGCCGGTGGCGCGGTGGGCAATGTCATTGACCGGCTGCGTTACGGGGCGGTGGTTGATTTTCTGCATGCCCATGCTTTTGGCTGGTCATGGTATGTGTTCAACGTTGCTGATTCCGCTATAGTGTGTTCCGTCTGTGTGCTGCTGGCGCAAAGCTGCCTTTCAGGTGGTGCGTCCAGTCAGGCGGGCAGGACACCGTGAGATACAGCCAGCCCGCGCAGTGTCGGGGCTTTTCAGGATGAGTAGAAGGCAGATGATGGTGCGGCGTGTTTCAACCCTGATTTCTCCGGTGCTGCTGCTTGGTAGCTGCCTTATGCTGAGCGGCTGCTCGGGTAACGAAGCAGCACGGGCCTTCGGCCTGGAGCGCAGTATGCCTGACGAGTACACGGTCACGACCCGTGCGCCGCTGTCCATGCCGCCGTCCGATGAACTGACCAAGCCCACGACAAAGGGCGACGAGCGCAGGCAGGACGAAAGCGAACGTCTGCAGGCGCTTGAAACCCTCTCGCCCGACGTGGCGCTGCGGGGCTCCAGCGGCGATACGAGCGAAGGCCAGACCATTCTTGTGAACGAGGCCACCACCGCGTCCGATGAGCCCGACGAAGGGGAACTCGGGGCAGCAGGGTCGGGCTTTATTGAGCAGATCATGTTCTGGAAAGGCCATAACGCCGGTTCCGTTGTGGACGCCAGCGCGGAAAACCGCCGCCTGAAAACCAATGCGGCTCTGGGCAACCCGCCCACGCAGGGCGTAACCCCGACCCAGAAGGCCAGCAAGTCAGGGTCGTGACGCCGAGCCGGTTCTGAAAGGCCCGCCCGCTTTCATGTCTGCTGATGATCTGTTCGCCGAACCGCCTTCGCCAGCCCCCTCTCAGGAGGGGATTGTGCGGCGTCTGTCCGAGGTTGTGGTCAACCGCATCGCTGCGGGCGAGGTTATCGAACGCCCTGCGGCTGCACTCAAGGAACTGGTTGAAAACGCTATAGATTCCGGAGCCCGGCGCGTGGATATCGCGCTGGAGGGTGGCGGGATAGACCGTATGATCGTGACCGATGACGGCTGTGGCATGAACGCGGCCGATCTGGCGCTGGCGGTGGAACGGCACTGCACGTCCAAACTGCGTGACGATACACTGGTGCAGATTACTACACTGGGGTTCCGGGGAGAGGCGCTGCCCTCCATCGGAGCGGCCGCGCGGCTGAACATCACGTCACGCCCGCAGGGTGAAAGCGGGGCCTGGCGTATCCGCGTGGAAGGCGGACGGGTAACGGCCCCGCATCCGGCCTCTGGCGCTCCGGGCACCAGTGTTGTGGTGGAAGACCTGTTTTTTGCCACCCCGGCCCGACGTAAATTTCTTAAAAGCGCGCGGGTGGAAGGTCGCCATGCCGAAAGCGTGGTGCGGCGGCTGGCTCTGGCGGCTTTCGATACCGCCTTCCGTCTGATGCTTGATGGCAGGCTCGTGTTCGACCTGCCCGCCCAGACCCTTCAGGCGCGGGCGGCTGCCCTGCTGGATGCGGCGGAGGCTAATGGCCTTGTGAGTGTCAGCGGCGAGCGGGATGGCATGGTGCTGTCGGGCTTTATCTGTCCGCCTTCGGTGCACAGGGCTACGGCGGCGGGGCAGTTCATGCTGGTGAATGGACGCCCGGTGGTGGACCCGCTGCTGCGGACGGCTGTTCGCGTCGCGTATCGTCGGGTTATCGAGCCGGGGCGGCATCCTGTGGTGGCGCTGTCTCTGAGCGTGCCGCAGCAGATGGTGGACGTGAATGTCCATCCCGCCAAGACGGAACTGCGGTTTGCAGATGAAGCCGCCGTGCGCTCGCTGGTAATCGGCTCTATTCAGCGTGCGCTGGAACATGGTGCAGGGGTGGCCGGGGTGCGTCCGGTCCTGTCTTCCGCCATCGGGCGGCAGGCCCGTATCTGGTACCCGCCTGAAAATACGGCCGGGCGTGAAGGGACGTCGCAGCCGTATCAGACTCAGGCGGGGCCCGCCGCGCTGGTGGGTGGGGTGGGGCCGTCTGCCGGTTTTTCCGCGCCCGGCTTTGCGGAAAAACGCCTCGACTTTGATGCGCCTCCCGCGGCCCGTACTATTCAGTCCTCTATTCTGCCCGCCTCCGCGTCGGAATCGCGTGAAACATACGCGGAGGCGGAGGTACCAACGCGGGCGGGGCAAGAATCCGCTCTCCAGCCTGCGGTCGAGTATCCGCTGGGGGCTGCCGTGGCGCAGGTGCTGGACACATACATTCTGGCCGTGGCCGCCGATGGCAGCCTTATTCTGGTAGATCAGCACGCGGCCCATGAGCGGCTGACCCACCAGCGGCTCCGCGAGCAGTTTCTGTCTGGTCGGGTGCAGGCACAGCGCCTGCTGGTGCCTGATGTAGTGGACCTGCCGCCCGCGCAGGTGGAAAGTCTGCTGGGCGCGACGCCCCTGCTGGAGAGACTCGGTGTTGAAATCGAGGGGTTTGGTGGGCAGTCAGTCCTGATTCGCGCCTTGCCCACCATGCTCGGGGCAACCGATGCCGTGAGTCTGCTGCGGGATCTGGCGGATGAACTGGAGCGCGATGAACATGGAACGCCAGATGAAATGGCGGCCCTGGACGGGCGGCTGGATGCGGTGATCGCGCGCATGGCCTGTCATGGCAGCATCCGTGCGGGACGCAGGCTGAGTGCTGAGGAAATGAACGCTCTGCTGCGCCAGATGGAGGCAACCCCTCTTGCGGGAACCTGCTCCCATGGGCGGCCGACATGGTTGAAGCTGAGTCGGGGCGATCTGGAGCGTCTGTTCGGTCGCCGCTGATCTGCTCTGCTTTTATTCTATGCCATTCGGTAGAACGTGAACGGGGGTGCGCTGGTGTCACGGAGTAAAAAGGCGCAATATGGGATATTACGTAACAAACTCATAAGGCGGTGAAGTCGTGCAGCCGATCCTCCTCTCGCTGATAACCTATCTTCCGCTGGCAGGTGCGCTGGTGGCCTTTCTGTGCCCCGGCGGCCCTGCGGAGCGGGATCGCGCCGCGCGGTGGCTTGGTCTGTGGACTACACTTGTCACACTTGGCTTTAGTGTTCTGCTCTGGATCGGGTTCGACCCGGCCCAGCCCGGCTTGCAGTACGAAACACGACTGGGCTGGCTGAGTGAATACGGAATCACCTACCATACCGGTGTGGACGGCATCAGCCTTGTGTTCGTGCTGTTGACGGCGTTTCTGACCCCGCTTTCGCTTCTGGCGGGCTGGCGGAGCGTGCAGACACAGGGGCGCGATTTCGTGGCCATGCTGCTCATGCTCGAAACCGCGCTGTTTGGCCTGTTTTCCGCGCAGGATCTTGTCCTGTTCTACGTTTTTTACGAAGCGACCCTTATTCCCGGTTCTCTCATGATCGGGATCTGGGGCGGGCAGAAGCGGGTCTGGGCGTCGCTCCAGTTCTTCCTGTTCACGTTTGCCGGTTCGCTGTTCATGCTGGTCGGGCTGATCACCATGTGGCTCAAGACCAGCACGACCGATATCCCCACCCTGATGGCTACCGGCTTTTCTCAGCCCTTGCAGGGCTGGCTGCTGCTGGCTTTTGTGCTGGCGTTTGGCGTCAAGCTGCCGCTCTTTCCGCTCCATGCTTGGCTACCCGATGCCTACACGGAAGCCCCCACACCGGCCACGGCCATGATGTCGGGTGTGCTGTCCAAGACCGGGGCTTATGGTCTGCTGCGTTTTGGGGTGCTGATGTTCCCTGACGCGGCACGGAGCTTTGCGCCGTACATTCTTGCCCTCGGGGTTGCGGCCATTCTGTACGCGGCCATTGTGGCTTATGCCCAGTCCGACATGAAAAGGATGGTGGCGTATTCCTCCTTCTCTCACATGGGCATGATTGCCGTTGGTTTGTTCACGCTGACGGCGGAAGGCATTGATGGCGCGATTTTCCAGATGCTTTCGCATGGTGTGGTGATTGCGGCTCTGTTCTTCTGTGTGGCAGCCGTGGCGTGGCGGGCGGAAACCCGTGACATTGATGCACTGGGCGGTGTGGCCAAACAGATGCCCATGCTCGCGCTGCTGGCGATGCTGTTTACCATGGCCAATGTCGGCCTGCCGGGCACCGGCTCCTTCGTTGGGGAACTGCTTGTGCTGATGGGCGCTGTGCATGTCTCGCTTTGGGTGGCTCTGCTGGCCGGTAGCACCATGATTCTGGGGGCGGTCTATATGCTGTCCCTATACCGTAGGGTGCTGTTTGGCAGCGTGAAGGGCACGGTAAGCCTGCTGCGTGACCTGACGGCGGGCGAAATGGCCATTCTGGTGCCGCTGGCCGTCGTAACCCTCTGGATGGGGGTGCATCCTTCGACCTTCACCCGGCTGTTCGACCCGGTGGTGATGCAGGCCGTTCACGGGCATGTTGCTACCGGGCTCAGTGCCGGGGCGACTCATGTCGGTACAGCGCAGGACATAGTGAATGTCGCGAGCCGCTGATCAGGCAGGTTGAGTTCGTGCAGAACGAAGGCGGGGCCATGAATGTTGGCCCCGCCTTCGGCTTTTTGAGAGCTTTCCCCAAGAGCGCGGGGGGAAGTTTCAGGCTCTGATATGAGGGCTCAATGATTGCCCAGCGTCCCTGCCGGTTTTGCCGGGCAGGGAGCTTTGGCGACACTCAGATATCGAGCAGCTCGTCCACTGAGCGCGCATGTTCCTGAATGAAGGCAAAGCGCAGTTCAGGCTTGCGGCCCATGAGGCTTTCCACCCGCTCGCGTGTCGCCATACGGTCTTCCGGCGGAGTAACAACCCGGAGCAGCGTGCGGCGCTTGGGGTCCATTGTGGTCTCTTTCAGATCGGCTGGCGGCATTTCCCCCAAACCTTTGAAGCGTGAGACATCAATTTTGCCGCGCGCCTTGAACTCGCTCTTCATCTTGCGGTCGCGGTCGGCGTCGTCCATGGCGTATACGCTCTTGGCCCCTTGTGTCAGCCTGTAGAGCGGCGGCTGGGCAAGGTAGAGATGGCCATTGCGGACAAGCTCCGGCAGTTCTCGGTAGAAGAACGTCATCAGCAGCGAGGCGATATGCGCGCCGTCCACGTCTGCGTCTGTCATGATAATCACGCGCCCGTAGCGCAGGCGGCTCAGGTCGAAGGATTCACCCGACCCGCAGCCCAGAGCTTCAATCAGATCATGCAGTTCCTGATTGGCGCGCAGTTTTTCCGATGTGGCGCTGGCGACATTGAGAATCTTGCCCCGCAGCGGCAGCACGGCCTGCGTTTCACGGTTGCGCGCCTGCTTGGCTGAACCACCGGCGGAATCGCCCTCCACCAGAAAGATTTCGGTGTCGGAGGCCTGTTCGCGTGTGCAGTCGGTCAGCTTGCCGGGCAAGCGCAGGCGGCGGGTGGCGCTTTTGCGAGGTGTATCTTTCTGCTCACGGCGGCGCAGGCGTTCTTCTGCCCGTTCGACAGCGAAGGCGAGCAGGGAGTCCGCCTGTGGCGGGTTCTGCGCCAGCCAGTGATCGAAGCGGTCGCGCAGGGCGGTTTCCACCAGACGCGAGGCCTCGGCCGTCGTCAGCTTTTCCTTGGTCTGACCTTGAAAGTGCGGGTCGCGGATAAAGACCGAAAGCCGGATCGCCCCCATGCCCAGAACATCCTCGGCGGTAATGGCCGAGGCTTTCTTGACCGATCGCTGATCCCCCCAGGCGCGCAGCCCTTTGACCAGCGCATTGCGCAGGCCGGTCTCATGGGTGCCGCCCTGCGGGGTGGGAATGGTATTGCAATAGGAAACCAGCGATGCCGCGCCACTTTCCAGAAAGGCGACCGCCCATTCCACCTTGCCGTTTTCCGTGCCATCGGCAGCGGCGGGCAGGGGGGCCTCGTCCGCCCAGAACGGGGTGAGCAGGGGCGGGTTGGCGCCCAGTTCGTCGGCCAGACTATCCGCCAGCCCACCGGGAAAGTGCAGCACGGCTTCGGCCGGGGTTTCATCCCCCGTGCGGATCAGCGCCGGGTCGCACGACCAGCGAATGGTTACGCCCCGGAACAGAAAGGCCTTGGAGCGGCAGAGCCGGTACAGCCGGGCAGGTGAGAAAAGCTGCGTGCCGAAAATTTCCGGGTCTGGCTGAAAGCTGATCTGCGTGCCCCGGCGGTTGGGGGCTGCCCCTACCTGTTCCAGCGCGCTGACAGGCTTGCCGCGCGCGTAGGACTGCCGCCACAAAACCCGCTCGCGTGCGATTTCCACTTCCATATGGGATGACAGGGCATTCACGACTGACGAACCCACACCGTGCAGGCCGCCAGATGTGGCGTAGGCCTTGCCCGAGAATTTGCCGCCGGCATGGAGCGTGGTCAGGATGACCTCAAGGGCTGAGCGGTCGGGAAAGCGCGGATGCGGGTCAACGGGGATACCGCGTCCGTTATCGCGGATGGTCAGGCGGTTTTCGGGATCAAGCCGCACATCAATCGTGGTGGCGTGGCCTGCCACGGCTTCGTCCATGGCGTTATCAAGAATTTCGGCCGCCAGATGGTGCAGGGCGGCCTCATCCGTGCCGCCAATATACATGCCGGGCCTGCGGCGTACCGGCTCAAGCCCTTCCAGCACCTCGATGGCGCTGGCGTCATACGCCTGGGGTTCCGCGCTCTTTGCGCGCGCGGAAGAAGGGCCGGAGCCACCAGGAACGGACGGTGCGGAAAACAGATCACTCATGCGCAGAGTCTGTCCCGCGTTAAGGCCGATTCGTCAAGCAGTGGGCGCGCCCTGCGTGCCCACTGCCGTCGGTCAGGCCTTGCGGGTGGTGCGGCGGCGCGTGGGGGCTGTGGGGTGGGTTGTGCTGGGGGCGGCGCAGGCCTCAAAGGAGGAAGGCTGCGTCACGTCCTTGCCTTCAGCGTAGTTGGCGAGATCTTCGGCATTTTCCAGTGCCTTCACCTCGTCAAACATGGCAACGCGCTGCTGGCAGAACAGCGTGCCGGACTGCAGGCCCGCATCTTCCTGCACAAGGCCAAGCTGGGTGATGTAGTTGTCGAACTCCTGCTGGCCCTTGCGACCGTAAACAGAGCGGAAGTAGCCGTTCAGCTTGGATTCGGCGGCCAGCAGTTCGGGGCGGAAATGCGCTACGAAGTCGTTGTAGCGATCCTGTGCCGAGCATTTGAGGGCGGTCACCATCAGCTCGCTTTTCAGACCCTGTACGCTGAAAGCCTCATGCGCGGGCGAATGGCCGCAGGGGCTGGCGGCGAATGACACGGAGCCATGCGCCACGCCCACGGCAAAAATACCTGCGGCAAGAAGACGGGAAAGGGACATGCGGTACCTCCGACAGATGCGCTTCCACACACCCGCAGACCGGGCAGTGCGTATTGGGGCCAGAACAAAACCGAAATAGCATGTCTTTCCGCCACTTTTCATTCTTTGTGGCACCGTGCTGGCGCGCGGGCTGTGCCACAGGAAATGACGGCGGGAAAGACAGGCTGTTTTAGGGCCATCCGCACGGTAAAACAATGCTTGGACACGCCAGACCCGATGCAAAGGTGCGGCCCGCTGGCGCCGGGGCTCTTTCTTCCTGCCGCGGGATGTTTTAAAGAAAAAGACGATCTCTATCGTGGCTCGCGGTGCTGCGCGTCCGTTTGGATGATGGCTGGCTGCGAAAATAACAAGTTCAACAGAAATGAAGCGGAGCTGTGGAGTGCGCTTAAGAGGAATTGCCGGGCTGGTTATGGCCGGTGGCATGCTGGCTGGCTGTGCGACAACCAGCGGGCCGGTTCAGGTAGGATCTCCCAACCCCTTCGGTTACATGAAGAAATCCGCGGTCTGTAAGACGACGCCCGTGGTCAAGGGAGCCGATGGTCAGTTGTCCACCACCATGACTGTCCGTTCGGATGATGGGCTATGCGAACTGCTGATCTCCCAGCCTGATGGCAAGCCTTATGCGTCTTTCGGAGTCGCTCCGGTGCCTGAACACGGCAAGGCGTTCATGTATTCGCTGGATAACGATACGCACGTAACCTACACGCCCACGCTGGCTTATGCCGGACAGGACGTGTTTACGGTTGTGCTCGTGCCTGGCCCCGGCCAGCAGCGCACCAAGCTGACCGTGACGGCGCAGGTGGATGCTACGGGCGTGTACGTGCCCAAGCCTGCGGTAACAGGCCCGGCTCCGGCAGCGGAACCTGCCAGCAAGGGCAAGAAGAAAGCGACAGCGCATCACTCAACCTCTGCGGCCAAGAGCAAGCACTGAGGGTCGGCAGTTAAAAGCCGAGCGAGCATGAAAAAAACGGCGCCTGACTTACAGGCGCCGTTTTTTTGTATCATCCACGGTACGGGCCACTGACCGGCCCCTATACCGTGTCAGATCGAAAAAGTGATGGGTTCATTCAGCGGGCGTTTGAGGCCGGATTTTTCGGCGCGGCGCACGAGATCATCCAGCGTGGTCTGCTGCATTTTTTCCGTCAGGATTTCCTCGTACTCCGCCCAGCACGGTTCGATCACGCGCTGGAGCATGGGGCTGGCGACCGCGCTCTCATCGGCCTGATCCTCGCCCGCCACAGCCTTGATGATATTAACCAGCGAAATATCGCGCCGGGGGCGACCGAGTTTGTACCCGCCACGTGGGCCGCGAATGCTTTCCAACAGGCCGGAACGTGACAAGGCCTGAAGTAGTGGCTCGATTCCACGTCGTACAAGACCGGATCGTTCGGCGATATCAGCCGCGCTGACAGTACCGGCGCGGCCAGCATAAAAAGCAACATCCAGCATGATAAGAACGGCTGTCATTGCTCTGTCGCGTCGGAGAATCATGAAAACATCCTTCCGGTTGTTGTTGTCAGGCAGGTCATGGCCTGCTGTTTTCCTGTTCAGAATTACGGTATAGCAGTGGGGCGCTTGTTTATCTACGTTGTTGTTTCGTATTATAAGCATGTGTGTTCTGTAAACAGTGCAACCGGGGCTAGGAATGACGACGAAGACGCAAAAGGCAGAAGGGTATGGTTTTGCGGCGCCGCGTGGGCGTGTTTACGATTCGGTTGTGAATCTGGTGGGCGGGACGCCGCTGGTGGCGTTGCCACATCTTATGCAGGATGACAGCCTTAAAGCGCGGCTGCTGCTCAAGCTGGAGTTTTTCAATCCGCTCGGCTCGGTCAAGGACAGGATCGGCGCGGCGATGGTGCTGGATGCCGAACGCCGAGGGCTGATTACCCCAGGCCGTACCCTGCTGGTGGAACCCACATCGGGTAATACGGGAATTTCGCTGGCATTTGTGGCGGCGGCTCGTGGTTATAGACTGATTGTGACCATGCCCGAAGGTGCCTCCATCGAACGGCGTCGAATGCTGCGTCTGATGGACGCGCAGGTGGAACTGACCCCCGCGCGGCTCGGCATGGCAGGGGCCATTGCCCGTGCGAACGAAATTCTGAACGAAACGCCTGATGCCTGGATGCCCGACCAGTTCGATAATCCGGCCAATCCGGCTGTGCACGCGGCGACCACGGCCGAGGAAATCTGGCAGGACACGGCAGGCAATGTGGATGTAGTCGTGGCTGGCGTCGGCACAGGCGGTACGGCAACGGGTATCGCTATCGCGCTGAAGGCCCGCCGCAAAGGGCTTGAGGTTTTCGGTGTGGAGCCAGCGGAAAGCGCCATTCTGAATGGTGATGAGCCCGGCCCGCACGGTATTCAGGGAATCGGCCCGGGTTTCTGCCCCGCCACGCTTGATACCGAACAGCTTGATGGAATTCTGACAGTATCCGAGCGTGAGGCGATTGCCGCTTCCCGGCGTTGCGCGCGTCTGGAAGGGATTCCGATTGGGATTTCCTCAGGGGCGGCGTTGCACGCTGGTCTGCGTCTGGCGGTGGAAGAACGTTACAAAGGCAAGACTATCGTCGTCATTGCTCCGTCTTTTGCAGAACGTTACCTGTCCACATCCCTGTTTACGGGCCTGTAGGGTTTTTCTCTTCAGGGCACACGCGGGCGGAAAGTTCTGCCTGCGTGCCCTGAAGGGACATAGCATACGATCGCTGCCTAGCGTGCCTCAGAGGGCAGGCGACTAGCGGAAGAGGATTTCAACCCGGCGGTTCTGGGGTTCTTTGGTGTTGGGACCCGTCTTGACCAGTTGGTCGGCCTCACCATAGCCATGCACGTCAATAGTCGTGCCCGCGATACCGTCGCGCATCAGTTCAGCCTTGACGATTTCCGCACGGCGCAAAGACAGCTTGAGATTATAGGCCCTGCCGCGCTCCTCTCCCGGATGGGCGGAGGAGTTGTCCGTGTAGCCCGAGACAATAATCCGTGTCAGCGCAACATGCGCGGATGCCTGCGCTGCTTCATTGACGATGGACCGTGCACGGTCGGTCAGATCAGCCTTGTCCCAGTCAAAAAAGACCAGATAGCTCCGCGCGGCCTGCGGCGCGGGCACGGCCGGAACGGGGGCTGGTGGCGGGGGCGGGGGGGCCGGATTGAACTCGTAGCGCAGGCCCAGCATCAGCGAATGGTTGAAGTCCGTCTGCGTGTCGCGATGACCGCTGATGGTCGTATAGGCGTGAGAGGGATCGGTGCCGCCCAGCGTGCCGGTGGAAACTACACCATGCGACTGCGGACCGAGCATGGTCCAGAAACGGTATTCGGCCGTAGCGGACAGGCCGACAGCCCCCGGCAGCGGAAAGGACAGGCCGAAAATGCCCTGATAATCAAAATTGCCAAAGGTACCGCCAATGGTTTCATTGGCAGTATCAGCGCCCTTGGTAGCGAGAACGGAGGTGCGCATGGCCGTCCAGCCATAACCGATGCCCGCGCCAAAATAAGGGAACAGCCAAGGCTTGCCGATATCGAGGTCAAACAGGGCGTTGGCCATGAAGCCATATGTCTGCCTGCGCCCACCTACCTGTGTGGAGGACAGGTTGCCATTGGACAACTGCTTGTAGGCCATGCTGCGGTAGTTGCCTTCGACTTCCACACGGAAGCCGTTGCCCAAGCCCCAGCCTAAGGCGCCAATACCGACACCACCCGTACGCCAGCTATCACGCCCTGAGGGAAAGGCCTTGGACTGCCGCACAGTCTGATCCTGATTGAAGGTGGCGCCACCTTCGCCCCTGACATACAGCCCCTGCACAGGCTGGGCTGATACGCTGCCTGCGGCAAGGAGCAACCCAGCGGCCAGAGGCACGGAAAGCGCGGTCCGCACAAACAGGGCCTTACGTGGCGTCATGGAATTCTCCCCGCTGTGGCGGTCTGGTACATCAACTGTGGCACGGGATACAAAGAGGTACATGCCTGTTGTCTTTGCTGGAAACTGGCCTGTGGCGCAACAGGCATGAGGGAGAGTTTTCTCAAACCCGGTCTTTTTCCATCTGATAAGTGTTGCAGACATGTGACGAATGTCGCGGTTCTACCCGTTTGCGTCACAGCAGCATTGCCTGAAATGGAGGGCTGAAATCATCACTTTCAATTTCCAGCACCCACAGATCAGGGTCGTATTTCACTTGTCGGTCTAGAAAAGCCTGCATGTCCTGCGTGGTCAGGGGGGCGAGACCTGACGTGCGTATCCATGCTGGATCACCCTCCGGTGTACGGGTCTGGCTCAGGACAATGCCTTCACCCGCGCGGTTGACCAGCACCACAAGAATCCCTCCCGCAGTGGCATCGCCTTTGCGGAGCACCATGGCCGAACGGCCATCGCGCACGGATTCGCGGACAAGGGCACGGGCAAGAATATCGGTTTTCAGACGCGGAGGCGCGCTCATGGACTGCTCTGCGCGGGCAGAGAGGCGGGTGCTGTCGGTGGGGCCGCCGACGAGGCTTCTGGAGGCGGCGGGGGAGATGTGGGGGCCGCTTCATCCGGAATGGCGGCCAGCGCCGTCTTGTACCACGCTTCATGCTCCAGAACATCGCGTGCGACGCTCAGGTCGGTATCCGTACCAAGGGCAGCGGGACAGGCCCGGCGGATCGCCATGATGCGTGAGACCGGCACCGGGTAGCGCGCCGCGCGAGAGGCTGCGACGGCGGGCTGGTTGTCGAGCTCGCCTGCCGCCAGATCCTGCATGGCTCGGCCGGTTTCCAGCGCGCCAAGGCTGGTGCAGATTTGCGGCATGACACCCAGACCCTGTAGCGGCCATTGCAGCGGCGCGATAACACGGCTCCAGGTGACAAACAGTTCGCCTTCGTCAGGAAGCTGCGCAACGGTCTGCACAAGGCCCTTGCCCAGCGTGGCGCTGCCGATCACGACTGCGCGGCGGTGGTCTGCCAGTGCGGCGGCCAGAATTTCGGCCGCACTGGCTGTCCGCCCGTCCACCAGCACGGCAATAGGCAGGCCGTTGGTCATATCGCCGCCTTCCACGGCCCAGATATGGTTGGCCTGCGGGTCGCGTCCGCTGGTAATGGCCGCCACGCCCCGGTCAAGCAGCAGGGCTGCCGCCGTCATGGCCTGTTGCAGCACGCCACCACGGTTGCCGCGCAGGTCTATGATAAGCCCGCGCAGATGTTTGTCCTGCACGGCCTGATCCAGATACTGGCTGAGCTCTTCCGCCGTGTCGGCTGAGAAAGCCGTGACCCGCAAAACCACGATGGAGCCGCTGGCGAAGGCGAACACGGTCTCAGGCGGCACCTTGGCCCGACGCAGCGATACCGTGCGGATGGCGCGTTTGCCTGGTGCCTGAAGGCGCAGGGACAGCAGGCTGTCGGGCTCGCCGCGCAGCCATTCGCGCACGGTCTCGATGGTCTGTCCGGCGGTCGGGCGCTTGTTGACGGCAATGATCCGCTCCCCCGTATCCAGCGGCGCGGCCCAGGCAGGGCCGTTGGCGTTGATGGAGGCAATGACGATATGCGTGCCGCTCTGCGTCAGGGTCAGGCCAGCGTCGGCCTCTCCTCCCGCGCGGGCCTGACGGTCCGTGGTGGCGGAAGACGGGCCGATATAGCGCGAATACGGGTCGAGGTGGTTGAACAGTTCGTCAAAGAACGCCTGTAGCAGTTCCTCGCGGCTGGCGGCTGCCACGGCGGAGGAATGCTGGCGGGCCGAATCAAGAAAATCCGTGGCGAGTTGCGCCCATTGCTCCGCATCGTCTGCCGGAGGGGCAACGCGGGACAGAATAGGGGTCTGGCCCAGCAGCAGCCGGATATCCGCCCCGCGTGTGTCGAAGGACAGGGAAGGATCAAGGGCGGTGACACTACCCAGCCCCCATAGCGTGAACTCGCGGCTGCTATGGGGCTCAAGCGTGCGCGGCCCCAGAAATTGCAGGGCCGTGGCAATGACCGAGTGAATCATCGCCATGTCCATGGGGGGAGGAGGCGGTGTTTCCGGGGCAGGCGGCGGTGTGGTCTGAGCCGTGTCGGCTGGCTGGGCAGGCGCCTGCCCGGGCTGTGCAGCAGCATCGTGTGTTTCAGATGCTGCGACAGGGGTGGCCACCGTTGAGGCGTGCTGCGCAGTATCCGGCGGGGCGGGCTGCGCGGTATCCGGGGTGGCTGGGCTGGTGGCGGCCGGACTGGGGACAGCCTGCGCGGGGGCTGTTGCCGGTTGGACTGTTCCGGGTTGTTCTGCCTGTGCCTGTGCCTGTGCTGGTGGCGTGACGGTGTCGGTTGCGTTGTTGCCGGTTGCCACGCTGGCCGAGGCGCTCTGGCGCGGTGTCAGCGGCGGAGGCGGCAGGGGTTGGCTGCCAGTCCTGTCCTGTGCGCGTACGGGCGCTGGCTGGCACAGCAGCACTGCCAGAATAACGACAGGCAAGCCACGTATGACACAAGCATAACAAAGGGACAGGTCAGCACGCATGAACGGGAGAAGCCAGGGTTACTGTGCCCCGCGACGGGCAGGTTGCGATCAGGACTGCTGAAAATACGTGCTCGTCCCGGCCTCGGTTGCCGGTTTGAGCCTCAGCGAAGTCGGAACGGCGGGACGCGACGCCGCCATGCAGTGAGGTGTCGCAGGCCCCTGTGCCAGAAGGGAATGCCGACCATGGCAGGAAAGACGGAGTTCCGGTTTTCGTCAATCTCACGCGAAGGCCATGCCGTGTTGATGTGAGGGCATGGAACGTTACGCGTTCGCCTGTAAGGGGGGCGAGCACCTGCGCCGCCAGTCGGTTCAGGCAGGCCTGTGCAACGTCGGCGGCCCTGCGTTCGGTCATGTTCAGATGGGAGGCCAGCGCCTCCAGTTCCATTGCAGGTGGCTCCGGCAGGGAGGGGCGTGCCAGGGCCGTGGACTGTGTGGGTGTTGATGTCGCCAATGGCGAAAGCGCCAGAAAATCCGCCAGTGCCCGATGGGTCACAAGGTCCGCGTAACGGCGGATGGGGCTGGTAAAATGTGTATAGCAGGCCAGCCTGAGTCCCGCATGAGAGGTCGGCGCGGCGCTGTAGCGAGCCGTGGGGCGTGGCTGGCCGGGGGTGGCAGCAGCATGGGTGCGGAACAGGCCGGGCAGGGTCTGCTGTTGCATAAGCTGGGCGGCCTGTGTGTTCGCGGCCACCATGCAGGCCGCCACCATTTCATGTGTAGGCAGTGTCGAGCGTGGCGCAAATGACACAGGTTTGCCCTGCGCATCATGGGTGACGATCCAGGATTCGTCATGCTGCGGCTCGACGCCGCGTCGCTCGGCTTCAGCCTGAAGGGCCTGCGCGACATCCCATAGGGCGTGCAGGTTTTTGAGCACAACCGGGTCGGGCAGGGGTGGTTGTTGTGTTTCCTGTGCTGAAATGCCGGTTTTTTGCGAGAGGCCGGAGGACAGCAGGGTCTGTGTCCGTACGTAGGTCAGTCGCGCGGCGCTGCGCATCAGGCCCCGGCCAAGCCGGGCCGGGCCAAGGGTACCCTGCCGGGTTACAGATAGGTCCACAAACAGGCAGGGCCTGTCCTGCCCAGGCAGGAGAGAGCAGGCATTTTCAGACAGGGCGGGTGGCAGCATGGGCACCACCCGGTCTGGCAGGTAAAGGGACGTGCCGCGCACGCGTGCCTGCTGGTCCAACGCCGAGTCTTTTGCCACACACGCACTGACATCCGCTATCGCGACAACCAGCCGCCAGCCCGTGTCTGTCGGTTCGGCCCATAGGGCGTCATCAAAGTCATGGGCGGTTTCGTCATCAATGGTGACAAGGGGCAACGCGCGCAGGTCTTCACGGTCTGGTGGCGCAGGCTGTCCATGCAGGGCAGCCACCGAGCTGGCGGCGGTTTCGGCTTCGGCCAGCGCGTCATGACTGAAGGTTTCGGGCACGGCATGGGTCAGCAGGCTCAGCCGTGCGGCCATGCCCGGTTCAGTAGCGTTGCCCATCGTGCCGGATGGTCGTGCGGCATAGGTGGCGGCGGGGGATATGTCGTCGTCGGTGCCCGGCTCGCCTGGCAGGGCCGCTAGAAGGACAGCGCCCGGTGCGGTGCCGGCTCTATCAGCCTCAAGGTTCAGGAAGGGCACCGACATGCGCGGGTCGCAGGACCAGAGTGCCGTCTGAACGACAGGCGGAGTGGTGGGCTGAGGTTCGCTCTGGCATGGCGGACAGTCCGTCATGGGCAGGCCGGCGCGCGGGGCATGGGTAAATACGCGCAGGATGCGACCTGTGCGGAGTTGCTCGCCCAGAGCGGGACGCAGGCGGGCCAGCACGGTATCGTCGGGCAGGAGCGGGAGTATGTCGGCCGCTGTGTCCGCTGCCGGGGTGGACAGGCGGATTGACCTGTCCGGTGTACCGCTAGCGTAGGGGGCTTCCACTACGCCACGGATCAGGAGCGCGCCAGAGAGCGCCCTGTCATCGGCCAGATGGACACCCGTTATGCGAACGCGCGCCATGTCCGGCAGCCCGACGGAAGCCTTGATACGCCCGGCAGGCAGGTGCAGCAGCGCGCCTGCTACGGCCATGTCGTGCAGGTGCGTTCTCAGCCACGCTTTGTGCTGTACCGGCAGGCGCAGGACACGCAGGAGATCCATCAGCCCGAGAGGCCGCGTGTCCTGTGCCAGCGCCGCCTGAATGTCCTCCGGGCGCGGAAGGCAGTCAGGAGCGGAGGCGCTGTGCCTCAATCGGTTTTCTTTTTCCGTGGCGCAGCCGCCTTGCGGGGGGCTTTGGCAGGAGCCGTGGCCTCGGCCGCGTCGGCACTTTTTGCCGCTGTTGCCTTTTTGGGCGCAGCCGCTTTCTTGGTGGTGCTCTTGGTGGCGCCGGCCTTGGTCGCCGTGGTTTTGCTCGCGGCGGTCTTGGTCGCGGTCTTTTTCGTGGTGGCCTTCTTTGCACCCGCCTTGCCACCTTTGGCTTTCAGCGGTTTGCCTTTTTCCACCAGCAGGGCCACGGCCTCATCCAGCGTGACTGCGTCCATGTCCGTCCCGCGCGGCAGGGTGGCCACGGTCTGGCCATGCTGCACATAAGGCCCGAAGCGGCCCTTGCGCACCATTACTGGCTCGGCATCCTTGGGGTGGTTGCCCAGCGTGCGGATGGAGGCGAGCTTTTTGGCCAGCGCGTCAACTGCACGGTTCAGCCCCACGGTCAGAACATCGTCATCCTTGTCCAGCGAGCCGTAGACGGCCCCCATCTTCACGTAAGGTCCGAACCGTCCCAGCCCTGCCTCGATCGGCTCGCCGGTTTCGGGGTGCACTCCGACCAGACGGGGCAGGGAGAGCAGGCCTAGCGCCTGTTCCAGCGTGATGGTCTCGCCGTTCATGCCTTTGGGGAGAGAGGCGCGGCGTGGGCGGGCCTTTTTGTCCGCCGGGTCGGGTTCGCCCTGCTGGACGTACAGTCCGTACGGCCCCTGCCGTACGGTAATATCCTCGCCGGTATCGGGGTGCTGGCCCAGCAGGCGCATCCCGTCCTTGAGGGTGGCAGCACCTTCGCCCTCTTCCACGCTGTCGGAAACCAGACGGCGCGTGTACTGACATTCCGGGTAGTTGGAACAGCCGATAAACGCCCCGTACCGCCCCAGTTTGAGGCCCAGACGCCCTGTGCCACACGAAGTGCAGTGGCGCGGGTCTGACCCATCCTCACGCGGGGGGAAGAAGAACGGCCCCAGATCCTTGTCTAGTGCGTTCAGCACATCGGTAATGGTCAGTTCCTTGGTGTCGGCCACGGCGTGGGAGAAGTCGCGCCAGAACGAGGCCAGAACTTCCTTCCACTGGGCACGTCCACCAGAAATATCGTCCAGCAGTTCTTCGAGGCTCGCGGTAAAGCCCGTATCGACATAACGTTCGAAGAACGAGACAAGGAAGGCGGTCACGAGCCTGCCACGGGCTTCGGGTATGAAGCGGCGGCTTTCCAGTCGCACATAGTTGCGATCCTGAAGGACGCTCAGTACCGATGCGTAGGTGGAAGGACGGCCGATCCCCAGCTCTTCCATCTTCTTGACCAGCGACGCCTCGGAGTAGCGAGGCGGCGGCTGGGTGAAGTGCTGCTCGGCCTCCACATTTTCGCGCGTGAGCGGGTCCTTTTCGCTCATGGGCGGCAGCATCCGCGATTCGTCGTCGGCTGCCTTGTCGGTATCGTCACGCCCTTCACGGTAGAGCTTGAGGAAACCGTCGAAAGTGATGATCGAACCATTGGCCCGCAGCACCGTCTGATTCGAAGGCCCGGCGATATCGACCGCCACCTGATCAAGCGAGGCGGATTCCATCTGGCTGGCTACGGCCCGTTTCCAGATCAGCTCGTACAGGCGACGCTGGTCGTGGTTCAGGTGCCCTGCCATCTCGTCAGGCGTGCGTGAGATATCAGTCGGGCGCACCGCTTCATGCGCTTCCTGCGCATTTTTGGCCTTTGATGTGTACACGCGCGGTTTGTCAGGCACATACGCCGCCCCGATCCGCTGGCCGATATGCGTACGGATAGCCTGCACGGCTTCCTGCGCCATGGTTACGCCGTCGGTTCGCATATAAGTGATCAGACCGACCGTCTCGCCGCCCAAGTCTATGCCTTCGTAAAGCTGCTGGGCAGTGCGCATGGTGGTCTGCGCGCTCATGCCCAGTTTGCGGGAGGCTTCCTGCTGGAGCGTGGAGGTGGTGAAAGGCGGCTGCGGGTTGCGGCGTACCTTGCGGCGTTCGATACTGCGAACGGCGAGGGCCTCGGCCTCAACCGCGCGGCGGGCCGCCTCGGCTTGCTCGGCATTGGCCAGATCGAATTGGTCAAGCTTGTTGCCGTTCAGGTGCGTCAGACGTGCCGTAAAAGGCGCGCCCTGCAGAGTCAGCAGCGCTGCGGTTACGCTCCAGTATTCACGCGGTTTGAAAACCTCAATCTCGGCCTCGCGCTCACAGATCAGGCGCAGGGCGACGGACTGCACGCGCCCGGCACTGCGGGAGCCGGGCAGCTTGCGCCACAGCACGGGCGAGAGCGTGAAGCCGACCAGATAATCAAGCGCGCGGCGGGCAAGATAGGCTTCGATCAGCGGGAAATCGAGGTCACGCGGATGCGCCATGGCGTGCAGGATGGCGCTTTTTGTAATTTCATTGAAGGTGACGCGCTGGACGTCCACACCCTTGAGGGCCTTGCGTTCCTCCAGCATGGCGCGGACATGCCACGAAATGGCCTCTCCCTCGCGGTCAGGGTCAGTGGCGAGATAGAGATGACGGGCACCCTTGAGCGCCTTGGCAATGGCGGAAACCTGCTTCATGCCCCGTTCATCGGACTGCCATGACATGGCGAATCCTTCATCGGGCAGCACGGAGCCATCCTTGGGCGGCAGATCGCGCACATGGCCAAACGACGCCAGCACGGTGTAGCCGTCTCCCAGATATTTGTTGATCGTTTTCGCCTTTGCGGGCGATTCGACAACGACAACGTCAGTCATACTCTCTCCGACCTGCCCGGAAGCAGCGTTTAACCTCTTGTTTCCGCCTGCCCGCCCGCCAGCGCCACATGACCGCCGACGGTGGTGATGATACGCCCCGAGAGTTCCAGTTCGGTTAGCGCGATCAACACGGCGGAAGCCGAGAACTGGCAGCGCCGTATCAGATCGTCAACAGCTATGGGCGTAAAGGACAGAAGATCAAGTATGTCTTGAGGCACATTCCCGCGCGCTTCGGAGGCTGGATCTGGCTGGGTGGGAGTGCGCGGGGGCGGTGCGGCTGGTCTGGCGGGGTGAGCGGAGGGCGTAGCGCAGCACTCTGGTTCGGTGGTTGCGGTTCCTGCGTCGGATACCTGCTGGCCGGCGGGCAGCGCTGTGGTAGAGAGCCGGGGCGCGGGCGGTGGCGTGGCCAGCCGGCGGGAGAGCAGGGGTAGCGCATCCTCCCACACGGGTGGCAGGCCTGCACGCAGGCTGTTGATGTGCGGCAGGATATCCGCGGCACTTTCTGTCAGAACCGCGCCGTTGCGGATCAGGTCGTTGCTGCCCCGGCAGCGCGGATCAAGAGGGGAGCCGGGGACGGCAAACAGCTCGCGTCCGTAATCGCAGGCCATGCGCGCGGTAATCAGCGTGCCCGAATGCGGGGCCGCTTCCACCACCACGCAGCCCAACGCCAAACCCGCGATAAGCCGGTTACGACGCGGAAAGTGCCGCCCCAGGGGAGCCGTGCCCAGCGGCGCTTCCGTAATGATAGCCCCCTGTTCGGCAATGCGGGCCTGAAGGGCTGCATTTTCAGGCGGGTAGGGGCGGTCCAGCCCGCCGGCAATGGCGGCAACGGTCAGCCCTCGCCGGTGTAAAGCGCCCCGGTGCGCGGCGGTGTCGATTCCGCGCGCCAGCCCGGACACAACCACAAGTCCGGCCTCCGCCAGCTCGGTTGACAGACTTTCGGCCAGTCGCAGTCCTGCCGCAGAGGCATTGCGTGCCCCGACTATGCCGATCGCTGCCTTGTGCAGGCAGGCCGTATCGCCCAGCGCGCTGAGTACGACCGGCGCATCGGGCACATGGCGTAGGGGGGCGGGGTAGCCCGCGTCCAGCAAAGTCAGGAACCGCCCGCCGATGGCCAGCGTTGCCTCGATCTCGCGCAGGATATCGGCCTCAGGCGCAGGGGTGAGGGTTTTTCCACCACGCCCGGTCGGGCGTCGCTGCGTGGCGCACAGCGCCTCAAGAGCGGCTTCGGGCGTTTTGTACAGGCCCATCAGCCTGTGCCACTGGCGCGGCCCGACCTGCTCGGTGCGGGCCAGCCGCAGGCAGGCGACAAGGGTGCCAAAAGGCAGGCTTGCGGGGAGGGAGGATGCGCTCATGCTTGGCCTACCCGTAGCGGAACGATCCTCCCTCGCCCTGTCACGGGCCTGACGGGCGGGAGAGAGGCGAGTTAACGCTTGCCATCACCGATTCGGGGCTCGACACCCCGCAGCAGGCGACTGATGTTTTCGTGATGCCGGGCCAGAACCAGAAGGCAGATCAGCACCGTGGCCAGTGGCTTGGGTGAGGACTGTAGTGAAAAACCGTTCAGGGCGAAGCAGATGAACGGCATAGCGACAAAGGCGGACAATGCCCCGGCGGAGGAAATGCGCGTGAGCTTTGCCATGCCGAGCCAGATCGCACAGCCCGCAAGCCCTGTTAGTGGTGAAAGAGCCAGCATGACACCCAGCCCTGTGGCCACACCCTTGCCACCCCGGAAGCCGAGGAAAATCGGGTAGCAATGACCCACCACGGCAGCCAGCGCCGCGACGGCGGCGGCCCGGTCTGAAAAATCGGGCGGGGTCATGACCCAGGCTGTCACCACCGCCAGAGTACCCTTGGCGGCGTCCAGCAGCAGCGTGGCGGCTGCCAGATCCTTGCGGCCCGTGCGCAGGACATTGGTGGCCCCGATATTGCCCGAGCCGATTTTGCGCAGGTCACCCGCCCCGGCAAAATTGGTCAGCAGCAGGCCAAAGGGCACGCTTCCCAGCACATAGCCCAAAAAGGCCATGGAGCCGATCAGCCATAGCGCATAGGTCGGCAGGGCGTCGGTCATGCGGCAGCCCCTGCCGTTGGCCCGGCCTCGTAAACCCTGCGTCCGGCTTTCCAGGTTCCCAGCACGCGGCCTTCAAGCGGGCGGCGGTCAAAGGGGGTGTTCTGGGCGCGACCGGGCAACTGGCCTGCCCGGACAAGCCAGCTTTGTTCGGGAGCGAACAGGCACAGATCAGCCTCGGCCCCCGTGCTCAGCGTGCCTGCCGCGCTGCCCAGCAGGGCGGCTGGGCGGTGGGTCAGCAGGGCGATAGCCTGCGGCAATGTAAGCGTGCCATCGTGCACGCGCGCCAGTGTCACGCCCAGCAGCGTGACCATGCCCGTGCCCCCGGTCGCAGCCTGCGCAAACGGCAGGCGCTTGTCGTCCGCATCGCGCGGGAGGTGGTCCGAGGCAATGGCGTCAATCGTGCCGTCGGCCAGCGCGGCGCAGACGGCCAGCCGGTCTTCCTCGCTCCGCAGGGGCGGTGAGAACTTGGCGAAGGTGCGGAAATCTCCGATCGCGTTTTCGTTCAGGTCGAAATAGGGCGGAGCGGTGTCGCATGTCACGGCCAGCCCGCGTGCGCGGGCCTGACGGATGAGCTCAATACCTTCGCCGGTGGACACATGGCCGAAATGCAGCCGCCCGCCTGTCAGTTCCGCCAGACGGATGTCCCGCGCGATCATGATGGACTCGGCAGCGGTGGGAATACCCGCCAGCCCCAGCCGGGTGGCGAGCGCGCCAGCGGTGGCGCAACCCGATCCGGCCAGCGAGGGCTCTTCGGGGTGCTGGACAACCATCGCCCCGAAACCACTGGCATAGGACAGGGCCAGCCGCATCAGCCGCGCGGGGTCGACTGCGCGGTTGCCGTCCGTAAAGGCCACGGCTCCGGCTTCGTGCAGCATCCCGATTTCGGCCAGTTCGCGCCCCTCGCAACCTTTGGTCAGCGCGCCGTAGGGCAGGATGGTGATAGCGCCGCTTTCCTCGCCACGGGTACGGAGCATCCGCACCAGCGCCGGGTTGTCGATGGCGGGCTTGCAGGTGGGCAGCACGGCAATGGTGGTGATCCCCCCGGCCGAGGCCGCGCGCGCGGCGGAAGAGATGGTCTCGCGGTACTCAAAGCCCGGCTCGCCTATTTCCACGCGCATATCTACAAGGCCGGGGCTCAGAACCGCCCCGTCGCCGTCTATGACCTGCGCGCCTTCGGGGCGGCCTTCGGCTCCGGCCGTATCGGTTCCGGCAATCCGCCCGTCGCGCACGAGCAGCCGACCGGACTGATCCACGCCGTTTGCGGGGTCGATGATACGGACATTTTCAAAAAGAATGGTGTTCATGCGGCACGCCTGCTGCGGGTCAGGCGATCCAGCACGGCCATGCGGACGGCCACGCCCATTTCAACCTGTTCCTGAATCACGCTCTGGCTGGAATCGGCCACGCTGCTTTCGATTTCCACGCCCCGGTTCATGGGGCCGGGGTGCATCACCAGCGCATTGGGGCGCGCCAGATCAAGCCGCCTGCGGTCCAGCCCGAAGAACCGGAAATATTCGCGTGCGCTGGGCACCAGTCCCGACGACATGCGCTCGCGTTGCAGGCGCAGCATCATGACCACGTCCGCGCCGCGCAGGCCGTCTTCCATGTTGTGGTGAATATCCACGCCCAGTCGCCCGAGCGCGGAGGGCACCAGCGTGGAAGGCCCGACCAGCCGCACGGTGCTGCCCATGGTGGTCAGCAGGTGGATGTTCGAGCGTGCCACGCGGGAATGGGCCACATCGCCGCAGATGGCCACTGTCAGCCCGCCCAGCGTGCCGAGATGGCGGCGGATGGTCAGGGCGTCCAGCAGGGCCTGCGTGGGGTGTTCGTGCATACCGTCACCGGCGTTGACCACGCAGGCATCGACCTTGCGGGCCAGCAGGGCGGGCGCCCCGGACTGGGAGTGACGCACCACCAGCAGGTCTGTCTGCATGGCGTTGAGCGTGGCCGCCGTGTCCAGCAGGGTTTCCCCTTTGTTGACCGAAGACTGCGCCACCGACATGTTGATGACATCAGCCCCCAGCCTGCGCCCCGCCAGTTCGAACGAGGTGCGCGTGCGTGTGCTGTCCTCAAAGAACAGGTTGATGAGCGTGCGCCCACGCAGCACGTCACGCGGAACCTTGCGCGAGCGGTTGAGCAGCGCATAGCTCTCGGCCAGATCAAGCAGCGGCTCGATCTGATCCGGGGTCATGCCTTCCAGCCCCAGCAGGTGCCGGGTGTTGCGCCCCGGCTCGGCCGGAGCAGCAGGGGCGGCCGGGGGGTTAGCCATGCAGTACGGCCCCGATACGGGCCAGCACTTCGTCGCGGCCCAGCGCGTGGAGGGTGGCGTCGATCCCCGGAGAGGAGTTCGAGCCTGTGACCGCTGCGCGCAGCGGCTGGGCCACGCTGCCCAGCTTGTGCCCGCCGGCTTCGGCAAAGCGGCGCAGGGCGGCATCAATATTTTCAGCCGTGAAGGGGCTGACCACCGCCAGATCGCGCGCCAGTTCGGAGAGCAGCGTGCGGGCTTCGGGGGTGAGCAGCTTTTCGGCCTTGGCGTTGAAGGGCAGCGGCACACGGCGGCCAAGGAACGCCGCGTTGTCCGTCAGCTCCACCAGCGTGCGGGCACGATCCTTCAGGCCGGGCATGAGCGCCAGAACGCGCGCGCGGGTGGTTTCATCCACTTCCACGCCATCCACCGCCTTCAGGCGTTCCATCACATCGTCGGTCAGGCGCGTATCATCGGCCTGCCGCAACCACACGGCGTTGATGTGTTCGAGCTTGGCGTAATCCATGCGTGAGGGCGCGCGGCCCACGCCGTCGATGTCGAACAGGTGGATCTGCTCTTCGCGTGAGAGGATTTCGGCATCGCCATGTCCCCAGCCGAGGCGCAGCAGGTAGTTGCACAGGGCTTCGGGCAGGTAGCCCTGATCGCGGAACTCCACCACCGACTGCGCGCCATGCCGCTTGGACAGCTTGGCCCCGTCCGGGCCGTGGATCAGCGGCAGGTGGCCGAAACGCGGCAGATCCCAGCCCATGGCGCGGTAGATCATGGCCTGACGGAAGGTGTTGGTCAGGTGGTCGTCGCCACGGATCACGTGGGTAATGGCCATGTCGTGGTCATCCACCACCACGGCGTGCTGGTAGGTGGGGGTACCGTCCGAGCGCAGGATGATCATGTCATCCATCTCGGCATTGGCGACCCGTACTTCACCCTGCACCAGATCGTTAATGACGGTCTCGCCCTCGCGCGGAGCCTTGACGCGTACGGCGAAGGGCGCGCCCGCCGGGGCTTCCGCCGGGTCGCGGTCGCGCCACAGGCCGTTGTAGCGCGGGGGCTGGCCGTTCTTCATGGCGTCTTCGCGCATCTGGGCCAGTTCTTCGGGCGTGCAGTAGCACTTATAGGCTAGCCCGCGCTCCAGCAGCTCCAGCGCCACTTCACGGTGGCGGTCGGCGCGGGTGGACTGGAAGACCGGCTCTTCATCCGGGGTGATCCCCATCCATTCCAGCCCGGCGAAAATAACGTCCACCGCCTGTTGGGTGGAGCGTTCGCGGTCGGTATCCTCGATACGCAGGAGGAACTTGCCGCCATGGTGACGCGCAAAGAGGAAATTGAACAGGGCGGCGCGGGCGTTGCCGATATGCAGCAGGCCCGTCGGACTCGGGGCGAAACGTGTACGGATGCTCATGAGGAGCATCCTTATCACGCACGGGCGCGCGGAGCCATATGCGCGGGATGAAGGGAATGCTCCGTGTTCTCCTCAGTGGTTTTGAGGGGCTGACGGCGCTGCTGGTAGCCGAACAGCGGCGGCTGATCCTGTGGGTGCCGGTGGGTCTGGCGCTGGGGACGGCGTTCTATTTTTACGGGCTGACGGTGGAGCCTGCGGCGCTGTGGGGCGTGGTTATGCCCCTGCTGCTGACCGGGGTGTCTGTCGCGGCGGGTATGATCTGGCGGCAGCATCTGCCCGTGCGGTGTGGTGCGGGGCTGTGCGCCGCCATGGCGCTGGGCTGCCTGATGGGCTGGGTAGCCACGCACAGGCAGCCTCCCATGCCGGAACTGCCGCGCCGGGGCGTTGTGCTTTCAGGCATCGTGCGCGCGGTGCAGGATTTTCCCCCGCGCGCCGCAGGACAGTCTCCCATACGCAGGGTCGATCTGGCCGCGGTGCGCTTTCATATGCCCCTGATCGAAGATGCTCCACCTCTGGCGCGGCTCCTGAGCGTGCGGCTGCGGGCGGATGACGCAGCCCCCGTCAGGGTGGGGGAAAGGGTGACACTGCGCGCGGTATTACGTCCGCCGGATTTCCCAGCCCTGCCCGGTGGGCGGGACTGGCAGTTCGAGGCGTGGTTTTCTGGCCGGGCAGGGAGCGGCATGGCGCTGTCCGTGCATGATGGCCTCTCTTCCGGCGAGGAAAGGGCGCGGCCTGCCGGTGGCGTGAGTCGTCTGGATGATCCGGCAGAGTCCGGGCCGGAGCAGGCCGACCCGGAGCCGCGCGGGAATGAGCAGCGTGACCCTGAAGCGTTCGCGGTCGAACCAGCAGACGCTCAAGAGGGTTATGGCACGCTCTGGCGGCAGAAGCTTGAGGCCTTGCGTACCGCCGTGGATATGCGGATTCGTACCATTTTGCCCGGTGCTGTCGGGGCGGTGGCCTCGGTGCTGTTGGTTGGCCGGGGCGAGGCCATTCCGTTTTCCGTGCGAGAGGATTTTGCTGCGTCGGGGCTGGCGCATCTTCTGGCTGTGGCGGGACTGCATCTGGGGCTTGTCATGGCTGTGGTCATGGCGGCGTGTCGGCTCGGGCTGGCGGGATGGGAGTACGCAGCTCTGCGCTGGCCCTGCAAGGCATTGTCCGCTCTCGCGGCGTGGGGAGCAGGTGGTGCGTATGTGCTTTTGACCGGCGCGCACCTGCCCGCGCTGCGCGGCTGGCTGATGGCGGGCGTCGTGGTGCTTGGGCTGGTAGCCGGGCGGCGCGCGGTGTCCATGCGGGGGCTGGCTCTGGCCGCCACGCTTCTTCTGCTGCTCTGGCCGCAGGTGGTGGCGGACATGGCTTTTCAGATGTCCATGGCGGCTGTCATGGCGCTTGTGGCCGGGTATGAGAGCGTGCGTCCGGTGGTGCAGGGCTGGTGCACGCGGCAGGAAAGCCGGACGGGACGTGCGGGCGGTTTCATGCTCAGGCATCTCGCGGAACTGGCGCTGGCCAGCCTTCTGGCCGGGGTGGCGACACTGCCGGTCATCATGGCGCATCTGGGCGTGATCGAACCGTATTTCGTGCTGGCCAATCTGGTGGCGGTGCCGCTCATGGCGGTGTGGATCATGCCGTTGGGTCTGCTGGCGCTGCTGGGTATGCCGTTTGGGCTGGCGGCTCCGGGGCTGTGGCTTATGGGACTTGGGTTGCGGCCTGTTCTGTGGCTCGCGCATGGGGTGGCCAGCCTGCCGGGGGCGCGGTTTGCGGTGCCCGCTATGCCAGGCTGGGGCTTATGCGTAGCCATGCTGGGTCTGGTCTGGCTGTGCCTGTGGCGCAGACCGTGGCGGCTGGCCGGGCTTATGCTGTTTGCGCTGGGGTTGCTCTCCCCGTGGCTTGTCACCCGCCCGGATATCCTGCTTAGCCCGGATGGCGGACTGATTGGCGTACGGATGCGCGAGAGCGTTCTGATTATGGGGCATTCGGCGGAGCAGGCAGCCGTCGAGCGCGAATGGGCGCGGGCACTGGCCCTGCCTGCACGGCCCTTCAACGTAGAACGCAACGCGGAAACACCCGACGGCAGTCTTGTCTGCGGGCAGGACAGTGTAGCGGGAGCCTGCGTGTTCCAGCGGGCCGGTCGCACGATGCTGCTTATTCCTGAGCCCCCGCCAACGAACCTGTCCAGAGCCGAAGGTCAGGCGCGGATGGGAGAACTCTGCGCAGGGATGGATATGGTCGTCAGCACGGGTGGGCTGGGGGTTCTGTGCGCGCAGGTGCCTGTGCGGCTTGACCGGGCGCTGGCCCGTCAGGAAGGCGCACAAGCGGTGTTTCTGGCTTCTGGCAGGGTGCGTGTGCTGTCTGACAGACGGTGGAGCGGCGCACGCCCCTGGAGACTCAACCCCGGCGGCCACGGGCGTCCGCTACTGCCGCTGGCGCGGAGCGAGGATGGGCCGCCAGAGGAATAGGACGGTTCAGTCCGTCACGCTTTCAAAGGCTTCCATGACACGGCTGGAGTAGACCAGAGCCGCCCCGGCGTTGAGCGCCACGGCCACGCCAAGAGCTTCGGCGATTTCTTCCTTGCTCGCACCGACCTTGTGGGCGGCGGCGGTATGCACGGCAATGCAGCCGTCGCACCGGGTGGTGACAGCCACCGCCAGCGCGATCAGTTCGCGCGTTTTGGCGTCCAGATGCTTGGTTTCGGGCAGGGGGGTTTCAAGGGTCTGGAGGCCAGTCAGGGTATTGGGTGTCAGGGTTGCCAGTGTCTTGACGTTTTTGGTCAGATTGGCGCGATAGGCGTTCCAGTCGGTCATGGTGTTGTTTTTCCCGTGGTTGCTGTCATGAAAACAGGTTCAGAACTTTGTGAGCCTAGCCCAACTTCCCCCGGTGTTGTCACGACACGGTTAGGAGAGGTTGTGGCGCTTGCCCAAGGCGGCATGAACCCGTATCCGGCGAATCATGACAGACAGACACGAGAACGGGCCCACGGCCGCAATGCGGCAGGGGCCCCTGGCAGTTTACCGGCAGCGTGTCGCAGCCGGCGAACTGAATGGAGATCCCGATCAGGCCCGTGTGGTCGAACGGCTGGACAGGCTTTGGCGTGAACTCGCCACCATGCCCGCGCGCCCCGTTCAGGCCCCGCAGCGGGCCGAAGGCGGCGCACTGGGGCGGCTTTCCGGTCTGGCGCGCCGGTTTTTGCAGGCTCCGGCGGCGACTCCCGTAGTGGCGCGCCCGCGCGGGCTTTATATTGTCGGGCGCGTGGGCCGCGGCAAAACCATGGTCATGGACCTGTTCTATGCCTGCGCGCCGGTCATGAAAAAGGAGCGCGTGCATTTCCTGCGTTTCATGCAGGATGTGCACCAGAAGCTCTATGCTCTTAAAAAGGCCAATCCCGGCATGGCGGACCCCATTCCGCCGCTGGCGCACGCTATTGCGGAACAGGCGCAGCTTCTGTGCTTTGACGAATTTCAGGTGAACGACATTGCGGATGCCATGATTCTTGGTCGCCTGTTCGAAGCCCTGTTTGCGGCGGGCGTGGTGATTGTAGCCACTTCGAACACCGAGCCGGGCCAACTGTTCCAGAACCGACCGGGCGCTGATGCGTTCAAGCCATTTATCGCGATCATCCGCCGTGAACTCGATACGGTGGAGCTGGATTCGCCGCGTGACTATCGGCGTGGCCGCGAGCAGGATCAGGAAACATGGCTGGTTCCTGCTGATGAACGGGCGCGGACACGGTTGCAGCATGTGTTCGACAGGTATGCGGGCGGTGAGCAGCTCCAGCCTGTGTGGCTTGAATTCAGTGGACGGACGTTTGAGGTGGATCAGGCGGCAGGCCCTGTCTGCCGGTTTGATTTCAACTCTTTGTGTGGCAGGCCGCTCGGCCCCAACGATTATCTGGCGCTGGCGCGGCGTTTCCCGGTGGTGATCATCGACAGTATTCCGAGCATGGGCATGGATGAAGCGAACCTCGCGCGGCGCTTCATAACTTTGATTGATGCCTTATATGATAACGGAAACCTGCTTTTTGCCTCGGCGGATGCTCCCCCGGACAAGCTGTTTACGCAGGGCGAGGGATCGGATGCGTTTGCCCGCACCGCATCACGTCTTGCTGAGATGGGCAGCGAAAGCTGGCTGGAACATGGCGCGCAGGCGGCACAGCGGGCGCACAGCCTCTCTAGAGCGTGACAGCGCATGACCTTGTTCCCGCCACAGGGCCGGTCTAGCTCTTTGGAAAGAACGGCCGGGCCACATTGGCACCGGCTCAGGAATTTCTGAAGGGCGCTCCATGCCATGTGGCGGAGCGGTGGAAAAATGGTCTGCCTTACGCTGAAGTGCGACACGTTGTCTGGTCAGCAGCGCGGAAAAATCCCGCATCGGGGGGGAAAGTAAGATGGCGGTCACGGATATGCTGGCAACCGCTCTGAACGGTGCCAATATCGCTTACCTTGCGGATCTGTATGCCCAGTGGGTCAAGGATCCAAAAAGTGTTGATCCTTCTTTCGATATTCTCTTTAGCTCTCTGGGTGATGATGAAGCCGCCGTCCTGCAGGATGCGCTGGGTGCTTCCTGGGCGCCGCGCCCTTCCATCATTACGGGTGAAGAAGCGCCGCCCCCCGCAAAAGCTGGCCCCGCTGGCGGCCTTGCGGCACAGGATAGTCTGGCTATTGCCCGTCTGGTGCGCGCCTACCGTGATTATGGGCATCTGGAAGCGACACTTGACCCGCTGGGCCTGAAAGTGCCAGCCGCCCGTGCTGAACTGGACCCTGCAACCTACGGTTTCGGTCCCAAGGATCTGGATCGCGAGGTTTTTTTCGGCTCCCTCATTGATCCGCTGCTCAAGGGCAAGACCACGGGCAAGGTCAAGGACGTGGTCGCCGCCCTGCGTGCTGTCTATTGCGGCAGCATCGGCGCGGAATACATGCAGGCGGCAACGGCGGAGCAGCGGGAATGGTTCCGCCTCCGTCTGGAAGGTGACAACTGGCAGGCCAGTGTCTCGGTTGAGGAACGCAAGAGCATCCTGCGTAACCTGACGGAAGCCGAAGGGTTCGAGGCGTTCTGCCAGAAGCGTTATGTGGGCGCCAAGCGTTTCGGCCTTGAAGGGGGTGAAATCTCCATTCCCGCGCTGCACGCCATTATCGACCAGTCGGCCGGGCAGGGCGTGCAGTCCGTTGCCATCGGCATGGCGCATCGCGGGCGGCTGAATACGCTGGTGAATATTGTCCGCAAACCGTATGTGGCGATCTTCAATGAATTTGCGGGCGGCTCGTTTAAACCCGACAATGTTGATGGTTCGGGCGACGTCAAATACCATCTGGGCTCTTCCACCGATGTAGAGGTGGGCGGCAGGTCGGTACATATTTCGCTCCAGCCCAACCCCTCGCATCTCGAAGCGGTAGACCCCGTGGTGTGCGGCAAGGTGCGCGCCATTCAGGATGACTACGGCGATACGGACCGCAAGGGTGCCATGGCCGTTGTCATTCATGGCGACGCGGCCTTTGCCGGTCAGGGCATTGTTTACGAAACCTTCGCCATGTCGAAGTTGCCGGGCTATCGCACAGGCGGCAGCATCCACATGGTGGTGAACAATCAGGTTGGCTTTACCACCAACCCCGAGCTGGGCCATTCGGGCGTTTACGGCACGGATATTGCCAAATCCATCAATGCGCCAGTTCTGCATGTGAACGGTGATGATGCCGAGGCCGTGATTTATGTTTCGCGTCTGGCGGCGGATTACCGGCTCGCCTTCGCGTCTGACATCGTGCTGGATATCGTCTGCTACCGTCGTCACGGTCATAACGAAAGCGATGAGCCCGTCTTCACCCAGCCGGTGATGTACAATGCCATTGCCAGCCATGAAACGCCGCACACGCTGTATGCCAAAAAAGTGGTGCAGACAGGCGCCATGAGCGATGCCGAAGTGCAGAGCCTGTGGAATGCGTTTCAGGACCGTCTGGAAGAAGACTACAAGGCCGCGCAGTCCTACAAGGTCAACAAGGCCGACTGGCTTGATGGTGACTGGAAGGGCTTGACTGCACCGGGTACGAAGCCGGAGGAAGCCTGGCCTGAAACCGGGGTGGATGACGCGGTTCTGCAAAAGATCGGTCAGGCTATTACGACCTCTCCCGCTGATTTCAACCTCAATTCCAAAATCGCCCGTCAGCTCAAGGCCAAGGCTGCCATGTTCAGCTCGGGCGAAGGCTTCGACTGGGCCACGGGCGAGGCGCTGGGCTTTGGTTCGCTGCTGCTTGAAGGCCATCGCGTGCGCCTGTCGGGCGAAGATTGCCAGCGCGGCACGTTCAGCCAGCGTCATGCGACCTGGACAGATCAGGTCAACCAGTCGCTGTTTACGCCGCTCAACCATGTGCAGGAAGGGCAGGCCCGGATCGAGATCTGGAACTCGTTCCTGTCCGAATACGGCGTGCTTGGGTTCGAATACGGCTATTCCGTCCGCAACCCCAATACGCTGGTGCTGTGGGAAGCCCAGTTTGGCGATTTCGCCAACTGCGCGCAGGTGATCATCGACCAGTTCATTGCCTCGGGTGAAACCAAGTGGCTGCGGATGTCCGGGCTGGTCATGCTGCTGCCTCATGGGTACGAAGGGCAGGGGCCGGAACATTCTTCCGCACGGCTTGAGCGCTATCTCCAGCTCTGCGCCGAAGACAACATGTTTGTCTGCAACATCACCACGCCCGCCAACTACTTCCATGCCCTGCGGCGGCAGCTCAAGCTGGATTACCGCAAGCCGCTGATCCTGATGGAGCCGAAATCGCTCCTGCGGCACAAGCTGGCGGTGTCCTCTCTGGCGGAGTTCGGTAAGGGCACGCGCTTCCAGCCTGTTCTGCCTGAAGTGGATACGCTGGTGGCCGACAAGAGCATCCGGCGTGTCGTGCTCTGCTCGGGCAAGGTCTATTACGACCTGCTGGCCGAGCGGCGCGAGAAAGACATCAAGGATGTGGCTATCCTGCGTCTGGAGCAACTCTACCCCTTCCCTGAAGCGCCTCTCGCGGCTGAACTCAAGCGCTATCCTGAAGCCGACATTGTCTGGTGCCAGGAAGAGACAGAAAATGGCGGTGCATGGCATTTCGTGGATCGGCGGATCGAAAAGTCGCTGGAGAAAGCAGGCCACAAGGCAGGGCGGCCCCGCTATGTCGGCCGTGCCGCTGCCGCCAGCCCGGCAACGGGTCTTGCCCGTATCCATGCGGCCGAGCAGGCTGATCTGGTGCAGAGGGCGCTGGGCCTGAAGGCGGGCGGCTGAAGGGCCGCCGCGCGCGCAGGGGCGTTTTTCATTTAATCAAACCGTCCAGTGTATGGACATAAAGACCGGTATGGCCACGGAACAGCAGAGCCATACCGGGAGTTTCTGAAAAGAAATGGGGAACAGGATGTCAGTCGAGATCAAGGTGCCGACACTGGGTGAAAGCGTGACGACCGCGACGGTGGCCAAGTGGCTGAAGCAGCCCGGCGAAGCGGTCAAGGAAGACGAGCCGATTGTCGAACTTGAAACCGATAAGGTCAGTGTCGAGGTTTCTGCGCCGCAGGCTGGTGTTCTTGGCCCGCAGGTGGCCAAGGAAGGGGATGAGGTTGAAGTGGGCGCATTGCTGACCACGCTTGAAGCCGGCAAGGCCGGTGCGGCTCCGGCTCCGGCTCCGGCTCCGGCGGCCAAGCCTGCTCCTGAGGCCAAACCGGCGGCACCCGCTCCGGCTCCTAAGGCCGCAGCAGTCTGCGCGCCTGCGGCAAGCGTGACCGATGCCGCGCAGGCTCTGCCTGCCGCACGCAAGCTGATGGCGGAAAACGGCCTGAATGCCGAAACAATGGGTCAGGGCACGGGTCTTGGCGGGCGGATTACCAAGGGCGACGTGCTGGGCTTTCTGGCACAGCCGCGTGCGGCCGCTCCGGCTGCTGCTCCCAAGCCGCCCCGTAAGGACGACCCGCGTGAAGAACGCGTGAAGATGACCCGCCTGCGTCGCACGGTGGCCCGTCGCCTGAAAGAGGCGCAGGACACGGCGGCCATGCTGACCACCTTCAACGAAATCGACATGTCCGGTGTCATGGCGCTGCGGGCGGAATATCAGGACAGCTTCGTGAAGAAGCATGGCGTGAAGCTCGGCTTCATGTCCATTTTCTCCCGTGCGGTCGTGGCGGCCCTGCAGGAATTCCCCGCGATCAACGCGGAAATCGACGGTGACGACGTCATCTATCGTGATTTCGTCAATCTCGGTATTGCTGTGGGTGGCCCCAACGGGCTGGTGGTTCCTGTCATCCGCGATGCCGATCAGCTCAACTTCGCGCAGATCGAAAAGAAGATTGCCGGTTTCGGCAAGGCAGCGCGTGAAGGGACGCTGAAGCTTGATGAACTGTCGGGCGGCACTTTCTCCATCACCAATGGCGGTATTTACGGCTCGCTCCTGTCCACCCCCATCCTGAACGCGCCGCAGTCCGGTATTCTGGGTATGCACGCCATTCAGGATCGTCCGGTGGCGGTCAACGGGCAGGTTGTTATCCGTCCGATGATGTATGTCGCCCTTTCCTATGATCACCGTATTGTGGATGGCAAGGAGGCTGTCAGCTTCCTGGTGCGGGTCAAGCAGAACGTGGAAGACCCGCGCCGTCTGCTGATCGAGGCCTGAGCTGTTGCGGGGGTGGCGTAGGGCTGCCCCCGCGCCCCCACGCTTCTGCCAAATTCCAACGTGAGCGAGACCAGATTGATGTCAACCGAAATCAAAGTACCAACCCTTGGGGAAAGTGTGACAACCGCCACGGTTGGAAAGTGGCTGAAGCAGCCGGGCGATGCGGTTAAAGAAGACGAACCGATTGTCGAGCTGGAAACGGACAAGGTCAGTGTGGAAGTCCCGGCTCCGGCGGCGGGCAGGCTGGTCAGCCACGCCGTGAAGGAAGGCGATGAAGTTGAGGTTGGCGCTGTGCTGGCCGTGCTTGAGGCTGGCGCCGCTGGCGCCGCCGCCGCGCCTGCTGCTGCTGCTCCCAAGGCTGCAACGCCTGCTCCTGCTCCGGCAGCAGCACCGGTCGCGGCTGCTCCGGTTCCCGCTGAAACCGATTACGATGTGGTGGTGATTGGTGCTGGCCCAGGTGGGTATGTGTTTGCCATCCGTGCCGCGCAGCTTGGCTTCAAGGTTGCCTGTGTTGAAAAGCGCGCAACACTGGGCGGCACCTGCCTGAATGTCGGGTGCATTCCCTCCAAGGCGCTGCTCCAGTCTTCCGAAAACTACCATGCAGCGGGCCATGATTTCGCAGCCCATGGCGTGGTGATCGACAGCGTGAAGTTCGATCTGGAACGGATGCAGGCCCGCAAGGCCGAGATTGTCGGCGCGAACGTCAAGGGCGTGGAATTCCTGTTCAAGAAGAACGGCATCACGTGGCTCAAGGGCTACGGTAAGCTTGAGGGCGCGGGCCGCGTCAGCGTGGATGGCAAGACGGTTACGGCCAAGCACGTTGTGATTGCCAGCGGGAGCGACAGTGCCAACCTGCCGGGTATTGAGGTGGATGAAAAAGTTATCGTCACCTCCACCGGCGCGCTGGAGCTGTCTGCTGTGCCCAAGCGCCTTGTTGTTATCGGCGGTGGCGTGATCGGGCTGGAACTGGGCAGCGTGTGGAATCGCCTCGGGGCGGAAGTCACGGTTGTGGAGTTCCTCGACCGCCTGGTACCGGGCACGGATAATGAAATTGCCACCCAGTTCCAGAAGCTGCTGGTCAAGCAGGGCTTCACCATGAAGCTCGGTCATAAGGTGACTAAAGCCGAAAAGACCAAGAAAGGCGTGGTGCTGAGCATCGAGCCTTCAGCCGGAGGGGCCGTGGAAACCCTTGAGGCGGATGTGGTTCTGGTGGCAGTTGGCCGCACGGCTGCCAGCAAGAATATCGGGCTGGAAGAAGCCGGTGTTGCGCTGGATAACCGCGGTCGTGTTGTGGTGGATGCGCATTATGCCACCAACGTGCCGGGTGTTTACGCGATTGGCGACGTTATTGCCGGGCCTATGCTTGCTCACAAGGCCGAGGAAGAAGGCGTGGCGCTGGCCGAGCTGCTGGCCGGGCAGGCAGGCCACGTCAATTACGACGCCATTCCGGGCGTGATCTACACCTGGCCAGAGGTAGCGTCCGTTGGCTTTACGGAAGAGCAGCTCAAGGACAAGGGCGTGGGCTACAAGGTTGGCAAGTTCCCCTTCATGGCCAATGGCCGTGCACGGGCGTTGGGCATGACGGATGGTTTCGTCAAGGTTCTGGCGGAAAAGCAGACCGACCGGGTGCTGGGCGTGCATATCATCGGCCCGTCTGCTGGTGAGCTGATTGCCGAAGCCACCATGGCGATCGAGTTCGGAGCCTCTGCCGAGGATATCGGGCGGGTCTGCCATGCCCATCCGACACTGAGCGAAGCGGTGAAAGAGGCGGCTCTGGCTGCTGATGGCCGGGCTCTTAATATCTGATTATTTTCTTCTTGTTAGGATAAATGCCATACTCTTTCGTGTTCGATGAAGGCGAGAAAAGAGTATGGCATGAACCTGACAGACTCTCTGAGGATACGGCTTCTAAGAGTCGGCGGCTGTGCCGTTCTGGGAATGGGTTTTTTTACCCTCGCCACGGTTTTAGCAGCAGCACAGCCTGCGTCGGATCATGCGGACGCCTCCCACGCCTCGGTATCTGGCCCGGTTGAACAGCAGGATCTGGACAGTTTTCTGGCCAGTGAGGCAGCGGCGGAAGGGGGCTCCAGCCATGCCCGCCCTCAGGTGTTTTTTCCTGATGGTGATGTAGGGGCCGCGTGGCCTGCTCCCAAAAAAATAGCGCATACGACGCCTCCCACACAGGAGGCTAGACCACTTCACGGGCTTGCCCCTGTTGCACGGCAGGCTCTGGCGTCACAGCCAGCCAGTGCCAGTGCCAGTGCCAACGTTGCGCCGCATCCGCCGAATGTGCCGCGCTCTGGCCCGGAGGTGTCACCTTTTGAAGGGGCTGCGGCAGCGGATGAGGGGCGCGAGGCCCCGGTATCGTCTGTCACGGGTGTTGCGGCTCAGGCGTCGCCTGTAACCGAGGGCGGAATGCCCGTGGCGGTGGAAGACCCGTTTGTGGGCCTGCAGGCTTTTGCGGAAACAGAAGGACAGGCGCGTGAGGAGGCCGTGCGGCTTGCGGCTGTTTTCAAGCGCGAGGTGCCGGTGGGGCTGCCCCTTTCTCCTGCGCGGAAGGAACTGATGGAGCAACTGGCGCGCCAGCAGCTTGAGCAGGCGGGCTATATCATTAGTCGGCCTCAAACCATGGTGGTGGTGGACCGTAACCCCGCCGTGCAGCGCATGGCGCTGTTTCTGGCCATGCCGGGCGGTTCCGAGGGCACGGACTGGCCGTTGATAGGCAGTGCGCGTGTTTCCACCGGCACGGTGGGCCGCAAGCATTACTACATTACGCCTACAGGCGTTTTCATCAATACGGCGGACAGGCTTGGGTACCGGGCTTTGGGCACCAAGAATGAAAACGGTATCATGGGCATTGGCGTCAAAGGTATGCGGGTATGGGATTTCGGGTGGCAGGAGGCCGAAAAAGGCTGGCTACCCAGTCGGGAAAAAGGCCCGATCCGTCTGGAAATGCACGCGACCGACCCGGTTTATCTAGAGCAGAGGCTGGGGCGGACAGCGTCGGCCGGGTGTATCCGTATTCCCGCTACGGTGAATGTCTTTCTGGATCGCTATGGTCTGCTGGATGCCGCCTACGAACATAAAGCCCTTGAGGATGGCCGTTTCAAGGCCCTGCTCCGTCCTGATCGCGAACCTTCGGTTGTAGCCGGGGTGACGGTTGTGGTGGTGGACACGGCGCATCCCAAGGACTCGGACAAGACCGCAGCTCTGAAAGATGGCATTGGCCACAAACCCACATCAGGCTGAACATCAGGCTGCTTCGGAGGCAGGGCTGTCTGATCTGGTCTGAAAACAGAACCGGCGCGGCCCTGTTGGGGGCCGCGCCGGTTTGCGTATGTTCATGGCCTGCCCGGCGTTTGCCGGGCAGGTGCCGATCAGTAGCGGTATTCTTCGTGCTTGAACGGGCCATGCACCGGCACGCCGATGTAGTCGGCCTGTTTCTGGCTCAGGGCCGTAAGCTGTGCGCCAACCTTGGCCAGATGCAGGGCGGCCACTTTTTCGTCCAGCTTCTTGGGCAGGGTGTAGACTTTCACTTCGTATTTGCCCTCAGGGGCAGTCCAAAGCTCGATCTGCGCCAGCGTCTGGTTGGTGAAGGACGCGGACATGACGAAGGACGGGTGGCCCGTGGCGTTGCCAAGGTTCACCAGACGGCCTTCGGACAGGACGATCAGGCGCTTGCCGTCGGGGAAGACAACTTCATCCACCTGCGGCTTGACGTTGTCCCAGGTCAGGTTACGCAGCGCGTCGATCTGGATTTCAGAGTCGAAATGCCCGATGTTGCACACGATGGCGCGGTTCTTCATGGCGCGCATGTGGTCGATGGTGATCACGTCCACGTTGCCGGTGGCGGTCACGAAGATATCGCCGCGCGGAGCAGCGTCTTCCATGGTGACAACCTCATAGCCTTCCATCGCGGCCTGCAGGGCGCAGATCGGGTCGGCTTCGGTTACCAGAACGCGGCAGCCCGCATTGCGCAGGGAGGCAGCGGAGCCCTTGCCCACATCGCCGTAACCCGCAACGACAGCGACCTTGCCCGCCATCATCACGTCAGTGCCACGGCGGATGGCGTCCACCAGGCTTTCGCGGCAGCCGTACAGGTTGTCGAACTTGGACTTGGTGACGCTGTCGTTCACGTTGATCGCGGGAACCTTGAGCGTGCCCTTCTTCTGCATCTCCCACAGACGGTGCACGCCCGTTGTGGTTTCTTCAGACAGGCCGCGCACATTGGCCAGCAGTTCGGGGTACTTGTCGTGCATGAGCACGGTCAGGTCGCCACCGTCGTCCAGAATCATGTTGGGCGTCCAGCCGTCGGGGCCGGTGATGGTCTGCTCAATGCACCACCAGAACTCTTCCTCGGACAGGCCCTTCCAGGCAAAGACCGGAATACCAGCCGCAGCGATGGCGGCGGCAGCGTGATCCTGCGTGGAGAAGATGTTGCAAGAAGACCAGCGAACCGTGGCGCCGAGTGCTGTCAGTGTTTCGATCAGCACGGCGGTCTGAATGGTCATGTGCAGACAGCCGACGATGCGCGCGCCCTTGAGCGGCTGGCTTGCGCCGTATTCTTCGCGCAGGGCCATCAGGCCGGGCATTTCACCTTCGGCGATCGAGATTTCCTTACGGCCCCACTCAGCAAGCGAGAGGTCTTTTACCTTGTAATCAGCCATTTTGTCCTGTCTTCCTGAACTGCGTGTAGCCTTGCTATACAGGCAGTGTAGGGCTGAGGCCAGATGCAAGAGGCGCAGAAGAGCTGCGCAGGCCACTTGCATCGTGGTCTGGCATGATGTTTTTTCTGCACTTCAAAAGACATGGCGCGCACTCCATGCGGGTTTCTGCCAGTCGGACTGTCTTTCTGGTCATACCGGGTTTGCTGCAATGGTTGTGTTTCGTTCCGTCCTGTTCAACGTCCTGTCTGTCGGGCTTACGCTGCTGATGGGGGTCGGGGCGTTGCCCATACGCTGGTTCGCGCACCGCCGGGCGCTGGAATATGCGCGGCTGTGGGCCCGGCTGGTGCTGTGGCTGTTCCGCAAGGTGTGCGGGGTTACGGTGCAGATTACGGGGCTTGAGCATGTGCCCGCCTCCGGGGCGGCGCTGATTGCCTCGCAGCACCAGTCCGCGTTTGATACGCTCATCTGGATGCTGCTGCTGCCCCGGCCCTGCTATGTCATGAAAGGTGAACTGCGGCGTATTCCTCTGCTGGGGCCGATGCTGGTGCTGACCGGCATGATGCCGATCGAGCGCGCGGCGGGTGCCAAGGCCATGCGGCTTTTGCTGGCGGAAACCGACAAGGCGGTGAGAGCCGGGCGGCAGATTGTCATTTTCCCTGAAGGCACGCGCACCCTGCCGGGTGAGCATGTGCCGCTCAAGCCCGGCATTGCCGCCATGTCCAGCCATGCAGGGCTGCCGGTCATTCCCGTGGCAACCAATTCCGGCCTGTTCTGGGGGCGCAATGCGTTTTTCAAACGCTCAGGGGTGCTGCATGTGGCGATAGGCCCCGCGATTGGTGTTACCAGAAGGCCAGAACTGTTGGCCCGCATTGAAAACAGTTGGCGCGATCTGGAAAAAAGCTGGGACAGGCAAGCCTGAAAAACGGTGCTGACACACTGGATTTTGTGTGGATGTGGCTGTGGATGATCTTCGGTCCGGTTCTGGCCACAGGGGGCCGATTTTGACAAGACTGTTTCAGGGTGAAGATTTTTCTGGAATGTTTGAATTTGTAATATTTTTTTAATTTTGAAGTGTTCTTTTCTGATAAACGACTTTTCGTAAAAATTCTCGCTGCTCTCTCTGGTGTGAGAAAGGGCGCATCACAGTGCGCAAATGGTAATTCCTGTTCGGTGGGCAGGGGAAATAAAAACAACCCCTGTGGATAAGTCCGTGCATTGTCTGCCCGCAGGCTCGAGAGACCGCAGTTTTTTGAACTGCTAGAACGTGTCCTTGCGGGCGCGTAGAGCGGCCAGTGTCTGGCTGTCGGGCGCGCGCAGGAACGGGTTGGTGGCACATTCCACGGCAAGGGTTGAAGGCACCGTAGGCTGCCCTTGTGCTCGCAGGCGGCGCACCTCCTCCACACGCTGGAGCAGGGCGGGGTTGTCTGGCTCGACAGCAAGGGCAAACGCGCTGTTGGCAAGCGTGTATTCATGCCCGCAATAGACCAGTGTTTCGGGCGGGAGGGCCGACAGGCGGCGCAGACTGTCGAAAAGCTGGGCCGCAGTGCCTTCAAACAGGCGGCCGCAGCCGAGGCTGAACAGGGTATCGCCGCAGAACAGGGCCGCCGGGTCAGGGAAGAAGTAGCACAGATGGCCCAGTGTGTGCCCCGGTGTGGCAATACCAGTGCCCACGCTCGCGCCGACGGCAATGCTCTGGCCATCCGTCAGGGGGATATCCAGCCGGGGGAGGCGGTGCTGCTCGGCGGCAGGGCCTGCCAGTCTGGCACCGGTGCGTCCACGCAGCGCCTCTGCGCCGCCAATGTGGTCAGCGTGGTGGTGGGTTAGCAGAATCAGATCCAGTCTGCCGCCATACGGGGCCAGAGCAGCTTCTACCGGGGCGCTGTCGCCGGGGTCTACCACGGCAATGGCGCCTGTAGCGCGATCACGCAGTAACCAGGCGTAATTATCCGTAAAAAGCGCAATGCCGCTGATAGCCAGGCCATGGGCTTGCGGCGTGGAAGGAGTAGCCTGCGGCTGGGCCTTTGCCATCAAAATGTCTCCCGTCGGGAAGGGCGTCAGGGCATGGCGCTGTATGCGTGGCTTATGATAGGCAGGGTGGATGCAGTACGTCACGCAGTCGCCGGAAAGTTTTTATGGCACGCCACAGGGCCGTGTCTGCGCGACTCTGGTGGGAGAACGTATGCGCTGGCTCTGGCCTGACCTTCATGGCCTGCACGTTGCGGGCATGGGGTGGGCAGGCCCGTATCTGGCGCAGCTTGACGAAAGTGGCGGCGCGTATGTGGCCATTAATCGCTGGCCCACGAGTACGCGTCTGGCGGCACGTGCTGGCCGTCTTTACGGTGTACCGGCCTGCGAAGCGACAATAACGGCGGCGCCCTTCCGAACGGGTGAATTTGACAGGGTGGTGCTGGTGCACGCGTTGCGCGGGCGGGACAATCCGTTGCCTGCCCTGCGTGAAGCGGCCAGAGTGATGCGTGATGACGGTAGACTGTTGCTGGCGGTGCCCAGTCGTCTGATGGGATGTCGCCGGTTGCGTGGCACACCGTTTGCTCAGGACAGGGCTTTTACCCGCCGTGCCGTGCGGCAGGTTCTGGCCGCGGCTATGCTTCGGGCCGAGCGCTGGGACGAACTGATGTTCATGCCCGCGTGGCTGTCCTGTCGTTCGGTGCGCGGGGGCAGGCGCATGGATGTGGCGGGCAAGGTTTTATGTCCGGGCGCAGGAGCGGTGTTGCTGGTGGAGGCTGTGCACGATCTTTACTCCGCACGGCCGCTGCCGGTTACGGGGTTGAGGCGCTGGCTGGCCGGCGCGGTTGTGCCGCAGCCCGGCACCGCACGCAGGATGTAGGGCCGGACGGGCCGGGTGTCTCGCGACAGGAACGGTTGAGGAAAGCGGAAGGGAAACGCAGCTATTTTCATCTCCTTCTTCATATGTGGCCTGCTGCTGTGTCTGGGGGGCGCTGGCCTGCTTGCGGTGGTGCCGGATGAGTTCTTCAGCCGAAGGGGGCAGGCGTTCTTTCGCTGGCGCGGGGTGGTGCAGGGAGGCCTGTGGGCAACGGTCGGCATTTTGGCGCTGACAGGCGCCGTGTGGAGGCTGAACGGGGTTCTGTCTTGGCTTCCGCTGTTCGGAGTGGATGGTCCGGCGTTGCCCATGCTGGGCGTGCTGTCGTTTGCGGGGGGTGTAACGGGCGCGGGGCGGCGGGGGCTGGCCTGCGTGCTGGCGGCTCTGGGTTTGCTGGCGTTGTCGCCTCTGGTGTTCTGCCTGCTTGCTGGTACGGCGCTGGCGTTGTTGACCCGGAGCGGCGGGCGGGGGCTGTGCCTGCCATTTGCCGTGTTGCCCGCCTGCGTGCCTGCCGACAGTGTTTTGTCTGTGCCGTTGCTGGCGCTGAGCATTTTGCAGACTGGCCATGCGGTGAGTGAGCAGAAAGGGCCGGTGGCGGTGGTACCTGCCTTTGTGGGTATTTTTCTGCTCGGTCGCCTTCTGGCGGAAACAGGGACGGTGCCTTTTGCGCAGCAGGCCTTGATGCTGGCCTGCGGGGGCTGGGTGGTGTGGCGTGGCTGTATGCAGGCGCTGCGGGCGGAACAGCTCTGGCGGGTTGTCTCGGGGCTGACGGGAGCTTGGTATGGCGGTGCAGGCATGGTTCTTGTGCTGGCGCTGGCCTGCGCACTGGACGGGGCGGATGCGTTTGGCGCAACCTTGCGGCTGGATGTGGGGGCACCCGTTATAGGGTTGATCGGTCTGTTATGGCTGAGTGTGTCCACGCAGGTGCATGAGGCCGAAGGCGCAGGACGTGAATGGAGCCGCTGGGCGCTGTGGGGGACAATGCTTCCTGTTTCAGCCATGCCGCCGTTGGGTGGGTTCGCGGTCTTGTGGAGCCTGCTGGTAGCGTCCGATTATTCCGTGCAGGGCGCATCGCCCGCCATGGCGTTGGGCATGGTGCTCTTTGTGGGGTTCCAGATCATGACAGCGGTACTATGCGCCGCGGGGCTGCTGCGGGCGGGCGTGCTCATGCGCGGGAAGTCCTGGTTGAACAGGGGGCTGCCCGCCTGCCTGTGCGCGGGTGTGGCGTGTCTGCTGTCTGTTGTTCCGGGTTTGTGGCTGGCGGCGGCGGATACCCTGATCGTGGGGGACAGCGCGCCGGGTCTGTCTGTCTGGGGAGCCTTTACGGTGCGACCAGCCGCAGGAGAAAGCGCGTTGGTGCCGGTATTGCTGCTGCTGGCGCTGGCCGTTGCGGCAGGGCTGGCGGCGCTGGTCGCTCGGTTTCTGGGGGGCTCTCTTGTGTACGCTCCAGCGCGTCTGGGTGCGGCATGGCGGGAGGGCGCGCCGGTTTACAGTTCCGCTGCGGATGCTACGGCACAGGGTGGAACTGAGGTTTCTCTACCTTTTGCGCAGGCAGGCGCGATGGTCTGCGGCTTTGAAGGGGGGCGTACGGTGTGGCGTCCGCCCGGCCTTCCGGCGTTGCCGGTACGTTTTGCAGTCCTGTTACGCTACGGACGACGGTGGCTGTTTCGCGGCGTGGCGTGGAGCGAAGGCCATGGCATGGTGCTGCTGGTTCTGCTGCTGGGAGCCGGGCTGTTGCTAGGGCTGTTTTTCGGCCCATGAATCCGAGCCTGACATGGGGGTGGGCTATTGGTTCCGCTCTGTTGCTGTTCATTCAGGCGATCCTGGTGGTGGTGGTGGCCCCCTGCTTTGCGGGGCTGACGGAATGGGTCGCCGCCCGGCTGGAAGGACGCCCCGCGTTTCGCGTATCGGCCCGCTGGCGGGAAATCCGTCATCAGGGACACAGGCCCTGTCTGCGTACGTCCGCCGGGCAGGCGAGCGGCATGGCTTGTCGGGGCGCGCTGGTGCTGGCGGTTCTAGCCTGTGCGCTGGTGCCAGTTTTTACCGTTTCTGCCCCGGGTTTTGTCGCGCCGGGGCTTTTTCTTGTCTGCTGTGTTCTGGTAGCGGGCATGTTGTTGCTTGACCTGCCGCAGACCCTGCAAGGTGGCGTGGCGGCATGGTGGGGCTGTGCGCATCTGCTGGCTGATGGTCTTGTGCTGCCGATGCTCACTCCTGTGGCTCTTCTGGCGGGGACAACCCGCAGCCTGCCGGTTTTTCTGGCGGGCCTGCATGACGCATCGCCCCTGCTGGACGGCGCGCCGTATGTGCTGGCCGCGTTCGCTGTCTTTATGGTGGTGGTGCTGGCCCCGTGGGGTGATGAGGCGGAACGTCGGATAGCGTGTCTTTCCGGCCCGGACAGAGCCATATGGCTGCTCGCTACCGATTGCCTGAACCTGTGCTGGGTAACGCTTGCGGGCGATCTCGCCTGGGCCGGCAGTCTGGCCAACCCAGCCTTGGGTGATGTGGAAGACTGGCTGTCGGCCTGTATGGCGGGAGCCGGGCTGTGGGTCGGTAAAGTCCTGGCGGCGGCGGTTCTGCTCGGGCTTTCGCGGCTGGTGGTGCTGACAGCCAGCCGCCGGGCGCGGGTCAGGCTGGGGGTGATTTTCCTGTTTGGCCTGCTGGCCTGGCAGATGACATGGGCTGCGTCCTCCCAGCCCGTGGTGCTGGATGAAGGCGCGGCTGCGCCCACGGCGGAGCCGCAGTCGGGACCGCGGCAGGGTTCGGTGCACGGAGGGCTGTCATGACTCTTGCGGCTGTTCTGGCGGCTCTTCTGGCGCTGGGCGTGGTGGCCCGCGGTATGGGCTTTCTGCCTGTGCTGGGGCTTGTTGATGCCGTGGCCATGCTGGCTAGCGGCACCCCGCCGTTGACGCAGAGCGGAGCCGGAGTGGCGCTGTTGCTGGGTATCGCGCCCGGCCTGGTCCTGTCACGTTATCAGGCGGATGCCACCCCCGAAGGGCAACAGGCCGCCCTGCCGTCGTTTCTGGCGCTTGCGCTGATGGTGCTGCTCCTTCTGGCGGGCTCGCGCGTGCAGGGCGGGCAATTTCCGGCAGGTCTGTGCATTGTTGCGGCAGGGCTTGTCAGTGTGGCCTGTCGGCGCGGCATGGTCTGGCAGTGGGCGGGGTTGCTGACCTGCGCGCAGGGGGTACTGCTTTCTGCGGTCATGGCGGGGCAGGTTATGGCTTTTGGGGCCGGTGCTCTGGGCGGGCTGGTTGTGCTGGTGCTGGGGGCGCTCTGTGCGCAGCGTGTGCTGCCGCGCCGTGCTCGTGCCTTGAGGGGGGAGAAAAGACGCAATGAGGTTTGAGGACTTTACGGTTCTTCTGGCCGCTCTGGCGTTTGTCTGGCCCTTTCTGGGAGCTGTGGGAGTGTGTTTGGCCCCTACTGAGCGCAGTCGCGACGTGGCGCTGTGGATGGCCGGTCTGGGCTGCGCCCTTGCGGTGGCGGTATTTGTGTTTCCGGCAACGGGCGGCGTCTCGGCTGGCTGGGAGGATGACCCGGTGCAGCGGGCGGGGCGTGTCATGCTGGCGCTGGGTCTGTGGGTAACCGTGCTGGAACACGGCGTGTTCCGTGAAAGACTGCTGCGGAGTGTGCCTCATGTTTCCACCGCCCTTGCCGGGCTGGGTTGTGTGGCGTCCGAGGCGGCGATCGGTCTTGGTATCCTGTTTCTGGCGCTGGCATGGGGGGTGTTCGTGTTCATGCGTCCGGCTGGGCAGGCTCTGGCGGGCTGGCAGATCGGGCGTACAGGGGCCGTGGGGCTTCTTCTGGCTCTTGCTGGGCTGACGCTCCCTGCCCATGGGCTTACGACCGGGCTGGTTCTGGCCTGCGGGTTGGTGATCATGACCGGGCTTACCCCCTTCTGCGCTCCGGCGCGTGAGGGACAGGGGGCGTTACTGCTGGTGCCTTTTTCGGGGGCGGCCCTGCTGCTGGCCATGCGGCTGCGTGCTTATGGTGGGGTAGGGTTTGACATGGCGCTGGTCGCAGCGGGTCTTGTTTCGGTGTGGACGACTGCCTGCCTGCCCGCTACGGCCCGCACGGCGGAAGACAGGGCGCGCGTCTTTCGCGTCTTTCCCGTAGCACTGGCGTTGATGGCGGTTGGCGTAGGGGCGGACGTGGCCGCGCTGCTGCTGCTATGCGGCTGGTGCCTTGCGGGGGGCAGCCGCGTGGGACAGGGCTGGGCGGCGCGTGCGTTGGCCTGCTTTCCTCCCGGCGCTCCGTTTGTGGGGTGCCTGCTCATGCTGTCTGTTCTGGTGGACTGGTCGTGGGAACTGGCCTTGTTGGCGGTGGCTGGCGTGCTGTTGGGTATTGCCCGTGCCTGGCCAGATGCCTCAGCCCGTACGGTGTTCGGAACAGGGGAGCAGACCATGGGTTTTCGTGATCTCTGGCCGGAGGATCGCGCGGGGCGGCTGGCTTTTGTGGCGCTGGCGGGCATGGGCTTTCTGGTGCCGCTGGCCATGATGCTCGGCGCGTTCTGATGGATGCGTTAAGCCTGATCCGTGGGGGGGAGCCCACGGCCACCCCCTGGCGCTTCCGGCTGGACGAGCTGGCCTGGCGCGATCTGGTTGAGGCGTTGCGGGCTGACCCACTGCCTTTCTGTGGCCTGTGGTGCGATGGTATGGACGTACATGCCCTGTTTCTCGTGCGGGACGAGCCGCTGGCCGTGACGCTGGCGCTGGAAGACGGGCGTTATCCTGCGCTTTCTCCTGCGCGGGATGTTTCCACCCTGTACGAGCGTACCATTTACGATCTGTACGGTGCCGAGGCCATGTGGGCGCGGGATGTCCGGCCCCTGTTCGATCACGAAGTCTGGCCCTGTTCCAGTCCACTGGCGGCGCGGCCGGGAGTGAGCGAGGCCCGCTCCGGTCTGGCCGTGTTCCAGCCTTCGGAACGGTTTGTGACGGCTGCGGTGGCGGTGGACGGCTGGGGGCCCGCTGCGGGCGGGGTATCGCCACCTCTTTATGTCGCGTTTACGCAGTCGCGAGGGCTGGTCGGTCAGGCGGAAAGTCAGAGCGGCTATGCGCATCGGGGGATAGCCCTGCGCTGGCGGGGTAGCCGGGTTGAAGACGGTTGCCGCCTGAGCGGGCGGGTGGTGGCCGGGCAGTCGGTGGCGCATCAGAGCGCCTTTTGCATGGCCGTGGAACAGGCCTGCGGCCAGACTGTCGGAGGGCAGGCCGGTCTCGCGCGGGTCGCTCTGCTGGAGATGGAGCGGGTGCTCCATCATCTCTACACGCTGGCGGATATGGCGGAACGGGCACAGGCTCCGCTGGTGGCGGCGCATTGCATGATGTTGCGTGAAACCATGCTGGAGCAGATCAGCCCTGTTACGGGGTCACGCCTGCTGATGGATTGCTGCCGACCCGGCGGCGTCAGGTTGCCTGAGGCTGAACGTCTGGGGGCTGTGTGTGAGAGCCTCGCCGGGATAGGACAGGCTGCCCACCCTGCTTTGCTGGAACTGTGGGAGAGCTTTCCCGGTCTTGTTGCCCGCCTGAAGGGGCTGGGTGTGACACGGGCCGAGGATCTGGCGCGGGTGGGGCTGGAAGGGCTGGTGGCGCGGGCTGCCGGGCAGGATTGCGATACCCGGCGTGCGCTGGCCCTGTACGAAGGGTTGTGGCGCTATACGGCAGGCCGCCAGTACGGGAGCGCTGCGGATCGCGCCCTGCTCCTGCTCGATGAAGTGGCCGAAAGCCTGAGCCTGCTCGCAAGACTGGCACCGCGCATGGGGGATGCCATGCCCGGCCGTGAAGCACTGAGCCTGCCGGATGCCGAAGGCATGGCCATGGTGGAGGGGCCATGGGGCCGCGTGGCCTATTGGGTGCGACTGCAAGATGGGCGTCTGGTGCAGGTATTCTATCATACTCCAGCCGCAGCCGCGCTCTTGCTGTTTGAGGAAACCGTGAAGGACCAGCCGGTGGAAGACCTGCCACTGGTGGCCTGTTCGCTGGGTGTGAATGCGGCGGCGCTGGATGGCTGAGGGCAGGCAACCAGCGGCCGGCCGGGTAGACAGGGCGGGCAGGGCAGGAACAGGAGCCGTGGCATGAGGATGATCCGGGCTGTACTGAGTGTGGCCTTTCGTCAGAACATGATGGCCATGAAGCCAGCCGGACGCGGTGTACCGCTGATGCTTTTTCATATCGAAACCGGCGGTTGTGGCGGCTGCGGTATGGAACTGCGGGCCCTTGCCAGTGCCCCCTACGATCTGGGCGGGGCGGGCTTCGGGCTTGCGAACACGCCTGCCGGGGCTGATATGCTGCTGGTAAGTGGCCCGCTTACGCGCATGATGGCGCCTGTCCTGCAAGCCGCGTGGGAAGCCATGCCGGACCCTAAAGGCATTATCTGCATGGGAGACTGTGCGCTGGCCGGTGGCGTGTTTGGCGAGAATTACGCCACCCTGGGCGGGCTTGAGCGCCGCGTAACCATTGACCTGCGCCTGCCGGGTTGCCCGCCTGCGCCGGCGGATGTGCTGGCAGGGCTGGCCTCTCTTCTGAGGGGCGATGTTCAGGACGATCTGCCCCCGGCCTGAAGCCGAAGGGCAAATCTGTCATTTTCAGTGCGTGTCAGGGAGCCGTGGGCTCGGGCTCTTCATCCCGCAGGGATTCTGCGGCCCGCTTGAGCTTCTGGAAGCTACGGCGGCTCAGCGGGAGCAGCACCATGTAAATGACACCAGCCGCCGCTAGGGCTCCCCACGGGTCCGCAATCAGTACCACGACGTAAATACCCGTGCCCAGCATCAGGGGCAGCACGTACTGCACCGGCACCTTGAAATTCTTGAAAGACCAGACAGGCAAGGTAGAAACGAGCAGAAATGCCGTGCATGTCAGGGTCAGGCTGGGCAGCCACGGCATCCGGGTCAGGGCGTACAGCCAGTGCATGTTCAGCTTCTGCGCCTCAAGGCCCAGAAACAGCGGAAACAGCGCCAGCCCTGCTCCGGCGGGGGCGGGCACGCCGGTAAAGAAGTTGCTGGCGTATTTGGGCGTGTCTTCCGCGCCGTCCAGATTGGCGTTGAACCGCGCCAGACGCAGCGCCATGCACACAGTAAACAGCATACACGGCAGGAAAGCGTAGCGGTTGCCGTCCTTCAGTGCCCAGAAATACAGCAGGAAGGAGGGGGCCACGCCAAAGCAGACAAAATCGGACAGGCTGTCAAATTCCGCGCCAAACCGGGTGGAACCACGCAGCATCCGGGCGATCCGGCCGTCCAGCCCATCCACGAAAGCGGAAATCAGTAGAGCCGCCGCCGCCGCCTGAAAGCGGCCATCCACGGCAAAACGCATACCATTCAGCCCGGCGCAAAGCCCCAGCATGGTCAGAATGTTGGGGATAAGCCGGTTGAAGGATGGCCCCCTGATTTCCCTGCGTTTACGCCGCTTGCGCCGGGAGTCCGGGCGGGGAGCGACAGGGGGCTGGCCAGAGAGGGCCGGCACAGGATCGGGGCGGGGGGGCTGAGTGGTCATGTGGGAGATCAGAGACGCGCCATGACCGTTTCGCCGCCGACCATGGTCTGGCCCACGGCCACCAGAGGCTCAACGCCCGGCGGCAGATACAGGTCGGTACGGGAGCCGAAGCGGATCAGCCCGAAGCGTTCACCGGCTTCCAGCTTGTCCCCTTCCTTCACGGAGCAGACAATCCGGCGTGCGATCAGCCCTGCGATCTGCACCACAGCCAGCATACGGCCGTCGGGCAGGGTCAGGCTCAGGGCGTTGCGTTCATTCTGTTCGGACGCCTTGTCCAGGCTTGCGTTCAGGAACAGGCCGGGGTGATAGGCAATCCGCGTTACGGTGCCCGCCGCGGGGATGCGGTTTACATGCACATCCAGCACGGACAGGAACGTGGCAATCCGCCAGACCGGGGTTGTGCCCATGTCCAGTTCCTTGGGCGGCGCTACTTTTTCGACCGAGACGATGTGCCCGTCGGCCGGGGCCACAGCAACATCGGTGCGCGCCGGGGTGGCGCGTTCGGGGTCGCGGAAGAAATACAGGCAGAAACCGAAAAAGCCGAGGCCAGCATGGCCTGCGCGACGCAGCATCGGGCAGCGCAGGCGTGCGGCCGCCCAGTAAGCCAGTGTCGTCGCCACGCCGGATGCCAGCAGGAACGGCCGCGCTTCGGGGTGCGGGCGGGATACGACGAGCTTGAGAGATGATAACAGGGACATAATGCTCTCCTTACCTGATCACACGGATCAGGTCAGTTCCTTCAGGGCTTCGCGCACGGCGGCAAAAGCGGCATCTGCCGCCTGGCCATCGGGGCCGCCGGCCTGAGCCATGTCGCGCCGTCCGCCACCACCCTTGCCGCCCATGGCAACACTGGCCGCACGGACCAGCGCCACCGCATCGGCCTTTTCGGCCTGTGCGGGGGCTATGGCGGCCACAACACTGCCCTTGCCCTCGGCGGTGGAAATCAGCACCACCACATCGGCTTCGCCCTGTTTGAGAATGGTTTCAGCCAGTCCCTTGAGTTCACGTGCGGGCGTTTCGCCCACGTTGCGGGTTGCCAGACGGAACGCGCCAACCTGTTCAATCCCTGCGGCGGCCACGCTGCCCGTGGCAAGCTGGCGCTGCAGATGAGCAATCTGGCGCTCCATCGCGCGGCGTTCTTCCAGCAGGCTGGCAAGGCGTTCCGGGGCCTCGTTCACGCCCACCTTCATCATGGCGGCCATCTGGTTCAGGCGCTGCTCATTGGCTACGGCCAGATTTTCGGCTGCCTTGCCTGCCACGGCCTCAATGCGCCGCACACCAGCGGACACGCCGCTTTCCGCCACGATCTTGAACTGACCGATATCACCTGTGCGTTCAACATGAGTGCCGCCGCAGAGTTCCATCGACCATGCGTTGCGGTTTTCATCGCCCGCGCCCATGGACACGACGCGGACTTCGTCACCGTATTTTTCACCGAACAGGGCAGTTGCCCCTTCTTCCACGGCTTCATCCGGGGTCATGGAGCGGGTGACGACGCGTGCATTCTCGCGGATACGCTCATTCACCTCGGCTTCCACAAGAGCCAGTTCCTCGGCCGTGACCGGACGGGGCTGGCTGATGTCGAACCGCAGGCGATCGGGCGTGTTCAGGCTGCCTTTCTGTGCCACATGCGCGCCAAGGTGGCGGCGCAGAGCTTCATGCAGCAGATGCGTGGCCGAGTGATGCGCCCGGATGGCGGAGCGCCGGGTGTGGTCAACATCAGCCGTAACCGCCATGCCGGGGCGCAGCGTACCGTGCGTGATGGTGCCGTAATGCACGATCAGGTCGCCAGCCTTCTTCTGGGTGTCCGTCACGGCGATTTCCAGCCCGGCGGCGCGCAGGGTGCCGGTGTCACCGGCCTGACCGCCGCTTTCGCCATAGAACGGGGTCTGGTTGAGCAGAATGGCGACTTCAGCCCCCACGGTCGCTTCCGGCAGAAAGGCGTTGCCCGCAATAATGGCCTGCACTTCGCCATCCGCCCGCTCGGTGGAGTAGCCAAGGAATTCAGATGCGCCAAATCGGTCGCGCGCTTCGAACCAGATGGTCTCGACAGCGGCATCACCCGAGCCGGACCATGCCGCACGGGCGCGCTGGCGCTGGACGGTCATGGCGTCTTCAAAGCCGTTTACATCAACATCGTGGCCACTGCCGCGCAGGGCGTCCTGTGTCAGATCAAGCGGGAAGCCGAAGGTATCATACAGGCGGAACGCGACGTCGCCCGGCAGGGCGGCGCCGGGCGCCAGTCGGGCTTTTTCCTCATCCAGCAGGTGCAGGCCGCGTTCCAGCATCGCCTTGAAGCGCTCTTCCTCACCGCGCATGGTCTCGCGGATCAGGGCCTCGCCATGCACCAGTTCAGGATAGGCGTTGCCCATCTGCTGGATAAGGGCGGGGAGCAGCTTGTAGAAAACCGGGTCTTTGGTGCCCATCATGTGCAGGTGGCGCATGGCGCGGCGCATGATGCGGCGCAGCACGTAGCCACGGCCATCCTTCGAAGGCAGCACGCCATCCGCAATGAGGAACGCGGTCGAACGGAGGTGGTCGGCCACAACACGATGGCTGGACTTGAAGGTACCATCCACTGCCTGATGCGTCACATCGGCTGAAGCCTGTGTGAGCGCCAGGAAGGTATCGGTATCGTAGTTGTCACGCTTGCCCTGCAGGATGGCAGCAAAGCGCTCCAGACCCAGCCCGGTGTCGATTGACGGACGGGGCAGGGGCGAGCGCACACCCGGCGGGTCTTCGAAATACTGCATGAACACGAGGTTCCAGATTTCAACGAACCTGTCGCCATCTTCATCCGGGGAGCCGGGCGGGCCGCCGGGGACATCCGGGCCGTGATCATAAAAGATTTCGGAGCAGGGGCCACATGGCCCCGTATCGCCCATGCGCCAAAAATTGTCGGAGGTCGCAATGCGGATAATCCGGCTGTCATCCAGCCCGGCAATGCTGCGCCACAGGCCCGCGGCTTCCTCATCCTCGGCAAAAACGGTGACCAGAAGCTTTTCCTTGGGCAGGCCGAAGCCCTTTGTCACCAGGGTCCAGGCCAGTTCGATCGCTTCGGCCTTAAAGTAGTCGCCGAAGGAGAAATTACCCATCATTTCAAAAAAGGTGTGGTGTCGGGCGGTGTACCCGACATTGTCCAGATCGTTATGCTTGCCGCCGGCGCGTACTACTTTTTGCGCGGTCGTGGCGCGGGAGTAGGGGCGGGTTTCCTGTCCGGTGAAAACATTCTTGAACTGCACCATGCCTGCGTTGGTAAACAGCAGGGTCGGATCGTTCCGGGGCACAAGGGATGACGAGGCGACGATCTGATGTTCTTTGCTGGCGAAATACTCCAGAAAAGCGGCGCGGATTTCGTTTGTTGTCAGCATGGCGTACGGCTGGAAGTCCTGAAACGGGTTGGTGCAAGGCGGGATGCCAAAAGCGATACGGCAGGCCTCCGTGCCCTGACGGAACCTGTGATGGTCGAATATCTGCCCTAGCTGTAGCGCAGGCGCGCTTTCTCCGAAAGAGGCAGCATTATGACCGGCCTGATGCACCCCCTGCGGGGCGGGCGGGTTTGTGGTCGTGGAAAACCAGTTTCTGGCTGAGTTTGAAATTGGACAGAAGCCCTGCCAGCGTCCCGGCGGCCAGCGCAACCACTGGATGGCGCGCGGAGAACGGGAACAGGTAGAACAGGCTAAAAACCACGCCGCGGTTCAGGCAGAACCCAAGACTGTTGGCCCATAGGAAACGCAGCCACTGCATGAACGGGTGATGGTGCAGGCCGCGTCCGCGGAATGTCCACAGGCGGTTGAGCAGCCAGTTAAAGGTTGCCGCGATGAAATAGGCCAGAAGGGTCGCTGCTGTCAGCCCGATTACCGGGCGCATCGTATAGACAACAGTGTTGTCGCAGACGAATCCGAGCGAGCCGATAATTCCGAACTTGAGCAGCGGGGCGAAACGGCTTTGCCCTGCCAGGTTTAAAAGAGAAGAGCGCATTGTAGAGCCATGTATGGCCTGAAAGCCCGTGTCAGAAAAGACGGATAAAAAAAGAGGCGCCCGAAGGCGCCTCTTTCCGCGTTTTCCGGTCAGGCCGGAAACCGAACCAATCAGTGGAGGATGATTTCCACGCGACGGTTCTGGGGTTCGCGGGTGTTGGGGCCGGTCGGCACCAGCGGGTGGGCTTCGCCGTACCCGTGGATGTCGATCGCGCTCGCCGGAACGCCATCACGCACCAGTTCGGCCTTCACGCTGTTGGCACGACGCAGGGACAGGCCCAAGTTGTACTTTTCGCCACGCGGACCGGGGTGAGCAGCGGAGTTATCGGTGTAGCCGTTGACTTCGATGCGGGTCGTCTGGACGTGGGTGGAAGCCTGGGCAGCTTCGGCCACGATCTGGCGTGCACGGGCGGTCAGGTTAGCCTTGTCCCAATCGAAGAACACCAGATAGGAACGCGCGGGCAGCGGAGCCGGAGCGGCAACGACAGCCGGAGCAGCCGGCGGGGGCGGGGGAGCCGTATCGAAAGCGTAGCGCAGGCCAACCATGAACAGGTGGTTGAAGCGATGATCAACGCCAACGTTGCCGTTCGTGGCGCTGTCGTTGAACGCACCGTTACGGAACGAGCCGGGCTGGCCGATCATGCGGTACTGAGCCGTGACCTGGAAGCCGGGGATGCCCGTGTCAAACGCCGCACCGACAATGCCCTGATAGGCGAAGCCGCCGGTCGTGCCGCGGATTCGGCCGCTCTGACCAGCGTAGGCGTAGTTGACCTGCTCGTGCGTCCACAGATAGCCGGCGCCAACGCCGACGAACGGGGTGACGGGGGCGTCAATGCCGAACTGCTTCAGGTCAATGTCATACAGAACGTTGACGAAGCCGCCGTAGGAGGAGTCCTTGCCGCTGCCAGACTTGGCAGTGCCGGTGGAACCACCAACGGTGCCGCCGCCGACGTTGGAGCGCAGGTACGTGCCTTCAACTTCGGCACGCAGGCCGTTGCCGAAGCCCCAGCCAAAGGAGGCATAACCCGTCCAGCCGGTGTCGTGTCGGATGGACTGATGGGTGCCCGTGGGGCCGACATGCGCATGCTGTGTCTGGGTCAGGTCATAACCGCCGCCCAGATCGACATACGGACCGGTGATGGTGGTGGCCGAGGCAACGGCCGGAGCCGCAGCCATCAGGGTCGTTGCAAGTAACGCCGTGCGGAGACGCATTATTTTCGTCCTCAATATATCATCTGTTTCGACTTGCCCGCCAACCATTCGGCGGACAGGCCCAGCTAGATGCCTTAAAACGGTATAGAACCATTGGTTCCAAAAGAGGAACCCGGCGGCCCCTACTGTCTGACAATACAAGTCACCAGCGTGGTTTATCTGCAACAGTTCATTTCGTTGGCTGAATATGTCCCTGCTGCATAGCCGTGCGGCATCAATATCGTGGGTATACGTTAACATATTGCAAACGCAACTGTTCCGGGTCTCTCTCCTGTCCCATTAAGGCAGAATTGCGGCATGGTGACATTTTTGCCGCGTTCCTTAAAGAACCTGACGGATTTCGTGTCTTTTTAAGAGGTTACGCCATCCGCCAGAAGTACCTCGCGTACGGCCTGTTCGGGCACGTCACGCGTGGTGAACGCTTTGCCGATTCCGTGGGCCAGAACGAAGGAAAGCTTTCCGTCCTGCATTTTCTTGTCGCGCTGCATATGTGCCATCAGATCGGCTATGCGGAAACGATAAGGCAGGTCACTGACATGCGCGGGCATTTTCAGGCTTTCCAGATGGCGGGTGACGCGAATCAGGTCTTCCTGCGGGCAGAGTCCCAGCTTGACGGAAAGCGAAAACGCCAGGGTCAGGCCAATGGAGACAGCCTCCCCGTGGAGCAGGCGGCCGTCATATCCCAGTTCTGCTTCGAGTGCGTGGCCAAAGGTATGCCCGAGATTGAGCAGAGCGCGGCCATCGGTCTTCTGTTCCTCGCGTTCGTCCGCCGCGACGACGCCAGCCTTGAAGGCGCAGGCCTGGCGCACGGCTTCAGCCAATGCTTCAGGATCGCGCGAGAGTACGGCGGCACCGTGTTTTTCACACCATGCGAACAGCGATTCCTGCCCGATCAGCCCTGCTTTCACGATTTCGGCGTAACCTGCCACCAGCTCGCGGCGGGGCAGCGTGGTGAGAGAGGAGACATCGGCCAGCACACACAGGGGCTGGTGGAAAGCGCCGATCAGATTCTTGCCCCATCGTGAGTTAATGCCTGTCTTGCCACCGACGGAGGAATCGACCTGTGAGAGCAGGGTGGTAGGAATTTGGACAAACGGCAGGCCGCGCAGCGTTGTGGCGGCTACGAACCCGGCCAGATCGCCCACGACGCCGCCGCCGAGTGCGATAATGGCGGTGCGGCGTTCCACCCCGCCTTCAAGAATGGTGTCCACTACGTTTTCGTAGGTGGCCCAGCATTTGGTCTGTTCGCCGGGGGCAACGGTAATCGATCGCGCCTCGATTCCTGTTTCCTCGAAGGAGGCGAGCAGTTTGGACAGGTAGAGCGGTCGCACGGTCTCGTCGGTAATGACGATCACGCTCCGGCGCGGCAGGAGCGGGGCCAGCAGGGCTCCGGCACGGCTGATCAGGTCTGCGCCAATCACCACATCGTAGCAGCTTTTTTCCAGCACGACGGGCAGCCGCAACGGACGGCGCGAAAGAGCCAGGGCTTCCATGACGCGCGTTGTTGTATGCTCCACGTTATTGTCTCCACAATCCACCGTCACGTCGGCTTCGGCATAGACCGGGTGACGGATGGCAATCAGTTTTTCCAGTACATCCCGAGGGGATGCGGCGTTTAGCAGGGGGCGGTGCGTTCGCCCTGCAACCCGGCGCAGCAGCACGGGCAGCGGGCAGCGCAACCAGACCGAAATGGCGTGCTCGCGCACCAGCGCGCGCGTATCGGCTGCCATGAAAGCGCCCCCTCCCGTGGCCAGAACCATGGGGGGGCCTTCAAGCAGGCGGCGGATCACCCGGCGTTCTCCATCCCGGAAGGCGGCCTCGCCATACAGGCGAAAGACATCGGCAATGGAGCAGCCGGCAGCACGTTCTATCTCTGTGTCGGCATCCACGAAGGGCAGGCCAAGCCGTGTTGCCAACATGCGGCCGATGGTGGTCTTGCCTGCGCCCATCAGGCCTACGAGCACAATGCTCCGGCCAGTCTGCAACAGACCGGGGCCATGGGTGCGGACAATACGCTCAAGGTTGAGCGGAACGGGTGGAGGATCCGTCGTTTCGGGTTGGGGAATGGAGATACGTGATGACATGGGGCGTAGCTTAACATAGAGCAGGGGGAACACACCTACGGTATCTGTCGTGGCGCTGTCTGTCATGCGGTCTGTTTTCTGGGAGTTCGGTAATGGGGCGCGGTATCATTGCTATTGTCGCTGTTGTTTTTCTGGGCGCGGTGGGAGGGGTGATGGTGCTGGGCCTCAATGCTCATGCTCCCGCGCAGCAGGCCGTACATCGTGCGCTGCCTTTGCCCCAGCCTGAAGCGGCGGCTCCGGCTGCGGCACTCGTGCCAGTCGTGCCGGCAGGGCCTGTGGTTTCTCCGGGCATATCCATGCCGACACCCGCTCAGCCCGCCGACTCCTCAGCCGAGTAATCATGTCCGTGCAGACCGCGTCTGCCATGCCGTTCGGGCATGATGGAGCTGTGGGATGAGGCCGGATCTGTCCGGTACGGATCTGTTTCTTGAAATGCTGGCCGCAGAGCGTGCGGCGGCCCCCAATACTTTGGCGGCTTACGAGGCGGACCTGCTGTCCTGTGCGCAGAGTCTGGCGGGGCAGGGGCAGACGCTCAGGGATGCCACGGCGGAAGGCCTGCGGGGCTGGCTGGCTGATCTGGCGGCTGAAGGGCAAGCCCGGCGGAGCGTTGCGCGGCGGCTATCCTGTATCCGCCAGTTCTATCTGTTCCTGCTGCGCGAAGGGCTGCGCACGGACAACCCTGCCGCCAATCTGGATACCCCCCGCCCCGAGCGGTCTCTGCCCGGCTTTTTATCCGAATCGGAAGTGCTGGCTCTCCTCGAGGCGTGCCCGGCTCCTGAGGACGCCTCTCCCGCGCGAACACGGCGCGGGCAGGTGGCATTGGCCGCGCTGGAGCTGCTGTATGCCTCGGGGCTGCGTATTTCCGAGTTGCTGTCATTGACCCGCGCGGCGCTGGCGGGAGAAGCGCATACGCTCATGGTGCGCGGCAAGGGCGGGCGGGAGCGGCTGGTGCCGCTGTCCGACAGTGCGCGCGAGGCGGTTAAGGCCCTTATGGAAACAGACAGGGCGCTGGGCAGCCCGTTTCTGTTTCCCGGCCGCAACCCTGCTCAGCCCATGACGCGGCAAGCCTTTGATCGGATTCTGCATGATGTCGGGCTCAGGGCCGGGCTGGACCCTGCCCGTCTGTCCCCTCATGTGCTCCGTCATTCCTTCGCGACCCATCTTTTGGCGCATGGCGCGGATCTGCGGGCCTTGCAGATGTTGCTGGGCCACGCCGATATCGCGACCACCCAGATTTACACTCATGTCCAGACCGAGCGGCTGCGGCAGGCCGTGGCCGCGTGTCATCCACTGGCCCAGCAGGCGGTAGAGAATGAGCCGGAAGGCGGAAAACCGCCGTCTGTTCAGGAAGATGCACCGTAGGGCGCGTTAAAAACACACCTCCTTGCATGATAGAGGCTTGGTTTTCGGCGGCAGTGTGCTATCGGCTGTGACATGCGTCAGTTCCTGGATTTTGAAAAGCCCGTCGCCGAACTTGAGAACAAGATCGACGAACTGCGGCAGATGGCTGACCCCGAAGGGGTCAACATTGAAGAAGAAACGGCCCGCCTTTCAGAAAAGGCGGAAAAACACCTGCGCGCCATCTACGCCAAGCTTACGCCCTGGCAGAAAGTGCAGGTTGCCCGCCATGCGCAGCGTCCGCATACGCAGGACTACATCAAAGCGCTGGTCAGCGATTTCACCCCATTGGCAGGTGATCGGCTCTTTGCCGATGACAAGGCCATTATCGGGGGGATGGGTCGTTTTGGCGGCACGCCGGTGATGGTGATTGGCACCGAGCGCGGTTCCGATCTCGAAACCCGCCTGCAGCATAATTTCGGCATGGCCCGCCCCGAAGGCTATCGCAAGGCCCAGCGGCTGATGAAGCTTGCCGGGCGTTTCGGCCTGCCGATTCTCACCTTTATTGATACGGCGGGCGCATGGCCCGGTATTGATGCGGAACAGCGCGGTCAGGCCGAGGCCATCGCCAGCTCCATCGCGGCCTGTTTTGATGCCCCCGTACCGCTGATTGCGACCGTTATTGGTGAAGGCGGCTCAGGCGGAGCCGTGGCGCTGGGCGCGGGGGACAAGGTGTTCATGCTCGAACACGCCATTTACTCCGTCATTTCGCCCGAAGCCTGCGCGTCTATTCTGTGGCGCGATCCCAAGCAGGCCAGCACGGCGGCGGAAACGCTCCGGCTGACGGCACAGGATCTCAAGCGGTTTGGCCTGATTGACCAGATCGTTCCGGAGCCTGTGGGCGGTGCCCAACGCGATCCTGCAGCGGCCATGGCTTCGGTGGGCAAGGTGCTGGGTGAGGCGCTCAAGGAACTTCAGCCGCTGGCTCCTGAACGCCTGCGTGAACTGCGGCGCGAGAAATTCCTCGCCATGGGCCGCGAAGCCCTTCACTGACAGCATAGCCCCGGCGGGATGAGCCTGCGCCCCTAAAGGCGTTCATCCCGTCGGGAGCCTGTCCGGTTTGGCTGCGACGGCGGCCTTTTAAGCCCCGTTAGCGATGGGGCTCACCCTCGATAGGTGTGCCGCCTTTGGCGCAGATCAGGTCGTGGATTTCCTGCGCGGCACGGCTGACATCGTCTTTATCCTGTCCTTTGGCCACAAGAGCCACGCCCCGGTAGCCGTCCTCGCGGTGGAAGGGGTACGAGCCGATATCCAGATCAGGATGGCGGGTCTGTATGGCTTCCAGTTCCGCCGCCAGTGTGCCCTCATAGAGCGATGTGCAGTGCCATGTGCGTGAGAAAACCGGCGTGCCGCGTTGCAGCGTGGGGGCGAGTTCATCAAACATCGCGCGCATGATGCGGGGCACCCCCGCGAGAACATGCACATTGCCAATGGTGAAGCCGGGCGCATGGGAAATGGGGTTGGCAATCGGCACGGCCCCGCGCGGCAGATGCGCCATGCGCTGGCGTGCGGCGTTGAAATCGGTATGGCGGAAATAGTCGCTGAGCATCGCAAAGGTCGGCTGGTGGATTTCCCACGGCACGCCAAAGGCTTCGGCTACGCAGGGGGCGGTTATGTCGTCATGCGTGGGGCCTATGCCGCCGGTCGTGAAAACCTCGTCATAAGCTGGGCGCAGTTCACTGATCGTGCGGATGATAATCTCGCGTACGTCAGGAATGACGCGGATTTCGCGCAGCGGAATCCCCAGTTCGCCCAGCCTGAGGGCCAGAAACTGGATGTTGTCGTCGCGCGTGCGGCCGGACAGGATTTCATTACCGATCAGGATCAGGGCGGATGTACGGCGCATGGGCAAACGGGATCCTTCATGGTGGGCTGTCCAGAATGTGGGAGGATAAACGGCTGGCGCGGGGGGTCAATGGGCAGGAAAAAATGCGCTATACCCGGCGGGGGGCGTGTTTTTGCATTGACCGGGCGCGGAGCAGTTCATAGCTTCCGCCCATGTCAGACAGTCGCACAGCACCCCTTTCCGATATTCCGCGCGCGTGGCCCTTCGAGGAAGCGCGCAAACTGGCCGAACATGTGTCCACACGCGGCAATGCCAGCGGTGGAGATGACGCCCGACCCGCCCTGCTGGAAACCGGCTACGGCCCATCGGGCCTGCCGCATATCGGCACGTTTGGCGAAGTCGCGCGCACGTCCTGGGTGCGACAGGCTTATACGGCGCTGACCGGGCGTCCGTCGCGCCTGCTGGCGTTTTCGGATGACATGGATGCCCTGCGCAAGGTGCCCGATAACGTGCCCCAGCGTGAAATGCTGGAAAAATATATCGGTCAGCCGCTCTCCCGCGTGCCCGACCCGTTTGGCACTCACGAGTCGTTTGCCGCGCATAACAACGCCCGGCTGTGCGCGTTTCTTGATAGTTTCGGATTCGAATACGAGTTCGCCTCTTCCACCGCCTATTACACCTCAGGCCGGTTTGATGCCGCTCTGAAGCGCGTGCTGGAAGTGCATGAAGACATTCTGGAAGTCATCCTGCCCACGCTTGGGGCCGAGCGTCGGGCGACCTATTCGCCCGTGCTGCCGCTGCACCCCCGCACGGGTGAGGTCATGCAGGTGAAGATGGACGCCATGGACCCCGCAGCGGGTACTGTGCGCTGGACCGACCCATCTACCGGCGAGGTGTTTGAAACCCCTGTGACTGGCGGCCACGCCAAGATGCAGTGGAAGGCCGACTGGGCCATGCGCTGGTACGCGCTGGGCGTGGATTACGAAATGTCGGGCAAGGATCTAATCGACAGCGTGCGGCTGTCCGGGCGGATCTGCAAAATTCTGGGCGGCACGCCGCCCGCCGGACTGACCTACGAGCTGTTTCTGGATGAGCAGGGCCAGAAAATTTCCAAGTCCAAGGGCAATGGCCTGTCGGTTGAGGAATGGCTGCGTTACGCCCCGCCCGAAAGCCTGGGTCAGTTCATGTTCAACCAGCCGCAGCGCGCCAAGCGGCTGTATTTCGACGTTATTCCCAAGACGGCGGATGAATATCTTGCCCACGTGGACAAGGCGCTGAGCCAGCAGGCGGATAATCCCGCCGGGGCGGAACTGCGGGCTAACCCGGCGTGGTTTATTCTGCGCGGGCAGGTTGGGGCCGAGGCTGCAAGCCCGGTGCCGTTTGGTATGCTGCTCAACCTTGCTAGCGTAGCCAATGCGGAAACCCCCGAGGTGCTATGGGGCTTTATCCGCCGGTATGATGCGGCGGTCTCGCCTGAAACACATCCCATGCTGGCTGCCATGGTGCGGTATGCCGTGGCTTACTACGCGGATTTTGTCCGGCCGGCCAAGACGTTCCGTGCTCCCTCCGAGCAGGAACGCGCGGCCCTTGTCGATCTGGCGGAGATGCTGCGTGGTTACGAGGCGGAAGCGCCCGATGCCACGGCCTTGCAGAACGCCGTGTTCGAGGTGGGCAAGCGTCATGCTTTCGACCCCCTGCGGAACTGGTTTGGCTGCCTGTACGAAGTGCTGCTGGGGCAGAAGGAAGGGCCCCGGTTCGGCGGGTTTGTGGCCCTTTATGGGGTGCGGGAAACCATCGCCCTGATCGAAGCGGCCCTCCTGCGCGACCGGCAGGACTGAACGGGGTCGCCCACATATGACCCAGCGCGCGCCATTGCCACCGGAGCAGCAGGATATGGATCGGCCCACCCCGCCGGACCTGCACTGCGAAGCCGGGGGGGCGCGCCGGTGGCTTAGGCATCTGCCAGCCCTGCTGGGGCTGGTGCTGATGGTAGCGGCTATCGGGGTGGTGTGGCACGAGGTGCGGCACCTCCATATGGCCGATATCCGTCAGGCCATGGCGGGTATCCCTTCGTGGCAGATGGGGCTGGCGGTCGCGTGCACGCTGCTTTCCTATTTCGTGCTGTCCTTTTACGACAGGCTGGCGCTCATTCAGGTGGGGTATGGGCATCTGCCTTTCCGCCGGGCGGCTTTTGCGGCGTTTTGCTCTTACGTCCTGTCTCATAATCTCGGCTTTTCGGCGGTATCCGGGGCTGCGGTGCGGTACCGGCTTTACCGCAACTGGGGGGTGGATTCCTTTGCCATCACCCAGATTATAGCCTTCTGTTCGGCCACCTATCTCTTGGGGGCGGCGGCCCTGATTGGTGCCGTGCTGATCTGGGAGCCGACCATGCTGCCCGGCATTGGCGGGCATGTGCCGTCAGGGCTGCTGGCGGTGATAGGGCTCGGGCTATGGGGAGCGGTGGCGCTGTATATCGGGCTGGCTTTCCGCCTGCCCAGCGTGTGTGTGGGGCAATGGCGGGTCAATCTGCCTTCACCACGCATGGCATTGATGCAAACTTTTGTTGCCACGGCGGAAGTGGCGGCTACGGCCAGTATCGCCTATGTCCTGTTGCCTGTGGGCGTGGGAATGGATTTCGGGTCTTTTCTGGCAATCTATATCGCAGCCTACACGGCGGGGCTGGTGGCCAGCGTACCGGGTGGACTGGGCGTTTTTGACGGCGTTATGCTGCTGGCGCTCGGGCCATATATGCAGGCGCCGCGCATTCTGGGCGTTATTCTTATTTTCCGGCTGCTCTACTACATTATTCCGTTGTTTGTGGCGGGGCTCATGTTTGCCGGGCATGAGCTTTTCCTGCGGGGCGATGCAGCCCTTGCGCGCAAGAACAATGCCAGTCTATCCGGGACGGCAGCGGTTGCACGTAGGCCAAGCCAGGTGGTGCGGGAGAGCGAGGCTACATTTTCCGTGGCCGTGGCGACAGGCACGGTCTCGCTTTGCGGCGTCTTGTTGATAGGTCTTGTCCTGTTTGATCACGCGCCCGGACAGTCCATGTTGCCGGACGATCTGGCCGGTGTGCTGCACCTTGGCGGGACGTATCTGCTTTCGCTGTTGGGGGTGGCGCTTATCAGCATGGCCATCGGGCTTTCCCAGCGGGTTACGCTGGCCTGGCGGGGGGCGCTGGCGCTGCTGCTGCTGGCCACGGTACTGACTTTCCTGCGCGGCAATGCGGTGTTCGTGCCCGTGGTGCTGGGGCTGTCCACCCTGTTTATCGCGCCTTATCGGGCCTGCTATTACCGGCACGCGCGCCTGCTGAGCGAGCCGCTTTCCACCGGCACGCTGCTTTCACTGCTGCTGTTGCTGGGTTGTGTGGTGGCGCTGGCCACGCGGGACGATCTTTCGGCAAGTTGGTGGCAGGTGGTTTTTAGTTCTTCCATCAGTGGCGCTGCCCGCTGGACGGTGGCGCTGGCCGTGCTGCTGGCGCTGGTTATAGTGGGGCGGCTGCTCTGGCCTGCCCGTGTGGCGGTTTCCCCCTGGGGAGAGGACGCCTTGCGGCGCTATCAGACCCTGCCGCACGCGCTGGCTGACATGAACAGCTTCCAGCCGGAAGGCTACGTGATGGGAGAGGCCGGTGAGGCGATGATCCCGCTGCGGGCGTTAGGGGGATTTCTGGTCGGTCTGGGTGATCCGGCCGGGGGCGAGACAGATAGTATTTCAGCCATATGGCGGATGCGCGATCTGGCGTTGCAACAGGGGCTGAAGCCCGCCTTCTGGTGCGTGGGAGAGCCCTTCCTGCGAATTTATGATGATATAGGCCTGACCATCTGGCCTGTGGGGGATGAAAGCGGGTTGAGCTTCTGCTATCCTTCGGCGGATATCGGGCTGGCCTCGCAGCACGCCCGGCTTTACAGGGAGCAGTGCATGGCGGACAGGGCGCATCCTTCTTCCTGATTGTGGCGTGGTAGTCAGGCGGCATTCGGCATGGGAGGCCGCAGCGGTCAATGAGTGTTTCCTTGGGCGGTTTCTTGTCTTCCGTGACGGTCCATACGACCACATCGGCTTTTCTGCTGGCGTTTCCAGCCCTGTTTTCGATCGTCAATCCGTTCGGTGCCGCACTGATTTTCGCGCAGGCGACCGAGGGGCGTTCGAAAACGGAAATTCAGGCGCTGGCGCGTCTGGTCTCGTTCTATTCCTTCATGCTCATGATCGTCTCGCTGTGGTTTGGCGGGGCGGTCCTGGCGTTTTTCGGCATTACTGTGAGCGCCCTGCGTGTGGCGGGCGGGCTGGTTGTGGCTGTCAGCGCGTGGGAACTGTTGCAGCGGCCCGAGAATACCGAGGCCCGCAAGGAGCGGCAGGCCCTGCAGGATGGCCGCACGGTTCAGGCTCCCAACTGGTCTGACAGCGCGTTTTTTCCGCTGGCCATGCCTTTTACGGTCGGGCCGGGCACCATTGCGGTGGCTATTGCCCTAGGCTCAAGCAGCCCGGTTGAGGCCTCTCCCTGGGCCTATGGGGTAGGGATCAGCCTCGGGGCTGTGGGTGTGGTGCTGCTGGTATGGGTGGCCTATTCCAGCGCGGAAAAGCTGGTGACGATGCTGGGTGTGACAGGCACGCGTATTGTCAGCCGTCTGGCGGCGCTGGTGCTGCTGTGTATTGGCGTGCAGATCATGGCGGCAGGCGTGCAGGGCTTCGCCGTCGATATCTGGCAGCATATGACCCGCGTCGCTCCCACCGCGCGGGGCTGAGGCCCGCTTGCGGCAGGAGGGAGCCTCCGCCGGAATCCGGTTGGGGTTTACTCGGGTATCAGGGTGGTGACAGCGCTCTCATACGCGCCCAGCGTTGTGCCGAGCCGCGTGAGCAGGGCCTGTGCGTCCTGCGCGAAACCATAAGGCGGTTTGATAACCATCAATCCTGAGCCGTTCAGTCGGTCAGGGTCGTGGGGCGGGCGCATCAGCAGTTCCGCTTTCAGCACGTCGCGCGTTCCGGCGTCTTTCAGGGCGTTCTCAAAAGCGTGCACGGGTGTGCGGTGCTTGATGGGATACCACAGGGCCACCACGGCAGGGGCGAAGCGTGTCTGGATGGTCTGTAGGCCCTCGGCCAGTCGCTCGAACTCGCCGGGTTCCTCAAAGGGTGGGTCCATCAGCACCAGCCCCCGGCGGGCCTGTGCGGGGGGCAGCAGGGCGCGCAGGCTTTCATAGGCGTCACGTTCATGCACCTGCACGTTAGGCGTGCGGGCGAACAGCCGGTACAGCGCGCGTTTGTCTTCAGGGTGTTTCTCGCAGCAGATCAACTGATCCTGTGGGCGCAGCATGAGCGAGGCCAGAAGGGGCGAGCCGGGGTAAAAGCGTGGCCCGCCCGCCCTGCGCACCAGTTCCAGCCAGGGGGCCAGAGGGCTTTCGGGGCTTTCATGTTCAAGGCGGCCTATGCCGTCTTTCCATTCGCCGGTTTTTTCCGCTTCGGGGCCTTGCAGGTCGTAGCGGCCGATGCCCGCATGGGTGTCCAGCACCATGAAAGGCGTGGGTTTGCGCAGGAAGGTGCCGATCAGGCTGACCAGCAGGGCGTGCTTCATGCAGTCGGCGAAATTGCCGGCGTGGTAGGCGTGGCGGTAATTCATGACAAGGCACCGGCGGCTGGCTGGTTGTGGGCAGGGGTAAAACGGCTGGCCATGTCTTCCAGCGGCCAGCGCGGGCGCGGGCGCACGGCTATGTTGGTAAAGGGTGTCTGCCCGCGCCGGGCGGCTTCCGCCCATGTTTCCAGCGCGGCCCAGCCGACCATGACGGCGTTATCCGTGCACAGGCGCAGTGGCGGCGCGGCAAAACGGCAGCCCCGGCTCCGGGCCGTTTCTTCCAGCCGGGCGCGCAGCGCCGTGTTTGCGGCTACCCCACCGGCGGCCACCAGCAGGCGGGCCGCAGGCATCATGTCCAGCGCATGGTTGATCCGGTCCGCCACGACATCGGCCACAGCCTGCTGAAAGGAGGCCGCCAGGTCCGCCGCGAAAGGCCGGGGCAGGGGCGTGCGACCGTAGGGTGCGAGTTTCTGGGCAATGGCGGTTTTGAGCCCCGAGAAGGAAAAATCGCAGCCGGGGCGGCGGATCAACGGGCGGGGCAGGGCGATGGCGTCTGGGCTTCCCTCACGTGCAAGCTGTTCCAGCGCCGGGCCACCCGGCCAGCCCAGCCCCAGCATCTTGGCCACCTTGTCGAAGGCTTCTCCGGCGGCATCGTCGATCGTGCCGCCCAGCTTGCGGTAACGCCCGATTCCCTCCACGGCGATGCACTGGCAATGCCCGCCTGAAACCAGAAGCAGAAGGTAGGGAAAGGGCGCGCCTCCCTCCACCAGACCGGGCAGGCGGGCTGTCAGGGCGTGGGCCTCGACATGATTGACCGCGACAAAGGGACGCTTGAGCGCCAGCGCCAGACCTTTGGCAAAGCCGCTCCCCACGATCAGCCCGCCGATCAGCCCTGGCCCGGTGCTGGCTGCCACCAGTCCCAGCCCGGCAGGCGGCAGGTTTGCATCGTTCAGGGTGGCCTTGACCAGTCCGGGCAGCAGGCTCAGATGCGCGCGGGCGGCTATTTCAGGTACCACGCCACCGAAATCCGCGTGGCCGTCCTGTGAAATGACCCGCTGCGCCAGAATTGTCCCCTCTGGCGCAAGAACGGCGCAGGCTGTTTCGTCACAGGAGGACTCGATCGCCAGCACGGGGCCGGGGGCCGTGGCGCATGAGGTGGAGACCCTCATGGACGCCCCCCCGAAAAGCCTGTATTGTGCCACCCATGCAACAGGTTGAGAGGGGCGGAATGCTTTTCTGGTCGCGCACGCGTTACAAACCAGCCGGGCTTCATTGCGTCTTGTCCTTTCGTTCGTCCCGGTAAATAGACACATCTTATGGATTCAGCCCACCCCTCTCCCGCCGCCCTCTCTCCCGCTTTGCAGGAGATCGCGGCAGAAGCCGCCGCCCGCCAGAAAAAGGCAGGCGGTCATTCTGGTCGTCACTCGCTGCCCCTCAGGGTTGGTACGCGCGGCTCTCCGCTCGCGTTGGTGCAGACGCGCGCTTTCCTGACGACGCTGACAAAATTCTGCCCTGTCCTGCGGGATATGGGGGCTTTTCAGGAGCACCAGATCAACACCACGGGTGATCAGGTGCAGAACCGAAGGCTGGCGGAAATCGGCGGCAAGGGCCTTTTCGCCAAGGAAATCCACGAAGCGTTGGCCGATGGTCGGATCGACTTTGCGGTGCACAGCCTCAAGGATCTTGAAACCACGCTGCCGCCGGGTCTTGTGCTGGCCTGCACGCTCAAGCGTGAGGATGCGCGCGATGCGCTGATTCTCGGGCCAAGCCTGACGCCCACCGACCCGGACGATCCTTACTCAGCCCTGCCTCAGGGTGCCATGGTTGGGTGTGCCTCGGTACGGCGGCAGGCGCAGATGCTCCATGTCCGGCCTGATCTCAGATTCGGGCTGCTGCGCGGCAATGTACAGACCCGGCTGGACAAGCTTGCTGGTCGTCAATGCGATGCGACCCTGCTCGCCCTTGCCGGTCTCAAGCGTCTTGGCATGGCTGAGCGCGCCAGTGTGGTATTGGCCCCCACGATGATGGTGCCCGCCGCAGGGCAAGGGATTGTTGGCGTGACGGTGCGTGAAGACGATATCGAACTGCGCGAACTGCTGTCCGCTATCGAGGATTATGAAGCCCGTGCGGTTGCTACGGCTGAGCGCGCCCTGCTGGCCGAGCTTGACGGTTCGTGCCGCACGCCTATCGGCGGCTACGCCCAGCTTATTCCGGTGGTGGCCGGGGGGGTGCCTGAGTTGCATCTGACTGGACTTGTCGCACGCGAGGATGGCTCGTTCCTTCTGCGTCGGGCGATCAGCGGCGCGCCGGAAGATGCAGCACGGCTTGGCCACGAGTTGGGTCGAAGCCTGCGGCGCGACAGCCCGGATGATATCTTCGAGGAAACGCTCTCCGCATGAGCTGCTGTCCGGTTTTTTCCTGCCGGGCAAAGTGAACCGCGGCATTGTCATTACCCGGCCCGAACCAGGGCTGGGGGAGACACTGGCGGCTGTGGAACAGGCCGGATGGCAAGGTTACGCCTCACCGGCACTGGTTGTTCAGCCGCGGGTTATGGCCTCTGGCGCTGTGAGTGGGCAGGCGCGGCGTGTTGCCGCCCTGCTGCTGACCAGCGGACAGGCCGTAGCCGCCGTAGTGCAGGCCCTGCCGATGGGCATAAATCTTGCAGTGCCCGTTTTTGCCGTGGGCGCGCGCACGGCTGAGCGTGCCAGGGCGGCCGGGTTTACACAGGTTTGCAGCGCGGATGGCGATGCGCTGGCGTTGGCGGCGTTGCTGAGCCAGCGCCTTACCCCTGAGGCGGGAGCGCTGCTGCTTGCCTGTGGTGCCGGGCAGGGCGGAGCACTGGCGGCGGCGTTGCGGGCTGATGGATTTCGCGTGCTGCGCCGGGTGGCATACGATACCCGCCCGGCTCGCTGTCTGCCGCCCGAGGTTGCACGCGCTCTAATGGCCGGGCGGATCGAAGTTGTGGCGTTTTTTTCGGCCCAGAGCGCGCGAAGCTGGCTGCATGGCCTGCGAGATAGCGTGTTGCTGGCAACGGCAGTGAGAACAGTGGCGCTTGTTCTCTCCCCCGCTATCGAGAAAACCGTGCGCGCATTGGGCTGGCAGGGGCCGGTTATTGTCGCTGCCCGACCGGATGCAGCGTCTATGCTGGCCGCACTGGAACAGGTGCCGCTTAGGGACTGATCATTTTCAGGCAATAAAAAACCCCTCCCCGGCAAAAGGGAGGGGTTTTTTCGGTTCGGTGGGCCCCGGTGCGGGATCAGGCGTGACCGGCAGTCTGCGGGAATTCCGCCCGGCGGGCCTGCCAGAGTGCCACAAAGTCGATGGGCTGCAGGACGATGGGCGGGAAGCCGCCGTCACGCGTGACATCGCTGATGATGTTGCGCGCGTAGGGGAAGATCAGACGCGGCACTTCCACCAGCAGGATCGGCTCGATCAGTTCCTGCGGCGGATTGGTGAGCGTGACGACCGCAGCATAGACCAGTTCGGCAATGAAAACGGTGCGGCCGGGCGTACCGCCATCAAGCTCGGGGCTTTCCTTGGCTTCAGTCTTGATGCTCAGGACAACCTCGTAAACCATCTGGTCGTCCTGCAGGCGGTTGGCCTGCACGTCGATGTTGACGCCAATCTGGGGCTGGTTGCGCAGGGTGGCGAAAATTTCAGCGCCTGCGGGAACCTCGAACGACAGGTCGCGCGTGTACTGCAGGTTGATGGAAAGCGGCAGTGCGGGCGGCGTGGGCTGGGCGGATTCAGACATGGTCTATCGATTTTCCTGCTGTCGGCTTTTGACCTTTCTGCGGTAGCACGGCTGTGCGCCTTCGCCAACCGGGCTGCTGGACGCCATGCCGTTCCGGCGGCAGCCTGTATGGTTGTACAGGGCCAGCGTGGTGGACAGAACCTGTCAGATGCGGCTGGCGCTCCCGCGCATTGGTTGCGTGGTGCGGGTTGTCAGGTATGGTGGGTCCGTACGTGCTGGCGGTACGGCGGCATTGTGTCCGCCCTGCAGTGTGACTATGTGATAGGCATGGGCAACGGCGATGCCGCGGGTTTGAGAAGCGGAAGCCCGTTCCAGAGATGATGGTGGATACAAGACAGATGTTTTTTACTTCCGGTCATTTCCCGGTGGATCTGGTGATTCTGGCGCTGGTGGCGGCTTTTCTGGTGTTGCGCCTGCGGAGTGTGCTGGGCAAAAAGGTGGGCCTGCAGGCTCCTCCTTTGCCGATTGTGCCCCGGCCGGACATGCTGGCGCGTGTGGTGGATGCCCCGGTTGAAGCGGCCGAGCCTGTCACGGTCGCATATGACATTCCAGCCCCCGGCACGCGGGTAGGGCAGTTGCTGCAGGCGTTGAGCCAGCAGGATGCCAGTTTTGCCCCTCAGCCGTTTCTGGCCAATGTGCGTGCGGTCTTTCCGCAGGTTGTCATGGCCTATGCCGAAGGCAACCGCTCTGTCTTGCAGACTTATCTTGTTCCTGCCGTATATGAAATTTTTGATGGCGCTATCACGGCGCGGGATGAGGCGGGCGAAAAGCAGCGTACGGAAATCAAGGCCCTGCGGTCCCTCGCTATAGAGGACGTGCGACTGAACACCCAGAACGGCGTCAGCACCGCTGCGATTGATGTGCGCATTGTCTCGGATCAGATCAGTCTTGTTCTTGACCGTGAAGATCAGCCCGTGACCGGAACCGACGCCGTAACCGAGTTTTCAGATCTGTGGACATTCGAACGCGTGATGGGCGGGAGCGGTGATGGCTGGCGCCTTGCGGCGGCACGTAGTGCGTGAAGGCCGGCACCGAGGCCAATAGCGCTCCGGCTGAAGCTCCTGCGCGTGTCAGGCGTTACCGCGTCGGGCAGCAGCAGATTATACTGGGTGACTGCCTGCGCGTGCTCCGCCGTATGACAGCGGGTTCGGTCGACGTTATTGTGACGTCGCCACCGTATAATATCGGGCTGTCCTACCGCAGTTATGAAGACCAGCGGGGCGAGGACGACTATCTGGACTGGATGGTGGCGGTTGCGGCACAGCTTCGCCGTGTTCTGAAGCCGGATGGGTCGTTTTTTCTCAATATTTCCGGCTCATCCACCCAGCCATGGTTGCCGTTTGAACTGGCGGTGCGTCTGCGTGAGCTGTTTGCGCTGCAAAACCATATTTCGTGGGTCAAATCCATTTCGGTTGGGCAGGATAGCTTTGGGCATTTCAAGCCCATGAACAGCCAGCGCTACCTGCATCGCGGGCACGAGCATATCTTCCATTTCACGCGGGAGGGAGAGGTCATGCTCGACAGGCTGGCTGCTGGCGTGCCTTACAAGGACAAGTCCAACATTACCCGGCGCGGGCACAGTCAGGACCGCCGCTGCCGGGGCGATGCGTGGTTCATTCCGTATGAAACGGTCAGGGGGCGGGCGGAAAAATTCGACCATCCCGGTACATTTCCTGTCGCCCTACCCGAACAGTGCATTCTGCTGCACGGGCGCGCGAACGCAGTGGTGCTTGACCCGTTCATGGGCACGGGCACAACCCTGCTGGCGGCCCAGAAGCTGGGCTGTCAGGGAACGGGGATCGAGCTTGATCCCCAGTATGTGGCCGTGGCCCGCGCCCGGCTGCGGGAAAGCCGTAAGTCCTGAGTTACGGCTGCGAGGCTAGGAGGCCCGCGCCCGTGCGTGTTCGAGCATGGTGGGTGCGAAGGTGGATAACTGATTGCTGCTGGTATGGAACTGCCCGATCAGGTCCATGAGGCTTCTGGCCTCGGTGCCCAGACTGTTGGCCGAGGCCGTCGCTTGTTCGACCATGGCGGCATTCTGCTGGGTTACCTGATCAAGCTTGCTGATGGCCTCGTTGATCTGCGCCAGCCCCGTAGCCTGTTCGTTGGCGCCCTGAGCGATTGCTGAAACCAGCGTGTCGATCTGAACCATCTGCCCTGTGATGGCTTGGAGCGCATTGCCGGTTGAACTGACCAGCGCCGCGCCCTGTTCGACTTGAGTGGCGGAACTGATGATCAGGTCGTGGATGTCCTTTGAGGCCGTTTCCGAGCGTTGGGCAAGTGTGCGTACTTCCGTCGCCACAACAGCGAAGCCCTTGCCCGCTTCGCCAGCGCGCGCCGCTTCTACCCCGGCATTGAGGGCGAGCAGGTTCGTCTGGAAGGCAATCTGCTCGATCATGCCCGTGATCTGAGAAATCTTTCTCGATGTTTCCTTGATCTGTTCCATGGCGCGGATGGCGTTATTAACCACGGCTTCCGCCTGCGTGACATCGGCCCGAATGGTGGAGGCGGCCTGTGCCGCATGTCGTGCGCCTTCGGCGCTGTGTGAGACGGTCGTGGTGATCTGGTTCAGGGTCGAGGCGGTTTCCGCCAGATTGGAGGCCTGGATTTCGGTGCGGTGAGCCAGATCGTTCGAGGCGGCTGCAATTTCATGAGCCCCGTTGCCCACCGTATCGACCGAGCTCGAGAGTGTGCTGATGGTGCTTTCCAGATTTTCAATGGCGGTATTGAAATCGGAACAGAGCGTCTGGTAGGCGGGGTCGGCGGCCTTATCCAGCCGGTGGGTCAGGGAGCCGTGCGCCAGCTTGTCCAGCCCCTGACCAATGTCTGCGATAGTGTGCACGCGATTGGTGACGTCATTGGCGAATTTGACGACCTTAATAACCCGGTTCTTGTGGTCGAAAATCGGATTGTAAGAGGCCTGGAGCCAGACCACCTTGCCGTTTTTGCCAATCCGCTTGAACTCGTCGGAAATGAATTCGCCCGCCTGGATTTTTTTCCAGAAAAGCTCGTAATCCGGGCTGTTTGCAAAACCGGGTTCGACAAACATGCTGTGGTGTTTGCCGATGATCTCGTTGCGGTCATAAGACATGGCTTCAAGAAACCTGTCATTGGCGTCCAGAATCCGGCCTTCGGGCGTAAACTCGATCATGGCCTGCGCGCGTGAAATCGCCGCCAGCTTGCCCCGGGTATCCGCCGCCCTGAGTGCTGCTTCCGTAGTGACGACCGCGACCTTGACGATCTTGTACACCTTGCCGAGAACATCGCGCACCGGGTTGTAGGAGGCCTGAAGCCAGATTTCCTGCCCGTCCTTGCCGATACGGACATATTCCTGTGCATCGAACTGCCCGCCAGCCAGCTTGCTCCAGAACGCCGCATATTCGGCGGTTTTGGTATAGGCGGGTTCAACAAATATGCTGTGGTGGCGCCCGCGGATTTCCTCCAGTCGGTAGCCCGTGGCGGCGCAGAAGTTTTCGTTGGCGGTCAGGATTTTTCCCTGCGGATCAAATTCAATAATCGCAAACGAGCGTTCAATGGCGGCCAGGGTCGCTTTTGCGTCTGCCCATCCGCCCGGCAATGATTTCAGCATGAATGTTGTTCCTTGGTTTAGGCGTGTATGGCCGATACGGAAAAATGTTTCTCCATCAGGGTAATGGGGGAAGTGGGATTGTAGCAATGCAGATACAAATGATGTCTGGGTATTATCACATGAAACATCCATTTTTGGGGTGTTTTATTCTTATATGCGTGGGTGTATTTGGGTGGATTAAGTCCTATTTTTCATGGGGCTTTCTGGATCTTGGTGTTATGTATATTGATAGATTGATCATTCAATACTTGCACGTAAATCTTATGTTAAGAACATAGCCTATAGGCTGAAGGCGCGCCAGAAATAACGATGCGTCCGCTTTATCGAATTGTTCAATGATTATGACCAAGATAATCGTTTTGACATTTCATTCTGTGATCAGCAGAGTCTGCTGTGTAAGCACGGGGGCGTCGGGCACGCCGGGACGGTGGCCTGACAGGTCACTGAAACAGACGAGGAGCAGGGGTTTTGAAACGGATAATTGTTGGTCTGGTCGGAGCCGGGGTTGTGGCATATGGCGGGGTTGTCGCCTTCCTGCAGCATTTCGATCATGAGACAGCCCCGCGTCTCACGGCGGTTTCGCCCACGAACAAAGACCCCGTGGCGCTGGCTGCGTTCAATGTTCTGAGCGATGCACGGTGCGATTACTGTCACGCGACAGGGCGTGAACTGCCCTTCTACTTCCATGTGCCGGTCGCCAGGCAGTTGATGGAAAAGGATCTGGTGCAGGGGCGCAGGCATTTCCGTATCGAGCCGGTGCTGGAGGCGTTCGAGAAAGGTGTACCCCCGAGCGAGGAGCAGTTGTCCCGGATTGAGGAAGTTATTGTCCAGAACCGTATGCCGCCCACGCTGTATCTGCTGATGCACTGGCACGCTCACCTGTCCAATGCCGACAGGCAGGCCGTGCTGGCCTGGGTGCGTGACACCAGAGCGCGCTACTATGCCAATACGGGGGCTGCTCCGGCGTTTGCTGGTGAGCCTGTGCGGCCCGTGCCGGAGCAGGTTGCCGTCAATGCCGCGCAGGTTGCGCTGGGCCGCAAGCTGTTTTTCGATACCAAGCTGTCCGGCGATAACGGGCTGAGCTGTGCAAGCTGCCATGATCTGAACCGCGGCGGGGTGGATCATCTGAAAACAGCAACCGGCATTGGTGGGCAGAAAGGGCCAATCAACGTTCCGAGCGTTTATGACGCCTATTTCAAGATTGCCCAGTTCTGGAACGGCCGTGCACCCGATCTGGCGGCACAGGCGGCTGGGCCTGTCATGAACCCGGTGGAAATGGGCTCGCATGATTGGGGTGTTGTTGCCAGCAAGCTGAGCGGCGACCCCGAATACGCCGGTCTGTTCAAGGCGGCGTTCGGGCCTTCTGCGGTGATCGACCAGCAGAGCATCACCACGGCTATTGCGGAGTTTGAAAAAACCCTGATCACCCCGGACAGCCCGTTTGATGCGTATCTGAAGGGCAAGAAGGACGCGATCAGCCCGCAGGCAATCCGGGGGTACGAGCGTTTCAAGGCGATTGGCTGCTCCGGCTGCCATAGCGGCATTGGGCTGGGCGGAGGCGCTTACGAAACCATGGGTCTGGCGGCGGATTACTTCAAGGACCGTGGTGGCCCGGTAACCGATGCGGACGAAGGCCGTTATACCGTGACGCATGAGGACAGCGACCGGAACCGTTTTGTGGTGCCCAACCTGCGCAACATCGACCAGACCGCGCCCTATTTCCACGATGGCAGCGTGAACACACTGGAAGAAGCTGTGCGCAAGATGGCGCATTACCAGACGCCCGACACGAACCCGTCGGAACAGGATGTCGCGGATATTGTGGCGTTCCTCAAAACCCTGACGGGGCGTTATGATGGGCGTTCCGTGGCCGATATGAAGCCCTGATTGGGTGAGAATGTGGGCCGGAACAGTGCTTTCCGGCCCTTTGGTCTTGAAAAACGGCTCGGCAGCGGGTGATACACTGGCTGTCCGGGCCGTTTTTTATTTGTGTCGGCCCCGGATCATTTTGCACGGAACCGGCGCGGTGTCGGAGTGGAGATAACGTGGCGGCACGACGCAGGAGCTTGAGAGAGGATGAGCGCGCGCTCTGGGCGCTGGTGGCGCGCGATGTCGCTCCCCTGCGTCAGGCGCGGCGCCTGCCGCCCGGTGCGGATACACGGCAGGTGGAAACCAGCCGGGACAGGCAGACCCCAGCCGATGTGCAGTCTCCGCCGCTCCGGCGTGCCATGCAGCCGGATCAGCCGGAAAAGGCAGGCGCTGGCGGGCAGGATATGGGCGCTGCTGTAACCATGGAGCAGCTCCTTGCCGCGGGGTTTGCCGGTGCGCCGGGCCCATCCGTGCGGGTGGCGCTGGTGCCTGCATCCGCCGACAGGATTGGCCAGCGTCAGCCCGGTGTGGATGACTACAACTGGCGGCGTTTTTCCCAAGGGGGGATGCGTGCTGACCTGCGGCTCGATCTGCACGGCATGGTGGCGCAGGACGCTTTTCGGCGTCTGATGGAGTTTCTGGACGTGGCGACCCGGCGCGGCGCGCGTTGTGTTGAAATCATAACCGGGCTGGGTTCGGGGCAGGAAGGTGGCGTCCTGCGGCGGGAACTGCCCCTGTGGCTTGAAAGGCCGGAAATTCGGCCCAGAATTCTGGGGCTGGCTTACCCGCATGTTGGCAACAAGGGGTCTGTCAGGGTGCTGCTCAGGCGTAGGAAAATCGGCTCGAAACCAGGCGCCTGACCCCAGTTCCCGATGCCTGTGATTGCCGGGGCGGCCAGCTTAGCCCGGCTGCGTGGTGTCGCGCCACCGGGGCAGGTTAAGGGTCAGCCATCGGCGGGTGGCCATGATCAGGCTGACATCGGGCATGGTGTCGTTATAGAGCGCCATGCAGGCCGGGCCGGTTTTCATGCTTTCGCGGTTTTCGGCTGCGGCGTTTATCAAGGCAGGATGTGCTGCGCTTAATTCCGCCGCATGTCGCCAGCGTGCGACAGCAGCGGGCGGGGTCAGCAGCGGCAGCAGCAGCACAGCCTTGATGCTGACAGCCGTTGCAAGCGCCTGCCACGCACTGGCCAGAGGGGTCAGTGCAATCTTGCGGCGTTCGCGTTGCAGCACGGTCATGAAGCTGGGAGGCAGTGTGGGCTCGGAAACGGGCAGGGCAGTGGGCGTGTTGACGAACAGCGGCACGAAGCCCTGCTTGCTCAGCGCGGCAATACGGGCGTCGTATTCTCTGTCCAACGGAATCTGGATGGCATCCACGGTGCCAGCGTACAGGGCGTCCATGGCGCTTTCGGGCGTGGCATAGCCACTGATGGGCTGAGGCCGCAGGCCCAGCAAGTCGAACGCGAGCAGCGTAGGCAGTTCAGGCCCTGCGGGGTTCGAGACCGCTATCCGTGTTTTGCGGTTGCTCAGAAAAGCCCCGAGCGAGAGATGAAGCGAGACATGCCCGATTGTGACCGTGGGCTGGCAGGCCATGAAGACCGGCAGCCAGCGTTCGTAATCATAATGAACCCGGGCATCGCCCATCATTGCGGCGAGCATGACTGTGCCGGGAGCCATCAGGGCCGTCGGGGCGTCGGGGGCCTGCTGCTGGGCGTCGAACAGGTTGGCCCCGGTTACGCCATCCCAGCCCAGCGCGTTGCTGAGCGTGAAGGGGCTGGGGCGCTGAAGGTTCTCTTCCAGCGTGGGCGTAAGGAGAGAGGCCCACCGCCCGCTCGGTGTTTCCGGAGTGCCCGCCACGATCAGTTGTGTCTGCAACTTGGCCTGAGGGGGCAGGGAGTCGTTCAGACTGTTTTCAGCAAAGGCCGCACGACCCGTTAGCCCGGATGCGAGCAGTCCGGCTCCCATACCACTTGCCACGCCGCCAAGGAAAAGGCGGCGTGAAAGGCATGGGGCTGCCTTTTTGTCAGAGGAGAAAAAGCAGCGGGTTCCATCGGGCGAAGGCAAGCGTTTACGATCCTTTTCTGACTACCCTATGTACTCTAGGCCAGATTGGAGGCAGAATCACGGCAGATTTATCCGCTGCAAGTCTGTCGCTCAGGGCCATTTGACCTCGGGGGGCATACTCATCAGGATGGCCTCGGTATGGCCGCCGGTTTTCAGCCCGAACAGCGTGCCACGATCATGCAGGAGGTTGAATTCCACGTACCGGCCACGGCGGATAAGCTGGGCTTCGCGCTGTTCCGGCGTCCAGGGCTCCATCATGCGCGAGCGGACGATGCTCGGATAGGCATCCAGAAAAGCCAGTCCCACATCGCGGGTAAAGGCAAAGTCCCGTTCCGCGTCGCCGCTGTCCAGACGATCGTAGAAAATGCCGCCCAGCCCGCGCGGTTCATCCCGGTGGGGCAGGTAGAAATACTTGTCGCACCAGGCTTTGAAGCGTGGATAATACTCCGGGTCATGCTCGGCGCAGGCCTTAGCGAAGGAGGCATGGAAAAGGGCCGCGTCGTCCTGAGCGGCCTCGCTGGCCGGGAACATGGGCGTAATATCGCCGCCGCCGCCAAACCAGCCCTGCGTGGTAATGATCATGCGGGTGTTGAAATGGGCCGCCGGTACCAGAGGGCTGCACAGATGCGCCACGAGACTGATGCCCGTAGCGAAGAAATGCGGATTTTCGGACGCGCCGGGAATGCTGGACGCGAACTCGGGTGAAAAGGTGCCCTGCACGGTGGAAACGTTCACCCCCACCTTTTCAAACACCCGCCCGCGCATCACGCTCATGACACCGCCGCCGCCGGGGGAGCCGTCCTCATTCGGGCGTTGCCATGCCAGTTGTTCGAAACGGCCAGCCGCTTCGTGACCCGGCAGGACGGGGCTGGATTGCGCCAGGGCCTCATCCTCGATCTGTTCAAAGGCGGCGCAGATCCGGTCACGCAGGGTTTCAAACCACGCGCGTGCTGGGTCTCTCAGCAGGTCATGCGACGGCACGGAGGCGGGTTGGGCGGCTGTCATGGGGTGTTACTCTTCCGTTGTGTGTCCTGTTGAGTCGGTGGCGGACTCGCGCGCCGACACGGTGTGTAGGGGTGCCCTTCCCGGCCGGTCATTGCAAGACCAGTCAATTCGCCGTTAATACCCAAAGCCCGTCAGCCATGGCGCGGCCGGATGCAGGGAGTAGAGCCGCATGGCCGATGAAACGCCACCTTGCGGGCAAGGAAATACAGGCACGGCGCAGGCCGAGGCCGGGCCTCTCGCCTTTGTGCGGGCCTACGCCGCGTTCCCGTTGCCGGCCGACCTGAACTGGCTGTGGACATTCGGCGCGGTGCTGGTGGCTTTGCTGGGGCTGATGCTGGCAAGCGGTGTTTTTCTGGCACTGACCTACACGCCCGATGCAGGGCTGGCATTCTCCAGCGTTGAAAGTATCGAGCGTCGTATTCCCTACGGCTGGCTGCTGCGCGCCATGCACATGACCGGCGCTTCGTTCTGCATGGCGGCGCTGTATGTCCATATCCTGCGCGGGCTGTATTACCGTGCCTACCTGCCGCCGCGTCAGGCGGTATGGGGCAGCGGCTGCGCCCTGATGGCCATGCTGATGATAACCGCCTTTGCCGGGTATGTGCTGCCATGGGGTCAGATGTCCTATTGGGGGGCTGATGTGGCCGGGCGGGCGGTGGCTACCTTGCCGCTAGTCGGGGGCTGGCTGGGGCGTGTGGTGCTGGGGGGAGAGACCCCCGGTACGGCCACGCTGCACCGGATGTTCGTGCTGCATTTCGCTCTGGCGTTTGTCATTGTGGGCGGCATCGCGTTGCATGTGGCGGTGCTGCACAGGCGCGGCAGTTCCAGCCCTTCAGGTCGTGCGCCCGAACCGCCCGGCGGTATGCTGCCTTTCCACCCTTATTTTACCGCGCGGGACATGCTGGCCGTGGTGCTGGTGGCGCTGGCGTTTGTGCTGGTGATGGGCCTGTGGCCGGAACTGATTGCCGAGCCCGCCAATTACCGCCCCGCCAATCCACTGCACACGCCTGTTGATATCGAACCTGAATGGTATTTCCTACCTTTTTACGGAATGATGCAGTTCGTGCCGTTTCAGCTCGGCGGTGTTGTGCTGGCCGGAGGGGCGGTGGCGGTGCTGTTCGCCGTGCCGTGGCTGGACAGGGGCGGGCGGGCTGGAGAACTGCCGGTTGTTCGTTTGCTGGCTCTGGCGCTGCTGGTGCAGGCGGCTGTTGTGGCGGCCTGTGCCGGGCGGCATCATGCGCATGGGGCATGGCTGCTGGCGGGGCGTGTGGCCATGGGCGTGTATTATGCCTATTTCCTGCTGTTTCTGCCCTGGCTGGGCAGGCCGACCCGGCCTGTGGTGTCTGATGACGCAAAGGAGGCCCGCGCATGATCCGGCTGATGGGGATGCGGGCTTTTTCCAGCTTGCCGTGCTGGAGCGGGCGGGTGCTTGCCGGGTTGTGGCTGTTGGCGGCCCCCGGCGTGGCGGTGGCGGACGGCAGGCCGGGGGCTTTTCCGGCGTGGTCGTTCAGCGGCCCGCTGGGGCATTTTGATCTGGCGTCCGTCCAGCGTGGGTATGGTGTGTATGCCGCCGTGTGTTCGGCCTGCCATGGGCTGGAGCAGGTGCATTTTTCCGACCTCGCGGGTATGGGGCTGAAAGCAGAGGATATTCAGGCTCTGTCCGCCGCACGCCAGACCATGGACGGGCTGGATGCGGAAGGCCATGTGCAGCGTCGCCCAGCCCGGCCGGACGACAGGATTCTGTCGCCTTATGTCAGCCCGGCCGCTGCCCGTGCGGCTAATCGTGGCGTGGTGCCGCCTGATCTTTCCCGTGTTGCCATGGTAAGGCCGGGCGGGGCTTCGCGCATCTATGGTCTGCTGACAGGCTACGCCCCGGATGCGCACTGGCAGGAGGGACGGGGGTTCAGAAACCCTTATGGGATCAGCGGTTTTACCGCCATGCCGCCCCCCCTGCACGAGGGCGGTGTGCAGTACGCAGATGGTACAGCGGCTACGGTTGCGCAGCAGGCGCGCGATGTCACCACGTTTCTGGCGTGGGTTTCGGCCCCCCATCAGGACGAGCGGCGCAGGCTGGGAGTGGGCGCGGCGCTGTATCTGTGCTTTCTTGCGGGCCTGTTCATGATCCTTACCCGGAGAATCTGGTCATATGTCAGCAAATGAAACCGTGGAACCCGTTATCGGCCTGATTGGTGGCTCGGGCCTGTACGATATTGACGGCCTGCAGGACAAGGAATGGCGCACGGTTGAAACCCCGTGGGGCAGCCCGTCGGACCAGTTATTGTTCGGGCGGCTTGATGGCGTGCGCTGCGTGTTCCTGCCCCGCCATGGCCGCGGGCACCCCATTCCCCCCACAAAGCTGAACTACAAGGCCAATATTGCGGCCATGAAGATCTCAGGTGTGACGGATATTGTCTCGCTGTCTGCCGTCGGGTCTCTCAAGGAAGAACTGCCGCCGGGCACTTTTGTCGTGATCGACCAGTTCATCGACCGTACGATTGCCCGTGAGAAAACCTTTTTCGATACCGGCTGCGTGGCTCATGTTTCCATGGCCGACCCGCTGTGCAACCGTGTGGGCGATGCGCTCGAGGCGCAGGCGCGGGCGCTGGGGATCGACGTGGCGCGGGGCGGCACGTATCTGGTTATGGAAGGCCCGCAGTTTTCCACCCGTGCGGAAAGCGAACTGTACCGTACCTGGGGCTGCTCCGTTATTGGCATGACCAACATGCCCGAGGCGAGCTTGGCCCGTGAGGCCGAGATCTGCTACGCTACCGTGGCCATGGTGACGGATTATGACTGCTGGCATAACGAGCATGACAATGTGACCGTGGAGAGCGTGGTCAAAATCATGCAGGCGAATTCGGCCAAGGCCAAGTCGCTGGTCAAGGCGGTTATCCCGGCCCTTGGCGGCGCAGCGCGCCCGCATTGCCACGCTGGCTGCGACCGGGCTCTGGAATACGCCGTCATTACCGCTCCCGAAAAGCGTGACCCGGAACTGATCGCAAAACTCAAAACCGTTGCAGGGCGGGTGCTGTAATCAATCCGTAAGAGACGGAGCAAGTGCTGAACGGCAGGCTGTACAGCCTGCCGCTTTTTTTGGGGGCTATGCCATTTTTCTTGGCGGGCAGGATAAGCAATACTCGACCAGTTCCACATACTGCGCCGCAATGATTTCTGGCGCAAAGTTGCGGAGCTTGGCTTCGATCTCCTGGGGTGAAGGCAGGCGGCCTTGTTTGTTTATGACAGCCCGAAGCGCCTGAGCGAAACCGACTTCGTCGCCCGGTTTTATCAGGTGGCCGAGGCGACCATTGTCGAGAATTTCGGCCGGGCCGCAGGAGCAGGCATAGGAAACGATCGGTAGCCCGGCCTGCATGGCTTCCAGCATGGCCAGTGACATTCCCTCAAAACGGGAGGACAGGGCATAGCAAGCGGCGTGGGCCAGATACGGGCGCACATCCGGCACACGTCCGGGCAGCACAATAGCGCCTTCCAGTCCTGCCTGCTTTACTTGTTGCTCTAACTCAGCCCGCAGGGGGCCCTCACCCAGAATGAGCAGTCGGCATTGTCCGGCCAGTCCTGACGCGGCGAAGCTGCGGATCAGGCTTGCGTGATCTTTCTGGGGAACCAGTCGGCCAGCCGAGAGGATAACCGGGCGATCGAACAGGGGCAGATGGGCCGGGGGGATGTCCGTCTGGTCCCCTTGGCCTCTGGTTGGGTTGTAGATCGTAAAGGATTTTTCCGGCGGAATGCCAAAGCAGCGGCTGGTTTGTTCCGCCAGTTCAAGCGATACGCTGTGCGCGGCGGTCACATGTGCATACAAACGGCGCTCCAGTCCAAAGCCGAACCATCGCCGGAGCCAGAAGCGATATCGCCGGGGGGCGAGCAGATTATTATGCACGCTGATGACAAGGCGCGTTTGTGGATAAATGCGGCACGCCAGCCCCGCCATGATCTTGGCGGAATGCACCAGAGCGATCATCAGATCCGGCTTCCGTCGGCGCAGATACCCCACCAAATGAGGCAGGCAGAGCATTTCATTAGGAGCGTTCAGGCACACACCGAGGGCGTGCACAACAGGATGATCACGCAGAGGCCCACCAGCGCGTGCGTAAACGAGATCGACCTCATAGCCGGCTTGTTTCAGGGTTTCCGCGACATAGATGGCAACCCGCTCGGCACCGCCCCCGGCCAGTGAGGGGACGAAAATGGAAATCACTTTTTTCAAACGATGCGTCCTGATGTCTTTCTAAAAGCCGTTCAATCATTCAGTTTATAAAGCTCATAGTCCCGTTCCGTGGCCTTGAAAGGCTTTTGGGGATCATACGCCTTATACACTGGGTGATAATGCTCTTTCATCCACATGCAGATTTCACCTGCGCTTTCGTCCGAAGCGCAGGCCCTGTACTGCATAAGTACAAACGGTGGCTTTTGCATTAAATCTTCTATGTAATGTTCTGTTGCCTGTTTATCAAAATAAATGTCAATGTGGTAGCGGAAGAGGAAAGGATCAAAGGGCTCCAGGTTGGCTAGATAATACAAAGACTGATCAGACCGAATGTTCAGAACCTTTTGGTTTCCGACAATTCTTGAGATTAAGAGTGCATTGGCGCGTTCAGTCTGTCTCATATTGTTGATATTATGTAATGTAGAAACAATCATAAAAACTAGAGAATAGACACAAAGCGGCGCTATAGGCCAGAAAGACGACAGTCTTCCATTCTGATGCAGGATCGTGCACATGACCATCGCCGGAATAAGGAATAATGCCGCGTAATGCGTATATCCATGGCCAGACATGATCGATGCCATGACTGAACATAAAAACCATAATGTAAGCATACGAGCGCGTACATTATTCCAGAATACTTTTTTTTCGCCAAACCATAGGAAAAGTATAGGCGATAAGAATGCGATCTTGGCCCCCACTGTTATTATTGTGTTGAGACGTTCCTTAGGGTCTGCGCCATAATGTTGGAGAAAATGGTATTGCATTGCGAAGTAAGCTGAAAGCTTGCCATTTCCCGAAATCAGAAATGGCATAAAAACGATCGCAAGACCGAGAATGCCACCACCGACGCCGATCATAAATTGGGGGAATGTGCATAGCCGAAAGAAAAGCGCGTACAGGAACAGGGGGCCCAGAATGCAACCGGCCAGATAATTTATGTTGATCGATACAGCCGTCAAAATTCCAGAAATCAGGAAATAATAATTCTTTTTTTCTTCAATGGCTTTTGTCAAAAAAATAATAACAGCTACAATGACTGGTATCTGCAGAGTTTCGGTATTGCCGGAAATGTAATTCCCCAGTATGCCGCCCAGGAATAAGTAAAATGCTGTATAATATAGATTTGTCTTATAAAAACGAGACAGCATAAGACATATGGAAGCTAGGCTAATAAAAGCCAGTATGGTGAACCTTCCGTTCATAAGAGGTTCAACCTGACACCAAATGTAATAAAAAACACATGCCAAAAATGGTTTATGATCAAATATGTATCCATATGGCAAAATATGATATTTGAGAACGCCTTTTCCAATTAAAGGGTAAAATGCCGTATCCCACTCAGAGAACGGCGTTATCAAAAAGCTTCCTATGTAAATCACAGTTACTATTGATGCTAAAAAAATAGCTATTATCTTAAGTATCTTTACTGTTCCGATCAACGGGTTTACCCTTAGTTTTTATTGATGAGTGCAAATTTGAAGCAATTATATACTGATGAAATGCTCATAGCAATTCGTGCAACTCGCCAGTGCAAGGGTGGTGAATAAAAATCCGGGGTTTTTCATGCGCGTAGCCTAGGACCATGCCCGCATCAGGCCGGAGCGCTCCAAAGTCGACAGTTCTGGAAAGAGCGCTGATCTGGTTGTCAAGTCGCTCTTCAATCGCAGATAAAGCGCTCATTTCGGCCGCTGAGCATGTTGGCAAGAACGGAATCACACAAAAACTATTCAAACCAAGGGGGATTCGATCCCTCTAGATTGTCCCTGCCATTCATATCGTTTACAACAGCCGACTGTCGGGGATTTATGCCGTATCAGGAAGCTTTGTCTTGGATAATATTAGATGAAATACAAGCGACTTTTGAAATTTTCAATAGGTATTTCTGTATCTATCTTCTTTGTATTTCTTGTATTTCGTTCGGTGTCATTTCAAAGTCTGGTCGTTTCGCTCAGTCATGCTCGGCTCGCGCCTTTGGCTGTTGGCGTGGTGACGCTGGTTGTCGCTTATCTGGTGCGTGTAAAGCGCTCTCAGATCATGCTGGCGTCAGTCAATCCCGCGGTTACTTTTGGACGCAGTGCCGTGCCGTACATGGTGTCTGTAGCGGCAAACAATGTCCTGCCTTTCCGGGTAGGGGATATCTTACGTGCCATCAATTTCTCGTCGTGGCTGGGTGTTTCCACGGCGAGTATTCTCGCTGTCATGATGCTGGAACGTCTTATGGACCTTCTGGTTATTATCGGTTTTTTTGGGCTGACGTTATTTCTGTTTCATGCGCGGGAAAGCGGAGAACTGGCTTTGCTGCATTCGAGTTCCACGTTTCTGGTGGCGAGCGCTGTTTTTATTGCCTGCCTGCTCTTGTTCCCGACACTGCTTCACAAACCGGTTGAGTGGGCGATGAGCGCATTGCAGCGTATTGCCCCACGGATCGCGGCGAAGCTGCGGCCTCAGGTGCATAGAATATTTAGCACTCTAACCGTCATAATACATCGCCCCCTCATGGCATTGCTGCTTGGGTGTACAGTCCTTTCATGGTTTTTCGAGGCCTGCACGTTCTATATGGTGGCCTGTGCTATTCCCGATCTGGTCAATCCGACAGCTGGCTGGCTGGCCATGCCGGTGGGCACGCTTTCAACGGCGTTGCCTTCGAGCCCCGGCTATGTGGGCACATTCCATTATTTTGTGACGGTTGCGGCGCGCGCCTTGGGGAATACACCAGATGCGTCAACGGCCTTCGCTATTCTTATTCATCTGGTTCTATGGTTGCCCATAACCATATGTGGCGCCCTGTGCTTTGTTTACTGGACAATCAGGCGGTCAAGCGCCCTTCCTTTCCATCATTCAGGTAGTGAATTCTGAAATGCCGAAATCCCTTTCGTCCTTCACCATTGTCGGTGGCGGTTTTTCTGGCCTGAGCGCCGCCTATGATCTTGCGCGGGCCGGGCATCAGGTGACTGTGCTTGAAGCCGATGCCCATGTCGGAGGGCTGGCTGGAGCATTTGATACCGAAGGGGAGAGGCTGGATCGTTTTTACCATCACTGGTTTACAAATGATCTGGAAGTCATGGGCCTGATCCGGGATACGGGGCTGGCGAATGAGATTGTAGTGCAGCCTACCAACACGGGCATGTATTACGCGGGTAATTTTTTCAAACTGTCCACGCCGCTGGATTTGCTCAAATTTAAGGCCTTGCCTTTTATTGACCGTATCCGTTTGGGATTGCTGACACTGCGTGCGCGTCACGTGAAGGACTGGCGAGCGCTCGAAAATGAGACGGCAGCGAACTGGCTGCGTAAACTCGGTGGAGAAAATGTCTTTCGTGTGGTGTGGGAGCCCCTGCTTGCAGGCAAGTTTGGCCCATATGCCGAGAAAGTTTCGGCTGTCTGGTTCTGGAACAAGCTGAAACTGCGTGGCGGTAGCCGTGGCAAGGGTGGTGAAGAGCGACTGGTCTACATGAAAGGTAGCTTTGCCCGTTTGGCGGAGGCCACGGCGGCTGGCATAGAAAAGGCGGGTGGCAAGGTTATTTGTAAGGCGCCAGTTAACAGCATTGCTCCCTTGGACGATGGGCGCTGGCAGGTGTCCGGCGAATGGGGCAGTGTTGAAAGTGACAAAGTTATCGCCACCACGGCTCTGCCGCTTGTGGCCGATATGGTGGAAGACTGGGCAAGCCCGGACTATCTCTCAAGCCTGCGTCGGATTGATTATCTGTCCAATGTCTGTCTTGTCTTGCAGTTGGATCGTTCCCTTTCCTCTACATACTGGCTGAATGTAAATGACCCCAGCTTTCCATTTGTTGGGGTCATTGAACATACCAATTTTGAAAAGGCAGCCAATTATGGGGGTAATCATATTGTTTATCTTTCCAAATATCTGCCGCACACGGATGCGCTGTATAATATGACGGCCAAGGAAGTTCTGGAATTTTCGCTGCCGTATCTCCAAAAGATGTTTCCGGCTTTCGACCTGTCATGGGTGCGTAAATATGATGTATGGAAAGCACGCTGGTCGCAGCCCGTTGTAGAAAAGCATTACTCAGCGCTTATTCCGTCCGAGGATGGGCCTCGGTCTGGTTTCTACCTGTGTTCAATGGCTCAGATTTATCCTGAAGATCGTGGAACAAACTACGCTATTCGTGAAGGACGTAAGATTGCAGCGCGTCTGACCAATATTTGAGTGCGGAGTAAATCTGTGAAAAGAGAAAATCACGTATTTTATTTACTAATATTAATTCTTGCCGTGGCGTCAGTGTTTTTTTCCCCAATTTATAATTGGGATATTGATCATGAAATGTATTTTGGCTCCCGCCTTTTGGCGGGAGATTTGATCTGGACAAAGGAATTTCATGATAAGCTACCGTTTGTTCCTTTTATTTTTATGATTCCAGCTTACTTCAAGGGTGTATATGTATTTAAACTCATATCTCTGTCATCAATATTTGTTTTTTGTGCGTTTTTGATTTTTTTTGCGAAAAAAATATTTTCTGAAAAATATGGCGGCAATGAAAGGGCATTGTTTGCCGCGCTTGTGTTTTTCGTATTCTTATTTGTTTCCCATGATTCCATAGGCACAATTAATTGCGTTGCGGCAAGCTTTTATGGAATTTCTTTGTCATTGATTCTCTACGACAATTTTTCAAATGGATTGCAAACCAGAATAGATAAATTCCTGGTCTTGCTGTCTGGTACTTGTTTTGGTGCGATGGCGATTTCCATCAGGCCTTATTACATTGCCGCTTTGGGTATGACGCTTATTTCTGCCATCATGCTCGGTGAGCACAACGGGCCGCATAAAAGCAGGTTGCTTGATGCTCGAAAGTGTCTGAAAATTTTTACCTGGACATTTTTTATTGGCGTGTGGGGAGGAATTTTCAATGTCCTGCCTTATGTTTTAACTGGCCAGTTATCTGCTTTTCGGGATGGCTTGGCTATGCTCGGCAGCCATATCAATCCGCTGCCAGCACTGCATGATTTCCTGAGTGACGTGTGGAAAATTCCGGATGTTCTTCTATGGGGATCATGGTTTTTTATGGTCTTAGCCATGTTTTCTATAAAAAAGAAAAACATGAGGATAGTCTCTACGCGTGAATACAAGGTGTTCTGGATTTCCAACCTTTCAGCGCTGGCAATGCTTTTTTACGTTCTGTCCGAGCATTACTGGCCGCATTACATGCAGCTTTTTATTGCGAACTACAGTATCAGCCTTGTTTCTCTGTTGTTCCTTTTGAAGAAGCCAGGCGATATTCAGGTGCCGTGGGGGAGAGCGCGAACTGTACAAGCACGAATTCTGCTGCGGATGTTTCTTTCGGTATTGTCAGTGCTTTTGCTGCTGGGGCTGGTTCGGGATGTCGTCGTGGCAAAGAGGGTTCGGCATACGGATGTGCCGAACTGGAGTTCGACATATTATAATTGGAAAGAAGATCTGTTTCATGATTACGTGGTAAAAAGCTACCCATCTACCAGACCAAGCTTTTTATTCCCTGATGATATGAAAGCCCATTGGCTCATGGATGAACCGCGGCATGGTTTTCCGCACGCGGCTAATACCAAGCATATTTTTCTTGGATGGTGGGAAAACATTACGCTCAGAAGTTCTCATTTTTTTGTAATGAGTAACGGCGTGCAGTATTGTGAGAAAATACGTTCAAACGGGCCGGACCTGATTGTCATTCAGCCAAATTCTTTCCTGCTGCCCTGTATGACCAGTGCCGCTTCTGGCTATCAGCTTGAAACGACGCTGGAAAAACCCATTGGCAAAATAATGGTGTTCAGACGGGTAGTGCAGCCCTGAAAACCAGGGCTGCCGGGGGCGGTTGTCAGGTTTCGTCTGCAAAGCCGAGCGACTGCCCGTCATGTGTGGCTAGACCGATCTGTTCTTTGGAGCGGCGGCGGGCGTTGAAGAACATGACCCAGCCTTTCTCCGTCATGACGGCGGCGGGCCTGTAAATGGCATCCCTGTCCCATTCAAAAAAGTTCAGCAGGCCCGGTGGCTGCAGAATGGGGTTGCTGGGGTGTCTTTCCCATTGGTCGATCCCGTTGCGTGATCTGGCCAGACAGATCGAGGCATGTCTGATGCCTGCAAAGCCGATATAAAACATGTAGTACCACCCGTTTACAGGGTGGACATTGCACGCAGTTACTTTTGTTTTCTCCCAAGGGTGCTCAGGGGCAGATGTAAAAATCGGCGCCTGGCGTTTTTGCCATGTTTTTCCATCAGTACTGGTGGCCAGTCCAATACCATCAGGCTCAAACTGCTCACCGCCGGAGTAGTACAGCCGCCATAGGCCAGTCTGTTCGTCCAGAATGACATCCGGGCACATGACCGATGTTTTTTCCCATGGCTGGTCGGGCCAGAGCACAGGGTTAGACTGGACTCTTGTCCATATCAGGCCATCGGGGCTGGTGGCGTAGTAAATGCTTGATGTGGTTTTGGATTGACCAGTAAACCACATATGATAGAGGCCATCGCGCCGGACGACGGTGCAGCGGTTTACCTCCGTCTGCTCCTCCTGTGTGGGGTCAACGCCAAGTACAATCTGCGGAGCGGACCAGCTTATGCCGTCCTGACTTTCGCAATAGGCAATGCTGTGCTTTGGCCGCCATGAAAACCACATACGGAATTTGCCGCCATCCAGTATGACGTAGGGGTCAAAGCACGTGCCATATTGTCCGCCGATAACCGGATTGCCTTCGTAAAACCGCCAGTTGCTGTGCGCGTCGCCCTGTGAGCAGCCGCTCAGGGCAAGTAGCGAACCGCTGGTCAGCAGTTCAAGGGTTTTTCTTCTTGTAATCACGAAAATGGCCTTATTGCATTGGATGGACAGGCAGGTGCAACCGCTGTTTGCGGCGTCATGTGTCCAGTGTATGGCCGTTCTTCGTGCCGTCAGCAACGTGCGGCGCGGCCAGTAATGCTGCGGCCGCGCTTCTTGCCGGCAACCAAAGAAACAGTCGCTTCCGTGGCGTAAAAATGATAGCAAAGCCCGCAATCAATTTTCATGTCTTTGTCTAGTTGGAAGCCGTATTTCAATGTCCGAGCAGCTTCGCCCCACACCCCGGCTTGCCATTGTGGTGCCCTGTTACAATGAGGAAGATGTTTTCCCCTATTGTCTGCTTGAACTCAAGAAGCTGCTCGACGGTATGGTGGAAGACGGCCTGATACGGCCAGATAGTTTCCTTCTTTTCGTCAATGACGGCAGCCGGGATACAACCTGGGAACAGATTACAGAAGCGGTATTGGGCAATACCTGCGTGCAGGGGCTCAAGCTGTCCCGTAATGAAGGCCACCAGTCGGCGTTGATAGCCGGTCTGACAGCGGTGGACGGATCGGTGGAGGCTGTTGTCAGTATTGATGCAGACCTTCAGGATGACATCAATGCGGTCCGTCGCATGGTTGAGGCATACCGGGCAGGGTACGATGTGGTGTATGGCGTGCGCGAAAACCGCCGGACAGACACATGGTTCAAACGGACTTCCGCCGAATGGTTTTACCGCGTGATGACCAGTATGGGAATTAGGCAGGTCAGCAACCATGCCGATTTTCGCCTGCTGAGTCGCCGGGCGCTGGATGCACTGCTCCGTTATTCTGAAAGTAATGCCTATATTCGCGGTCTTGTGCCTATGGTCGGCTTTGCTTCGACGGAAGTGCGATACGCGCGGGCAGTCCGTCTGGCGGGTGAATCGAAATACCCGCTGCGTAAAATGGTAGCATTGGCGATGGACGGCATTACGTCCATGACCATTGTGCCTCTCAGGCTTATTGCTGCCATGGGCTTTTGCATTTGCGTGCTGGCCCTTATTATAGCCGTTTATGTCGTGGTGATGAAATTGACCGGCAACGCGGTGCTGGGCTGGCCTTCCATTGTGCTGTCTATTTTCTTCATGGGGGGCGTGCAGATGCTCTCCTTGGGGATTATTGGCGAGTATATCGGCAAGATTTATCTGGAAACTAAAAAAAGACCCCGCTTTCATGTCGAGAGCCTGATTCAGAACGACACGTCAGAAAAGTGAGGTAAATAGGGCGGATAAGACGGCCGCCTGTTTTACCTTGGTGGCGGAGAAAAAATGATTATTCCACCGGGGCCTTTGAAAAACGGCGTGTAATCTGCGGCGTTGAGCGCATCGATGAGAGGGTCACGGCCGGTTTCGGAAGAAAGCTCATCCTGACGCCGGAGAGTGTGGTCGATTTGTATCAGACGGAAGCCATGTCGCTGTACTATTGCGGCAAAAGGATAGGTTCCCTGATGGGCGAGAATGGCCTGGGTGAGATTGAAGAAATCGACTTCTTCGTCTTTCCCCGCCCAATAACACAGGGCGAGTGTTTCGCAGGCGACCGGGCCGGGCGTCGCGCGTATGCGCGTAACAACGTCCTGCCATTGTGCGGCGTTGGCTTGAAGGCTCTGTATGGCGCGGATTTCTCGCGCCATCTGGAATGGGGCTAACGCCAGCAACGGCCCTACAGACAGGCACAATGCGGCAAAGGCGATGCGACTGGACCGTGAGAGCATAAGGCCCGCGCCTAAGGATGCGGCCAGCAGGGTTTCAAAATGGGCGTTATAGGTCACCCCAGCCCCAAGCCGCTGAAAGAGACCGGTGATGAGCGCCACCGTGAGAAACAGCGTGACAAAAAGACGACTGCTGCGCTGTTGCGGTGAAGTGGCTGGACAAGCCAAAATCAGGTAGGCCGAGATGATCAGGCCGGTCAGTTCAACGAGCTTGCCGAGGCCGCGCGCCAGTCCCTGCGGGGAATACGTGCGCGGGTGATGGAGCAGATCGACAAGAAAAGCAGGTCCGTAAAGGGCAGCAGACAGTAAAAACCCGCCTGCTACGGCCACAGCGCCCGTTGCGCACCAGATAAGGAAGGCTCGCCTGTCTTTCCATGCCAGCCATAAGGAGATCGACAAGGGCAATGCCAGCAGGTTGTGCTTTACAAAGCCTCCCGCCGCGACCAGCAGCGCGGCACAGATCACCCGGCGGGCAGAGGGAAGTTCTGCGGGCAGCAGTACGGTCAGCCCTCCCAGCATGATCATATTGGCGAGCCACTGGGGATCATTGATCGCGACGTAACCATGAAATGAAATGGTTGAGTATAATGCCGCCAGTAATCCGCCCGCTATGGCACCTGTTCTGGTCCCGCCCATGCGAACGATGCAGCAGGCAATCAGGAACGCGCAGCTCATTTGGGAAAACAGGGCAACACATCGGCCACTCACAATCATGTCACCGCTGAGATGGCCGATAAAGCCGATGAGCAGAAAGGAAAGAGGAGGGTAGTTGTTAAAAACCATGCTGCCCGTCTGGGGGTAGAGCGGCCATGTCGGGTCGGCCTTTATTGCTCGCGCAGCAAGATAAGCGTTCCACCCTTCATTGTAATTGAGCGGGATATGTCGCGTTATTGTCAGTATCGGGCCTACCAGTAAGCAGGTCAGGAGCAGCGCGCCGGAAACAAGAAAAATCAAGGATGGTATTTTGAACGCGGATTTCATGCGTTGAAGGCCCCCTGAATCAGGTAGGAGTTTTTTTATTTTTTGGAATTGAATTGGGCGTGCATACTATTTTTCTGGGCCGCATCAGGTATTTTTCAACGATTGCTCTTTACTGCGGCAGCAGTGGCGGAATGATGTAAAGATCAGTCGCCATAGGTAATACTATTATATTTTGGGAGCAATATGGTGGAGGGGGTTGGATTCGAACCAACGTAGGCGTACGCCAGCGGATTTACAGTCCGCCCCCTTTAGCCACTCGGGCACCCCTCCATCTTGTGGAGACTGACCTAAAGCCTGAGCAGGGCCTTGTCAATGCCGTATGACGCATTGTTTTTATTTCATGCGATTCAAAGGGCTTGGCATGGTGTGGCGGGGCCGGGCACACGGTTTTTTGGCCATGCCGGGGTGGACAGGGGCAGGGCTTCGGGCAAAAGCTGCGACAGGTTGTTGATGGATGATATAACAAGGGATGATGGATCGTTGAGCAAGCAGCAGACAGTCAGGCGGCATACGCCACGCTCCATCGCGGCGCTGGACGCGCCCATTGTGGTGCTGACCGCCTATACCACCCCCATGGCGCGCCTGCTGGACCCCCATTGCGATATGCTTCTGGTAGGCGATTCACTGGGCATGGTGGTGTACGGCATGGAGTCCACTCTGGGCGTGTCGGTGGATATGATGGTGGCCCACGGTCAGGCCGTCGTGCGCGGGAGCGAGAAGGCGTGCGTGGTGATTGATCTACCCTTCGGCAGCTATCAGGAGAGTCCCCAGCAGGCGTTCCGCACGGCCGCCGAAATCATGGCGCGCACGGGTGCTGGGTGCGTCAAGCTCGAAGGTGGGCAGGAAATGGTCGAAACCATCCATTTTCTGGTGCAGAGAGGCATTCCGGTCATGGGGCACATCGGCCTTAAGCCGCAGGCCGTGCACGCCCACGGGGGCTTTCGTACCGTAGGTCGGGGCGATGAGGCCGATCAGGTTCTGCGCGATGCTCTGGCGGTGGAGCAAGCGGGGGCGTTTTCGGTCGTGATCGAAAGCACGCTGGAGCCGCTTTCACGCGCTATTACGGAAAAACTGTCTATCCCGACTATCGGCATCGGCGCATCGCCTGCCTGCGACGGGCAGGTGCTGGTGGTGGATGACATGCTGGGCGTTACCGCCACGCCGCCACGGTTTGTCAAAACCTTCGCCTCGCTGGGGGCGGATATAGATCAGGCGGCGGCCGCGTACGCACAGGCTGTGCGTACGCGTGCATTCCCCACGGCCCGCGAATGCGTGGGTATGCCGGCTGATCATACGGCGGACAACGCGTAGGGTCTTTATGGACGACGTTGAAACGGCGCGGCACCTGCCGCGCCGTCATGGTTTTCAGGAACGCGTCAGAGCCGCGCCTTACTGATAGCGGCTCAGCCAGTAGGCGTAGGAAGGCGGCAGAACCGAGCCAGCGTTTTTGGCGTGCAGAATGCGCGCGGCCTCATGCGGCCAGTGCGGGTTGGCCAGGAAGGGGCGACCCATCGTGACGACATCTAGAATATCGTTGCGGATCAGGGCGTCCGCCTGACGGGCTTCATTAATATACCACGACGTGCTGACAGGCAGCCCTGTCTCCTGCCGGGTACGGTGCGCGTAAGGCGCCATGAAGGCAGGCCCCCACGGAATAGTGGCGTCCGGGGTGGAAAACCCGATGCTGACATCAATGAAATCCAGCCCTTCGGCTTTCATCTGTTTTACGAGATCGAGCGAGTTGCTCAGCGTTTCCTCGTCCTGCCCATCAAACTCAATCACTCCAAAGCGCGCGCAGAGCGGGCGGTCTTCAGGCCATACGGCGCGGACAGCGCGCAGGGTTTCGAGCAGGAAGCGGCCACGGTTGGCAACGCTGCCACCGTAGGCATCGGTGCGCTGGTTGGAATGGGCTGACCAGAAGCTCTGTGCCAGATAGCCATGCGCGAAGTGGAGCATCAGCGAGCCAAAGCCAAGGTCGCGCGCCCTTTCCGTGGCGCGGACAAAATCCGCCTGCACGCGGGCAATATCATCCAGTGTCATGGCCTGCGGCATCCGATTCAGTTCCGCGCCAAAGGCGATAGCGGAAGGGGCGATGGGCTGCCAACTGCGCGGATCATCCGCGGCGATATGGTTGTCGCCTTCCCACGGCACATTGGCGCTGGCCTTGCGCCCGGCATGGGCGATCTGGATACCCGGCACAGTTCCGGCTTTTTGCATGGCTGCGACAATGGGGGCAAAGGCTTCTGCCTGCGTGTCGTTCCACAGGCCCAGGCAGTTTGGCGTTATGCGTCCTTCGGGAGAAACAGCCGTCGCCTCAATGGTCACCAGTCCGGCTCCACCACGGGCGAGGGAGGTATAGTGCGTGCTGTGCCAGTCATTGGGCACGCCGTCCTGCGCCATGTACTGGCACATAGGGCCAACTGCAATGCGGTTGCGGAGTGTGCTACCCTTGAGGGAAAAGGAGTCGAATAAGTTCGGCATGGGGGATTTCTCCAGGGTTCGGCCCTATGGGGCCAATAGTTCGATAATAATGGAACTATTGAATCGGGCAAGTGCATAAACGATAGGCTATCGATGAAACAGTATGATCACCCCTGCGTTGCGGAATTGACCGTGACGCAGATTTTGCACGCCCTGTCAGATCCGTTCCGTCTATCCATCGTTCGGAGTCTTGCTGCTTTGCAGCCCCAGCCCTGTGCGCCGTTGCAGGGGGGGCGGCCCAAATCCTCAGTGTCGCATCATTTCGCGGTGTTGCGCGCCGCCGGGCTGGTGCGCACAGAGGTTGTGGGCGTAACCCACATGAACAGCCTGCGCGAGCAGGAACTCAACGCCCGCTTTCCCGGCCTTCTGGCCGCCATTCTGGCCGCCTGTGCCACGGAAAGCAGCGCAACAGAACACGTCGCCACTCCCTCGGGGGAGCATAGCCTACCGTGATGCTCTTCCTTGTGTTTCAGGGCACCAGTACGGCGGCACCATCAAAGCGGCCATGGCGCAGGTCATCCAGCGCGATGTTGGCGTCTTTCAGAGGGTAGGGCGTGGTGGTGGCGCGAATGCCAATTTGGGGCGCTAGAGAGAGAAACTCCAGACCGTCCTCGCGCGTCAGATTGGCGACGGAAACAATCTCGCGTTCTTCCCACAGGATATCGTAGGAAAACGCGGGAATGGTGCTCATATGAATCCCCGCGCACACAACACGTCCACCCTTGCGGATGGCCTTGAGTGCCGCAGGCACCAGCCCGCCATCGGGTGCGAATATAATGGTGGCATCCAGTGCAACAGGGGGCAACTCGTCTGAGCCACCGGCCCATTGCGCACCCAGTGAACGGGCAAATTCCTGCGATTTCGTATCCCCCGGCCGGGTGAAAGCGTAGAACGGGCGCTTCTGCCATGTCAGCACCTGCGCGAGAATATGGGCGGCGGCTCCAAAGCCGTACAGGCCGATGGTTTTGGCATCGCCCGTCTTGCCCAACGCACGCCAGCCAATCAGCCCGGCACAGAGCAGCGGGGCCAGTTCCACATCCGACCCGCTTTCGCCCAGCGGAAAGGCAAATCGGGCATCCGCCACGGCCAGAGTGGCATAGCCGCCATTGCGGGTGAAGCCGGTAAATTCAGGGGTATCACACAGGTTTTCGTGATGACTGGCGCAGTAGGGGCAATGGCCACAGGTATGGCCCAGCCACGGAATACCCACACGCTGGCCGATGGAAAGCCCTTCCACACCCGGGCCAAGCTGGTCAATCCGCCCCACGATTTCATGCCCCGGAATAATAGGCAGAACGGGGTGGGCCAGTTCGCCATCAACCACATGCAGGTCTGTGCGGCATACGCCACAGGCCAGTACCTTCACCCGGATTTCACCCGCGCCGGGCGTGGGATCGGGCAGTTCTTCCCATTGCAGTGGTGTATGGTGAGCGTGCAGGCGCATGGCGAACATGGCGGGTCTCCTGATCCAGGTTACTGACTGGTGTAGCCGTCCGGGTGGGCCAGGCGCCACAGGAAGGCGGTTTCCACAATCTGTTCTATCCGCGTAAACTCTGGCGTCCAGCCGGTGGCGGCCATCAGCCGCGCGGGGCTGGCGACAAGGCTTGCCGGGTCTCCCTTCCGGCGCGGAGCAGCCTCCCAAGGCACGGGGCGTCCGCTGACACGCCCGACAGCTTCGATAATCTCGCGGTTTGAGTGCCCGCAGCCAGTGCCTACATTAAACACCACGCTGCGGTCATTCAGAAGCGGCAGAACTGCCAGATGCGCGCGGGCCAGATCTGTCACATGCACATAATCACGGATGCAGGTGCCATCCGGTGTGGGGTAATCGGTGCCAAACAGGCTCAGCGCCGGGCGGCGGCCCAGAGCGGCGTCAATGGTCAGCGGGATAAGGTGAGTTTCGGGCTTGTGGTCTTCTCCCGCACGGCCTGCGGGGTCGGCCCCTGCCGCGTTGAAGTAGCGCAGGCAAGCACTTTTCAGGCCGTGAATCCTGTCCGCCCAGTACAGCGCGCGCTCAACCATATATTTGCTCTCGCCGTAGGGAGAGCCGGGGTCAACGGGCGTGTCTTCATCAATGGGGGTTTTGCCTGCCGTGCCGAACAGGTTGGCGGTGGAAGAAAAGACAAAGCGTTTCACACCATGGCGCACGCACGCGTCAATCAGCGCAAAGCCGTATCCCGCATTGGCCTGCATGTAAAGCAGGGGGTTCTGCATACTTTCGCCCACGAGCGACAGGGCTGCAAAATGCAGAACCGCGTCCCACGGGCCGGATGACAGTACCCGCTCAAGACAGGCGGCATCCGCAAGGTCTCCGTGTACGAATGTCGCAGCCGAGGGAACAGCCTGTCGATGTCCCGTGCGCAGGCTGTCCAGTACGGTTACGTCATGACCCTCGTCCAGCAGGGCCAGCACGACATGACTGCCGACATAGCCAGCCCCACCGGTAACAAGAAAACGTGCCATGAACTCTTTTGATACTCCGTGAAGTCGAAGGCCTGCGCGGCGTCAGAATGGCTTGAGCAGGCGGTCGAGATACTCCAGTTCCTGCGGCGGACGCGTCCTGTCGGAATCGCGGCGGCGCAGTTCCTGCTCGATTTCGCGCGCGCGCTGGCGCGTTACGGTGTCGGGCACATGGGTGCTGCCGTCATCGGGTGCCTGATCCTGCCCTTCGCCCAGTTTGCGGCCCAGCGGGTCGCGCTGGTCGTTGGCGTTGTCCTGATCATCCGAGTCATCGTCGGTATCCGTGGGAGTGCCTTCCCCATTGTCTCCACGGGCGCTCGCACCTTTCTGGCCGGGGCTTCCGTCCTCGGACTGGCCACCGAAGGATGGCAGGAAGCTGGGCGCGCTGTTGTTGCGGCTTCCCTTCATGGCCTCCTGCATCTGCTGGCGGCCTTGCCGCAGGGCGTCGAGAGCTTTCTGCTCCGCGCTGGCGGCTTCGGCGTCGTTGCCGTCGGCCAGCGCCTTGCGTGCGGCGCGCATCTGCTTGCGGGCCTCGCCCAGTGCAGCCGGGCTCTTGCTGGTCAGATCGTGGACTTCGTTCTGCAACTCCTCCACCGCGCGTTCCAGAGCGTGTTGCGTGCCACGTTCCGTGCGGCGGGCAGCAGCCTGTGCTTCGGCCAGGGCCGGATCTGGTGGCGTAGAGGCGGAGGGCTCATGGCCCGTGGGTGCCGCGGGGAAGGGGCGGCTACCATCCGTGCCGGGCGGGGCCGGCAGGCCGAGCCGACGCAGCAGTTCAGAGGTTGGCATGTGGGCGAGGTCGAGCGGTGCACCGTCTTCCTGCGCATCCTCATCGGTCTGGCCTTCCTGCGGGGGCGATGCCACGGATTGAGCTTTCTCAAGCCGTGCCTGTGCATGATCCAGCAGGGAAAGCTGGCGGTTGGTTACGTCCTTGAGCGCGGCCATCTGTTCGTGTGCCTGCTGGCGCGCCACCATCTGGCGGGCCATGGCGGCCAGATCCTGCGGCGTTGCATTACGCATGTGCTCGGTGGCGTCTTCCATATCCTGCAGGCGCTTCATGGCATCTTCGGCATGGCCGTTGGCGGCGTCTGACTGTAACTGCTGCATCAGGCGCGAAAACGCCTTGTTGCCCGCGTCTGTCAGGCCGGGCAGGTCGGGTATGGCGGTATTGTTACGCAGGGCATTGTCAGCCAGCGCCTGCATTTTGCGGCTGATGGCTTCGGAGAGGGTTTTCAGCCGCTCTTCCAGTTCGGCCTGCTCCGCCTCATTGCGTGTACCGTCCTGATGGGGGGCGTGCAGCCGTTCGAGCTGCTGGGCGACCGCGGCCTGCGCTGCACGCACGTCAAGCGAGGCCTGCGCGCTGGCCGTATCGCCCGTGCGGCGGTCTTCTATGTCTAGCGCCAGATCCCACAACAGGTTGGTGGCACCGTCACGGGCCGTTCGTGGGTCTTGATGCGGATTGTCCAGCAGGCCGACGATGGCGGCAAGGTTCAGCGAAAGGGTAGTGGTGTCCTGTATGGGGCCGGGCGCTCCGGCCAGCGCGTCAAGGTCGCTAGCAGCATCGGCTGCCGTTTCCTGCCCCAGGGCAAGGCGTCTGCGCACATCAAGCACCGCCCGTGCGAGGGGGGAGCGGAAGGTACGCGCCCCGAGCTTAAAGCTAATGGTCGGGCTTTCGCCGGTCTGGTTGCTGACAGAGCGGGCGACAAGCTGCCCCGTGACCTCGCTGCCAGCCCAGGGGTCTTCCGACAGGTCTGGCGTCAGGGCGCCGCGCACGCTGCGCGGGTGGCCGGTCAGGGGAACGGACAGGGTGAGCGTACGGGCGGGATCGGCCCCTCTGGCCGGGTGGGCCGCGTGCAGGATGATGGTCAGTGCCGACAGGCCATAGGCGTGGCTGGCCTGATAAGGCAGACGGGTGCGCCATCCACCTGCGACAGCGCCCGGCGATTCTCCCCATTCCACCTTGGGTGTTGCGTCGGGCAGGACGTTCAGCGGCCACTGGGCCAGTGTCCGTCCGCGCCCGCTCAGGCGGATGAGGCCGCCCTGTTCAACGGTGGCGCTCAGTTTCCAGCTATGGCCATCAAGCGCCTGCACGCTCTCGTCTTTCAGCACCGCGCCATGCAGGCCGCGCAGGACAGGCGCAGACGCCATGCCGGAGACCACAACACTCAGCCGTGCGGCCTGTGCAATCCGGGGCGGGTTCGCAGGGTTCTGGTTCGCGCCAAGAAAGACCGGGGCGTCTGGTGTGTAGGCAGGTGGGGTAATCCAGGCTTCGATATGGGGCAGGGGCACATCCGGGTCATCCCGACCCGGAATGAACGCCGCCAGAATGCGCCCCGGAGCGTTGGCGCCGGCCAGCAGGGTCGCGATGCACAGGCAGGTCAGCAGCCCGCCTATAGCGGCGCGGCCAGTGGCGCTTGCGGGCAGCAGGTCGGGCCAGCCTGCGCGCAGATGCTCAAGGGCGGCCAGACTGCGTGCCTGATGAACCTGCCACAAAGCCTGCGTGTGGTCTTCGTCTGTTGAAAGGGGGGCGGGGTGGTCTTCCAGGACGGCCAGCGGCTGGTTGGGCAGGCCGGACGCCCGTTCAATCCGTCGATCAATGGCCGAGGCGGGCAGGGCAGGCAGGGCGCGCAGGCGTGCACGCAGAGAGCCTATGCACAGGCCCCCGCCGCATAGGAGGAGCAGCCAGCGGGCAGGATCAGGCAGGTGCTGCGGCAGGCGGCACAACCCCGCCAGCACATAAAGGCCCAGTGCGGTCAGAACCGGCAGAACCGCCGGTCGAACCCGTTCAATATGAAGGACAAGAGCCGCATGACGGCGCACGGAAGCCAGACGGGCAGAAAGCAGCCCGGTGTGGGAGGACCGGGCGGTCAGGCTGTCATGCGTGCCGCCCATGCCTACATGGTTCCGCCCGTAAAGGCCGGCACGGTTTCATCCTGCCACAGTTCTTCCATGGCTTGCCTGCGGCGTATCACCGTCCATTCTCCGTCTTCAACCAGAACTTCGGCCGCCAGCGGGCGGCTGTTATAGGTCGAACTCATCACCGCTCCGTACGCTCCGGTGTCCAGAATGGCGATACGCGCGCCCCGTGGCAATGGGGGCAGATCACGATCCCGCGCGAAGGAGTCTCCACTTTCACAGACCGGCCCTACCACATGCGTGGGAGCGCAGGGCTGGCCAGGACTATGCGGCGCAAGCGGCACGATACCATGCCAGGCATCATACATGCTGGGCCGCAGCAGGTCGTTCATGGCGGCATCCGTCACCACGAAGGGCGTCCGCATACCGTATTCCTTGCGCAGGATTACAGTGCTGAGCAGCACTCCCGAGGGGCCAGCCAGCCAGCGGCCCGGCTCGATCGCCAGTTTCACGCCCAGATCACCCAGCTCGGCGCGGATGGCGGCGGCAAGGGCTTCGGGCTGGCCTTCGGCTTCGGCCCGGTAGGCAATGCCCAGCCCACCGCCGCAATCGACATGGCTGACAGTCTGGCCCGATGCCCGCACGCTCCGCACCAGTTCCGCAACGCGGGCATAGGCCGCACGGTAAGGCCCGGTGGACAGGATCTGGCTGCCGATATGGGTGGCAAAGCCCCGCGCCTCGATCCCAGGCAGGCTGGCTGCGCGGGCATACAGGGCGGCGGCATCGTCGAAAGGAATGCCGAACTTGTTTGCCGCCAGCCCGGTCGTGATTTTTGCGTGCGTTTTTGCGTCCACATCGGGGTTGACGCGCAGGGTCACGCGGGCCGTGCGGCCAAGCCGGCTGGCAATCGCGCTGATGATGTCGAGCTCTTCGGCACTTTCCACATTGATCTGGCCGATATCCAGCCCAATGGCCTGTTCAAGCTCGGCATCGGTCTTGCCCACGCCTGAAAACACCACGCGCCCGGCCGGTATGCCTGCTTTTTGCGTGCGGGCCAATTCCCCCCCGCTGACGATATCGGCCCCGTGGCCTTCGCGTCCGACGAGAGAGAGGACGGCCAGATGATCATTGGCCTTCACGGCGTAATGCAGCGAGACATCAAGCCCTGCTTCGCGCATGGCCTGATCCATGCGGCGCAGGCGGCGCTTGAAGGTGCCAGCGCCCATGACCCAGCAGGGCGTGCCGACAGCATCGGCGATGGCGTTCAGGGCCACGCCTTCAAACGTCAGCCCGCTGGTGGGCGTCATGCTGAGCTGGGGGTGGGTGCGGAGTAGTTCCGGCAGGGTGGGGTCTGTGCCGACGGGGGCGGAAAGGTCAGCCATGAGGCGGATGGGGCCTTGGATTGAAAAAGAGGGAAGCAGAGGAAAGCAGCGGCACGCAGCCGCCTTATTCAGGCGCGGGGTACACGCGCGGATAGGTAATCTTGTTCTCCGGACCGGGCTGGTGCGGTGAGCCTTTTTTGCCGCAGGCGGCCAGGGGCAGGAGCAGGGCCGTGCTCAGGGCAAGGCCGATCAGAAGGCGCAGGTTCATGAGTGCGTGTCCGGTGTGGCGGTGTTATCCAGAGCAGCCAGCCAGCGTGCGGCCTGCGCGCGCACGTTATCTCCCGCCGTACCGCCCTCGCTTGTGCGCGAGGCAATTGACGCATCGACACTCAGAACCGTGTAGATGTCCTCGGTAATGCCGGGCTCCTCGGCCTGCATGTCTGCAAGGCTCAGTTCAGCCAGCCCCACGCCTTTTTCCTCGGCTTTGGCCACCAGTCGTCCGGTGACATGGTGCGCAGTGCGGAAAGGTACCCGCAGCACCCGCACCAGCCAGTCCGCAATGTCGGTGGCGGTGGAATAGCCCGAACCCGCCAGAGCGCGCATCTGCGTGGTGTTGGCGGTCATGTCGCGCACCATGCCATCGCACGCGGCAAGCGACAGGGCCGCTGCATCCGTGGCGGCAAAGACAGGCTCCTTGTCCTCCTGCATGTCTTTGGCATAGGCGAGCGGCAGGCCTTTCATGACCGTCAGCAGCCCGACAAGGCTGCCGGTAATGCGGCCTGTCTTGGCGCGCACCAGTTCGGCGGCATCGGGGTTGCGCTTCTGCGGCATGATGGAAGAGCCAGTGGTGAAGGCGTCCGACAGGCGGATGAACGAAAAGGGTGACGAACACCAAATGACAATTTCTTCCGCGAAGCGGGAGAGGTGCATGGCCATGATGGACAGGGCCGAAAGATATTCCAGCGCGAAATCCCGGTCGGAAACTGCGTCGAGCGAGTTGGCCGTAGGCCGGTCGAACGCCAGCGCCGAGGCGGTCATGCGCCGGTCGATGGGGAAAGAGGTGCCCGCCAGCGCGGCTGAACCCAGCGGGCATTCGTTCAGACGGCGGCGCGTATCGGCCAGACGGCCCCGGTCGCGCGCGAGCATTTCTACATAGGCCATCAGGTGGTGGCCGAACGTGACCGGCTGCGCGGTTTGCAGATGGGTAAAGCCCGGCATGGGGTCGGCCGCGTGTTCGCTGGCCCGGCGCGCGAGCGCGCGCATGAGGGAGGCCACCTGCCGGTCCAGCCCGTCGATGGCGTCACGTACCCACAGGCGGAAGTCTGTCGCGACCTGATCGTTGCGCGAGCGCGCGGTGTGCAGGCGCTTGCCGGCCTCACCAATCCGGTCGGACAGGCGAGCCTCGATATTCATGTGAATGTCTTCAAGCGCTTCGGAAAAATCGAACCGCCCGGCTTCGATCTCCTGCCCGATTTCGTTCAGCCCCGCGCGGATGGCGGCTTCGTCCTCCGGGGAGATGATGCCCACATGAGCCAGCATGGCGGCATGGGCGAGCGAGCCACGGATATCCTGCCGCCACAGCGCCTTGTCAAAGCCAATGGAGGCGTTGATGGCCATCATGATGTCCGAAGGGCCACCGGCAAAGCGCCCGCCCCACTGGACATTGGCGCTCTCGCTCTTTGTTGTTGTACCGCTCTGAGGGCTGTTCAGTGACATTCTGGCCAAAATCCGTCTGTAACGCGTGACACAAGCTGCCCCGGACTTACAACCGTCCCGGCGCGAATGCAAAGCCTCTTACCCTATCGACGGCGGTCGTGCGGCGCAAATGCCATGGGCGTGGCGTGTGGGGGTGGAACACGCGTGAGGGCATGCATTTGCCGGTGGCGCGCCGGACTGGCGGCCTTTGTTGCGATTTTACGACAGGCGGTGGTGCTGTCATGCGGGCGGTCCCTGTGCTGGGGGCTGTGCCGGGCGGGGTTTCTCTGCTTAAACAGTCAGGTGACAAACCGAATGGAGTTCTGAACCATGACCGCAGGCGCAACCCTTCACACGCTTGGCGTTATCGACCCCGGCACGAACGTGCTGCTTGAGGTCATCCGGGCGGTCAGCCCGATCGAGGCCGTGCGTCGCATGGAAGAAAAAATGCGCGGCCCCGATTATGTCGCCGCCCGGCGCTACGAAGAAGGGAATGAGGACTCGCTCGACGGGAACGATCAGTCTTATCTGGTGTACGGGCTGGATGGCAGCGGTCTGGATGCCGAAGGGCTGGGCGGCGAGGATGCCGGTACCGTGCGGGCACAGGCCACTCTGGCTGCGGTCGTTGTTGTCACGCAGCGCTGAGACGAGGCGAGCCTGAGCGTGGAAAGCTTTTGCGTATACGGGCGTGACGGAGGGGGGCCTTTTCTGCTGGTCAGTGACCACGCCGGGCAGGCCATTCCTGACACGCTGGGGGATCTGGGCGTGTCGGCCGAGGAGCGGGCGCGGCATATCGGATGGGATATCGGGATCGACGGTGTGGGACAGGGGCTTGCCGAGGCCCTGCCTGCCCTGCTGATCGAGCAGGTGTTCTCCCGGCTGGTGATCGACTGCAACCGTGCGCCGGGACACCCTACGTCGATTGTGCGCGAGAGCGATGGTACGGCGGTGCCGGGCAACCAGAGCCTGTGCGTGCAGCAGAGTAGCTGGCGCGAACAGGCCATTCTGCACCCCTATCACGAGCGTATCCGCGCGGAGCTTGATGCCCGTCAGGCGCGTGGTCAGGTTACCTGCCTGATTGCGTTGCACAGCTTTACCCCCGTCATGCGCGGGTATGTACGACCGTGGCAGGCAGGTATCCTGCATAACCGTGATTCCCGGCTGGCGCATATCATGCTTGACCTTCTGCGGGGCGAAGGCCTGTGCGTGGGGGATAACGAGCCGTACGCCCTGACTGATACATCGGACTATACCGTGCCGGAACATGCCGAACGGCGTGGCCTGCCGTATATCGAAATTGAAATCCGGCAGGACCTGATCACGTCTGTCGCAGGGCAGGAGGAGTGGGTGGCGCGTCTGGCGCGGCTGCTGCCTGCCGCATGGCGGATTTTCTGCGAAACTTATGGAGAGCGCTCATGACCTCCAGTCCTGATACACAGCCACTGCCCGCGCAGCGCATTACTGGCAAGGCCCGTCTGGCGGGCGTGCTGGGCTGGCCGGTCGGACATTCGCGCTCGCCGCTTCTGCACAATTACTGGCTGCGTCGGTACGGGGTGGACGGCGCTTATGTGCCGCTGCCGGTGCGCCCCGAAGCCTTCGAGACGGCTGTGCGCGGCCTTCAGGCCGCCGGATTCAGCGGCGCGAACGTGACCGTCCCGCACAAGGAGGCGGCCTTCCGGCTGGCTGACGTGCTGGACGAATCTGCCAGGGCGACAGGTTCGGTCAACACCCTGATCTTTCAGGACGACGGCACGATCCGTGGCCTGTCCACTGATGGCGATGGCTTTGTAGCCAGTCTGCGCGCCGCCGGGGTCGATCTTCCCGCCGTCTCTGATGCCACCACAGGGCGGCGTGTGCTGTTGCTGGGCGCGGGCGGGGCCGCGCGCTCGGTTGCTGTTTCTCTGGCGGCGGCGGGTATGGAAGTGTGCGTTACCAACAGAACCCGCGCGCGGGCCGATGAGCTTGCGGCAAGCCTGCCGGGCTTGTCCGTCTGCCCGTGGGAGGAATGGGAAGATAGGCTGGGCGACTATGCACTTCTGGTCAACACCACGTCGCTGGGGATGGAAGGCGGGCCGGAGCCGGGGTTCTGTCCCGCGCTGGAGCGGGCCTCCGCCGGGTTGGTCGTGGCCGATATCGTGTATGTTCCGCGGGTCACGCCCCTTATGGCGGAAGCACAGCGGCGTGGTTTGCGCACTGTGGGGGGGCTGGGCATGTTGCTGCATCAGGCGCGGCTCGGGTTTCACGCGTGGTTTGGGGTCGAACCGCAGGTGGATGCCCAGACCGAAGCCTATGTGCTGGCGAGTTTCTCCAGCTAGGCGGAGGGCAGCGTGGCGCGCATGAAAGTTCTTGGCCTGACCGGCGGCATGGGCATGGGCAAGAGCACGGTCGCTGCCCTGCTACGCAAGGCCGGGCTGCCGGTGTTCGATGCCGATGCCGAAGTGCGGCGCCTGCAATCCACGCCGGGGCCGGTTCTCGATTCCATACAGGCCATGGTGCCTGGCGTGGTCAGGGATGGTGCGCTGGATCGGCACGCCCTGCGACGGGCTGTTATGGCGCATCCCGAACTACTGTCCCGGCTTGAGGCGCTTATTCACCCCTATGTCCGGCGGGCACGGGCGCGCTTTCTGGCTTTCTGGCGTGCGCGCGGCGCGCCTTGGGTCGTGCTGGATATTCCGCTGTTGTTCGAGACAGGTATGCAGCGCGTGTGCGATCATGTGCTGGTAGTTTCTGCGCCGCGCTGGGTGCAGGCCCGGCGGGTGGCGGCGCGGCGCGGGATGACGCAGGCCGAGGCGCGTGCCCTGATGGCGCGGCAGACGCCTGATGCCCTGCGGGTGCGTGGGGCGGATACGGTGCTGCGTACCGGTCGTTCCATGGAGGAAACACGGCGTCAGGTGCGTCGTTTTATCAGGATGTTGCGCGCATGAAGCGTTCAGTGCTGTTCGATACGGAAACCACCGGCCTGGACCCGGCCACCGGAGACCGCGTGATAGAAATCGCGGCGCTGGAGCTGGTGGGTGACCTGCCGACAGGCCGGGCGTTCCATGTGCTGCTCGATCCCGAACGCGACGTGCCGGAAGAAGCCTCGCGCGTCCATGGTTTTACGATTGACGATCTGCGCGGTAAGCCTCTGTTTGCCGATAAGGCCCTCGAGTTTCTGGAGTTTATCGGAGAAGATCCACTTATCGCCCATAATGCGCGGTTTGACTTCGGCTTTCTTAACGCGGAGTTGAAGCGGGCCGGACACCCGCCGCTGGATATGGGGCGCATGGTGGACACGCTGGACATGGCGCGGGCGCGTTTTCCCGGTATGCCCAACAGTCTGGACGCGCTGTGCCGTCGGTTTGGCGTGGATCTGTCAGCCCGAACGACCCATAATGCGCTCCTGGACTGCAAGCTGCTGGCGGAAGTCTATGTGGAGCTTATGGGCGGGCGGCAGCATGGGCTTGGTCTGACGGCGAGCGGGTCAGAGGCCCCTGCCGTGTTGTACGAGGCACCGGTCGGGCGACGGAGCATCCGTATCTGCCCCACCGTGGAAGAACTGGCGCTGCACGCGGCTTTTATTGAGAAACTGAAAGACCCTGTCTGGAATAGTTGACGGCTATTTTTTCGGGCTGTTGCATGTGTCAGTGCGATATGGGCGGGCGTGATGTGCTTGAAAAAGGCTTTGCAGGGCATGGCGGCTATGCCATGGTTCATTAGCCAGCGAACGAAAATACAAGATTGTTCCGTTATTTGTGCGAACTGGTGGCTCCTGTAAACGGGGTGTACATGGCGTGGGCGACAAGACTGCGACCGTAAGGTCCGGTGTAGGACAGAGGGCTTAATTTCATGCGTTCAGCATACTGGCGTTCCGTTGTGGCTGTGGCCCTGTGCAGTACGTCCGTTGCGCCCGCCATGGCGGAGCAGGTGCTGGGGCCCGTTTCGGGCGAGGTGAAGTTCATCTCACATTCGGCCAGTCTTGGGGTGGGATATACATGGGGCCGAGGAGTACTGACCTATGCCGGGAAGCAGTACCCGTTTGAGGTCAGCGGCGCTTCTGCGGCGGCTATCGGGTTTTCCTCTGGCGATAGCGTAGGCAAGGTTTACAACCTTCAGCGGATTGAGGATTTCGAAGGGACTTACTGGGCGCTTTCCGGCGAGGCCACGATCGGGAAAGGCCTGTCGGGTTCTCTGATGGAAAATAACGAGGGTGTTCGTATCCGTCTGGACGAAAACCGCTCGGGTGGGCGGTTGGCGGCGTCTCCTTCGCGCCTGAGCATCCGCTTTATCAAGTCGAAAGCCAAAGCTGTCAGCCCCGTCGCGGATCACTCATAAAACGCGGTCTTTGGTCTTTCGGTCTTCAGGCTTCGATCAGCGTCAGGCCCCAGTGAATGGTGCATTGCGTCGTTGGGGCAGATGCGGCTGCTGCCGTGTAAGGCAGTTTTGGAGGTTCAGGAATATCGGTTGAGAGCGCGTCCGGCCGAGAGACAGACGCGGACTGCAGTGTCGCTGTTTCAGGGGCGCCCGGCTCCACGTTGTCGGTATTGAGGAGCTGGCTGGCCTCCTGTGCGCTCTGCTCATCCGGCATATCCGCCTGAACAGGCAGGTCTGCCGCGTTTTCACGCTCGCTTGCGGGGTTCTCGGCCGTTGGGGGCGTCTTGTCACCGGGGGACGATGTGGCTTCGGTTCTGGCGGTCAGCACGATCTGGCGTGAAGGCTCGGGCGTGCCGCGGCCCAGATAGACGCTTTCTTCCACCGTGATGTCGGCATCGGACTGGAACAGCCAGACTTCTTCTTCCGTGTTCAGGCGCCAGCCTTCGGGCGTCTCCTCCAGCGTTACGGAAGGGTGGAGGTGAAAGCGAATCAGGCTTGGGGTTGGCTTTTCGCAGGGGCCAAAATGTTCCTCGCCCCGCAGGGTATGGCCTTCGCGACCCAGATAGAGCTTACGGCTGTAAACGCCGCCGCCCTGACGGGTATAACCATCATGCGACATATCCAGCCAGTGCGCACCTTCATGTGTGACGTGCGTACGACTGACCTGAGGTAGATGGCTAAGCGATCCGTCGGTTTCGAAAGTGACCGGCTGCAGGCCGGGTGCCTCCAGAACAGAATGGGCGGCAGGGTAGCGTAGGGCCTGTGTCCAGCCCAGAAGGGTGCTTGAGCCGCAATTGACGATCAGTCTCTGCTTGCCAGATGAAAATTCGAACGACAGCATACCCGCCTGGGCCGTTCTGGAGTGCGCAACCGGAGCAGCGCAGTCGGCCAGCAGCAGGGCGCGGCCGCTGGTCATGCGTGTAAAGCCGCTCTCATACATGCTGGCGGCGACCACGCGGGTGCGACATGCGCGGTTGAGTACCAACTCAAGAAAGGCCGCATCGCGCTCAAGGCTGCCGTTGAAGAGTGCCAGACGGCCATCGCCATGGCGCATCGCACGCAGCACCGGAGCCGCGCGATTGGCCGCATCCATGAGCGTTGTGGGCTGGGGCTGGCGTGCTGCCTGAAAAATCGAGAGCATTTCAGTCAGGTCACGCACGCTCTGGAATTGCTCTTCCGGGCTGCGGCTGACGTGGCTGCCATCCGAGTGGAACTGCTCCGCCAGCACGCCATCGAGCAGACGCATGAAGCGTTCGAGAAATTCGGGATAGTCCGGCAGGGCCATTCCTACGGCCAAGAGGCCCTTGAGTGCCGACAGCGCCCCCCCGCCGGACAACGCATTGGGCATCAGGGCGGCAATGGAGCGCGCTTCCATAATCAGCGCTGCTATCAGGTTCTGACGGAACTTGTCGTCCGCGCTGGCGGCGAAGAACTCGTAGCAGCCCAGCCACGAGGCCAGCCGCGTGCCGGTTACGGCAGGGTCAGACAGGGCGCGCTCCATCGGGGGGATACGCATCCAGTGTGAAACCAGTGTGCGGGCGCGGATACGCGCTGACTCAGCTCCCAGTTCGCGCAGGTCTCGCAGCCAGGTAAAGCCCTGCAGCCAGCGGCGATAGGCCTGCGGCCATTCTGGTGCATCCCACTGGCCAGGCTGGAGTTGGCGGGTCACGCCATCATGGCTTGTCTGGTTGCGGACCATCCGCTCGCCTGCAAGGGCATCGCCGGGCCACAGGTCACGCAGCATCAGGGTGGGAGCATCCGGGACGCGGCCAAACCCGCTACGGGGGTCGCGCAACGCGTAGGAAAGGCGCGTTCCTTCTATCCATCGGCGCAGCGACATGGGCGGATCAACACTCCTGAGGGCTGGCGGCGGGGTACGGGTCGTCTGGACGAGCCGCTCAATCGGGTCCGTTCAAAGATTACAATGCAGTAAGCCGCTTTGGCTAGCCTGGATTATGACAGGAATTTTATATGCCCTTGAGCGCAGAAATCGCAGCTGCGTAATCAGGCCGCCCGTAAACGGCACTGCCCGCGATCAGTACATCGGCACCAGCCTGTATGGCCAGTGGTGCCGTGGTGGGGTCTATGCCGCCATCAACGGCCAGATGAATGGCGCGCCCGCTTTGCGTGATCATGTCGCGCAACTGCGTGATCTTCGGCAACTGGCTGGCCAGAAATTTCTGGCCGCCAAAACCGGGGTTGACCGTCATGACCAGAATGACATCCACCAGATCCATGACTTCGGCAATGGCGCTGGCCGGGGTGGCGGGGCACAGGACAATACCGGGCCGTGCGCCAAGGTCGCGGATACGCTGAAGCGAACGGTGCGTGTGCGGTCCGGCTTCGATATGGATCAGGATCTGGTCGGCCCCGGCCTGAGCAAAGGCCTCCAGATATGGGTCAACTGGTGCAATCATCAGATGCACGTCGAAGGGAATGTCCGTGCAGGGGCGCAGGGCCTTTACTACCGCCGGACCAAAGGAAATGTTGGGTACGAAGTGCCCGTCCATGACATCAAGATGCAGCCAGTCAGCCCCGGCGGCTGCGATGGCGCGTGTTTCCTCCCCCAGCCGGGTAAAATCCGCGGCCAGCAGGCTGGGGGCGATCAGGGGACGGGGCGCAGGTGTCATGGTCTGTTTGTTCCGTAATCCCACGGGGTGGCGCAAGGGCTGTTGGAGCGTATGGCTTTACGCCGGGCGGATGAAGCGGGCGGCAAAGAAGCCGTCCATGCCCCCCAGCTCGGGCCAGAGGCCCGGATGCGTGCGCAGCCAGCCCTCGGGCGTGAGCGCCTCGGGCAGCATGGTCAGCTCTTCCGGGGTGAAGGGAGAGGGCACCAGCCCCATGGCCTGTGCTGCGCGGGCGCGGGCGGGGCCTTCCTCTTCCTGAAGAGAGCATACAGCGTAAACAAGTCTGCCACCGGGGTGTAGCATGTCGCGCGCGGCGGCCAGCAGGCGGTCCTGCGCGGCAGTCAGGGCGGTCAGGTCACGCGGGCGCTTGACCCAGAGCACATCGGGGTGACGGCGGGCCGTGCCGGTGGCCGAGCAGGGGGCATCCAGCAGAATGGCGTCCAGCGGGGTTTCGGGCCGCCATGTGCAGGCATCGGCCTGCACGGTGTGTACGGGCAGGCCCAGCCGCTCGATATTCTCCTGTAGTCGGGCCATGCGCGCGGGGTTGTTTTCAATAGCCGTGACCTGCGCGCCTGTTACGGCAAGCTGTGCGGTTTTGCCGCCGGGGGCGGCGCACAGGTCTGCCACCTGTTCGCCCTCATGCGCGGCCAGCAGGCGGGCGGGCAGTGTGGCTGCGGCATCCTGTACCCAGAAAGCGCCCTGCTCGTACCCGGCCAGATCAACCACGCGCGTACCGGCCGGGAAGCGCCATGAACCGTTTGGCAGCAGCACGCCCCCTTCCGGGGCTGTGGCGCCGGGGCGCAGGGTGATATCCAGCGGTGCCTCGGTGCTGATCCCCGCTGCAATGGCGCGTGGCACGCCAGCCCCCAGCCCCGACCAGGAACTCCACAGCCACGCGGGAATATCGAGCCGGGGCTGGTCAAGCCCGTCCAGAACGGTCGCGCCGCTTCCAGCGATCTTGCGCAGTACCGCGTTGGCCAGTCCGGCAAAGGGGGCCAGCCCGCGCCTGCGGAGCAGATCAACCGTGGTGCCTACGGCGGCATGGGGCGGTGTTTCAAGGAACAGAAGCTGGGCCGCGCCCAGCATCAGCGCCGCGCGCACGGGTTCGGGCGGTTCCTTGCGCAGGAAAGGCTCCAGCACGGCGCGCAACGTGCCCATGTGGCGCAGGGTGGCGGCTGCCAGACGGTGCGCGGCCGCGCGGTCGCGCGGTTCGGCCTCGTGAGTCTGGGCCGAACGCGCGAGACTGGTTTCCAGCATACGGCGATGTTCCACGACACCGCACAGGATATCGAAAGCGACATCGCGAGTGGGGTCCGCCGCCGGAGCAGGCATGGGGCGTTTGCCCCGTGAGCGGGGGCGGGCGGGGCGGGGAGAGGATGTCATGGGAACTCAAACCGTGGCTGTAAGCGGGGCGCGCCCGTGCAAAAGCGCGCGGCAGAACGGAGGGCGGCGTGCGGCAGGCCCACCGAGCAGGGGATGGGCTGGTGGGGGTCAGCCCACGACAAGGGCGTGCGCGCCGGTGGGGGCGGGTCTGGCACCCGTCAGGAAATGACGCAGGACGCGCGGGTAAAGTGTATGTTCCTGTTCCAGCACGCGCGCGGCCAGTGTATCGGCGGTATCGTCTTCCAGCACGGGCACGGCTGCCTGACCCAGCACAGGGCCTTCATCCATGCCTTCTGTCACGAGATGAACCGTGCAGCCATGAATGCGTGTGCCTGCCTGCAAAGCCCGTTCGTGGGTGTGCAGCCCGGCAAAGGAAGGCAGCAGGCTGGGATGGATATTGAGCATACGCCCTGCCCAGCAGTTGGTCAGGTACGGGGTGAGCAGACGCATATAGCCTGCGAGGCACACGGTCTCGGCACCGGCTTCCAGCAGGGCTTCCTGCACGGCGCGCTCATGCGCTTCGCGGTCGCGCCCGAAGGGGCGATGGTCCACCGCTTTTGTCGGCAGCCCCGCCGCGCGGGCCATGTCCAGCCCCGGCGCATCGGGGTTGTTGCTCAGCACAAGGCAGATACGGGCAGGAAAATCAGGGTTTTGGGCCGCCTGGATCAGTGCCGTGGCATTGCTGCCCCGGCCGCTGAGCAGAATGGCAACAGGTGACTTGCGCGTGGTCATGCCGCGCGGAAATCCGGGCTGACCTGCATGATCAGGTCAGGCTTGGCGGAAGGCTCGGCCGCCTGCGCGACATAGCCGATCACGCTGGGGGTCTCGCCCATTTCACGCAGGAGCGCGAGCACCTTGTCCGGCTCGGGGGTGATCAGCACCATCCCCACACCGCAGTTGAACACACGCAGCATTTCTTCGCCCTGCACGTTGCCGGTGCGGGCCAGCCAGCGGAACACCGGCGGAATGGGCCATTCCTGATCAATGACGGCGTTCAGCCCTTCGGGCAGGACGCGGGGCAGGTTGCCAGGCAGGCCGCCCCCGGTAATGTGGGCCGCCCCGTGCAGCAGGCCGGCGCGGTGCAGGGCCAGCACCTGCTTTACATACAGGCGCGTGGGTTCAAGGAACGCCTCGCCCAGTGTCTGGCCGGGCGCGAAGGCCGCGGGGTCGGTCCATGTCAGGTGCGCGTCCGCCACGATCCGGCGCACCAGCGAGAAACCGTTGGAATGCACGCCAGAGGAGGAAAGGGAGATCAGCGTATCGCCTGCGGCAATACCCGCGGGCAGCAGCGCACCGCGTTCGGCGGCGCCTACGGAAAAACCGGCTAGATCGTAGTGCCCATCGGCATACATGCCCGGCATTTCGGCGGTTTCGCCACCGACCAGCGCACAGCCCGAAAGCGCGCAGCCCTGCGCAATGCCCTTGACCACCTTGGCGGCGCTGGCAACGGACAGACGCCCCGTGGCGAAGTAGTCAAGGAAGAAGAGCGGTTCGGCCCCCTGCACGATCAGGTCGTTCACGCACATGGCCACGAGGTCGATCCCGACCGTTTCGTGCAGGTCGTTGTCGATGGCCAGGGTCAGCTTGGTGCCGACGCCATCCGTGCACGAAACCAGCACCGGATCCTGAAACCCTGCGGCCTTGAGGTCGAACAGCGCGCCGAAACCGCCCAGGCCCCCCATGGTGCCGGGCCGGTCCGTGGCCTTGGCGGCGGGGCGGATGGCGTCCACAAGCGCTTCGCCTGCTTCGATGTCCACGCCGGAATCACGGTAGGTAAGTCCGGAGGAAGGGGGGCGAGGAGAAGACGTCATGACGGATACGCTCTTGGTCTGAATGAATATGGGGTCGATGTTGGAACCGTGGTGAGTTAGGATTCCCGCGAACAGTCTTTACGGCAGGAGAAGCGGCGCGCAAAGCGGCATGACACGGATTGATGAAACAAACAGGGCCTTACCCGCCCCGAATGATGCGGAATTGGGCGCGGCGGACACGTCTGGCGGGCAGATTGCCCTGCCTTTTGCCCATCGCCCCCGATTCGGGCGGACGGATTTCGTCGCCGCCCCTTCCAATGCTGCGGCGCGCGCCTGGGTGCTGGATACGGAAGCGGTCACCCGCTGGCCGGAGGGGCGCATGGCCCTGTGGGGGGCAGGCGGCACGGGCAAGACCCATCTGCTTTCTGTCTGGGCGGGGCGTTACGGTGCCCCGGTGATGGAAGGCGCACGGCTGAACGAAAGTGCCGTGGTCGATCTGTTTCAGGATGGTGGGTTTCGCGCCGTGGCGTTGGACAACGCCGATGCCATAGCGCGCGAGCAGGACCTGCTACACCTGATCAATCTGGTGCGCGAACGGCGTATGTCCTTGCTGATGGTGGCGCGTCAGCCGCCTTCACGCTGGCCCGTGGCCCTGCCAGACCTGCTGAGCCGCCTGCGGGCCACAGCTTCGGTACCGATGGGCGAGGCTGAGGAAGATTTGCTTCATCGTCTTCTCCTGCGGCTTGTGGCTGAGCGCCAGCTTGTCATGGGCCCGCAGGTGACAGACTGGCTGCTTCGCCGTCTGCCCCGACGGGCGAGCGCGGTGCGTGATTATGTGGCGCTGCTGGATCAGGCTGTCATGGTGTCAGGAGGGCGGATTACCCGAGCGCTAGCCGCTGCCGCTCTGGAAAAGTTGCTGAACGGCGAGGAGGAAAGAGGCGACTGAACCGTAGGTCTGGCACGTGAGAATTGATGCAGATTCATGACATTACAGCTTTAATGCCGATCTGGTGAACTTCCCCGCTCGCGCGCGATTGCGTTATGCTCGAAATTACGAGTGAACGTACAGGCAGGTTTACGTGGGTCTTGAGCGCCGGCAGATTGTGTCGGTGCGACAGGAGGAAGGGAGAGGAGCTTAAATGACGACGCAGGACGAAAAGCCGCAAAAGAGCGTCAAGGCCGCGCCTTCCAAGACCAAAGCCCGAACCCGGAGCCCCGCCCGCACGGTGGCGCGTAGCACAGGCACGCGGCGTGGCGCGGTAGCGCAGGCTGATGCGGAAGGCGAGAAAACGGCCCGCGTCCCCGCCACACGGAGCCGCAGGACGGCCGACAGGCACATTACGCTGGATTCGCCCGAACGCTTTATCAATCGCGAACTATCCTGGCTGGATTTCAACCAGCGTGTAGTGGATGAGGCCGATAACGCCCGAAACCCGCTGCTGGAACGGCTGCGTTTTCTTTCCATCAGTGCCAGTAATCTTGACGAGTTTTACTCCGTCCGGGTGGCGGGGTTGGTGGGGCAACTGCGTGAAGGGCTGACAGCCCTTTCGCCAGACGGGCGCACGCCAGCCCAGCAGCTTGAAGCGGTGCGCGAACGTACGGCGCGTCTGCTGCGCGAACAGCAGAGAATATGGACAGAACTGCGTCAGCTTCTGGCCGGAGCCGGGGTGACCCTTTGCGAGACGGCTGATCTGAGCGAGGCGGATCTGGAATGGCTCGAAAGAACCTTCGCGGATCGCGTGTTCCCCGTTTTGACGCCGCTGGCGGTTGACCCTGCGCACCCGCTGCCTTTTATCCCCAACATGGGGTTGGCGTTGGGGCTACGGCTGCTTTACGCAGAGACGGGGCTGTTCGCCATGAACGCCCTGATCCTGCTGCCAGCCCAGATCGAGCGTTTTATCCGTTTGCCGGCTTCAGCCGCGCACGCTCCGGGCGATGTGCCAGCCATCCGGTTTATCCGGCTTGAAGACCTTATTACCCTCTTTATCGATCGGCTGTTTGCCGGGTTGAGCGTGGGCGAAAGCGGTGTGCTGCGGGTCGTGCGCGATACGGATGTTGAGTTCGAGGACGAGGCCGAGGATCTGGTGCGCTCCTACGAAACCGCACTCAAGCAGCGGCGGCGCGGCGTTGTGATTCATCTGGACATGGAAAAACGTATGCCCGCCGAACTGGCGGCGGCCATTGCGTTTGACCTTGATCTGCCCCCCGAGGAAATCGCCGTGCATTCGGGCATGATCGGCGTTGTCGATCTGCGGCAGATGATCGTGGATGACAGGCCCGACCTGCTGTTCGCACCCTATACGCCGCGCTTTCCCGAGCGGATTATTGATTTCAACGGCGACTGCTTTGCTGCGATCCGCGCCAAGGATCTGCTGGTGCATCATCCCTTCGAAAGTTTCGATGTGGTGGTGCAGTTCCTCAGGCAGGCAGCACTTGATCCGAACGTGATCGCCATCAAGCAGACGCTCTATCGCACTTCGCGGGATTCCCCCATCGTCAAGGCGCTGATCGAGGCGGCGGAGGCGGGTAAGTCTGTAACCGCCATGGTGGAACTACGCGCCCGTTTTGACGAGGAGGCGAATATCCGCCTCGCCCGCGCGCTTGAAGCGGCGGGGGTGCAGGTCGTGTTCGGTTTTGCCGAACTCAAGACCCATGCCAAGCTCAGTCTGGTGGTGCGACGTGAAGGGGCGCAGGTGCGTTCCTATGCCCATTTTGGTACGGGGAATTACCACCCCATCACCGCGCGCATCTATACAGACCTGTCGTTCTTTACGTGTAACCCTGCCTTTGCGCGGGATTCAGCCCGGCTGTTCAATTACGTGACCGGCTACGCCATGCCAGCCCGGATGGAAGAGCTGGCGTTCTCGCCTATGACCATCCGCAAGACGCTGATGCAACTGATCGAGGATGAAATCGAGCATGTCCGTGCGGGCAGGCCGGGCACCATCTGGCTGAAAATGAATGCGCTGGTGGACCCGGAACTGATCGACTGCCTGTATCGTGCCTCGCGCGCGGGGGTGCGGATTGTCGGGGTCATACGCGGTATCTGCTGCCTGCGGCCCGGCGTGCCTGGACTTTCGGAGACCATCCGTATCAAGTCCATCGTAGGGCGTTTTCTTGAACACTCACGGGTGTTCGTGTTCGGCAACGGCTACCGCCTGCCGTCGCGTCAGGCGCGTGTCTATATTTCCTCCGCCGACTGGATGACCCGCAATATGGACTGGCGGGTGGAAAGCATGGTGCCCATTACCAACTCGACCGTCCATGCGCAGGTGCTCGACCAGATCATGATGGCCAATATCCGCGATAACCTTCAGTCGTGGATACTGGAGCAGAATGGTGTGTGGCGCCGCCTGACACCGGGTAACCGGCCATTTTCGGCGCATGACTGGTTCATGACGCATCCTTCGCTCTCCGGGCGGGGGTCCGCCGCACGTGAACGCTCCCTGCATCCTCCCGCGGGGCTGCCGCCAGGGCAGGAACTGCTGATTGATGTCTGATCCGGCGCGGTGCCGGGGCGTGTGCTCCCCGCGGTGGGGGGTTGCCGCGCGGGGTGTTTTTCTGCCATGCCCCTGCGGGTGAGGGGAGACTTTATGCAGCGTCGCTCAGCGGTTGTGGACCTTGGGTCCAATTCGGTACGGCTTGTGGTGTTTGAAGGGGTATCGCGTAATCCGATGCCGATTTTCAACGAAAAAGCCGTGTTGCGCCTTGGCCGGGGCCTGACAGAAACAGGGCGGCTGAATGAAGATGGCGTCGCCATGGCGCAGGGCGTTGTCAGCCGGTTTTACGCCATTGCCCGGGCCATGCAGGCCGACCCGTTTGAAATTCTGGCCACTGCCGCCGTGCGTGACGCGACCAACGGCCCCGCTTTTGTGGAGATGCTGCGGAGTAGTATGCCGGGCGTGTCCATCAGGATACTGTCAGGCGAGGAAGAGGCCGATCATTCCGCTATTGGGGTCATGTGCGGCATTCCCGGTGCTTCCGGGCTGGTGGCGGATGTGGGCGGCGGTTCGCTCGAACTGATCAACCTCGCGGCGGATGGGCGTCACCACGCCACAACCCTGCCGCTGGGTATGATCCGCCTGGCGGACAGGTCCGGGGGCGACCTCGAAAAAGCCCGGCAGATGGCAGATGCCGATATCGAGGGCGTCAAGTGGTTGTCCGGCCTGCAGGGCGGAACGCTCTATCTGGTGGGTGGGGCTTTCCGGGCACTGGCGCGGTTGCATATCGCGCGAATGCAGTATCCGCTCAACATCGTCCATTATTATTCGCTGGACATGCAGGAAGCGCGCGAAATGACCGGCTGGCTGCAGAACAGTTCGCGCCGCAGTCTCGAGCGCCTGCCCGGCGCACCGCGTAAGCGGCTGGATGATATTCCGTTTGCCGCCACGGTGCTGCGGCGGCTCATGCGCAAGGTCATGCCTGAAAAGGTGGTGTTCTGCGTCGATGGACTGCGCGAAGGCTGGTACATGCTCAATGTTGCCTCGGAGCAGCTTGCGCAGGACCCGATGGACGTTGTGGCGCGTACAATGTGCGATCGCTTCGGGCGCAGCAACACGCTGCCAGCGGTGCTGCTCAACTGGACGCAGGGTGTGCTGCCTCAGGAAAGTGAGGCAACCTGCCGCCTGCGGCACATCGCCTGCTACCTGTCGGATATCGGTAGCCACGACCACCCCGAATATCGGGCCGAGCAGACATACTGGCGGGTTCTGCGGGTGCAGGGGGCCGGGTTCGATCACCCGGCGCGGACGTGGCTGGCGCTGGCATTGGCCGTGCGTTACGCGGCGGATGTGAATATGCCTTTCCTTTCCACGTCGCATCAGCTTCTTTCCGAAGCTCAGTGGAATGAGGCCGTTGCCCTTGGGCTGACGTTGCGTCTGGCCTATTCGCTGTCTGGCGGGGCGGAATCCCTGCTGGAAGGCACGTCGCTCGCCTGGCAGGATGGCGAACTCGTGCTTACGCTCACCTCGGCGCGGGTGGCGGTCAAAGGAGAAAGTGTCCGGCGCGGGCTCGAGCGTCTTGGGCAGGCGCTAGGCGCGCCCACCCGCTTTGCCCTCGACCTGGCACACTGAAAACACCGCGGGCGTGTGCCGCTGAAGGGGTGGACAACCCCAGCCCCGACGGGCACATTACAGGAACGATACCGCGTCTGGCGCCTCAACCAGCGCCTTCCGCGGGCCGCGCCCCTGTGAAATCCCGGTAGGTTGGCGTGTGTTACCGGCAACAGGCAGTGGAACCGTCGCGTGTCTTCTGAAGAAATCATTGACCCGACCGCCCAGAACGAAGTTGGTATGCGCAAGGCGCTGTTCCATCTGGCGCTACCTTTTGGCCTGACCATTCTGGCCGTGGGCGCCATTGCCTGGGTTGGCCTGAGTTCATATCGCACCACGCGCGAAGGCGTTACCCGTCTGACCCAGCAACTGGTTGAGGCGGTACAGAGCTATATTGTGCAGGAAGTGGGGGACTATATCCTTCCCGCCGCTGCAGGCAACCAGATTGCTAGCGGCATGATAGAGCACGCGCCCGTGCAGGTGCAGGACAAGGTCTTCTATTCCTATGCAGGCACCATGCTGCGGAAGATTCCGCAGCTTCAGTCTTTCTATCTGGGGGGCGAAGACGGTAGCCTGAGGCTGGTCACGCGGTCGTCAGACCCTGACCTGCTGGACCATGAAGTGCTGATTGTCAAAAACGGGCATGAGTATTTTCATCACGAGCTGTACAATCTGAAAGGCCAGAAGGTCTCCGAGCATGATGAAGATGCAGGAACCTACAATCTGCACACAAGGCCGTGGTTTACCAGTACCAAAGGGAGCAGCGAGATAAAATGGACGCAGCCCTATCTGTTCGCGGACAGTAAGCAGTTTGTCATGACCAGTTCCCTGCGTTTCAAGGGGGCTGATGGGAACGAACTGGTTTTTGCCACCAATATCTCGCTCAATGAACTGAGCAGTTATCTCGACCATATCAAGATTGGTCAGACCGGCAGCGCCATGATTGTGGATTCACAGGGGCGGATCATGGCGGGGCGCAATCTCGATCAGAAAGCCCGGGCCGCGCACTGGAACCCTGACAACATGCGTATCGACCCCAAGGATGAACCCGTGTTCGCTCTTGGGTATGACCATTACCGCGTGCAGGGCTTTGGCGTGCATAGCGTTACATGGAATGGGCGGCGCTATATTGTCATGGCCTCGGCCCTGCCGCGTTATTCGCAGGGATGGGTGCTGCTGATTGCCGTGCCGGAAAAGGATATGGCGAGCTTTGCGCAACAGAGCAGCCGCCAGAGCCTTCAGTTCGCGGGGATCATCATTGTATTCTCCGCGTTGCTGGGGGGGCTGTTTATCCGTCAGGTGCGCCGGACAGATCGGGGCGTCCGGGCCTTGCAGCAGCAGGAGCAGCAGGTGGAGCAGGAAAGCGCGGCCGCCCGGCAGGTTGCGGTTTCGCCGGGGCTGTTCGACCCCACGATTGAACCGCTGGTGCTGACCGAACAGCTTGCTCTGGTGACAGATTGCCGCCGTGCCAGCCTATGGCGCTTCCTGCATGATGGGGCCGCCATGGTGTGCGAGGATTCCTACGACCATCAGCAGGATACCCATACCGGCGGGTTTGAGATGGGCCGGGCCGAACTCAACAGCTTTTTCAGCGCGATTGACGAAGGGACGAGCTTTACCGTTATCAATGCAGCAGCCGATGAGCGTACCAGCCGTTTCGAGCGTCTGGTCATGCGCGAAATCGGTACCACCATGCTGGCGGTCTTTCCCGTGCATGGCCCGCGCGGCATTGCAGGCATGGTGGCGCTGGAAAATCCCAGAGTGCTTGAGCACCAGCAGTATTTTGTGGATATTGTGTCCGCTGTCGCGGGGATGCGTTTTGCTGCCATGGGCGGCGGTGAAAAAGACCCGTCGCAGCATGGAAATCCGCTTATCACTCAGGCGTCCAGAACATTGCCGCCGCTGCTGACCGATAACATGCTCATGCACACGGCGGGCATGGGCGGGCTGACGGGGGCCAATGTTTACAATGCAGTGGCGGTTCTGATCATTTCTTTCTCAGACCCCGAGGTGGAAGGTGCTCAGGAAACTGAGGCCCTGATCTCGCTGATCGACCAGCTTGCCACCCATGTGCAGAGCATCGCGCTGGAACAGCAGTTGTTTGCGGTGGAAGTTGCCGGGCATCGCATGATCTGCATGGCCGGATGCGGGGAGGAGGAAGACCCGACGGCCCTGTCCAGACTGGCCGATGCAGCGCTGAAAATGCGCGAAACCTTCATGGGCGCGCTGGCGGCGGTTGATCTGGAGCCCGTCTTCACCATGGGGATGGATTACGGCCCGGCTTTTGGCGGGCTGGTGGGGCAGGCGCCTCAGGTGTTCAATCTGTGGGGGCAGACAGTCTCTCTGGCGGAGCTGATGGCCGAAGGCGCATCGGACCCCGGCGTTATCCAGGTGACGGAGCGTGTGTACGCGACCCTGCGTGACCGTTATCTGTTCCGCAGCCGTGGCACGTTCTTTACCCCGCATCTGGGACTGGGCCGGGCTTACACACTGGCGGCCAGCCGATGACGGAACAGCCCGATACATCGCAGGCCGAGCTTGGCCCCCCGGACGAAATGCAGGACCCCAACGACCCCATTCTGGCGGGGCGACCGGGGGTTTCTCACAGCCGTTTTGATTCGTTGCTGGGCTGGAGCCGGAACAGGCTGGCCTGGATTGGCTGGCTGACGCGGCGGCAGGCGCGATTTTTTCTGATCATGCTTGGCGCATCATGGGGCGTGATTTACGAAAGCCTGCGCGTGCACTCGTGGCGGCGCACGGTGCGCTACGAGTTTCTGAGCACCATGAATGACATTATCCGCGGCGGGTTTGTTGCAACCCTGGTTGCGGGTGTGCTGACCGGTGTGGCGGCTGTTTCGCAGGTTATTTACTGGCTGGGTCTGACGGGCCTTGCCACCATGACCGGTTCTATCCTGATCAATGTGGTCGTACGCGAAATCGCGCCCATTCTGGTCGGTATGCTGCTGTTGGGGCGCAATGGTATGCTGTCCACCACAGAACTGGGGCTGCTGACCATCGGGGGGGAGGTGCGTTCCATGCAGGCGGTGGGGGTCGATCCGTTCCTGCTGCTGGTCATGCCGCGTACGCTGGCCTTTACCGTGGCGGGTTTTACGCTGGGCATCCTGTTTTCGTTCGCATCGCTGGTGACGGGCTATGTCATGAGCCGCCTGACGGGCGTGATCAGCAGCCCTGTCTGGACCTTTCTCGATAGCGTCGTCACGGCCATGTCCGGGCTGGATTACATCATTATCCCGCTCAAGTTCATTACGGTCGGCTTTGTCGTGGGGCTGGGGGGCTGCCTGACCGGGCTGACCGCAACGCGGCATGACACCTTGCGCTCCCTGCTGCCGCGCGGTTTTTCACGCGGGATGCTGATTGTGATGGTCGTCAGCGTGCTGTTCAGTCTGGATCTGTAGCGCATGGATACCTACACCGCAGGCCCCCTGCTGGAACTGAACAAGGCCGTACCCTCCTTTGAGGAAAGCGGCCTGCCCCCCCGCCCGATGAGCCTGCGGCTGATGGCGGGTGACTGCGTTGTGGTGGAGGAACGCGCCCCCCAGCGCGCCACCATGTTTGCTGATCTATGCAGCGGGCTGGTGCCACTGGATGCGGGGCAGGTCAGCTTCATGGGGCTGGACTGGGCAGACATGAAAGACCGCCAACTGAACGCCCTGCGCGGGCGTATCGGCCGGATAGGCAAACGGCCAAGCTGGCCCGGTTTCGTGCCCATGCATCTTGCGATCATGTTGCAGCAGTTGCATCATACAACCCGCACGCAGGATGATCTGCTGGCTGAGGCCGCGCGTCTGGCTGCATCTTTTGGTCTGCCGGGCCTCCCTACGCAGGCGCCGGACAGAATGTCCGATGCTGATCTGTGTCGGGCGGCCTGTGTGCGGGCTTTTCTGGGGCGTCCCCACCTGCTTCTGCTTGAAGATCCGCTTGAAGGGGGGCCACCAGAACTGGCGAACCCGTTTCTGGAGGCGCTGACAGAAGCACGCGACCGAGGGGCGGGTATTATATGGCTCGTGCGCAATGCCGCCGTCTGGCAGCGTTATCGCATGGGTGTCACAGCGACCTGGCGGCTTGCCGATGACGGTCTCGCAGCAGTACGGATGGGATAATGTTCCAGCTCCGCCTAAGACAGAAAGTCAAACCCCTTGTTTCCATCCGCTATGCGGATGAATGGGTGGGCTTTCTTGTGCTTCTCAGCCTTGTCATTTTCGCGGGGTCCGTGGTTGAGGCGGGTATCCTGCGTGACTGGCTGACTCCGCCGGCGCATTTGCGGGTCGTGCTGCCTGAATCTGGCGTCGGAGGGCTGACGGTCGGTGGAGATGTCCAGCTCATGGGCGCCCACGCGGGTACCATCCGTTCCATCAAGCTCAATCCTTCGGGCAGCATGTACGCGAATGTGGACCTTGATCCGCAGGTCAAGCCGTTCATCCGGCGTGACAGTACGGCCCTTATCCGCAAGCAGCTTATTGTCACTGGCGCTTCCTATCTGGATCTCAGCCGTGGCGCGGGCGAGCCGATGGACTGGAGTTACGCGGTTATCAAGGCCACCCCCGCGCCCAACCCGGCGGACCAGATTACCGCGACGTTCGAGAGTATTCAGGGCGAGATCATGCCTGCGCTGGCCAGTGCGCGGCATATGATGGCAGAGCTTGATTCCACCATTACCGACATGCACGCGGGCAAGGGGACGGTGGGGCGGCTGATGACCAACGATGAGCTGATCCGTCAGGCGGAGGCCACCATTGCCTCGCTGGATGAGGTCATTACGCGCTTGCGGCCGATAGAGCAGCAGATATCGAGCGTGATGAAAAAGACTGATGCGACAATGGCCAATGTGCAGTCCGCGTCAGGCGATGTCAAAGCGGCGACGCCGCATGTGAAGACCATTGCCAGCAATCTGGATGAAAGCATGGCCGACCTGCCAGCTCTGCTCGCGCAGGCCCAGACGACCCTGTACGGGCTGGAAAAGCTGACCGATCAGCTCAGGGGCATGTGGCTTCTGGGTGGGCACAAGGTGTCGCGGCATAATCGTCTTGACCCGGAGCATATCCAGCCATGACGCACTATGGCCTCCAATCCGGGCGGCGGGCCGGGTGTCTGAAGCCGCGCTGGCTGTTGCGCTCTGTTCTGCCGCTGGCGGCCCTGCTGCCACTGGTCGGATGCGGAGGGGCGCAGTCAGAGGCGCCTGTGATCCAGTATGATGTAGCCTTGCAGCAGTTCCTGTCTGCCGGCCGTGATTCCTTCATGCTGGGGCGTTATACGGTGGCGGAAACCCAGTATCGCAAGGCGGCATCGCTTGCGTTGTTGCGTGATAGCGCGCCCGAAATTGCGGAAAGTGGGTATGATCTGGCGGTGGCGCAACTTGCGGCCGAGGAACCGGCCCAGGCGCACGCTACGGCAGAGAAGACGCGCCGCGCCGTCGCTCTGCGCGGAGGCCGGCCCTCGCCCTACCTTGATCTGGTGGATGCCGCCGCCTGTTACCGACTGGGCCAGTACGGGCAGGCGCGTGATCTGGCTCTAGCGGCGGCGCAGGAGGCAGGCGCAACGCCATCAGCCCACGGTGGGGCGAGCCATGATGCGTCAGCCTTGTTGCTGAGTACGCGCGCGGCGCTGGTTTACGCTCTGGCGGCTGACCAGCAGAATGATACCGCCGCTCTGGCGCGTATGCCTGGCATGGTCCCGGCTACAGACCAGCGTGCGGTACAGACTCTGTCTCCCGCGCAGGCACTGGCCCTGCGGGCGGACCAAAGTGAAATACAGGCGCTCGTGGCCCGGCGAACAAACCCGGCAGAAGCATGGAAACAGGCTGAGGAAGCGGCAAACCTGCGCCGCGATAGTGGGAACTACCATGATATGGCGCGGGCACTGGCGCTGGCTGCCCGCAGTGCCGATGCTGCAGGACGGAAAGATGCGGCGCAGGCTCTCTGGACACGCGCGGCGCAGAGCGCTGCGGCACAGGGCGGAGCCGCCGGCCATCTATCCAGCGCTTTGGCGGCTGGTGTGGCCGGAGCGGCTGATTCCATGCGCACCATTACGCCTGATGATGCCAGTGCATGGGCGCGTGCAGCTGGCGGCGTAACCCTGCATCCCTTTACTGAGGATGCCCCCGCTCCCTGACAGGTTTTGCGGGTCTGACGATCATCCTCGTCGGAATGGCGGGGGGATCAGGCCGCCTTGTAAGGTTTCGAGGCGTCAAGAAACACGGCGTTTACTTCCAGTTCGTGGGAAACTACGATCAGGTAGGCGATGGCGCGCGTCAGCTCGATACGCTTGGCTATGTTCGGCTCGGTGGTTTCCATGGTGCGCAGCGTGATGGTGGCCTCACGGGCGGCGCGGGCTGTATGGCCATACAGTCCGGTAAAATTGGTCATGCGTTTCATGACAATTTCAATGGATCGACGCGCAGCAGGCGGAATCTGGTTACGTCTGAGCAGGGCGCGCAGACGGATGACGTTCAGCCCGATGGTCATGGCCGCCAGCGTGCCCTGCAGGCAGCCTTCGATGGTGGGGGAAGGCGTCGGGCCTGCGTGGCGGATCAGGCGGGAGAAGCGGTCGATATTGCGCCCGATCCATTCGCGGGTTTCGGGCAGTGGTTCGCTTGAGGCAAGAGTGCGGAGATCACGCAGGATAGCGCGGCGCATACGCCAGCGTTCCGCCGCATTGTTGAAGGGCAGCACCGCACGGAAGATCAGAACCGCAAAAAATACCCCGAGCAGCACCGCAAGGGTGGAATTGAACCACGCCACTTCGTTGACGCGGCCCTGATTGAGTGGATGCACGAAATTGGGCAGCAGCAGCGTATAGGCGGCCGAGTGCAGGGCCGTAGCCGCGTTGCGGGCGGCAAGCCCGCCTGCGATCATGGGCAAGGCGAGGGTAGCCACCAGCATTTCGTAGTCGGCTTGTGTGGGCAGGACAAAAAAGACCAGAAAAAACGAAACGACGGCAGCCCACACGCTGCCAACCATGAACTGCGTGGTGGCCACAACCGGGTTTTCACGCGTGGCGAACAGGCCGCACACAATGGCGACAAAGGTGATGAAGCCCAGCCCCATGTCCCAAGCTGTGCATTCCCAGATCAGCCCCGCGGTTGTAATGGCCACAGCGGCCCGCACGCCGTTATAGAGGGCCTCGCGCTTGTCCATGTGCGTAGGCAGGCGGAAATGGAACTGGTCGCCTTTTATGAAGTGCTGGCTGGCATCGTATTCCCGAAGGCCCTGCTCAAGCTCGCCCAGAAGTTCATCCAGCGCGTTGTGCAGGATACGGCTGTCCAGCAGGGTGGTGAGCCGGGAGTGATCATCTGACGGGTCGAAAACACTGCTGATTTCATGGGTCAGGGCATCCACGATCTGCTGGTGGCATTCAGCCCGCAGAAGTTGCAGGTCACGCAGGATCAGGCGGATCGGCTCATCGCTGTTCAGCCGGGCGGGCAGGCTGGACAGAAATTCGCTCACCCGTGTTGAAGTGGAGCGGAAAGCGGGCTGGTCCGTCTGCACATATTGCAGGCGCACGGCCATGCCCAGCCCGCGTGAGAGCAGAACCGACACGGCGGACAGTGCCGCGCGTGCGTGGTCGCCCTCGCGCCCGTGGGGGCCCATTTCGATCTCGGAAAACTCGATCTGGTCATTGATCGTCAGAATGGGGCCAAACAGCGTGCGGGAGCGGATCACGGCTTCCTTGTCGCCTGCAAGCAGGCTGGAAACCGAAGAGGAGACGTTGTTGAGCGCCGTACGCAGCTTATCGCGCATGTTACGCCGCGCGGTCTCGGCCAGATTATGGGCAAACAGCCCCGCGACCGTGCTTTCACAGACAATGCCCAGCACAATATAGGTCGCGCGGGACATGGCGGTCATGAACACGTTTTCAGGGTCAGGGATCGCGCCAAGAGCAATGATGCAGGTGGTGTAACCCGCGAGCACCAGCGCATAGGAGCGGAAGTTGCGGACCAGTGTCGCCAGTGTGCAGCATCCGCCCAGCCATAGCGCCAGTGCGGGAAAGAAAAGCCACGCATTTTGATTGAAGGCGGAAATGAGGGTGATGGACATCACCACCCCCACGCCGGTTCCGACAAGCCGCCATCGGGCCTTGGACAAACTTTCCCCGCGCGATCCCTGCGCCACGATCCACACGGTCATCGGTGCCCATTGCGGGTCGTCCATTTCCATCCACAGGGCAATGACGAGCGAGAGCAGCGCGGCGATTGTACTGCACACGGCAAACCCAAGGGCTGCGGGCGTGGGGGCCAGCAACCACGCAAGCGGCAGTTTGCTCTGGCTGCCAGGGCGGCCCAGCGGGCGAAGGGTGCGTAATGAGCCGATCCGGGCAAGCACGAGGGATGAAAGACTGAACACGGCGGCTACTTTGTGTTATGCGGCGCTGGAAACAACCACAGGGAACTTGACCGGAAGCCTAGCGTGTCTGCCCGGTTTTTCCTTGTGGGTTCAAACGCATATCAGTTATCGGCGGACAGGAGAATGTTACCGCGGGTCTGGTAAAAAATTTTAGGCAGATCCTCCTATCTGCCATACCGGCGGGCATAAGGCGTGTGTCATGCGCGCTATAAGGCAGGCCCGCATGACGCGCCGGGCAGGAAGGGAAAGCGGAAGTGTCTGATTTCTTTCAGAATATCGTCGGTAAGGTGGGCAGCGCTCTGGGCGTGGATGTGCAGGCATTTGTGCAGCAGCAGGTGCAGTCGCTTCTACAGCCGCAGACCATTCAGGCGCTGGTTGACCGTGCGGAGGAGGCCGGTCTGGGTGACAAGGTGCGCTCGTGGGTCAGCGATAACAGTAATCTGCCGGTGACGCCGGACGAGATTCGCACGATTCTGGGCAGCGATGTCGTGCATGAGATGGTGCAGAAAACCGGCCTGCCTGCCGATGGCGTGCTGGCAGCTCTGGCGCATTGTCTGCCGCAGGCCGTGGACAGCAAAACACCTGACGGGGTAATGCCCGCCGGGGACAAGTCGGCCTGAATGGCTGCGAACGGGAGCATGGACACACCATGACACTGGGCGAGCGTATTACCAGTATTGATTCCTGGCTGCTTGATAAGGTCTTTCAGCCTCTGGCGGATCGTCTGCCGGACCGGCTGAGCCCGTTTGATGTGGGCATGAGCCTTCAGCTTGGCTCCATCCTCATGACGGCGGTGGTGATCGCGGGCGTGTTTTTCATGTCCGGCATGACCGCCATTTCGGACATGCTGTACAATGTTCTGGGCTGGGTTTTGTATCTGACCTTTTTCATCGGTACGGCGCGTATGCGGGTGCTGGTCAAGGTCGGTCAGGCCAATCCGCTGCGCTATCTGCTACTCAGCCTGCGGGTGCTGTCCATCGGCTTCATGGCCTACAAGCTTTATGAAGCGGTGAGCGCGCCCGCAATATTTGCCATGATCGTCTGGCCTGACGCGTGCAGCAGCGTCGTTTTTGCCGCGGGCCTGTATTTTATTTCCTGCCAGCCGCCTTCTCCATGGCGTCAGACGCGCAAGCAAAGTCGGATGCAGCCTGCCTTCGTGCGGAGCGGCAGCGGTTTTTAAGGGCTGCGGACGGTCAGGCCTCTGTGCCTGACCGCTGGTTTAGCCGGACTTTGTCGTTCCGGTTATGGATTTTCCTGATCATGTTCGCCCTGCGCCACGCGGGCCTGCGCGGCTTCGCGCCACGGGGCGTCATGCGGGGCCGCATCCAGCGCCTTGCGGAACAGGGCCAGCGCCTCGGGAGTCACCTGATGGTGTGCTCGCGTCAGGGCCTCGCCCGTGCGGGCGGCCAGCTCGGCATCAAACCCCATGGCCAGTGCTTCGCTCCATGCTTGTGCTGCCTCCGTGTAGTGATCGCGGCCCGCTTCCGCCTGTCCCAGCAGAAGGTAGCCCTGCCTGCGGTTGGGGTCGGTGGAGGGCAGAGCGGCAATGGCGCTCCGAAGCTGGGCAATAACGGCATCATCGCGTACGTCGCGCTCATGCTGGGCCGCCAGGCGGGGGCCAAGCGGCTGTGCGGGCAGCATGGGTGCGCCATTGGTCAGATACAGGGCAACAGCCAGCACAGGGGCCAGACCGAGCGCGAGCCAGCCCGGCCATGTCGCACTCCGCTCCCGCGCGGAAGAGGGGGCCATGTCCGCCACCAGAATACGGCGCTGGATTTCCAGCACGGCCACCGCGTGTTCCCCCGAGGCGATCAGCCCCACGGTCAGATCACGGTCGAGTTCGGCAAGCTGGGCGTCATGCAGGGCCAGCGCCGTGCTGCGTTCATCGCGGACGGAGCGGGTACGCCGCCACAGGGTCGCTGCCGCAGGGGCCAGTGCAATCAGGCTGAGCAGTGCGATGGAAAGCCAGATCATGTCCTGTCGTCCTTTCCGGTCAGCCGGGCGAGCCGGGCTTTTTCATCGTCGCTCAGGGGGCGCGGCGGGGGGGTGGCCGCATGGCGGCGATAGAAGAAAAACGCGGCCCCGCACCCTAGCAGCAGGGCCAGAGCAGGCATACTCCACAGCATGATGGTGCCGAGAGACAGGGCGGGTTTGAGGCGTATGAAATTGCCATACCGGCTGACCATCCACTGCATGATCTGCTGGTTGCTCTCGCCCTGCGCCACATGCTCGCGCACAACGCGGCGCAGGTCGCGGGCCAGACCGGCGCTGCTGTCTTCGATTGATTCATTCTGGCAGACCAGACAGCGCAACTGTGCGCCAATGGCCTCGGCCCGGGCTTCCGCGCGTGGGTCCGACAGCATTTCGGACGGATCGTCCACCGCAAGGCCATAAAGTGGCACGGCCAGAAGGCAGAATGCGGCCAGCAGTCCAGCGGCGAGGCGGCTGAAGAAGCGCCGCGCAGGCGGGGCAGAGCTGCGGGGAACGGGTTTGGTGATCATGGGGTCTTGAGCTTCGCGGCCAGCGGCAGGATGCTGCCGCGCAGGATGTCTTCTGTCAGCGGGGCCGCCGTATGCCAGCGGATCACGCCGCCCGGGCCGATTAGGAAGGTCTCCGGCACGCCGGACAGCCCCCAGTCCATACCCGTGCGGCCCTGCTGGTCGTTACCCAGCCGGGCAAAAGGGTTGCCGGAATGGCGCAGGAATGCCGCTGCATTGTCCGGCTTGTCCTTGTAGGCCACGCCCCACATCGTCAACTGGTCTTTGAAGGCCATGAGCGTGGGCATTTCCGCCACGCAGGGGATACACCATGAGGCAAAGAAATTGAGCAGCACGGGCTCTTTCAGGGCTGTCAGATCCTGTGTGCCGAAACCTTCGGAGGGCGCCAGCCCCGGCAGGCTGAAGTCCGGCACGGGCCGGTTCAGAACGGGGGCGTTAATGTCATGCGGGTTGAATGAGCCGTGCTGCATACCCGAGAGCATTTTCCAGAAAGCCGCCCCTACAGCTCCGGCCCCGACCAGAGGCAGGGCCATGAGAAGGCGGCGGCGCGTGATGGAGCCGGACGAGTTCATGATGCAATACCCTGTGTGGAAGGAGAGGTCGCCCTGCGCGGCGCGCCCACGCGCACTCGCCGGTCGGACAGGGACAGGGCGCCGCCAAACGCCATGACCAGCGCGCCCAGCCACATCCAGGGTGCCAGCGGATTGTAATGCAGGCGGAGCACATAGGTCATGTGGCCGTCCGTGCCGTGGCTATCGCCCAGCACGCCGTACAGGTCCGAGAGCAGGTTGGTATGAATGGCCACGTCCGTTGTGGTCTGGTTCTGCATGTTGAAACTGCGCTTGGAAGGGTGCAGTACCGTTACCACGTGGCCGTTGCGCCGGATTTCTATGGTAGCGACCATGGCGGTGTAGTTGGGGCCGGGTTCGCTGTGCACATCGGTAAGCGTCCATTCGTAGCCCGCAAGGCTTTGGGTGGAGCCTATCGGCACTTCCACAATCCGGTGCTGTGCCTGCGACATGCCCGCCAGCCCCAGTACGGTGATGCCAACGCCTGTATGAGCAATGGCCGTGCCGATAATGGCGCGCGGCAGGCCCCGCAGGCGGTGCAGGCTGGCGGCCACAGGGCCGCGGAAAAGCTGGATACGCGTGGCGATATCGGTTGCGCTACTGACAATGACCCACACAGCCAGCGCGGCGCAGAGAACAGGCAGCACGCCCGAGAGCTGGCGGATTGCTACCAGTGCCGCCACGACGGTCAGGCCCGCCGCCAGCCACAGGCGGTTCAGCACCGGCCAGAGCTGCGCGCGCTTCCAGGGCAGCATGGGGCCAAACCCCATGAAAATGAACAGCGGCAGGGCGAGGGGAATGGTCGTGGCGTCAAAAAACGGCTTGCCGACCGAAATCGTACGGTCGAACAGCAGCGACATGAAGGGCGGGTACATCGTGCCCGTCAGCACCACGGCGCAGAGCGAACACAGAAGAATATTGTTCAGCACCAGAGCCCCTTCGCGCGAGACGGGGGCAAACAGCCCCCCCGCCGTCAGGGAAGGCGCGCGGTAGGCGAAGAGGGCAAGAGAGCCGCCGATCACCAGCCCCAGCAGCCCGAGGATGAAAACGCCGCGTGCGGGATCGTTGGCGAAGGCATGTACGGAGTTGAGAATACCCGAGCGTACAAGGAACGTGCCTGAAAGCGAAAAGGAAAACGTGCCAATAGCCAGAAGCACGGTCCAGATTTTCAGCGCCTCGCGCTTTTCAACCACAATGGCCGAATGGATCAGGGCAGTGCCGGTCAGCCAGGGAATAAGCGAGGCATTTTCCACCGGGTCCCAGAACCAGTAACCGCCCCAGCCCAGCACGTAATAGGACCACCATGATCCCATGGCGATGCCGCAGGTCAGAAAGCACCAGGCCGCCACGGCCCATGGACGCACCCAGCGGCCCCACGCCGCATCAACCCGGCCTTCGATCAGAGCGGCGATAGCGAACGCAAACGGCACCGCAAAGCCCACATAGCCGGTGTAGAGGATAGGCGGATGAAAGGCCAGTCCGGGGTCTTGCAGCAGGGGGTTCATACCCTGTCCGTCCATGGGGGCGGGCCAGACCCGGGCAAACGGGTCCGATGTGGTCAGGCAGAATAGTTCAAAACCCGTGGCGACAAGGCCCAGAACCGCAATGACTCGTGCCCGCAGGGCGGAGGGCAGGTTACGTCCGAACGCCGCCACCGCCGCGCCGCACAGCCCCAGAATGAGCGCCCAGAGCAGGATCGAGCCTTCGTGGTTCCCCCACACGCCGGTAATCTTGTACAGGAGCGGTTTGGCAACGGCGCTGTTGGCCGCCACATTCTGAACCGAAAAATCGTCCGTGACGGCGGCATGGATCAGGCAGGCGAAAGCCGTGACCAGCCCGATCAACTGGCCTATGGCCAGTCCGGGTGCGAGCGCCATCAGGCGCGGGTCGCGCCGGTGCGCGCCAATCAGGGGGAGTATGCCCTGCACGGCGGCCAGAACGCAGGCGAGGGCAAGGGCGTAGTGTCCGAGTTCGGGGCTCAGCATGGGAAAGTTCGTCTGTCCTGCGTCTGGTCTATGGAACCGGCGACACGCGCCGGGAATGGCGTAAGGAGCAAGGGCCGGGCCTGATGCCGGTCAGGAAAAAGAGTCAGGGTGCCGATCCTGTCGGCGCCGGAGAGGCGGGCTGAGACTGGGGCTGGGCCGGGGCTGCCAGATCCTTGCGGGCGTCCTGCACGGTCATGCTGTTCCAGCTTGCCGCACTGGGCGGCGGGCCAAAGCGCGGGTCCCATTTGCCGCTTTTCTTCAGGGCTTCGGCCACTTCCTTGGGCATGTAGGTTTCGTCATGCTTGGCCAGCACTTCCGAGGCCGTGAAATCATGCGCGGAATTGGCCGTGCCGATCGCAACGACACTCTGCCCCTCGCGGAACAGGTCGGGCAGGATACCTTCGTAATGCACGCTCACGGCGGCCTGCCCGTCAGTGACATCAAAGGTCGCCACGGGGGTTTCGCCCCGGCGTTCGCGGTGGACGGAGCCTGCCACCACCATCCCGCCGAGTTTGACGGTACGATCCTTGGGAGGCGGCGAGGACGCGACCTGCGACGGAGTGACAAAAAACACGATATCGGATGAAAACGCGCGCAGAACCAGCGCTGCCGCGGTGCCAAGGCAGGCCACGCAGGCAATGACAAGCCACAGGCGGCGGGTCTTGCGGGTCATGGTGTCTGTGTATCCGTGCTGGAGGGAGCCGCTTCAGGCCGGGGAGCGGACTGGACGGGGCGCAGGCTGTTGCGCTCCAGCGTAGCCAGGCGCGCCCGTGCTGTCTTGAGCCGCCATGCGGCATTGAGCGCGAGCGTGAGGCTGAGCACAAGGGCAAGCCCGTAACTGGCCGCGATATAGGGCAGATGGGTCATGCGGCATTTCCCTGATTGCGGCGTGGTGAGGACAGCAGCGCCTGAATGCGGCTTTCCATCACAGCAGCGCGCGTACGGGCCAGCACCAGTGCGGCAAAGCCCAGCGAAATGCCCAGTGTGGACAGCCCGAGCGGCCACAGCATGGAACTGGACATGGTAGGCGCGCCAGTCAGGGTAATGCTGTCAGGTTGGTGCAGGGTATTCCACCACTGTACGCTGAATTTGATGATGGGCAGATCAACCGCTCCGGCCAGGGCGAGAATAGCCGCCGCGCGGTAGCCACGCTGCGGATCGTCAAAGGCGCGGATGAGCGTGATATGGCCGAGGTAAAGGAAGAACAGTACCAGCACGGAGGTCAGCCGGGCATCCCATACCCACCATGTGCCCCACATGGGCTTGCCCCAGAGCGAACCTGTGGCCAGACACAGTGCGGTGATGCAGGCCCCCACCGGCCCGATTTCAACCGCCGCCAGATCCGCCAGCGGGTGCCGCCATACCAGAGAGAGCACCGCACACACGGCCAGTGCTGCGTATCCGGCGGAAGCCAGCATGGCGGCGGGCACATGCACATACATGATGCGCACGGAATCTCCCTGCTGCCAGTCTGCCGGAGAGAAGAACAGCCCCCAGCCCAACCCCAGCAGGGTCAGGACGACGGCGGGCCATGTCAGCCATGGCTGCAGGCGCGCGCCCAGTTTCAGGAACCGGCCGGGATTGGCGTAGCGGTGAAAGAAACTGCCGGTGCGCGCGACAAGGGTGGGTGAGGCGCTCAAAAGGGGTCAGCTCCGTGTGTCTGGTTGCTCTGTCGGGTCGTTCTCCTTTCCATATCCGCGCGCCGGGGGAAAGGGGAGAACAAAGGAGACCGTTCAGGTTTCCTTTACAGCATTAAACGTCTCTTGACACGATACGGGTGTTCATGGGCGTTCTGCCCCAGCAACACAACAGAAGGATAATGCGATGCTGTTTGCCATCATCTGTACGGATCGCCCGGGACTTCAGGAGCTGCGGGCTGTAACCCGCGCGCAGCATCTGGCTTATCTGGAAACGTATCGGGCATCCATTCAGTTTGCAGGCCCGCAGCTTGATCCGCAGGGTAATGCCTGTGGCAGTCTGATCCTGCTTGACGTGCCTGACCGCGAAACCGCCGAAGGCTTTGCGGCAGCAGATCCGTATATGGGCGTCAATCTGTTTGAAAGCGTGATCGTGCGGTCTTTGCGCACGGTATTCAAAGACGGAAAGCTGGTGGATTAGTCATGTCTTTCTGGCTGGTCAAAAGTGAGCCGGACGCCTTTAGCTGGGATGAGCAGGTGGCCAATGGCGTGGAACCCTGGACAGGGGTGCGCAACCATCAGGCCCGCAAAAATCTGGCCGCCATGAAAACGGGCGACCGCGCGTTCTTTTACCATTCCAACGTGCAGCGCGCGATTGTGGGGGTGGTTGAGGTCGTGCGTGAAGCTTACCCGGACCCGACCGCCACAGAGGGCGCGTGGGTCTGTGTGGATGTCCGGGCCGTGGGGCCTATGCCCCGGCCAGTCAGTCTGGCGGAAATCAAGGCCGATCCGGCGCTGGCGGAACTGGCGCTTGTCAGGCAGTCACGCCTGTCTGTCTGCCCGGTTTCGGCTGAGCACTGGGCCTATCTGTGCCGAATGGGCGGCTGGGCTGACCCAGCCTGAATCTGCCCCCGGCATAATAGCCGGGGGCGTGCCATCACTTTAATGTGACAGTCTCAGCTCTGTGTGGCGATGCTCCACAACTGGGCTGAGCGGTTGCCGCTACGGCAATAAGCGAAAATCGGCCCCGGCAGTGTGTTGATCGCTTCCTGCATTTCGATAATGGCATCGGAAGAGGGAACCTGCCCGGACAGCACCGGAATAGCGATAAAGGATAGACCCGCCGCTGCTGCTGCCTCTCCAATGCTCTGGGCGGAAGGCTGGCCCGGCTCCTCCCCATCAGGGCGGTTGCAGATGATGGTTTTGAACCCTGCATCACGGATGGCAGGTACATCCTGCACGGAAATCTGGGGGGAGACGACAAAATCAGCGGTCAGTCGGCGAACGGTCATGCCTGAATATCCTGTAAAGCGAAGCCGGAAGGCGGGTGCCGTCTCAGAGACGGCAGGCCCCGCTGCCTAGCGGTGGATGAAATACATATCCTGATAGAGGTTCTGTAAAGCCGCATGGTTGGCAAGGCAGCGGCGTACCAGCATGGCCCGCAGGCTTACGGCGGCCTGCTGCATGGCGGGGGCAACGCTCTTGGGGTCAATGGCGGGGTAGTGTTCCATGCAGGCTTTCAGCGTGGGGTTGTTCATGTCCACCCCGCTGCGGAGCTTCGCTTTAAGCTCATCATAATACTGTGAAATGAAGGAATCCGAGTTCCACCGGGCAAGTGACGTGTCCACCTCGCCGTTGTGCGTATAGTACACAACGGTCAGGAAGCCGGTTTCAGGGGCCTGCCCCGGGGCCTGTACCGTCATGTGGCAGGCGCGCTGCGAATAAGGCGGAATGTTCACTGCTGGCGTAGGGGCCAGATTCGATACCGTCATGACAGGCGTCGTCCCCTCGGGGACAGCGTTGTACTGCGCGTCAGCGCCAGCGGTGGAATGGGCTTTCTGCCACGCCTGGGAAAGCAGCGGCTGGTAGGGGCCTGAAGCGCTATAGCGCTCAGGCTCGCACAGGCCCGGATCAGTGCGCGCCCGCTCCAACGCCGCGTTGTAGGCCTTGCGTTCGGGGCTGGCGCAGGCGCTCAGGGCGGTCAGCATGACCAGCAGTGGCGCGCTCCGCCGCAGGGTGCGTGCAAGCCCGCCTTTCGGGGCGGTAAAGGGGGCGGAACGGGGTGGAAGGCCAGCCATCGCTGCAACTCCTTGAAAGCACGGGGTGGGAGGTGAGAGGACTTGCGCCGGATTCTCCCTTACTGGTGTGTAAGGGCTTGCGGCGCGTGAGACAACGCTGTTTGGCCGCGCAGGCGGGTGTTGCATGGCCTGCGCTGTTTTTCGCGCGGTATGACTGATATGCTGGTTCTCACTTATTTGGCGGGGCACTTGCGGCCCGGCACGGAAGGGTGGGAAGAGCACAGATGAGCACAAAGGAAAATCAGGGCGCTGGGGCAACGGGTAATCCTCCTGGCGGTGCGCTGACCACGCTGGTGCTAAGCGGTCCGCAACTGCTTGAGCTTGAATCCGCTCTGGCTGAGGTGGAGTCGGGGCGGGGCGTGCTTGTCCGGCTGGCGGATATTATGGGCGGTGCTGTCGGACATGCCGCGCGGCTAGGTATGCGCGGTATCGGCATGGCTCCGAATTTCGAGGAAAAACTGCGCGGTCTGGCGGAAAGTGCCGTAGCGCGGGCGTTCGATGTGGCCGTGCTGGGCCTGCGCGGCACCGCCGATGTCGCAATGGAAACACCGCGCTGGCGTGTGCCCGCCATGCAGGCCGCCGTGGCCGTATCCGGGGCTGTCGGCGGGTTTGCCGGGCTTGCCGGGCTGGGGCCGGATATTGGTTTTACAACCCTGACCATTATGCGTGAGATCGCACGCATTGCGCGGGAGCAAGGGGAAGACCTGAACGACCAGGACGCCCGCCGGGCCTGTCTTGAAGTGTTTGCCCTGCGGGCGTTCCCCAACCGGCGCAATGGCGAGGAAAGTGAACTGGGCTATTTCTCGGCCCGTGCGGTGCTGCGCGGCCGCCCGGTGGTGATGCTGATTGCCGAGGTAGCCTCGCATTACGGCTTAGCGCTGGGGCAGAAACTGTCGCTCCAGCTTATGCCGGTGGCCGGTGCCCTGTGCGGCGCGTCACTCAATACGGCATTTCTTAACCATTATCGCGCGCTGGCTCATGCGCATTTCACCATTCGCAGGCTTGAGCGCGAACATGGCCCCCTGGTGCGCGATACGGCGCTGGCCATGTGCGATACGCTGAACGGACAGCCGAGGGACGAACGGCTCTAGGCCGCTCGTTGCGGCGCGTTGGGTTCAGGCCTGACCCAGCAGCGTCAAGACACTCGCCAGACCTAAAAAGGAAAAGCCCAGGATTTCCGCCACTCCAAGGTAGGGCGGGGCCAGCAGTGTGACGATGGCACATACTGCAATGCCGATCACGCAGAACAGGCGCATGGTCATAAGGAGGCTCCTTCAGGCTTTCACAGGGGATGGCATCGTCTGGCCTGCGGCAAAGGCGGCCACGTTATCCAGTGCCAACATGCACATGGCCGTGCGGGTTTCAACCGTGGCGCTGCCCGTATGCGGGGTGGTGAAAACATTGGGCAGGCCCACCAGCGCCGGGTTGGGGTCGGGCTCATGCTGGTACACGTCAAGCCCGGCTCCCGCCAGATGGCCGGAGCTCAGGGCGTCTATCAGCGCCGCCTCATCCACCAGCTTGCCCCGTGCTGCGTTGACCAGCACGGCCCCGCGCGGCAACAGCGCCAGAGTGCGCGCATCCATCAGCGGCGCGCCGGAGCTTTGGGCGGGAGCGTGCAGGGTCAGGATGTCGCAGTGCGGCAGCATGTCTTCCAGCGTGGCGTAATAGGTTGCCCCGGCTTCGAGTTCCGGCGGCAGACGGCTGCGGTTGTGGTAGAGAATATCCATGTCGAAACCGCGCGCCCGTCTGGCCACGGCCTGACCAATCCGCCCCATGCCCACAATGCCCAGCCGTTTGCCCGTAACGCGCTGGCCCAGCATGTCACTCAGCCCCAGCGGGCGGGTCCAGCCGGTTTTGACAAGGGTGAAGTATTCCGCTGCCCGGCGGCTGGCCGCCAGAATCAGCATCATGCTCAGATCGGCGTTGCAGTCGGTCAGTACGTCCGGCGTGTTGGACACGGTAATGTCGCGCGCGTGCAGGGCGGCAAGGTCCAGATGGTCAAGCCCGACGCTGACGGTTGCCACCATCTTCACGCAGTCGGGCAGGGCGGCAACATCGGCCGCGCGCAGGGGCGTAGTATGTGTGACGATCATGGCTGCGGGCTGATATTCCTGGGCCAGAGCCAGAAGGGCTTCGGTGGTCAGCGCGTTTTGTGGCGGTGGTGGTGCCGTAAACTCCGATGCGATACGCGCTTCCGCTGCGTCAAGCAGGCGGGCGGAACGGATCAGGCGTGGTGCGGTAAAGGGCATGGTGGTCTCCGGGATCAGATAGGGGAGCGAACCATGGGGGTGCCCAGCAAGGGTTCTGCCTTGTTACCATAAGGCACCTCCTGCCGATCAGTTCAAGACTGCCGGTGCGGCGTGAAAGTCGTTGCGGAATGGGCCTGGCGTTTTTGGACGCAGCCTGCGGACACGTCGGGTATTTTTAGCGTGACGCCCTTGAGCAGGGTGAGCGGTCTTGTTACGGATCGTCCGCCCCGTTGGATGTGGCGGGGGCCGAGGTCATGACGGACCAGCCCTGCACAGGGTAGATCAAGGCGGAAAGGAGCAGGCGGCCCATGTCCGCAGAACTGACGCCAGAACTGATGCTGGGGGCGTATGCCGCCGGGTATTTTCCCATGGCGGATGAGGAAGAACCCGACCGCCTGAACTGGTATGATCCAGACCCGCGCGGCATTTTGCCGCTCAATGGTTTTCACCTGCCCCGCCGGCTGCGGCGCACTGTTCTGTCCGGGCGGTTCGCGGTGAGTGTGAATACGGATTTTCCTGCCGTCATGCGCGGGTGCGCGGCCCCCGCTCCGGGGCGCGAGACAACATGGATCAATGCGCCCATCACCCGTATTTTCTGTGCCCTGCATACGATGGGGTTTGCCCACAGTGTGGAGTGCCGGCTTGAGGGTGTTCTGGTCGGTGGGTTGTATGGTGTGGCCCTTGGTGGGGCTTTTTTTGGCGAGAGCATGTTCAGTACCGCAACCGACGCCTCCAAGGTGGCGCTGGTGCATCTTGTCGCCCGGCTGCGGCTGTGCGGCTTCATTCTGCTGGACACCCAGTTCGGCACCAGCCACCTGTCCAGCTTTGGGGGAGAGGAAATTCCCGCTGCGGACTACAAGGCTATGCTGGCCCGCGCAGTGGACATGCAGCCTCGCTGGCGCGATGACCTTGATGCGGACATGATCGAGAACGAGATACGCCATCTCTGACAGGGGCCGCACAATGGGGCGGCATGGAGAGCGGGCAAGACCGGGCCACGGCACGGACAGGGGAGTAAAGCCACCATCATGAACAGGATTTTTGCGCGTGCGGCAGGGCGGAGGAAGTGCCATGACATGGGGGCGCGGAGCATGTCCCTGCTGGCGGTCATACTGGCAACGAGCGTGACGCTGCTCCGTCCAGCATCGGCGGGGCAGGAGGCAGCCGATCATCCGCCCCTGACCCCCATGCACGACGCTGCGATTACCTACCGCTTTGAACCGCGCCCTACTGAGCAGGACCTGCGTGAGAATGGCGCCTCCCACCAGCCGGTGCAGTCGCGCTATGTGCAGGTGCTGTACGCGGGCGATGGCGGGTTGCTGCGGATCAATTACCTGACGGGCGATGCCGACAGTCCGCCGCGTGGCGCCGTCATTATCAACCGGGCGGCACAGGAGGTGCTGGTCGTTCTGGATGCCGGGCGTGTTTACACAAAACTGACCGACCGCGAGAGCGTGCGCAACCCGTTCCTGCTGGATCTGTCGATGCAGTTTACCCGTGTGGGAACGGCTACCGTGGCCGGGCAGCCCTGCACACTGTGGCAGGCTTATTCCGCACAGGGCGGCGCGCGCGCCTGCGTGACGGATGATGGCTTGATTCTCAGTCAGGAAGGCGTGGACGTGGACGGACTGAACGGCAGTCTGCAGGCCGTGCGGGTCGCGTATGGCCCCGTGCCATCCAGCGCTTTCCAGCCTCCCGCGGGTTTTCAGGAAGTACACCCCCGCCACGATGACGCCGCAGATGAGGCAGGCCGAGGGCCGCTCAGCGGTGCGCCCGCCAGCCCGGAGCATGACAGCTCCGGCCAGGGGCGTGCTGGAGAACACCCATGATCATGCGGGACGCGCCAGTATGTGCCGGATTGCTCCGGCGAGCAGCACGCTTCTTTTGCGGGTCTGTGCTCGTGGTTGCGGCCACTGCCTGTGCCGGGATCAGTGGGGCAGGGATGGCATCGGCGCAGACCGTGCCGGTCGGCGGGACGGTCCTTGTGCCGGAAACTGCCACGGCTCAGCCCGCAACCCAGCCTGACGCGCCCTATGTCACCCCCGCCGTGGATACGGACATTACCTATGTGCTGACACCAGCACAGGACGGGCTGGCTCCCGCCCGCCAGCGGATGCGCTGGCAGGTGGCGGGCCTGAAGCAGCGCCTCGATCCAGAAGGCGGCAGCGTTTACATGATTAGCACATGGAAGAACCGCACCCTGAGCGTGGTGGATGAAAGCCGGGGCCGTGTCAGTACCATGCCCATGCCTGGCCAGCAGGATCTGACCCTGCCGGGACAGCATCCGGCCTCTGGTGTGTATGTGCGGGTCGGGCAGTCGGTCGTGGCGGGCGAGGCATGCCAGGTCTGGCGCACGGTCGATACGGAGGGTCATGAGAGCGACGCCTGCTATACTGCTGATGGCATTCTTCTGCAGGTGGCGCAGCAGGGCCGCATTATGGTGCGGGCTCTTAGCGTCAGTCGTGCGCCTCAGCCGGATAGTGTTTTCGAGGTTCCGGCGGGGCTTGTGGCACAGGCTCCGGCGCATCCCTGACAGGGGGTTATGGGCAGGAGCATGAAGGAGAACAGGGTATGAAAACAGGCCAGCCATTACGCCGCCGGGATGCCGCGCTGCTCCTGTCTCTCTTTCTGTTTTGCGGGGGCGCGTTGGCGGCTGAACAGGCCAGCGCCAGCGGTGGCGCGGCAGACGGGCCGGAAGTTACGGTCTGTCTTGTCGTGGCGGCGCTGTCGGACGCCCGGGCCATTGTGGTTGTGCCTTCCGGTACGGTGTTTGCAGCGCAAGGCAAGGCGCGTGGCAAAAAGGCTCATGGGGCCGCCATGACGACAGGGCAGGCACTGGTTACGACCGAAACCGTTACCCTGACAGCCACACAACCCTGTGTCGGGGCAGATGCCGCCGGGGTTGTTTCCGCGACACGGGGCTGGCGTGGGCCTGCCGCAGTCTCTGGTGGTCGGGAGCAGGTGTTCAGACCCGCAGGGCGGGTTAGCGGCAATGGTCTGGATACCCGCTGGCTTGACGATGAAACCCTGCGCGCGCTCGTGCAGGCGGGTGGTTTGTCCGCTACGGCGCACGGGCGGCTGTCACAGGATGTGCGTCTGCTGGAGAGCGCGGCCGATCAGGAAGATGCGGATCGGGAGGAGCAGGCCAGGGCGGCGGTCTCGTCTTCCATGCGGACGGAGGAAAACGGGCGCTCTGGTGTCGGGCCTCAGGGGGCCGTGGCAGACCCGGCGCTGGGCACGTTGCCGGATATGCCGGAAGGGGCCACCGCGGCAGATGATCTGCCCAGCCAGCGTCGCACACGCTGAGGGGCGGCACGGTCTTTCCATAGAGAAGACGCTGGATCGCCATGTGGTCATGGTCTGTCGCGCGTGCTAGTTTTTTCCCGGCATTTTAAAAATGATGGTGGCCCCCTGCTATGTCCGAGCTTGATATGTCTCTTCGTCGTGCCGGTGGCGCGCCTGTGCTGTGCGAGAGCCCGGAACTGGCGTCACCGCCGCCCGTCATGGGGCTGGCTCCCCTGTTCCGGGCGGCTCTGGCCCGTGAGGATATCACCGGCTTTGCTCCTGACCTGATCGCCCGCTACGAACGGAATGATGACGTATATGCCCTGCTGGATCTCGCCCTGATCCAGCAGCTCTGCTTCCAACGTGAGGAGGGGCTGGCGACACTGGGTGTGGCTCTGGCCCGCCAGCAGGTGTTCCGCGTGGCACGGGGGAAGCCGGGGGCCATCCGCCTGCTGGTGGTCAAGACACCGGGCGACTTTACCGCCAACGTGCCGTTCGAGTGTATTCTCGAACACGCGGGGATTATGATTGACGTGCTGTATGTCGGGCCGGGCCTATCCTGGCCCGCGCGCGTGCCTGATCATGACCTGTTGTTTGTCGCTATTGGCGAAGCTGATACGCATTGCGAAACACTGGCGCAGCTTGGCCGGTATCTGGAAAACTGGCCGCGCCCGGTTCTCAATCCGCCGGGCCGTATTCCCGCCCTTTCACGTGCCGAGGCATTTGAGGTGCTACGGGGCGCACCGGGGCTGTGCATGGCCACGACCTGGCGGATGGACCGTGCGGCTCTGGCAAGCGTCCAACCCGGCGAGATTACGTTTCCCATTATCCTGCGTCCGCAGGGGGCGCATGGGGGCATCAATCTGAGCAAAATTGAAAATACCGCCGATATCGCCGCCTATCTGGAAAAGGTGGAGGGGAATGATTTCTTCGCCGCCAATTTTATCAACTATGCTTCGCCAGACGGGCTGTTTCGTAAATACCGGGTGGTGCTGATCGACGGAAAGCCCTTCCTGGCCCATATGGGGATTTCGCAGCACTGGATGGTGCATTATCCGTATCCGGAAATGAAGGAATATCCGGAGCGCCGTGCCGAGGAAGCTGCCGCCATGGCCGGGTTTGACGAAGGGTTCGCCAGTCGGCACGCGGCGGCTCTCGCCGCGATCCATGAGCGTTTCGGGTTGGATTACGTGGGCTTTGATTGCGCCGAAACCCAGCAGGGTGAATTGCTGGTGTTTGAACTGTCCAATGCGCTGGTCATCCACGATGCGGACGACACGGCGCTGTTCCCCTATAAAAGCCCGCAGATGCGCAGGATTTTCGCGGCATTCTGCGACATGCTCACCCGTAGGGCCAGATCGGCGGCGCGCTAGGCATCATCCGATCACTTCGGTTCATACCGGCTGACGGCAAAGCTGGCGATGGTCTGGCTGTAACAGACATCGCCAGTTGCGCCGTGCAGCGGATATTTATTTACGCCCGAAATTATTTACCAATAATAAAAAGTAAACTCGGATGTGAATAAATATACACTATCACCCCGGGAGAAAAACTCCCGGGGTGAAGGTATCTTATTTGCCTTCGCCATCAGGCAGAGTGTAGGCGATGATCTCATCGCTCACATCCGGCGAGTGACTCATGCCGCCAGCCGAAATCACGACATATTCCTTGCCGTTTTTCGGAGAACGGAACACGAGCGGAGCCGCCGGAGCGCCAGCCGGGAGGCGGGCTTTCCAGAGCTCATCACCCGTCAGGGAGTTCAGCGCACGCAGGTAGTAATCCTGCGTTCCGGCAAAGAACACGATACCGGACGCCGTGGAGGTCGGGCCGCCGAGGGTCGGCAGACCAAGCGGGACATCCATATGGGTTTTCACGCCCATCGGTCCCGTATCCTTCACCGTTCCGAGCGGAACCTGCCACAGCAGCTTCTTCGTATGCAGATCAATGGCGCTCATCGTGCCGAACGGAGGCGTGTTGCACGGAACCGACAGCGGAGACTGAAGGACATCGATGCGGACACCACGATACGGACCGGCCACCTGCGGGCGCAGCGTGCCCATGAAGCCCGGAACCTCATCCATGGAAATCTTGTAGTGAGATGCGTTTTTCTCGTTTACGAGCATCATGCGCAGCGGCACACGCATGTCGTTGACGAACATCAGACCACGCGATTCATCAATGGAGATGCCACCCCAGTTCATACCGCCGAGAAGGCTCGGATATTCAATGTAGGGCTTCTCGCCGGGCGGGGTGAACGGACCTTCATAGACCGAGTTACGGAACATGATACGGCAGTAGAGCTGATCGAATGTGCTCACGCCCCACATGGAACTTTCCGAAAGCGGCTGATTGCCGATGCCGGGCATTCCAACAGAGAACGGCTGCGTGGACGCCAGATGCTCGCCCTGCGCCTGGTTGCGCGTGGATACGGATTTCTCAACCACATCCGTGACCGGCGTGCCGGTGCGACGATCCACAACGAAGATATTCCCCGTCTTGGTCGTCTGGATCAGCGCCGGGATTTTCTCGCCCTTTGCATTCGTCACATCATACAGCACCGGCTGTGACGGAAGATCGTAGTCCCATACGTCATGATGAACGGTCTGGAACACCCACTTTGTCTGACCCGTGGATGCGTCCACAGCCACGATTGCCGCGCTGAATTTCTCCTTCGCGGCATCGCGGTCGCCACCCCAGTAATCCGGCGGACCCGCGCCCGTCGGCAGGTAGACGAGGTTCAGATCGCGGTCATAGGTCGGGATCGTCCAGACATTCGGAGTTTCCAGCGTGTAGGTTTTCGAAGGGTCCGCAGCGTTCGCATTCTCGGGATCACCCACATCCCACGCCCAGGTCTGGGCGCCGGTCCGCACATCGAATGCACGCACAACCCCGGACGGCTCACCATGGACAATGTCACGCACCCAGCCGCCAATGACTGTCGTGTGGCCCATAACAACAGGAATACCTGTCGGGTGATAGCGCTTGCCTCCCTCGACCGGCCCCATGCGGGGTTTCAGATCGACAATACCGTTGTCACCAAATTTCGGGCACAGCTTCCCTGTATGCGCGTCCAGTGCGAGCAGGCGGGCATCGACCGTATTGACGAGGATGCTCTGACGGCACGGTTCATCCGGCCCGACAGATTTTTCCTCGGCCGTCAGGGTCGTGTCCTGATCCATGTCGTAATACCCGACACCACGGCACGTCACGTGCTCGGCCGTATGGGCGTGCGGGTCGAATTTCCACAGCGCCTTACCCGTATCGCCCTCAATGGCGGTAATGAGGTTTTCCGGCGTGCAGGAATACAGAACATTCCCGATCTGCTGAGGTGTGTTCTCGTCCACACCCGTGCCCGCGCCCGTCAGGCGACGTCCGGTGTGATAGACCCAGGCCACTTTCAGGTGGTTGACATTCTCAGGCGTGATGGATGTGTACGGCACATAGCGCGTGCCATGCTCATTCCGCGCGAAATAGGCCCAGTTCTCTGGAACGTCCCCTGGAGCAACAGCATCTGGCGCGCGCGTGGCGACATCGCTGCTGTTGCGGATTGCGCCATGCGGCGTGAAGGCCTCGAACAGGGCGATCAGCAGCACCACGGTCAGACCGGCGCCGCCTGCTATACTCGCCTTTTTCGCGGTCGCGTTCAGGTCCGGCAGTGTGGCGGCGCCCCACAGACCAAGAGCACAGAGAATCGCAGGGACCGTCAGACGGGGCAGGAGCGCCCAGTATCCGAACTCAGGCGTATCCGCGAGCGCCCAGATCACAGTGGCCAGAAACACGCCGGCTGTAACCGGCAGCGCCACGCGATTGCGCAGAAAGAGAAGGGCGGCGACAACAGTATAGGCAATTCCCGCCGCAAAGTAGTAAAATGACCCTCCGAGCAAAACGAGGCGAAAGCCTCCTGCAAGAAGAGCAAGTCCCGCCAAAAGACTGACGAGTGCAAAGAAAATTCGACCACCAGTGCGTAAAGTCGCTCCGGCTTTTTCTGAAATACTTGTACTCACACTATAGGACTCCACAGCATAACTTGTCCGGCGCTATCTCAGCCGGGAACAGTGCCGGCCTGAATAGCAGGACGCGTCATACTGCATCCATCACATATGAGTTATATCTACCAAAATCATTTGATATATATTTTATATATGCGTAGCGTACATTTTACGTATGCCTTGGGCTCGGCAAGGCTGCCCGCCGCATGAAGGTCAGAACATGCGGCGGAACAGGCCGGGCAACAGCATGGAATAGGGGTTGAAGCTCAGGCTCGGGTCGTTCAGCTTTCCCGCTATGCCGAAGGTTACGGCCAGCAGCCCGCCATTTTTTTCGGGGCTGAACAGCTTGCCAATGCCCGGCAGCTTGCCCGGCATCGTGTTGACGGCGAAAATCGGCACTACGGTGCCATGCAGGTTGATACTGTTGTGATCAAGGTCAACCGTGCCTTCAAGCGTTGCGCCAAGCGCGGTGTTGCCCGTGCTGCCGTCCCGTATGGTCAGCACGCCGTCCTGAAACGTGACGGGCATACTCATGCGGTTGATCTGGAAATTCGCCGTATCCTGTGTGGCCAGCCATCCATAAAGCGAGATGTTGCGTGCGACCCGCAGGGCTGTCGGCGCCTTGGTCAGCGTAAAGGGCGTGACATCAATCTGGCCTGAAAATGGCGCGCTGGGGTGGCTGTCGTCAAACGTGCCGTTCAGCGTTGCATGGCCACCCTTGACGTCGGGCAGGATGTCGAACGCTGCCATGAAGGCTCCCATGTCGGGAATACTGACATAGAGCACGCGCTTTTTGGCCTGAGGGGTCAGCTTCATGGTGACGGGGGTCGGCCCCTGCATGGCAAAACGCATGGCTTCGAGCCTGCGGCCATTATCCTCAAAATAGGCATCGACATCGCGCAGGGGGGCGCGCGTTGTGGAATACCACAGCGTGCGGGCTTTCAGGTCTATGGCCCAGGCCCGTCCGGGGCTGCCATGCAGGCGTCCTGTCGCGGCCTCAGGTACATGGTAGCCGCCCGCCTTTTCAGCGGGCGACTGTTTTTTCGCCTCAGTCGGGTCTCCGCTGACAAGGGGAGAAAGGTCGAGGGTATCGGCATTAACGCCCACATGGATCATGGGGTCTTGCGGGCCGGGCAGGGAAAGCCGTGCCCGCCCGCTGGAGCGGGCGATTTTGAAGGCCGACACTACCAGTTCAGGCGGTTGGCGCGGACGGATCACGGCCTGACCTTTCAGGTCGAGGTCGGGGCCGGTCGCTACAATCCGATCCACACCGGTAATCCTGCCCGCCTGAAGGGACAGGTCGGCTACGACCTTTGCGGGCCGTCCGGCCTCCTTGTGCCAGAGCGGAATGCGCACGCGCGCCTGTTTCATGTCCAGAGCGACATTGACGGTGCCATGCTTGTTGCCGGTCTGCTTATAGGAGACATCCAGATCAGCACTGCCGGAGAAATGATCCGCCGGGTCGTATCCGGCGGCCGTAACGGTTGCAGGGGTCAGCCGCGAGGTTAGATGTGCGCTTTCCAGCAGGTCGCTGGGGCCTACGTGCCGGAAATCTGTAAAGAAGGACAGAGCGGAAGGCAGTCCGCCTACGATGCCTTCGCCCGACAGGGTCATGCCATCCGCCGTGGCGTCCAATCCGAAACGCCCCTGCGTGATGGAGCGCCCGGCCACGGCGTTGCCAAGGGAGACAGCGTTCAGGTCGGCATGGGCGGAAATGGCCATGTCATCAATGGTGACCTTATCAACCAGTGGCAGGGTCAGGCCCAGATCAATTACGGCCGCGCCGCGCGGGTTGGTAATATCCATGGGGTGGGCTGAGAGCAGGTGCAGACGTGGCTCGGCCAGCAGGGCCAGAACATCTTCCAGCCTGCCTTCCAGTCGGGAACGGATGATGCCGGTCTGGATGGGCTCGCTCAGCCCGCTAATGACCATGCTGCCCGGCCCGGCCTTGATCCGGCCTGTACCGTCAAGCCCGACATGTTTGTCCTTTCTGTCCACAAGCTGGTAGCCGCCATCAAAACTGATGGTCAGGCTTTTCAGGTCATGGATTTCAAGCCGGGCGTTCATGGCGTGCAGGGGGGAGATGGGGCGTAGCCAGTGCACTTCCAGCCCCGTGGCGTCCAGGCTGCCATCAAGGCCCGTCACATCCAGACTGTCCCAGCCCGCATCACCCCGGAGGATCAGGCTGGTTTTCAGATTGGTGGCGGTGCCTTCGGGAATATTGGCGGTCACCCATTTCTTTCCCCCCGGCGCGGCCTGTGTGGGCCAGTATTGAGACAGATCGGCAAACGTCACGCGGGGAATGTTGCTATCCACCTGCCCGGTAATCTGCTGCGGATTGCTCAGGTCTGACATGGCCAGCCAACCGCTGGCATGGGCTTCCAGCGCGCGGGCAGCGTCCTGCGGGGCTTCCGGGTTGTTCAGAAACAGGCTGGCATCGCGCAGCGTCAGGCGAGCCGGTCTTTCATGAGGGAATGGCGGTGTGCCCGACGATCCGCGCGGTGTTGCGGGGGGGGCTTGCAGTGCCAGCCCGATATCCAGCGTGCCATGGTCCAGCACGAACGGGGAGCCTGCCAGCATGGCATGGCCCGCCCCCAAAGTGGCCAGAATATCGAGCGCATCGGGTGCCAGCCAGCCGGAACCGCCGGACGCAAGGCGCAGACGGGCGTTCAGGGTCAGGGGGACATCAAGGGCGCTCAGCGTCGGGTCCGGCGTGGCGGACAGGGTTGGCGCGAGCGTGGCAGGGTTGAGGCCCTCAAGCCGGGCCTGCCAGTTTATGGCCCCGGTGCCTGAACCGGATTTACCAAGGGGCTCGCTGTGGGCATCGAATGTCAGGCGGGTGGGCGGAGCATGGCTACCGTCCTTGGTGTCTGTCGCCGCCAGACTGAATGCCAGCGCGCCGGTCAGGCCGGTCTCATGTCCCACGCGCGGCGTCTTCAGGTCGAGATGCAGGGAGGAGAGCGTCCACAGTGTGCCGGTTTGCATATCGTTCAGGCTGATGGCGAGGTCGTCCACCCGCACATGGCCGGGCATGGCCATCAGGACAGCCGCCAGACCGTCCTGTTCACCGCCGGTTGTGGGCAGGGCAATATCCAGCCCGACGCCTTCATTCTGCGTGCGACGGAGCGATAGCCCCCCCCCTTTCAGACTGAGCGTACGAAGGTCGAGATCGCTATGCACAAGGGCGAACGGATCAAGCGTTGCCTCCATTGTGTTGACATGGGCGACCTCACGGCCGTCGGCTGCAAGCAGGCGGTTGCCGCGCAGGCTCAGTGTAATCGGAGTAGTGCTGCCCTGTGTGAAAACCGGCCAGAAAAGAACGGCGCTCTTTACATCCAGCCGGAGGGCGGGTTTGTGGCTCTGCGGATCACGAATGAGTGTAATGGGCAGAAAGTGCCGCGCCAGCGGGGCGACGTCGAGCGGTGCGAACGCAACCCGCGCCAGAATAGCCGCCGCGCACACAGGGGGCAGCAGCAGGCAGCAGCAGGCCACGGCCACAACCCGGCGCAAGGTTTTGGAGCGTTTTGGAGCGGCTGTCTCTTGACCGGGGGTAATCAACACAGCAAGCCTTTACGGGTTACGGTACGGGTAGGGTTTATAGCAGGCCTTTTCATGACACAGGCAAAACAGTTCCTTTTTCGCGATGTGAGGCTGCCGCGTGCACAGAGCCTGCGGACATGGCCAGGCGCGGACTGGCCACGCCCTGCCAGCCCCGCGGCGGCGCAGGCCTTTGCTGAGGACATGCTTGCCCTCGCCACACAGGCCGGTCTGCCGGTGCACAGCCTGGAGCAGCCGGGCGCCGTGGCATTGCTGGCCTGTCTGGGTGGGAACAGCCCATACCTGTCCGACCTCGCGCGCGAGGACGTGGGGGCGTTCATCGCCCTGCTGGAACAGGGGCCGGAACGCTGTGCGGAAGAGGCCTTTGCCGCTTGCGAGATGTTTGACACCACATTGGGGCGGGAAAATGTCGCGGCGTTTTTGCGAAAGATCAAGAAACGTGTGGCGTTTCTGTGTGCTGTGGCCGATCTGGGCGGGTTCTGGCCGCTTGAGGATGTAACCGCCACCTTGAGCCGCCTTGCGGAGACCACGCTTGATCTGGCAGTCAGGCATCTGCTGTGGAGCGCACATCAGGCCGGACAGATCGAACTGCCTCATCCCGAGCGGCCTACACAGGGCTGCGGGCTGGTGGTGCTGGCCATGGGCAAGCTCGGCGCGCGGGAACTCAATTTCTCATCCGACATCGACCTTGTGGTCCTTTATGATCCCGCAGTGTACAGCCAGCCCGACACGGCAAGGCGTGTCTTTGTCCGTATGACTAGCGATCTTGTCAGCCTGATGGAAGCGCGCGATGCGAATGGCTACGTTTTCCGTACAGACCTGCGGCTGAGGCCTGACCCTTCTTCCACCCCACCAGCGGTTACGGTGCAGGCGGCTATTCTGTATTACGAAAGCCTGGGCCAGACATGGGAACGGGCCGCCATGATCAAGGCCCGCCCCGTTGCGGGCGACATGACGGCGGGGCGGCGGTTCATGGCGGCCATTCGGCCTTTTATCTGGCGGCGACACCTCGATTTCACACTGATTGACGATATCCATGACATGAAGGCGCGTATCGACCGGTACCGCAAGGCAGGGCGGACGGATCTGGCCCAGTTGCCTGATGCGGTTCTGGCGGACCCTGCCGCCAGCCGTGCATGGCTGCTGGGCCATAACGTCAAGCTCGGGCAGGGCGGTATCCGCGAGATTGAGTTTATCGTGCAGGCCATTCAGCTTGTCTGGGGCGGGCGCGAACCCGGCCTGCGCGAGCGCACGACCTTCGGCGCGCTGAAAAAGCTGGTAGGCTCGGGCAGGCTCCCGCGTGAGGAGGCTGAAATCCTCGCCCGTACCTACCGCTTTCTGCGTGATGCGGAACACCGGCTACAGATGCGCGCGGACCAGCAGACCCATAGCCTGCCCGACACGGAAGAAGGTTTCGAGGCGTTTGCCGTGTTCATGAACTACCCGGATGGCGAGGCGCTGGCGCTGGACATGCTGCCGCGTATGCGTGAGGCGCGCCGGATTTTCGAACGGCATTTCGTGATCCAGCCCCCCGAACAGGGTGGCGAGGCCGGAAGCGTTCTGGTACCCGGGCCCGACGAAGGAGGGGCCGAAGGCAGTCAGATGGCTGAACTTCTGGCTCGGCATGGTTTTCCTGAATCCGAAATTGCCGAGGCTTCTCAGGTGCTGGCGCGCTGGAGTGGTAGCGGCCTGCGGGCCTTGCGGTCTGAGCGGGCACACGCGCTTCTGCGCGCGCAGCTTTCGTCCTTTCTGGCCAGTTTTGGCAAGCGTAGCAGCCCGCTCGCCTGTCTGCGGCGTTTCGATGCCCTGCTGGCCCGCCAGCACGCGGGCGTACAGTTGCTCAGCCTGTTCGAGCGCAATCCCGAACTGATTGACCGGATCGCCAGTATTTTCGACGCCTCGGCCTTTCTGGCTGACCATCTGGCCGATACGCCCTCAGCGCTGGAAGGTCTGCTGGATTCAGACCCTGAGGAAAATCGTGGTGTGGTGGACAGGCTTTTGCATCTGGCGGAAGAGGCCGAGGATGTGGAGGGCCTGTTGTCTGTCCTGCGGCCTCTGCTCCGAGGCGAGGAGTTCCGTCTGTCCGTAGCCCTGCTGGAAGGGCGGCTGAGCGAGGATGCAGCGGAACATGCACGCACCCTGCTTGCCGATACGATCATGATCGTGCTGCGTAAGGCGGTGGAGCGCGACCATATCCGGCGCTACGGGCGTGTGCCCGGCGGAGGGATGGCGGTGGTGGCGCTGGGCAAGGCCGGGTCGCGCGAGATGATGCCCGGCTCCGATCTTGATCTGCTGATGGTCTATAGCCATCCGCCCGACAGTCAGACCAGTGTTGTGCCGGCACGAGGGCAAGGCAGGGCGCGTTCTCTGGCTGTGGGGGCGTATTACACGCGGCTGGCGCATACTTTCATTGCGGCACTGACAGCGCCCGGCCCAGAAGGTCCGCTTTATGCGGTGGACATGCGGTTGCGGCCCTCAGGTGCTGCGGGGCCGGTCGCGGTCTCGCGCGATGCATTCCTGCGCTATCACGCCGAAACGGCCTGGACATGGGAGAGTATGGCCCTGACGCGCGCGCGCGTTGTTTCGGCTCCTGTTGCGCTGGCGCGAGTGCTGCGGGCCGATCTGGCCCGTATTCTCGATGGGTCTATCCGGTTGGAACGGGTGGCGCGCGCCACATTGCTGGCAGATGCTAACGCTATGCGCGCCCGTCTGGCACGGGAACTGCCGCCAACATCGGTCTGGGATGTCAAACGCAGGGCTGGTGGGTTGATGGAAGTGGAGTTCATTGCCCAGATTTTGCAGCTCTGCGCGGGCCGCGCGGCGGCACGGAGCACGGAAACACGGCTGGCGCTTGGCCGTCTGGTGCGGGTGGGGGAACTAACAGAGCAGGATGGCGCAGTGCTGATCGAGGCAGAAAGCTTCTGGCGGCGCTTGCAGGCTCTGCTGCGCCTGCTGTGCGGGCCTGTTCCGCCTCAGAATCTGGAAGAGGATCTTGCCCCCACAGCGCTCGATGTATTGCTCAGGGGCATGAGCGTGTCGGATCTCGCCGCCCTGATCGAACAGGCCAATACGTTAGCCTATGCGGTGGAGCAGTGCTTTGCGCGGCTGGTCGGCCCGCTTGACCCTGCATGAATGTGCTGGGCCTGGCTATGTCAAAACGGAAAATTACAACACGGGAGAGCTGGTAATGAACACGAAGGCAACAGGAGCAGGCCCCGGTGTGGGTGATCTGGCGCCCGCTTTCAGCATGGAGGCCAGCGGCGGCCGCACGGTCTCTCTGGCAGAGATGAAGGGCAAGCCCTTTGTCCTGTATTTCTATCCCAAGGCAGATACGCCCGGCTGCACCAAGGAAGCGTGTGGCTTCAATGAAGCACTCGCGGCTTTTGGCGCTGCCGGCATGACGGTTATTGGCGTCTCGCGTGATCCGGTTAAAAAGCTGGATGCCTTTGCCGCGAAATACGGTCTGAGTTTTCCTCTGGCCTCTGATGCCGACGGCAGCGTAACCGAGGCATATGGCGTGTGGGTAGAAAAGACGCTTTACGGCAAAACCCATATGGGGATCGAGCGCAGCACCTATCTGATTGACGCACAGGGCAAGGTCGCGGCCGTGTGGCGCAAGGTGAAGGTGGATGGCCACGTGGATGCGGTCATGGAAAAAGCCCGCAGTCTGTGAACCCCAAAGGAAAGCCCCACGTTCAGGCCCCGTGGAAACGGGGAGAACGCGGGGCCTTGCAAGCTGTCTAGGCGGTCGTGGGCTTTACCACGGAGCGTAATAGCCACCCTGCGGGTAATAGTAATACGCGGGCGGTGGCGGGGCGACCGGTACCGCCGGCACAACGTACATGGGCCGGGGCGGAGGGGGCGGCGGAGGCGGAACGGCATAGACAGGCCCGCCACCAAAGGCGGCCCCCGCAAGGGCACCCACTGCCAGCCCGCCGATCAGCGCGCCTGCGATGGCACCACCATCGCCGTGATGGCGATAAGGGTCGCCGCCCCAGCCTCTATGGTCGTGCCAGCCGGGGCCGCCGCCCCAGCCCCCGTGCTCGCCCGGATGGGCTTGTGCTGCGGAAAGCGTGACGGCGCCAAGTCCCGCAACAAGGGGCAGCACCCTTAGAATCTGTTTAAAACGGCGCATCTGATTTTCTCTCCCCGGAGCAGTGCGGGACCGCTCCATCGTTCCTGTCATGCAGACTAGTATGAGCGCGCGTGTGGCAAATTCAGGGCTTATCAAAGGTCTTTTGTAGCCTGCTCGCCCGGCTGCGACATAGCCACCATTTCGGCGGTAATGCGGTCGGTGGTTTTTAGGCGCAGGACGGTCAGCAGCGTGACGGCGGCAGCGGCTGAAACGTAATAGGCAAACCAGTTTTCATGTCCGGCCTGCTTGCACCACAGGGCGATGTATTCCGTGGTGCCGCCGAAAATGGAGACTGTCAGCGCATAGGGCAGCGCGACGCCCAGCGCGCGGATGCGGGTAGGAAAAAGCTCCGCTTTGACAATGGCGTTGATGGACGTATAGCCCGAGGCCACGAGCAGCCCTGAGACGATCAGGCCAAACGCCATCCATGCGGAGGTGGCGTGCGAAAGCGCGCCCAGCAGCGGCACTGTGCCAAACGTGGCGCCAAAACCAAAGAACAGCAGCAGTGGTTTGCGGCCGAGCCTGTCTGACAGCGCGCCGAGCAGTGGCTGCATGGCGGCAAAGACAGTCAGGCTCAGCGCGGAGATGAGCGTGGCGCTCTCTTTTGAAAAACCAAGCGTGTTGGCAAGGTATTTCTGCATGTAGATGGTGTAGGTGTAAAAAGCCACGGTGCCGCCCAGCGTCAGCCCGCAAACGGTGGCAACTGCGCGCCAGTGTTGCAGCAGCACGCGCACGCCGCCCTTGTTGTCCCTGGAGCGGGCTTTTTCAAAGCTTTCACTTTCGTTCATCTGCCGTCGCAGCCAGAAGACCAGCAGCGCCCCGGCCGCCCCGACAAGAAAGGGAATACGCCAGCCCCAGCTTTCGATCTGGGCAGGTGTCAGCAGCACGTATTGCATGAACAGCAGCAGCACCAGAGCCAGCAGTTGTCCCATGATCAGCGTCACATAAAGGATGCCCGACCAGAACCCGCGATGTTCCGGGCTGGCCACTTCCGCCAGATAGGTGGCCGATGCCCCGTATTCTCCCCCGAGGCTAAGCCCTTGTGCGAGACGCGCGCAGACCAGAATGGTGGGGGAAAGCAGGCCGATCTGCGCGTAGGTCGGGCATATGGCAATGGCGAGCGAGCCGAGGCACATGGCCAGCACGGAAATGGTAAGCGCGCTGCGTCGGCCATACCGGTCCGCTGCCATGCCCAGAATCCAGCCTCCAACAGGCCGCATGAAAAAGCCAACCGCGAAAACAGCCGCCGCGTTGAGCAGCTCGGCTGTGGCGTTGCCACGCGGGAAAAAGGCATGGGCGAAATAGATGGTAAAAGAAGAATAAACATACCAGTCGAAATATTCGAGCAGATTACCCGCTGATCCCGCCAGTATGCCACGAAGACGCTGTGCCGTGTTCAAGGGGAGTTCCTCCGGTGTCTGGCGTGCCGCTGCTTATGGTGCGCGGTTCTGTTGTTGGTAACGAACGCGCCATATCATTCGCGGTATGATCACGCCATCACGAAACGGTGTGCCCGATGTGACGCCAAGGTGCGCCAGGCCCTTGCTCCCGGCTCGAACATACGACAAAACAACGGCATGAGTTCCATAATTGTTCTTGTGTGTGTGGTGTGCGGCGCGCTGGTTGTGGGGGGTGTGCTGGGCTGGCTGGCCGGGCGCGGCCGCCAGAGCGGCGCTGATGGTGATCTGCTGGCCCGTCTGTATGTCATGGTCGAACGTGAGGCTGCCATGATCCGCGCGGAAACCGCGGGCTTGCGGAGCGGTCTGGCGGAGGCGGAGCGCGGTATGGGGGAGAGAACAGAGCGTATGCGCGCAGCGCTGGCCGAGCAGCTTGGCACCTTGTCTGGCAGCATGGGGCGCGAGCAGGCCGAGGCGCGCGCGGCGCAGGCGCAGGCGCTACAGGCCATGGCGGAAACATCGGCCCAGCAGCTTGCCGCGATCCGGCAGGCGGTGACAGAGCAGCTCCACAGTGCGGTGGAGAAGCAGATGCAGACCTCTTTCCAGCGCGTGCTGGAGCAGCTTGCCGCCATGCAGAAAGCTATGGGCGAAGTGCGCGCCATGACGGCGCAGCTCAGCGACATCAAGCGTCTGTTCAGCAATGTCAAAACCCGTGGCGGCTGGGGTGAGGCGCAACTGCGCGCCATTCTGGACGATGTGCTGCCGCCGGGCGCGTATGAAAGCAATGTCAGGATTGGCAGCGGCGCGGATGTGGTCGAATTCGCGCTCAGGATGCCCGTGCGCTCGGCTGCCCCACCGCTGTTGCCACTGGACAGCAAGTTTCCGACCGAGGCGTATGAGAGGCTGCTGAACGCGGCGGAGGTCGGGGATGCCGTGGCGGAAAAGGCCGCGCGCAAGTCTCTGGAGGCCACGGTTAGGCTGGAAGCCCGTAAGATTGCGACAAAATATATAGTTCCTCCGAGAACCGTCGAGTTCGCTGTGCTTTATTTGCCTACAGACGGACTGTACACGGAGGTGGCCCGTATTCCGGGGCTGATGGATGAGGTGGGGCGGCAGTATCGTGTCATGATCATGGGGCCAGCCCTTATGCCCGCGATGTTACGTACTATTCATCTGGGGTACGTTACACTGGCCCTTGAAGAACGGACCGAGAGCATTGCCCGGCTTTTGGGTGCTACACGTCAGGAGATGCTGCGGATGGACGGCGTGCTGGAAAAACTGGCCAAGAACGCTCAGGCCATGTCCTTCTCCATCGAGGAGGCGCGCAGGCGGACGCGGGCAGTGGGTAAACGGCTGAAGGATCTCGAAATTTCCCCCGAGGATAAGGAAGGGGGCCTGGATGAAGAGTCTGAAACCGATTTTACTGGCATGGCGCAGGATGGGGCTGCATCACGATTGGGATGAGCAGGGATATGGACATGACGAAAGAGGACGCCGCATTTCTTCCGCATGAGGATGATGTCCGTGACGAAGGGCTGCCTGACAACGGGATCTCTGCCGAGAGCCCGCATGAAGACAGGATGGTGCTTCTCGTTGAAGACGACACGACCATAGCCGAGGAAATAACGGCGGAGCTGTGGGTACGTGGCTTTCGGGTGCGGTGCGAGGCCACGGGAGATGCCGGGCTGGAGGCCGCCCTGCTGGGCGAGGCCGATGTCATGGTGGTGGACAGGCTGCTGCCCGGAACCGACGGCCTGTCCGTGATCGAGACCATGCGCCAGCAGGGCGTGCGTACGCCGGTTCTGGTGCTGTCGGCGCTGTCGGCGGTGGATGACCGTGTGTCCGGCCTGAAGGCGGGAGGGGATGACTACCTGACCAAGCCTTTCGCCATGGAGGAACTCGTAGCCCGGCTGGAAGCCCTGCTGCGGAGGCCGGATGATGTGCGCGCCACGCGCCTGCGCACAGGGCCGCTGGAAATGGATTTGATCGAACGTCGCGTCTGGCGTGATGGCCGCGAGATCGAACTGCTCCCGCGAGAGTTTCGGCTGCTGGAATATCTGATGCGCCGTCCCGGTCAGGTGCTCACGCGCTCCATGCTGCTGGAGGATGTCTGGCAGTACCGTTTCATTCCCCGCACCAATCTGGTGGATGTGCATATCGGCAAGCTGCGGCGCAAGATTGATGCGCCCGGAGAAGAGCCGCTAATTCAGAGCATTCGCGGTACGGGGTTCCAACTGCGTGTTCCTGACTGAGCTTTTCCGCACCGCTGCCTTTCGCATTACGCTTATGGCGCTGGCCGCCATGGCGGGTGTCATGGTCATGCAGTTCGGGCTTGTCTATGCCCAGATGGAGGCGGTGGAATCCCGCCGCTCCACGGAACTGCTTGAAGGCGAGGCGGAGCTGCTGGCCCAGATGTCGCCCGAACATCTGGAATATGTCATCCGGCGGCGCGCGACAGGGGATCTGCGGCTGATCATCAACAGTGCGGGGCTGTTTGACGCGGGCCATGCGCTCATAGCAGGAGATCTGCATAGCTGGCCGCACGGCCTGAAGGCCGACGGTAAGCCGCACAATATCGAAATCTACCCCGAGGAAGGGGCTCCCTATCCCCTGCGCCTGCTGGCGGTTTCTCTGCCCAATGGCACCATTCTGGTGCTGGGGCGGAGCTTCCATCTGCTGGCTGAGCAGAAGCTCATGCTCCGGCACGCCATGTTGGTCGCGGCGGTGCCGACATTCCTGTTTGCGCTGTTTCTGGGTATTGTCCTGAGTCACCGTGCGCTTTCGCGTGTGAAGGAAATGCACGAGGCCATAGACCGGATTATGGCCGGGGATATTCACGAGCGTCTACCCGCCGCGCGTGAGCGGGACGATCTGGAGCGTTTGGCTGGCAGCGTAAACCGTATGCTCGACCGGCTTGAGCGGCTGATGGACGGTATGCGCGAGGTTGGCAATGACATTGCGCATGATCTGCGCACCCCGCTCTCGCGCGTGCGTGCGCGGCTTGAGCGCGCGCTTTCCGCCGGGCTTGGGCCGGCCGAGCTTGAAGCTGCCATGGGTCGCGCCGTGGATGATCTGGACCAGTGTCTGGGGATCATCACGGCCCTTCTGCGGATTGCAGAGCTTGAAAACAGCCGGCGCAAGGCGGGCTTCGGGCAGGTGGCGCTACGTGACCTCGTCGCCGATGTGTCTGACCTGTACGAACCCATAGCGGAAATGGAAAACAAGCGCCTGCTGGTGTTCAAGCCGCTTCCCCCCGTGCAGGTGTTCGGAGACAGGCATCTGCTGATCGAACTGCTGGCTAATCTGGTGGATAACGGCATTAAGTTCACGCCTGAAGGCGGCAGCATCATGCTGGGCGTGGCGGAGCAGGGCGGCAGGGCGGAACTGAGTGTGACCGATACGGGTGCCGGGATCGCTCCAGAAGAACGGCAGGCCGTGCTTTCGCGCTTCTATCGTTCGGACAAGAGTCGCCACGTGCCGGGAAGCGGACTGGGTCTCAGCCTCGTCTGTGCCATCGCGCATCTGCATGAGGCGGAAGTGCATGTGGAAAGCGGACCCGATGGGCGCGGGACATGCTTTCGCATCTGTTTTCCGCTCATGCGGGAACGGCCGGAGGGGGTGGCCCCTTGACAGAGGGCGCATCCACCGGTAAGCGCGCCTTTCCTGATCGGAACGCGGGAGGTTCCGCCGGGCGTTGCAACGCTGGGTGGAATCGCATGAACCGCGGTCCGGGTACAATAGAGAGGAGTCCCGGATATGGCCAAAAAAGTTGTTGGCTACATCAAGCTTCAGATTCCCGCTGGTAAAGCCAACCCTTCTCCGCCGGTTGGTCCGGCACTGGGTCAGCGCGGTCTGAATATCATGGAATTCTGCAAGGCGTTCAACGCCAAGACCCAGGGCCTCGAGCCGGGTATGCCGATTCCTGTCGTGATCACCGCTTACGCGGATCGCACATTCAGCTTCATCACCAAAACCCCGCCGAACACGTACTTCTTGCTGAAGGCCGCCAAGATTTCCAAGGGCAGCCCCACGGTTGGCAAGAGCGCGTCCGTTGGTAAGGTGACGATGGCGCAGCTGCGTGAAATCGCTGAGCAGAAGCAGCAGGACATGAACGCGAACGACCTGGACGGCGCAGTGCGCATGCTCATCGGTTCGGCACGCGCCATGGGCCTCGATGTGGTGGAGGGCTGAGAATATGGCAAAGAACAAGCGTCTGGCCGCCGCCGTGGCCAAGGTTGTCGCTGGTAAGGCCTACGGTCTGGATGAAGCTGTCGCCCTCGTGAAGGAAAACGCGACTGCGAAGTTCGACGAGACGGTGGAAATCGCCCTCAACCTCGGCATCGACCCCCGTCATGCTGACCAGATGGTCCGTGGTTTCGTGTCTCTGCCGAACGGCACGGGCAAGACCCTGCGCGTTGGCGTGTTCGCTCGTGGCCCGAAGGCTGAAGAAGCCAAGGCTGCCGGTGCGGATGTCGTCGGTGCGGAAGACCTGATGGAAAAGGTGCAGGCTGGCGAAATCGCTTTCGACCGCTGCATCGCGACCCCTGACATGATGGCCCTTGTCGGTCGTCTGGGTAAGATCCTCGGCCCGCGCGGTCTGATGCCGAACCCCAAGCTCGGCACCGTGACCATGGACGTGAAGGGCGCTGTTGAAGCGGCCAAGTCCGGCCAGGTGGAATACCGCGCTGAAAAGACCGGCATCATTCATGCTGGCGTTGGCAAGGCTTCCTTCGGCACGGACAAGCTGGTTGAAAACGTGCGTGCGTTTGTTGACGCCGTGCAGAAGGCGCGTCCCGCTGGCGCAAAGGGCACCTACATGAAGAAGGCCGCTCTTTCCTCCACGATGGGGCCTGGCGTGCAGGTTGACGTCTCGGCCTTTACGGCCTGAGATAGAATGTCGTGCCGTTGGCCTGCGGGTTGACGGCACGCATGGAAGGCGCCTTTGTGTCTTCCATTACCTGTCCGAGACTACACGCGACCGTTAGCGGTCTTAAACAGCCCAGGCTGGCGGGTGGTATGACGGGGATGCTGGTTGCAGGCTGATTGATTTCGGCAGCCCCAGATTCCGTTTCAAGGACAGGCGAGCGGGTGCTGTGTATGCAGCGCCCAAAGGGCAACCCGTTCCGTCCGGCGCGAGCTGGGGGGGACAAGATGGAGACGGGATTTGGACCGTACGGAAAAGAAGGCTTTAGTCGCCTCTCTGGCCACCGTTTTCGCCCAGACGTCCATGGTTGTGGTGACCCAGAATGCTGGGTTGACCGTGGCCAGCGTGACCGATCTGCGGCGCAAGGTGCGTGCAGCGGGTGCGAACTACAAAGTCGTTAAAAACCGGCTGGCAACTCTCGCCCTGGATGGGACCCAGTTCAGCGGCATCGCGCCGATGCTAAAGGGCCCGACCGCGCTCGCGTGGTCGGACGATCCGGTGGCAGTGGCGAAGGTGATCGTTGAGTTCGCCAAAACCGATGACAAGCTTGTGGTGCTTGGTGGTTCTCTTGGTTCGCAGGTGCTTGACGCCAGCGGGATCAAGGCTCTGGCCGAGCTGCCGTCGCTTGACACGCTGCGCGCGCAGCTCGTGGGGCTTATCTCCACGCCTGCAACGCGTATTGCGGCCGTCACGCAGGCACCCGCCGCGCAGCTTGCTCGCGTTTTTGGGGCCTATGCCAAGACGGGCGAAGCCGCCTGAAAGCATCCGCTCTTCGGGGCGGGTGTTCACGATATACGCGCAGTCCTCGCCTAGGGGGTTGCGTTCCGCTAACCAGTATTTATATTAGGAAGACTAACCATGGCTGATCTTGCTAAGCTCGTTGACGAACTGTCCGCTCTGACCGTTCTTGAAGCTGCCGAACTCTCCAAGCTCCTTGAAGAAAAGTGGGGCGTGTCCGCTGCTGCTCCGGTTGCTGTTGCTGCTGCTCCGGTTGCTGGTGGCGCCGCTGCCGCTGCTGAAGAACAGACCGAGTTCACTGTGATCCTGGCCGCCGCTGGCGAAAAGAAGATCAACGTGATCAAGGAAATCCGTGGCATCACGGGTCTGGGTCTGAAGGAAGCTAAGGATCTGGTCGAAGGCGCTCCGAAGCCCGTCAAGGAAGGCGTGAACAAGGAAGAAGCCGACAAGATCAAGAAGCTTCTTGAAGAAAACGGCGCGACCGTCGAAGTGAAGTAAGATTGTCGTGTTCCCGGCATAAGTCGGGATCGCGTGATCGAGGTTACCGGGTGGGGGTGTAAGCCTCCGCCCGTTTGCCTGTTTCTGGATGATCCGGGGCAGGGTGGAAGTTATGGCGTTCAGACTTTCAGGCTTGCGGTTTGCCGCAGGCCTGATGGTCTGAAGACTAAGGTGGGGCAGGAGCGACGATGAACGCAATTACCAAATCGTTCACAGGGCGGAAGCGGATTCGCAAGAGTTTTGGGCGTATTCCTGAAATCGCTCCGATGCCGAATCTGATTGATGTGCAGCGTGCGTCCTATGAGACGTTCCTGCAGGCCAATGTATCGGCTGATGCGCGTACGGCCACGGGCCTTCAGGAAGTTTTCCGCTCTGTTTTTCCTATTAACGACTTCGCCGGGCGCGGTCGTCTGGAATTCGTCAGCTACGAATTTGAAGAGCCGAAATACGATGTCGAGGAATGCATTCAGCGTGGCCTGACATTCTCGGCGCCGCTCAAGGTTATCCTGCGGCTGATCGTATGGGACGTGGATGAGGATACGGGCTCACGCTCCATCCGCGATATCAAGGAGCAGCCGGTCTATATGGGCGACATGCCCCTGATGACCGACAATGGCACGTTTATTGTCAACGGCACGGAGCGCGTCATTGTCAGTCAGATGCACCGTTCGCCGGGTGTGTTCTTCGATCACGATAAGGGCAAGACGCATTCTTCCGGCAAGTATCTGTTTGCCGCGCGCGTCATTCCCTATCGTGGTTCCTGGCTGGACTTCGAATTTGACGCGAAGGACCTCCTCTACGTCCGTATCGATCGCAAGCGCAAGCTGCCGATCACGACCCTGCTTTACGCGCTGGAAGGTGCTGCCTCCGCAGCGGCTCGCGCAGCCAAGCGGGCAGAAGGTGGTGATGTTGATGCCATGGAAATCCGTGGCATGGATGCCAATGAAATCCTTGGCTACTTCTACGATACCGTAAACTTCGCCAAGACCGCGAAGGGCTGGGCGCGTCCGTTCGACGCTGAGTCCTTCCGTGGGGTCAAGCTGTTGTCTCCGCTGGTCGATGCCGAGACGGGTGAGGTTGTGGCGGATGCCGAAACCAAGCTCACAGCCCGTCTGGTGCGCAAGATCGCGGAAACGACCCGCGAGGTTCTGGTGGGTGAGGCAGACCTGATTGGTCGTTTCATCGCGCATGACATCGTGAACATGGACACCGGTGAAATCTACGGCGAAGCCGGCGAGGAAATCACCGAAGCCCGTCTGGCCGCTCTGGAAGAGGCCGGTGTGACGGAACTGCCGGTGCTGGCCATTGACGGTGCCAAGGGGCCGTGGATCCGTAACACGCTGACGGTGGATAAGAACGCCAGCCGTGACGAAGCGCTGATCGATATCTATCGCGTCATGCGCCCCGGTGAGCCGCCGACCGCCGAAACAGCGGAAACCATGCTGCAGGGGCTGTTCTTCGATCCCGACCGTTACGACCTGTCTGCGGTCGGTCGTGTGAAGATGAACATGCGCCTTGATATCGACGTGCCGGATACGGTGCGCGTGCTGCGTAAGGAAGACATCCTGCGCACGGTCAAGGTTCTGTGCGACCTGAAGGATGGTCGCGGCCAGATTGACGATATCGACAATCTCGGTAACCGTCGTGTCCGCTCCGTTGGTGAACTGATGGAAAATCAGTATCGCATCGGTCTGCTGCGGATGGAACGTGCCATTCGTGAGCGTATGGGCTCGGTCGATATTGATACGGTCATGCCGCATGACCTGATCAACGCCAAGCCGGCTGCTGCGGCTGTGCGCGAATTCTTTGGTTCGTCCCAGCTTAGCCAGTTCATGGACCAGACCAACCCGCTTTCAGAAGTGACGCATAAGCGCCGTCTGTCAGCGCTTGGTCCGGGTGGTCTGACACGTGAGCGTGCGGGCTTTGAAGTCCGTGACGTTCATCCCACGCATTACGGCCGCATCTGCCCGATTGAAACGCCCGAAGGGCCGAACATCGGTCTGATCAACTCGCTGGCCACCTACGCCAAGGTGAACAAGTACGGCTTTATCGAAACACCCTACCGTCTGGTGAAGGACGGCGTGCTTCAGGATGGCTGGAAATATCTTTCCGCCATGGAAGAAGAGAAGCTCGTTGTCGCCCAGGCCGATGCGAAGGTTGACGCCAATAACGCGCTGGTCGGTGATCTGATCTCCGTTCGCCGGAATGGTGACTTCCGTCTGGTGCCTCCGACCGAAGTGACGGCCAGCGACGTGTCTCCCAAGCAGCTTGTTTCGGTTGCTGCGGCGCTCATTCCGTTCCTTGAAAACGACGACGCGAACCGCGCGCTCATGGGCTCGAACATGCAGCGTCAGGCCGTGCCGCTGGTGCGCTCTGATGCGCCGCTGGTTGGCACCGGTATGGAAGCGGCCGTGGCACGTGATTCCGGGGCAACCATTGTTGCGCGCCGGGACGGCGTTGTGGACCAGATCGACGGTGCGCGTATCGTTGTGCGGGCAACCGACACCAATGGCGCGACGCAGGGCGTGGACATTTACCGTCTGCGTAAATACTCCCGCTCCAACCAGTCCACCTGCATCAACCAGCGTCCGCTGGTCTTCGTGGGTGATCAGGTGCGCGCTGGCGACATCATTGCCGATGGCCCCTCCACAGAGCTGGGTGAACTGGCTCTGGGCCGTAACGTGCTCGTCGCGTTCATGCCCTGGAACGGTTACAACTTCGAAGACTCCATCCTGATTTCCGAACGGATTGCTAAGGACGACGTCTTCACCTCGATCCATATCGAGGAATTCGAAGTCATGGCCCGCGACACCAAGCTGGGTCAGGAAGAAATTACCCGCGACATCCCCAATGTGGGTGAAGAAGCGCTCCGCAATCTTGACGAAGCCGGTATCGTGTATGTCGGTGCGGAAGTGAATCCGGGCGATATCCTGATTGGTAAGGTGACCCCGAAGGGCGAAAGCCCGATGACGCCGGAAGAAAAGCTTCTGCGCGCCATCTTCGGTGAAAAAGCATCCGACGTGCGTGACACGTCTCTGCGTCTGCCGCCTGGCACGACCGGCACGATTGTTGACGTGCGCGTCTTCTCCCGCCGTGGCGTGGACAAGGACGAGCGCGCAATGGCCATCGAGCGTGCGGAAATCGAACGTCTGGCCAAGGACCGGGATGACGAACGCGGCATTCAGGAGCGTTCTTTCTTCGGTCGTCTGCGTGAAAAGCTGCTGGGTCAGACCGCTGGCGCCGGGTTCAAGGGCGTCAAGTCCGGCACGGTGCTGACCGATGCCGTGCTGGATGAGCATCCCCGTGCGGTGTGGCGTCATATTGTCGTCGCGTCCGATACGGTCATGGCGGAACTCGAAACCCTGCGTCGCGAGTTTGATGCGGCGATCGCCCGTATTCAGGCCCGCTTCGAAAGCAAGGTTGAAAAGCTCCAGCGTGGTGATGAACTGCCGCCGGGCGTGATGAAGATGGTCAAGGTCTTCGTTGCCGTGAAGCGTAAGCTTCAGCCGGGTGACAAGATGGCCGGTCGTCACGGTAACAAGGGTGTGGTTTCGCGCGTTGTGCCGGTTGAAGACATGCCCTTCCTGGAAGATGGCACGCCGGTTGATCTGGTTCTGAACCCGCTGGGCGTGCCGTCGCGCATGAACGTGGGGCAGATCCTCGAGACCCATCTGGGTTGGGCCTGCGCCAATATCGGTCGCGGCATTGGTGATCTGGTGGACGAATACCAGAGAACGGGTGAAAAGCGTCAGGAACTGCTGGACCGTCTCAAGGATGTTTATGGCGAGAAGGTCTATGAAGACTCTATCGCTTCCATGAGCAATGAGGCTCTGGTGGAGCTGGCGGGTAACCTGCGCAAGGGCGTGCCGATTGCTACCCCGGTTTTCGATGGCGCTTCCATTCCCGATATTGAGGCCATGCTGGAAAAGGCTGGTGTCAATAAAAGCGGGCAGTCGCAGCTGATCGACGGGCGTACGGGCGAGCCGTTTGAACGCCGCACGACGGTTGGTTACATCTATATGCTCAAACTGCATCACCTTGTTGACGACAAGATTCACGCACGTTCCATTGGGCCGTATTCGCTTGTCACGCAGCAGCCGCTGGGTGGTAAGGCGCAGTTCGGTGGTCAGCGCTTCGGTGAAATGGAAGTGTGGGCACTGGAAGCCTATGGCGCCGCCTACACCCTGCAGGAAATGCTGACAGTCAAATCGGATGACGTTTCGGGCCGCACCAAGGTGTACGAAGCCATCGTGCGGGAGCAGGACGACTTCGAGGCAGGTATTCCCGAAAGCTTCAACGTGCTGATCAAGGAACTCAAGTCCCTTGGCCTGAACGTGGAGCTGGAGCAGGGAGCCGACTGAGCGTGCCTTTCTCAGACATGATCCATTCTTATTTCAAAGGGAAGACCGGGGCGTGCGCTCCGGCTTCCCGTTTCCCGCTGGGGGCTTCGACACATGAATGAACTCATGAAAATCCTTGGCCAGACCGGCCAGGCGATGACCTTCGACCAGATCAAGATCCAGCTCGCATCGCCTGAGCAGATCCGTTCCTGGTCGTTTGGTGAAATCAAGAAGCCCGAAACCATCAACTATCGCACGTTCAAGCCCGAGCGTGATGGCCTGTTCTGCGCGCGTATTTTTGGCCCGATCAAGGACTATGAATGCCTGTGCGGCAAGTACAAGCGCATGAAGTTTCGCGGCATCATTTGCGAAAAATGCGGCGTTGAAGTTACTCTGGCAAAGGTGCGCCGCGAGCGCATGGGCCATATCCAGCTTGCGAGCCCTGTTGCCCATATCTGGTTCCTGAAATCCCTGCCGAGCCGTATCGGCCTGATGGTCGATCTGACCCTCAAGGATCTGGAAAAGGTTCTCTACTTCGAAAGCTATCTGGTTCTTGAGCCCGGTACGTCCCCCCTTAAGCAGTACTCCCTGCTGACTGAGGAACAGTACCTGGACGCCATGGACGAGTATGGCGATGAAGGTGTCGAGGTTGGTATCGGTGCGGAAGCGATCAAGAAGGTTCTTGAACGCATCGACTGTGACGCCGAGAAGGTGGAACTGCGTCAGGATCTGAAGGAAACGACTTCGGAAGCCAAGCGGAAGAAGCTCGTCAAGCGCCTGAAGCTGGTCGAGGCTTTTGCGGAAAGCGGTTCGCGTCCCGAATGGATGATTCTGGACATGGTACCGGTCATTCCGCCGGAACTGCGTCCGCTGGTTCCGCTGGATGGCGGCCGTTTTGCAACGTCCGACCTGAACGACCTCTACCGTCGAGTCATCAACCGTAACAATCGTCTCAAGCGGTTGATGGAACTGCGTGCGCCCGATATTATCGTGCGTAACGAGAAGCGTATGCTGCAGGAAGCGGTGGATGCGCTGTTCGATAACGGCCGTCGTGGTCGCGCCATTACCGGGGCCAACAAGCGTCCGCTGAAGTCGCTGTCCGACATGCTCAAGGGCAAGCAGGGCCGCTTCCGTCAGAACCTTCTGGGTAAGCGCGTTGACTACTCGGGCCGTTCGGTCATCGTGGTGGGGCCGGAACTGAAGCTGCACCAGTGCGGTCTGCCTAAGAAGATGGCGCTGGAACTGTTCAAGCCCTTTATCTACGCCAAGCTGGAAAAATACGGCCACGCCACGACCATCAAGGCCGCCAAGCGTATGGTGGAAAAAGAGCGTCCGGAAGTGTGGGATATCCTTGAAGAGGTTATCCGCGAACATCCCGTTCTGCTGAACCGTGCGCCGACTCTCCACAGGCTGGGCATTCAGGCCTTCGAACCGGTGCTGATTGAAGGCAAGGCTATCCAGCTTCATCCGCTGGTCTGCACCGCGTTCAATGCCGACTTCGACGGTGACCAGATGGCCGTGCATGTGCCGCTGAGCCTCGAAGCGCAGCTTGAAGCCCGCGTGCTGATGATGTCCACCAACAACATCCTCAGCCCCGCCAACGGCAAACCGATCATTGTGCCCTCGCAGGATATCGTTCTCGGGCTGTACTACCTCAGCCTCGAGACGCCAGAGTTCAAAGTGGCGCTGGATCACAGCGAATACGACAACACGACGGGTGCCCTGATCCGGGAGGGTGCGCCTTCCTTTGCATCCGTTAGCGAAGTCGAATACGCGCTGAGCGCCGGTGCCCTGAAACTGCACGATAAGATCCGTGCGCGTTTCGAGCGGGTGGATGCTGAAGGCAACCGTCATATCGAAGTCGCGGTTACAACGCCGGGTCGTGTGCTGATCGCGCAGATCCTGCCCAAGCACGCCGCCGTGCCGTTCTCGCTGATCAACCGGCAGCTGACCAAGAAAGCTGTCTCGGATGTGATCGACACTGTCTACCGTCACTGCGGTCAGAAGGAAGCGGTCATTTTCTGTGACCGTCTGATGGCGCTCGGGTTCCGTCACGCGGCCAAGGCCGGTATTTCCTTCGGCAAGGATGACATGATCATCCCGGCGGAAAAGAAGGAACTGGTCGATCGTACGGCTGCCGAGGTCAAGGAATTCGAACAGCAGTATCAGGACGGTCTGATTACGGCTGGCGAACGCTACAACAAGGTAGTTGACGCCTGGTCACGCTGCACGGACGAGGTCCAGGCCGCGATGACCAAGGAAATCTCCCGTCAGGAGGTGGGCAAGCCCATCAACTCCGTGTGGATGATGAGCCACTCCGGGGCCCGTGGGTCGCCGGCCCAGATGAAGCAGCTTGCCGGTATGCGTGGTCTGATGGCCAAGCCGTCGGGCGAGATCATTGAGCAGCCGATTATCGCCAACTTCAAGGAAGGCCTGTCGGTTCTCGACTACTTTACCTCGACCCACGGTGCCCGCAAGGGTCTGGCGGATACGGCGCTCAAGACCGCTAACTCCGGTTATCTGACCCGTCGTCTGGTGGACGTGGCGCAGGACAGCATCATCATTGAGAACGATTGCGGCAGCGAACGCGGTCTGACCGTCCGTGCCGTTCTGGATGGGGGCGAAGTCGTTTCCTCTCTGTCCGAACGTATTCTGGGTCGGACGCTTGCCAGCGATGTGATCGACCCGGCGACGGGTACGGTGCTGTTGGCACGCAATCACCTCATTGATGAAGCCGATGCCGAACTGGTTGAGAAAGCCGGAGTGGAGACGGTTCACATCCGCTCCGTTCTGACCTGCGATAGCCGGATCGGTGTTTGCGGACACTGCTATGGTCGTGATCTTGCACGCGGCACGCCGGTTAATATTGGTGAAGCTGTGGGCGTTATCGCGGCGCAGTCCATCGGCGAACCCGGCACCCAGCTGACCATGCGTACCTTCCATATCGGTGGTGCGGCGCAGCGTGGTGCCGAGCAGTCCATGATCGAAGCCTCGCGCGATGGTCTGGTGCTCATCCGCAACCGTAACGTCGTGCATAACAGTCAGAACGTGCCAATCGTTATGGCACGTAACTGCGAAATCCTGTTGACCGATGAAAAGGGTGTGGAAAAGGCGCGTTATCGCGTGCCCTACGGTGCACGCTTGCTAGTCACGGACGGTGCGCAGGTTACACGTAGCCAGAAACTGGCCGAGTGGGACCCCTACACCCTGCCGATCATCACCGAAAAGGCCGGTAAGGTTGAGTATCTCGACCTGATTGACTCCATTACCCTCGTTGAGCGTATGGACGAAGTGACGGGCCTGACCTCGAAGGTGGTGGTGGACTACAAGCAGGCGGGTAAAGGCGTTGATCTGCGCCCGCGCCTGCAGCTCAAGGACGCCAACGGCGAGGTTATCAAGCTCGATAACGGGTCTGACGCGCGTTACTTCCTCTCGCCCGAAACGCTGCTCTCGGTTGAGAATGGCGCAGAAGTGCACGCGGGTGACGTGCTGGCACGTCTGCCGCGCGAAGGCTCCAAGACGCGCGATATTACTGGTGGTCTGCCGCGCGTGGCGGAACTGTTCGAAGCCCGTCGTCCCAAGGATCACGCGATCATTGCCGAAATGGAAGGTCGCGTTGAATTCGGCAAGGATTACAAAGCCAAGCGCCGTATCATTGTGAAGAACGATGAAACCGGTGATGAACAGGAATATCTGATCCCGAAGGGTAAGCATATTTCCGTTCAGGAAGGTGACTTTGTCGAGAAGGGCGATCCGCTGGTTGATGGTCCCCGCGTGCCGCACGATATTCTGAAAGTTATGGGGGTTGAGGCGCTGTCCGATTACCTCATCAACGAAATTCAGGACGTGTATCGTCTGCAGGGCGTGAAGATCAACGACAAGCACATTGAGGTGATTGTCCGCCAGATGCTCCAGAAGGTTGAAATTCTGGAGCCCGGTGATACGACCTACCTCATCGGTGAAACCGTGGATCGCATTGAGTACGAGGCTGAGAATGCCAAGTGCCTGAACGCGGGTGAACGCCCGGCGCTGGCCATGCCGGTTCTGCAGGGTATCACCAAGGCATCGCTGCAGACGCAGTCCTTCATCTCCGCGGCGTCCTTCCAGGAAACGACGCGTGTGCTGACGGAGGCCGCGACAGCTGGCAAGATCGACAGGCTGACCGGCCTGAAGGAAAACGTCATCGTCGGGCGTCTGATCCCCGCCGGCACGGGCAGTGTCATGAAACGCCTGCGTGCTATCGCGGCGGAGCAGGACCGCCAGCGGGTCGGGCGGAGTGCGGCGGAATAAGCGCCAGCTATCGCTGATAGAGACACGAAAAAAGGATCGGCCTCGCGCCGGTCCTTTTTTTATGGGGGCAGAGGAGAATGCCCCGCAGAGAATCGCCAGGGAATGCTTGACTTCACTGGGGGGGAGGGGTAGTTAGCAGCCCTCAGCTTTGAGCATCATTCGTGATGTTCGGGCAATCAGGTTCTCTGTACGAGTTTCCAGCATGCGGCAGGCTTCCGGTGGAAGCAGAGCCGGATGCCAATATAGCCTCATTCCGGTATCTGCCGGTTGGGATATTTTTAATGGAAGTCGGCAGCCAGTAAAAAGGCTGGCCGACCGAACTGTGTAAGGATCGGGAAAGGCGCATGCCGACCATCAACCAGCTCATTGCCAAGGGGCGCAAGCCTGCAGTCAAGCGCAATAAGGTGCCCGCGCTGCAGGGTTGCCCCCAGAAGCGCGGTGTCTGCACCCGCGTTTATACGACGACACCGAAGAAGCCGAACTCCGCACTGCGTAAAGTTGCCAAGGTGCGTCTGACGAACGGCTATGAGGTGGTCAGCTATATTCCGGGTGAAGGCCATAACCTTCAGGAACATAGTGTTGTGCTTATCCGCGGCGGTCGTGTGAAGGACTTGCCGGGTGTTCGTTATCACATCCTTCGTGGTGTTCTCGATACGCAGGGTATCGCCAAGCGGCGTCAGCGTCGGTCGCTCTATGGCGCCAAGCGTCCGAAGTAAGAGGAAGTCCAGGTATGAGTCGCCGTCATCGCGCCGTAAAGCGCGAGATCCTTCCCGATCCGAAGTTCGGAGACATCGTTATCACGCGTTTCATGAATGCGCTGATGTTCGATGGCAAGAAATCCACCGCAGAAAAGATCGTCTATGGCGCGCTTGACGTCATGGCCCGTCGGAGCGGCAATGCCTCCGACCCGATCGCTCTGTTCCACAATGCGCTGGATAACGTAAAGCCGGCTGTTGAAGTGCGTTCCCGCCGTGTCGGCGGTGCCACCTATCAGGTGCCGGTTGAAGTTCGCGCCGACCGCCGTCAGGCGCTGGCAATCCGCTGGCTGATTGATGCTGCGCGCAAGCGTGGCGAAAACACCATGCAGGATCGTCTGTCTAACGAGCTGCTCGATGCGGTGAATAACCGTGGTGCGGCCGTCAAGAAGCGCGAAGACACGCATCGTATGGCAGAAGCCAATAAGGCATTCAGCCACTATCGCTGGTAACTCGTGAAAGTTTGCCTCTCCCCGTGTGGAGAGGTTGGCTTGCAACAACTGCATCCCGATTGTTCTGGGGTATGGAGTAGACAATGGCTAAGGCTAAATTTGAGCGGAATAAACCGCACTGCAACATCGGCACCATTGGTCACGTTGACCATGGCAAGACCTCTCTGACGGCGGCTATCACCAAGACGCTGGCCAAGAAGGGCGGCGCGGAATTCAAGGCGTATGACCAGATCGATGCGGCTCCCGAAGAGCGCGCTCGTGGCATCACCATCTCCACCGCTCACGTGGAATACGAAACCGAGAAGCGTCACTACGCTCACGTTGACTGCCCCGGACACGCCGACTACGTGAAGAACATGATCACGGGTGCGGCGCAGATGGACGGCGCCATCCTGGTTGTGTCCGCTGCTGACGGTCCGATGCCCCAGACCCGCGAGCACATCCTGCTGGCGCGTCAGGTCGGTGTTCCGGCTCTGGTTGTGTTCCTGAACAAGGTTGACCAGGTCGATGATCCCGAGCTGCTCGAGCTGGTTGAAATGGAAGTGCGCGAACTGCTGTCTTCCTACCAGTTCCCCGGCGACGACATTCCGGTGGTCAAGGGCTCCGCTCTCGTGACCCTGGAAGATGGCGATCCGGAAGTTGGTGAAAACCGCGTTCTGGACCTGATGGACGCCGTTGACAGCTACATCCCGCAGCCGGAACGTCCGGTTGACCGCCCGTTCCTGATGCCGATCGAAGACGTGTTCTCGATCTCTGGCCGTGGCACGGTGGTGACGGGTCGCGTTGAGCGTGGCGCCGTGAACGTTGGTGACGAAGTTGAAATCGTTGGCCTGAAGCCGACGGTGAAGACGACCGTGACTGGCGTGGAAATGTTCCGCAAGCTGCTTGATCGTGGTGAAGCTGGTGACAACATCGGTGCGCTGCTGCGTGGCACGAAGCGTGAAGACGTTGAGCGTGGTCAGGTTCTGGCTAAGCCGGCTTCCATCACCCCGCACAAGAAGTTCAAGGCTGAAGCCTACATCCTGACGAAGGAAGAAGGTGGCCGTCATACGCCGTTCTTCACCAACTATCGTCCCCAGTTCTACTTCCGTACGACGGACGTGACGGGTGTTGTGCATCTGCCGGAAGGCACCGAAATGGTGATGCCGGGCGATAACTGCGCTATGGAAGTCGAGCTGATTGCTCCGATCGCCATGGACGAAGGTCTCCGCTTCGCTATCCGCGAAGGTGGCCGTACGGTTGGCGCGGGCGTTGTTGCTTCCATTATCGAGTAATCGATAACGGGGTTTGAGACTGAGTGGCCCCCGGCCGAGTTGTTCGGTCGGGGGTTTACTTGGCGGCCGGGTTTCCCCCGGACAAGTTAAGTGTTGGACTAAGAAACAAATGGACAACCAGAACATCCGCATTCGCCTGAAAGCGTACGATCACCGCGTGCTCGACAACAGCACGAAGGAAATCGTGAACACGGCGAAGCGTACGGGTGCGCGGGTTCGGGGTCCTATCCCGCTGCCGACGCATATCGAACGGTTTACGGTTAACCGTTCACCTCACGTAGACAAGAAGAGCCGCGAGCAGTTCGAAATCCGGACGCATCGCCGCCTGCTTGATATTGTTGAGCCCACTCCGCAGACCGTGGACGCTCTCATGAAGCTCGACCTCGCCGCTGGCGTTGATGTCGAGATCAAACTCTAAGGTCCAGACGATGCGCACCGGATTGATCGCAAAGAAGCTGGGCATGTCCCGGCTGTTCAAGGAAGACGGCACACATGTGCCCGTCACAGTTCTGCATGTCGATGATGTGCAGGTGGTTGATGTCCGCACCCAGGAGCGGGATGGCTATGTGGCCGTTCAGCTGGGTATGGGCAAGGCCAAGGTCAAAAACGTTTCCAAGCCCAATCGTGGCCATTTTGCCCGCGTAAAGGTTGAGCCCAAGAAGGTGGTTCGGGAATTCCGCGTGGCAGACGATGCTACGGTGGAAGTCGGAGCCTCCCTGTCTGCTGTTCACTTTGTTGTTGGCCAGAAGGTCGACGTCACGGGGACCAGCAAGGGTAAGGGATTTGCTGGCGCGATGAAGCGCTGGAATTTCGCCGGTCTGGAAGCTTCGCATGGTGTGTCGATTTCGCACCGTTCGCATGGTTCGACCGGTAACCGCCAGGATCCCGGCAAGACCTTTAAAAACAAGAAAATGGCTGGTCATCTGGGCGATGAGCGCGTGACCACATTGAACCTCGAAATTGCTGCGGTCGATCCGGAAAAGAATCTGATCATGGTTCGTGGCTCCGTCCCTGGGGCAAAGAACAGTGTCGTTCTCATCCGTGACGCGATCAAGAAAGCCCGCCATGGCGACGCGCCCTATCCGGCCGGCCTTGTGACGGCGGAAGGCTGAGATCATGGAAATCGAAATCAAGACGCTTGATAACGGCACGGCTGGCTCTGCTACTCTGCCGGATGAACTTTTCGCGGTTGCTCCGCGCGCGGATATCATGGCGCGTGTTGTGCATTGGCAGCTGGCCAAGCGCCGCGCCGGCACGCACAAGGTCAAGGGCATGGGCGAAGTGTCCGGCACGACCAAGAAGCCGTACCGTCAGAAAGGCACTGGTAGCGCCCGTCAGGGTTCGCTCCGTGCGCCGCAGTATCGTACCGGTGGTGCGGTGCATGGTCCAGTTGTTCGCGACCACGGCTATGACCTGCCCAAGAAGGTGCGTCGTCTCGGCCTGATTTCCGCTCTGTCGCAGAAGGCGAAGGACGGTAAGCTGATCGTCCTGCAGTCCGCTTCCGGCGTGAATAAGACCAGCGAACTGGCCAAGAAGCTCAAAGGGCTTGGTCTGGTGTCAGCGCTGATCGTTGACGGCGCGGTGGACGAAGGCTTCGTTCGTGCGGCCCGCAACCTGCCGCGGATCGACGTTCTGCCGACAATCGGCGCGAATGTGTATGACATTCTGAACCATGAGGTGCTTGCGATCACCCAGGCTGGCCTCGAAGGACTGAAGGAGCGCCTGGCATGACCAACATTCTTGCGGTGCGCAGGAAGGCCGAGCGTCTATCTCGCGAGGCCCTGTGCGATATCGTTCGCGCCCCGGTTATTACCGAAAAGGCTTCGGCCCTTTCGGAAAAGAACCAGGTGGTTTTCAAAGTCGCGATGTCCGCCAGCAAGCCTGAAATCAAGGTGGCGGTTGAAACGCTGTTCGGGGTCAAGGTGGTTGGTGTCAACACCCTTGTCCAGAAGGGCAAGACCAAGCGCTTCAAGGGGCGTGTGGGGCAGCGTTCCGACGTGAAGAAAGCGTTCATTCAGCTCGCTGAAGGTCAGTCCATTGACCTTACGGCCAGGCTGGCGTGAGCAGGGGTAGAAACAAATGGCACTGAAGCACTTTAATCCTGTCACGCCGAGCATGCGTGGTACGGTTCTGATTGACAGGGCTGACCTTTGGAAGGGCAAGCCGGTCAAGCAGTTGACCGAAGGTAAGAACAAGTCGGGCGGCCGTAACAACAACGGTCGTATCACCTCCCGTTTCCGTGGGGGTGGTCACAAGCAGTCCTATCGTTACGTTGACTTCAAGCGTCGCAAGTTTGATGTTGTCGGCACGGTTGAGCGTCTGGAATACGATCCCAACCGTACGGCCTTCATCGCTCTGGTTAAGTACGAAGATGGTGAGCTGGCCTATATCCTGGCTCCGCAGCGTCTGAAGGTTGGCGATTCCGTCATTTCCGGCACGCGTGTGGATATCAAGCCGGGCAACGCTATGCCCCTGGCTGCCATTCCGGTTGGCACCATCGTGCACAACATCGAACTGAAGCAGGGCGCTGGTGGTAAGCTGGCCCGTTCTGCCGGTACGTATGCCCAGCTGGTCGGTAAGGACTCTGGCTACGCCCAGATCAAGCTGCAGTCCGGTGAACTGCGCGTCGTGCGCGGCGAATGCATGGCTACTGTTGGCGCGGTTTCCAACCCCGACAACATGAACCAGCACATGGGTAAGGCTGGCCGTACGCGCTGGCTGGGTCGCCGTCCGCATAACCGCGGCGTCGTCATGAACCCGGTCGATCACCCGCATGGTGGTGGTGAAGGGCGTACTTCGGGCGGCCGTCATCCGGTTACGCCGTGGGGTAAGCCGACCAAAGGATATAAAACTCGGGTCAACAAGCGGACGGACAGCCTGATTATCCGTCGCCGGAAGACCGGCAAGTAAGGGGCAATAGAAGATGGCACGTTCCGTCTGGAAAGGTCCGTTCGTCGACGGGTATCTGCTGAACAAGGCTGAAGCATCCCGCGCCTCGGGCCGTAACGAAGTGATCAAGATCTGGTCGCGTCGTTCGACAATTCTTCCCCAGTTCGTGGGGTTGACGTTTGGTGTTTACAACGGTCAGAAGTTCCTGCCTGTGCAGGTGACGGAGAACATGGTTGGCCACAAGTTTGGCGAATTTTCTCCCACCCGCACGTTTCACGGGCATGGTGCTGACAAAAAGTCTAAGCGGGGCTGAGAGCAAAGATGAGCAAGCCGAAGCATCCGCGCACGCTCGCGGAAACCGAAGCGCAAGCTGTCACGCGTAACATTCGGGTCAGCCCCCGCAAGCTGAATCTTGTGGCGGGTCTGATCCGCAACAAGCCTGCTTCCCAGGCGATCGCGACGCTGACATTCTCCAAGCGCCGCATTGCCCAGCAGGTCAAGAAGACGCTTGAAAGCGCCATTGCCAACGCGGAAAACAATCACCAGCTGGACGTTGACCAGCTGGTGGTGAAAGCTGCTGAAGTGGGCAAGTCCATTGTGATGCGCCGCTTTCATGCTCGCGGTCGTGGTCGTTCCGCGCGCGTCGAGAAGTTCTTCAGCCATCTGAAGATTGTTGTGGCCGAACGGGCGGTTGAGCCTGAAGCGGCTTCCTCCGAGCAGAAGGCGGCCTGAGTATGGGGCATAAAGTCAATCCGATCGGGCTGCGGCTCGGCATCAACCGCACGTGGGACAGCCGCTGGTACGCTGGCGCTGACTACTCCCGCCTGCTGCATGAAGATCTGAAGCTGCGCGCATTCCTGCGCCGCAAGCTGGCAGGTGCGGGCGTGTCCCGCGTGGTGATCGAACGCCCGGCCAAAAAGCCGCGCGTGACCATCTACGCGGCGCGTCCGGGCGTGGTGATCGGCAAGAAGGGTCAGGATATTGACGCTCTGCGTAAAGAGCTGACCCGTATGGCTGGCACCGAGGTTGCGCTGAACATCGTCGAAATCCGCAAGCCGGAAATCGATGCGACCCTGGTGGCAGAAAACATTGCCCAGCAGCTTGAGCGCCGCGTTGCGTTCCGCCGTGCAATGAAGCGCGCCGTGCAGTCCGCCATGCGTCTTGGTGCGCAGGGTATTCGTATCAACTGCTCCGGTCGTCTGGGTGGTGCTGAAATCGCGCGTATCGAATGGTACCGCGAAGGACGCGTGCCCCTTCACACGCTGCGTGCCGACATTGACTACGGCACGGCAACCGCCATGACCACCTATGGTACATGCGGTGTGAAGGTCTGGATCTTCAAGGGTGAAATTCTCGCCCATGATCCGTTGGCTCAGGATCGCCGGGCGGCCGAACAGGCTCCTCAGCGCTGAGGAGAGGATAAAAGACAATGCTTTCCCCGAAGCGGACAAAGTTCCGTAAAGCTCATAAAGGCCGTATTCACGGCCTTGCCAAAAGTGGCACCACGCTGAACTTCGGCACCTTTGGTCTGAAGGCCCTGCAGCCCGAACGGATCACGGCGCGCCAGATCGAAGCCTCCCGTCGGGCTATCACCCGCGCGATGAAGCGTGCCGGTCGTGTCTGGATTCGTATTTTTCCTGACATTCCGGTCTCGACAAAACCTGCGGAAGTGCGTATGGGCTCCGGTAAAGGTTCACCTGAATACTGGGTGGCCCGTGTGAAGCCTGGCCGCATCCTGTTCGAAATCGAAGGTGTGCCGCCGGAGCTGGCGCGTGAAGCGCTGGCTCTCGGTGCGGCAAAACTGCCGATCAAGACCAAGTTTGTGACCCGAATTGGAGATGCGTGAGATGGTAAAGGCAGCCAAGCCGGCTGATTTGCGCGCAAAAACCCCGGACGAGCTGCAGGCTCGTCTGGTGGAACTGAAGCGTGAGCAGCTGAACCTGCGTTTCCAGCAGGCCACGGGTCAGACTGAATCGCAGAGCCGCGTTCGCGTGGTTCGCCGTGAAATTGCGCGCATCAAGACGATTGCCGCGCAGAATGCAAAGACAGTGGCGGGTGCTCAAACATCCGCCGCCAATGCCTGAGGAGAGTTAGCCGATGCCAAGGCGCGTCCTGAGCGGGCGTGTGACCAGCGACAAGATGGACAAGACCATTACGGTTCTTGTCGATCGTCGCGTCATGCATCCGCTGTATAAGAAGTTCATTCGTCGTTCCAAGAAGTATGCGGCGCATGATGAAGACAATCTGTGCAAGGTGGGTGACACCGTGCGTATTGTCGAATGCCCGCCCATTTCGCGGCGTAAGACGTGGACCGTGATTTCCCGCAACGGCGAAGCCGTGGGCGCGGAAGCTGGCGCGTCGGCCTAACGTAAGGATATCAGGTTATGATCCATCCCGAGACCAACCTTGACGTGGCGGATAACTCCGGCGCGCGTCAGGTGCAGTGCATCAAGGTGCTGGGCGGTTCCAAGCGGAAATCTGCCTCGGTCGGCGACGTGATCGTCGTTTCCGTCAAGGAAGCCATTCCCCGTGGGAAGGTGAAGAAGGGCGACGTTCACCAGGCCGTTATCGTGCGGACTTCCTATCCGGTCCGTCGGCCTGATGGAAGCGCCATCCGTTTCGATCGGAACGCGGCGGTGCTCATCAACAAGCAGCAGGAGCCGATCGGTACCCGTATCTTTGGGCCGGTTGTGCGTGAACTGCGTGCGAAGAAGTTCATGAAGATCATCTCTCTGGCGCCGGAGGTGCTGTAATGGCTGCCCGTATTAAAAAAGGTGATACGGTCCTCGTCATCAGCGGTTCCTCCAAGGGAACGCAGGGGGAAGTTCTTGAGGTCCGTCCGACCGAAAACCGTGCGGTCGTTCGTGGCGTTGCGGTGGCCAAGCGCCATCAGCGTGCCCGTCGCATGGGTGAGGAAGGCGGAATCATTGCTCGTGAGGCGCCCGTCCATCTCTCCAACCTGAAGCTGGTCGACCCTGCATCCAAGAAGCCCACAAAGGTTGGCTTCCGGGTGCTGGAAGATGGCCGCAAGGTCCGTGTCGCCAAGGCGACTGGCGAAGTGATTGAAGGCTGAGGGATCAGGAATGAGTGCGAATAACGAAAGTCGTTCCATCCCGCGCTTTCAGCAGCGCTATGAGAACGAACTGCGTGCCAAGCTGAAAGAACAGTTTGGTTACGGCAATGAGATGCAGGTTCCGCGCCTGGAAAAGATCGTCCTGAACATGGGCGTGGGCGAAGCTGCGGGCGACCAGAAGAAGCTTGATGCCGCTGTGGCGGAAATGACGCTGATTGCTGGTCAGAAGCCGGTCAAGACCCTTGCCAAGAAGGCTATCGCGGGTTTCAAGATCCGTGAAGGCCTGCCGATTGGCTGCAAGGTGACGCTGCGTCGCGCGCGGATGTACGAATTCCTTGACCGTCTGGTCACGATCGCGATGCCCCGCATCCGCGATTTCCGTGGTCTGCCTGCTGGTAAAGGGTTCGATGGGCGCGGTAATTTTGCGCTGGGCCTGAAAGAGCAGATCGTGTTCCCTGAAATCGATTACGACAAGGTGGACGAAGTCCGCGGTATGGATGTCGTGTTCGTGACCAGTGCGAAGACGGATGCCGAAGCTAAGGCTCTGTTGAAGGCGTTTGATCTTCCCTTCGCTGGGTGATATCAGGCTGGCTTTATTGTGTGATCTTGGAAAACCGTCGAAGGTTTTCGAAGGGTTCCGGAGGTAATCGAGTATGGCTAAAACATCTGCCATCCTGCGTAATGCGAAGCGCGCGCGCATGGCGGCACGTGACAAAGAGAAGCGTACAGCTCTCAAGAATATCGTGAAGGACCGGTCTCTCCCCGTGGAGGATCGGTTTGAAGCGTCTTTGAAGTTGGCTGAGCTGCCGCGTAACGGTTCGCGCGTTCGCGTGCGTCTGCGCTGCAAGCTGACCGGTCGTTCTCGTGGTAACTACCGCAAGTTCGAGCTGTGTCGTGTCGCTTTCCGTGATCTGGCCTCCACCGGTCAGATTCCGGGAGTGGTCAAAGCTAGCTGGTAAGGGCGGGATATGTCACTTTCTGATCCGTTGGGTGATATGCTCACCCGTATTCGCAACGCTCAGCGTGCGCGTCACAACTCCTGCGTTGCGCCGGCTTCTAGCCTGCGCGTGAACGTTCTGGAGGCGCTGCAGCGCGAGGGTTATATCCGTGGGTACAAGCGTGAGGAAGTCCGCAAGGGCATCGCGCAGCTTCACATCGAGCTGAAATATGCCGAAGGTGAGCCGGTTATCCGCGAGATTCAGCGCGTTTCGCGTCCTGGTCGTCGCGTTTATTCAAAAATCAAGGAACTGCCGCGGGTGCGCGCAGGGCTGGGTGTTTCCATCCTGTCCACGCCGCGTGGTGTTCTGTCCGATGTAGAGGCACGGGCCGCCAATGTTGGCGGCGAAGTCCTCTGCCGCGTGTTCTAAGGAGGGATACATGTCACGTGTAGGCAAATATCCCGTTGACGTGCCGGCGGGGGTTACCGTTTCTATCGTTGACGGCGTGTTCAAGGCCAAAGGCAAGCTCGGTGAGCTTTCCCTGCCGATTTCCACGCACGTTACGGCTGAAGTGCAGGAAAGCAAGGTTGTTGTGCAGCCCGTCGGTACGGCCAGTCAGGCCCGTATGATGTGGGGCACGACCCGTGCGCTGATCGCCTCTGCTGTCAAAGGCGTTTCTGAAGGTTTTTCCAAGACGCTGGAAATCACCGGCACGGGTTATCGTGCGGCGGTGCAGGGTTCCAACCTGGTTCTGAATCTTGGCTTCTCCCATGACGTGATCTATCCGATCCCGGCTGGCATCAAGATTTCAACGCCGCGGCCGACGGCCGTTGTCGTTGAAGGCATTGACAAGCAGCGGGTTGGCCAGGTGGCGCTGGACATTCGTAGCTACCGTAAGCCGGAACCCTATAAGGGTAAGGGCGTGCGCTACGATACGGAGACCATTCGTCGCAAGGAAGGCAAGAAGAAATAATGAGCAATCAGCAGGAATTGCGGAACCGGCGGCGTGCTCGCCTCCGTTTCCAGCTTCGCCGCAAGGCTGCTGGCCGTCCGCGTTTGTCGGTCTTCCGGTCTGGCAAGAATATTTATGCTCAGGTCATTGACGATGCTCAGGGCGTGACCCTGGCCGCCGCGTCGAGCTTGGATAAGGAACTGCGTAGCGCGCTGAAGAGCGGTGCAACGCAGGAAAGCGCCGGTGCAGTCGGCAAGCTGGTTGCCCAGCGTGCAGTTGCGGCAGGCGTATCCCAGGTTGTGTTCGACAGGGGGTCTTATCTTTATCACGGGCGTGTCAAGGCCCTGGCGGAGGCGGCCCGTGAGGGCGGTCTCTCCTTCTGAGGAAAGGATCACGCAATGGCTCGTGAACCAAGAGAAGGCGGTCGAGGCGGCCGTGAGCGTGAGCGCGAAGCTGATGAACTGGTTGACAAGCTGGTCACCATCAATCGCGTTGCGAAGGTTGTAAAGGGTGGTCGGCGTTTTGCGTTTGCCGCTCTGGTTGTTGTCGGTGACCAGAAAGGTCGCGTAGGGTATGGCGCGGGCAAAGCCCGTGAAGTGCCCGAAGCGATCCGCAAGGCGACTGAACGCGCCAAGCGCAGCATGATCCGCGTTCCGATGAAGGAAGGCCGGACCCTGCATCACGACGTTGCTGGCCATTTTGGCGCTGGTAAGGTCGTGCTGCGTTCGGCTGAAGCGGGAACCGGGATCATCGCTGGTGGCCCGATGCGCGCCGTGTTCGAAAGCCTGGGCATCAATGACGTGGTGGCGAAGTCCCTCGGGACCCGCAACCCGCACAACATGGTCAAGGCGACGTTTGACGCCCTGACGCGTTGCGCCAGCCCCCGTGCAGTGGCCAACCGTCGTGGCAAGAAGGTTGCCGAGATTTTTGGCAAGCGCGATCAGGCTGCCGGAGCGGAGGCCGCTGATGTCTGAGAAAAAGACCTTCAAGGTTGTGCAGGTGGCGTCCGGTAACGGACGCAAACCCGGCCAGAAAGAAACCCTGATCGGGCTGGGTCTGAACAAGATCGGGCGCGAAAAGGTTCTGGAAGATACGCCGTCTACGCGGGGTATGGTCCGCAAGGTGGCCCACCTGGTGAAGGTGGAGGATTGAAATGAAGCTGAACGAACTTCGTGATAACGAAGGCTCCCGCTATCGCAAGAAGCGGCTCGGTCGTGGTATTGGGTCCGGCAAGGGCAAGACGTCAGGTAAGGGTGTGAAAGGCCAGAAGGCGCGTGAGGGTGTTTCCCTCAACGGGTTTGAAGGTGGTCAGCTTCCTATCTACCGTCGTCTGCCCAAGCGCGGCTTCAAGAACATCTTCCGCAAGGTGTATGCCCCGGTCAACTTGGGTGCCATTGAGCAGGCGCTGGCTGAAGGCAAGCTGGAAACCGCAGCTCCGGTGACGGAAGCAGCGCTGAAGAAGGCTGGCCTGGTTGGCTCCGGTAAATATGCCGGCGTTCGTATCCTTGGTGAAGGTGAACTGACCAAGGGTGTGGCGTTCGAGGTGTCGGGTGTTTCCGCTTCTGCCCGCGTTGCCATTGAAAAGGTCGGGGGCAGCATCAAGCTGCTCGCGCCTGTGGCGGTGGAAGCCAGCGCGTCCTGAGTATGGCAGGGGAGAGAGCAGTGATGAAAGCTGTTCTCTCCCTTTCTTGCGTACGACTGGAAATGCTGTCTGGAATTTTTCAGACCATCATACCAGCGTCTCCACGTTTCGTGGCGGCGCTGTTTGTGTGAAAGGACGGATGCATGGCTTCCGCGGCTGAGCAGCTGGCTGCCAATTTCAATGTTGGTTCATTCGCCAAGGCGACTGAACTGAAAAAGCGCATATGGTTCACGCTCGGTGCGCTGATTGTCTACCGCCTTGGTACCTACATTCCGGTTCCCGGAGTGGATGCCACGGTCATGGGGCAACTGCTTGCACAGAACCAGGGCGGTATTCTGGGGATGTTCAACATGTTTACGGGGGGTGCGCTGGGGCGCATGACCGTATTCGCGCTGAATATCATGCCGTATATTTCCGCCTCCATTATCGTCCAGCTCATGTCCACGGCTCTGCCTTCTCTTGAAGCGCTCAAGAAGGAAGGTGAGCAGGGACGTAAGAAGCTGAATGAGTACACGCGTTATCTGACCGTCATTATCGCGATCGTTCAGGCTTACAGCATCGCTTTCGGGCTTGAGAACGTTCATGACGGCACGGCGGTGGTTAACCCGGGTCCACTGTTCCTGATTACCTGTGTGACCGCTCTTGTCGGGGGCACCATGTTCCTGATGTGGCTGGGCGAGCAGATTACGTCGCGCGGGGTCGGTAACGGTATATCGCTGATCATTTTCACCGGTATTGTCGCCAATCTACCGCAGGCTCTGGCGAGCCTGTTCCAGCTTGGGTACACAGGCGCCCTGTCTCCCTTCTTCGTGCTGCTGTTTCTGGTGCTGGCAGTTGGCACCATCATGTTCATCGTGTTCATGGAGCAGGCGCAGCGCCGGGTTGTGATTCAGTACCCCAAGCGGCAGGTAGGCCAGCGCATGTTCGGCGGTGATACGACGCACATGCCGCTGAAGGTGAATACCGCTGGTGTTATCCCGCCGATCTTTGCCTCGTCTGTGCTGCTGTTGCCGGTGACACTGCAGGGGATCATGAGCGGCAAGAACCTTCCCGGCTGGCTGTCCTTTCTGGGGCAGGAACTGGGGCAGGGGCAGCCGCTGTACATGCTGTTCTACGCAGCCATGATTGTGTTCTTTTCCTACTTTTATGCGGCGGTTACCTTCAACCCGACAGAAACGGCGGACAATCTGCGCAAGCAGGGCGGGTTTATCCCGGGGGTCAGGCCGGGTGCGTCAACAGCGGCCTATTTTGACCGGATTTTGACGCGGCTGACGACAATCGGCGCTGCGTATATGGTGGCGGTCTGTCTTCTGCCCCAAATTCTGGTCAGTCATTACAATGTGCCGTTCTATTTCGGCGGGACGAGCTTGATTATTATCGTATCGGTCACGATTGATACGGTAACACAGATACAGTCTCATCTTGTGGCGCATCAGTATCAAGGGTTGATGCGCAAGAGCCGGAGTGGCCGGAAACAGAGGATCATCAGGCGATGAATATTATTTTTCTCGGCCCGCCGGGGGCGGGGAAGGGCACCCAGTCCAAACTGCTGGAAGATCAGTACGGACTGGTGCAGATCTCCACGGGTGACATGCTGCGCGCGGAAGTGGCGCGTGGCTCCGCCATCGGGCAGGAAGCCAAGAGCCTGATGGACGCAGGCAAGCTGGTTTCCGATGCGCTGATCATTGCCATGCTGAAGGGCCGCATTGGCCAGGATGACTGTCAGAACGGCTTCATTCTGGATGGTTTCCCCCGCACGCTGGCTCAGGCCGAAGCGCTGGATGAGATGCTGAAGGCCGACGGCAAGAGCATTGATGTGGTGCTGTTCCTCGATGTTGATGAAGACATCCTGGCAGACCGTATTTCCGGGCGGTTTACCTGCGCGAACTGTGGTCGCACCTACAATGAGGTTTCAAACCCGCCGCGTGTGGCCGGCAAGTGTGATGCCTGTGGCAGCCACGAGTTTACCCGCCGCGCGGATGATAAGCGCGAAACGGTTGTGGAACGCCTGAAGGAATATCGGAAACTGACCGCTCCGATTCTGCCATTCTATGAAAAAACTGGTCGTTTGCACTCCATTAACGGGATGTTGCCGACAGCCGAAGTCACGGCGGAAATTAAAGCGGCTCTTGGAGAAATTCCCAAGATCACGCAAAAGTGATCTGTTTTCGTTGACTTGTGCCGGTGGCCAGTATATTTCGCGGCCACCAGAATGAAATCCGCCCTACACTCAGGGCAAGTTGAGTCGTTCGTTATCATGACGGGCGAACAGGAGTAGAAAGCGTGGCACGTATTGCCGGCGTGAATGTCCCGACCACCAAGCGGGTTGTGATTGGGCTTCAGTATATTTACGGGATTGGCGCGACCAGAGCTGCTGAAATCTGCAAGGCCACGGGCATTGCCGAGACGAAGCGCGTGAACGAGCTCAGCGATGACGAAGTGCAGAAGCTGCGCGAAGTGATCGATACCGATTACCGCGTGGAAGGTGATCTTCGTCGTGAAGTGGCGATGAACATCAAGCGTCTGATGGATCTGGGTTGCTACCGTGGCCTGCGCCACCGTCGCGGTCTGCCGGTTCGCGGTCAGCGTACGCATACCAACGCCCGCACCCGCAAGGGTAAGGCTGTTGCGATTGCCGGCAAGAAGAAAGCCACGCGTTAATCCTGAATACTACAAGCCCGGCCAGCACAGGCTGGCCCGGGCAGGGACTGAGGTAAAAAGACATGGCGAAAGCCGCAACACCGCGTATTCGCAAAAAAGAACGCAAGAACATTATTTCCGGCGTGGCGCACGTGCTCTCCACGTTCAACAACACCATGATCACCATTTCCGACGCTCAGGGGAACGCGATTTCCTGGTCTTCGGCTGGTGCGCAGGGTTTCAAGGGGTCACGGAAGTCCACGCCGTACGCGGCGCAGGTGGCGGCTGAGGATGCCGGGCGCAAGGCGCGTGAACACGGCATGGAAACGCTGGAAATCGAAGTCTCCGGCCCTGGTTCGGGTCGTGAAAGCGCCCTGCGCGCCCTGCAGGCTGTTGGTTTCACGATCACGTCTATCCGTGATATGACGCCGGTCCCGCACAATGGATGCCGGCCGCGCAAGCGTCGCCGCGTCTAAGCGCCTGATCCGCCTGGCAGTCTTTTCGTGAAGGCTGTCGGGTGGACGTTGTGTCCACTTCAGAGAAATCGCTGCCAGGCAGTGGTTTTTCGTATTGAAAGGCCGGTACATTGGTCCTTCAGAAAAACTGGCAATCTCTGATCAAGCCCGAAAAGCTTGAAGTCGAATCCGGAGTGGAGCCCGCGCGTATCGCAACCGTGGTGGCCGAACCGCTTGAACGCGGTTTTGGTATGACACTGGGGAATGCGCTGCGGCGTATCCTTCTGTCTTCCCTTCAGGGGGCGGCGGTTACGGCGGTTCAGATCGACGGCGTTCTGCACGAGTTTTCGTCTGTTTCCGGCGTGCGTGAAGATGTCACGGATATTGTCCTGAACATCAAGCAGCTTGCGCTGCGGATGCACGGCGAAGCGCCCAAGCGTATGGTGCTGACGGCTACCGGCCCCGGCGAAGTGCGCGCGAGCCAGATCCAGACCGGACATGATATTGAAATCATGAACCCCGATCTCGTGATCTGCACGCTCGATGATGGCGTCAAGCTGGGCATGGAGTTTATTGTCAATACGGGTAAGGGCTATGTTCCTGCTGCTGCGAACCGGCCGGAAGACGCGCCGATCGGGCTGATCCCGGTTGATGCGATCTATTCACCCGTCAAGCGCGTGTCCTACAAGGTTGACCCGACCCGCGTGGGCCAGGTGACCGACTATGACAAGCTGCTGCTGACGGTTGAAACCAACGGCGCGGTGACACCTGAAGATGCGGTGGCTCTGGCCGCCCGTATTCTGCAGGATCAGCTTCAGCTGTTCATCAACTTTGATGAGCCGCGTCCGGTTCAGGCTGATGAGCCGGAAGACGACCTGCCGTTCAACCGCAATCTGCTGCGGAAGGTGGATGAGCTCGAACTGTCTGTTCGTAGCGCCAACTGCCTGAAGAACGACAATATCATCTACATTGGGGATCTGGTTCAGAAGAGCGAGCAGGAAATGCTGCGCACGCCGAATTTTGGCCGTAAGTCCCTGAATGAAATCAAGGAAGTCCTGACTTCTATGGGACTTGCCCTGGGTATGAACGTGCCGGCCTGGCCGCCGGAAAATATCGAAGAGCTGGCTAAGCGGCTTGATGAGCCGTTCTGAGCTGACTTTTCATCGATTTAGGAACTGAACCATGCGTCACCGTGTTGCCGGTCGTAAGCTCGGCGTTACCTCTTCCCATCGTGCAGCCATGTTCCGTAACATGGCTGTGGCCCTGATCAAGCATGAGCAGATCACGACGACCCTGCCCAAGGCGAAGGAACTTCGCCCTGTGGTCGAAAAGCTGATCACGCTCGGCAAGCGGGGCGACCTGCATGCCCGTCGTCAGGCTTTCGCTCAGCTGCGCGATGAGGTGATTGTCCGCAAGCTGTTCGCTGCCGTGGCAGAACGCTACAAGGGTCGTAATGGTGGTTACACCCGCGTCCTGCGCGCTGGTGTGCGCTATGGCGATGCTGCTCCCATGGCTGTGATCGAACTGGTTGACCGCGATGTGAGCGCGAAGGGCCAGGATAGCGGCCCCCGCCCGCAGGCGGATGACTCGCAGGAACTGGCGGCCTGAACTTATTCAGACCCCGGAGGCAAAAAAGCTGGCTCTTCACGGAGCCAGCTTTTTTTTACGCGTGCACGCTCACGGCAAGTGTAATTGTCTTGTGTCTGATTTATATGATTTTGTGGAATAGATATTTCACTATTTATGATTGCAGCATATAGTCGCACTTCATCCTTGCACGATATTGTTGCGTGGGTAGGAGTGAGAGGATCATATGATGCGTAGGTTTTTCAGTGTGCTTCTGGGCGCACTGCTGCTGATGGCGGCAGAATTCGGTCCAGCCCAGGCCGCCGAGACAATCCGAATTGGTTATATTCCGGTGCTGGGCTCATCTGCGCTGTTCGTTCTGGATGGCAAGGGCTGGGCAAAGGAAGCCGGGCTGGATGTGGAACTGGTGCGGTTTACATCCGGGCCGCAAGCCATTCAGGCGCTCACTTCAGGCAGGATTGATGGCTACGTGGCCGGGGTGCTGCCGCTGCTGCAGGCCCGCGCGCATGGCGTGGATGTAAAGGTTGTGGCGGCGGCCTCGATCGAAGAACTCTCCGTTGTGGCACGTGGCAAGCTGGCATCTGAATTGCCCAAGGACGCCACGAATGCCCTGACGCCTGCGACCGTTAAGGCGGCACTGGAACGCTTTGCGGCCGAACAGGGGCATCCGGCGCGGATTGCGGCACAGCCGCCGGGCTCTGTTCCCGACACATTGCTGCGTTACTGGCTGAAAAAGCAGCTTGGCTTTGCCGATCCGGCGAAGGCTGCCTCCATTGTCGGGGTGGGAATTGATGCGGCCCAGCAGGCTTTTCTGGCAGGCGCCGTGGATGCGGTTGTGCTGCGTGAACCCGCGTTGACAGTGGTTGAAGCCAAGGTGCCGGACTTGCGGGTGCTGGCAACCGGACATGACATGATGCCTGATCAGCCGGGTTCGGTGCTGGCGTTGGTTAAGCCGGATGCGGCGGATCATCAGGCATGGGCCAGGACGCTCACAGCCCTGTTCGTGCGGGCTACGACCTTGCTGGCCCAGCATCCGGATGAAGCCGTGCCCTACGTCCAGACGGCTCTGGGAGGCGGTATGCTGGACGATGCTGTTCTGAAAAAGGCTCTTGAACGTTCGGCTGCGTCTTTCATCAGTGACCCGAGCCGGATTGTGGCGGGCGTGACGGCTTTGCAGGATTTTGAAGTCGAACTGGGGCTGCTGCGTAAGGCCGAGCCGGTGAGCGACCTGTTCAACCAGACATTGTGGCGGCCGACACCGTGAAAGGACGTCTGAGCAAGCGGTTACATGTCGGGCTTGGTATATTTGGTCTGGCTGTTTTCTTTGGGAGTTGGCAGGCCGCGGTCAGCCTTGGCTGGCTACCGGGAAACATGGTGCCGGCACCGCTGGACCTGGGCCCTGCATGGCTGGCGGAAGTGCGTGGCGGTTTCTGGCAGCAGGCAATTCAGGACAGTCTGGGGCATTACAGCCTCGGGCTGCTGATTGGCTCGACGTTGGGCACAGCGGTTGGCCTGCTGTGCGGGATGAGCCGTATTCTGGACAGTCTGCTGGAAGGGGTTATCCGCTTGCTCAGGCCCGTGCCGGGACTGGCGTGGGTGCCGTTCGCCATTCTGTGGTTTGGCCTGAGCACGGCGGGAGCGACGTTTGTGATCGCCATCTCGGTTTTCTGGATCAACTTCTATGCGGCTTACGGGGCCGTGCGCGGTGTCGACCCGGAATTGTTCGAGCTTGCGGCCGCCTTTGGCCATGGCGGATTTATGGCGCGTCTGTTCAAGGTGGTGCTGCCAGCCTCCATGCCGGGTATTCTGGCGGGGCTGCGCACAGGGCTGGGGCAGGGGTGGATGTCTGTCGTGGCGGCGGAACTGTTCGGAGTTCCGGGGATTGGCGCGCGGATGATGCAGGCCTCCAGTCTGTTGGCCACTGATGTTGTGGTGGTGTACATGCTCACGATGGCGTTTCTCTACGCTATTACGGATTTTCTGTTCGGCTTTATTCGGGGGCACTTGCTCAAGTGGCAGCCATGATTGACGGAACGTGTGTTGCCAGCCTTGAGGAGGCAGGTTTTTCGCATGATGGTGGTGCGCATTTCGTTTTCAGGCACGTGAGTCTGACGTTGGCGCGCGGTGAGTTCGTGGCGGTGCTTGGCCCTTCGGGCGTAGGGAAATCGACACTGCTGCGTGTGCTGATGGGCCTGGTGCGGCCGACAGAAGGGCAGGTGGGAGGCTCGGCCTGTGCGGTCGGAGCAGTGGGCTCGCAAGGCGCCGGAAGGCGGAGCAGGGCCATGGTCTTTCAGGATGCCCGCCTGCTGCCGTGGCGCTCGGTTTTGCGCAATGTGGAGTTCGGGCTGGAAGGGCTGGGACTAAACAGTGCGGAGCGTGCGACGCGTGCGCGTGAGGCTCTGCGTCTTGTCGGGCTTGAGCAGGAGGCCGGGCGTTGGCCGCGCAGGCTTTCGGGTGGGCAACGACAGCGTGTGGGTGTGGCGCGGGCGCTGACGGTTGATCCTGACCTGCTGCTGATGGATGAGCCGTTTGGCGCGCTTGACGCCATCACCCGCACGGGGTTGCAGGATGAACTGCGGCGGATCTGGCGACAGACAGGCAAAACGGTCATTTTTGTCACGCATGATATTGAAGAGGCGCTGCGCCTTGCTACACGCATTATTGTGCTGGCAGGGGGGCCGCCCGCTCATATTGTAGGTGAAATTGCGCCGACGGATGAGCAGAGAAACCCTGAAACACAGGATTTTGCCCAATGCGCGGCCCGGTTGCGGGCACTGATCGCGCATTAGGGACAGTGGTATAGAGGCAGGGCTTTATGGGTATGCGTCCTGTGCGGCATCCTAAAGCGATTTTCTGCGTTATTGTATCGAGAGCCGGGAAAGGCAATGTGCATGAGTGGGTATGACGGAACGACGTACAGGCTGGAGGATGGCGTCAGCCTCCTGCGTGACGGTGCCGAAGGTTTCTTCAGTCATGTTGGTGGGTACGATGCACTCGGGCCGGAACGGCGTAGTTTGGCGGTGGATCGGGTGCGGGATATTGTGATTGACCACCCCGCGGCGACGCTGGCGCTGATTGCTGGGGTGGCCGGACTTGCGGGTGTTTTTCTGCGGCGTCTTGGGTGAGTAGGCAGGCTTGTAGATAAGGAGAACGGACGTGCTTAAGCTGGCTTTGTTTTTTCTGGTTGTTTCGCTTGTCGCCGGTCTGTTCGGCTTTGGCGGCATTTCGTCCGTTGCTGCGGGCATGGCCAAGATTCTGTTCTTTATCGGCATTGTCCTGTTTGTCGTTTTTCTGGTGTTGGCGCTTATTGCCGGGAGCGCGGTGCTGAAATAGCAGCACACCCCCGACCGGCTGTCCGCTTGGGGGGCAGAAATGGAACGCCAGGACCGGAACAGACGAAAGACGTCAGTTCCGGTCTTTTTGTATGAAGTCAGGCAGGAAGGGATTGTCCGTCTGCATGGAGGCCTTGCTGGGCAGGGAGGACGCATTCCAGCCACCGCCCAGGGCTTGGACCAGACTGACGGAATCCACCATGCGGCTCTGCTGGATCTGTAGGGCGGTTTCGGCGTTGGACAGGGCGGTGACTTCCGCCGTGATGACGGTTGTATAGATCTGGGTGCCCGCCATGTACTGATTGAAGGAAATGCCAGCGGCTTTGTTGGCGGCTTTCAGGGCGACGTCCTGCTGCGCGGCCTGATCTGCCAGAATACGCAGGTTGGAAAGCTGGTCTTCCACGTTTTGCAGGGCGGTCAGCACCGTTTGGCGGTAGGCAGCGGTATAGTAATCATAATTGGTGTTGGCTTCACGCACGGCAGCGGTGCGCGACCCGCCTTCAAACAGGGTTTCCGTAGCGGAAGCACCAAGAGACCAGATCCGGTTGACGACCTGCACCAGAGTGCCCACGGGGTCACCACTGTAGGAATAGGAGGCCGTGAGCTTTACGTCGGGGTAAAACGCGGCGAGGGCGGCACCAATCTGGGCATTGTATTCTTCCATCCGTCGTTCTGCGGCGGCGATGTCCGGCCGTCTTTGCAGCAGGGTCGCGGGCACGCTGACAGGAATGGGCGGGATAACGCGGGACAGCGCTCCACGAGGGATGGAAAGATCGGCCGGGGGCTTGCCAATCAGAATGGCGATGGCGTGTTCGTACTGCGCGCGGTTGATGCCCGTGGCAATGGCCTGTGCGCGGGTCTGCTCAAGCTGGGTCTTGGCCTGCATCAGACTGGTGGGGTCGGCGGTGCCTGCGTCATACTGGTTCTTGGTAATCTGGTACGAGCGTTCGTAAAATGTCACGTTGCGCTCAAGCAGATCATACAGGCTGTCCTGATAGCGCAGGTTGAAATACGCGGTGGCAAGCTGGGCCTGATAAGACAGCGCGGCGTTGGCCAGGTCTGCCGCTGAGGCCTGTGCCTCAGTCACCTGGGCCTGAATCTGGCGGCGTATCTTGCCCCACAGGTCCAGATCCCACGAAGCACTCAGGCCCATGGCGTAGGTGTTCTCAGTGGTGTTGGTGACGTCGCCGCTCGTGGTGCTTTGGCCGTAATTGATAATCGTGCCGGATGAGCGCGAGCCAACGCCCGAGCTTTGCCGGTTGAAGGAAAGCGAGCCGTTCAGTGTGGGAAATAACTGGGCGCGGATGCCGTTGATGGTGGCCCGTGCGTTACGGTAGCGGGCCTCATATTCGCGTACATTCTGGTTGTTGAGCGCCACCTGTTCTTCAAGCTGGTTGAGCAACGGGTCATTATAGATTTCCCACCACTTGCCTTTGGGCAGTTCCGCCAGATGAGGCTGCGCGTATTGCCAGCCTGGTGCGGGCCGTAGTTCCTTGAAGGCGGGGGAGATGATGGCGGCAGGCCGCTTGTAATCCGGCCCGACCATGCACCCCGTGGCCACCAGCGGTATCAGCAGGGGGGTAAGGCGCGTGCGTGCAGTGGACGAAAGGCGGGAGAAAGACTTGACCATCAGCGAACCTGTTTGGCGGTGCGGTGGAAACGGGAAGAGAGCCGGGCCTGTACGTTCTGGATACGCAGGCGCAGGCCGTCGAAGGCAAGATAGATAACGGGGGTAGTGTACAGTGTCATGGCCTGACTGACGATAAGCCCGCCTACGATGGCAATACCCAGCGGACGACGCAACTCGGAACCATAGCCGTTGGCAATGATCAGCGGCGCGGCCCCCAGAGCGGCCGCAGCCGAGGTCATCATGATGGGGCGGAAACGCAGCAGACAGGCAGTGCGGATAGCCTCAAGCGGCGGGAGCCCGTGTTCGCGTTCGGCCATAATGGCAAAATCAACCAGCATGATGGCGTTTTTCTTGACGATGCCAATCAGGAGGATCACCCCGATCAGCGCGATGAGGGAAAACTCCTCGCCTGCGAGTTGCAACGCCAGAAGCGCACCGACACCGGCGGAAGGCAGGGTGGAAAGAATGGTCAGCGGGTGGATGTAGCTTTCGTACAGAATGCCGAGCGTGACATAAACCGCGACCAGAGCAGCAAGAATCAGCAGTGGTTCGTTGCTGACCGTCTTCTGGAACTGCGCGGCATTACCTGCGAAGCGGCCGTGAATGGTCTCGGGCATGTGCAGGGCCAGTCGCGTGGAATCAATGATCTGGGTTGCCTCTCCCAGCGATACGCCTTTGGCAAGGTTGAAGGAGAGGGTGCTGGCCACCACCAGCCCCTGATGGTTGACGGTCAGTGCCGTCTGGCCCGGAACAAGGGTTGTCACCAGCGTCAGTGGAACCATAGTCTCAGACGAGGTGCTGACGGCCGAACCGCTCGAAGCTCCATTGCCGCCCGCCAGCGTATTGGCGATCTGGTTGCGGAAGGAGAGCGCACTCATGCTGGTGGACGTGCTCTGCGAGGTGGCGCTGTCGCGAACGCGGATGGTGTTGGATTTTGTGCCTCCGCCTGCAGAGCCACCCGCGACACTAACCCACACCTGCATCAGGCTGTTGGGTGTGGACCACTGGGCGGGGTCGGCTTCCATAATGATACGGTACTGGTTAAGGCGGTTGTAGATTACGGAGGCCGCCCGCTGGCCAAAGGCATCAAACAGTGTGTTGGAAATAAGCTGGGGCGTGATGCTGACGCGCGCCGTCGTGTCGCGGTCTATTCTGGTGGTAACGGCAGCGCCGCCCACCTGCATGTCAGAGGAAAGGCTGGTCAGTTGCGGGTGGGTGTGCAGGGCTGCCAGCAGCTTGCCGCTCCATTCGTAGAGTGATGCGGCATCATCGCTTTCCAGCGTGTATTGATAGGCGGCGTTGCTTGCTCGTGCGCCGGTTCGTACGGCGCCGGGCTGCATCAGAAAGAAATCCGCGCCGACAACGTGCCGCAGCTTGCGACTGACCCGCGCGATCAGGTCCGTGGGGGTGTCGTTACGCTCCGATTTGTCCTTGAGTTCCAAAAACAGGTTAGCCTGATTGGTCGAGCCTCGCCCGCCGATGAATGAGGATACACCCGCAACGTCGCGGTCATGCAGCAGGATGTTCTGCACATAGGCCAGTTTCTGCGTCAGCGCCGTGAAGGAGATCGACTGGTCGGCCTGCAGGTGGCCCATGAGCATCCCTGTATCTTCAACGGGAAAGAACCCTTTTGGCATCCGCATGAACAGGGCCGCTATCAGCATCAGCGTCAGCGGCAGGCTGCACAGAACCAGCCGGTGGTGCCGCAGAGCGATGTCGAGCGTGCGGACATAAAAGGTCTGCGTGGCGTTCAGCACGTTTTCAGCCAGCCTGCCGGGGTGGAAGCGCGCCATGAGGCCCGGGCGCTGTGCCGACGCCACGGAAGGGGCCGATGCAACTCTGGGCACCCCAAGGAGAATAGCCGCCATCATGGGAGTGAGGGTCAGCGAGAGCACCAGCGAGACCATGATGGTGATGGCGACCGTCATGGCGAATTCATGGAACAGCCGCCCTGCCAGCCCGCCCATGAGCAGGATGGGCAGAAAAACCGCGATCAGCGAAATGGAAATGGAAATGACGGTAAAGGCAACCTCGCTACTGCCTACAACGGCAGCTTTGCGGGGTTCCATGCCCTGCTCGATGTAACGGGCGATATTTTCTGTCACCACGATGGCATCGTCCACCACAAAGCCGGTGGAGACCGTCAGTGCCATGAGCGACATGTTATCGAGCGAAAACCCGAGCAACGCCATGAACCCGAACGTGGCGATAATGGAGGTGGGCACCACGACGGCGGGGATCAGGGTCATACGCGGCGAGCGCAGGAACAGCAGCACGACCAGAACGACCAGCACCACGGAAATGAACAGCGTCCACTGCGTATCTGCCAGAGCGGCGCGGATGGTCAGGGAGCGGTCCAATGCGACATGCAGGTCAACCCCACCAGGCAGGGCGGCCCTGAGCATGGGCAACTGCGCCTTGATCTGGTCCACCGTGTTGATGACATTGGCCCCCGCCTGCGCGAACGTGACGGCAATGACCGAAGGCTGCCCGTTGTAATAGCCGGCGTTGCGCAGGTCTTCCACGCTGTCGCGCACATCGGCCACGTCCGCCAGCCTGACGGGGCGGTTGTTGCGCCAGGCAATGATCAGGTCGCGGTAGTCCTGCGCTTTCGTGACCTGATCGTTGGTATCCAGCGTAAAGCGCTGCCCCGCCTGATCAATGATTCCCTTTGGCGTATGGGCGTTGGCTGAGGCCAGAGCCGCGCGCACATCTTCGAAGCCGATGCCGTAATGGAACAGGGGTAGGGGATTTATTTCTACCCGGATGGCGGGCATGGCGCTGCCGGTGATATCGACCTGCCCGACCCCCTGAATGGAAGACAGATGCTGCGCAAGCACGTTGGTGGCATAATCGTAGAGCTGTGCGCGGCTATGGGTGGCGGAAGTCAGGGTGAGGATCAGGATAGGCGCGCCGTTGGGGTTGGCCTTGTGATAGCTGGGGTTCTGCCGCAGGGTGGAGGGCATGTCCGCGCGCGCGGCCTGGAGAGCGGCCTCCACATCCCGCGCGGCGCCGTTGATATCGCGGTTCAGGGAAAACTGAAGCGTAATGCGCGCGGTGTTCTCAGTGGATTGCGACGTCATCTCCGTGACATCGGCAATCTGCCCCAGCCGCCGCTCCAGCGGAGCGGCTACTGCGCTGGCGATTTCCTCGGGCGAGCCACCGGCCTGCTGTGCTGTCACCTGAATAACCGGCAGGTCCACATTGGGCAGGTCGGCCACGGGCAGGGTTCTGTACCCCAGAATACCGCCCAGTATGGCGGCTATGGCCAGCAGAGTGGTGGCGACCGGCCTGTCTATGAAAAACCGGCTGATTGTCACGTGTTTGCAGGCCCAGAGGCAGTATGCGTCTGGATGGCGAGCGGATGGCTGCCGCGTTTTTTCCACCGTTGCGCCCATGTGTCGAGCGTGAGGTAGATGACCGGCGTGGTGAACAGTGTCAGCAGTTGCGAGAGTGCGAGCCCGCCAATGATGGCCAGCCCCAGCGGGTAGCGCAGTTCAGACCCCGTGCCGTGGGAAATGACCATGGGCACCGCCCCCAGCATAGCGGCCAGTGTGGTCATGAGAATGGGCCTGAAGCGCAGGGTGGCCGCGGTGCGGATGGATTGCAGGGAGTCCATGCCGTGCTCGCGCTCGGCTTCAAGTGCGAAGTCGATCATCATGATGGCGTTTTTCTTCACGATGCCAATCAGCAGCACGATGCCGATAATCCCCATGATATCCAGTCCTGTTCCCGCGATCATGAGGGTCAGCAGCGCGCCGATGGCCGCCGATGGCAGGGTAGACAGGATGGTAACGGGGTGGATGAAGCTCTCGTACAGGATGCCCAGCACAATATAGACCGCGATCAGCGCCGCCGCGACCAGAAACAGCTCGTTGGTGAGCGAGCCTTCAAAAGCCGCGGCGGTTCCCTGAAACGATGTCTGGAAAGAGGACGGCAGGCCAATCTGTTTTTCCACCCGGCGGATAGCGGCTGTGGCGTCGCCCAGCGCGTAGCCGGGGCGCAGGTTGAACGAAATTGTCGTGGCCGGGAACTGGCCGAAATGCGTCAGCAGCAGAGGTGCCGTTTCTTCCCGCACTGAGGTCACGCTGGCCAACGGCACCAGCCCGGAGGTGGGCTGGCGGGTGGGGCCGGATGTGCTGCCCCCCGCGTTGCTGCTGATGCCCGGCAGGTAAAGCTGGTTTAACGATGCGAGATTGCTTTGAAAGCGCGGGGCGGCCTCAAGAATCACCCGATACTGGTTGGACTGGGTGTAGATTGTGGAAATCTGGCGCTGGCCGAAGCTGTCATACAACACGTTATCGACGGTCTGGGGCGTGATCGAGTAACGCGCCCCTGTCGGGCGGTCGAGCGTGACGCGCGCCACAAGCCCTTCAGCTTGCAGGTCGGACGTTACATCGGCCAGGGCCGGTTCCTTGCGCAGCAACTCCAACAGTTTCGGCACCCAGGTCTTGAAGGCGTTGTAATCCGGGTTTTCAAGCAGGAACTGGTATTGCGTGGCGGTTACGGTCGTATCGAGCGAGAGGTCCTGCACAGGCTGCAGGTAGAGCCTGATACCGGCAACAGAGGCTGTTTCCTGCTCCAGCCGCTGGGCAATTACGCTCGCGGAGGCGGAGCGGCTGTCATGCGGCTTGAGGTTGATCAGAAAGCGGCCCTGATTGAGCGTGGCGTTCTGGCCATCAACCCCCACGAAGGAGGAGAGCGAGAGCACGTCAGGGTCGCGCAGGAGCACTCTGGCCAATTCCTGCTGATGCGCCTTCATGTTGTCGAAAGAGATGCTCTGGGCCGCTACGGAAATGCCCTGAAGCACCCCGGTATCCTGCACGGGAAAGAAACCCTTGGGGATCATCCAGCCCAGCACGCCTGTCAGCACGAGGGTTCCTGCCGCGACCAGCAGCGTCAGGCCCCGGTGCAGCAGAACTACATCCAGCATCCGGTCATAAGTCGCAATGAGTTTTTCGGTGGCGACTTCCATCCGGGCGGACCAGCGGGCGAACAGGCCGGAGGCCTGCGTATCATGTTCACGCTCGGACAGGATGCGCGCGCACATCATGGGCACGAGCGTGAGCGAGACAACGGCGGAAATGACGATAGTGGTGGCCAGTGTCAGCGCGAATTCATGAAACAGCCGCCCCACGACATCGCTCATGAACAGCAGCGGGATCAGCACCGCTATGAGAGAAATGGTGAGCGAGATGATGGTGAAGCCGATCTCGCCAGCGCCTTTCAGCGCGGCGGTCATGCGGTCTTCGCCCGCCTCGATATAGCGTGAAATGTTCTCGATCATGACAATGGCGTCGTCCACCACGAAGCCGGTTGCGATGGTGAGTGCCATCAGCGAGAGATTGTCGAGCGAGAAATCGAGCAGATACATGATCGCCAGCGTGCCGATGATGGACAGCGGCACCGACAGGCTGGGAATGATGGTGGCGGGAATGTTGCGCAGGAATACGAAAATGACCGCAACCACCAGCACAAGAGCCAGAAACAGTTCGAACTGCACATCAGCCACCGAGGCGCGGATGGTCGTTGTGCGGTCGGTTAGCGGTACGATGTCGATCCCCGGCGGCAGGGTCTGACGTAGCGCGGGCAGGGCGGCCTTGATGTCGTCCACCACTGAAATCACGTTGGCGCCGGGCTGACGCTGCACGTTCATGACCAGCGCGGGTGTGAGGTTCGACCAGGCGGCGAGCTGGGTATTTTCCGCTCCGATAATAACCTGCGCTACATCGCGCACACGCACCGGCCCGCTGTCCTGATAGGCAATCACCTGATTAAGCAGCATCTCGGTGCTGGTGATCTGTCCGTCAACGCGCAGGGTGGTCGAGCGGCGTGCCCCATCAAATGTGCCGGTGGGCGAATTCACGTTCACATTGCCGATGGTGGTGCGCAGGGTGTCGAGGTCGATGCCGTAGGAGGTCAGTTTGGGAATGTTGACCTGTACCCGTATGGCTTTGCGGTTTCCCCCTGAAAGGGTAACGAGCCCTACGCCCGAAATCTGACTGATTTTCTGTGCCAGCCGGGTGTCCACATAATCTTCGACTTCGGGCAGGGGAATGGTGCTGGACGTGATTCCCAGCGTGATGACGGGCGTATCCGCCGGGTTAACCTTGGCGTAAACCGGAGGGGCCGGCAGGTCGGTCGGCAGCAGCGAGTTGGCCTGATTGATGGCGGCCTGCACTTCTTGCTCCGCCACGTCCATGGACATGGACAGATCAAAGCGCAGTGTGATGACGGACGCTCCGCCAGATGAACGCGACGTCATCTGATCCAGCCCGGGCATCTGCCCGAACTGGGTTTCCAGCGGTGCGGTAATAGATGTTTCCATCACGTCCGGCCCGGCGCCGGGGTAGAAGGTCTCGACCGTTATGGTGGGGTAATCGACCTGAGGCAGGGCTGATATGGGCAGGAAATGGTAACCCAGCAGGCCAGCCAGAAAAATGGCCAGCATCAGCAGCGTGGTAGCGACGGGCCTGCGGATGAAAATGGCCGAGGGGTTCACGGCGAAACCCCGTTGCCCGTGGCGGCGGGAATGGAAACCGGCATACCTTCGCGCAGGTGGTCGGTGCCGTCGGTCACGACCTTGTCACCCGCGCTCAGGCCGGTTTTCACCACGGTATTGGTGCCGTCTGAAATGCCCGTGGTCACGGATTTGACGGTGACAGTATTATCCGCCTTCACCACGTAAACGAACAGGCCCGAAGGGCCGGTCTGTATGGCGGTGGCAGGCAGTAGCAGCACGTTGTCGAGCGTGCGCACCAACAGCCGCGCATTGACGAACTGGTTGGGGAAGAGGTGCTCATCCGCATTGGGGAAAATGGCGCGCAGGCGCACCGTGCCGGTGGCGGTGTCGATTTCGCTGTCCAGCGCGCTGACTGTGCCGTCTGCGATCTTGTCTGTATTGGTGCTGTTCCAGGCTTCTACCGACAGCGTCTTGTGGGCGCGCAGTTCTTCCGCCACCTGCGGGAGCTGGTCCTGCGGCAGCGTGAAAATCACTGATATGGGCTGCATCTGTGTCAGCACAGCCAGCCCGCCGGACTGTCCGGCTGTCACGTAATTACCGCGGTCCACGGCCCTGATGCCGATACGGCCGTCAACCGGGGCGGTAATGTGGCAGTAGATAAGCTGGAGTTTTTCGTTATCCACCTGCGCCTGATCGGATTTGACGGTACCTTCAAGCTGCTTCACCATGAACTGCTGATCGCGCGCGGTTTTGGCGTCGATACTGTCCTGACGGATCAGCTTCTGATAGCGCGCGTTGTCCACGCGGGCCTGATCAAGCTGGGCCTGATCGCGCGCAAGCTGGCCCTCGTACTGCTCAAGCAGCACCTGATAGGGGCGGGGGTCTATAATAGCCAGCAGATCACCCTTGTGGACATGCTGGCCTTCGGTAAACAGCACCTCCATCAGGTAGCCGTCCACACGGGTCTGAACCGTCACGTTGGTGATGGGAATGACCGTGCCTAGTTCCGTCAGGACTACGGGCATGGAACCGCTCTTTACCACCTGCACCGCAACAGCCTGTTTTTGCTCATTGGCGGATTGACTGTGTCGGCTGTTGTTCTGTCCGCCATGAGGGCGCAGAAATGCAAAACCCAGTATGCCTACGACCGCTATACCAACGCCTGTCAGAACCATCTTGCGCCTGCGTGACGGCGGACTGGCCGGGGCGGACGCCTGTGCGGAAGAGACGGGAGAGGAAGGTGCCGTGTTGTGTTCATCCATGAGGCGCGCTGCTCGTTTTTTTTACCGGGGTTATATAAGGCGGAATGAGGAAAGGGCGGCGCGAAACGGGCCGGTGCAGTCTGTTACAGGCGGACTGTATCGCATGTCCTGTGGCGAAAATCGGGCGCGCTGGTGTGCGGTGCATTGAGCGTGCTCCGCCCAGGCATTGTGGCGGGGTCTGTGGTGTCTGTCCAGCGCGCGGTAGGTTCAGTTTAACTGCGGTTGCCGCTCATGTCTGCTCCGGCGGCAGGGGGCATGGTGGCCGCTATGGGGGTTGCCAGTATGGAAATGCCTCCCGTAACCAGCAGGGCGATGGAAAAATCGTTCAGCGTTGGCTCGCTTTGCCCCGAGAGGGCATTGAGCAGTGTCAGCGTGCCCGCCGCGATGCAGATCCCGCTTGAAAGCATGATCTGCTGCATGGTGGAGTACAGGCTGGTGGCCGCACTCATGCGCTGCGGCGGGATATCCGCATAAGCGACCGTATTATAAGCGGAAAACTGCACGGCCTGTGCGGCACCCGCCAGAACCAGTACAACAGAAATAGTCCAGAGCGGCATCGGGGGACGATAGGCGGCTATCAGGGCGAAGATAACCGCAGCCGAAAGCGCGTTGATCATCAGCACCCGGCGAAAGCCCCAGCGTTTGAGAATGGCGGGCACCAGCGGGCGGATGGCGATTGAGCCCAATGGCCCCACAAAGGTAATAACACCACTCTGGGCGGCGTTCAGCCCCGCACCAATTTGCAGGAAAGTCGGTAGCAGAAACGGTAGTGACCCTACGGCAATGCGCGTGGCCGCCCCCGCCACGAGCGAAATACGAAAGGTCGGAAAGCGCATCAGCCGGAAATCCAGCAGTGGGTCGGTAATACGGCTCGCGTGGCGTGAATAGACCGCCATCAGTACCACGCCGCCGACCAGCAGCCCGACCAGCACGGGCCAGCCTGCCGCATCATGGCTGAAGAGTTCGGCCAGAATGGACAGCGTGGCCAGACCGCCTCCGGCCAGCACCATGCCTTTGACGTCGAACGGCGGGGGCGAGGGCTCACGCACCTGCGGGATAAAGCGCCACGTCATGAGCAACCCGAGGAGACCTACGGGAATGTTAAGGTAAAAATTCCAGCGCCATGAAAACCACGTGGTGATGAAGCCGCCCACGACTGGCCCCATTAGCGGGCCGAGTGTGGCGGGCAGCATCATCCACGCCATGGCGCGCACAAGATCCTTGCGTGGCGTGTCACGAATGACCACCAGCCGCCCCACAGGCACCATCAGCGCGCCGCCAGCGCCTTGCAGCATACGCATGACCGCCAGAAAAGGCAGAGAATGGGCCACGCCGCACAGGATGGAGCAGATCAGAAAGACCGTGATGGCAAGGCTGAGGATAGTGCGGCTGCCCAGCCTGTCCGCTAGCGCCCCGGAGGCAGGAATGAAAATGGCCAGTCCGATGATGTAGGAAGTCAGGGCCACGGAAGTCGCCACCGTGCCAACATGCAGGTCACGTGCGATGGCGGGCAACGCCGTGGCGAGGATGGTGCCATCAAGCTGTTCCATAAAGAACATGGCGGAGACCGTGAGTGCCGTAAGTTGGATGCGCGTAGGAAAAGGAAAAGCCATGCCTGCTTGGGAACCCTAGTCAGCGTTATGTTTTTGCGGTCTGATAGGATCAGACAACCGTAAAGCCGGGATCACGCCCGATACGCGGACCGTGGACCAAGCGGTTGGAGAAGGGAGGACTATGGTCATGGCTGATGACAAAATCAAGAAACTGGAAAACAGGGTCGAAGGCGTCGCCAGGGATGTGCAGGGGCATCTGAAAGATGCTGTCGGCGGGCTGACGGGTAATATCGGCCTGCAGGCGGAAGGCAAGTTCGACCAGTTCGCCGGGCATATGCAGCAGGATTTCGCTGATCTGTACGACGAAGGCGAGGGCGTGGTGGAAAAGGCCGTAACCCTTGTGCGCGACAAGCCCCTGCTGGCTCTGGGCGTTGTTTCCTTTGTCGGGATCGTACTGGGCTGGCTGCTCGCGCCCCGCTCAAAACGCTCCTGAAAAAAATCATTTCATCAGGACTCTTGCGCTCCTGGGTGAAAAAATGCTTCTCCTTCCCAACGGAGTCGCAGTTAGAGCGACTCGGTTATTTTAGCCGAGTCGCTCAAAACGGGCGATCAGTTGGACGGAACGAGAGGCAATGCCGGATTTCAGGCGTGAACAACAGCATGGCGGGCGTGTCGCCGGGGTGGACGAAGTGGGCCGTGGCCCGCTCGCTGGCCCCGTGGTGGCGGCTGCGGTGGTGTTCGCTGCCGGTGTGCCAGATGATCTGGCCAGCCTGATTGATGATTCCAAAAAACTGAAACCCGCCGTGCGCGAGGCTATCGCGGCTCGGCTTCCCGGTGTGCCCGGCGTGGAAATCGGCCTTGGCGCCGCCTCTGTTGCGGAGGTGGACAGGCTGAACATCCATCATGCGGCGCATCTGGCGATGCGGCGCGCCGTGGCCCGGCTGCCGGAAATGCCCGACCATGTTCTGGTGGACGGCAACAAGCTGCCTAGCTTCGGCTGCAGTGCGGAGGCGCTGGTAGGGGGCGACGGGCTGAGCCTGTCCATCGCGGCGGCCTCCATCGTGGCCAAAGTGGTGCGCGACCGCATCATGGCGCGGCTGGATGTGCGCTGGCCCGATTACGGCTGGGACGGCAACGCGGGATACGGCACGCAGGCGCACCGGCGCGCGCTGGTGCAGGTGGGGGTTACGCCTCACCACAGAAAGACATTCGGTACGGTACGGCGGCAATTGGAACTGGCAGGAGCGGCAGGGCAGTGATGAGCGGCATGAAAAAATCGGTTCCCATGGAACTTCCTCTCGACAGGATCATCCGTGGTGAATGCGTGGACGTGATGCGCGGCTTGCCCAGCGGGTCGGTGGACTGCATCTTCGCAGACCCGCCCTATAACCTGCAGCTTCGTGGCGAACTGCGTCGCCCGGATGATACGCTGGTGGACGGCGTGGATGATGAATGGGACAAGTTCTCCGATCTGGAAGAATATGACCGCTTTACCCGCGCATGGCTCTCCGAGGCGCACCGCCTGCTGCGTAAGGATGGCACGATCTGGGTGATCGGCTCCTATCACAACATTTTCCGTCTGGGCGCTATTCTGCAGGATCTGGGGTTCTGGATCCTGAATGACATCGTGTGGCGCAAGTCCAACCCCATGCCGAACTTCCGTGGTCGCCGCTTTACCAATGCGCATGAAACGCTGATCTGGGCCGCCCGTGGGCCGGAAAGTCGCTACCGCTTCAATTATCAGGCCATGAAGGCGCTGAATGATGATGTGCAGATGCGCTCGGACTGGTACCTGCCCCTGTGCACCGGTAACGAACGCCTGCGGAATGAACACGGCCTGAAGCTGCACCCGACCCAGAAGCCTGAAAGCCTGCTGCACAGGGTGCTGGTTTCATCCACCACGGTTGATGATGTCGTGCTCGACCCGTTCTCCGGTTCCGGCACAACGGCGGCCATGGCGCGGCGGCTGCGGCGGCACTTTATCGGGATCGAACGCCACCCGGACTACATTGAGGCCTCGCTGGCGCGTATCGCGCGCGAGCAGCCTCTGCCGGAAGATGCCGTGCAGACAACGCAGGATCGCCGCGAGGCCCCGCGCGTGCCGTTCGGCAGTCTGGTGGAGCAGGGCCTGATTGTGGCGGGAACGGTCGTGTGTGACAAGAAGCAGCGCCTGCACGCGACAGTGTCGCCGGATGGCAGTCTGGTCAGTGGCACGCATCGTGGTTCCATCCACAAGCTAGGCGCACAGTTGACCAATGCGCCTTCCTGCAATGGCTGGACGTTCTGGCATTTTGAGCGCGAAGGGGTGCTCCTGCCGCTTGACGTGCTGCGTCAGGAAAGCCTGCAGATGGCAGCGGAGAGCGCGCAGGGCTGATAACCAGCCCTGCCTGTACGGTAGGGAAGTGAGGGCGGCCTAGCTGCCGCCAAACCCGAGGAACCCGGCGGAAGGCTGGGCAATCCCCCCTGTGGAATCATAACCGTGCCCGGCCGGGCCCGCGTTCATTCGGGCTGCGTTGATGCCGCCAGTCACGACAGGCCGTGCGTTTTCCATGCCCTGATTGGCGTAGCCTGCGCCCACGCGGTCGTCCGACGTGCGGAGTGAGAGCAGCAGGAAGGTAATGGGATTGCGATTGAGGTCGATGGACATTTCCAGCGGCGTCTGTCCCAGAATATTGTGCCCGCCCAGATCAGCCCCACGGTTTACCGCATCCTTCGCCGCGGCAACGCTGCCCCGGTTGATGGCTTCGAACAGCGCCGTCGTCGGCTCCACGTCCTTGCCAATGCGGTCGCCGTCATCCTCGTCCATGCCTTCCGACCCCGGAATGGCTGAGGGGGGCGCGGCGCGTTTGGCGGCCTTGGCGCTTTCCGCTTTCTGCGATGCTTCCTCGGCGGCGCTCTGCTCTTCCTCTTCGGAAGCGGCCATGGCCGGGAGAGCATGGAAATGGGCCAGGCTACAGAACAGCAGGGCGCAGGTAACAGGGCGGAATAAGCGGTTCATGATCTGTCCATTGATGCGCGATGCCAAATGTTACCACAGCCCCCAGATGTCGCAAAGGCGGACACCGATTCGCCATGCTTTGGGAGAGCGCGGTTCCAACTCATTAGCTCGGCCGGCGTCCTTCACGCCACCATGCACCCAGTATCAGGGGGAGGGCCAGCAGCAGGTAAACCCATGTCGGCAGGAGCGGGGCGGCTGTCCGGCCGATGACGGTATGCGCCCCGCGTGCGGGGAATGCGAGCCAGTCCGCGCCATGCAGGTCGGATGAGCGCGTTACACGGGCGGCGGGCACGCGCAGGCTGTCGGGTGAATCCCCAAGCCAGAACACGCCGCCGCCGGTCTGGCTGGCGATGCTCTCCAGCCGGCTCGCTGTCGCGCGCAGCGTGGCGAATTCGGCGGGGTCTGCTTGCACCGGGGCCGCGTAGGTCGTGTGTGTACCATCACTGATCTGCCATATGCCGTTTTCCGTGGCGGGCAGGGTGGCCCTGAACGTGCCAGGGTCCTGCGGGTCCGGGCGCAGGCTTACGCTCTGGCTGGCGCCGGAGGGTGCGGTCACGCTAACGGTGCTGGATGCAGTGGTGGAAACGCTGTGACGGGTTATGCTCAGCACCCCGTCTGACAGGCTGGCCGAAAGCTGCTCTTCCTCCAGTTCGGGCTCTTTCATGAGCCAGTGCGAAATCCGGCGCAGCAGTTCGGCCTGTGGCCCGCCTCCGCCCTCACCGCGTGACCAGAGCCAGATCTGATCCGACAGGAGCAGGGCGACGCGCCCACGTTCGACGTGGTCGAGCAGTAGTAGCGGCGCGCTATCCGGCCCGTTCATCAGCACTTCGCCGCGGGTACGGTCGGGACGCAGGGCACGGTACCATGGCCCCCAAGCCCCAGTGCCTTCGCTCGCTCCCTCCACGGAGGCGGCCCCGCTGGCGGTTGCGGCAGGCGGGCTCTGAGGCGCGCCAGGCAGGGCGGCCGTGACCGGGTGCCTGTGGCCGGTCGCAGTCAGTGTCGGGCGGAAACGCTGGGTGATAATGCTGTTCTCAAACGGTACATGGGCGGGCAGGACGTCGCCCAACGGGGTGTCCTGCAAGGAACCGGGACCAACGAATTCCGGCCCGGCCGTCAACAGCAGGCCGCCGCCCTGACGCACGAAGTCCGCGATGTTTTCCAGATAGAGGCGCGGCAGGATATGGCGGTTTTCAAACCCGTCGAGAATGATCAGATCAAACTGACGGATTTTTTCCTGAAAGAGTTCGCGCACAGGAAAGGCGATCAGCGCCAGATCGGAAAGCGGCGTGCCATCATCTTTTTCCGGTGGCCGCAGAATGGTGAAGTGGATGAGATCCACCGCCGGGTCAGCCTTGAGCAGCCTGCGCCAGACCCGTTCACCCTGATTGGGCGTGCCTGAAACCAGCAGGACACGCAGCCTGTCCCGTATGCCGGTGATGCTGACGACGGTCTGGTTGTTGAGGGTCGAAACCTCACCTTCCAGCGGAGAGACGGCAAGGCTCACCAGCAGCGGGCCGGGATGCGCCACATGGACGGTAATATCCTGCGTGCTGCCGATCTGCACAGGTACAGTGCGCGCGGGTTCGCCGTTTACGCGTATGCTCAGCGTGGCGGGCGTGCCGTCATGTGTGTCCGGCCCGGCATCCTGCACGCGCACCCGCAGGTGCGCATCCTGCCCAGCTATGGCGTAAGGCGGAGCCTCAAGCACTTCCAGCCTGCGGTCTGTTTCTTCGTCGCGGGCGCTGAGCAGGACGTGCAGGGGCAGAATGGTATGGCGGCTACCGTTTTCAGCCGGGCGCAGCCTGTCGGGAATGATGTCGGGCGTGTCGAGGTTCTGCCCGTCGGTCAGCATGACCGCTCCGGCAAAACGCGCGGGCGGAATATCCGCTGCGGCTTGATCAAGGGCTTCAAACAGTCGCGTGCCGTCATGGCCGTTTTCACGCACATTGACCATGCGGAATTCGAGCCCAGGTGTCCGCGCGTGCGCCAGAATGTCGGCGGCCTGGCGGGCTATGGCGTTTCTCTGGCCCAGGGACATGGAGCCCGAGTGGTCAACCAGCAGCAGGGCGGTCTGGGGCAGCGGGTGGCGGTTCTCATGCAGGCGTTGAGGCCCAGCCAGCCATATCAGGATGACAAGAGCCGCGCCGAGCCGCAGCAGCGCCCCAGAACGGCTGGCCCGCAACAGCCCCGCAATGCACAGGGCCAGCGCAAGTAGGGCGAGAGCTCCCAGCAGCCATAACGGGACAAGCGGCTCAAAGGTGACAGAATGAAAAAGCAGGTCTGTCATGGCGTGTTTTCCAGCCGTTTGAGCAGCATGGGCACATGCACCTGATCTGCCTTGTAACTGCCTGTCAGGGCGTAGATGACGGCATTCAGACCGAAGCGATACGCCTGAATCCGCTGTTCCGCGCCGCCGGGCAGCACGGCGTAGGGCGTTCCGCCGCTGCCGTCGACCGCCCAGGCATGAACCCAGTCCGCCGAACCGATAATCACGGGGCTGACATCATCGTTTTCCGCATCGCCTTCCCGTGCCACCCAGACTGGCTGGCCCGCGTAGCGGCCGGGAAAGTCGTGCAGCAGGTAAAAGGTATGGGCCAGCAGATGGTGGTCGGTCATGGTTGTCAGTGGGGGGATCTGTAGCCCCGCTGTTACACGGCGCAGGGCGCGACCGGTGCTGGCACTGGCCGGGCCGCCATCCTCGCCTGAAGCATCGTCGCCTTGCGTGTCGATCAGAAGAATGCCGCCATGCGTCATGAAACTGTTCAGGTTGGCGGTGATGGCGGGCGATGTCTCGGCATCAGCCGTCACAGGCCAGTAAATCAGCGGATAGTAGCTGAGATCGTCCTGTCCGGGACGTATTGCGTCCGGCACGCCCAGCTTGGCGGAGGTACGTGCATTGACGAAATCCGACAGGCCCTGAAGACCCTGACGGGAGACCTCGTCCACATCCGCATGGCCGGTCACGACATAAGCCAGCCGGGTTTCCAGCGCTGCGGGCGGTACGGTCGGCGGGGGCTGGGTTGTGCCGGGCTGGGCCTCAATGACAGCGGGTATAGCCTGCGGTGCCGCCGTCACAGGCGGAGGCATGTGGCTCGTATCGTCGTCTGGTGCCTGTGCCTGCGCCGTGCCGGTGGCCACGATCAGACCGACCGCAAGCATAGTCGCCAGTCCGCGTGGCGAAGGACGACGCGCCATCCGCATGAGCAGCATGGCCAGTCCATCCACCAGCATGAGCACAAGGGCCGCCAGCAGGCTGTATCGTCCCAGTGGCCTGTCGGGCTGGCGGGTTTGCGGGTCGATGAGTGTGCCCACGGGGGCAGCCGCCTGCAGGGCTGTAATCTGGCTGGTGGCGTTGAGCGCGCGACGGCCGTTGCGCGGGCCGTAAAGGCCGGGCGGATGCTCGGGAGAAACCGGGGTGCCGGCAAAAGCGCTGGCCCTGAGCCCGCGTGCCGTGGCGGGGGGCGGACCGAGATTGCCTTCACCATCAAGGCTCAACGCAGGTGAGAGCAGCGTATCATCCGCCGGAATGGCCAGGCCGTTGGCGTGTTCTGTCAGGCGTTGCAGCATGGAGACAAACAGTCCCGACAGGGGCAGGTTGGACCAGTCCGCCGTGCTGCTGATATGGAACAGAACCAGCGTGCCCTTGCCCATGCTGGCATAGGTGACAAGCGGCGTGCCATCGGCCAGTCGCGCCCAGCTTTGTTCACTCAGCGTGTCTGTCGGACTGGCGAGAACCTGCCGGCTGACAGTGACATCGGCCGGAACAGGCAGGCCCCGGAAAGGCGAAAGCGCATCAAAGGGGGCGAGTTTCTGTGGCGCGCCCCATGTCATGGAGCCGCCAAGCTGGCGCGTGCCATCCAGGAGCGGAACGGGTAACAAGCTGTCGGCGGGGCTGGTGCCTTCGTGGGGGGCTCCGGCCAAGGCTGGCCCGGCAAAGCGGATGAGTGTGCCGCCTTTTTCCACCCAGGCGCGTACCGCCTGCTGCGTCTGGGTTCCGGTCAGGGTGCCGTCAGGAGCGATCAGCACGGAAAGAGGGCGGCTCAGCAGGGCTTCGGGAGTGCCTTCGTGCAGGTCAGTCGTGGGGGCCAGTGCGCGGCGGATATAGAAGAGTGAACCAACCAGCGGCGTATCCGCCCCGCCCGCCGAGAGCAGGCCCACAGGGCGCATCCGGTTTGTCTCATCCATCAGGAACGTGGTGGCAGCTCCTGCGATGCCACGCAGCGTGATGGTCTCAATCTGGTTGCGGACTTCTGGCGGCAGGGAAAGGCGGATATCTGCCTCCGTGGTATGCGCGGGCAGGGAGACGGGCACAGAGGCCAGCGTTGCGCCATCGGCCGTGCGGGCAAGGGCTGTCAGATCCTGCGGTATGGCGGAGGGAACGGCCAGCACGCGGGCCATGACATCACCCGAACCCGGCGCAGGCGCGGCGAGTGCCAGAGAAGTCTGATGGGGAAAGCGAACTTCGCGTACGGGGCCTGCATCGCGTAGAGCCTGCGCAAAACCGCCGTCCTGCGTTCCCGCGACCCCATCGGCCAGATAGAACACCTGTGCGTAAGTGTGGCCGAGTGTCTTCAGGCGCTTTGCAGCCTGTGCGCGTTCGACTGGCCAGGGAGAGGGACGCAGGGCGTTGAGCACTTGCTCTGCCTCGCTGGATGATTGCGCGCGCGGCATGTCTTCAGCAGATTGCTCCGTCGGCGTGGACGCGGTCAGCAGCAGGGAAACTGGGCTTTGGGTGCGGCCGGCGTTTTCCACGATGGCCTGCGCAGTGCTGATCCGTTCTGCCCAGTCCGGTGCGGCAAACAGACCGTTATCCATGACCAGCAATACAGGGCCGGATGCCGGAGCCGAACCTGTGTCGTGCCGCAGGAACGGCCCGGCAAGCCCCACGACCAGCAGGCTGAAAACCAGCGCGCGGATCACCAGTAGCCATAACGGAGAGCGTACGGGGTCGATCTGGCGTGTGCGCAGCCCAGTCAGCAGCGCCACAGGCGGAAAAACCTGCCTGCGTGGTTGTGGTGGTGTAGCCCGCAGTAACCACCAGACTAGAGGTAGCCCCGCCAGTGCCAGCAGCAGGAAGGGGGATGAAAAACTCATGCGGGCTGGCTCATCAACGTGTGCAGGCTCAGCAGGGCCGGGAGCGCTGTCTGGTCTGTCTGGTGCCGGGTCAGATCATGCCCGTAACGCGTGGCGATGTCGCTCAGCCAGGCTTCACGGGTGGAGACAAGATCGGCATAGGCCGGGCGGATGTCGCTGGTTTCAGAGAGTTCGACCGGCGCCTCGCCTTCCAGCCCGGTAAACAGAACCCGCCCGGCATAGGGCAGGCAGGCTTCCGCCGGGTCACGCACCTGTATCAGATGCGCCTGTACGGGCAGGGCAGCCAGATGGCGCAGGAAAGCCTGTATGTCTTCCTGCGGGGCGAGGAAGTCACTGGCCATCAGCAGGTGCGCATGGCGGGGCAGGTGCAGCGGGGCGCGCAGGAAGGGGCCTGATATATCCTGTGCGGCGGTCTGCTCCTCCCGCATCTGCGCGACCAGCCCCATGGCCAGCCGTTCCAGCGGCGGGCCGCCGGCAGGCAGGGGGAACAGGCCCGCAGGCCCGGCCAGTTGCACGGTTTCTCCCGCGCGGAGCAGCAGGGCGGCCATGGTCAGCAGCAGGGTGATGGCGCTGTCGCGTTTGGAAGGCAGGGCAGCGGCCGAGCACCAGTCCATCGAGCGCGACATGTCGCACCACAAAATGACGGTCTGGGCGGTTTCAGCTTCTTTTTCGCGCACCTGTGCATGGTGGGTGCGGGCGGATTGCCGCCAGTCGATCCGGGAGGCAGGTTCGCCAGGCTGGGCTGGACGGTACTGCCAGAAATTGTCGCCCCATCCGGCGCGGCGTTGTGGGTGAAGGCCCGCCGCCAGTGTGGCCGCCGTCTGCCGGGCGCGCAGCAGCAGGTCCGGCATCCGGGCGGCCAGGGCCGCAGCGGCGGCAGCGCCAGAGGACAGGGGAACGCCTGCCGCATTGCCGTCATGCGACCGGAGCCCGTTCCGTCTCGTTGTATGGGCATCGCCGTCGTGTTGAGCCGCCCGCCGAAGGAAAGCCGGCAGAAAAGAGGTGATGTGCTGCGCGAGCCCGGCCAAAAGACGTCAGCCCAGCCGGTTGACGAGCCGGGTAATGACGTCGGCCGGGGTCAGGCCATCGGCGCGGGCCGCGAAGCTGAGCGCCATACGGTGCGCCAGAACCGGTTGGGCCAGCGCTGCTACGTCATCAAGGCTGGGAGACAGCCTGCCATCCAGCAGGGCACGCGCGCGGGTCGCGAGCATGAGTGTTTGGGCGGCGCGCGGGCCGGGGCCCCAGGCAATGGCGGTTTTCAGGTCCTGATCCGGTGTTGTCTGCGGGCGGGCGGCGCGCACCAGTGCCAGAATGGCATCCACAATGCTTTCCCCAACCGGCATGGCGCGCACCATGTTCTGGGCCTCGATCAGCCCGCGCGCGCTCAGCACCTGCTCGGCCTCGGGGCGGCTGGCACCGGTTGTGGCCAGTAGCATCTGGCGTTCGGCCTCCTCGGGAGGGAAGTCCAGCGCGATCTGGAGCATAAAGCGGTCAAGCTGGGCTTCAGGCAGGGGGTATGTGCCTTCCTGCTCGATAGGGTTCTGGGTTGCCAGCACATGGAAGGGCTGGGGCAGCGCGTATTCCGTCCCCGCCACGCTTACGTGATGTTCCTGCATGGCCTGCAACAGGGCCGACTGCGTTCGCGGGCTGGCGCGGTTGATTTCATCCGCCATGAGAAGCTGGCAGAAAACCGGCCCCTTTACAAAGCGAAAGCTCCTGCGGCCCGTGCTGTCTTCATCAAGGATTTCGCCGCCTGTAATGTCGGAGGGCATGAGGTCGGGCGTGAACTGTACGCGCCGGGCATCCAGCCCCAGTACGGTGCCCAGAGTCGTGACCAGCAGGGTCTTGCCCAGACCGGGCGGGCCAACCAGCAGCGCGTGCCCACCTGAAAGCAGGGTGACAAGCGTCTGGCGGATGACGGTATCCTGCCCGAAGATGATGTCACCAAGGGCCTGCTGCACGGCCGACAGCCGTTCGCAGATGCGGTCTGCCTCCCGCACATCGGGGCGGGTGGCGGAGGAAAGTGCTGAGAGCGAAGCGTCTGATGCGGTCATTTGTCCAGTCTTGAAGACATGCGGGGCTTTCATCAAGCGGGGTTCGCTCCCTATATCATTGGAAGACGCATATGGACACGCATTACGGGGTGATCAGGTCGTGAAAGGCGAAAACGCTCAGAACACGGGGGTGGCCCCGTGCGCGGAAGAGGAAACCGGCCTGCCTGTTTATTCGGAGGCGGGGCTGGACTCCGTGGCGGCGCGTCTGTCCCACGGCGGCCATGCGGGTGCGAAGGGCGACGTGCCGCGTCTGCCATTTCTGATCCGACGTGATGGAAGCTGGTTTTATCGGGGCGGTGTTATCAAGCGCAAGGCCATGCTGTGCCTGTTCGGTTCCCTGCTGACCCGCGACGCGCAGGGTGCCTATCTGCTGCGCTCGCCTTTCGAGAGCGGGATGATCGAGGTTGAAGATGTTCCCTTCGTGGCCGTGGAGCTGACGTGGACAGGCGTTGGCCGTACCCAGCGGCTGTGTTTCCGCACCAATATGGATGAAACCGTCACGGCCAGTTGCGAGCACCCGATTCGAACTGAATGGGATGTTCCTCCCGAAGCCAGCGCCGATGCCCGTCCCCCGTACCTGCTGGTGCGGGCGGGAGATGGCCGATGGCCACTGGAGGCCCGGCTGAGCCGCAGTGTGTGGTACGAACTGGCGGCCCTGGCCGAGCCGGGGGTATACCGCGGCGTGCGGTGTATGGGAGTGTGGAGCTGCGGCAGCTTCTTCCCGCTGGCCCGCTGTGAGACAGCCACCGGGCAGGCAGGCGCGGACGCTGGGTGCTTTGGCGAGCTGGACGATACGGAGTGAGCCAGGTCTCTCAACTGCCGTCTCTTGTGCAGGGTCTGTCTGCTCGGCAGCGCGCGCTCCTGAGGGTTTTATGGCGTATTCTGCCAGAAGCCCGGCTGGTGGGAGGCGTCGTACGCGATCTTCTGGCAGGTAGGCAGGTGGCCGATATCGACATGGCCATTCCTCTCGCGCCAGAGCAGGTGATGGCGCGCCTGCGGGCGGCAGGTGTTGTGGCAGTGCCGACCGGGCTGGCTCATGGCACGGTTACGGCCGTTGTGGACGGGCTGCCCTGTGAAATAACAACTCTGCGGCGTGATCTGCAGACCGACGGCCGCCATGCCGTGGTGGCCTGGACGGACGACTGGCAGCTTGACGCGGCCCGGCGTGATTTCACTATCAACGCCCTGTTTCTGGATCAGGCGGGCACACTGTACGACTGGTTTGGCGGACAGGCGGACCTGCGTGCGGGGCGTGTGCGCTTTGTGGGGAACGCGCAGAGCCGGATTGAGGAGGATGCCTTACGGATTCTCCGCTTTTTCCGCTTTCAGGCTCGTTACGGCACGGGAGAACCTGCGCCGGATACGGTGGCGGTGATAAGCCGGGGGGCTGCCTTGCTCGCGGGGCTTTCCGTCGAGCGTGTGTGGTCGGAGCTTAAACAGATTCTTGCTCTGCCGCAGGTCATGCCCGCTGTAAGGCTGATGGCGCAGACAGGCGTTCTGGCCGTCATTATGCCCGAGGGTGTGACGCTGCCCCGGCTTGAGGCGCTGGAAGCCTGCCAGCCCTCGCCTGATCCGTTGCTGCGGTTGGCGGCGCTGACACAGGCGCCTGCTGCTCTGGCAACCCGGTTGAAACTTTCAAAGGCGGAAACCGGGCGGTTGCGCTGTATTGCCCGCATGGGCGCGCCGGATGGCCCTCTGGCCCGGTTGGAGGATGATCAGCGCGCAGAAAACGTCTTGCGCAGCCTGCTAGTCGATGCCTCGCATGATTGCCTGCTGGCGGCGCTATGGCTCTGTCAGGCGCAGAACCCGCCCCAGAGTGCGCGCGCGCAAGCTTGTATTCACCTGCGGCAGCGCTTGTCCGGGCTTGATGTGCCGGTGTTTCCGCTGGCCGGGCGCGATGCGCTGGCCCTGGGGGTGGCACCCGGCCCGGCCATGGGGCGGCTGATTGCGCAGGTCAGACAGTGGTGGCAGCAGGGGGGCTGCGCGGCGTCGGCGGAGGCATGTCGCGCTGAGCTTGCGCGGATTCTGCACACCGAGCCCTGAAGGTGTTGGCGCGCGGCGCAGGGCTATGGCCCCCTTTGCACGCGGGGCATGAGGGCTGCTACATGGGGGCATGACAGCTACCCAAACGGCCACGCGCCCCGACAAGCGTAAATTCCTGTCCGATGATACGTTCGCCTTGCTGCGCAGGCTGTGGCACGGGCAGATTCGCCACCACAGGGCGCATTTGGTGGTAACAGCGGCGCTGCCGATCTTAACGGCCCTGCTGACGGCCTTGTATCCGCTGGTGATCCAGCGGGCGCTGGATATGTTCTCGGCCCGCGATTCCCGCATTCTGTATCAGGTACCGCTGCTTGTGGTGCTGCTTACCGCTGCCAAATCATTGGCCCAGTACGGGCAGACTATCGTGACACAGGGGCTAGTGCTCAAGGTGGTGCGCGGCCTGCAGGGCGAAATGTTCGACCACATGATCCGCTGCGATATTACGCAGGTGGAAAGCGAGGCCCCGGCCAAGCAGGCTGCCCGGTTCACCACCGATGCCGTGGCCGTGCGTGACGCCATGCTTCGGGCCGTAAGCTCTGTGGGCGATGCGGTAACAGTCGTGGGGCTGGTGGTGTCCATGGTCTACATGGACTGGGAACTGAGCCTGATCGCTGCCCTGCTTTACCCGCCGGCGGTGTTGCCGATCCAGAAACTCGGCCGCCGCGTGCGGCGGGCTTCGGGGGGGATGCAGGAGCGTATGGGGGAAACCTCGGCCCTGCTGACCGAAAGTTTTTCGCAGGCGCGCACCGTACGGGTTTACAGGCTGGAACGGGCCGAACGTGCGCGTGCCGCCCTGTCTTTTGACAGGCTGTACCAGTCTGTTCTGCAAATCGCCCGCAGTCGTGCGCGGGTTGAGCCTATGCTGGAAACACTGGGCGGAGCCGCAGTAGCGGCGGTGCTGGGGTTCGCAGGCTGGCGGGCCGCTACGGGCGGGGCCACGCTGGGCGACTTTTCCGGTTTTGTCGCCGCCCTGCTGCTGGCGGCACGGCCCCTGCGTGCGCTGGGGGCTGTGCACTCCGCCCTGCAGGAAGGGATGGCAGGGCTAAGCCGCGTATTTCGGATCATTGATGAAAAACCCACGGTCATGGACCGCGCAAATGCCGTGCCGTTGCCGGAGGGAAAGGGACATCTTGTGTTTGAAGCCGTCGGTTTTGTTTATGCCGACGGGCGTACGGGCCTTACGGGGCTAAGCTTCGATGCCCGTCCGGGCAGTACGGTCGCCTTGGTGGGAGCTTCGGGCGCGGGCAAGTCCACGGCGCTGTCGCTGGTGCCGCGCCTGCATGACGTCACGAGCGGGCGCATCCTGCTCGACGGGCTGGACCTGCGTGATATCCAGCTCGCCAGCCTGCGAGATGCCATAGCCTATGTCAGTCAGGACCCGCTCCTGTTCGACTTCTCCGTGCGCGACAACATTCTGGTGGGCCGCCCTGATGCCTCGGAGGCAGAGGTGTGGGAGGCCGCTCGTGCCGCTTCGGCCGCGCAGTTCATCGAAGAACTCCCCGAAGGAATGGAGACGTGCGTAGGGCCGGGGGGGCAGCGGCTTTCCGGGGGGCAGCGGCAGCGTGTGGCTCTGGCGCGCGCACTGTTGCGCAATCCGCGTCTGCTCCTGCTGGACGAAGCCACCAGCGCGCTCGACAGTCAGAACGAAGCCGCGGTGCAGCACGCTCTGGCAACCCTGCGCCATGGCCGCACGACGCTGATTGTGGCGCATCGCCTTTCAACCGTGCGGTCTGCGGATATGGTCGTGGTTATGGACGAGGGACGTGCGGTCGAATGTGGCACGCATGACGGGCTGATGGCGCAGGATGGCGTGTACGCGCAACTGGTGCGCACGCAGGGGCTCGAACGTTAAGGAACAGGCTGAAGGCGGGGCGCTTTCGGGCATGGATTAACGGCCATGCTTGAAGCGGAAGGATGAACGTGCCACATACTGACCGAACAGGTCGGTCAGTGCGGTGCGCTATGGACTTCTTACGACACGGTGTTTGCAGGCAGGGATAAAGTATGGCGGACGAGAACCACGAACAGTCTCCCGAGACATCCAGCGCACAGGGTGACGGGCAGGCGGGCGCAAACGGGAAATCCGAAGGAAAGAAACCTTCTCGTCTCAAGCCGATTCTGACGGCTGTTGTTGCCATTCTGGTTGTTGCAGCCGGGCTTTACTGGTTTTTAACCCGTAACGATATTGAAACGGACGACGCCTTTACGGCCGGGCGCGCTGTCGGCATCGCCCCACATGTCGAAGGCTACGTGGTGGACCTGCTGGTGGACGACAACCAGTTTGTGCGCAAGGGCCAGATTCTTGCGCGGATCGACCCGCGTGACTGGCAGATTGCCCGCGACAGGGCGGCGGCGTCTCTCGACGCGGCGAAAGCGGCGGCTCAGGCCAGCGAAATGATGCACGCCGTGGCTCTGCTCGAATATCCGGGCGCGCTGCTGCAGGCGCAGGGGCGTCTATCGGAAGCCCACGCGCAGGAGTTCCGTGCCCAGACAGATTATCGCCGTCAGCATACGGTGGCCCGCGCCGCCACGTCGCAGCAGGACAGGGACTACGCTCAGGCTGCCCTTGATGCGGCACGCGCGCAGGTGATAGCGGCTCAGGGTGCGGTGCAGATGGCCACGCCCGTGCAGCCCAACATCCGAAATACCGTCGTGCGTGTGACGCAGGACGAGGCGAATGCGCATGTCGCTGATGCCGACCTGGCCAATGCCGACCTGAACCTTGGCTGGACAGTCATCCGTGCTCCATGTGACGGCTGGATCAGCCAGCGCAACATTGAACAGGGTAACTATGTCCATAAGGGACAGACGGTTTTCTCCATCGTGGAGCCCGAAGTCTGGGTGGTGGCCAACTACAAGGAAACCCAGATTACGCGCATGAGGCCGGGGCAGAAGGTGGACGTGCATGTTGATGCCTATCCGGGCCTGAAGCTGCGTGGGCATGTTGACTCCCTGCAGAAGGGCACGGGGGCCACGTTCAGCGCCTTCCCGCCCGAAAACGCAACAGGTAACTATGTCAAGATCGTGCAGCGCGTGCCGGTCAAGATCCTTATTGACGAGGGGCTGGACCCTGACCAGCCGCTGGCCCTTGGCCTGTCTGTCGAACCCGTGGTGCATGTGGATACCCAGGGCCGTTCCGATGCTCCGCCGCCCCGTGGTGCGGCTGATGGCGCGGCGCAGGGCAGCCGGCAGGCCCATCCCTGATGGCCTCGGCAGCCGACCCCGTCGCATCCGGCGGGTGGAAGCCCAAGCATAATCCATGGACGGTCGCTTTTGTGGTGACACTGGCGGCGTTCATGGAAATTCTGGACACCACGATCGTCAACGTGTCGCTGCCGCATATCGCGGGCAGCCTGTCGAGCACCTACGACGATGCGACCTGGACACTGACGGCCTATCTGGTTGCCAATGGCATCGTGCTGACCATTTCAGGCTGGCTTGGCAAAGTATTTGGACGAAAAAACTATTTTCTGATTTGCATCACCATGTTCACGGCGTCCTCCTTTCTGTGTGGCATGGCCACCAGTCTGAACGAGCTGGTCGTGTTCAGGCTGATGCAGGGCTTTTTTGGCGGCGGGCTGCAACCCAACCAGCAATCCATCATTCTGGACAGTTTTCCTCCGGCCAAACGTGCGGCAGCCTTTGGGTTGACGGCCATTGCCGCCGTGGTGGGGCCGGTTATCGGCCCGACGCTAGGCGGGTGGATTACGGATAATTTCTCGTGGCGCTGGATTTTTTTCATTAACGTACCGTTCGGCATCCTGACGACAGTCGGTGTCATGGCGGTAGTGGAAGACCCGCCATGGGCGCGTAAACAGAAAGCCCCGGTCGATGTGATCGGCATCAGCCTGATCACCATCGGGTTCAGTTGCCTGGAAATCATGGTCGATCGTGGTGAGGATGCGGACTGGTTCGGCTCCACCTTCATTCGCCTCATGGGGGTTCTGGCTGTTTTTGGTCTGGGTGGAGCTGTTCTGTGGCTCCTGCATACGGATAAGCCCGCTGTGGATCTGCGGGTTTTCAAAGACCGTAACTTCGCCATGGGCACGGCCCTCATGGGGGCCATGGGCGCGCTGCTCTATGCTTCGGCCATTGTGGTGCCGCAGTTTGCCCAGCAGGTCATGGGCTACACCGCGACCCTTTCCGGGCTTGTGCTCTCGCCCGGCGGGCTTGCGGTGATTGTGCTGATCCCCATCGTGGGTAAGCTTATGACACTCATGAGCGTGCGGAGCGTGATTGCTACGGGCTTTACGCTCATGGGGTGCGCGCTGTTCTTTTCGGCCCAGCTTCTGCCGCTGCTTGATTTCAGGCACCTGGTGCTGTTCCGCATGAGCCAGACGGCCTGTCTGGCCTTTCTGTTCGTGCCGCTTTCCACCATTGCGTATGCCACGATCCCTGAACGGCTGAACGCCGACGCCTCGGCCCTGTTCAGTATGTCCCGCAACGTGCTGGGGTCTTTGGCGATTTCAGGCGCGACAGCCCTGCTGACCGAACGCAAGCAGGCCAGACAGGCGCATATGACGCACTGGATGACCACGTATCACCAGCCATTCAATGACTATATGGACCGGGTGCGTAGTGTGGCGCAGGCACGGGGGACTTCGCCCGCTCTGCTGGACAGTGTGGCCCAGCATACGACGTTCCAGCAGTTTACCCAGCAGGTTTCGATGCTGGCCTACAATGAGGTTTTCATGATTTTGGGGATCGGGGCGTTTTTGTGCGTCCCGTTCTGCTTCCTGTGCTCCCCCATGCGGGGTGATGGCAAGGTCAAGGCCACGCATTAATGACTGCGTGGCCGCTGCTGCTCCTCAGCGGGGAGAGGCGAAGTCCGCAAAGTCGCGGATAAGCCGCTCGTAAATCGGTTTTTTAAAGCCGACATTGCGGGTGGGCAGCGTGTGCAGATCAGCCCACATCCACGTGTCGAATTCGGCGGGCGTGTGCGCGTCCAGCCGGATATCCGTATCCTGTCCGGTAAAGGCCAGAGCGAACCATTTCTGTGTCTGCCCACGATACCGGCCGCCGAGCGCCTTGCCGATCAGGGGGGCAGGCAGGTCATAGCTGATCCATTCAGGGTGTTCGGCCAGAATGCGTACAGCCCGTGTGCCAGTTTCTTCCCACACTTCACGCAGAACAGCCTGTGCGGGGTCTTCCCCTTCATCAATCCCGCCTTGCGGGCATTGCCATGTGCCTGCGTTTGGGGGGCCACCGGCTCCCGGCATGTCCGTGCGACGGGCAATGAACACCCGGCCATCGGGGTGGAAAATCATCGCCCCGACATTGGGGCGATAAGGCAGGGCTGAAGCCTGCGTGGTGGTTTCTGGCATGATGGTTATCGACCCTGCGCGGCTGTGGGAGAGGCCAGATTCACGCGCATGGCTCCGTTGGGGGTTGTGGGCGGGGTATCGGCCGGGTCAGGGGGCAGGATAAGCTGGCTGACCGGCACAAGGGCAATGCCAATGTCTTGCAGATGTGCGATCCACGCCCGCAGGCAGGCGAGTGCCACAGGCCGCAGCGGGCTCATGACGCCAATGGCGTGGCCGTTACGCCGGGCTGCCTGCTGGAGCTTGAGGAGCTGGATATCGATGCCCACGATATCCGCATCTGCGTTGATCTGCACATCGGCTTGCCCAAGCAGCCCTGGCCCGTTTATGGACTGACCCGCCACCCCATTTACGTACAGCAGGCCGCGCTTGTTCAGCTCGGCCAGCATGTTTGTAAAATCCTGCGCGTGCAGAAGGGTATTTGCGTTCGCACCCGTGGGCGTGCCCATTACGCCCACATAGCCAGCCATGCGCGAGAGAACCCAGTTCAGGTTTTCCGTGTTCTGCTGGGCGGAGTTCATCAGGCTGATGGCCCGTGGCCCGGCATCGTCAGCGGGGGCCGTCTGGCTGACGGCGGGTTTGGTGCTGCTGGTCTGCATGGGCAGGGTCAGCAGGGTTTCATGCTGGTACTGGCGGGCCGTTTCCATGAGCGTGTCCGCACCCGACAGATAGGGCGAAAACGCAACCGACACCGCGCCGGGCAGCGAGGCCATGGCGTCGGTTGTCTGTGCATCAGGCTCGCTTATGCCTTCGACCACGACCGCCACCATGGGCGTGCCGGGAGGGACATCCACTGTTGGCGCAGCATAAAGCTGGCGGGCGGTCTGTCCGTGCGGGCCTGTCAGGGGCAGGGGAAAACCACCCGTGCCGTTATGTTTTTCCAGTAGCGCCATCTGCGGTTGCAGAATGGTGTTGTGCTCGCCCTTCAGGCGGTGCCGTCCCACCTCTGCATTCCATTGCGCGATGGAGGGGTGCGGTGGCCTGATAAAGTGCAGGCTTGCCGCCAGGATGGCGGCAATCGCTCCAACGGCAAGCCAGAACCAGATGAACAGTCTGCCGCGGCTTGTAAGCCGTCGCCACAGGGATGGGGTGCGCATGACGGCTCCCTTATTTGCTTCGCGTCATTACTGATGCGGCGCGCTGTCCGCCTTCCCGGGGGCTTTGGGGGCCGGTGCGGCCGGAACCGTCGGCGCCGGAGCGGGCAGCCCCGCCATGGAGCGCACAACCCTTAGCCCTTCCTGTAGCTGGAAGTCGGTGGAAGGCTTGCTGTAGTCGAATTCCGGCCAGTTCGCAGGCGGCTGGGAGGGAACATCCGCCGCGATGGCTGGCAGGTCGGTGCGCGGCTGGGCCTTTGTCGTGTTGCCGCCCTGATTCTTGAGGATGTGCTCAAGATCTGCTTCACGCAGGCTCAGGCCCGGATCGTCACGCGTTTCCTTGACCGTGATGTCAGGCATAATGCCCAGTGCCTGAATGGAACGGCCAGAAGGCGTGTAATAGCGCGCGGTGGTCAGGCGTACGGCACCATTGCCCGGAATGGGAATGATGGACTGAACCGAGCCCTTGCCGAACGAGCGCGTGCCCAGCAGTACAGCGCGATGATGATCCTGCAGGGCGCCAGAAACGATTTCGGAGGCCGAGGCCGAGCCACCGTTGATCAGCACCACAATGGGCAGACCATCGGTAATGTCGGTGCCGTGGGCATCCCAGCGCTGGCTATCCTTGGGATGGCGCGCGCGGGTGGAGACAATCTCGCCAGAGCGGATGAAACTGGAAGAAACATCAACGGCCTGATCAAGTAACCCGCCGGGGTCATTGCGCAGGTCGAGCACAAGGCCAGCCAGCTTGCCGCCAGCCTGCTGCCGCAGGCTGTTATAGGCCTTCAGCAGTTCCTTTTCCGTGGTTTCGTTAAACTGCGCGATGCGGATATAGCCGATCCGGCCATACAGGGCCGACTTCACCACGTCGATGTGGATGATCTCGCGCGTAAGCGTGACCACGATGGGCTTGGGTGTTTTTTCACGCACCAGTGTCAGCGTGATCTTGGTGTCGGGTTTGCCGCGCATTTTCTTCACGGCTTCGTCCAGCGGAGTGCCGTCCACAGTGTGGCCGTCCACGGCGATGATGTAGTCGCCCGGTTTGATCCCGGCCCGGAAACCCGGCGTGCCATCAATGGGGGAAACAACGCGGATATGGCCGTCCTGCTGTTGCAGCTCCAGCCCCAGGCCGCCGAACTCGCCCTTCATCTGCACCATCATGTCTTCGTACTGTTTCTGGGTCATGTACGAACTGTGCGGATCAAGGCCGCTGAGCATCCCGTTCAGCGCGTTGGTGATCAGGTCGCGGTCGGATACGGGCTCGACATAATCGGAGCGCACCAGATCCAGCACCGTGCCGAACAGGGTCAGCAGGCGGTAGGTTTCGGCGTGGTTTGCGGTGGGCGCGGCATCGGGGGTCGCGGTCTGCGCCTGAACGGGGGCGGGCAGAAGGAATCCGGCAGGGAAGTGGCCTGGAGAGAAAGCCAGGGCAAGGCCAGTCATGGCGGTAGCACCGAGCATCAGACCTGTGCGGAACTTCATGCGATCTTGTCTCCTGTCGCCGGAACCGGGAAAAATCCCGTGGCGCGTGTTCGTCCTGTCTTTTTTTCCGGCCCGCCATACCTTGCCGAAGGAGGAAAAAGGCGTGTGGCGGGTTACGTCGTGGGCGAGCCTAGCCTGTTCCGCAACACAGGGAAACCGCCCATCCCGTTATGGCTTTCGGCTTTACAGGAAAGGGGCCGGGTTGATGCTCTGCTGCCCGTGCCGGAGTTGTATGAACAGTCTGGCGGAACTGCCAGTGTTTCCCATGTGTCCTATGGGTGCACCCTTTGTCAAATCCTGTCCGGTATCGACCGAAAGCTCGGAAAGTCCTGCCAGAATAAAGCGGTAGTGGCGGCCGCAGTTCAGAATGACCATTTGCCCGTAAGTGCGGAATACCCCCGCGAAATCGACCCCGCCGGTACAGGGCGCGCGTACGCTTGCGCCGGAGGGGGTGCGGTAGGTTATGCCGGTGGCGGGGCCGGATTCGGTGTGGCTACCCCACGCGCTCAGCACTGTTCCAGCCACGGGCTTGAGGCCGGATGCCGAGCCCCCCTGCGCGTTCAGGCCGGGGCCTTCTGCTGTGCTGTCCTGTACGGTGTCCTGCTGGCTGGTGGTGGCCTGTGTGTCAGGACTTTGCGCACCGGAAGACTGGCCGGCAGGAGGTGTGAGCACGTGAGGTACGGGCGGGCGCGCACGGGCAGCACTCAGGGCATGGTGCAGGCGGGCTTCGGCCGCAGTTTGCAGGGCTTCCAGCCGGGCCACGGCGTCCTGCAGGCTTGAGGCGCGGTGCATGGCGGCCTGCAGTGCCCGTGTTGCGACACGCGCGGCGCTGTCGGCGCGTTTCTGCGCCTTGCGCGCCTGAGCAGCCTGCTGGCGCACGGTTGCGCGTTCGCTGGCCTGCTGGCGCTCAAGGGTTTCGAGCTGGGTCTTCTGCGTTGTAAGATCCTGATCGAGCACCGCCAGACGCGCCTGTTTTTCCCGCAGATCACGCGCTTCGTCCTGTAACTGATGCGACAGGCCGCGCAGAACCAGAAAGCCGGTTACGGCGTCATTCTGGGGCAAGGGGGCGGCCAGCAATGTGTCCGACGGATAAACTGAAAGTCGCACCGCCAGCGGCAGGATAGGAGCCAGCGCCTGCTCATGCCCCAGCAGACTTGCGGACAGGGCCAGCTGCTCCTGATGGGTTGCGTCCATGCGGTCGGACAGGTCGGCAATCTGCTGCTCGGTATCCTGGAGCTGTGCCGTGGCGCTGAGGGTCGCGGCAGAGAGGGCGCGAGCCTGACTGCGGGCATTTGCGGCGGCTGCCATGGCGGCATCCTGTTTCGCGCGGGATGCGGCAACCGCTGCGGCCTGTCGTTCCGTGGCGGCCTGTGCGGCCTCATGCTGGGCGCGTGCGCTTTCAAGGGCATGACGGGCCTGAACAACCGAACGGCTGCTGGGTGCTGTGGAGGGCTTGTGGAGTGTATGGTGAGGCTGTGTATGGTGCGGTTTATGGCTGGTGCCGGCCGTTGCGGCCTGCGCTGGAGCCGCAGTGTAGGCAATGGTGACAACAGATAGGCCCCAGAGCAGCGCGGGTAGCAGTGCCGCCCGGAGCAGCATGGGAGTCCGTCCGGGCGAGCGTATCATGAGCCGGATGTCTGCCCTTGCCTTCCGCTGAAACAAGGGCGGAAGAGCCACAGGGCGGAAAGGAAAAAGCCGGCGCGCGCGCATTCAGGGGGTGAGCAGCGAGGAACCCGTCATCTCGGCGGGCTTGGGCAGGCCCATGATGTCCAGCAGGGTGGGGGCGAGGTCGGCCAGACGCCCGCCATCACGCAGGGCCCTGCCGTCCGTGCCAAGAGCGACAAGCGGCACGAGGTTGAGAGTATGCGCGGTGTGCGGGCCGCCGGTTTCGGGGTCGATCATGGTTTCGCAGTTCCCGTGATCAGCCGTGATCAGCAGCGCGCCGCCTTGACGGGTGATGGCCTGAGCAAGACGGCCCACTCCAGTATCTACCGCTTCCACGGCTTTGACGGCGGCTGCCAGAATTCCGGTATGCCCTACCATGTCCGGGTTGGCGTAGTTGAGCACGATCAGGTCATACGTGCCGCTGTCGATGGCGCTCACGGCCTTGTCCGTCAGTTCAGCGGCGGACATTTCCGGTTGCAGGTCGTATGTGGCCACCTTGGGAGAGGGCACCAGAATACGGTCTTCCCCTTCGAACAGCGTTTCGCGGCCGCCGTTCATGAAGTAGGTGACATGCGGGTATTTTTCGGTTTCCGCCATGCGGAGCTGGCGCAGACCCGCGCGGGAGACGACTTCGCCCAGCAGGTTTTCCAGTGTTTCTGGCGGGAACAGAACCGTCATGCGTGCGGCCAGCGTTTCGCTGTACTGCGTCATGGAGGCCACGGCGTCAAAACGGATGACCCGTGCCCGGGCGAAGCCGTCGAAATTCGGTTCCAGCAGCGCGTCCATTAGCTGGCGGATGCGGTCGGCGCGGAAGTTGAACGACAGGATACCATCTCCATCCTTCATGCCGGTGTAGCCGGGCAGAACGGTGGGGAGAATGAATTCGTCAGACACATCGGCCGCGTAGGCGGCGGCAATCACCTCATCCGGGGTGGCGCCGGTTTCGCCCTGTGCGCAGACAATCGCATTATAGGCTTTTTCAACACGGTCCCAGCGCTTGTCGCGGTCCATGGCGTAGTAACGCCCGGACAGGGTCGCAAGCTGCACGGAGGCAGGCAGGCTTTCCTGCAGCGCGCGCACGTATTCACGGGCGGAACGCGGGGCCGTGTCACGTCCGTCCGTGAACAGGTGGAAAGCTACCGGCACGCCCGCTGCCGCCACGATACGCGCAAGTGCTGCCGCGTGATCCTGATGCGAATGCACGCCGCCGGGAGAAACGAGGCCCATCAGGTGGCAGGTGCCGCCGCTGGCCTTCAGCCGGGCGATGAAATCCGTCATGACCGCGGAGGATGCCAGACTGCCATCCTCAATGGCGGAGAAAATACGCGGCAGTTCCTGCATGACAATGCGGCCAGCACCGATATTCAGATGCCCGACTTCGGAATTGCCCATCTGCCCTTCCGGCAGGCCAACATCCTCGCCGCTGGTGCGCAGGAAGCTGTGCGGGTTGTCGCGCCACAGAGCGTCAAAACTGGGCGTGCTGGCCTGATGGACTGCGTTATTGTCTGTTTCCTCCCGCCAGCCGAAGCCGTCGAGAATGACAAGCATGACAGGACGTTTTGGCTGCGGAGCGGGGGAAGTCATGAACGGGCCTCTGTTTTTGGGTCTTGCCGTAGGGGTTCGGGTGTTTGTGTCCGCCGGACAGTGCCATGAGAACGTGCGCAAACAAAGGCAGGTTCACGCGCGGCGGACGATGTAGCTCTTTTCCAGTTCCTGTGTGATGCGTTCGGCATGGGCAGGGTCGCGCGCTTCGATCATGACTTCAAGCTCCGCCGCCTGTACGGATGGCGCTGCGAAAAGCCGCTGATGCGAAACTTCGATGATGTTGCCGCCCGCGCCGCCGATCGTGCGCGAAATATCGGCCAGCACACCGGGCCGGTCGGGAATTTCCATGATCAGCCGCAGGATACGACCATCACGCAGCATGGCGCGCAGGAGGGTGTTGGCCAGAATGCGGCTGTCGATATTCCCGCCAGAGACAGGCAGCGCCACTTTTTTGCCCGCGAACAGGTCCGGGTAGGTCAGCACGGCGGCGAGGCCAGCGGCCCCGGCCCCTTCACTGACCTGTTTGGCCCCTTCGGCCAGCAGGGTGATGGCGGTTTCCAGTGCACATTCGGGCACAACCAGCACCTGATCCACCAGCTTGCGGATCACCTCATCCGTCTGCTGCCCGATCTGGAGTACGGCAATGCCTTCGGCAATGGTGGCCCCGCCGGTCGGCATGGTGGCCGGGCCGGGGAAGGCGCACAGGGAGTCGTATTTTTCCACCTGCACACCAATCAGGCGCAGGTTGGGGCGCATGGCGCGCGCTGCTACGGCGCAGCCGGAAAGCAGCCCGCCACCGCCGATAGGCACGACAAGCGCGTCGAGTTCGCCCGCGTCTTCCAGCAGTTCCAGCGCGCAGGTGCCCTGGCCCGCCATGATGGCGACGTCGTCATACGGGTGAATGAAGGTGCGGCCTTCGCGGGACTGCAGGTCCTGCGCGAAGGCGAGCGCCTCGGTGAAGTTGTCTCCCTCAAGGATGACGCGCGCGCCCCAGTCACGGGTGCGCACGACCTTTGCGCCGGGCGTGAAGCGGGGCATGACAATGACTGCGTCAATCCCGAGCAGGCTGGCGTGGCGCGCGACCCCCTGCGCATGGTTGCCTGCCGAAACCGCGATAACGCCACGCGCGCGCTCGTCGGCACTGAGCAGGGCGAGCTTGTTGGCGGCCCCGCGCTCCTTGAAAGACCCAACCGCCTGAAGGTTTTCCAGCTTGAGGGTAATCTCGGCCCCGGTTGCGCGGGAGAGGGAGTGCGAGGCAATGGTGGGGGTGCGGATCACCTTGCCGCGGATTCTGTCGGCCGCGGCGGTGATATCCTGAAACGAGATCATGTCAGATGAATTTTACGGACAGGATTTCATAGGTGCGGTCGCCGCCGGGTGCGGGCACGGACACGGTATCGCCTTCCTGCTTGCCGATCAGCGATTTGGCTAGCGGTGACGAAATGGAAATCTTGCCCTGCTTGATGTCGGCCTCATGCAGGCCCACGATCTGGTAGGTTATTTCCTTGTCGGTATCTTCATCGACAAGGCAGACGGTTGCCCCGAACTTGACCTGACTGCCTGACAGTGTGGTCGGGTCGATCACCTCGGCGGTGGAGACCAGCTCTTCCAGTTCCAGAATACGGCCTTCAATGAACGACTGGCGCTCACGAGCGGCGTGGTATTCGGCGTTTTCTGACAGGTCGCCGTGGCTGCGGGCTTCCGCGATGGCGCGGATTACCGCCGGACGCTCCTCGGATTTGAGCTTGCGCAGCTCATCTTCGAGAAGCTGAAGGCCTTTGCCTGTCATCGGAGTTTTCTGCAAGACAAGTCCCCGGAATAAAACTGTCGGCCCTCGGGGGCCGACACGCAGGTTGCATACGCGCTTTGCGGTGCGCCGGGGAGTTTTG